>Ga0189284_100006_pt1 | contig 611909 bp, 565 predicted proteins | sample N32C7minimetaG_FD_130314 | JGI IMG/M metagenome (GOLD analysis project Ga0189284, IMG submission 130314) | Marine microbial communities from the Costa Rica Dome - N32 C7 mini metaG | ecosystem: Environmental > Aquatic > Marine > Oceanic > Photic zone | place: Costa Rica: the Eastern Pacific...
ATGCGGCCGCAAACCTTTTGCGTCTCGGCGACACCGGGCGGATGGGAGCTTGAGCAGACCGGCGGCGTCTTCGCCGAGCAGGTGATCCGCCCCACCGGCCTTATCGACCCGCCGGTCGAGATCCGCCCGGTCGAGGATCAGGTGCAGGACTGCATAGACCAGTGCAAGAAGACCGCCGCCAAGGGCTATCGAACACTCGTCACCACGCTGACCAAGCGGATGGCCGAAGACCTCACCGAGTTCATGCACGAGGCGGGCGTGAAGGTCCGCTACATGCACTCCGATGTCGAGACGCTCGAACGTATCGAGCTGATCCGCGACCTGCGCATGGGGGTCTACGACGTGCTCGTCGGTATCAACCTGCTGCGCGAGGGACTGGACATTCCCGAATGTGGCCTCGTCTGCATTCTCGATGCCGACAAGGAAGGCTTCCTGCGGTCCGAGACCTCGCTGGTCCAGACCATCGGCCGCGCGGCGCGCAATGTCGATGGGCGCGTGATCCTCTACGCCGACCGCATCACTGGGTCGATGGAGCGCGCAATGGCCGAAACCGACCGTCGCCGCGAGAAGCAAAAGGCGTTCAACTTAAAGCACGGCATCACGCCCAAGACGATCAAGCGCGATATCGCCGATATCGTCGCGCACACGGCATCCAAGGATGGCGTCACCGTCGATCTTGAGGACGATGAGACCAACAACCTCGTCGGCCACAATCTGCGCGCCTACATCGAGGATCTCGAAAAACGCATGCGCGACGCCGCCGCCAATCTCGAATTCGAGGAAGCCGGACGGCTACGCGACGAAATCCGCCGGCTCGAAAACGACGAGCTCGGCCTACCCGACGAAGAGAAGAAAGCCCCGCGCGTCGGTCGCAGCAATGAGGGCAAGCCCGGCACGCGCAAGACACGCTACGGCAAGACCCGCTACAAACGAATGGGCGGCAAGCCGTGAGGGCTTTTGCACTCGCCGCGTTGACCACGCTCACGCTCGCCGCGTGCAAGCCGCCGCCGACCGATGCAGGGATGGATCGCGAGCGTCCGCAGGCAGCGCTCGATTTCGCCTCCGAGCCGCTGCCCTCGCCCGAAACCGACGGGGCCGGATGGGCACCGTCCTCGCGCGTCGAGGGTCGGATCATCTACGGTGTTCCGGGCGAGCCGGCGCTGCTCGCGCTTGAATGCCTCGATAACGAAGCTCGCGCACCGCGCATCCAGATCACCCGGCTCTCCCCTGCTGACGAGGGCGCGAGCGCGCTGCTGGCGCTGGTTGGCAACGGACATATTGGGCGCCTCGCGGTCGAAGCGCGCGAGGTCGATGGACGCAGCGTGTGGCGGGGCGAATTGCTTGCAGCCGACCTTGCTTGGGAACCGCTCTCCGGCCCGCGTAGCCTCGGAGTGACCGTGCCGGGTGCCGGGCGGGTCGAGCTCAATCCGAACCCTCTGCCGGGCGAATTGGTCGAGCGATGCAGGAAGGGCGAACCGCCCGCACCGCCCGAACTCCTCCCGCCTGTGCCCGAACCGGACCTAGCGGATATCGAGGACGATCTAGGGTCGGTCCCTTGAGGCCCGCTCCACCAGCATGTCGGGGGTGAGAACCTGCGGCAATTGCTCGGCCTCGGCGCCCGGCTCATACCACAGATAGAGCGGCACGCCCGCCGCGCCCTGCTCGGCGAGGAAGCCCGCGATTTCCTCATCGCGCAGCGTCCAGTCGCCGACCATCGTGATGACGCCCGCCTCCTCGAATGCCGCGCGGGTCGCCTCGCGTTCGATCGCGACGCTTTCGCTCACCTTGCAGGTCACGCACCAGTCTGCGGTGAACCACAGGAAGACCGGCTGGCCCGAGCTACGCGCTTTGGCCAGCCCGTCCGGGCTGAATGCGAGCGGCTCGTGGATCGACTCGACCGCTTGCGCCTCGGGCCGCGCATAGCTTGAAGGAAGCGCGAAGGCTCCGAAGATCAGGAACGGCGCGGCGACGAGGCCAAAGGCGGGCCAGGCCATCTTGCCTGCCTTCTGCAAGCGCCCGACGACCACCAGCGCAAGCACGATCCCGAACAGCATGACCAGCGCGAACAGAGCAAAGCCGCGACCGCCCAATTGCACGGTAAGCCAGATCAGCGCGAGCGCGGTGAGCCCCATCGGGATCGCCATCAACCGCCGAAAACGCTCCATCCACGCGCCGGGCTTGGGAAGCATGCGGCGCAAGGCGGGGACGAAACCGACGAGCAGGAACGGCAAAGCCAGCCCCAGCCCGAGCATGGCGAACAGCACCAGCGCGAGCGGCGCGGGAAGCAGCAGCGAGGCACCCATTGCGGTCGCCATGAAGGGTCCGGTGCAAGGCGTTGCCGCCACCGCTGCGAGCAGTCCGGTGGCAAACGCGCTGCGACCATGGCCGGAGCCCGTGTCGACGCTCGGCAATTCGAACAAGCCGGCGAAATTGACCGTGATGACGCTTGCGAGCACCAGCAGCGCGACCACCACGCCCGGCTCCTGCAGTTGGAACGCCCAGCCCACCTGTTCGCCCGCCGCTCTAAGCGCGAGCATCAAGCCGCCGAGCGCGACGCAGGCGATGACAACGCCTGCCGTGTAGGCCAGCCCCTCCGCTTTGGCCGCCGCCTCGCTCCCCCCTGCCCGCGCGAGGCTCAGTGCCTTCAGGGAGAGGATCGGGAAGACGCAGGGCATGATATTGAGGATCAGCCCACCGACGAGTGCGCCGAGCAATAGCGTCCAGAGCGGCGGGGTGTTCGCCATGCCGACCGGACCTGCGATCAGCTCACCGCCGGTCGGCACTTCGCCCACTTCCGCCTCAAATCGCACGCCGTTGCCGTCGCCGAAGGAGAGGATGCCCGAAAGCTCTTCGGCCTGCCCTTCCCCGCGTTCATCGAGCGGAATTTCGATCACCAGCATGTCGCCATCGCGGTAGAAGCTCTGCACCGCCGAATAGTTCACCAGCCCCGGTTGCTCGACGAAGACATGCGGATCATCGAGCGCGACCGCTTGCGGCAGCGGGATCGCGATCCGCACCGTGTCCGCACCAACCGCAAAGCGCGATAGCGCATCAAGCAGCGGGGCGATCTCGGCCTGCCAGCGCGCGAAGTCTCCGCCATCGATCGCCAGCAGCCGCGCATCCTGCGGAACGCACAAAATGTCGGTGCAGGCGAGATATTCGACGTAGCCGGTCGGTGGGGCCGGATTGCCCGCCTGCACGTCCGGCCCGACCGTCACCGGGACGAGAACAGTGTAGCTGCCCTTGTAGATATGGTTCATCAGGCTCGCGCCCGGCAGTTCCTGCACGAACCTTTCCGGCACCGGGTAGAGCGGCTCGCCCATCTCCCAGCCTTCGGGCAGGTCGAGCGCAAGCTGCATGCCCAGCCCGGCATCGCCCGGATTGGACCAGTATCCGTGCCACTCATCGCTTACAGGGACGAAGCGCAGCGCGAGCATCCACGTTTCGCCCGGTTCGTCGGGCAGCGGCCCCGAGTAGAGCGTGACAGCCATGTTCTCATCGCCATAACGCGATTCCCACTCCGCAGCAGGCGCATCCTGCGCGACGGCAGCGCCCGCCCACAGCAGCGCCGCGACGAGCAGCGTCAGCCCGCAGGCCAGCCATGCAAAAGGCGCAATGCGCGATGCGGGGAACAATCTTGCCTCTTTCCGGTCAAACATTACGAACAGCGCACTAGCTATGCATTGCGGGTTCGCAAAGCCACCCCTCCCCGCTACGAGAGACGCCATGAACGCAGAAACGGAAACCCGCGACCTCCTTATCCTCGGCGGAGGTCTGGTCGGCATGGCGCTTGCGCTCGCTGCGGCGAAGCAGGGCCTGACCAGCCACGTGGTCGATCGCGCCGATCCTGCCGAACTGACCGCCGAAGGCTTCGACGACCGCGCCACCGCTATCTCGACCGCGAGCTGGCACCTGTTCCGCAATATCGGCATCGCCGAGAACCTCGAACCGTTTGCCTGCGACATCGCCTCGATCGCGGTGACCGATCAAAACAAACCGAGCAGGCTCGATTTCACCCCCGAACCGCACGAAGGAACGCTCGGGCGGATGTTCCCCAATCGCCGCCTGCGCCTCGCTTTGTTCGAGGCGGCAGCCGGGGAGCCGCTGATCCACTGGGTGTCGAAGGCAGAGATCATCTCCCGCCAGCGCAGCGAATTCGGCGTTGCGGCCGTCCTCGCCGATGGGCGCAAGCTGAAAGGCCGCCTGATGGTCGCAGCCGAGGGACGCGGCTCGCCGACGCGCGAGCAGGCCGGCTTCACGCTCGCGCATTGGGACTACCAGCACCGCGCGGTGATCGCCGGGCTCACCCATTCCAAGCCGCACGAAAATGTCGCGTGGGAGATCTTCTACCCCGCCGGCCCCTTTGCGCTGCTCCCCATGAACGATGACGCCGACGGCACACACCGTTCCTCGCTTGTATGGACCGTATCGGAGGAAGACGGGCGCGCGGTGACCAAGCTCGGCGACCGGGCCTTCCTCGCCGAGGTGCAAAAGCGAATGGGCGATATCCTGGGCGAAGTGACCAGCGTGGGCGCTCGCTCGAGCTGGCCGCTGGGCTTCCACCACACCGCCAAGATCACCGATACCCGCCTCGCGCTAGTGGGCGATGCGGCGCATGGTATTCATCCGATTGCGGGTCAGGGCCTGAACCTTGGCCTTCGCGATGTGGGGGCTCTTGTGGAGGTTTTGAGCGACGGCATGCGGATCGGCCTCGACCCCGGTGATGCGCAACTCTTGAAGCGTTACGAGAACTGGCGCGGGCTCGACAGTTTCATGGTCAGCCTCGCCACCGATGGCCTCACCCGCCTGTTCGGAGTGCCGGGCAAGACCGCCAGTATCGTGCGCAGGCTTGGCATGTCGGCAGTCCAGCGCACACCGCTTCTGAAGACGTGGTTCATGGATGAAGCGCGCGGGGTTTCGGGCGATTTGCCCGAGCTGCTCAAAGCCTGAACTATTCGTCCGGCTGCTCGATCGGGCTAGGCTGGCGCACCGCGTTGCCTGCTCCGTCGCGAAGGCCCGACTGGTCGAGAACCGCCGCGGTCTCGATGATTTCGAGCGCTTCCATCGCTTCCTTGAAACGCTCGGCGTCGGCGATCCAGCTGGTCGCCTGATCGGCGCCGGGCATTGCCTTGATCTCGTCGATCGCGTTTTCGTAGCGCCCTTGTTCGAGCGCGATGCGCGCCCGCTCAAGCCGCCTTTCGGGCTGCGGCGAAGGCGTGCTTTCGCGGCGGATCACGAACAATTCGCCCAGCTCGCGCTTGACCCGTGCCCAGCTCATGCCCTCGTCACGCTCGACCAGCTCGGGGCCGAGGCCGTCGAGCCTTGCGGTCAGATTGTCGATGCGAACGGGATTGCGCGAAAAGGCGATGATCGTGCTGACCGCATTGGGCCAGCGATCCGCGAACCTCAGCCGCAACTGGTCGGCGAGATAGCCAAGTTCTGCCCCGCGCTCGACCGCGCGGCGGGTGGCAAAGGCGATCAGCAGACCTTCGGCGCGCGCCGCATTGCCGGCGGCGGCCTGCGCTTGCAGGTCGAGACGTGCGAGCCGCTGTTCGGCGGCGGCGAGGCGTTGGTCGATCCCACCTTGTTGGGCAGCGACATTGCGCACTGCTTCGGCAGCGCCATCGGTATCACCGTCCTCTAGCGCCGCGACCGCATCGGCCATCGGGCTGGGAGACGCAGTGATCGCGGCGGTCGGCGTGCTGCTCGGCTCGCCTTCGATCACAGTCGCTTCGGGTAGGTCTGCGACGGTTTCATTCGCCGTGGTCGCGGGTTCGTCATCGCTGAGATTGTAATAGACGACATAGCCCACCAGCGCTCCGCCCGCGACAAAGGCGGCGAGCGCAGCCAGCATGAAGCGCCTCATCGAGGTCGGCTTCCGGCGGCTGCCAAATCGTGATTCCATCAGGTATTCTATCCGTGCTTTGCGACGTTATTATTATATGCCCGGCGCCCAATTTATTGCCAGTGCGCCGCTATGGTGTGGCCTTATATGCACACCTCGCGCACCATTTCCAACAGAACGCGGTCGTTTGGAGCATCGCAGACGTGGATAGCGCGCCAGCCCTCGCCAGCCGCTTCGGCAACGCGCGGACCGATCACGGCGAGCGTGATGCGCGAGCGTTGGAGCGCCAAGCGCCTGCTTTCCTGCAAAAACTGCCGTGCAGCCGCCGCCGAATGAAGGAGGACGGTCAATCCAAGGTCGTGCAGCGGGCGCAAGGGCTCGGGCAGTTCGAGCGGCACCGCTTCGTAGGCGATGCGGGTGACGAGCTCGACACCCTCGGGCGGCGTGAGCGAAACATGCTCCGCGCCTGCGATGCGTAGAATGCGGGCGGGCCCGGCGATCTGGTCGAGCACGTTCTGCAATCCGCCCGTGCCAACCGAAGCGACCTCGAACACCGCCTGCCTCGCGGCCTTGGCAGTGGTTTCGCCGACCGCATGGACGGGCTTGGCCTTGAACGTCCTCAGAGCATCGCCCCCATGCCGGATCGCATTGGCGCTCCCGATCAGCAGCGCGTCGATCTCGGACGGTTCGGGGGCATCCCACTCAACAGGCCGGATATCGAACAGCGGGTAGCCGATGGCGTTGATCCCCATGGCCTTTGCCGCCTGCATCGTGGCCGAGAGGCCAGGTTCGGGCCGGACCACGAGGACGTAGCCGCTCATGCGCCACCGAAATGCGGCGCGATGCCTGAAGTCGCGCGGTCGAGAAGGTCCGCAGCCAGCGCTTCGACCGGGGCGTGATCGCCGACCGCAAAGCGCGCCTCGCCCTCGATCCGTTCGCTGCCATCGGGACTGAACAGGGCAGCGCGCATGGCGAGATTGTCGCCATCGGCGCGGCAGAGCACCGCGACGGGTGAGTGGCAGGTGCCGCCCAGGCGGGCCAGCAAAGCGCGTTCGGCTTCGAGTTCGGCGCGGGTGGCCAAGTGGTCGATCGCGGCGAGCGCGGCCTTCGCCTCCTCGTCTCCCGCGCGGCACTCGAGCACGATCACACCCTGACCCGCCGCTGGGATCCACTCGGCTTCATCGAGCGGTGCGCCGACCTCGCTCTCACCCAACCGTTCCAGTCCCGCAGCGGCGAGAAAAGTCACATCGGCCTCGCCCTCGTCGAGCTTGCGCAATCTCGTCGCGACATTGCCTCTGAAGGTCACGAGTTTGCAGTCGGGCCGCAGGTTGAGCAATTGCGAGGCTCTACGCGGGGCCGAGGTGCCGACGATCGCCCCGTGCGGAATCGCCGCGATACTGTCCGCCCCGACAAGGCAATCGCGCCGATCCGCGCGTGGAAGCATGGCGGCGAAGGCGAAGATGTCGGGCCGCTCGGTCTCGACGTCCTTCGCAGAATGGACGCTCGCATCGATCCGCCCTTCGGCGAGCCATGCGTCGAGTTCCTTGGTCCACAGCGCCTTCCCGCCGATCTCTGCAAGCGGGCGGTCCTGAACCTTGTCCCCGCTCGCGACGACGGGCACCAGTTCGATCGCGCTTTCATCCCAACCATGCGCCGCGCACAGCCGCGCGAGCGCCTCGACAGCCTGCGCCATAGCGAGCGGAGAATTACGCGTTCCCAAACGCAATTTGGGCCGAAATTTGATGTCACTGCTCATGGGCAAACTTGCCCTAGCCACCCAAGCCACTAGATGGAAGCGCGATGGGAAGCTCCGCTCACATAGTTCTGGGGATCGAGTCCAGCTGCGATGAAACCGCGGTTGCGCTGGTCACTTCCGACCGCCGCGTCCTCGCTGAACGCATCGCGAGCCAGGAAGCCGAACACGCGCCCTATGGCGGGGTCGTCCCCGAAATCGCCGCGCGCGCCCATGCTACGCGGCTTGCCCCGATGCTCGAAGCCGTGATGGCCGATGCGGGGCTGGAACTTGCCGACGTCGACGCGATCGCCGCGACCGCCGGGCCGGGCCTCATTGGCGGCGTGATGGTCGGCCTCGTCAGCGGCAAGGCGCTCGCCATGGCGGCGGACAAGCCTCTGATCGCGGTCAACCACCTCGAAGGGCACGCGCTTTCGCCCCGGCTTGCCGATGCCGAACTCGCCTTCCCTTACCTGTTGTTGCTGGTTTCGGGCGGTCACTGCCAGATCCTCGCGGTCGAGGGCATGGGCGAGTATCGCCGGCTTGCAACCACGATCGACGATGCTTTGGGCGAAGCCTTTGACAAGACCGCCAAGATTCTCGGCCTCGGCTATCCCGGTGGCCCTGCCGTGGAGCGTCTTGCGCTTGAGGGCGATGCAAGGGCCGTTCCCCTGCCCCGACCGCTCAAGGGCTCCAAGGAACCCCATTTCTCCTTTGCAGGCCTGAAGAGCGCCGTCCTGCGGGCACACGAGAGCGGTGACCATGCCCCCGCCGATATTGCCGCCAGCTTTCAGCAGGCCGCAATCGAGTGCCTCACCGACCGGCTCGACAAGGCGGTCCGCGAGCATGGCCAGCTTCCCGCGCTGGTCGTTGCCGGAGGGGTTGCCGCGAACAAATCGGTCCGCGCCGCGCTCGAAGCATTTGCCGCCACTCACGACATGCGTTTCACCGCGCCCCCGCTTGCTCTATGCACCGACAATGCGGCGATGATCGCATGGGCGGGCTGCGAGCGTCTGGCGGTCGAACCAGAATTTGCGGGCGACCCGCTCGACACCAAAGCGCGCCCGCGTTGGCCGCTCGATAGCGAGGCCGAGAAGGTTCGGGGTGCCGGAGTTAAAGCATGACGAATGAAGGCATGAACCAGACTGTCGGCGTGATCGGAGCAGGCGCATGGGGCACCGCGCTTGCGCAGATGCTCGCCAGCGACGGTCGGGACGTGACGCTCTGGGCGTTCGAGCCGGAAACGGTCGAGGCGATCAATTCCGAGCATCGCAACCCGCAATACCTCCCCAGCGCAGAGCTCGCCGAAACTATCCGTGCCACCGGCGACCTCGGCGATCTTGCCGGGATCGGCACCGTGCTCGCGGTGACGCCTGCACAGGTGCTTGGCAAAGTGCTCGGCGGGCTCACGAAGCCGCCGCGCGACCTCGTGCTGTGCTCCAAAGGGATCGAGGCGGGAACCGGGCGACTGATGAACGACGTGGCACGCGACGCCTCGCCCGGAAGCGCAATCGCGGTGCTTTCCGGCCCGACCTTTGCGCATGAAGTCGCTGCCGGCCTGCCCACCGCTGTCACGCTTGCCTGCGAAGGCGGACGCGATCAGTGGGAGCGGCTCTCCCCCGCCATCGCGCGCCGCACCTTCCGACCCTATTATTCGGACGACGTCACAGGCGCGGAGATCGGCGGGTCGATCAAGAACGTGCTCGCCATCGCCTGCGGCGTGGTCGAGGGGCTGCAATTGGGCCAGAACGCGCGCGCGGCGCTGATCGCTCGCGGCTTTAGCGAGATGCTGCGCTTTGGCGAGGCGCTGGGCGCACAGGCCGAAACACTGTCGGGGCTTTGCGGGTTGGGCGATCTCGTTCTCACCTGCTCCTCCACTTCCAGCCGCAACTTTTCGCTCGGCAAGGCGCTGGGTGAAGGCAAGACGGCCGCCGAACTGATGGCCGACCGCACCACCGTTGCCGAGGGCGCGCACACCGCTCCGGTGCTGGCCGAGCTTGCGCGCAAGCGTGACATCGCCATGCCGATCACCATTGCGGTCAACGCCATCCTCGACGGCGAACCGCCACGCGAAGTCGTTGCCCAATTGCTCGCCCGCCCGCTCACCGCCGAAACGCCCGGCGACCAGTCGGATATCTCGTGAGCGCGAGCGACAACAAACCTCCCATCGATCAGCCGCAACCAGCTATGGGCGGCGATCCCAACTCGACTGCGAGCGACGACATGGCGACGCTCGCCAAAGGCGGGCGCACCAATACGCTCGGGTTCATCCTGCGGCTTCTGGGCGGCCTGCCCTTCCTGTTCGTGGGCTTCCGCCTCTACGGGGTCGACGAGATGGGGCGGTTCGCGATCGCCTTTGTCGTGGTCGAGATCGTCGCGCTGATCTGCGCCCTTGGAGAGAAACGCGGGCTCGCCCAGCGACTGACCGAAGGGGTCAAGGACCACGAAGATACGCCGACCAATCTCGTTTTCGATGCAATCCTGATATCGCTGCTCGTCTCCGGGCTCGCCTGTGTGATCTTGTTGATCTTCCCGGTCATCATCTTCCCGAACGGTGTTAATTCCGACTTCGACATGTGGATGATCGCTGCGATCCCAGCATTTGCGCTGACCGAGATACTGCTCGCCGCCCAGGCCTATCGCTACGACATTGCAACCACAGTGCGCGCGCGTGCGATTGTCGAGCCTTGGACGCGCTCGATCCTCGTTGCGGCGCTGTTCTTCGTTCCGGCGCTGTCTGACGGAGGCATTGCGCTGGCGTTCATCGCGGCGGTTTATGCAGCGCTCGCGACTGCGGCGTGGTCATTCTTCAGGACCTACGGCCTGCCGAGCAATTGGCGCCCGCGCGGCGGCTATCTCGGCAAGATGACCCTGCGCGCGCTGCCATTGGTGGGGGCAGACGTGATCGAGCGCGGCACACGACTGCTCGATGTCTGGCTGCTAGGCCTGTTCACATCGGCGGCGACAGTGGGCATCTACTGGTTCGCCAAGGAAGTCGTCAGCCTGCCGCAAAAGCTCAAGACCAGTTTCGAACCGATCCTTTCGCCGGTCATCACCAAGAACCTCAAGATCGGCAACTACGACGCGATCGCCGCGCAGGTGCGGCAGGTGGGCTTCTGGATCATCGCGCTTCAGGCAGGCATCGCGCTAATGCTGGCGATCCCCGGCGAGGCGGTGATGGGACTTGGCGGGCCCGACATTGTTGGGGGCACGGGCGCGCTTGCGATCCTGCTCGCAGCCGAAGTGATCGCGTCGATGGCGGTCGTGGCCGAGAGCGTGCTGGTCTATATCGCGAGGAAACGGAACTTGCTGATCTCGGTCGGGATCATCGCCTTGCAAGCGGCGCTCACGATCGGACTTATCCTGCTCGCGCGCCATCTCGGTATGGGCGAAGGGTTCCAGGCGGCAGGCGCGGCGCTGGCGCTATTCCTCGCGCTCGGCGTATCGAGCATCATCAAGGCGGTTGTTCTGCGCACCCTGCTCAAGGCACCGATTTCCAACTGGCGCTGGGCGCTGGTCTATGCGGCCGCACCGGCGGTGATCGTGGGCTTCCTGTTTACCGAGTTCACGCCCGAATGGGTCGAGCTTGCGATTGGCGGGCCGGTGATCCTTGCGGTCTATATGTTCGTCATCTGGAAGCGCGGCTTCACCGATGCCGACAAGGTGCTGTTCCGCAAGAATGTGGTCCCGGCCGGCACCGAAGAAGAGCCTGCAAAACGGCACTAATCCGCGCCTTTAGGCGCGTGTTGCGCCGCATCATTTCAACACCCTTACTGCACGTTCAGTCGCGATTAACGCCGCGAGGCGGACCCTTGAAGGCAGGGTCATTTGTGGGGACTGAACATGCGTCTAGGTGGAATGGGACTAAGGCTTACTGGCGTCGTCGTTCTGGGAGCGCTGCTTGCCAGTTGCGCGCAGCAGGGCGAGCCGATCACCGTCTCTGGAAGCAATGCCGGATCGAGCGCTGAAGCGCCGCCGCCTCCTCCGCCACCACCACCACCTCCTCCTCCTCCGCCACCGCCGCCATCGGCATCGGCTGAAGAGCAGTCGATCATGGTCACCGGGTCGCGGGTCCAGAACCAGGTCATGGAAAGCCCCTCGGCAGTGACCACGGTCGATAGCGCGCAGGCTGCGCCTGCTCCGACCGCTCAACGCCGTGCTCGTACAGGAGCAGTGCGCTCGCAAGAGGGCTACATGGTGCCCCCCGTCGTTGTGCCCGTGGATCCGGGGCGCGAGCTGTATGACGGGGAGGAAGTCTCGCCGGTCAAGCTCACCAGCGCCGAGCCGGTCAGCACATTCAGCGTCGATGTCGACACCGGCGCCTATGCCAACACCCGCCGCTTCCTGAGCCAAGGCATGACGCCCCCGCAGGCCGCCGTGCGGACCGAGGAGATGATCAACTATTTCCGCTACGATTATGATCGTCCGGAAAGCCGCGACATCCCCTTCTCCGTCACCACAGACGTTGCGCGAAGCCCATGGAACGAAAACTCGTATCTGATGCGGATCGGCCTTCGCGGCAATGACATTGCGCGCTCCGAGCGTCCGCCTGCCAACCTCGTCTTCCTGATGGACGTGTCTGGATCGATGAATTCGCCCGACAAGCTGCCGCTCGTCAAAACCGCGCTCTCCGGTCTTGCCGGTGAACTGGGCGAGCAGGACCGCGTTTCGATCGTGGTCTATGCAGGCGCTGCGGGCCTTGTCCTCGCTCCCACCAACGACACGCGCGAAATTCGCCGAGCGCTGGATTCGCTCTCGGCAGGTGGCTCGACTGCCGGGGGAGCCGGTTTGCAGCTCGCCTACAACATCGCGGAGGACAACTTCATCGAGGGCGGCGTCAACCGCGTGATCCTCGCCACCGACGGCGATTTCAACGTCGGCGTGTCGAACCGCGATGCGCTGGTCGAGATGATCGAGAGCTACCGCGACCGCGACATCACGCTCACCACGCTCGGCTTCGGCCAGGCAAATTACAACGAAGCCCTGATGGAGCAGATCGCCAACAAGGGTAACGGCAATTACGCCTATATCGACAGCGCCTTGGAAGCGAAGAAGGTGCTCGGCGACGAGATGAGCTCAACGCTCTTCACCATCGCCAAGGACGTGAAGATCCAGGTCGAGTTCAACCCGGCCGTCATCGCTCAATACCGCCTTGTCGGTTACGAGAACCGCGCGCTGCGTGAACAGGACTTCGATAACGACGCGGTCGATGCCGGCGATATCGGCGCAGGCCATCAGGTCACCGCGATTTACGAAGTCGTGCCGGTGGGCAGCGCCGGGTGGATCCCCGCGCGCCGCTACGAGGACGAGCCGCAACGCGCTGCACTCGACCGGGTGGCGGAGGCTGCGCACGTCAAGCTGCGTTTCAAGCTGCCCGACGGAGACACATCGCGCCTGATCGACACGGTCGTGTCGAGCGATGCCTTCGACCGGGCACGGCTCCCGCGCGGCGACTTCGCCTTCGCCGCATCGGTCGCCGCCTTCGGCCAGTTGTTGCGCGGCGATGAACTGATGATGGGCTTCACCCATGACGACATCGAGGAACTGGCAGGACGTCAGAACGACTTCCTTCGGCAGGAATTCCTTGAATTGAACGCGCTGGCTGGAGCCATGCGGGGCGGCGGCTGAACGACAATCGACATCTTGTGAAGAGCGGCTGGAACCGAGAGGCTTTCCGGCCGCTTTTTCATTGATGCGGAGCCTGCTAGGGGCCTCGCGAAACGAAACATCGACGGAGCCACCATGTCCCCCGAATTCACCCAGATGCTGCCTTATATCCTGATTGGCTTGCTTGTCGGCTTCGTTGTCGTTTGGCTGATGGCCCGCGCCAATCGCAAAACGACGATCATCGGCGATGAGAGCTCAAAGCAGGACGTACTCGACGATGGCGCGACGCCTGCCGCGCGCAATCAAGCGCTGATCGATGCGCCAACTTCGGTCGAGAACACGATCGGACAGACCTCGGCCAATGCGAATGCGGACAAGATCGCCGCAGCGCCGCTAGGCACCGATGCCGAAGCGGGGCCTTCGATCGCCCCCACACGCCCCGCCAGTGGAGACGACCTGCGCAAGATCAAAGGTCTTGGTCCCAAGCTCGTAAAGATGCTCGCCGAACAAGGAATCACCTCCTACGCCCAGATCGCGGCATGGACCGAAGAAGACGTCGCGCGGGTCGATGCAAGTCTTGGAAAGTTCGCCGGACGCATCACCCGCGACCAATGGGTCGAACAGGCCAAGCTGCTCGAATCTGGCGACGAATCCGATTTCGACGCACGTTTTGGTAAAAATACCTAGCGAAACTGGAACAAGCTTTCCCGATTTGTGTTACTACTCTCATCGCGGGGTCAAAAACACAAATCAGGGAACTGGGGCCCATGAGTCAGAAAATTCTAGTCGCTGAAGACGAGATGATCGTCGCTTTTGACCTTTGCGATACCGTTGAGGAAGCTGGCTTTCAGGTCGAAGGGCCGCATGCCGGTATCACTTCCGCCATGCTCGCGTTCCAAAAGGAAAAGCCCGATCTGGCTATCCTCGATGTAAGCTTGGACGATGGAAGCGTTTTTCCGCTGGCGCAAAGGCTTGCCGATGAAGATGTGCCGATCATTTTCCATTCGGGCCTAGTAAGCGACAAGGAAATCCGTGAGCGTTTTCCGAACGCGACGATCCGTTCAAAGCCTTGCCCGCCACACGACCTGCTCGATGCGGTGAGCGGCGCGCTCCACGCCTGAGCCGAAGGCAAATCACCCGACCAATAAGACTGGTCTTGATACGGGCGCTGCGACCTGCGAGAGCGGCTGCCAAACCCGTTTCAGGAGTAACCAGTGCACGCCCCTCCCTCACCTGAGCTTGCCAATGCCGGGATCGTTCCTTTCAACTGGGACGACCCTTTCGACCTCGAAAACCAGCTGACCGAAGACGAGCGGATGATCCGCGACGCCGCGCATGGCTTTGCGCAGAGCGAGCTTCAGCCGCGCGTGATCGAAGCCTTCCGCAATGAATCTAGCGCCCCCGAACTCTTTCCGATGATGGGTCAGGCGGGCCTGCTCGGCGCGACCATTCCTGAAGAATATGGCGGCGCTGGCGCGGGATATGTTTCCTACGGCCTGATCGCGCGCGAGATCGAGCGCGTCGACAGCGGCTACCGTTCGATGGCAAGCGTCCAGTCGAGCCTCGTCATGCACCCGATCTATACCTACGGATCGGAAGAGCAGCGCCGCAAATACCTTCCCGGCCTTGCGAGCGGGGAGCTGATTGGCTGCTTCGGCCTCACCGAACCCGATGCCGGTTCCGATCCAGCAGGCATGAAGACCTACGCCAAGAAGAACGGCGACGGCTATGTCATCTCTGGTTCGAAGACGTGGATCTCGAACTCGCCGTTCGCCGATGTCTTCGTCGTCTGGGCCAAGTCGGAGGAGCATGGCGGCGGCATTCGCGGCTTTGTGCTCGAAAAGGGCATGGAAGGGCTTTCCGCCCCCAAGATCGAAGGCAAGATTTCGCTGCGCGCCTCGCCCACCGGCATGATCATGATGGACGAGGTGAAGCTTCCCGCCGATGCGCTGCTTCCCAACGTGCAGGGCCTCAAGGGCCCGTTCGGCTGCCTCAACCGCGCACGCTACGGCATCAGCTGGGGCGCGATGGGTGCTGCGGAGTTCTGCATGCACGCCGCGCGGCAATACGGGCTCGACCGCAAGCAGTTCGGGCGTCCGCTCGCCGCGACGCAGCTCTACCAAAAGAAGCTCGCCGACATGCTCACCGATATCGCACTGGGGCTGCAGGCGTCCTTGCGCGTCGGTCGCCTGATGGATGAAGGTCGTTTCAGCCCCGACATGATTTCGGTGGTGAAGCGCAACAATGTCGGCAAGGCGCTCGACATCGCTCGCACCGCGCGCGACATGCATGGCGGCAACGGCATCTCGGAAGAATACCAGGTGATCCGCCACGCGGTGAACCTCGAGACGGTCAACACCTATGAGGGCACGCACGATGTCCACGCGCTGATCCTTGGCCGTGCAATCACCGGGATTGCGGCGTTTGGGTGAGGCAAAGCACTCGTCATTGCGAGCCTGCAAAGCAGGCGCGGCAATCCATCTCCCGACGCAGCACCTTGGCGTATCGTCAGGAGATGGATTGCTTCGCCTTCGGCTCGCAATGACGAAGAGTGGCGAACTGTCCTACACAGCTCAACGGAGCTATGATGGACCTATGTCACCTCGTCATTCCCACCCCATTCAGAGCCGCGGCAATGCGGCTGATCGAAGCAGAAATATTGCCCCCTGGACCGTGTTCCATGTGTTCCATCCTGTAGGAGTTGCGACCTGATGAGCGATGCAATGAAGCTGCACGGATACTATCGAAGCTCGACCAGCTACCGCCTGCGGATCGCGCTGGAGCTGAAGGGGCTCGCTTACGAGAACCACCCGGTGAACCTGCTCAAGTCCGAGCAGAAGGGCGATGCCTTCGCCAGCCGCAACCCGTTTGCGACTGTGCCGATGCTGGAAGCCGATGGCCGCGACCGCGCGCAATCGATGGCGATGCTCGAATGGCTCGACGAAGCCCATCCCGAAAGCCCCCTGCTCCCCGCCGACATCGAAGACCGCTACACGGTGCGCGAACTGGCCTATGCGATCGCGACCGAGCTGCACTCACCGCTCAACCTCTCGACGCTGAAGTACCTCAAGAATGCGATGGGCCACTCGCAGGACGAGATTGACGAGTGGTACCGCCACTGGTGCGGCGTGCGGCTGGCGCCGGTCGAAGCGCGGCTTGCTCAGCTGGGAACCGGCGACTTCCTGATGGATGAGCCCGGCCTGTTCGAAGTGGTGCTGCTCCCGCAATGCTACAACGCGCGCCGGTTCGCTTTCGACATCGACGCCCATCCCCACATCGCGCGGATCGAGGCAGCCTGCCTCGCACTCCCGACCTTCCAGCGCGCGCATCCAGACAACCAACCCGACAACCCGGAGAGACAAGAAGCATGAAGCTCGCAACCCTCAATGACGGAACGCGCGACGGCAAGCTCGTCGTCGTTTCGAAAGACCTCACCCGCTACTGCGCCGCCGACAACATTGCGCCTACGCTGCAGGCTGCGCTCGACGACTGGGCGCGGGTTGCGCCCGAGCTAGAGGTGCTGGCGCGCGATGTCGATCACGAGGCGGTGCCGTGCGAGCGCTTCCACGAACGCGAGGCGCACTCACCGCTGCCGCGCGCCTACCAGTGGGCCGACGGCTCGGCCTACATCAACCACGTCGAGCTGGTCAGGAAAGCCCGCGATGCCGAGGTGCCGGAGAGCTTCTACCACGATCCGCTGATGTATCAGGGCGGCTCGGACGGCTTCTTGCCCCCCCGCGCCGACATCCCGCTGGGCGATGTCAAATGGGGCTGCGACATGGAGGGCGAAGTCGCGGTGATCGTCGACGACGTGCCGATGGGCGTCTCGGCCGAAGACGCGGCGGGGTACATCAAGCTGATCATGCTGGTTAACGACGTGTCCTTGCGCGGCCTAATCCCCGGCGAGCTCGCCAAGGGGTTCGGCTTCTTCCAATCGAAGCCCGCTAGCGCGTTCTCACCGGTGGCGGTGACACCGGACGAACTGGGCGATGCGTGGAAGGACAGCCTCGTCCACCTGCCGCTGATGGTCGACTACAATGGCGAGCCGTTCGGGCGCGCGCATGTGGGAGTGGACGCTACCTTCAACATGGCGCAGCTGGTCGCGCATGCGGCCAAGACCCGCTCGCTGTGCGCAGGCTCGATCATCGGTTCAGGCACGATCTCGAACAAGGGCGAGGATGGCGGCCCCGGCAAGCCGGTCTCCGAAGGCGGCCTCGGCTATTCGTGCATCGCCGAGATCCGCATGATCGAGACCATCCGCGACGGCGAACCCTCGACGCGCTTCATGGCCCCAGGAGACACGGTGAAGGTCGAGATGCGCGATACGGACAACCACTCCATCTTCGGTTCGATCGAGCAGACGGTCGTGGGAGTCTGAGGTCTAGTCCCAGCTGCGGCACTCGTCCGCGATGGTCCAGCCGAGATCGGCGAGCATGGCAAGCGCGATCGGGTCGTTGCTCCGCCGCACCTCGCCATTGCCTGACGCGTTCGCCATCATCGGTTCGGGCGCGCGCGGCAGTCCATGGATGTGGCTGACCGCAAGCGGCACCACCGCCACGGGATAGCCTCCATTGGCCTTAGTCGCCTGCTTGCCGGTGAAGTGCATGGTCGGGTTGGCGAGCGCGTAGGTGAGCTCCATCGAGGGGTTGCCGAAGTCGGTTAGCGTGCGGCCATCGGCGAGGCGGAGGAAGCTGTCATAGAGCGTCGGCGTACCGTCCTGCTCGGCGCGCTCGAAGCTCAGGTCAAAGTAGTTCTCGTACGCATTGGGCAAACCGATCGAGGACACCGGCTCCCCCTCATACGGGGTAAAGGTGCCGGTCGACAGGCCAAGGCCGTGACCGATCTCGTGCATCATCACGCCGAGCAGGTCGGTCTTCCCTTCCTCGATCGGCGTATCACTGTCGAGATACCAATCGGTCCGCGCAGAGAGGAAGATGTTCATGTCATCCTGCTCGACCAGCCGCCGCCCGGTGAGCGCATTGGCCAGAGCGCTGGGATACCAGACGTCTGCGACGGGGAGGAAGTCGCGGTTGCGAAAACCGGGCTGCTGCGCATAGCCGGTCGGCCCGCGCTCGATCCATGTCACCCGGACGCGCACCGGTACGTCGCTGACTAGGCAGGGCGCGAGGATGTCCGCAGCCTTCGCAAGGTCGCCGCGCATCTCTTCGGGCACGCCGTCATAGGTCAGCTCGAATTCGACCGCCGAGGCAGGCGCCGACAGGGCGAGCGCCGCCGCGATGGGCGCAGATTTCCAGAAGTTGGTCAGAACCGGACGCATTGCACTCTCTCCGCTTCGCATCTCTTGCACTGTCAGAGATACGATGCGCAGCGCCGCAAGTATGCGTCGGGGAGAGCGCCGCCGATCAGAAGCCGAGGCTCTCCGCCACGGCCTCGTTGACGATCATGCCTTCGTGCACGTTGAGGCCCGGAGCGAGATGCGGGTCCATCTCGCAGGCCTTGATCCCGTGCTTCGCCAGCGCAAGGCCAAAGGGCAACGTCGCGTTGTTGAGCGCATAGCTCGACGTGTGCGGTACCGCGCCCGGCATATTGGCGACGCAATAGTGGATGATGTCGTCGACGAGATAGGTCGGGTCTTCGTGCGTGGTAGGCTTCGAGGTTTCGAAGCACCCGCCCTGATCGATCGCGACGTCGACCAGCACAGCGCGGGTCTGCATCAGGCCGAGCATGTCGCGGGTGACGAGCTTGGGAGCGCTCGCGCCGGGGATAAGCACCGCGCCAACCACCACGTCCGCATCGGTGATTGCGTTCTCGATGGTGCCGGCATTCGAATAGCGCGTGGTGACGCGGCCCTGGAACATATCGTCCAGCTCGCGGATACGCGGCAGCGAGCGGTCGAGGATCTCGACATTCGCGCCCAGACCCACCGCCATGCGCGCAGCCTGCGTGCCAACCACGCCGCCGCCAATGACGACGACCTTGGCCGGGAGCACGCCCGGAACGCCGCCCATCAGGATGCCGCGCCCGCCATTGACCTTGTGACCCGCCATCGCACTGGCCTCGATCGAGAGACGCCCGGCGACTTCGCTCATCGGTGCGAGAAGCGGCAGGCCGCCTTCGCGATCTGTCACGGTCTCATAGGCAACGGCCGACACACCGCTTTCCATCAGACCCTTTGCCTGATCGGGATCGGGAGCCAGGTGGAGATAGGTGAACAGGATCTGGCCTTCGCGCAGCTGCACCCACTCGTTCGGCTGCGGTTCCTTGACCTTCACCACCATCTCGGTGCGCGCGAAGACTTCTTCGGCGGTGCCGACGATGTCCGCGCCAATCGCGCGATAATCATCGTCGGTCTTGCTGATCCCGAGCCCCGCGCCGCTTTCGACGATCACCTGATGGCCGCACACGATGTACTCACGCGCAGCTTCCGGCGTCAGTCCGACGCGGTATTCGTGGTTCTTGATTTCCTTGGGGACGCCGACAAGCATGATTCGCTCCTGAGGGATAGAAGTTCGGGCACCCGATATGCGATCAGCACGAAAGTTTCAATTGCAACGAATAGGCTTGCGTTCGGTGCCCGGCTTTGTGAGGAGAGGCTCCAAGTTCATATCCCTTTCCAAGCAACGGAGACTCGCCAATGACCGCCTACCCTCAAGTCAAAATGCTGATCGGTGGTGAATGGGTTTCCGATGGTGGGGCTGGGTCATTCGCCGTCAACAATCCCGCGACCGAGCAGGAAATCGGCCGCGCGCCCAAGGTATCGGGCGAGCAGCTGGACGCAGCGATTGCCGCAGCTGACGAAGCCTTCCCCACGTGGTCGAACACGCCGGGGATCGAGCGTTACCGGATCCTGCGCAAAGCCGCCGAGTTGCTGCGTGAGCGGACCGAGGAAATCGCCCGTGTCATGACGCTCGAAATGGGTAAGCCGCACGCACAGGCGAAGGGTGAGACGGCGGGCGCGGCCGACCTCATCGACTTCCTCGCCGAAGAGGCCAAGCGACAGGGTGGCCGGCTGGTCCCGGTACGCAGTCACTCACTTTTGGAACAGCGTGTGACCCAAGTGCCAATCGGCCCCGCCGCGCTTTTCACCCCGTGGAATTTCCCGATCAACCTGCCCGCCAAGAAGCTTGGCGGCGCGCTTGCAGCCGGCTGCACCTGCGTGCTCAAGCCTGCCGAGACTACCCCTGCGACGACGCAGATGCTGGTCGAATGCTTCGTCGATGCGGGAATTCCCGATGGCGTGCTCAACCTCGTCTTCGGCGATCCTGCGATGATTTCCGAACAGCTGCTCACAAGCACCAAGATTCGCAAGGCAAGCTTCACCGGCTCGACTGCAGTGGGCAAGCAACTGGGCGCGCTCGCGGCGCAGAATCTCGTGCGCTACACCGCCGAATTGGGCGGGCATGCTCCGGTCGTGATCGGCGAAAGCGCCGATTTCGAACGCACGGTTGCAGCCTGCGCCGGGACCAAGTTCCGCAATGCTGGACAGGTATGCGTCTCCCCCACCCGCTTCCTCGTTGCGCGCGGCATCTATGACCGCTTCGTCGAGGAGTTTGCGCGCCGCTCGCAAGAGCTCAAGGTAGGCGATGCCAGCGCCGATGAGAGCGTCGACATGGGCCCGCTCGCCCATGCCGGGCGCGTCTCTGCCATGCAGGAACTGATGAGCGCGCTGGGCGGCGAGAAGGGCGAGATCGTCACCGGCGGCGCCGCGATCGAGGGGCCGGGACACTTCTTCCAGCCCACCGTCATCGCCAATCCTTCATCGGATTCGCGCCTCATGACCGAGGAACCGTTCGGTCCGGTTGCAGGCATCGTGCCCTATGACGATATCGAAGACGCGGTGCGGATTGCGAACTCGCTTCGCTATGGCCTCGCCGCCTATGCCTTTACCGGTTCGCTCGACGAGAGTCACTATCTGGGCGACAAGCTGCGCGCCGGCATGGTTGCCATCAACCACTTCGCGGTCGGCTCGCCCGAAACGCCTTTCGGCGGCACCGGCGATAGCGGCTTTGGGTCGGAAAGCGGGGTTGAAGGCTATCTCGGCTATACCGAAACGAAACTGGTCACGGTCGCCAAGTCGGCGCCGTGAACCGGGCTACAAATTTTCAGGGGTTTGACTGACTTCAGTCGACGTCGGCGAAGCGGTCAATCAGTCGCGACCAGGGGCTCGGTCGCTTCATCGGGCGGATCCGTCCATATCGTGCCCGGCGAGAAATCTCGTCGCCGATACACACGGTCCAGCCCATGACGTCTGGGCCAGATGAGATGATTGTCGGACGTCCCATGATGCAGCGTTCCCCGATTCGCTTTTGTTATCCTCAGGAAACTAACACCGAATCTGTGGAAAACTGAGTCAAAATTTGACTGAGACGCGGGAATCACAGGTGGCGAGTCAACCACGTGAACGCGAGTCCTCGACAAGTCATTGCAATGTGTGACTTTTGCGTTGAGTCGCAGTGGGGCGGTCGACCTCAGCCGGTTCGCTGAACCCCCGCCTCGCGCACATCGGCAAGCGTCGGATAGCCGTTAACCGCCATCAACAAGTCCGCTTCCGCAAGGATCGAGCGCAACACCCAGGCCGCTCCCTGATCGGCGCCGATCGCAAGCCCGTAGGTGTAGGGTCGCCCAACGCCTACCGCGGTCGCACCCATGGCAAGGGCCTTGATCGCATCGGTGCCGGAGCGAACTCCGCTGTCAAACAAAACCGGCGTATCCCCTGCAGCCTTCACTACGTCGCCGAGCAGGTCGATAGTCGCGATACCGCCATTGGCCTGACGCCCGCCGTGGTTCGAACAATAGATAGCGTCGGCGCCGTGCTCCTTAGCCTTCTTCACATCTTCGGGGTGGCAAATGCCCTTGAGGACAATTGGGAGATCGGTGACCGACTTGAACCACTCCATGTCCTTCCACGTCAGTACTTGCCCAAAGATCGCTGCGAACAGGAAGATCGCGGCCTTCGGATCCTCTTCGGGCGGCTTGTCTAGCAATGACCGGAAGACCGGGTCGGTGAAGTAGTTCTGCATCACCTTGCCGCGCAGCTGTGGGAAGTTCGAAGCGTTGAGGTCGCGCGGGCGCCAGCCGGTCAGCCATGTATCGAGCGTCACCACGATGGCCTTCGCGCCCGACTTTTCGGCGCGCTTGATCAAGCTTTCGGCCAATTCACGATTGCGGGGGGTGTAGAGCTGGAAGAATGCGGGCGTGTCGCCGGTTTCCTTGAAGACGTCTTCCATGGGATCGTTGCCCAGAGTCGACACCGTGAAAGGCACTCCGGTCATCGCCGACGCGCGCGCTGCGGCCATGTCACCATGCCGGTCTTGCGTGGCCTCTCCGTTGAGGCCGATTGGGGCCATGAAAAGCGGCGTCGGCAGCTTCATCCCGAACAACTCGATTGAAAGGTCGCGCTCGGCGCAATCGACCATCATGCGCGGGACCATGCCCCAGTGCTTGAACGCGCCGGAATTGCTGTCCTGTGTATGCTCATCGCCGCAGCCACCTGCGACGTAGTTGGTGAGCATCGGCCCCAACGCCTCATGCGCGCGTTGTTCGAGCGTTGCGAAATCGACCGGGTAATCGGGCAGAATACCCTGCGTCCCGGCATTGTAGATCTCGTTCTGCATCCCGCCGAAATTATGCATCCTCGTTAGTCCTCTTCTGCCGACGCCCTTTGGGCATCAATGAGAGCGGATCGCGTGGCCAGCGGCAAGCGCTTTTGTGGCAGGGCAAATCAAAAGCCGCCCGGCATCAACCGGGCGGCTCAAGAGCAAGCGGAGTTCTCCGCATGTCAATTTTCTAGTGCCCTAGCGCACAGCACCTTCGAGAGCGTCGGCGAGGAGCTCAAGCTGCGTCGTGCACCCATTCGCGATCAGGGCGCCCGCAAGTGCGTCGGGCGTTTCATATTCCTGATCGAGCGTGACGAACCGGACATTGACTGTCGGTCGTTCCTCGTTCTCGGCATCGACAGCCGGTGCAAGGATCGAATAATCGGTCCCGGCATTGATCGTGATCACCGCGGGATCGAGCGCGCGAACCGCTTCGGTGCCCACGAAGGTCACGTCGAGCGCGGTGTTCGTGCCCTTGTCGACGATGCTGTAAGTCTCCGCCTCGTCCGCAGTCGGACGCCACAGGCGGATTGCGCTCATGTCGTAGAGGCAAATCGTGCCCGATGCCGCGACATTGACAAACCAGAGGTTCGGACTGCGCGTGGGACCATCACCAGCACCACGCACGGCCCCAGTACGCGCCCGGCGAGCAGCGCTCCTGCGGGTGAGGTTAGAGAACCGCGCCCGAGTGCGGGTTGCCCCTTCACCAACTCGGAAAGTGCCGGGGCCCTGCATGACAGTCGTCCCGTCATCGGTGAGCACCGTGATACGGTCGCCTGCACGCAGCGTGATCGCCGAACCATCGGCGACCTGGCGGCCGACAGGGTAGCTTCCAGCAGATGGTCCGGTCGATTTCACGACCACGCCCGCGCTTGCCGTGCCCGGCACAGCAAGGGCTACCCCAGCAAGCGCAAGGCCCAGAAGACCAGATTTCATTTTAACCGAGAACATAAGCTCCCCCATCATTCAATTTCCGAATACGTTCGCTGTAATTACGTAGCGCGTCGTCATTCGGATGCATAGCAGCCACCTCGTCGATTAATTGTACCGCTACGTCATGATTGCTGTCTGCAAGCTGAGCGGCCTTGATTAATTTTTCACGATCTTCGTCGGGGAAACCGGGCTTTGGCTGATATATATCAACGGGTTGCGCCCGTCCTCTAAGGACAATTCTGCCCATCGGCACCCACCAGTCGGGCGAAGATTTCTCGATAAATTCACGGCTTGCCGAGACCGAGGACTGCAGCGGCTTGTTTGCTGCTTCGAGTCGCGCGGCGGTGTTCATGCTGTCGCCAAGCGCTGTGTACTGGATGCGGCTGTCTCCGCCGAAATTGCCGACGACGGCTTCGCCGAAATGGAGCCCCACACGGGTTTTGCCGATCTTGGGAAGGTTCGGATCCATCGCGGCGACCTCCTCGCGGAAATCCTCACCCGCTTTCCACATCGCATAGCCAGCATTGGCAGCGCGCTCGGCATCGTCGGGCCGGGCGATCGGTGCGCCCCAGAAGGCGACCACCGCATCGCCGACATATTTGTCGATCACGCCGCCATGGTCGAGCACCACCTGGCTCAACAACTCAAGATAACGATTGAGCAGCTTCGCGACCATTTCCGGCGGGATCGCGTGGCTCATCTTGGTGAAGCCCTCGAGGTCGGAGAACAGCACGTAGATTTCGCGCTTTTCGCCTCCCAGAGAGAGCAGGTCGGGCTCGTCGATGATCTGCTGTGCGATGTCGCGCGGGATGTATTTGCCGAGCGCGCCTTGCGCAAAACTGCGCTGCTTTGCGCCCGCCGATCGCGCCGCAGCGGTGACGGCGGTGAAGGCGATTATCCACGCGACAATCCACCCCACGGCCGGCAAGCCATAGGTGTCGACTCCCTGGAAATGGAGCAGGAAGGGAATGCCGACATACATCGCGGCCAGCACCAGCAGCAGCGGCACCAGTCGCCGAGCGGGCCATTCGAGCAAAGCGGCCAGAAGCGCAGTTGCAACGACCAGGATCGACATAGCCCACAGCGCCCATGAGGGCACTTGCGGCAACACTTCTCCATCGAGCATCTGCGCAACGATCTCACCATGCACCGACAGCCCAGATGGCTCGAATCCATTCCACGATGTGAACGGCGTTTCGACCCGGTCGTAATCGGTGATGTCGCCGCCAATCAGGACGTATTTGCCTTCGATCTGCGGTGCGATGAATTCGGCCACCGCTGGATCGAGGTTCAGAAATAGCTCGATCGAGAGCGTCTGGAACAGAGGCTCTTCCACATCGGCCTGCGCACCTTCCTCAAGCAATTCCCCCTCGTTCTGCCCGGCACGCAACGGCCGACGATACTCGATTGCGCCTTCATAACCTTCGAACGCTTCATAAGGCCCACCCGCATCCTCGAGCATAGCGCGGCCGAGCAGGGGTGGCAGGTCGGGAACTATGTTGGGCCAGATACGCGTGGCGCCATATTGTTCGCTCAACCGGATGCTCGCAGGCCGCGAATTGCTGCCTTCGAGCGCAGCCATGAAGTCTTCAAGATAGAGCTGCTGCTCGTAGCCGATATCGGCCTCGTTGGTCGCCACATTGGCGTAGGCAACCGCGGTAGGCGTTTCCATCGCGCGCAGCTGGTCGACGAGCAATTGATCCTCGGCCTGCGGCTGGTCGAACAGGATATCGATACCGATCGCCTTTGCGCCCATCTGGTCGATATTGCCGAGTGCTTCGGCGAGAGCATCGCGCGGCAAAGGTGAGCGTTTCTCCAGATTTATGAGCGCCTGATCGTCATAAACGACGAGGACAATGCGATCGTCCTGCTCGACGAGGTCGGCGGAGAGCCATGCCCGCATATCGTAGAGCGCGAGTTCGGCGGCATTGGTGAGCGGGGTCGGTTCCTCGCCATCGGGCAATGTCCAGCTGAACCGGCCGATGAACACCGCGATCAGCACCAGTAGCAGGGTCGCGCCCAACTGGATTGGCCCGGCCTCGCGCACATTGCGATAGCCGCGCGACAATAGACCGCCGCGTTTCTTGTTCTCGGATTCCTCGCTCATCGCCCCTCCACGCCCCATCGGCAAAGCACGCGCAGCAAAGCGGTTTTGCGTCGCCCACGCAAGCGCTTAGGCTTGCGCAATCCCCCCTAGTCCGAGAATCCGGCTCAGCGCCTCACTGCCAGCGATCCGTCACCGACCACCGCGAATGCCGACCAGTAGAAGGGATGCGATGTCTCGGCATCGTCCATCAGGTCGAGCTGCGAGCGGCGCAACGCCTCGGTTGTCGCGGTGTTCGAACTTTCAAACAGTCCGCCTATCAGCCGCTTGGTCGCGTCGAACTCGTCCGGCACGGGCCAGTGGCTCGCTACCACGGTCCTGCCGCCTGCCCCAACGAACGCGCGGACCAGCCCGTCTAGGGCGAACTCACCGCGCGATGAAACGCCCGCTTCGGCTGCCGCCCCCAAGGTCGCACTGCCAGCGGTGTCGCAGGCCGACAGGATCACGAGGTCGGCATCGATCCTCAGCCCGAAAATCTCCGAAAAGCTCAACAGGCCGTCCGATCCCGGTTCGCCGAATGAGGTCAGCAGTGCGGGGCGCGGCGGGCACTGAGGCTCTGGCGCGGTCACGAGGCCGTGCGTCGCGAAATGCAGGATGCGGTATTCGTCCAGATCTTCGCGCGCCTTGATCGCAGTGTCGGTGAAGCCGTCCTTGGTCAGAACTGTGGCAGCGTTGCTGCCCGCACCGCCGAGCCGCTGGGCAGCATCGTACAGCTCGTCGGACTTGATCGGGCTCGACCAGATATTCTCCGACCAGATGCAATTCTCACCGCCTGCGAGCGCCGAACGCACGCGCGCCGTGCCCACCGGAGCATCACCAATCGGAGTATTCTCACCCAGCCCGAGATAGGTCTTCTCCGCCGAGCTTTTCGGAGCGGCGCGCACATCGCGGAACGCGGTCGGTGCGACCGCGGTGCTGATCTGCGAACCGCGCCCCAGCCAGGCCACACCGCGGAAGTCATACTCGTCGCCTTCCGGCGTTTCGAGCTGCGCCTGGTACCGCTCCACGCTTGCGTCATCCGTTACCAGCAGATTGATCGGAAGCTTGAGCATCGCCCCATCGGGTTCGAAGATGATGTGCGTTTGGCTCGGCAAGCGATCCGCGATCGGGCCGAACAGCTTCACGTAGAGATCGCGCGACGTCTCGATATCAAACGCGAGCGTCTCGACCTGAAATCCATTCGAAATCGCGATTGTGTCGCGCAGATCGACCACCGCATTCGAGATATCATCCGGCGTGGCATCAATCCTGTAGGCCAGCGCTTCGGCGGGCGTGATGTAGATCATGTAGGCATCTTCATCGAGCGAGATCATCTTTAAATAGACTTCGCCGTCGCGCAGGATCGACTGCATATCGGACATGCTCATCGCGCCGCCCGAAACAGCGCGGAACCGAGGATACTCAGCGAGCGTCTGGAGCAATTCAGCCTGTTCCTCTTGAAGCGCAGCGAGGCGTTCCCGCCGTTCGGCGAGTTGACCGGCTGCTTGCGGATTGACCGCAGCCTCGCCTTCAAGCTGGAGGATCGCGGCGCGCTGGGCTTGGATCGAGCGCCCGATATTCACATTGCGACGGAACAGCGCGGACGCCTCGCCACCGCCACCGGAAAGTTCGCGTGCGAGAACCGCTTGCGTTTGGGCTAGACCCGGACGCAGCAGGAGCTGGCTCGCCGCAAACATATCGTCAGCCGCATTGGCACTCGGCCCGTCGGCAAGCAGCAAGGCAAAGTAGTTTGCCATGTAATTGCGCAATGACGGCGCGGGCCGCCCTTCAGCCTCGGCGACGATCTCACGATAGAGCGAGAGCGCTTCGCCGTTCCGTCCGGAGCGCGAATAGAGACCGGCAAGCTGCGCCTTCGCGCTGTAGAGCGCTGGCGAATTCGGATAGGCAGTCGTCAGCAGCGCGATGCCTTGCCTGTGCAGCGCTTCGGATCGGCTCACATCGCCCGAGTTCTCGGCCAGTTCTGCTAGCTCTCCCAGGACCTGAGCCCTCAGCCAGAGGATCGAGATGACCCGGCCATCGCGCACCTCGGCAAGCGTTGTATTGGCGCGCGCGAGGTTCGCGCCTGCTTCTGCCGTATTGCCCATCAGCCGCAGTCCGGTTGCGCGCAGATAATCGGCCTGTCCGTCGAGCAATTGCGCGCGTTCAAGCGGGGTCAGCCCCATCGCGATCTCGCCGCGCGTGGCATTCTGCGCTTCGGCCGCGAGCCGTCGCGCCATGGCGGGGCCGATGCGCAGGCTCTCGATCGCGGAAGTGTCGCCGAACTCACTCGGGAGAGGCCGGTTGAGAATCTCGATCGCGATTTCCGGGAAGCCTTGATTGAGCGCGTCGATCGCTTCGTAATTGCGCTGCAATCGGGCAAGCACGGGACTGCTCGCCGACATGCCTCGGGTTTCGCCAAAGTGTCGCTGTGCCTCAGCGTAATTGCCGAGATTGGATTGCAGAAGCCCTTGATTGAGCCGCGCTTCGGTTTCGCTATCCCCGGTGAGAGCCTCGGCGGAAGCGGCAAAGAATTCGGCGGCTTCGGCAAACTCGCCGCTATTGGCGCGGCGATAGGCTTCGCTCAGCGCCTGGTCAGCCGTGATCGATTCCGCTTGCTGGCGGGCGAACGCGATTGAATCGGTCGTTTGGGTTAGCGGGATGTCGACCGTGCCCGGCACGATGCTGTCGTTGGCCAGCGATGCCACGCCCAGATCCAAAGCCGATCCGTACGCCGACAGGCCCGAGGCCGCGTAGGTGCGATTGCCTCGCTCACCGACCAGCAATTCAGTGCGAATGATACTGCCTTCGCTGGTGCATGTAAGGCGTCGAGCGTTCGAAAGCCCTGACGGCATCTCGCCGCCCTGCTGCTCCGTGCACGAAACCCCTGCCCCGAGGAACCGCGATGCAGCGTCTTCCGCGATCCGGCCGCGCACAACCCAAAGCGTTCCGATTGGAGCGCCTGCATCACGGCACAAAAGGTTGTACTTGCGGTCAAACAGTCCGGCATTGGCCTCGGGCGCTTGGATCTGCGCTTCGCACAAACCGTTCGACCCGACCGGGAAGGTATCGCGCAAGGCTAGCGAGCGCTGTTGCGCCACCTGTGCCGAGTTCGGCACAGCCCACATGGCGGTCGTGCCAATCACGGCGATGGCGCATGCGGTAATCAACGATTTCATCGTGCGGGTTGCCATATTCAGTTCCCCTCCACTTCGACCGAGCCGGAATTGCCCTGCCCATAGATCGAGCTGTCACCGCCGCTCGAGACCGGATCATCGATCTCTTCCTCATCCTGCTCATCGGGTTCGGCGATGAAGGCCGGGAAGTCGATGCCGAACTCTTCATCCAGAACTGCTGGAGCTGCGGCGATCGGAGAGACCGACATGATCGGTCCCTCAATGACGTTGGGGTTGTTGAGCGGGATGCTGACTTCTTCGCTGCCCTCGGAAGGTGGCTCGACTGGCGGTTCGACGGGCGGATCAGGATCAGGCCCCGGTCCGGTCGTGGGGCATTCGCCGGTATTGATGATGCAATCGTTGAATTCCGACGCATCAGTGTAGGTCACCGATCCTGTCGATCCGTCATTGTTGAAGTTCACTTCATTGAAGAAGTCTTCTCCGGTGATCAGATTGCCTTGGCTGTCGAGGCGTGCACCATAAGCAAAGGCATCAAGATCGCCCTCCGAATTGTCGGAGCCAAAGATCGACAATCCGCCATCGCCGACAAGGATGCCGCCCTGCTCGACCGAATCTCCGGTGTTGCGCACCAGGAATGTGTCGGCAAATTCGATACTGACCTGCCGTGCACGAACGTAGCCGAGCGGATCATCGCTTCCCGCAGCCGCAACGCGGAGCTGGTCGTTGCGACCGGCGAAACTCGCGTCATCCTGAAGCAGCGCGATCAGGTCGCTATCGCCGACCCAGATATTGTTCGAGCTCAGGAACAAAGCGCCGCCAGGGTCTCCGGCTGGATTAAGAACCCTGATACCGCCGGGGGTGACAATCTCGATCTGACCCTCGGCGCTGATCGTGAAGGTGTCGGTGATGTCGGTATCGACGAAATCCACCTGGCCTTCGACCCGCACAATTGCGGTACCCCCTAGGGCTTCGATGAAGATGTTGGACACGCCATCGTCAAGCGAACCGAATGCGGTGATGTTGCCGATCACAATGTCGGGATCGTCATTTCCGTCATTATCGACGAGCGGCTGTTGAATTGTGACGTTTGTCGCGTCGATCCGCGAAGCCTCGGCCTGGGTGAGTTCATAGCCGATCGTGTCAGCAAAGCTCACAGTCCCGCCGCCGTCGCCGAGGAACATCGGGTTGTCAGTATCGAGCGAGACTAGCGTCAGATCGACAGCGCCGATCCGCGCGCCGTCCAAGATGTCGAGTTCGCGCGAAGTGAGCATCATCGACTGACCACCGAAGCCGATGAAGTTATCATCATCGCCTAGGATGATGATGGTGCCTTCCGACAGGATATTGATGTCTGCCGTCGGCGCAGCGAGGCTAGGGCCGCCGACAATGCTGTTCTGTCCGGTCTCGACAAGGAAATCGGTGAAGACGGTGAACTGCATAGTGTCGTTGATCAGGATGTCGCCGCCGGTTGCTATCAGTCCGGTGGGGCCAGGATCTGGCGTCAGAATGTCCGCTGCTCCGGTCCCCGACAGATCATCGATCGTGAGCGTGCCCTGGAAGGCCTGAATCAGCATCTCGCCTGCGAAATTGCCGATGCCACTATCGTCGCCGCCGCCAATGGCATCGACATCCATGATGACGCTGCTGAGATTGACTTCGGGAATGCCACTGGCCCCGTCGAAACCGAGATCGATCGTGGCGACGCCCCCTCGCGCGTCCGATCCGAAGGTCGTGCGCGCTTCGGTAATTAACGAAACGAAGTTTGCGTCCACTGTCGAGTCGCCATTGACCACAATCGAGGAGACTCCGGCAGTTGCCTCGCCGCTTGAGGCTCCGGTTGCCGAAGGCGAGCCGAATGCGTTCGCGAAAAGGTCAACTCCATCGGCATTGAGGACCGAGTCCTCGACCAGCAGCAGCGAAGACCCGGCATTGGCATCGCCGACCTGGTCAAAGCCCTGCCCGCCGCGTGCATCGGTGATGAGCTGGATTATCGAACCCGATTGGCCGAACCGCATGTCGAGGTCACTCTGGTCGAGGCTGACGATCGCTTCACCGCCATTGCCTTCGCCGCCAAATTGACCATCGCCGCCGACGCCTTGTGCGGAACCGAGGAACCCGGTGATGCTCACCGAAGCGCCGTCACGTAGGGTCAGTCCGACAAGGTCGCCCCCGGTTCCCGTGCCCCCGTTCAGTCCTTCACCGCCGACCCCGTTGGCAAGCGCGCTCACGTCGTCAGCGTTCAGCGATCCCCCTTGCGCTTCGACGATGGCGCTGTTGCCGATACCATCGCCGCCATCGCCTTGGACATCGTCGGTCGAACCGCCGAAGCCGCCAGCGCCGCCAAAGCCATCCGCAATTACGGTAAGGTCAGCGAACGTCGCGGTGCCGTTGCCGATCGCCGGGCCTTGCCCACCAAACGTGTGCACGCCGGCATTGGCGTCGCCGCCAAGGCCATCGCCGCCATCACCGCCGTCCTGTTCCGTACCGCCCGCACCGCCTTCGCCGCCAACGCCTACCGCGTTGACAAGCGAAGTGCCGTTTACAGTCAGCGAAGCGTTGTCGCTTCCAACGAGCAGGAACGCGCCGTTCTGCGCGAAATCGTCATTGGGGTTGAGGTCATCGAGATTGCCGCCGCGGCCGATGCCGCCATTGCCTGCGAGTATCTGGTCCCCGTCCCCGATGCCTCCACGTCCGCCAAATCCATTGGCAAGGACACTCGCGCTCCCACCGATCGAGAGGCTTCCGTTGTCGGTAGCCGTTCCGATCGATTGAATCAGGGCAAGCCCGCCAATGCCATCGCCGCCATCGCCACCGAAACCCGTTGGTGAAGTTGCATCGCCGCCTGTCGCGCTCGCTATTGTGGTCGCCGAACCGACGATATCGATGCTTCCATCAACAACCTGCATGCCAGCGATCCCGCCGAATGCGTTTCCGCCGCCGATCCCGTTACCGCCATCGGCGGTCGCGGTCGCTTGGAAATCGGCACCGATATTGAGCGTGCCGCCATTGATCACATTGGTATCGGCGATCCCGCCGGTGGCCGAGCCCCCGCGCCCTTCGCCTTCGTTGTCGCCGCCGGTGGCATCAGAGCTCAGGAAGACCGAACCGCCGAAGTCCATCGTGCCTTCGCCATTGATGATCACCTGAGTGACGCCGCCTTGGGCGAAACGGCCCGAACTGCTCGAATTGCTGAGGCCGCTCACGGCATTGGCGTTGAGCGTCGTATTACCCGACACGTCAAAGGCGCTGGTGTCGTCGTTGATTCCGATCGATGCCGAACCACCGCTGGCCGAACCGCCTCGACCGTCATCGGCATCGCCACCGAGTGCCGAGGCATCAAGCATCACTCGGTCAAGGACAAAGATCGAAAGCCCATCGAAGATGATCTGGGCTGAGCCGCCAATCGCGTCACCTCCGCCATCGGTGCCCTGACCGCCTTCGCCCACTGCGAAAAGGTCGAGCCGGTTCACATTGATGGTTGCGCCAAGGCTTCCGGTCACGCTCGCGAGCCCGCCTTCACCTGCGCCTCCAAACCGGCCGAATTCGCCGACCCCGTCAGCGCTCATTTCGACATTGTCAGCGGTCAGCGTCCCGGCTCGCGCGGTAAGAAATGCGTCAAAGCCGAAGCCGTCCCCGCCATTGCCGAATGGCGATCCAGTGCCGGTTCCATTGCCTCCACCGCCGCCAAAGCCGTTCGCGAAGATTGAGATATTGTCGAAAGTAGCGGTGCCCTGCCCGTTGGAGCCATCACCGCCCAGCAGTGCGAGGCCCGCCTGTGCAGTCCCACCTGTGCCGGTGCCGCCATCGCCACCGCTCTGCCCAAGACCGCCATTTCCGCCATTGCCGCCATGACCATCGGCCTGAACAGTAGTGCCACCGACTATGGTCAGGTTGCCAATATCACCTCCGGCAAGCACAAAGGCGCCGCTGCCAAACTGCGGATCTGCCTGGTTAGGAGTGCCGAATTGGCCACCCGTACCGTTGCCACCGCGACCCGCAAGAATGTTCGCACCATCTCCGTCGCCGCCTTCGCCGCCACGGCCATCGGCGAATGCAATCGCGCTCCCTCCGATAGTGAGCCGGCCTTCGATGAACGTGGTGGCATCAACTTGAAGGCCGTTCGCTTGCAAGAAGGAATTACCCCCCGTGCCATCGCCGCCATCGCCGCCGAGACCTTGATTGGCTTGTCCACCGATGGCCTCCGTGGTGACAGTCGCATTGCCATCAATGTCGATTGAACCGGCTACGACTTGCGCTCCGGCGATTCCGCCGAACGCGTCACCTCCACCTACCCCGTTGCCTCCGAACGCGTCGGCGCTAGCAATGAATTCCTCACCGACCGTGAGTGCCCCGCCATTCGGGACCAGAACTCGCGCTCCACCCCCAAGCGCATCACCACCGACCCCACCGACATTGTCGCCGCCTAGTGCGAACGCTTCGAGCGTCAGATCGCCGAGAATATCGATCGTTTCGTCGTCTTGGATAAAAACTTGTGCATCGCCTGCGTCGGCGAGCCCGCCGCCGCTGTCGCTGTTCGTTGTGCCGGTTACTGCATTTGCGCCGACATAGACGAAGTCGTCGACTTGTATCGCCCCGCCTGTCACCGCCTGCAAGATTGCGAAGCCGCCAAACGCATTGATCCCAACAGACGGGTTTGTGGTGCTGGTGCTGGCACCTCGTGCCTCTGCAATAACCGTAAGGTGACCATTGAAGGCGGCGGTCCCGTTGTTTGACGCAAAAACTTGCGCGATTCCGGCAGTGACGTCGCCGCCAGACAAGAGGTCAAAGTTCATCGGTTGCGATGCCGACGCATCAACGGTCGAATTTCCATTGATGTTGAGCGAACCACCGCCCGATGCAATCGTCGCGAAACCGCCAGTTGCTGTGCCCGCTTCGCGGTTGACTGTCTCTACTCCGGCAAGCGCGCTCGCCGTTACGACTACGGTCCCGCTGATGGTCATATCGCCATCGAAGGCGTCGATGAATGCATCGCCCCCCTGCGCGTTTATCACGTTCGGATCGTTAAAAGAGGATCCAACCTCGCCAAAGGCGCGAGCAGAGACGAGGACGTCCCCGTCAATCTGGAAGTCGAATCCTCCTGCTGCGGTGAGTTCGGCGAAGCGTCGCCCGATGATCAGCAGATCACCATCGACCGAGCTGTTCGCGATGAAGCTTGAGACCTGCACTTCCTCATTGGCAATCGCGAGCAGAGTGCTCGATGCATCGAAGCCTTCGAGGAAAATGCTCCCGGCAACGTCGGTCAGTTCGCTATTGCCATCGAATACCTGAGTGGTCCCGCCATCCACGCTGCCGCCATCGACGTTACGGCCCGAGACGTTGTAGTTGGCAGAAAGAATAATCTCGCCGTTGACGATCCCGGCGCTTGCGGCCGGAGCGAAGCCGAGATTGCCGCGGAAGATCATGCTGATCGGATCGGTACTCGCCGCCGCAACGGCGTAAATCATGTGATTGTCACCGGGGCCTGTGCTCGATGGGCCGCCAACATCGCCGTCGATGACAACAGGGGTCGTGAACGAGCTGCCAGCCGGAATCTGGATGTCGAACAGGCCGTTCGACACGGTAATGTTGACGAGTTCGCCGCCGATATAGGCGTGGCTACCATTGACCTGCGCCGAGCCGAACATCTGGATTTCGGCACTGGCGACGATGAAATAGGAGTTTTCCTCGAGCGCGTTGATCTGCGCGCCCGGCTGGATGATGATCGATTGCGGGCTGGCATCGGTGTTACCCAGAGCAAGCGTACCACCGCTAAGCGCGAAGCTATCGAAACTCGCGGTGTCCGGCTCAAGCGAGGTGAGAATCAGATTCCCGACATCGAACACCGCGTTATCGCCAACGAAGATGCCCGTCGGCGAATAAAAGGCGACTGTCCCGCCGGTCCCGATCAGCCCACCGGTACCGGTATCGAAAAGCTGTGAAAGCACCGTGCCGTCGAACACGACGATATTGCCGTTGGTCGACGGAAGGATGCGGTTGAGGATCGCGAAATCGGCATTATTCGGGCCGTTACGAAAAAGAACCGTGTTGTTGGTCGGAAGGTAATCGAGCGCGTTCCCCCCGCCATCCTCGTCGGGGGTCCAGTCGACCACCGCGGTATCGGTGTTGACCATGATCGTCTCGGTCCCGGTCCCGGTAAAGGTACGCGTGATCGAGCCTGAAACCTCAGTCTCAGTCGCCTGGATCGCCTGTGCGTTCGCCGCTTGGGGAGAAGCCACAAGGCCGATTGCCAAGGCCGCTGTGCCGCATCCCAGCAGCAGTTTCGAGCGGTTCCGGTTCAGCTGAGCCATCTTAGTATCTCCACGGGAAAAGTCGGGCGGTGATCGAGAACATGAAGCGCACGTCTCCACGTTCGATCGCGAGATCGGGCCGTTCGAGCGGCACCGCGACGAAGGCATCGGCTTGCAGGTTTCCACCCCAAACCGCGCGCACGCCCCCACCTGCCGACCACAATCGGTCGGGATTGCCGGGCCTGCGGCTCGGATCCCTGTTCCAGGCCCATGCCGCGTCGGTGAATACATAGGGCTGCACCGCGATATCCTGAGGCCCTTCCGGCGCGATCGAGCCGTACCGCATCTCCGCAGCGACGCTTACGCCGCTATCGCCGAGCACGGAGCCCGGATTGTAACCGCGTCCGATCGAGAAGCTGCCAGCAGCGAACTCCTCATAGGCGGGAAGCGGATCGCCGGAGACTTGCCCGCTTGAGCTCAGAGCAAAGGTGATGAGCGGTACGGGCCGGTATTCGACCCCGGCATCATAGCGAAGCAGGAGCGGGGTCGGATCAGCCTCGATCCGGCTTGGCGGGATCGCACCGCCCGCAAAGCACAACAGCGGGTTGTCACGACAATCGGGGCTGGACGAAAGGACGTCGAAACCCTGCCGCAGCTCCACCGCATAGATCGCGCGGAATTTCGGTTCGTAAGGTGTGTAGCCGTCGAAGCGCTGGACGCTGCGTACGTCGGTCAACTCTCCTGAGAAGCGCACGAAGGCAGTCCGCACCCGGTCGCGGGACAGCTCGACATCGTTCACCTCGACGTCCTGATCGACAATGTCGAAGCCGGCTGTCAGATAATTGCTCGCGCGGCGAGAACGCTGAAGCGGGAAGGAGCCGTAGAACGAGGCGACCATGGTCTCGGATTCAAGATCGAATGCAGGCAGGCCGAGGTCGGGCTCGGTTTCGCTTAGGGTCAGCTGCGCGCCGATCCTCAAGCCTTCGCCGCCAATCGCAAAATCGTGGCCGAGCTGGAGCGTGTGCTGCTCTGAGAACTCGAGGGTGTTGAATACCGTGATTGAGGTCCGGTCGCCCATTCCGGTCAGATCGTAAAGCTCCCCGCGCAGCAATCCGCCGAACCGCCCGATCGCCTTGGACCCGAAGTTCTGGACGTTGACGTCGAGAACCCCGCGCCTGCGTACGACAGCGACCTCGCCTACCAGATCGCCCGGTGCCCCATCGGCAGCAGGACGGAGCGACAGACGCACATCGATGCCCGGCAGGTCGTCGGCCAACAGCAGATAGCGTTCCGCGTCATTGGTATTGAACACCGGCTGGTCGGTGAGATTTTCCAGATAGGCCGCGACCAGCCGTTCGGACGGGCCGGCTTCACCGCGCACTCGCAATCCAGTCAACCGGCCGAAGATCACGCCAAAATCGGCAACGCCGTCGGACAGGTTCTGTTCGGGGATCTCAACGGTTGCGAGATAGCCTTGGGCGCGCAGGATCGAATTTGCCCTCGCCCTGATATCGCACATCACCGAAAGCGGGACCTCGCGGTCTAGATAGCCATCATAGGCACCGGCGAGCGACAATCCCGGAACGCGCTCAAGCCCGGAGAACTCGACCCCGGAAAGCGTGAGCGTGATGTCGGCGTATTCTGCGCGATCAAGCACACAGGGCGTGCGCTCCATGTCCCCGTCAATGGTCAAGGTCACGCTGCGCTCGTCGCGGCGCATCGGATCGGGCGGGGTCAACTCGGTTCGAGTTGGCGGCGTGATCTGCGCGCCGGCTTGCGCCAATGCTGGATCGGTAGGAAGAATTGCAACTGCGCCAAGAGCCAAAGCAGAGAACGCGCGTGTTGCTATCGATCGTCCGCTTTCGCAGCCGATGAAACGCGACTTCGATCCAGTTTCAGACAATTCTGCCCCCCATTTCGCTGCTCGCCCGCAAAGCGCGCGAAGCCTCTACGACCCGTAGAATTCATCGAGAATGGTGCAGTGTGGGTTTTCCCACTTATCGCCCAATCCTCGGGCGACCCGGTATTGCGTTCAAGGAATACTCCGATTGGGACCGAAAACAAGGGGACGGCATCGATCCCTCGTGGAACAACCCTAAGTTGGCGCGTTTTCACAAGTTTTCGCCTTCGCAGGTGCATTGCCGAGCCGGACGCTAACCGGATGGCAACCATGATCCTTTCCCAAACTAGGGAATTCTTCAGATTCTCCTGTTTGGGTCGGTGACCTACGCAAAAGGAAGCAAAAGAGACCATGCTGCAGATTGCCGAAATATCGCCCGTATTAGGTGCCTTTGAGCGCACGCAACCCCCGGCTGCGCCATTTGGCAAACCGACTAACCCGCGCTATGCAACCATCATGACGGGAAGCGGACTTGGGTGGACGAGCGAACAGCGCGACGATGCAGTCGTGTTGTCGGCATCTGGCCGGGTCGATGAAACGGTCGCTGACCAGTTTCGCGAAAACCTCCTTGCTGCGATGGATGCGGCCCCTTCCACCGCCGTAATCGACCTCGGCGGTGTCGAGTACATGTCGTCGCGCGGCTTGCGCGCGTTGACGCTCGCACAGCGAGCCAGCCAGAGCCACGGGACGACAATTGTTCTTGCTCGCCCTAATGAGACTATGCGTGAAATCCTTGCCATCAGCCGTTATGATATGGTCTTCAGGGTTGCTGACACGATCGAGGACGCGCTGAACGGTTCTGGCGGACACTAGAGTCCTAAACGGGGGGGGAATATGCAGGTCCGGTTTTGGGGAACTCGCGGCTCGTTACCGGTCGCACCGCATGCCTCGACAATTACCGACAAGATCGCTGACGCCCTGCTCCACGCAAATGGCAAAAGCTTCGCCGACAAGCAGACGGCCATCGATTATGCGAAAGGCGAGCTCGAGTTCGCCGTCGGTCAGGGATATGGTGGCGCGACGAGCTGCGTTGAAATCGACGCAGGCAAAGGCGCCTTTGTCGTATGCGACATGGGCTCAGGGCTTCGCGAACTAGGGCTCGACACGCTGCGCAGACTCTCCGACGGTCACCGGCCCAAGGAATGGCATTTCTTCATGTCGCACCTCCACTGGGACCACATCATGGGGTTCCCTTTCTTCGTGCCCGCCTTTGTCGACGGTGCGAAAGTCATCATCCATTCGGGCCACTCGGATTGCGAAGAAGCGCTGCGGCGCCAGCAGGAGGAAATCAGCTTCCCGGTCCCCTTCGACTGGCTCAAGGCGGACATCGAGTTCCGCACGCTGGAGCCCGGCACCGAGTACGATATCGGCGAGCTGAAGATCGCGCTTGTCGAGCAGGAGCACAGCCACAAGAGCTATGGCTACCGCTTTCGCGACGAGAATGGGGCGAGCGCGGTCTATTCGACCGACGCCGAATACAAGATCGACAAGATGGATGAGGAATCGGCCATGGTCGACTTCATCTCAGGCGTCGACCTGGTGATCGCCGACACAATGTACTCCCTCGCCGACAGCGTTTCGATGAAAGAGGACTGGGGGCATTCGTCCAATATCGTCGCCGTCGATCTGTGCCACGAGGCCGGAGCCAAGCGGCTGGCGCTGTTCCATCACGAACCGACCTATTCGGACGCCGACATCCAGCGCATGCATGCCGAGACGATCCGCTACGAGGAACTGACCCGGAGCGGAGACGAGCTCGAAGTGCTGTGCTCGTATGACGGTCTCTGTGTCGAAATCTGAGAACGCGAGCGAGGCCAAAGCGCCTTCGCTGACGTTTCGGACCATTCTGCTTGGCGCGTTGGCCGGAATGGTGCTTGCCCTGTTCGCGGGCGACTATGCGAGCCGCGCGGTATGGGACACGTGGCAATCCACCTTCCCGCGCGAGATCTCGACCGATAATGTTGCGGTGGTGCTGATCGACGATGACAGCGTCGACGCGACGTCCTCATGGCCATGGCCGCGCAAATTGGTCGCCGAATTGATCGAAAAAATCGGCGAGACAGAGCCAGCCGCGATCGGGGTCGACATTTATTTCGACCAGGACGATCCGATACGGCCCGAAGCCTTCGTCTCGCAGTATGACGAGGAAGAAACCGACCCTGCACTGCGCGATGTGATCTTCAACCTGCCCAATTGGGACGAGGAGCTGGCCCGCGTGATTGGCAGCCATCCGACCGTGATGGCCCGCACCGCTCTCGATCAGCGCATCACCAACAAGGACGGGTACTCGTTCAGTTCGGAGTTCGACGGCTTTTTCGAGCACGAAGTGGACGGCACACCCCCGTCGGGCACACTCGAAGGGCAGCACACGCTCGGCAGCATCTACATCTTCGACGGTGCGGCTTTCAGCCACGGGATGGTCAACGGCGCTCCCGATCCTGACGGCCTGATCCGGCGCGTCCCACTGACCGTAAAGGCTGACGGGATGCAGATGCCGGGTTTTGCGGCGGAGCTGGCGCGGATCGCGACCGGGACCGAGAAGCTGGTCTGGGATGGCGAAACCCTGATCGCAGGTGAGCGCTCCATCCCTTCCGACGCTACCGGCACGATGCGCTTTCGCATGGGAGAGTTCCCACCCGCCGCCGACCACTCGGCGATCGACGTGCTCGAAGGTGCGGTCGATCCCAATGCGCTGCGCGGCAAGATCGTGGTTCTGGGCGTCGGCGCGCAAGGGACGTTCGACATCGTTGCGACCCCGCTCACCGGAGAGATCTACGGCGCATTCGTGCAGGCACAGGCCGCCGATGCGATCATTGAAGGTGCCTGGCTTTCGCGGCCATTCTCGCTCACCCTGCTCGAAGGACTGGCCGCCTTAGTCATGCTCGCGCTCATCCTTGGTGCGGGCCTCTTGAGGCGCAACTGGCTGCTTGCCCCAGCCGCAGCAATCGCGCTGGCGCTTCCGATTGCATCCGCACTTGCCTTTTCGCAAGCGAACCTGCTGCTCGACCCGTTCCGCCCGGTCATCTTCGCCTTGTGCGCAGGCTTCGCGCTGTTCGCCGCTCGCTTCCTTATCGCCCGCGCTGAACGCGCGCGGCTTGCTGCCGAACTCGTTGAGGAGCGGGTCAAAGCGTCCAAGCAACAAGGTGAACTCGACGCCGCGTTCAAGATCCAGATGAGCATGGTGCCGGGTGAGAAAGTCCTCTCCCGCCTAGACGAGCGCGCCGATATCGCAGGCGTGCTGCGCCCCGCGAAATCGGTTGGCGGGGACTTCTTCGATGCGGTCAAGATAAACGAGAACCAGCTCCTCTTCCTCGTCGGCGACGTGACTGGAAAGGGCGTGCCCGCAGCGCTTTTCATGGCGCTGTCGAAGACGCTTTCGAAGAGCAATCTCGCGCGAGCAGGTGATGGCCTTGCCGAAGCGGTTTCCTCGCTCAATTTCGACCTGATGGACGAGGCTGACGAGGAGATGGGCCTCACCATGCTGATCGGCCTGATCGACTGCGAGAGCGGCAAGGTCGAACTGGTCAATGCGGGTCACGAGAACCCTATGCTGGTCCGCCCCGACGGATCGGTCGAAACGCTTGCGATGAAAGGCGGCCCGCCTTTCTGCGTCGTACCGTTCGACTATCCGGTCGAGCCCTACGCGCTCCAACCCGGAGACACGCTGGTTGTCATCACCGACGGCGCGACTGAAGCGGCGAACGAGGCGGACGAGCTATTTGGGATGGAAGGCGTAATCGACGCGCTAGGCGAGGCGGACAGCGCCAGCGCTGCGAGCCGAGCCAATCACTTGGCCGACTCTGTGCGATTGTTCGAAGGCACGAGCGACCCGACAGACGACCTGACGATCTTCGCGCTGAGGTATCTCGGCAACGACTGAAGCGGCGTCGGAGCGCGACTTAACGGATCACGATGTCGACCCGACGCCAGGCCTCACTTCCCCTCTCATCGCCGCCAAGCGCTCGAATGGCTTCGTCCTCACCCATACCCAGCACATCTTCCTGGGCAATCGTGTAGCCATTGCTGCTTAGTATTGCGGCGACCGCATCCGCCCTGTCCTGTGACACCCTAAGATTGACTTCGGCGCTTCCTACAGCGTCTGTGTAGCCTCTGATCTCGACCTGGTAGCCTGGACGAGCGACCGGACAAGGCGGTACACCACGACGAGCCTCATCGTTGCAGTCGGGATAGTATTCCTCGCATTTTTCGCGCCAGTCGATCTTGCACATATGCGCTTCGACCTGTCTCTCCTGAGCTGAATCAAGCGTTACATCGCCGCTTGCAAAGCCGGTGAGCACAAGCCCGTCCCAGCCGGGAGGGAGGCTGCGCATGAGCTCGACATGCTCGGGATCGGGGGCTTCGAGCTGCGTCACGCGGGTGCGATTGGCGCTGACGACGGCCTGCTGGTTCGCTATGTTCAACTCGACCGGATCGGTATCTGGATTGACGACTACCGCCCCGACGGGTTCGCCGTTGTTTTCTGCGGATAGGAGCGTCACACGATCACCACCCGTGGCACATCCGGCAAGAAGAGTTCCGAGCGCCAGCGTCGCCGCCAGCCTCATTCTGAAACCTCGACAACAAAACGAGTGCCGCGAACGCCAAGCGTCGAAGTGGGAGTGCGTACCCGCATCCGATCGCGTCCGGTGCGCGTGATATTGCCGGAATCGATCCCGACACGGCCCCTGCGGATCGTCGTCGTCGAACTGCCGGTCTGGCTGCGACGGTTATAGCCGTACTGGGTGAACTCCACTTCACTGTTCGGCCCGATAGCCATGCGCGTGTCGTCCGCCATGGTGATCCCGACACGCGCCCCGCGTGCTGTGGTCACGACGTCTCTCTGGTAGAGACGTTGACCCGCTCGTGCGGGAGTGCTTCGGCCGCTCCGCTCGACGGTCACACCGGCGGTCGTGTTCTTGATCCGCCCGATCTCGTCACCCGATTGCGCGATCGCAGGCTGCACCGCAATGGCCGCGAGCGCCGCTGCCAGAATGCCAAACTTTCTCATATACCCTCCCCCTCTGAACCTGTGTTAGCATACAATCATGGAACGGCGGAGACGATTTTCGGCCTTTGTGGCCTGCGGACATGATCCGCGTCTCACGATCCTGAATGCTGTCGAGTTTGCACGCGAGTTCGTGATCGGAAGCTGCCTTGACGAGCGCGGGCGAGTCAAGACGATGGTTGTCGTCGAGGAGCTTGTTTCAAACCTCATGCGCCATGGCGGGCGGGAGCGCGACATCGCGATGAGCGTGGCGATCGCCGATATCGACGATGGAGTATCTCTCGCTGTCGAGGATGACGGCGCGGCTTTCGATCCGATCAACGATACGCATTTCGACGGGATCGATCCCGTCACCGGCGGGGGCATCGGGCTTGTCATCGTGCGCGCCTGGGGCAAGGAAATCGCCTACTCGCGCGTCGCCGATCAGAACCGGTTGCAGCTGGTCATTCGCTAGCAATCCCCCGCACCCGGGCCGGTCAGGCTGGTCAAGCCTGTTCTCACGCACTAGCCTCGCCTCATACGGCCGGACATGGATGGGGTATGGCTGAGGACTTCGAACAGGATGACAAGCCGGACGAAGACGAAGCGCAGGATCGCGCCAAGATCTTCCTGAGCTATACGCGCGCCGAACAGCCGCGCGCCAAACAGGTCATCGCCTTGCTCGAAGATGCCGGGTTCGAGGTCTGGTGGGACGGCCTGCTCGAAGGAGGCGTGACCTATCTCAAGACCACCGAAGCCGCGCTTGAGGGCGCGGATTGCGTTGTGGTGCTGTGGTCGAAACTATCGGTCGAATCCAATTGGGTGCGCGATGAAGCTCAAAGTGGGCGTGAACGCGGTTGCCTTGTGCCGCTCTCGCTCGACGGGACGATGGCGCCGCTTGGTTTCCGGCAAACCCAGATGCTCGACATCAGCGATTGGGACGGCAGCCACGACAGCGAGCTTGCGCATCGGATTGTCGCCGCCGTTCGCAATCGGACAAGCGAAGATGGCGCTACTCCTGTGGCCGCACCTTTGGCCGCGCCCTCACCCCCAGACGGCAAGGCGCCGGCGGTTTCGCGCCGGGCATTGATGATTGGCGGCATTGGCCTTGCGGGTGGCGCACTTGCGGTCGGCGCGTGGCAGGGAGAATGGTTCGGCACGCTCGGCGATCCCGATACGACCACGATGGCGGTCTTGCGCTTCGTCAATCTCACCGGGCAGGAAAAGCAGAACTGGTTTTCCGACGGGCTATCGAACGAATTGCGCCAGATCCTTTCGCGCAACGATAGGCTGAGGGTCTCTGCCCCCACCTCCTCCAATTCGCGCGAGGAAGAGGTCGATGATTTCGCCGTCGGGCGCGCGCTTGGGGTCGAGAACCTGCTGCGCGGCAGCGTGCAACTGGTGCAGAATACCGTGCGTGTGTCTGCCGAACTGGTGCAGGTCGAAGATGGACTGGTAGTCTGGGGTGAGAGCTACGACCGCGATTTCGAGGATATTCTCGCGCTGCAATCCGAGATCGCTGAAGCGGTCGCAGCTGCGCTTTTGCCACAGATCACGGGGGCAGAGGGGACCGACATTGGCGGTACCGACAACCCTCAAGCCTACGAAGCCTATCTGCGAGGGGCTTCGCTGTACGACCTGTCAGCGGGCGTAGAGAGCGACCGGGCGGCCTTGCGACAGTTCGACCAGGCGATTGCGCTCGACCCCGACTATGCCGCTGCTCACGCCATGCGCTCGACCATGCTGGCGGCCGTAGCAGCCGCCGCTTCCGACGCCGATGAAGTGCGCGCGTCCTACGAGGAGGCTATCGCCGCGGCAGAGCGCGCCATCGCGATCGAGCCAAACTTGTCGCGTGGTCACCTCGCGCTCGCCTTTGCGATCAATAACGGGCGAGGCAGTCGCAGCGAAGCCTTGCCGCACTATCGCCGGGCGGAGCAGCTTGCTCCCGGTGACGCCGACACGCAGCGGACGGTTGCGATCTTCTACGCCTATGGCGACCAGCAGGCGCTCGCGACCGAGATGATCGGCAAGGTGCTTGAACTCGATCCCCTGAACGCTCGCGCTTTCAGGAGCGCCGGGTTCATCGCGCTGTTCGCGGACGATTGGCCTCGAGTGATCGAGGCGATGGAGAAAGCGCTCGAACTCAACCCCGACCTCGTCAGCGCCCACTACGCGATCGGCAATGCGCGATTGATGCTGGACGATGCGAGTGGCGCGAAGACCGCCTTTGCTTCGGAACCCGCCGCGATCTTCGGGCAGACTGGTGTCGCCATCGCCGAAGCGCAGCTGGGTAATCGTGAGGCGGCGCAGGCGGGATTGGATGCACTCATCGCCGAGTATGGAGATTCAAGCCTCTATCAGCAAACTCAGGTGCTCGCCCATCTGGGCGAAACCGAGCGCGCAATCGCAACGCTCATTCGTGCCTATGACAAGGGCGATCCGGGCGTCCTGCTCGCCCCGAACGATCCCCTGCTCGATCCGCTAAGAGGTTCGGACGCATTTCAGCAATTGCTTTTCGAGCGCGCCACATGATAGCCCCTTGCCCGGTCGCACACGAGTTGAGACCGAAAAGGGGGAAACACATGAAAAAGACCTTCACGATTATGTTCGCTAGCACCGCCGCTCTGGCACTGGCCGCTTGCGCTGGCGAAGCCGAAGAAGGCTACGGCGAAGAAGAAGAAACCATGGCTGAAGAAACCATGGAAGCCGAAGAGCCTGTAGAAGCCACCGAAGCCGCCGAAGAAGGCGAGGACGGCCTCGACGGGACCGGCAATCCGATCGGCCCCGCTGCTGCAGACGGCGAAGGCGACATGGAAGCCGAAGCCGGCGAATAAGCACTTCTCGATGCGCCGCCCGGCCGAAAATGGTCGGGCGGCCATCGCCCCTCCATCTATTGGGGCAATCTAGCCCCACGCTGGCGCATTTGCTGGTCGATCCAGCGCCGCACCGCGCCGATGCGGGTATAGCGGCTTGCTTCACCTCTCTCGCCGCAATCCTTGCCCGCGCTCACGATCCCGATCACCTCTGGACGCCCACGCGTATAGCTGACCAGCGGACCGCCACTGTCGCCCCCGCAAGCCTGCTCGTCACGCGCGCCCTGTGCGCAGATCTGCGCCACCCGCAGCCCAGTAATGCCGGTGCATTCGTCTTCACTCGACAAAAGCAGCTTCGCGCCGAGCAAGGCGTCCGTGGTTGTGCTGTTACTCGCCGCAGTCAGCCCCCAGCCGTAGATATAGGCGGCCTCACCTCCTGCGATCCGACGCTGCTCAACCGTCTGATTATCAACCGCGATGCTGCGGATCGAATTGACATCCCCCTCGCGCCTCCCCCTGCGTGGATCATAGCGCAGCAGCGCCACGTCATAGGCGTAGCTGCGCCGGGTGAAGCTGCGATGCAGGATCACTTCGAGTATGTCGAAGGTCACGCCTTCATCGGCACGAGGATTGTGCACGCCGAGCCGGATCGTATGGCCCGGCGCAACGGGGGAACCGTCCTTGTTCAAGAAGCAATGTGCGGCGGTCAGGATCCACCCTTCAAGGACCATCGAGCCGCCGCAAGCCACCCTTTGCGCAGCAGTCAATCTCCGCCCGTTCATTCGCTCAGGGCGCCAGATCAAAGCCTGCCACGGCGCCTGTCCGGGGTTCAGCCTGCGACCATTGACGACGAGCTGGTCAGGCCGGCACACCGTGTCGGTGTACTCGCGATCGCGAAAGGTCAGTGTGCTGGTTGCGCAGCGGTTCTCGGCTTTCTCCCGTTCCTCCTCAGTCATACTGGCGAACCGGTCCGGCTCCTCGCCCTCATCGAGCGGAGGCAGAAACGCCTCGCCTGCTGCTGGCAGGGGAATATCCTCACCTTGCGAAACCAGATAGTCGAGCTCGTCGCAGGTTGTTCCGTATCCATTCTCGCACAGATGGCTGAGCAGCGCATTTGCCCGCTCTTGGTCAGGCGCAAATTTGCCCCCACCTACCAGTTGCCTGCGCAGTTCGTCGCACGCGGTCAAAGCTCCGCCATCGCATCCAATCTCTAGCAGCGCCATGATGTGAGTCATCTGAGCCGGGTCAGCTTCATCAGCCACGAAAAACCATTCAACCGCCGCGCTGGCACAAGAGTTTGCGTGTCCTCCACGGCAGGCCGCGTCGAGCGCGAGCCTCGCACGCTCGTAGTCTTGCAACGGCAGGTCATTGCGGAGCAATATCCGCCCCAGCCGCGCGCAGGCTTCGGCGTCGAGCGCATCGCAGCGGCGGGTCAGTTCGGGCGCATCGCGAACATCGCGAACGTCTTCGCAATACCTGTCATCAAGCCCGCATGCCTTGTCATAGAGCTGCATCGCCCGGTCGGTGTCCTGCTCCACCCCGTTCCCGGCATAGGTCGCATCGGCGAGCAATTTGCAGCCGTTAGCGCGACCTGCCCGGCAAGCGAGCGTCAGAGTCTCGGCGCGCGGAGGCTGCAGCGGATGCGCATCTTCCGGCGGCCCGTAGTAGATGAGGTTCATGCAGGATTGCGCATCGCCCCGATTGCAATGGCGATCGAGGATCGTGATCGCCTCGCCCTTCGATTGCTGGTCGCGCTCATAGCCACTGAGCTCGGATGCGAGAAACCGGCAAGCCAGCACCCCGTCGCGGTTGCAGGTGTCGCGCAGTAGGGCGATCGCGGCGTCCTTCTCCTCTGCCACGCCCGAACCGGTCTTGAGCGAATGAGCGTAGAGCGCGCAGCCATCGAGCGAACCGAGCACGCACGCTCTGTAGAATAGCCGCGCCGCATCGAACCGGCCCTGCTCTTCATCCTTCGCGCCAGCGGTGATGCGCCCGAGGCGGTAGCAGCTGAGGCCATAGTCGGCATCGCAGCCCTCGCGGTAGAGGATCGCAGCGATCGGGCGGTTCTGTTCGACCCCGATGCCGAGTTCGTAGGATTCGCCGAGGTCGCTGCACGCTTCGACGAAGCCGGCATCGCACCCTTCTTGACGGGCTTGGAAAAGAGCGGCCTCGCGCTCGATCTGCTCGGGTGGCTTGTCGTGAGCGGCCTTTGCTACGCCCGAGGCTACATACTCGCGATAAGGTGCAGGGTCGTCGATCTGCGCTGAAAGCTGGGTGGGGAGCAGCGCCGCCGCCAGCAGCATGGCCGCTGAAAGTCCCTGCATCGCCAATCGCATAGGTCACCCTCCCAATCGCGCGACCTGACCCACACGCGGCTTGCCTGAGCGCGATTGCGGCTGTCAAGCGAAGGCGCTGCAACGCGACGGGGGGATAGGTCGGCGGCTGCGACTTGTGCGGTGCGCGCGCAACGGCCTATGCATGGCACGGCTCTGGCGCGATCCAGAGTTTTGACGAGGGAAACCCGAGCAATCTCACAGCCATGAGCACCGATCCGCCGCATGCCCAGCTCGTGACCTGGAACCCGCACCTGTCGCTGGGCGTGACCGGTCATCGCGACGGGAACGCGGCGCTCGACGCCAATCGCGCCGAGGTCGAAAGCGTGATTGCGAGCGTCTTCGATGCGATCGACGAGACACTCGGCGGATTTGCGATTGAGTTGTCGCCGGTGCGACTGCACAGCTTGCTCGCTAGCGGTGTCGACCAAATCGCTGCCGAACTGGCGCTGGCGCGTGACTGGGAGCTGGTGGCGCCTCTTCCCTTTGGCGCTGAGCTTAACCTCGCGATCAATGCCGATGCTGGCACGCCCGCCGATGTGCGCGCGCTGCTTGAAGGTCAATCGGCGGCGGACAAGACGGTCGAGGGTCGTGCAGAGGCCATTCGCAGTCTTTCCGCGAGGGCGCGGTGCTTCGAGATTGCCGACCGCGATGCCGAGATTGCCGAGGCGCTGCTCGCCTCGCTGGCGCGGCCCGACGATGCTGCGCTGGCGATGAAGTATCAGTCGCTCCGTTCAGACAATGCTGCGCTGGCCGGACGGGTCATGCTCGACCGCTCTGACCTCCTGATCGCGGTCTGGGACGGAGCCAATCCCGATCTGCCGGGCGGGACCGGGCACACGATCCGCATGGCCCTGCAGCAGGGAACACCGGTGGTCTTGATCGACCCTGCCGCCCCGCAAGGCTGGTCGCTGCTGACGCGCCCTCAGCAGGTGGGGCATGTCAGGGCCACCGGCTTACGAGGCCAAGACGCCGCAGCGCTTGCAAGAGCGGTCGAGACCGCGATTGCGCCGCAGCGGCGCGACCTCGAAGCGATTGCGCGCGAGACATTCCGCAGCCGCACCACTTTCGGCTTCGGCATATTCCGCCGAATTGAAACCCTGTTCGGCGGACGCAGCACGCGATCAGGAACGACTAAGGCGATTTACGAAAACCCCGAAGCCATTGCCGAGGGCAGCGCAGCCCCCATCCTCTCAGCGGCAAGCGACACACTCTCCCCTGATGACGAGGTGGTCGCGGGCCTGCGCAACAATCTCTTTCCGCTTTTCGCCTGGGCCGATGCTGTCTCAGCGCGGCTCGCCGATGCCTATCGCAGTTCGATGTCGATCAGCTTCATGCTGTCGGCGTTCGCGATCATCGCCGGGATTGCCTACCTCCCTTTCGATCTCGCCGCCTACAAATGGATCTTCGCAGCGGTCGAGCTTGCCCTGCTGGTCGCGATCATCCTCATTACCTTTGGCGGCAATCGCCGGTCATGGCACCGCCGCTGGTTCGAGACGCGGCGCGTCGCCGAATATCTGCGCTTTGCGCCCGGCATGCTTTTGACCGGAGTGTTCCGCCCGATTGGCAGGTGGCCGCGCGGCGACACGCGCCAATGGCCCGAACGCTTCGCCCGTGACGCCCTGCGCGATGCGGGACTGCCCGGAGCGAAGATCGACCGCGAATACCTGCGCGCAGTGCTGAGCCGGATCGTCTTGCCGCACGTTGCTAGCCAGCGCGCCTATCACGAAGCCAAGGCAGTCCAGCTCGACCGGGTTCATCGCCGGATCGACAAGTCCGCCGAATACCTCTTCCTTGCGGCGGTTCTTTCGGTTTCGATTTACCTTCTGATCGAATTGGCCGCCTACCTGGGGTTGATCTATGCAGGCGCTCCATACGCGATTGCCAAGGCTTTCACCTTCATGGGAGTGGCCTTTCCGACGCTCGGCGCGAACCTTGCCGGGATCCGTTATTTCGGAGATTTCGAACGTTTTTCAGGCATTTCGCATGCAACATCTGCGAAGCTTTCTGAAGTGGAGACGCGGATCGAACTGTTGCTTGGAGGCGATCCACGACATCTCACCTATGGCAATACCGCAGGCCTTGTTCGAATGGTCGACGAGGTGGTCTTCAGCGAGATTGAAAGCTGGCAGGCGGTCTATGGTTCGAAGGCGCTGGCGCTGCCCGCCTGACTTGGTCGCCGAGGCTTAATACCGACCCGATAGCAAGGCCCCGCAATCCGGCACGCGCGCTTCGAGGTCGAGTTCCTTGAGCATGCGATAGGTCGTGCACACCGCCGCCGACACTACCGGGATGCCGAGCGCATCCTCGACCCGCTGAATGGCTGAGAGTGACGGCATTTGCACGCAAGCTGAAAGCACCAGAACGTCAATATTCGAAACATCGAGCTTCTTGTAGTGTTCCAGAAGGTTATCGGGGTTTTGTGCCGCAACTTCGAGGTTGTCCGGTATCTCCAGCGCAAGCGAGTCCTGCACCTCGAAGCCTTCATTGGCAATGTAGTCGACCACCATCTCGGTGAGTGGCTTCATATAAGGCGTGAGCACGGAAACGCGCTTCGCACCCAGCACCTCCAACCCCTCGACCAACGCGCCCGCGCTGGTGACGACAGGCGCGGGATGGCCGTTCTCGACCGTCCGCTCATGGAGGCGTTGTTGCGATGTCCGGTGGTAGCCGTGCCCCATACTCATGATCGCGACGAGGCAGGCATAGCCCATCACATCCACCGCCGCGTCGGAAAGCTCCAGCGCGCACCGATCTGAATCCGCGTCCATCGCCGCGAGCTCTTCCTTTGTCACCTTCTTCATCCTCATGCGCGAGGAATGGAATGTGAAACGCTCGGGCAGGATCGCCTCGCGCGCTCGGAGCATTGCGGGGATCTCGGTCTCCATCGTCACGTTGGAGCTCGGGACAATCTGGCCGATGCGGTAGGTGCGTGCCATCAGGTCAGACCTTGATGATCGGATTGCGCAGGCGGCCGATCTTCTCGATCCAGCTTTCGACCACGTCGCCCGGCCACATAAATTCCTGCGGATCGCGGCCTGCACCGACACCGGCAGGCGTGCCGGTCGCGATGATGTCGCCCGGCTCAAGCGTCATCACGCTGCTGATATCGGAGATCAGCCGCTTCACGTTGAAGAGCATGTATTGCGTGTTGCCGTTCTGCTTTTCGACGCCGTTGACCCAGGTCTTAAGATCGAGCGTCTGCGGATCGGGGATCTCGTCTGCGGTCACGATAGCCGGCCCCATCGGCGCGAAGCTGTCCTGACCCTTGGAGACGATCCACTGCCCTGCCCGGCGACAATCGCGCGCGCTGACATCGTTGATGATCGTGTAGCCGAACACGTGCCCTAGCGCCTCGTCCTCCGATACACGGTGTGCGCGCGATCCGATCACCACGGCAAGCTCGGTTTCCCAGTCGAGCTGCTGGGTCACATCGGCGTTATGACGGATCGAGTCATCCCACGCGATGACGGCGGTGGGAGGCTTGGAGAAGATCACCGGCTCCTGCGGCAACTCGTTCGAGGTATCGAGCGAGCGAGCGGATTCAGCAACGTGCTCGGTATAGTTGAGCCCGATCCCGAACACGTTCTTACGCGGCCGCGGGATCGGCGCGAGCAGCTTGGCATTGCCCGCCGGAAAGCTCGTACCCACAAATGCGTCCTCATCGGCGTGCTTCAATGCATCGTCGAGTTGGCGCAGCGCGAGCGATCCCATGTCGATGAGTTCGAGCATGGTCGAGGGATAGGGAAGCCCGCAATCCTCACCGAACCGCTCGACATCGACGATCGAGCCTTCATGCTCGATCCCTACGCGCGCTTCATCTTGACCAAGGCGATAGGTTACCAATCGCATCGCTGTAATTCCTTCGTTTCAAGTCCGTTGGTTCAGGTGACGGCATTTTGATAGGCGCCCTCGTTCTCGCGGGTTTCGACCATCCGCACGCCGAGTGCATCCATCACCGGGAAATCGTTGAACGAGAACAGGAAAGCGGGCTCGCTGCCCGTGTTCATATGTTCGTGCCACGCCCATGAAGGCACGCAGAAAATGTCGTGCTCGCCCCAGTCGAAGCGTTCGCCGTCGATGATCGAATAGCCCTCTCCGCCCGCGACATTGTAGACGACATTGCCAGTGTGGCGGTGCGCCTTGCCGGTAAAGCCGGTGGGCAGCATCTGCATGTTCGCCCCCATCGTCTTGAGCGCCCAGCCGCCGGTGAGCGGGTTCGAATAGCGGATCATGTAGCCGTCATGCGGGCACGGATCGGTGACGCTCGCAAGGTTCGTCAGCGCCTCATGCACCTGAGCCCAGCGATAGACCATGACCGGCGAGTATGGCTTGTCCCAAGCCTCACGGTTTTCGGGCAGCAGGCCGGAGCCATAGCTCAGCGGCAGGTCGTCACTCGGAAACGCAGGGGTCTGCGCTTCGGCTTCGTGGACGGCGTAGAAATTGGCTTCGAGACAATTCATCAGCGGGATGTCGAGCCCATCCTGCCAGATCGATAGCTTGCCATCGACAGCGACCCCGTGATCGTGCCAACAGCCATTGGGGGTGAGGACATAGTCGTGCTTGCCGAGTGTGATGTGGTGGCCATCGACCACCGTGTAGGCGCCGCCACCTTCCATGATGAAGCGGTGTGCGGACGCCGTGTGGCGGTGCGCGGGGGTGATCTCTCCGGGCTTCATCGCTTGCAAACCGCTGAAGAGCCAGCCGCATACGGCGGTATGCTCGCGGCCTGCATCGGAATCGTTCATCAGAGTGATCACCCGCCGACCGGCCTTTTCAGGATCGACGAGATCGATGGCGCGCAAACACAGATCGCGCATAACCATGTAGCGCCACATGGTCGGGCGATAACGCGATTGCGGCTCCCACGGCTCGATCGCATTGGCGCGGTTCCAGAAAGCATCGCTGCTGACATTGGCTAGCTCGGCGTAGAACGCTTCGAGTTCGGGCGAGTCGTCGACATTGGAGCGGCCTCTCAAGAGGTCGCGCGGATCGGTTTCCTTAGCTGTCGATGCCATGGTCATTCCTCTCCTTCACCGGGAGCCTGCGCGCCCGAAACGGCGACCGCACCGTCGTCGAAAGCGGCGGGCTCGCGCGGCGAACGGTCGACTTTCAGATCGAAGATGTCGAACCGGTTATAGCCGCCGATTATGTCGTGCATCTGTTTGGGCGCGACGCATTTGCCGAGGTCGATATCGGCATAGACGATTCCCTCTTCATCGATCAGCGGATCGCCGATGACATTGCCCGCAGGGTCGATAATACCCGTGAAGGCACTGCTCGGGCGGCTCATCAATTCGCGCGCGTCGGGATCCACGGCGCTCATCGCCTCGATGATCTCCTCGCTCACCGCCGAGCACGACACCAGCGTGAAAAGCTTGCCCTCAAAACTGTGCGCTGCGGCGCGGATGCGGATGGCCTGCGCCATGTCGTAATCCGCAGGCGCGACCGGCAGCGCGATATAATTCGCGACATGCACGAGCTCGCCTTCAGACAGGAGCGCGAAGCGGGCGAGCGTGTTGGTGTTCTCCCCGCAGGCAAGCGTGCCAAGCGGGCCGACCTTGGTGTCATAGACCTTAAGCGAGCTGCCATCGCCGCCGGTCCAGGTGAGCTTCTCCGCCCAGGTCGGCACGAGCTTGCGATGGCGGCCGAGCAGCGTCCCGTCGTCGCCGATGATGATATTGGTGTTGTAGAGCGTGCCGACTTTCTTGGGATCACGCTCGTTTGCTCCGATTACGACAATGCAATTGTGCTCGCGCGCCGCCTTGCAGAGCTTGTCGACATGCTTGCCAGGTATCTCGACAGAGGCGTGCCAGAGCTTTTCGAACCAGGCGCTCCCCTTCACAGGCGACATCAGCCAATTCCAATAGGGATAGCCGGGGAGGAATACCTCGGGGAACGCGACCAGTTGCGCGCCATTGCCGGCGGCTTCGGCAATCAGCGCGCAGGCCTTGTCGACGGTCGCATCGAGGTCGAGGAAGACCGGCGCGGCCTGGATCGCGGCGACACGGGACTTGGGCAAACGGGTCATTGGCTCTCCTCGCTCACGTGACCGCCGCGCGGGTGCGGTATTCGGGGCGATCCCATTCGGAATCTACGCAGATCGTGCGCAGCCGCTCGACCGCTTCGGCGACATCGGTGAAGCTCGTATAGAGCGGCGTCAGGCCGAAGCGCATCACGTCGGGTGCGCGAAAGTCGCCGATCACTTCGCGCGCTTTCAGCGCCTGCATCATCTCATAGGCTCGCGGGTGCGCAAAGGCGACCTGGCTGCCGCGCTCGTCGCTGTCTGTCGGGCAGACGAATTCGAAGCCCCACTCGCCGCAGCGATCAGCAACCAGTTCGACGAACAATTCCGAAAGCGCAATCGACTTTGCCCGAAGCGCGCCCATGTCGGCTTCGAGGATCAGGTCGACCCCTTCCTCAAGCGCCGCCATGCCGAGGACGGGCGGTGTGCCGCACTGGAAACGGTCGATCCCCGGCGCCGCGTCGTAGTCACCCTCGAAATCGAATGGGCGCGCATGGCCGAACCAGCCCGAAAGCACCGGCTGTGCGTGCTGGTGCCGCTTGGCAACGTAAAGGAAGGCCGGAGCACCCGGCCCACCATTGAGAAATTTGTATCCGCAACCCACCGCGAAATCGGCATTCGCGCCGTTGAGGTCCACCGGAATCGCGCCCGCCGAATGGCTCAAATCCCACACCACCAGCGCGCCCGCATCGTGCGCGGCGCGGGTGACTTCGGCCATGTCGCGGATGCGCGCGGTCTTGTAGTGAACCTGCGTCAAAAGCAGCACGGCGATGTTTTCATCGAGCGCGTCGAGCACCTTGTCGGGAGCGACCTCGCGGCTTTCGATGGCGCCGTCTGAAAACTTGGCGAGACCCTGCATCATGTAATTGTCAGTCGGGAAATTCGTGGTCTCGCTGAGGAGCACATTGCGGCCGTTTTGCAAGGACAGTGCCGCCGTGAGCGCCTTGAAAATGTTGATCGAGGTGCTTTCTCCCGCGATCACCTCGCCCGGCGCTGCTCCAATCAACCGCGCGATTTTATCGCCAATGCGCGTGGGCGAGTTGACCCAATCTGCGCCCAGCCAGCTTGTGATGAGCCCTTGCGCCCATTGCTCGGTCACGGTGCGCTGCATCCGTTCGACCGTGCGCTTGGGCATCATGCCGAGCGAATTGCCGTCGAGGTAGATCAGGCCGGGCCGTATCTCGAATTGCTCGCGAAAGCGCCGCAGCGGGTCGGCCGCATCCATCTCGGCCGCCCGTTCGAGCGAGGCGTTATCCAAGGCCACGCTCATTCGCCTAGCTCCCGAAGGATTGCGCGCACAGGGCTTGCATCCGCGCCCTCGATGGCGAGCGGCAGCGCGATCAGCTCGTATTCGCCCGGCGGAACATCGTCGAGCACCAGCCCTTCGAGAATACGCATGTCACCTTCGAGCACTTCGTGGTGCGCGTCCATCGTCTTCGATGTCTGCGGATCGAGCGAGGGCGTGTCGGTCCCGATCAGCACCGCGCCGCCTTCGCGCAAACGCGCGACCACTTCGGGCGCGATCGCCTTGAAGTTTTCGTCCCATGCCTCATGCGGAAAGCTGTCATAAGTGCGGAATAGCACACGCTCGGCCCCTTCGAGCGCCGACCAGTCGCAATCGCTCTCTTCCACCCGCGCACCGCTACTACGCGCATCGACGACGACGCATGGTCCGAGATAGGCATCTAGCGCGCTGTCCGCGCTGGCGACGCCTTCATTGCTGTAGTGAAAGGGTGAATCCGCGTGCGTCCCGGCATGCAACGGGAAGGAAATCGCGCCCACATTCACGGGGCAATCCGGCCCGATCGAGGCGTTGCGAGTGAGCACCAGATCGGGCTCTCCCGGCCATAAAGGCGTGCGCTGGCCGAGCCGCTGCGAAATGTCCCACATGCGCTTAACCATAGGGGCAGCCCTCCCCCTCATCGGCGTAGTTGCCGCCTTCCTTGGGCGCGCTCATCCGCGTGCGCATGGTCCAGAGCTCAGGGAAGAACCTGAGGTCGAGCGCCTTCACCAGATAGCTCACCCCCGACGAGCCGCCAGTGCCCGGCTTGTGCCCGATCACCCGGCTGACGGTCTTCATGTGTTTGAAGCGCCATTCCTGGAAGTAGTACTCGAGCGCGGTCACCTTCTCGGCGAGCGTGTAGAGTTCGTAGTGCTCGTGCGGTTCGGTGTAGATTGCCAGCCACGCGTCCTCGACCGCCTCGCTCGGCTCGTAGCCTTGCGTGAAATCGCGTTCCAGCCTGTCGGCGGGAATGTCGAAGCCCCGTCGCGCCAGCAGCCGCAGTACTTCATCGTAGAGCGACGGGGCGGCGAGCGCCTGCTCGAGACGTGCGCGCTTTTCCTCGTCGTCATTGTGGATCAGGACAAGGTCGGCACGCTTGAGGCCGAGCGTGAACTCAAGCTCGCGATATTGGTGCGACTGAAAGCCCGATGCCTTGCGCAGAAACCCGCGGAAGGTGAGGAAATCGTGCGGGCTGAGCGTTGCCAGCACCTCCCACGAATGGATCATGTGACGCAGGACGGTCGCGATCCGGTCGAGCGTCTTTTCCGCCTCGGCCAGCCGGTCTTCGCGGATCCGCTCGATCGCCACACCGGCTTCGTGGAGCGCCAGCTTGATCCACAGCTCCATCGTCTGGTGCATGATGATGAAGAGCATCTCGTCGGGTTTGTCCGAAACCGGAACCTGCGACGACAAGAGCTGATCGGTCTGGATATGGCGCGAATAGCTCAGCCCCTTGTCCCACTGGATCGTCTCGCCGTCGATCTCGGCTTCGAAGGTTTCGACGCCGTCCTCAATTGTTTTCCTGATCGTCATGCGTGGCTCCCCTGACCCGCCGCGTCGATAGCATAGGGAATATCGCTTTGCGCGGCCTCGCCTATGCCGATCAGAGGCAGATCGCGCACCTCATCGTAGACGTGTTTGAGGCTGGTTGTCTCCATTTCCTCAAGCAATGCAGGAAAGCTCTCGATGACGAAATAGGTCGGCTGAAAAGTGTCGAACGGCCAATCGGTGCGCATCAGGCGCGGCAGGTCGAAGCGCAGGCGGCGCGGTTCCTCGCTGGTGAGCGCGTGGACCGTTTCGGCAAAGCTCGACATCAGACCGGCCCCGTAAGCGCGCAGATTGCCCTCATCCTCGATCAGACCAAACTCGACCGTGTGGAGATAGAGCCGCCCGAGCCAATCGGACATTCCCAGCTTCTCCGCCCGCAATCCGGCGCGGCCATAGGCGGTCATGAACTCGCCGAAATTAGGATCGATAAACATCGGCATGTGGCCATAGACATCGTGGAACATGTCGGGTTCGTCATTGTATTCGAATGAAGATCCCTGGCGCAGGAAATTGGCGACCGGGAAGCGGCGTTCGGCGAGCATCTTGAAGAAGGGCTCGTTGGGAATGACGCCCGGCACGGCGACGACTTCCCATCCGGTGAGATCGCGCAGACGTTCGTTCCAAGTGTCGAATTCGGGCACGCCCAGCCGGTCGAGCTCGAGCGCGCGCACGCCTTCGAGGAAGGTTTCGCAAGCCAGCCCTTCGAGCTTGTCCGTCTGATTGGCGGCGAATTCGCGCCAGCGCGCGTGATCGGTTTCGGAGAATTGCTCCCAGTTCTGGGGCATGCTCCAATCCTCGCCCACGCCTTCGGGCGGGGTCTCAAAAACATGGCTGGCGCCCATGACGCGCGCGTCTCCCTGCGATGCGTTTCGGCCTCGGACACTAGACACATTGCGAGGGACCATTGTTCCGAATTTGCCGCGAAACCCGGCAATATCAGGACGAACGACGGAAAACTCTTACTCTGGGAGGACATTGTTCTTCACTACTAACATTCGATCTGATAGACCCATTCACACCGACCCAATTCGAAGGAAGCCTTGCGTGGACCAACTCGACTGGAAGATCGTCAGCCTGCTCGAACGCGACGGGCGGATTTCGTTCGCCGAGCTGGCCGAGCAGGTCGGACTGTCCAAATCGCCCTGCTGGAACCGCGTTCAGCGGCTTCGCGATTCTGGCGTGATCCGGGGTTTCGGAGCGCAACTCGATCCTCCCGCTCTGGGGCTCGGAGTGCAGTGCTACATATCGGTCACGATTGGCTTTGACGCGCATACCGCGTTCGAAGACGCTGTGTGCGAACATCCCGCGATCCTCGAATGTCACACCACCGCCGGCGCGAGCGACTATCTGCTGCGGCTCTACGCGCAGTCCGTCGAGCACCTCGACGACCTTTTACGGCACGACATCTCCAAGCTGCCGGGCGTTCAGTCGAGCTCGACCACGATCTGCCTGAAAACCATCAAGAGCGACGGTTCTCTGATTGAGCTATCGCGCAGCCTCCCGTCGCGGCAGAGAAAACTTGATTGATGCGCAGTTGTGAGGCGCAGACGTCGGGGAGCCTCGCACTTCCAAACGCTGCGCGGGAAACTAGACTGGTTGGCATGAGAAGGTTCCTGTCGTGCAGTCTGGTCGCAGCGATGCTTGCTTCGTGCAGCGGCCCAGCGTCCGAGCCTGACGACGCGGTCGAATGGGCCGCGCTTCCGGGTGGATGCTTCGTCATGGGCGAAGATGCGCTCTACCCCGAGGAGGGCCCGCCGACCGAGACTTGCGTCGAACCTTTCGAGATCGCTCCTTACGAAGTGACCAACGCGCAGTTTGGCCGGTTCGTCGAGGAAACGGGCTATGTCACTCGCGCCGAGCGCGGCTGGGGAGCGGATGAGCCCGACGGGCCAGGTATCGACCTCGCGCCCGCCTCCGCCGTCTTCGTGCAACCAAAGGGCGCTCGCCCAGCGACCAACAGCTGGTGGCGCTTGGTCGAGGGAGCAAGCTGGCGCAATCCGAGCGGCGCGTCCGATGCACCGCCGCTGCGCGACGACGACCCGGTGGTGCACATCACCCGCGAGGATGCTGAAGCCTATGCCGAATGGGCAGGCGGGCGGCTGCCGAGCGAGGAGGAGTGGGAGTTCGCCGCCCGCGCCGCTCCCAATGGCGAGGTCTCACCTTGGGCCGACGCGGAGTATTCCGCCTCGCAAGCACGCGCCAATACTTGGCAAGGCGTCTTCCCGGTTCGCAACACCAACGAGGACAGTTTTGCAGGCGTTGCCCCGGTCGGCTCGTTTCCGCCCAACGCATTCGGGATCCACGACATGATCGGCAATGTCTGGGAATGGACCGCGAGCCCCTATGCCCCGAGCCACACCGAGCGCGACCGCACGATCGCAGGCGCGCGCGGCTTCGATCCCGGCCAGCCGCAGGTGCCGGTCGGCGTGATCAAGGGCGGCTCTTACCTTTGCGCCGACAATTACTGCGCGCGCTTCCGTCCGGCCGCGAGGCAGGCGCAGGACCTCGCCTTCGGCACTTCGCATATCGGCTTCCGCATCGCCCGCGATGTGACGGACTAGGCGAGCGCGCCTTTACTGCCAGGACTGGATCAGCGTGTCGTAGTCGACCGTGATTGGCTCAGGGTCTTCATTGGCAAGTTCGCGCTTGGGCGAACCGGGCTGGCTGAGCCAGTATTCCGCCCCACGCTCGGGGTTCAGCTTGGGACCGAGATCGCCTTGCAATCCGGCACGCTCAAGCCGCTCAAGAACACGCTCCTGCTGCTCGCATAGCGCGTCGAGAGCTTCCTTCGAAGATTTGGTGCCCGACGAGGCATCTCCGATATTCTGCCACCAAAGCTGTGCAAGCCGCGGGTAGTCGGGAACATTGGTCCCGGTCGGCGACCAGCGGGTGCGCGCGGGTGAGCGGTAGAACTCGACCAGCCCACCCAGACGCGGTGCGCGTTCGGTGAAGCTATCATGCTGGATGGTGGATTCGCGGATGAAGGTGAGGCCGACATGCGCCTTCTTCACGTCTACTGTCTTGGACGTCACGAACTGCGCGTAGAGCCATGCCGCCTGCGCGCGGTCCGTCGGGGTCGATTTCATCAACGTCCACGACCCTGCATCCTGATAGCCGACCTTCATTCCCTCTTCCCAATAGGCGCCGTGCGGGCTCGGAGCCATGCGCCAGCGCGGGGTGCCATCGTCGTAGAGCACCGCCGAGGCTTCTTCTCCGACCATGTTGGCGGTGAAGGTCGTGTACCAGAAGATCTGCTGCGCGATCCGCCCCTGCGCCGGCACGGGGCCTGCTTCGGAGAAGGTCATGCCAGCTGCCGAAGGCGGTGAGAACTCGTTGAGCCACTTGGAATATTTGTCGAGCGCATAGACAGCCGCAGGCGAATTGGTCGCCCCTCCGCGCGCCATGCACGATCCGACCGGCTGCGAGGCTTCGTTCACCCGAATGCCCCATTCGTCGACCGGCAGGCCGTTGGGCTCGCCGATCGAGCCCATCCCCGCCATCGACATCCACGCATCTGTGAAGCGCCAGCCGAGCGAGGGGTCCTTCTTGCCGTAATCCATGCTGCCATAGACTGTCTCGCCGTCGATCTCGCGACCGGTGAAGAACTCGGCGATGTCCTCATAGGCCGACCAGTTGACCGGCACGCCAAGCTCGTAGCTATAGCGCGCGCGGAAGTCGGCCTTGATCGCGGGATCGGTGAACCAGTCGTGGCGGAACCAGTAGAGGTTGGCGAACTGCTGGTCGGGAAGCTGGTAGAGCTTGCCATCGGGGCCGGTGGTGAACTGGGTGCCGATGAAGTCCTCAAGATCGAGCGTCGGGCTGGTCACGTCCGCGCCCTCGCCCGCCATCCAGTCGGTGAGGTTGCGCACCTGCTGATAGCGCCAGTGCGTGCCGATCAGGTCGCTGTCATTGACATAGGCATCGTAGATATTCTCGTCCGACTGCATCTGGGTCTGCAGCTTCTCGACCACGTCGCCCTCGCCGATCAGGTCATGGGTGACGCTGATCCCGGTCATCGCGGTGAAGGCGGGCGCGAGCACCTTGGATTCGTATTCGTGGGTCGCAATCGTTTCGGATACGACCGAGATTTCCATGCCGCGATAGGGAGCGGCAGCGTCCATGAACCACTGGAGCTCGGCCTCCTGCTCCTCACGGGTCAGAGTGGACTGATCGCCGATCTCGTCGTCGAGGAAGGCGGTCGCGGAAGCGGCGCGCTCTTCATCGCTCGGTACGACAAAGTCGCTCTTCCCGTCGCCCGAACAGGCCCATAGCGCCATGCTCATCCCGACAATCGCGGCACTTTTCATCACTTGCATTGAATTTCCCCGTCCCGGTTTCCCGCCCTCATACCCAGCGGAAAACGATGATTGCAAACGCTGCGCTCACAAGCACAGCCCAATATTGCGCCGCATCGGTCAGTCCGATCCACGCAAGGTTGATAAAGGCCGATCCAAGCAGCGCGATAAACAGCCGGTCGCCGCGCGCGGTCTCGATCCCGAGAATGCCGGTGCGCGGGACGCTCGGGCGCCGGATCGCGAGGCCGGTCATTACGATCAGCACACCCGCAATGCTCGCGAAGAATGCCGCCGTCGGCCAGGTCCATGCCATCCAGTCCATGTCAGACCCTCCCCAGGGCAAAGCCCTTGGCGATGTAGCCGCGAACGAAATAGATCACGATCGCGCCCGGAATGATCGTCAGCACGCCCGCCGCCGCTAGCACGCCCCAGTCGAGCCCCGAAGCCGAAACAGTGCGCGTCATGATCGCGGTGATGGGCTTGGCATCGACGCTGGTGAGCGTGCGGCTCAAGAGCAGTTCGACCCAGCTGAACATGAAGCAGAAGAACGCCGCCACACCGATCCCCGGCGCGATCAGCGGCACGAAGATGCGAGTGAAGAAGCGCGGGAAAGAATAGCCGTCGATAAAGGCGGTCTCGTCGATCTCGCGCGGGACGCCGCGCATGAAGCCTTCCAATATCCACACCGCGAGCGGCACGTTGAACAGGCAATGCGCCAGCGCCACCGCGATATGCGTGTCGAACAGGTTGACGCTCGAATAGAGCTGGAAGAACGGCAGGGCGAAGACCGCAGGCGGTGCCATGCGATTGGTCAGCAGCCAGAAGAATAGGTGGTTGTCGCCCATGAACCGATAGCGGCTGAACGCATAGGCCGCGGGCAAGGCCACCGCGAGCGAGATCACGGTGTTCATCGAGACGTAGATGAAGCTGTTGACGTAGCCCATATACCACGAGGCATCGGTCAGGATTGTGCGATAATTGTCGAGCGTGAAGTCCTGCGGAAACAGCGTGAACGCGCCGAGGATTTCCGCGTTCGACTTGAAGCTCATGATGACGAGCCAGTAGATCGGCACCAGCAGGAATGCGAGGTAGGCGACCGTCACAAGCCCTGCCAGCGGGCGGCGCTTTTTCGCTGCGCCGCTCATGCCCGCGCCTCGTCTTTGTCGCTGGTGATCATCACCGTGTAGAAGACGTAGGACACGAGCAGGATCACGAGGAAATACATCAGCGAGAACGCCGCTGCCGGGCCGAGGTCGAACTGGCCCAGCGCCATCTTGACGAGGTCGATCGAGAGGAAAGTCGTTGCATTGCCCGGCCCGCCTCCGGTGAGCACGAATGGCTCGGTGTAGATCATGAAGCTGTCCATGAAGCGCAGCAGGACAGCAATGATCAGCACGCCGCGCATCTTGGGAAGCTCGATATGGCGGAACACGTCCCAGCGGCTGGCCTGGTCGATCTCGGCAGCCTGGTAATAGGCGCTGGGGATCGAGCGCAGACCTGCAAAGGCGAGCAGCGCGACCAGTGATGTCCAGTGCCAGACATCCATTACGACCACCGTCACCCACGCATCCATCGCATTCTGCGCATAGTTGAAATCGATGCCCAGCTCGGAGAGCGTGCGGCCCAGAAGGCCGATATCGCGGCGCGCAAAGACCTGCCAGATTGTGCCGACCACGTTGTAGGGAATGAGCAGCGGCAGGGCCATCAGGACGAGACAGAGCGAGGTCAGCCAGCCGCGTCTCGGCATGGCCAGCGCCACAAGTATGCCCAGCGGAACCTCGATCAGCAGGATGATCGTGGAGAACAGCATCTGCCTCCCCAGCGCTTCCCACAGCCGCTCTGACCGGAGCAGTTCGCGATACCATTCCAGCCCGACCCAGAAGAACTCGTTGCCGCCGAAACTGTCCTGAAATGAGTAGTTCACCACGGTCATCATGGGGATCACCGACGAGAAGGCGACGAGCACCAGCACGGGCAGAACGAGGAACCAAGCGCGGTGATTGACGGTCTTCTCCATCACGCTTTCCCCTCTATCCGCCAGTCATCACAGAAGACGCTGATTGCTTCGGCGTCGAGCGCGATATGGGTCATGTCGGTCTCGATTTCCGTTGCCGCGTCCATGGCGATGTTGATCGCGGCGCCCATCATGCTTGCCTGCACGAATTTGCGCCTCCCGGTATCCTGCACGCGCTCGATCGTGACCGGTAGCCCCTCGCCCTTGGTCAGCGACAGAAATTCGGGCCGAATACCGATGACGGTCTCTCCCTCGGGCTCACCATAGTCGCGAGCCAGCGCGATCGTCTGATCGCCGATCTGTGCAGTGCGGTCTGTGACGGATGCGGGGAGGAAGTTCATCCCCGGCGAGCCGATGAAGTATCCTACAAAGGTGTGCGCTGGCGCCTCGAACAATTCGCGGGGCGTTCCGATCTGTACGACCTGACCTTCGTGCATCACCACCACCTTTTCGGCGAAGGTGAGCGCCTCGGTCTGGTCGTGGGTGACGTAGACCATGGTGTGCCCAAACTCGCGGTGGAGCGCCTTGAGCTGCGTGCGCAATTCCCACTTCAGATGCGGGTCGATCACGGTCAGCGGCTCGTCGAGCAGGATCGCGTTGACATCCTCGCGCACCACCCCTCGCCCGAGCGAGATTTTCTGCTTGAGGTCGGCGGTGAGCCCGCGCGCCTTGCGGGCAAGCTCGTCCTCAAGCCCGATCATCGCCGCGATCCGCTCGACACGCTCGGCAATCGCGCCTGCTTCCATCCCGCGATTGCGCAAAGGAAAGGCGAGGTTCTCGCGCACGGTCATGGTGTCGTAGACCACCGGAAACTGGAACACCTGAGCAATGTTGCGCTCGGGCGTCGATGCCGCGGTGACGTCCCGGCCATCGAACAGGATGCGCCCGCGGGTCGGCTGGAGCAGGCCCGACATGATGTTGAGCATGGTCGTCTTTCCGCACCCGCTGGGCCCAAGCAGCGCATAGGCGTGGCCGTCCTCCCATTCGTGATCGACCTGCTTGAGCGCATAGTCCGCCTCGCCCTGCGGGGAGGCGAGGTAGGAGTGGGCGAGGTTTTCAAGCGTGATCGAAGCCATGCTCAGCCGGCTCCCTCACGCTCGGCACCGACGCGTTTTCCATCGGCATTGAAATAGAGAACGTCGCGCGGGTCGAGACTGACGGTGATCCGGCTTCCAGCCTCGTAGTTCCGCACGCCGGGCACCAGCGCCACCCAGTCCGCGCCTTCGACCTCGAGGTGGAGGAAGCTTTCGGACCCGGTGATGTCGGTCGCCGAGACGGCAACCTCGAAAACGAGCCGTTCGCCCGGCTGCTCGCCAACTTCGAGATGGTGCGCACGAAATCCGGCAAGATATTCGCCATCGGTGTCGCTGGAGAAATCTCGATCCGCTTGCGTCACCTGCCCCGAAGGAAAGTGGACCTTAGCCCCCTCCTTGCGCACCGGAACCAGATTGATCTGAGGGTCGGAATAAACCCGCGCAGTCACATCATCCTCAGGCTCGCGATAGACCTGCGTTGCCGGACCGAACTGCGTCACCCGACCTTCCCACATGGCCGCCGTATTTCCACCAAGCAACAAGGCCTCTTCAGGCTCGGTCGTGGCATAGACGAAGATCGAACCCTTGGCCGCAAACAGACGCGGAATTTCGAGCCTCAATTCCTCGCGCAGTTTGTAATCGAGATTGGCCAGCGGCTCATCCATCAGGACCAGCCCGACATCTTTCGCCAAAGCGCGCGCGATGGCGCATCTCTGTTGCTGTCCGCCCGAGATCTGATCGGGTCTATGGTCGATCTGATCGGTCAATTTGAGCAGGTCCACCATCTCGCGCACCCTTGCGTCGATCTCGGCTTCGGGCCGTTTCTGCAAGCGCAATGGTGAGGCGATGTTCTCGTAGACCGTCATCGAGGGGTAGTTGACGAACTGCTGATAGACCATCGCGATATCACGGTCCTGCACACGGCGCCCGGTCACGTCTTGACCGTCCCAAAAAATGCGCCCCGTATCGGGTTTGTCGAGCCCCGCCATCAACCGCATCAGACTGGTCTTGCCCGCCAGCGTGGGACCGAGCAGCACGTTCATCGAGCCCTTCTCAAGATCGAGATCGGTGGGGTGGATATGCACCTCCCCATCCACAACCTTCGAGACGCCTTGCAAGCGCAAGCTCATCGCAGTCTCATCTGAAAGGGTCGTGGCAAAGCGCTCATCCGGGTGGAGGGTTTCGAGGAAAGGAACCTTAGAAACCGTGCGAGCGATGACAAGGCCCCGACCCCGCGCAATCCCCCTCGGGTCTAGCCGAGTGTCAGCGCCTCCACGGGGCGAGCTTGATTGTGAGGCTCAAAAGGACACGAAAATCGCCGCGCTCAATATCGAACGGTGCGCGCTCGAGCGGAACGGCCCCAAAGACATCGAATGTCGCGCGCTGGCCGATCGTGGTGCGCACGCCTCCGCCGATCGATGAGATCGTGTCGGGGTCTCCGGGTACGTTCTTCGTGCTCACCGCCTGCAAGTCGAAGAACACGAAGGGCTGCCATGCGATCGCGTCTGGCGTTTCGGGGATGAGCGATCCATAGGCGATCTCGAACTGCGCTCCGTATCCGCTGTCCCCGATGGCAGCGCCCGGATCGAAGCCGCGCCCGATGGTAAAATTGCCGCCCGAAATCTGCTCGTAGCTGAACAGCGCATCGGGCGAATATTGCACCCGCGGAGAGAGGATGAAGGCAAGCTCGGGGGTCGGCCGATATTCGAACCGGCCTGCTGCGCGCAGCACTAGTCCGGTCGGATCGCCGTCGAGCCGTGCCGGCGGGATGACACCCGGCGCGAGGCAGTTTGCAAAGTTCGCATCGCACGCCTCGCTTGCCCCGAAGATACCCAGCCCCTGCCGCACCTCGAGCGATCCGGCGACCGCCCAGCGCGGCTCCACGCCCGAATAGCCGCCGACGCCCACGATGCTGTCCTCATCGAGCGCGCTGAAATCGAGCCGCCCATAGGCGATGCGAAGGCGGTCTTCGCTGAGTGGCAACCCGGCGAACTCGACGTCCTGATCGATCCAGTCGAAGCCGACTGTCCCAAACAGGTTGCGCGCCTGGGTCCGCACAAAGGGGTAGGTGGCGTAGGCCGCGATCACCATGCTGTCGGACTCGAACGGGTCGGGATCGACATTGGGGGTGTCGGGATTGGTCCAGGCAAAGGTGACATCCGCGCCCAGCCGCAATCCCTCGCTGCCGACACCGAATTGGTGGCCGAGCTGCAAGACCTGCTGCTCCTCCGGGTCTTCGGAAAGGAAGAAGCTGACAGTGGTGGCATCGCGCATGCCCGTGAGGCCGTTAAACGTCACCCGGCCAAGCGCGCCGAAGCGACCAATTGCCTTGGAACCGAAATTCTGGATGCTGAGATCGGCCTCGACCGGGGTGCGCTCGACATCGAAAACACCTACGACCTGGCCGGCCTGCGCGCCCGAGGCGACGGGCTGGAGCGTCAAGCGAACATCGAGCCCCGGAATGTCGCGCGCGAGCAGCAGGTAGCGTTCGACGTCGTCGATATTGAACAGGTCTTGCCCCGCAATCCGTCCGATATAGCCTTCAAGCGCATCGCCAGACGGGCCGGCTTCGCCGCGCACCTGCGCAGTGCTGATCCGCGCGATCACAACATCGAGTTTGATCCGTCCATCTTCGATCTGCTGGACTGGAACCTGAACAGAAGCGAGGTATTGCGCACGGCGAAGATTGGTCGCGACCCGATCGCGAATGTCGCAGATCGCCGCAACGTTCAGTTCCCGGCCGAGAAACTCCGCATAGGCGTTTTCGACGATGCTGGGGTCAATCCCGTCGAGCCCGGTGAAATCGACGCCTTGGAACGTGAACATCAGATCGGCGAAGCGCGGGTCGGCGAGCGGGCACGGCGCGCGCTCGACGCTATCGATAGCGGATATCGCCTGAGGATCGCGCCGCAGACGTTCGTCAAGCGCTTCGCGCTGGATTTCTTCTCGGGTCGGAGCCGTCTGGACTTGGGCGGCAACGGGCGCACTGGCGAAGGCGCTCCATCCGAACACAGCCAGCAGCGCGGCACTCAACAGTCTCCTCATAAGAAATCCGTCCGCCATGTCAGTTAGTTTTCGCCGCCATTTGCTCGCTCGAAGCGAGCAAGGATTGTTGCGCGTCTCCGACTATCGCAAATGCGCCCCAGTAATACGGATGCGAGGTGTCGACCTCGTCCATCAGCGCCCGCTTGGAAATGCTCAGCGCCTCGCCGACGCTGCGCCCGCTGCCCTGTCGGAACATCTCGGAAATGAGCCGCTCGGTGGCGTCAAAATCGTCAGGCACCGGCCAATGGCTTGCTACGACCGAGCGCCCGCCCGCGCCCACGAAGGATCGCACCAGCCCGTCGAGTGCGGAGCCCCCGCCGCTCGTGATCCCGGCAGCGCGTGTCGCCTCGACACTAGCCGCTCCGGCGGTGTCACACGCCGAAAGGATGATAAGATCCGCATCGAGATCCAGCGCAAAGATCTCCTCAAAGCTCAGCAACCCGTCTGAATCGCCATCGCCGAAAGAGGTCAGCAGCGCTGGTCTTGCCGGGCATGACGGGTCGGGAGGCGTCACGAGGCCGTGGGTCGCGAAATGGAGCACTCGAAACTGGTCGAGGTCATCCTTTTGCGTGATCGCGGTGTCGTTGAACTCTGCCCCCGTCACGACTTGCGAGCGCCCCTCGCCGATAAGGTCTCGGGCAAGGAATAGCTCGGTGTCGGCAATCGGGTTGTTCCAGGCCGAAATACCCCAATTGCACGGGTCGATGCTGCGCGTGGCCGAGGCTGCGATCGGGGCCGGTGGAGCATCGCCAATGGGAATGTTCCGCCCCAGCCCCAGATATTCGCGAGATGCCCGCGAGCGAGTGGCCTGCCTCACATCGACAAAGGCACGCGCAGAAACCGCAGTGCTGATCTGGCGATCGCGGCCGAGCCAGGCAACGCCGGTAAAATCGAACTCGTCGCCGCCTGCGTCGACGCGTTGCGCATACATCTCAACCGATACCCGATCGGTCACGAGTACATCGACGGGCAAGCGCAAAAGCGCCCCATCGGGTTCAAATATCAGGTGATTTGCCGCGAGCAGTTGATCGTGCACTGGCCCGAACAGAGTCGCATATAGCGCGTGAGAGATCTCCATGTCGTAAGGAAAAGTCGTCTGCTGCCCACCGATCGAGGTCGAAATCGTTTCGCGCAGGTCCGCGACCATGTTTTCAAGCTCACGCTCATCGGCCTCTACTCGCCATGCCACGGCGCTTTCCCGATCGATGAAGATCATGAAAGCATCGCCGCTTACCATCGTCAGTTTGGCGTAGACTTCGCCGGGTTCGAGCGTTTCACGGAAATCCGAAAGCGTGATCGAACGCGAGGCTACCGCGCGATATTCGGGATAGGCGGCCAGCTGCGAGAGCGTGCCCAATTGCTGGTTCTCGAGCAGCTCGATGCGTGCATTGGTCTCCGCCAGCAGCGTGTCATTGGCTACCGAACGCTCGGCACGGACGAGTACACGCTGGCGGATGCGCGCTTGTTCGATGTCGCGCGCCAGATCGAGCGATTGGCGGAATAGGCGGGCGCCTTCGTCCGAGCGGGCGCTTAATTCGCGTGCGAGGATCGCCTGTGTTTCAGCGACACCGGGCCGAGTGATCAGCTGGGTCGCGAGGAAGAAGTCCTCCGCCGCCCGCGCATCGCTCGCAACATTGCTCGCAAGGTTGCGGAAATAGGGCCGCAGCTGATTGGATATCCCGGCTGCCGGATAGCTCCTCCCCACCGAGCGATCGACCACGCCCCGATAGAGCGCATAGGCTTCTTCCTCCCGCCCCTGTTGCAGCAGCAGCGCAGCGAGCCGCGCCTCGACCGCGCTCACGGCGCGTTGCTCGGGGTATTGAATCCGCAACAGCTCCAGCGCGTTGCGCAGATAGGCTTCCGAATCCGCCGCGTTGCCGCGATCCTGCGCGATCGCAGCAAGCTCGACCAGAACCTGCGTGCGCAGCCGCGTGATCGAGGTGACACGACCGTCGCGTACCGCGACCGCGCGCTGATAGGCGGAGAGCAGGAAATTGCGCGCCTCTTCGTCATTACCCATCAGCCGCATGGCCGATCCGCGCAATTGGTCGGCCTGCGCGTCGATGATTTCGGCGCGCTCGGCGACAGTCAGGCTCAGATCATCGGTGAAACCAAGCACCGCCCCGGTGCCTTCACCATTGAGGCGCGCGGAGAGCGACTGGTTGATCGATAGATCGCCTGTGTCCGTATCGACGCCGACAAATTCTGCACTCAGCGGCCGATCAATCCGTTCAAGCGCCTCCTGCTGACGCCCCTGATTAAGCAGGTGTGTCGCTTCGAAATTGCGCTGGAGCCGTTCGGCGACCGGATCGCCACGCGTGAGCGGTGCGGCATCGCGGAACAGTCTTTCCGCCTCGCCAAACTCGCCCAGATTGCTCTTCTGAAGAGCGCGATTGACGAGGAATTCGCCCGGATTGATGTCCACCGCCCCACCTTCGAGCGCGGCTTCGTCGACCAGTCTTTGCTCAAGATTCTCAAAGAATGCAGCGGCTTCGGCATATTCGCCGCCAAGGTTGCGGCGATAGCCCTCTGCCAATGCCTGCTTGGGTTCGAGCGTCTCCGCCTGAACGCGCACGAATGCGAGCGGCTCTTCCACCGAGGTCGATGCGACGTCGATCGTGCCCGGCACAAGCCGGTTCTCCATGACCGATTGCAACGCAAGCGTCGAGGCACTGTCATAGGCCGCATAGCCGTCAGCTACATAGGTCAGCCCTCCGCTGCGCCGGACATTGAAGGTCCAGCCGAGCTCGGTGCCTTCGAGGCGGCAGATGCCTGCGTCACAGTCAACCCGGCCGCGGCGATGTGGAGCGATTTGCGCTGCCGGATCGCCGCGAAGGTCGCGGAAGGCATAGATATGAGCAACCGGTCGCGGCGTGTCGCGGCACACCACGGCCCAGCGGCGATCAAACGGCGACTGGCGCGCAGGATTGTCGATCGAGCGATCCTGAACCTGGCACAGGATCCCCTCGCTGCCACCGATCGGGAAGCTGTCGCGCACCAGCACTGCACGCTCCTGCCCGTAGAGTGGCGCAGTCAACACCGCGAGCAGGCCCGCGGCGAGAATGACAATCTTGCTGTTCGTGCGCGCTTTCACGGCGCCCCCCTTGCTAGTTCAGTCCTACGCGACCCCCATTTGCGCCCTATGGCGGTGCGCAGCTCGATCCTTCTTCACCCTCTTCTTCGCATTCCTCTTCGTCGTCGGTTTCGGAATCCGAGGGCACGTCGTCGTCATCGGTTCCGGGCGGCTCCCAAAGGTCCTCATTCCCAACTCCGGTGACAGGGTCATCGATCAGCAGCGCATCGCTCGAACTCGAGTCCGAGGCCGTGCTGAAAATGGTTGTGTCGAGACCTTCGAGCGAAACGAGCTCCGGACTGCCGGGGTCCTCCTCGTCGACGATTTCTTCGATCACGTCCCTGTTCTCGACAATCGGCTCGGCGATGGGGTCCGACTCTCCCTCCTCCGGCGGCGGTGGCGGAGGCGGCGGAGGCGGAGGCGGCGGAGGCGGAGGCGGCGGAGGCGGAGGCGGCGGAGGCGGCGGCGGAGGCGGCGGCGGAGGCGGCGGCGGCGGAGGCGGAGGCGGAGGCGGAGGCGGCGGCGGTGGAGGCGGCGGCGGTGGAGGCGGCGGCGGAGGTGGTGGTGGCGGCGGCGGAGGTGGTGGTGGCGGCGGCGGCGGTGGCGGAGGCGGCGGTGGCGGAGGCGGCGGTGGCGGTGGCGGATTGCCGCCTGCTGACGTGCAGATCGATGGGTTGCTGATCAGGCACCCGTTGATCGTCGAATCCGGCTCCACAGTGCTGTCGATCGCGGTCTCATTGATCGCGGCGACGCCGACCTGACCGTTGACGATCCCGTTGATCACGATTGGCTGAACCGTGCCGCCGCTGTCCTGAATGAAGAGATTGTTGACGGTGAAGCCACGGCGGTCGTCGTTTGCAGTGCTTGAAACGGTGTTCTGGATGAAGACACGGCTCGCGATCGTGTCGATCCCGAGCGAATGGGCGCGGATCACGCCATCGGGCCGATCAACCCCGTCACTGCCTGCCAGCCGCGCATCGACGTCGGCAATCTCGAGGCCGTCGATGTCGTCGAACGCCTCGTCGGTTACGGCGATGAGGTCCATTGCGACGAATTCGAGATTGCCCGAAAGGCCGCCATTCCCGTCAAGGACGTGGATCCCACCTCCGACCGTGTCGATCCGCACGAGATTGAAAGCGCGTACATCCACTTGCGTGCTGAGCGTCGCATTCGTGATCATCGCATCGCCAATGAACACTATGTCCTGACCGGAGCGCAGAGTGAACGTACCGGTCTGGGCGAAATTCTGGTTCGATTGCTGACCGCCAGCACCGGCGATCACATCGAGGTTGTCAACGATCAACAGGGCATCGCCACTGGAATCGGTTCCAAAGACTTGAATCGTAAGGTCCCCACCCGAACGGATGCTGGCGAACTCATTATTGTCGATCTCGAAGACGCCATTGTTGACGCCGGGCCCACCGACCAGAGCTTCTACCAGTGCGGTGATCGTGATCGCCTGGGTCTGGGCGACAGTTCCAAGCTGACCGTTGCCCGATATCGAAAGGTCCTGTGCCTCAAGATCAATCTGCGTGCCGCTCGCAAGCGCTTGCAGGTCGATCACCCCAGAGGAAGCTAGTGTCAGGAAGCCGGTCGCGACGACATCTCCGTCGATCAACAGATTGCCGTCAGAAAAAATCGTAATATCGCCAAAGGCGTCGAGGCTCTGCAATTCGAGCGATCCGCCCGCAAAAACCTCGATACTCCCTGCAGTCGCGGTCGCATCAAGCACGAGATCGCCGAAGAAATTTTCGATAATAACCGACTGGCCATCGGCGCTCAGCACGTCGGTGAGATCGGCCCGTTCGAAAACCGCCACCTCCCCGTTGGCCGCGGTCAGTTGAGCGCTGGTTCCTTCAATCGTGTTGACCGTCACACCCGTATCGCCGGTAATGCGGGTCAAAGCTCCGCCATCGCGCACGGTATCGAGCGACACTGAACCGCCTGCGTCGATATTGACGCTGTTTGTCGAAGAAAGAGTTGTGCCCAACCGGGCGAGGACGTCTCCGCCCACATCAATGTCGAGCGCTCCGGTCGTCGCGAGGGTCTCGACCGAATTGAGGTTCGCGATGTGGTCCACCACCAAGTCGCCCGTAGCGTTGATGTCGACCAGACTGTCCACGATCAACTGGTCGTCGCCGGTCGGCGCGATGACGACATCGCCCGCTCGTGCCGTCAGGGTGAGCGTGCTTCCGATATCGCCACTGTTGAGGCCGACCGAGTCTCCGGCAATCGCGGTGGTGGTCGCCGAATTGGCAGCGCCCACCATCGCATCAAGGGTCGCATTGACCTGGACCGAGCTGAGGTCGGAACTGACCAATCCCGCGTCGACCGAATTGCCGGTGATCTGAACGCTGTCCTGGCTCGTCACATTGTCGAGCGTGACCGCGCCGTTGGCGTTGACGATGATCGCATCATTGCCCGCGGCGGCCGTATTTGCGTTCGAGGTGTCGAGCGAACCACCGTTGATATTCCCGGTCGCGGTGAAGCTGATATTGCCGTCGCTGGTGCTTGCGGAACCGAAGGTGATGTCACCGTTGACGTTGAGCGTGAAGGTGCTCCCGGCCGAGATCGAGCCGAATGTAACGTCTTCCGACGCATCGAGATCGGCGAATGAGGTCGTCACGATGACGCCGTTGCCGTTGATATTGCCGTCGGTCGCGTTGAGCGTGAGCCCGTTCGCGTTGGCGTTATCGAGCGTGACGTCAGCACCCCTGATCGAGGTTGTGGTCGCTGAATTGGCGGTGCCGACCACCGCGCCGAGTGTTGCATTGACCTGGACCGAGCTGAGGTCGGAGCTGACCAGCCCAGCATTGACCGAATTGCCGGTGATCTGAACGCTGTCCTGGCTCGTCACATTGTCGAGTGTGACCGCGCCGTTGGCATTGACGATAATCGCATCATTGCCCGCGGCGGCCGTATTTGCGTTCGAGGTGTCGAGCGAGCCGCCATTGATGTTCCCAGTCGCTGTGAAGCTGATATTGCCGTCGCTGGTACTCGCCGCATCGAATGTGATGTCGCCATTGACGTTGAGCGTGAAGGTGCTCCCCGCCGCGATCGATCCGAAGGTGACGTCGCCAACCGCGTCGAGATCGGCGAACGAACTTGTCACGATCGTTCCAGTGCCGTTGATATCTCCAACTGTGGCGTTGAGCGTGAGCCCGTTCGCATCCGCGTTGTCGAGCGTGACATTCGCACCAACGATCGCCGTAGTTGACGCTGAATTCGCTGTGCCGACTATCGCATCCAGTGCCGCAGTGACCTGAACCGAACTGAGGTCGGAGCTGACCAGACCCAGTTCGACATTCGCGCCGAACAGCTGAACGGAATCCTGCGAAATCACATCGTCGACGGTGAGATCGCCGTCGGCCCTAAGGACAATCGCGTCATTGCCGCCTGCGGAGGCATTTCGGGTCGAGGTGTCGACCCGCACCCCGTCGATCGCGCCGGCGGCCGTGAAGTTGATGTTGGCGTCGCTGGTGGTTGCGTTGACGAAGGTGATGTCCCCGCCAGTATTGGCGGTGAAGGTGCTGCCTGCATCGATCGTCTGGAAATTGAGGTTCTGAGATGCATCCAGATCGACAAAACCAATCGATTGAGCATTGCCGGTGACGGAGACACTCCCGTCACGCGCATTGAGAGTGAAACCGTTCGCCTGAGCAGTGCCGAGCAGGATATTGTTGCCCGTTATGCTCGACGTAGTGGTCGACATCACGCTGCCGACATCCGCATCGCCGTTGGCTGTGACTTGGATTGAAGAAAGTTCCGAGACAATGCTGTTCACATCAACGAGATCGCCGGACAGCTGCACACTATCCTGCGCTTCAACGCTGTCGACGACAATATTGCCCTCGGCGTTCAGAACTACCGCATCGTTTCCACCAGCAGAAAACCCGATGGCATCGACGCTCGATCCCATGATCGCGCCTTCGGCAACCAGATTGATGTTCGCATCAGTCGTGCTCAAGTCGACGAATGTGATGTCGCCGCCCGCATTCGCGGCAAAGGTGCTCCCTGCCTGGATCGACTGAAGATTGATATCCAGCGACGCATCAAGGTCGACGAAGTTGCTAGACTGAGCGTTCCCGGTGACGAGAACGCTCCCGTCGCGCGCATTGAGGGTCAAACCGTTCGCACTGGCGGTGCCAAGCGTCACATTGTTTCCGGCGATGCTCGAAGTAGTTGTCGACATCATGCCGCCAATTTCAGCATCACCGGCGGAGTTGATGGAGATCGACGACAGCTCCGACACGACGCTCCTCACGTCGATGAAGCCGCCGGACAATTGCACGCTGTCCTGCGCCTCGACGCTGTCTACGACAAGATTTCCTCCGGCATTCAGAACGACCGCATCGTTCCCGCCAGCGGAAAAACCGATGGCATCCACGCTCGATCCCAAGATCGCGCCACCGGCGACAAGGTTTATGTTCGCATCGGTTGTGCTCAGGTCGACGAACGTGATGTCGCCGCCCGCATTGGCCGTGAAGGTGCTACCAGCCGCGACTTGTTGAAGGTTGATACTCAGCAACGCATCGAGGTCGACGAAATTGCTTGCCTGCAGATTGCCTACGACGAGCAAGTTCCCATCACGCGCGTTTAGCGTGAGCCCCGTCGAGTCAGCAGTGCCAACTGTGACGTTATTGCCCGCAACGCTGGACGTCGTACCCGACTGTAGGCTGCCAATGTCAGCATCGCCGGTTGCCGTGACGTTAATCGACGAGATCTCGGAGACAATGCTGTTCACATCCACGAGATCACCGGACACTTGCACAGAGTCTTGCGCCTCGAGGCTGTCGACAACGATACTGCCCTCGGCGTCGAGGACGACCGCATCATTGCCTCCAGCGGAGAAGCCAATCGCGTCGACGCTTCTCCCCATAATCGCGCCATCGGAGGTGAGGTTGATGTTGGCGTCGGTCGTACTCAAATCGACAAATGTGATGTCGCCGCCCGCGTTCGCGGTGAAAGTGCTTCCACCCTGGGTCGTCCCAGCGGAGATGTTGCCGGCAGCGTCGAGGTCGACAAATCCTCCTGCGACAATCACCGCACCGTCGCTGATCAGCAGATCGCCGCCTTGCGCATTGGCGGTGAACGACCCGCTGGTGTCGATCGAGACATTGCCTGCATTGTTCCCGATATGGGTGATGAAGATGTTCTGGGTCGCTTGCAGGTTGGTGGTGCCGGTGACGACAATCTGCCCGTCATCCTCGATCAGGATATCGATATCGCCGGTGACGTTGAGGTTTAGCCCACTATCGAACGTAAGCGTCTCACCTGCGGTAACGTGAAAGGTGGAACCGTTCATCGATTCCATGCTGGTGGGTGACGCGAAGAAGGCGTTCTTGAGCGTGATGGTCCCGCCGGTCGCGGTGCCGGTGGAAAGCGTGATGAGGCCCTGATCGACGCTCGCGAAGGTTGCCGGTTCCTCTCCAAGGAAGCCTCCAACCAACATGTTGATCGCATCGTTCTTCGGGATTGCGACTAGAGCAATATCGGGCCCCCCGCTGCCTGCGGTCAGCCCGGTGCTCGTCGCGTCTTCGCCATGTACGATCCCGTTCGCATCGCTGGTGCCGACTTCGACCGAGATGTCGAACAGGCCGTGATTGATCGAAAGCGTCGTGCTTTCCGCTGCAATATAGGCGATCGACCCGTCGCTCGAGACCGAGCCCATCTGCTCGATTCGCGGCGCGACCACTGCGATGTAGGCATTGGTGTCATGGGCGGCGATCAGAGCGCCCTGATCGATCCGCACCGTTGCGCTGCTGGCGCTTTGACTGGCAAAATTTACCCCACCCTGCCCTGACCGAAACGAAACCGGGTCAGGAGCATTTGCGGTCAACAAAAGGCTGCCGACATTGATCACTGCGCCCGAACCGATCACCAGACCGCCGGGGCTGTAGAACCAGACGCTCCCTCCGATATTGCCACCCGCGACGGTCGACGTAATGGCTCCGTCGAGCCTGACTGCGCTGTCGAAACCGGGCGTGAAGATGCGGTTGAGCACGGCGTAGTCATTGAGCTCCGAGGAGAAATTCAGCCTGCCATTCTCACCAAGGAATACGACCTCCGCGCCCGGAGATCCGGGAGCAAAGGTTGACCAGTCGATGATCGCGCGACCTACCAGCACGCGGACTTCATCGCCCTCGACCGAGGGCCTGAAGTCGATCTCCGAACTGTCAAAACGAGCGCTTCCCTGGACATTTACTCCCGAAACAGGCGGATCGGGCAACTCGATCGTCGCGGGATCGAGCGCGAGCCCGGATAGGTCAGCGGGCGAGATGCCACTCGGCAACGGGAGCGCCGGCTCCTGCGGCGGAAGTGGCCGTGCGGGACTGCCGCTTTGTGGGCGCACTTCTTCGATCCGCACCGGGCTCTCGCCGGGTGCGAGGCGTGTGTAGCGAATTGGAACCGGCGCAGTTCGCGGTGCGGTTGTCTGAGATTGCGACTGGGCTTGAGCGCGGAGCTGGGCTTGGGCCTCGTGCGACTGCATGCTTGCCGCAAGGGCCATGGCGCTGGTGACTGTCAGGACTGTCGAACGAAGCGGACGCGCGCGGCGACCCGTGCGGGTGAGACCTGCGCCTGCCGATTCGTTTTTTGCCATGATTCCCCCCAAGGCTATTGGGAGTCATGCCACAAGAACCTACGCCGACAAAGAAGCTTGATTCGAATGAGTTAGGAATCGAACCATTGGCGTAATGATATTACAATTTAGATCCCGCGAAGCACGCAATGCGAACATTTTGTCGTGGTTCTGCCCCGACCCTTGCCCGATCCCAACGTGCCGAAACGGTTTCGAGAGAGACCTTTAATTCTGACCGTCGAGCGTGTTTGCCGTGGCTACAACCGAGAATGCCGTGCTCGACAGAACCGCGAGCAAACGCTCCAGCTCGACCCCCGGCGCGGTAGAAATATAGACGAGATCGTCGTCGCGCATGTAAAAGTCCTGCATCGCAAACAGGCTCTGCGCGTCTGTCATGCGCAGGCTGTAAACGACCGGAACGCGCCCGTCGGAGGTCGCCTGCGCATAGGGAGCAAGCAGCGGCTCGATAGCGTTGCGCGGCTCCATGCGGAACACGAACACGCCCTTCACATCGGCGCGGCGGTCGTTGAGCCCACCGACACGACCAAGCGCTTCGGCGAGGCTAATGCCAGCACCTTCGAACTCGATCTCCGCATTGCGCGTGACTGCACCCAGCGCGACGAAGCTGAACGGGCGGTGCTGTAGGGTGACGACATCGCCCGGCTGCAACCCGACATTCTGCCCCGGCTCGGCAATCACCGCTTCGAGCGGCATCGAAACCTGTCTCGATCCGCGTGCGAGCTGAATCGTGGTCTGCGAGATCGGTTCACTCGTCCCGCCGGCGCTCGCCACCGCATCGAGCAAACGCTCCCCGTGCCCTGAGAGCACCACGCGCCCGCTCTCGCGAACCTCGCCCAGCACTGTCACCGTCCGGCTCTGGTTGTCGGCCAGCCTCACAACGGCCTGCGGGTTGTTGGCCCTGCCATTGAGGCGCGAGACGATCAGCGCCTCGATCTGCTGCGGACGCATGCCAGCGACGTCGATGCGGCCGACAAAGGGGACGGAGATGCGCCCCTCCTCATCGACCTGCTGGCTCGGGATTTCAGCCGATCCGGCGGCATCCAGATTTGCGCCCGGTCGGTCTGAAGCCGAACCCGAAGAGAATAGAACCGCAGGCGGCGCCTCCCAGATCGCGATGTCGAGCACATCGCCCGCGCCCACCAGCGTCGCCGAGGTTTCGCTTTCACCGAAGACCTTCGCGAAGCTTTCTGCCGCCTGATGCGCGTTGAGTCGTTCGATCACGCCTGCATCGATCTCGATCACCTGAATACCGCTGTCGGCGTAGCTTTGAGTATCGGCCTCGCGGATGCTGCCAGTCGACGGACCCGCTCCGCCCAGCGTGCTGCACCCGGCCATTGCCAGCGCCGCGAGCGCAACGGTGACGGTACGGGCAAAGGATCGAAGATCGGGCAGGGTCATGGCGGTTCCGGTATCAGAGATGGCGATCATACACATGCGCGAGCCGTTCGCGGTAGATCTCGGGAGTGAATTTCGCCGCTTGCGCGTGGCCTCGCCTGACATGCTCGGCGCGCAGGTCGGCATCGGCGTCCATCGCGCGGATCGCCTGCGTGATCGCCTGCGCGTCGTAAGGATCGACCATCAAGGCCGCCTCGCCTGCAACCTCGGGCAGAGAAGACGTGTTCGAGCAGATCACCGGCGTACCCAGCAGCATCGCCTCGAGCACGGGAAGGCCAAAGCCCTCATAAAGCGACGGGAAGAGCGCGGCTTTCGCGCCGCGTATCAGGCTCACCAGCAGCGGGAAGGATGCGTACGGCATCTGGATGACCCGCTTCCTCGCCCCGCGCCGCCGTTCGATCGAGCCGTAGAGCGTGTCGGTTTCGCCGAGCAGTTTGAGCTCCTGCTCCGCCTTCCAAGCCTGCGCGCCGACGATCACCAGCGGGGTGTCGATATCGGCCGAAAGATAGGCTTCGATGATCCGACCGATATTCTTCTTCGGTTCAAGCGAGCCCCAGAACAGGAAATAGCCCTTGTGGTCGAACCCCGTCAGCCCCTCGACCTCGCGCGCGACCTGGTCTTCGGGCTTGTCGCGATACTTCGCGGGAATGCTGACCGATTGATATGTGTTGGTGATCCGATCAGGCGCGATCCCGGCAATCTCGACGAGGTCGCGCTTCGAATTCTCCGACACGGTCACGAAATGCTCAGCCCTTCGGTCAAGCTGCTGGAGCAATTGCAGATAGCGCCGTTTGTGGTCGAGCGTCGCATATGGCAGCCGCAACGGCACGACGTCGTGCAGCGTGTAAAGGTTCGGGCGCCCCTTCACGTAGAGCGGGATCGGGTAGGTCCAGTGAGCGAGATCGGGCTTTTCGGGCAGTCGAATATGCGACGGTCGCTTCCACAGTTTGAACGCGCTTTGCGCCCTCTGGAACAGGTCGGGCGAGTTGAACAGGCGATCGAAGCGCGGTAGGCGCGAGTCGAATGTGCGAGTGATCACGCGGCCCGTGATCGGGATTTCCTTGGCGCGAAATGTAAGCGGACCATGGATCGCCTTTTCGATTTGTTCGAGGATTTCGAGCAGCCTGATCCGTTCATCGAGAGTGGAATCGAAGAAGTAGATCTCGCGCAGCAATTCATCGCGGGTCGCACTTGCGCGGTTGCCGTAGAGGACGTCGATCTGGTGACCGAGATTGCCGATCTCGTAGCTGAGATTGCGCGCATAGGTCGCAACCCCGGTGCCCTTTTCGAGCCCGAGATTATATCCGTCGATGAGGATGCGAGCCACGCGCGTTGCTCTCTTTTCAGTCCTTGTGGATGATGATGCCGTAGGACGTCACCAGGAACTGCTCGATCTGCAGCTTGAGGTGATCGTTGGGGCGATAAGGTGGAACGTCGATGTGCAGATCGAGCGGTTTCGTGCCTAGATTCCAGTTGAACTCTATCCTGCACCCTTTTGATTTGAGGCGCCTGTCAAGCATCTCGAAATCTTTCTTTCGGAACAGGACCGTGCTTGCATTGTCGACCGTCTCGTCATTGGAAGAGCAGTTGAATTCGGTGGTGTGGATCGCAATTCCTCCGGGCTTCAGGCACTTCACCGAATTGACGACGAATTCGAGGCCCTTGGCGATAGAGCCCAGATGCTCGAACGCGCATGCGGACCAGACGAAATCGAACTGGCCATAAAGGTCGCGGTCGATCTTGTTCATGTCCATGAAGCGGAAATCGATCAGGCGCTCGAACTTGTCGGGATCGCAGATATTGCGGGCATTGAGCTGTGCCTTGGTTAGGGCGTGCTGTTCGGTCTCGACCCAGCCGGCCTCGCGCGCTTCGTCGGGGGCCAATTCGGTGGCGACCACCGACACGTCGTTATTGGCCAGCATCGCCGCCATAGGCTCGTTGCCGACGCCGAAGCCGAGCGCACGGCGCCCTTCCTCGATCATATCGTTAATGTGGAGCGCCTGCATAATGTAGCAATATTCCCATTGCTTGCGGTGCATGCGCGGCTCTTCGCGGATCTGCGCGCACCAATGGCTGTAGTGCGGCTCTTCGAGCTGGGCCTGCGTGCAGGCTTGAGAAACGGGCTCCCAGAGGTCGGGTTCGGGCATCGAATAATCCGACATGGTGAGCAGACGCGCGGCGTCTTCGACGGTGTTGTCGGCCTTCTTGTTTCTCTTGAAGATGTTTCTGATCATTTGGGGCGTCCCTGAAATACGCAGCGTTGGTGTGAAATGGATTAGGCGGTCGAAATCTGGAGTTCGTGCCAACCGGGCGGCGGTTTCCACCCGATCAGCTCCTTGAAGTCGGCATAAGCAAGCTCGAAATCGCCATACTGCACAAGCCTGCCGTCGTGGAGCACGCCCCAGCGATTGCAATTATCGCGGATATAGGCGGCGTCGTGCGAGACGATGATCATCGCGCGGTCAGCGCGCTTTTCGAACAGCTCGTAATTGCAGCGATCATGAAAGCGCGCATCGCCCACTGCGCTGATCTCGTCGATCAGGAAGCAGTCGAACTCGATGATCATCGAAATGGCAAAGGCAAGCCGCGCGCGCATCCCGCTCGAATAGGTGCTGACAGGCTCGCGCAGATAAGGGCCAAGCTCAGCGAAATTCTCGACGAATTCGAGATTGCGGTCGATGTCCTGATCGTAAATTCGGCTGATAAAGCGGACATTGTCAATTCCAGTGAGCTGGTGCTGGAATGCCCCTCCAAATGCGAGTGGCCAGGAAACCGACATGCCGCAATGGATAGAGCCGGACGTAGCCTTCTCCGCTCCGCTGATGAGCCGCACGAGCGTCGACTTGCCCGCACCGTTGCGCCCCAGGATGCCAAGCCGCTCCCCCATGGCGAGATCGAAGCTGATCCCGTCGAGCACGAGGTTCTCACCGAAGCGTGTCGGATAAATCTTGCGCAGGTCGCGCACCGAGATGACGTCATCGCTCATTCGGGCACCACCCTGCGCGACACATAGCGCACCGCGATTAGCGAAATGACCGTGAGCACGAGGTTGAATGGGATCAGGTACCCAAGGTCGTAAACCGCCCTCGCCCTCGGACCGAAGAAGCCCTCCCGGACGAACTCGACCCCGTGAACGATCGGGATCCAGAGCACGATCTCCTGCGCGAACAGCGGAAGGGCAGCGACAAGGAAGGCCGCGCCGGACAGGGGGAACAGGAGGTAGGAGAACGGGTGCCAGAGCTTGTCGACAAGGTCGCTGAGGTAGGAGAGCGCGCCCAAGCCCATTGCAAGCGCGCAACCGAACCATGCGATCAGCAGCCAGCCGCCGAACACCTGCAGAATGTCGGCAGGCGGCTCCATCCACTCGATCGCGATGAACAACACGGCAAGGACCGAGAATGAAATCGTCGCGCCGCCAAACTCGAGCAGGAGCCGCGCGGCGTAAATGTCGAACACCTTGATGTTGCGATGATACATGAGCGCAAGGTTGGCCTGCAGCGCTCCGATGCATCGGCCCGGCATGTTGCGCCACAGGAGGACGCTTGAATAGCCGGTCAGCGCAAAGGCCACGATCGGCAGATCGCTGCCGTGAACGGACTTGGTCGCGGTCCACAAGATGGTGACGCCGATGGTGAAGATCATCGGTTCGACGAACAGCCAGAGGAACCCGATATTGTGCCGCCCGAACCGGGTCAGCATCTCGCGCCGCAACAGCGCGCCGATAACCCGACGTTGGATACGGAGACTGTCAGAGAACGACGCAGATACGGCAGGAGTTGATGCCATGATCCCGCCAATCAGTCCCGATGCTCACGCACGCCCACCGCGAGCATGGCGAGCACGCCCCATGCCAGCAGGCCGAGGAGGATCGTCGCGATGATCGAACGAAGGCGGCGCGGCTCAGCCGGGTGATCCGGCAGGCTCGGCGCGGCGATCTGTTCAAGATAGGCTTGCTGGCGCCGAGCTTCGCCGCGCGCTTCCAGCAGCGCGGCTCGGGTTGCAGCCAACTGGGCTTCAGCGAACTGCAGATTGACCTGCAGTTCCTGATACTTCGCAGCGGCTCGCGAAAGCGAAGCGCGCCCGCCGGTCATTTCACCGCGAGCGCGTGCGATCTGACCTTGAAGCTCGCGTATCTGCGTCTGAAGAAAGGGTATCTGCGAAGCCTGCGGAGTATAAGTCTGCAATTGCCGGAGGCGCGTCTCGGCCGCGATCAGCTCATCCTGCAGCTTCGAGATCATCTGCAAACCGACCTCGGACTGCTGCTCGGGATCGACGATGCCACTCTGATCGCGGAAATTGGCCAGCTCGAGCGATGCCAGTCGAGCGGCCTCGGCGGCTTCGTCAACTTCCCCTTCGACAATCTCGATCAAGTCGCTCTGAGCGCGCCCCGCAAGGCCGTTCACCAGCTGCTCGGATTGCGCGACGAGGCGGGTATTGATCGTTTGGGCCTCAACCGGATCGAAAGCGCGCACACGGATCGTGAGGACCTGCGTTGTCGCCCCTTCATTGACTTCCAGTTTGTCGAGGAAATAGTCGTAGAGCTGCTCTTCGCTCCGCCCCCAAAGCCATCCGAACCGGTCGAGGAAGAACACGTCGTCGCCGGTATAGGCGTCCTCGATCAATCCGTCCGAATTGCCTTCGACGACGGCCTGACGCGACTGAAGGTAGGCGACGACCGCGCTGTTGCCTTCATTGCCCGATCCGAAGCCCGTCTTGTCGAGCGCCGCATCGAGCGGGTTCACGATCTTTTGCGCAGGGTTCCGCACGACGATGCGCGATTCCGAAACGTAAACGTCCTGCGCGAGCAATCCGAAGTAGATGATCGCGATGACGGTCGGGACCACCACGGTCAGCAGCGCCAGCGGGTTTAGGGTTTTGATCCGTTCCATCATGCCGCGAGGCTGCTTTCACACGGCGCGGCGCTTGGCAAGCCAGTCTGCGCAAGCGCTCGTTCGACGCGTTCGAAATGATCGCTCCATTGCGGTGCCGCAAATCGAGTTTTGCGCATCCAGCGCTCGGCGAGCGAAGCCGGCTCGCGCGCATGGTCGAGGATCGCCGAAATCCAGCCTTGCCTGTCGGTCGGGTCGAGCAGTGTCGCCTCGCCTTGGGCGATTTCACGGAAGACCGGAATGTCGCTGGCGATGACCGGAGTTCCCGCCTGCAACGCTTCGACCAGCGGCAAACCGAACCCTTCCGCGAGGCTTGGAAACAGGATGGCATGCGCGCTGCTCAAAAGACCGCCAAGTTCGGCATCGTCGCATTTCTCGCGCCATTCGACATGGCGCGAGAGCGTGGGCGTGCGCTTGAGAGGATCGAGGATTGTGCCTGTCATCGGGCCGCTCTGCCCGACGATGGTGAGCCTCGGCGTCGCCTCACCCAGACGCGCCGCGAGATCGCTCCAGATATCGAGTAGGAGACGATGGTTCTTGCGCGGCTCGATCGTGCCCAGGCAAAGGAAATGCGGAGTGCTGCAGGGTTCGCATGGCTTGCCCAGTTCGGCTCCGGCGATCGGGGCGACCACGACGGATGGCATCTCAAACCCGTTCGAGGCGGCATAGGCACGCAAATCGGCTTTCACGGCCTCGGACGCCACAACGATTTGCGCGGCGTGGCGCAAGGCCAGCTCGACCCGCCCCAAATGCCGCCTGACGGCTCGCGGGCGAGAAAATTCAGGGTGCCGGACCGGAATCAGGTCGTGGATGAGATAAACCGGGCGAAGGCACCGGCTCTCGATCCAGTTGAAGTGTTCGCGAAGGTCAAAATCGGTGTGGCTGACATTGAGGTAGACCAGACCTTCAAGATCGATGGCCGGTTCCGGCGCGAACACAGCTTTCGACACCCACTTTGCAAATCGTCGGCGAAAGCGTGTCGCGGGAGCGGTCAGGAGGTCGAACAACTCGTCAGAACGCGATCGGTCTAGCACACGGATCACCCCGCGATGCTGCAAGACAGCGAAAGCGCGATGACGGAAATGGTCGAGATAGGCGTAGCAAACCCGGTCGATACCGGTCGGCTGGCGGGCGGTCCAGCTGCGCGAAATCAGGCGCGTGACGTCGATCAGCACAGGTTCGTCACGGCTAGGCATCGACTGCCTCCCGCGCGAACAGCGCAAGATGATCGGCAATCTCGCTTTCGGCCAATGAGTGTGCGCGAGGATCGTCGACGTCGATCCACCAAGACCCGGCAACATCCATGGTCTGAGCCCGCGCCCTGTCGGCGAGAACCTGCATCCCTTCGGAAAGACTGCCGCCCTTCCCGCTGGCGATCGCTTCTTCGATCGCAGCGGGAAGCTTTTGATTGGCGAGAAACGCGCCGCAATCGACCCGGTCGTACTCGGCGAGAGATTTCCCGATCCGGTCGATCTCGCCATTCTCGCGCAAGCCCACCCATGTTGCGTCTTCAGGGTCGACTAGCGGGTTGTCCACGTGGTCGGTTGCGAGAATGGCATCACAGCGATCAAGCGATTGTTCAGCCAAACGCGACAGAAGACCATTGCCAAAGATATGGTCGGCCATGACCAGCAGGAATGGCCCGCAAACCTTGCGAGCACCCGCGATCACGGACCAGCCGTTGGGGCGCGACCAGTCATCGACCCGCACGGGCTCGATGGTGACACCAACTTCGGCTTCAAGCCGGCGGAGTTCATTCTCGACCCGCTCGGCATCGTGACCGGCTACCACGACGATGCGCTCGACGCCGGCTGCGCTCAGCTGCCGCACTGAAATCTCGATCAGGCTGACGCCGAGCACGCACGCGAGCGGCTTCGAGCTTGAAAGCTCTGCCAGTCGACTGCCATATCCGGCAGCGAGTATGATCGCTTCGTTCGCCAAGAGATGATCCCCGTGTGTGCCCCGACGTTCGCCTATTCGGCAGCGCAGGAAAAGGCTCCATATTGCGCGGCAAGCATTTTCTCAGCCTGATCTTCGGGCAATTGCTGCGGAGGGTGCTTGCAGTAGTAGGCGGAGGGCGCGACCAGGGCGCCCGCCTCACCCCGCTCCCGAGCCACCGCGCAATATCGGATCGCATCGACCACGCACGCAGCGGCATTGGGGCTGTCCTCTACCGAAAGCCGCAGCTCAAGGTTCATGGGAACGCCTCCGAACTGCTCACCTTCGATCCGCAGGAAGCAGATCTTGTTGTCCTTTTGCCAAGGCACGTATTCGGACGGTCCGATCACGATATTGTCATTGTCGAGCGCGCGAGCGAGCGCATTCTGCACCGCTTCGGTCTTCGACGTTTTCTTCGAAGACAATCGGCGGCGATCCATCATGTTCATGAAGTCGGTATTGCCGCCAGTGTTGAGTTGATAAGTGTGATCGACCGAAACGCCGCGCGCCGCAAACAGCTGGCCGAGCATACGGTGAACGATGGTCGCCCCGACCTGCGCCTTGATATCGTCACCGACAATCGGAAGGCCGCGCTGACGAAATCGTTGCTCCCATTCGGGATCGCTGGCGATAAAGACGGGGATCGAATTGACCACCGCGACATCCGCTTCGAGCGCACAGGTCATGTAGAACTCGCTGGCCTGCTGCGCGCCTACGGGGAGAAAATTCACCAGAATGTCGACTTCAGCCTCACGCAAGGCAGCGACGATGTCGGCCTCGCTAGCTTCAGGCGCGTCGGAAGGCAGGAAGCCGTGCCCGTTCGGCTCCTCCATATGCTCGGCCACACCGTCGAGGCGGCATCCCATGATGACTGGAGCGCCGAGCGGTGCCAGATCGGACTTGAAGACGGTCGTATTGTTGGGCGCGGCAAGGATTGCCTCAGCGACATCACGCCCGACCTTGCGGCGATCGATGTCGATGCCGAGCACCACGTCGATGTCGCCAACCCGATAATCGCCGACGAGTTCGGAGATCAGCCCAGCGACCGATCCAGTCTCGCGATAATGTGCGATGCCCTGAACCAGCGAACTTGCGCAGTTTCCAAGACCGATGATTGCAACCCTGATCGGCCTCACTGTCCGTTGTCCCAACTTGTCATTTCAGTCTCCACCTGTGCGCTGCTCGCACGAAGGGCTTCCCGAGCGCGGTCACTCCCTCCCAAGATGGACACTCGAATCCGGTGAGAGCGTATTGATAAAATCGGCAACGACATTCAAGTGCCAGACATGCCGTCGATCATGTAAATCGCACGGTTCGTGCTGCTATTTCCTGCGACGAATGCCGTCTATAGGACGATGAAGCGCAATAGTGCGGCCGTATGAACCGGACATTTCCAGAGCGGAGCGAGGCAAACCATCCCAACAATCTGTATCGATTGCCGCTATTTGCAGCCACGTCCGAGCGGTATTGGCGAGCTCGTGCGCGCGTTGGTCGATCACGCCCCTGCACTCGCCCCCGACCTCAGATTCTTACTGCTGAAGCACCCCGAATTCGATGGGCGGTTGAGCGAGGCGCCCAACGTGACCGAGCAGGTCGTTCGCATCGGTCCAAATAATCCGGCCTCCATGCTGTTCGTGCGCGATCTCGCCCCGGTTTCCGAATGCGATGTGTTTCATTCGCCGTCAAACATCCTGCCGGCGCGGCTCGGCATCAAAACCGTGACCACGGTGCACGACATCATGTGGCTCACCCATCCCAATTGGTGTGAGACAGGCTGGAAAGCACCCTTCAAGCGAGCTTTTTACGGTTTCGGATTGCGACGAGCGATCGCGCATTCGGATCGGATCGCGACGGTAAGCGAAGCAACGCGTAACGAGATCGCCGCCTATGAGCCACAAAGCGCGTCACGCCTGACCGTGACGCGCTCGGGGGTTTCGGAGAGGTTCAGACCCTCAGGAGTCGACGCTGACGCACCTGTGCTGTCCGGCCTACCTTCCGGTTCTAATTTCGCCCTCATCGTGGGCCAGAACGCACCCTACAAGAATCATGAACGCGCCCTTCGCGCTTTTGTTGCTGCGCTGGGTGCCGACAAAGATGCCCACGCCGTCTTCGTCCAGCGTCAGGGTGAAAGCGCCTCATCGCTTGCGGCTACATCGAACGAACTGGGCATCGCCGACCGAGTTCATTTCACCGGCAGTGTCGAAGAGGCAAAGCTCATTCAGCTCTATCGATCGGCGCGGGTCTTGCTGCACCCATCCTTGTGCGAGGGCTTCGGAAACCCGGTCGCCGAAGCCATGGCCTGCGGGCTGCCGGTGATCACGAGCGACTGCAGCGCCATGCCCGAAGTCGCAGGCGGAGCCGCACGGCTGGTCGATCCTGACGACACGGCAAGCGTCTCTGCGGCGCTAAGCGAGCTTTGGAGCGATAGCGCCGAGCGAGCGCGAATGCGGGAGGCTGGCCTTGCCCGAGCGCGCGAGCTCGATTGGGCCGATTTTGCCGCTACCAATGTCGCTATCTATCGCGAGCTGCTTGCATCCGGCTGAGCAAGCACCGAGGCGATGGCGTTGCGCGCAAACCTGAGGAAAATCGGCAGCAGGACGACCAGCGTAACCAGCTCCAGCACCACGATCAGTATGGGCTGCCCGACAATCATCGCAAGTCCGATGAGCACGGTGCGAATGTTCGACGAGAATACGCCGAGCCGAGAAATGACCGGCAGGACATGGCGGGATACCCCCGCGCGCAGTCGCTCTTTCTCAGCCTCGTCAGCCTGCTCGAAGCGTTGGTCGAGCGCCTCTCCATTGGTCGAGACGAAGCTGACGAGCCGGAGATAGAACGCGGCCGCGCCGCTCAGCAAACCTTTCTGCCGGGGCTGCTCTCGAACCCAACCGGTTCTGTAGATCCACCACTGGTACTGCCGCCTTTGGGCTTCGTAGAACACGGTCTGGGCAATGCGCGCGAACCCGGCTGCCGCCATCAGGGGCCAGCCCCAAATCCCCATCGTCTCGGCAAGAACGCTCCCCAGAGCGACGTAGAGGACCAGGTGGCTCAAATAGTCGCACAGCCCGTCGACGATCTCGCCCATCGGGCTCACCCGTCCGGTCATCCGGGCAAGGTCACCATCGGCTCCGTCGAGCACGTGCCATGACATGTGGACGAGCATGCCGAGCGCCGCCCAGGCCGGACCGGTCGTGCTGGCATATATCCAGGCCGCGAGGACGACCGTCAGCCCTCCGGCAACCGACACCATGTTCGGAGTCAACGGCGTATGACGGAGCGCGCGGGCAAGCCGCCACGAAAGCGGGTGGTAGATCCTGCGGTTGAGCCAGTCTTCCAACTCGATTGGCCGGGACTGTCCGATTACAGACTGCTGATCGGTCTTGCTCATGCAGCCCTTCCCTTGCATGGACCGCTCTCGCCCCAGACTTCTAGAGCCGCGAAGCAAGGTCGCTGGTTACGTCGTGGCATGGAAGGAAAGCACCCGGTCTGCGAGATTCGGTCAGCCGACATTATGACGATCCCGCCCCTTCTGTTCCAGAGCGAAACCCATGCGTGGTCACTCATCGCTGGCCTCCCATGCGCCGCGCGCGCTGTCCGCAACCTTGATGCGTCGGGCGCGATTGGTGCAGGCGGATCGGTCAAGCTGCTCGCGCCGGGTGGCTGGGAGAACTGCTCCGACCTGCAAGACGAAATACGAAGGCTCGCCCCAGGGATAACGGCGAGCCTCGAAGCCTACAGCGAGCGGGAGCACTCCGAAGTGCTCGATGCGCTCGGAATCGCCGGAGGTGACATCAGCAAGGATGTCCGCCCGGCGGGTGCGATCCTCGAACGCACGCCCAGATCACACCGAGCGGCCATCGCATCGGCAAGCAGGCGCGTGATAGCCGCCACCGGCAAGCCCGAGGACGGAGTGGTTTCGCGCTGGATCAACCGGCCCATTTCGCGCGCATTCAGCTATTTCGCGCTCAAAGCGCCCGGGATCAGGCCAATCCACGGCACTTTCGCCGCCGCCACGCTTGGCCTTGCGATGGCGGTATGCCTCTTTGCTGGAGGGGAGAACGGCCTTATCGCAGGCGCGATCCTTTTCCAGCTCGCGTCAATCGTCGACGGGGTCGACGGCGAGATCGCGCGCGCAACCTTTCGCACCTCCAAGACCGGCGCAACGCTTGACACCGCAACCGATGCGACGACTAATTTCGCGTTCATCGCAGGGGTAAGCGCGAACCTATTGCAGCGCGGAGATGAGACTGCCGCATGGGCGGGTTTCGGCGGATTGGCACTGCTCGCGACTGGTCTTGCGATTATCGGAACGCTCTCGATGCGCGGCGGAGGGGCGCTCAGCTTCGACATGCTCAAGAATCAGGCTAAAGCCTCGCCATCTCGCGTTATGCAGATCTTGGCCAAGATAACTTCGCGCGATGTTTATGCTTTGGCGCTTGCATTGTTGATCATCGCCGGGCTTGCTGTGCCCGCCTTGATCGGTTTCGCGATCGCCATCGCCGTCTGGTTCGTATCTGCGCTGATCTTGCTCGCTAGAAGGGCAGTCTGATCCCCCCCACCCGTCCCATCGAAAGACAAGCATTTCAATCGCCTCGATCGACAATAGTGACGGTTTTCGCTCGACAAATACCAGCTCAATCCGCGTTTAACCCTAGACGCCGATGTACTCTTGCTAAGTCGAGACTGGCGGATAGAGCGGTTAATCGTGGTGAAACCTGCAATATGTCATTTCAATTTCAGCCAAAATATGGTCAAGAGCGCCGGGGGTTAACCAATCGCGCTGCAATTTTGGCAAGTTCCGACCGAGTAATCACATCGGCCTTTATGAAAGGCATTCTTATCGCGTATGTCCGGGAAAATCGCACTATCCTTTTCGTTTCTTCTTCTCGCCGCCCAATCGCAGGCCGCCTGCATGACTGATGTCGCGTCCAGCTCATGCAGCGTTGAAGGCGCGAAGCACCTCGGGCCAAACGTCTCGGACGCGGAAGTTTGCGAAGCATTTCGCATGCAGCTTGCAAGAAAACTCGGCGACACGCATGAAGGCGCCTCGCTCAATGTCGCGCTGGTGATTGCCGACAACGGAACAATCGATGCATTCGTCACCGACGCTTCGGGTGCATCCGCAACCCCTCACGAGAGCGTATCTCTCGATGTAATGGATCGTACACCAAGTATCAGCGACGTTGAAAAACTTGCTGAAACAGTCGCAAGCCTTATCGAAGTCGAGTAGCCCCTCGCCCGATTGGCAAAGAAAACAGGAAGAGTGGATAGCCGTGTTCAGAGACCCAGAAGCCCTCAGCAATTCGTTTGATACCTGGTCGCAAGCTGCTGATCGGACGGACAGTGTCATCGGCATTGATGATGTTCTGAAGAACGCGGTTCACGTGCAAAGCTGTGCATGTCTTGCCTGTCACAGCAACGGCAACAAGGATTTCGCGAGCGGCGCAGGCGTCGGCAACGGTGTGCAGTTCGCTGACGGCGACAATGGCGACACGCTCGGCAGCATCCAGACGACCGCAACGCTTTCTCCCGGCTCGTTCGTTGACGACCGGATCGAGGAATCGGGCGACCACGACTGGTTCCGCATCACGCTGGAAGAGGGTGAGACCTATGTCTTCACCACCTACCTTTTCGGTGGCGGTCTTCCCGACAGTATCCTGACCCTGCGCGATTCCGCCGGGAACATCATCACTACCAATGACGATGCGAACACCGGTGCGCGGCTCTTCTACTCCGAGATCACATACACCGCGACCCAGAGCGGTACCTTTTACCTCGACGTAAGCGGCTTTGGCAGCGCAACCGGGCGCTACTTCCTGTCGAGCTCGGCCCCGGTGGACGACGCCATTGCTGGCGACGCGACCACCACCGCTACGCTTGAGATTGGCGCTTCCCCCACTTCCGGCCAGCTGGAAGAAACGGGCGACCGCGACTGGTATGCCGTCACTCTCGAAGCCGGGCAGATCTACGAATTCACGACCATTCAGACGCCGTCGGGCAACGATGTCGACACGACGCTGACCCTCCGCACCGCGGATGGATCGGTCGTCGCCTACAACGATGATTCGGTCGGCACTTACTCCGGCATTCGCTTCACCGCTACCGAGAGCGGAACCTACTACCTCGACGTGGGGGGCTGGGCCGATGGCGAACAGGGCACCTATCTCGTCCAAGGCGTCATTGGTGAGCCGCTGCGCGAATATTCCAACGACGAGATCGCCTCGCAGCTTCTCTACGGATCGACCGGCAACACGGCCAACCTGCGGGCGTGGAACGTCGACGAAGGCGACACACTGACTGTCGACATCACGACGCTGACCGCTGAAGGCCAGCTGCTCGCTCGCGAAGCGTTGTTGCTGTGGACCGACGTAACCGGGATCATTTTCCAGGAAGTGACCGGCAACGCGCAAATTACGTTCCAGGACACCGAAGACGGCGCGTTCGCGACCTCTTCACGCTCGGGCAACTTTATCGTCAGCGCCACGGTGAACGTATCGACCGACTGGCTCGCCTCACAGGGCACGACGCTCGATAGCTACTCGTTCCAGACCTATCTGCACGAAGTCGGCCACGCGCTCGGTCTGCGCCATGGCGGCAATTACAACGGCGATGCCAGCTACAATCAGGATGCGCTCTATCTGAACGATTCATGGGCAACGACCGTGATGAGCTATTTCAGCCAGGCGTCGAATACCTTCTTCGCAGATCAAGGGTTCAGCCGAGCCTTCGCAGTTACACCCATGTCGGCGGACATCGTCGCCATTCAGGAGGCGTATGGTGTGGTTGAGGGCACTCGCCTTGGAGACAACACTTATGGCGTCGGCAATGACACGGGCCGCCTGACTTACGGCGTCGGCGATGAGGCAACAAATGGCGCCGGCAGGCTGCTGGCATTCGTCATCCTCGACAATGGCGGGACGGATACACTCAATTACTCGACCTTCTCGGCCACGCAGCGCATCAATCTGAATGCAGAGACGTTCTCGAGTGTCGGCGGAAGCGTCGGCAATATGAGCATCGCGCGCGGCACAGTGATCGAGAATGCGATCGCTGGTTCAGGCAACGATGAACTGATCGGCAACGATGTCGGCAACGTGCTTACCGGCGGTCTCGGCAATGACACCATCGACGGCGGTAGCAACGTCGACACCGCGATCGTGAGCGGGAACCGTTCGCAATACACTGTCACCCAGACCTCGACCGGCGTGTTCGAGGTGACCGGCCCCGACGGAACCGATACGCTCACCGCGGTCGAATTTCTGCAGTTCGACGATCAGACCATGCGTCTGCTTCCGGGCACCGGTGTCACCGTCAACTTCGACAGTAATGATCCGAGTGACTACCAGGCGGCGATGAACGCGATCCGCGACTTCGACGGCAATGACCTAGGCGGTCAGGGTTCGTGGCTCCATATCGGTAGCATTGACGTAAATGGCGACGGCGATGTCGATCACATCCTCGTCAACGACGCGATCGGGCGCTTTGCCACCGTTGGCACGGCACCAGACGGCCTCGTCTATTTCGACGATCACAGCTGGGCGGGCGAAACCCGTGTTGCTGGCATCTATATCGATCCGCTGGTCGAGAGTGGTGAAGTGGTCCAAGGCAGCGATTTCGACAGCCAGCGCCGCTTCCAGAACGACCTCGAGATCGAAAACATCAACCGCGTTCTCGGTGCCGATGACTATGACGGCGACGGCATCTGGGAAGTGTACTTCGCGCTCACGGACGGCACCGCTTACCTGCGCGCACTGATGCATGCCGATGGCAACATCCGTTATGCGAATTACCAGTCGGAGGATCAGGTGCGCGACTATCTGACTTCGAATGGCTATGACGAGAATACGTTCGGCGACTGGTTCTCCAACTCCACCGGTTCGGCGGACACCACGACCTTCGTCGCGGCAACCGACTACGAGAAGTCTGTCGAGGACACGCTCAGGACCGATCCGCTTGAAGTGGTCGCCATCGATGATCGCCACGAATTCGGCTATGATCACGCTTTCATCTTTGCCGACTTCAACAACAGCCAGTTCCGCCCGACTGAAGAATTCAACCCCGAGTTCTTCGGATAAGGCGTGAGAATCATGATCCGCGATGAGCGAGCCGGCGCTCGCCTTCGCGAATCGGCTTGCGGCGCCTTGCGGTCTTCGTCGGTTGCCAGACTTCCTCGCTGTGCCCTAGTGGGTTAAGCGAAGTTGAGTGTTCTGCAATGGTTGAGCTGCGGGTTGCTTTCACGAATGTCCATGCGATCGATCAGATTTGCGCCACGGAAAGGCGCCGCATGGGGCCTGCTCGCTGTCGCCCTGGCCGCCTCTACAGCGACCGCTCAGACCTACGGGCCCGTCGCTGAGCCCAGCGGCGCAAGCGTTTCAGAAACCGCCCCCGAAGAACTCCCCGATCCACTGGTCGACGCAGCCGCGAAAGCACTCGATCAGAGCCCGCTCGTGCTTGCCGGCCTGGCCGAGGTCGCCGCGCTCGAAGCCGATGTCAGGACCGCGCGCTTCCAACGTTATCCCAGCCTTTCCGCCGACGTGCTCGCTGCGACGGGTGGTTCGACGATTGCCGACGATGATGGCCTCGCCTTCAACGTCACGCTTGAGCAACCGATATGGTCAGGCGGCGGGATCGGCAGCCAGATCGACGCCGCGCGCGCCAATCGCGATGTCGGCCGCAACGCCCTACGCGAGACGCGGTTCAACATACTGCTGGCGGTGATCAGCTCCTACTACGACGTGCTGCGCGCCTTCGAGCGCGTGCGAGTGCTCGAAAACGGCATCGCTCAGCACCGCGCATTGGTCGAACGGATTGAGCGCCGCGTCGCGCAGGAAGTCTCACCGCGCGCCGATCTGACGCTCGCACGTTCACGCCTGACGCAGCTGGAAGTCGAATTGACAAGCGCACGCGAGCTTGGCGCCAATTCGCTGCTACGCCTGATCGAATTCGCCGGGGGCGAGGTCGAGACACCGCGCCTGCCCGAGCAAGATATCGCTTCCCTGCTCCCGCCTGAAAGAGTCGCTGTCGAGGAATCCATGGCCTGCGCGCCCGGTCTCGATCGTTTGCGCAGCGCCATCGAAGTGGCCGAAGCCGAGGTCCGCACAACTCGCAGCGGACTGTTCCCGCAGCTGTTGCTGCAACTTTCGCAGAACGAAATCACCGGAGCGCGCGCTGCAATCGTTTTGCGCGCGCAGACCGGCAATGGTCTGTCGCGACTGTCCCAAGTCGATAGCGCCGAAGCTCGGGTAGAACAGTCCATCGCCGAGCTCGGCCAGGCCGACCGCGAAGCGCGCACGCGGATCGGCGCTGAATATGTCGCCTTCCGATCGAACAGCCAGCGCGAACAGGCGGGCGCTGAAGCAAGCGAGGCGGCGGGACAATTGCTCGAAAGCTATCAGCGCCAATTCGTTGCCGGACGACGTAGCTGGCTCGACGTGCTCAATGCCGCTAGGGAAGTGACCAGCGCCAACATCGCCGAAAGCGATGCGCGGGTGAACGCGGCGGCGAGCGCGACGCGGGTTCTCGCGCTGACCTGTCGCTGGCAACCGACTGGCATTTAGGCGGCAAGCGACTAGGAACGGGGCAAGTGGCAGACACCGACATCCACTCCGCGCTTGAGCGCTACGCCCGTGCGATGCGATCGACGCTCGCACCGCAATGGGACGCGGACTTGCGCGATCAGCCGCTGGGTGATGGTGTCGAGGCGCTCGAGACCGTGCGCACCGAGATGGGCTGGGATCCGCCTGCTGTTATCGAGGAACGCCCTCAGCCGGACGAATTACCGCTTCTCGTGCACGATCCGGCCAAGGGCTGGCTGGTCGCGCTGCAATGGATAGCTGAGGACAGGCTGGCGCTGGTCGGAGGCTCGGACACGCTTGAATGGACGGGCGAGCAGACATTCTTCAAGCTTTCGATCCCTGACCCAATGCGCAGCGAAGAAGTGAGCGCGTTCAGCATCTTCGCCAAGGCAATCAAGCGCCGCAGTCGGGTGCTGGTGTTCGCGGGGCTGGCAACGGTGTTCGCCAATATCCTGACGCTGGCGACCTCGCTCTATGCGATGCAGCTCTATGACCGCGTGATTCCGCTGGCGAGCTTTGAGACGTTGTTCGTGCTCACCGCGGGCGTGCTGTTCGCGCTGGTGCTCGATCTCACCTTGCGAAGTTTGCGCGCGATTCTGATCGAAGCGGAGGCGCAGAACATCGACAAGGAAGTGTCGGAATTCTTCTTCGCCCGCGCACAGGCAATCCGCCTTGATGCCCGACCTCCCGGGATCGGGACTATGGCCTCGCAAATTCAGGGGCAGGAGCAGATCCGCTCGGTCATGTCGTCGAGTTCGCTGTTCGTGTTCGCCGACCTGCCGTTCGCAATCTTCTTCATAGCGGTGATCGCGGCAATCGGTGGCAATCTGGCGCTGGTTCCCATCGTCAGCCTGCCGATAGCGCTCCTGATGGCTCTCGGCCTCGCGCGCCTGATCCGCAAGGGTGCCGATCGTGCGCAGGTCACGGGCAACCAGAAGAACGGAATGCTGGTCGAGATGCTCGACGCGTCGGAAACGGTGAAGGCCAATCTCGGCGGGTGGCAGATGATCGGACGCTGGAACCGCCTGATCCGCGACGTTCATCACTACGAAGATCCGGTAAAGCGCGCCTCGGCGGTGTCGGGCTCGGTGTTCTCGAGCCTTCAACAGCTGACCTATGTGGCGGTCATGGGCTTCGGCGCCTATCTTGCCGCGACGGGGCAGATCACCACTGGCGGTCTGCTTGCCTGTTCGATCATTGTGGGCCGGATCAATGGTCCTCTGATCGCGCAGCTGCCCAATCTGATTATGCAATGGGGCTATGCGCGCTCATCTCTGCAAGCGCTCGACTCGCTCCTCCAGCACCCGGTTGAGAGGACTTCGGCAAGCGGCGGTCTGCGTCCCGAAACTCTCGGCGGTCCGATCGTCGCAAAGGATGTAACCTTCGGCTATGCCGGTGGCGCTCAGGCGCTCGAAGTCGAAGCGCTCGACATCAAGAGCGGAGAGCGCATTGCGATCGTCGGCGGCGTCGGAGCCGGCAAATCGACGCTGCTGAAGCTTCTGGCCGGTCTCTACACCCCCCAGTCCGGCTCGATTTCAGTCGGAGGATACGATCTCAGTCAGATTGCCGAAGACGTTGCACGCCGCCGCATCGGGTATCTCTCGCAGAACGCAAGATTGGTGCGCGGCAGTTTGCGCGACAGCCTCACCATGGGGCTCGGCCATATTGCCGACGACACGCTCATCGAAACCGCCAAGGCAACCGGGCTCGAAGCGCTTTTTGCCGATCAGCAACGTGGGCTCGATACCATGCTCGAAGAAGGCGGCGCGGGGCTGTCCGGTGGGCAGCGCGCATTGGTTGGGCTCAACCGGCTGATCCATCTGAAGCCATCGATCTGGCTACTCGACGAGCCGACCGCAGCGCTCGACGTGGCGAGCGAGATGGCCGCGCTCGATGCGGTTGAGAAAGCGCGAGCCAGTAACGACATCCTTATGCTCGCAACGCACAAGATCCCGCTAATCGAGCGGTTCGACCGGGTGATTGTCATGCATCGCGGCAAGATGCTCGGGATTGAGCCGGTTTCCGAGTTCATGCGAAAAATGCGTGAGCGCACAAGCGCGGCGCGAGGCGGCAGGCCGCCCGAAGGTGGCGTGACCACGCAATTGCGAAAAGGCAAACCGGCATGAACCGCATGCTACGCCCCGCCTCGCTCATTATCATCACGATCTCGCTCTTGTTGGTCGGCTTCATCACGTGGGCGCATTGGGCCGAGCTCGATCAGGTCACGCGCGCACCGGGTCGCGTGGTCCCGTTTGCACGCGTCCAGATTGTGCAGAGCGAGCAGGACGGAGCGATCTCGAACATCGCCGTGCGCGAAGGCGAGGCAGTGGTCGAAGGGCAGTTGCTGGTGGAACTCGACCAAGTGCAGCTCGACGCAGCCGTGCGCGAAGCCCGCGTGAAGGTTGCCGCGCTTGAGAGCCGGATGGCTCGCATCAATGCCGAACTGTTCGACCGTCCCTTGCGGTTCCCAGCGTCGCTGGCCGAGTATCGCGAGTTCACCTCGAACCAGAGGCAGCTGTTCCAGCGCCGCCGTGCGGCCTTGCAGGCCGAGATTGCGACGCTGACAAGCCTCGCGGAGCTTCAACAGCAGGAGCTTGATCTCAATCTGCCTTTACTGGACACGGGCGACGTGGCGCGGTCGGAGATCATCCGCATGCAGCGCACTGTGGTCGAGACGCGCGGGCGTATCTCCAACCTGCGCTCAGAGTATATCCGTGACCTGCAAGCCGAATTCACTCAGACAGAGGAAGATCTCGCCGCGGCCCGTGAACAGCTGGCCCGCGCAGAAGACAGCCTGCGTGCTGCCACGCTGCGCGCGCCGACCGACGGGATCGTCAAGAACGTCCGCTTCACAACGATTGGCGGCGTTGTCCGCGCAGGCGAGGAAGTACTTCAGATTGTTCCGGTGGGCGAAAAACTGATCGTCGAAACCCGCGTCCCCCCCCGCGATATTGCCTTCGTCAAAACCGGCCAGAGCGCCCGGGTCAATTTCGAAGCCTACGACAATGCGATTTACGGGTCGGCAGATGGCACAGTGGTTTTTGTCAGCCCCGACACTCTGACCGAACAGGCTGAGGATGGCTCAAGCGACACATACTATCGGGTCAACCTCGAAGTCGACACGTCAACCATGCGCCAGCCCGAGGGCCGCGAGCTTATCAACTTGCAGGCAGGCATGACCGCGACCGCAGAAATCCTAACCGGCAAGTCGACTGTGTGGGACTATCTGACCAAACCGATCACGCGCACGCTGGATGGCAGTTTCGAGGAAAGGTGAACACGGCCCCCTCCCTCAAGAGGACCGGGTTCTAGCTCTAATTCTCTATGAAGCGCACGGCGATCCCGCCGGATGACGCAAGCCAAGCCTGCATCGTTCCCCCGCCGGTCACTTCGAATTCCTCGATCTGGATTGCGTAGGGGTTTGTGTCCCAATGCGCGTCCTCGCCGTCGCGGTAGACCTGCGCGGTGTAGCTCTTGCCTTCCTCAAGGAAGGTGAGAGGCAGGGCGAGTTCGCGCTCTTCCTCGTCCGTCACGGCGCCCAGGAACCATTCGCCCCCTGCCCGGCCCTTGCGAGCGATGGCGACGTATTCGCCGACTTCACCGGCGATCGCGATGCTTTCCTCCCAATCGGCCTCGACATCCTTGATGAACTGGAAGGCGTCCATTCGCGCTTCGTAGTTCTCGGGCAGATCAGCGGCCATCTGCAGCGGTGAGTACAGCACAACGTAGAGTGCCAGCTGCTTGGCGAGCGTCGTTTGCGGACGATTGGACGGGTCGCCCCGGCGCATGTCCTCACGCGCGGGAGGCTTCTCGTTCGGGCGCAAATCGAAGATTCCTGGAGTGAAATCCATCGGGCCGGAGAGCATTCGGGTAAAGCTCATGATCGAGATATGTTCAGGCGGATTTGGTGGCGTCCCCCAAGCGTTGAACTCCATGCCGCGGGCGCCCTCCCGGGTCAGCCAGTTAGGATAAGTGCGGCGCAGGCCGGTATCCTTCACAGGCTCGTGCGCGTTGATCGAAATCTGACGCTCGGCAGCGGCGAGCACGACGCGCAGGTGATGTCCGACCATGAATTGGCTGTCATGCCATTCATACTGGCGCACGCCGTTTTCGTCGTGGCGCACGATATCGCTCGCATCTGCGACATATCCGGTCTTCACCTCTCGAACGCCGTGCGCGGTGTAGAGATCGAAACCGGCCTCCATCTGAGCCTCGTAATTAGTGACGTTGCCACTCGTTTCGTGGTGACCAATCAACCGAACGCCTCGTTCTGCCGCATATGCCGCGAGCATCGGCAGGTCGAAATCGTCATAGCTTTCAGTGAAGCTGAACAACTCGCCATTGTTGAACCAGTCGCCGTCCCAGCCGATATTCCAGCCTTCTACGAGCACGCCGGAAAAACCGTGCTCAGCGGCGAAGTCGATGTATCGCATCGTGTCTTCGTTATTCGCGCCATGAATGCCGTCATTGCCCCAGGTGCGATCATTGATGTGCATCGCCCACCAGATGCCGACATACTTTCCGGGCTCCACCCACGAGACATCGCCGAGCTTGTTGGGCTCGTTGAGATTCAGAATGATGTCGGAATTGATGAGACCGACCGCTTCGGGCGCGATCTGGATGGTGCGCCACGGCGACTTGAACGGCGCGGTGGCATGCACCTTGATGCCGTCCGATCCGGCGCGCAGGACAGCTTCGAAATCACCCGGCCGCAGCGCCAGCAGGCTCATCGCAGAGTAATCGACCAAAGCCGCTTCGTGAATCGAGATGTGCAGGCCCGAAGGCTGGCGAAACGTCACAGGCGTATGCGCGTCGTCGACCACTCCGGCAGTGCCGGTCCGGTAGATGTATTCGTAACGATTGAACTGGCGGCTTGGCGTCCACCACGCATCGGCTTGCCATCCGATCTTGAACTGGGTCAGCTCATCTGTGATCGCGATTGGGCCGGAGAATGCTTCCTGTTCGTCGAGCTCATAGCGAAAGCCAACTCCGGTATCAAAGACCCGAAACCGCACGGTCATCTGACGAGCGGGCCCTTCTTGGGCGGCAAAAATGACCGCGAGCTCATTGTGATTGTCGCGCACCAAGCGGCGCTCGCCCCACGGTTGTTCCCATGTCTCGTCGTGCGATGCGCGGGTCGAGGCGGTGATGGCGAGGTCTTTCTCAAACCCGTGGTGATTGCGGAAGAGCAGGCCAAGCCGCGCGGCCTCCATCGCCACTTCGCCATCGAAGGAAACGGCATAGGTCGCGTGACCTACATCGTCTGAAACTGCAACGCTGATCCGCCCGTCCGGCGAATCGACGATCAGCGTCTCGGCGCGCAGTGGCAGCGCCAATCCCACGGCAAGAAGCACGCCGGACGCGATCATGGCAACTTTATGCAAAGCGTTGCGCAGCATTTCTCTCTCCCTATGCAAACGCTCTTCCCCACATCAAGCGGGCGAGCCTTGCAATTTTCTGCAAATTTTTCGCTCGGAAACGACAATAACATCATATCCCCCCTTTTCTCTAGGCCAATTTTCTGCAATTTTTTGCAAAAGACTGAGCGCTGGAGCATCGGAGGAGAGGGGCGCATGAGGATCACACGGATCGCCGCGATGGCGAGCGCGGTCGCGCTCGCGGGCCTTCTCACCGGATGCGGTGGAGGTGACAGTCCCCCAACCCCGACCGGTGGACCGGTCAGCGGCGGAGGAACGCCCACACCAACGCCTCCGACTTCGACGGCTACTCTGCCGCCGGGAGACAACACGACCTTTGCAGACCGCACGACCGCGATGGGCTTCGGACATAGCTTCGGCTTCTCGTCCGGGCTCAACCCGATGGTCGCACAATTTGCAGGTGGAGCCGCCACCGGCGATATCGACAATGACGGCGATCTCGATGTCTTCATTGCGCGCGGAGATACAGGGCCAAATCTTCTTTATCTGAATCAGGGAGGCAATTTCGTCGAAGCCGCAGGCGCTGCTGGTCTCGCGTTTACTCTTGGTCCCACCACGAATGGACGCCATTCCGGCCCGACTTTCGGTGACCTTGATGGGGATGGAGATCTAGATCTCTTGCTCGGCGGGCTCGAAAGCGGCCCGATGAAGCTATTTGCCAATGACGGCGGCGGCATGTTCACGGATGTCACGGCTGGTTCAGGCTTTGACCTGGCAAGTGCCAATCACACGATTTCGATGGCGCTCGGCGACTATGACCGCGACGGGGATGTCGACGTTCTTATGGCGCATTGGGGCACGCCCAGAAACCCTGACGTGCCGGGGGAGACCGAGACTCTGTGGCGCAATGACAGCGAGCCGGGCACCATGTCATTCTCCCCGGTGAGCGCAGTTTCGGGTGTGGCAGGTTTGCTCGCCTTCGATCTGCCGCAAGGCGTGCTCGGGCCCAATTTCGACTACACTTTTGCTCCGGGCTTTGCCGATATCGACGGCGACCGCGATCTCGACATTTTGATGGTATCCGACTTCCGCGGATCGAAGGTGTTGCTCAATAACGGCAACGGCACTTTCAGCGCGTCAGGGTTCGAGCCCGACGACGAAAACGGCATGGGCGCAGCGATCGGCGACTTCGACAATGACGGCGATTTCGACTGGTTCGTGTCCTCGATCAACGGCAACCGCCTGTTTGAAAATCAAGGCGGTGGGTCGTTCTTGCGCAATTCGGCTTCGGGTGTCGAACCCGGCGGCTGGGGCTGGGGTTCTTGCTTCGCCGACTTCAACGCTGACGGCTGGCTCGACATCTACCAGACAAATGGCTGGGAAGCAGGCAAGGATCCCTCGGCCTCCAACTACGTCAACGATGTCACGCGGTTATGGATGAATGGCGGCGACGACGGGTTCACGGATGCCGCCGATGCCTCGACCATCGCCGAAACCGACCAGGGGCGCGGTGTCATATGCGACGATTTCGACAATGATGGCGATGTGGACGCAATATTGGTCACGGCCGAGCCGACCGGTGCGGTATTCTACTGGGAGAACCAGCTAGCAGGTGCCAACGCGCTCAAAGTTCGCCTGCGCGGACGCGCGCCCAACACCTTTGCCATCGGCGCAATCGTCGAGCTGACGATAGCCGATACAAGACAAACGCGGATGGTGGCGGTGAACAGCAACTTCATCTCGCACAATTCCACCGACCAGATCTTTGGCATGGGGCCGAATACTTCCGGGGGACTACGAGTAATCTGGCCTGACGGCACCGAAACGATTGTGGCCGAAGCGAGCGCCGGGCAGACGCTCGACATCGTGCAGCCCTAGTTCGCGGTGAATATCCGGTAGCCCCACGGCTCAAGCGCTAGTGCTGCGTCAGCATTGAAGGCCCTCTCCTCTCCCGTCATAGCATCGGTGAACGTCCCATGGTGCCGCGCGAGGTCAAACGTGACCTGCTGCGCGCCGGGTGAAAGGTTGAATACCGCGAACATGCGGTCTGCCCCTTCGCCGCGCACGAATGCGAACACGTTTTCGTCCGCATTCGTCCGCACGTCGATCATTGGCGCGCCCCAGCGCCCGTTCCAGAGCGCGCTCTCCTGAGTCTTGAGAGCGATCAGGCGGCGGAACAGGTCTTCGTACTGGCCGGTCTTCCACTCGATCTCGTCCTTCTCGAAGAACGCCAACTGGCGATCGAGATCGGCCTCTTGCCCGTTATAGATGAGCGGGATGCCATGCGCGGTGAAGCTCAGTGCAATCGCGGTCTCGTAGGCCGGGCCATAGATTTCCGACGCGACACCGTCCCACGAATTCTGGTCGTGGTTGTCGGTGTACATCATCCGCATGCCCTCATGGGGCCAGGTCAACTGCTGCCCGGTGAAGTAGCCACGCATCGCGCTCGCATCGGCCTCGCCTTTCGCGATGTCCTGCATGACCTCTTTCCAGCTCCACGCATAGGTCGCGTCGAACGCTTCGTAATGCATGTCGCGCTCATCCCATTCGGCGAGCATGAAGACGGGTTTCACGGCATCGAGTTCGGCCCTCGCATCGTTCCAGAAATCGAGCGGCACATAGCCGGCGACATCGGCGCGATAGCCGTCAATGTCGAACTCACGGACCCAGTAGACGAGGCTCTCGGTCATGTATTCGCGCATTTCGGGATTGGAGAAGTCGAAGTCGACGACATCTGACCAATCGGTGCCTGCAGGCGGCATCATCTCGCCTTCGGGCGTCTTGGTGTACCATTCGGGGCGCTCTGCAACGAGCGCATTGTCCCAAGCCGAATGGTTCGCGACCCAATCGAGAATGACTTTGAGGCCCTGCTCGTGCGCAATATCGACGAAGGCTCGGAATTCCTCCTCGGTGCCAAGGTCCGGGTTCACTGCGCGATAGTCGAGTACTGAATAGGGGCTACCCATTCCGCCCTTGCGCTTTTCCTCACCGATCGGATGGATCGGCATCAGCCAGACGATATCCACCCCCATCTCGGCCAAACGCGGGAGCTGCTCTTGCGCTGCGGCAAAGGTGCCTTCGGATGTGAAATGGCGGGTGTTGAGCTGGTAGATCACAGCATCGCGTGCCCAGTCGGCGTTTTCGACCTGCACCAGACCGGAGGCATCGTCCGAGCCACTCGGCGCCTCGACAGAGCAAGCGGTGAGCGCAAGCGCGGCGGCAAGCCCGATTGTGATTCGGCCCAGTCTCATGCGAATTGCTCCTCTATTTCAGTCACCTGCTCATCTTCGACCAACAGTGTGGCCACGGCTGCCAAGACAAATGAAACAGCCGAGATCGCCATCGCGTAGATCGGCAGGCCGTCGAAAAACGTCGTCAGCAGGAAGCCCAGCAGCGTCGCTGCGATCAGCTGTGGCACCACGATGAATATGTTGAAGATGCCCATGTAGATGCCCATTTTCCGCGCCGGAACCGAGCCCGCTAGGATCGCGTAAGGCAGCGACACGATCGAAGCCCAAGCGATCCCGACCATCACCATCGGCACCCACAAGAGGTCTGGGTCACGGATCAGCAGCATTGCGGCAAAGCCAGCCGCACCGCTCGCAAGATTGGCGGCGTGAAGCCAGGTGCGCTTCATCCGCGCCGCGATGACCATGAAGCCAAGCGCAGCAGCGGCGGCCACCCCGTTCCTGACTGAACCAAGGAAGCTCCACCAGTCCGCAGCATCCTGATAGCCTTGTGTCACCGGGTTGGGAGATGAGAAGTGGAACTCTGCGACGGCGGGCGTGCCGTAGATCCACATGGAGAACATCGCGAACCAACTGAAGAACTGGACCACGGCGAGCTGACGCATTGTCTTGGGCATGGCGAACAGGTCATTCACGACCTCCATGAAGCCATTCTCGTCGCGATTGCCGCTACGCAGCATGGATGCAACGATTTGGATTAGGCCAAAGGCTGCGATCAGTCCCGCGAGCACATAGAGTTCTTGCGCGACCTCAACCTCGCCGAGCCACGCCGGACGTGGATCACTGCGCGTGTAGGCAACGAACGCAGCTGCGGCGAGCCCGATGACGACCCAGATCAGCCCCCCATTGAGAAACTGCGATGCGCTGCGGCGCGTCCCCTCGGCACAAACAGGCTCGACGCCGAGCGCTTCGGCTCTGGCTGCTGCGAATGCGTCGAGCTCTTCGGGGCTGTATTCGCTCGAGCGGAACACCGTCCAGCACACCGCCGCGAGCAAGGCTGCTCCGCCAATATAGAACGCCCACTGCACCGATTCGGGGATCTGCCCCTCTGGCGCAGTGTTTGCGATACCGAGCCAATTGGTCATAACCCAGGGCAGCGCACCCGCGATGACCGCGCCGACGCCGATAAAGAAGCTTTGCATAGCATAACCCCTCGTCCGCTGTCGGTCGGGCAGGTTGTCGCCGACAAAGGCGCGGAACGGCTCCATCGTAATGTTGAGCGCGGCGTCCATTATCCAAAGCATGCCCGCCGCAATCCACAAGGTCGGCGAATTCGGCATGATGAACAGCGCAAGGCTCGCCAGGATAGCGCCTGCAAGGAAATAGGGCCGACGTCGGCCGAAACTTCCCCAGGTGTTATCGGACAGATGCCCAATGATTGGCTGCACGATCAGCCCGGTCATCGGCGCGGCGATCCATAGGATCGCGAGCTCGTTTACCTCGGCGCCGAGCGTCTGAAAGATGCGGCTGACATTGCCATTCTGCAAGTCGAATCCGATCTGGATTCCGAGAAATCCGAAGCTCATGTTCCAGATCTGCGCAGCGCTCATCGCTGGCTTGCGACCACCTGTCTGAACCCCTGATCCTGTGCCAGATTGTGCCATCGCTGCTTCCCCTCGTCCCTTGCCCCGCCCTTCAGCCGGGAGTAGGCGCCTCTCTTGTTCGCATAGCTGTGCCACGCTTCACGGTGGATTCAACTCACCGCCCCTCGCCCGGCAGTGTGGCGCTTATGCAAAAATATGCAAGAATCTTTGTCGCTTGAATGGTTCGGGGACGAACTTTCCGAATAATCCTCCCTTCAAGTATAGGAAATGGTTTGATTTATTTGATAAAGAACTTTCGTCGACCTCACACCACAAAGATTTGCAAATATTAGCACAAGATGGCAATCAGCGGATCGGGAGGAAATCATGGCGAAACGAATCTTGCTGGCAGCTATCGCGGCGCTGGGAATCAGCGCGGGTGGCGCTTGGGCTATGGGTGGTCACTCGGCAGAAGACGTCGACCCCGTAGCAGAATTGCGCGAACGGCTGCCGGAAGACGAGATCGTCTATTTCGTCCTCCCCGATCGCTTTGCCAATGGCGACGCGGCCAATGATCGCGGCGGCATCGATGGAACTTCGCTCGAACATGGCTATGACCCCACTCACAAAGGTTTCTATCACGGTGGAGACCTCGCCGGTCTGACCGCCAAGCTCGATTATCTCGAGGGATTGGGCGTCACCGCCATCTGGTTTGCGCCGATATTCGAGAATAAGCCGGTGCAAGGCCCTCAAGGCCAGGAAAGCGCGGGTTATCACGGATACTGGGTCACCGACTTCACCAGCATCGACCCGCATTTCGGCACTAATGAAGAGTTCAAGGCTTTCGTCGACGCCGCCCACGATCGCGGGATGAAGGTCTATATGGACATCATCACCAACCACACCGCCGACGTGATCCAGTATCGAGAGGGCTATGAGTATCGCAGCCTCGCAGACTATCCGTACTCCCGCCGCGGAGGGCCTAAAGGCGAGCCGATCAATGAAGGCTTCCTCGGCGACGACGTTCAGACTGAGGAGAACTTCGCGCGACTGACCTCGCCCGATTTTGCGAATATTCCATTCGTGCCCGAGGCAGAGCAAGACGTGAAGGTCCCCGCCTGGCTCAACGATCCGATCTACTACCACAATCGCGGCAGCACGACGTTCTCTGGTGAGAACAGTCGCTATGGCGATTTTGCCGGTCTCGACGATCTCTACACCGAACATCCGCGTGTCCGCGTCGGCATGATCGAAATTTACGCAAGCTGGATCACTCGCTTCGGCATCGACGGCTTCCGTATCGACACAGCCAAACACGTGAACCCTGAGTTCTGGCAGGTCTTCGTGCCCGCCATGCTCGAGACTGCGGAAGCAGAAGGTATTCCCAACTTCCTCATCTTCGGTGAGGTCTATTCGGCAAGTCCGAATAGCGGTTACCTCGCGCAGTTCACCCGGCGCGACGGCTTTCCTGCCGTGCTCGACTTCGCCTTCCAAGCTGCGATGCAAGAGGCGGTGAGCCGCGGCACGCCGCCATCAGTCATCGTCGACATGTTCGATGGAGATGTGAACTACGAAGGCGGTGTCGACGGAGCGCGCGCCATGCCGACTTTCCTCGGAAATCACGACATGGGCCGATTCTCGACCTTGGTGAAGGCCGACAACCCCGACATTTCGCAGGACGAGTTGCTCGCACGCGTCAAGCTCGGCCATGCGCTGCTAATGGGCCTGCGTGGCAATCCGGTGATCTACTACGGCGATGAACAGGGCTTTGTCGGCGATGGCAACGATCAGGCAGCCCGCGAGGACATGTTCGCCAGCCTTACCGAAAGCTACAACGACAACGATCTTGTCGGGACGTACGCGACCACGGCTGGCGAGAATTTCGAGAGCGCCCACCCGCTTTATGTTCTGATCAGTGAGCTGGCAGCTGTGCGCATTGAGCATTCAGCTTTGCGACGCGGCGACCAGATCGTGCGAAGCTATAACGATGCCGCGCCCGGCCTGATCGCGTTCTCGCGGCATGACCCGGATACAGGCACAGAATACTTCCTCGCCTTCAACACTTCAGGCGAACCGCTGAGCGTCAACAGCACAATCGGCTATGCAGCGCGCGAGCTGGATGAGCTTCACGGCTCATGCCCGGATGCGGTTTCGGCACCCGGCAGCGTCGCGCTTGAACTTCCTGCATTCGGTTGGTGCATTGCCCGCGTGAGCGAGGTGGCACGGTGAACGAACCGCTCGCGAAAACGGCGACAGCTGCCACGACAAGTGCGCGGGAGTGGTGGCGCGGGGCAGTGATCTACCAGATCTATCCGCGCTCGTTTCGTGACACCAATGCCGACGGGATCGGCGATCTGCGCGGCGTCCATGAGGGGCTCGATTACATCGCCTCGCTGGGTGTCGACGGAGTTTGGATTTCGCCGTTCTTCACCTCACCCATGGAAGATTTCGGTTACGACGTTTCCGACTATTGCGGGATTGACCCGAGTTTTGGCGACTTCGACGATTGCGATGCGATTATCGAACGCAGCCACGAGCTTGGTCTGAAAGTCATCATCGACCAGGTCTACTCGCACACTTCGGATCAACACGCCTGGTTTCAGGAAAGCCGCCGCGACCACACCAACGCCAAGGCCGATTGGTATGTCTGGGCGGACCCTAAACCCGATGGATCGCCGCCGTCGAACTGGCAGTCGGTTTTTGGCGGATCGGCATGGCAGTGGGATGGGCCTCGCAGGCAGTATTATCTGCACAATTTCCTGACCAGCCAGCCCGACCTCAACGTTCACAATCCGGACGTGCAGGAGGCGCTGCTCGACGTTGCGCGGTTCTGGCTCGACCGGGGTGTCGATGGCTTCCGCCTCGATGCGCTTAACTTCTCAATGCACGACCCAGAACTGCACGATAATCCGCCTTCGGGCGTGCCGATGAGCCAGGTCACGCGGCCGTTCGATATGCAGATAAAGCGCTTCAACCAGAGCCATGCGGACATCCCTGCATTTCTTGAACGGATACGCGCGACGATTGACGAGTACCCGAACCGGTTCACGGTAGCCGAGGTGGGTGGGCCGGAACCTCTAGAGGAGATGAAGGCTTTTACAGCAGGCGGCAAACGGCTTGATTCTGCTTACAATTTCGACTTCCTCTATGCTCCAGACCTCACGGCGGAGCGGGTGAAGAGCTCCCTATCGAACTGGGATCAGACCTCAGATGAAGGGTGGCCGTCCTGGGCCTTTTCGAACCATGACGCTCCGCGCGCAACGACGCGCTGGTCTGGTGGCGATGATTTCGAACAGATTGCACGGCTGAACATGCTGCTTCTGCTCGCGTTGCGCGGCAATCCGATCATCTATCAAGGCGAAGAGCTCGGCCTGCCGCAAGGCCACGTCGCCTTTGCCGATCTGCAAGACCCAGAGGCCATCACCAATTGGCCGCACACACTGGGCCGCGACGGCGCGCGTACGCCCATGCCGTGGTCAGCGCACAAGCCTCAAGCTGGATTCTCCGATGCCAATCGCACCTGGCTGAAGGTCGACCCGGCGCACGCGGAACGCGCGATCGAGCGGCAGACGAGCGAGCCCGGTTCGGTCGCCACCTATACCCGCAAGCTGCTTGCCTTGCGAAGTGCAACGCCTGCGCTTGTAGTGGGCCGAAGCGAGATTCTCGATACACCTGACGAGGTAGTCGCCTTCATCCGCTACAGCGATGCAGGCGCGGTGCTTTGCGCCTTCAATCTCGGCCATGAACCTGTTGAATGGAGCCCCCCTGCCCCGTTCGCGTCATCCACGATCATTGCAACCGAAACGGTGGCTGACACGCAGCAGGCCATGCTAGGCACACTTCCCGTACGCAGCGGATACTGGGCAAAACAGGGAAAGTAACAGAGGATGGCGGCTGCCGGGTCGAAACCGCAGAAGAACGCACGGCTCGAAGACATCGCGCGTCAGGCAGGCGTGTCGATTTCGACCGTCAGCCGCGCGCTTAATGATAGTCCTGCGGTCAAGCGGCGGACCAAGCAGGAAATCTGGCGCATAGCCCGTGAGCACGACTACGATTTCCGCAGCCACATGCCAAATGGCCCGGTCGGAGCCGAGGCCACGATTGCCGTCATCGTCCCCGCACCACAAGCGCGCGAGACACGAGTAGCGGATCCGTTTTTTCTCGAGCTTCTGGCAGGAATTGCCGAGGCAGCGCGAGACCGCAAAGCCGACCTCGTCATCAGTCACGTCTTCCCGCGCTCGGCCGAAGATCTTGAGTTCGCAATGACGACGAGCCGCGCAACCGGCATGATCTTCATCGGCCAGAGCTCGCTCCACGAGGCTTTCAATTCCCTAGCCGACCGCGATGATCGCTTCGTGGTCTGGGGCGCCGACTTTCCTGACGCGGCATATTGTTCGGTCGGCTCGGACAATGTTGCGGGCGGCCGTCGCGCGACGTCTCACCTGTTGAGGCTGGGTCGCAAGCGCATTCTCTTCGTCGGTGACACCGAAGCTCCAGAAATGCGTCAGCGGTTCAGGGGTTATCGCTTCGCGCACGAGGCAGCCGGGGTGTCAATCGACAGCGACTTGAAGGTCCCCGCACAGTTCGACGTGCAATCGGGCGAAAGCGCAACACGCTCCGTGATCGAGAGCGGAGTTGAGTTCGACGCAATTTTCGCAGCCAGCGACCTGATCGCAATCGGCGCAATTCGCGCGCTTACTAAGTCGGGGCGTTCGGTCCCTGAAGACGTTTCCGTTGTTGGCTATGACAATATTGCTGCTGCGCGCCTTGTTTCTCCAAGGCTCACCACCATTGACCAGGACGCCAACCTCGCTGGCCGTATGCTCGTATCCAAACTGATTGATACGCAAGGCGGGCAGGCAATTTCCGAGCGGCTTGAGACCAGTCTGCTCATCCGCGAAACCTGCGGCGGCTAGGATGACCGAAACCTTTCAGCCGCTCTCCAGTATCGTCATCGTTGGCGGAGGCAGCGCGGGCTGGATGACCGCAGCGGCACTATCCGACACAATCGGGCGCGACTGCACCATTACCCTGATTGAATCCGAAGCCATCGGTACGGTCGGCGTGGGCGAAGCCACTATTCCGCCAATCCGCAACTTCAATCAGAGGCTCGGCATCGATGAAGCCACCTTCGTTAAGGAGACAGCCGGGTCTTACAAGCTTGGGATCCAGTTCGTTGACTGGGCCCGAAAGGGTCACAGCTATTTCCACCCATTCGGCCAATACGGGGCCGAATTCGACAAGGTGCCGTTCTACCACCACTGGATGCGGGCCAAGGCCAATGGCGAAGTCGAAGGACCGATCGACGACTTCTCGATGTGCTGGGCAATGGCAAAGGCCGGGAAGTTCGCTCACCCCGAGGCCGACCGGCGCAAGATTCAATCGACCTTCGACTATGCCTACCATTTCGACGCGGGGCTCTACGCTGCGTTTCTGCGGCGCTATGCCGAAGCGCGCGGGGTAAGGCGCGTAGAGGGCAAGGTCGTCGAGGTCACCCAGCGCGCTGATGACGGCTTCATCGACAGTGTAACGCTCGACAACGGAGAGAGCGTCCCAGGTGAATTTTTCGTAGATTGCAGCGGCTTTCGCGGTCTGCTGATCGAAGGCGCACTCGAAGCGGGCTACGACGACTGGCAGCACTGGCTTCCCTGCGACCGCGCGATCGCCGTTCCGTGTGCGAAGAGTAGCGCAATCACTCCCTATACCCGCTCCACGGCAAAGGCAGCCGGGTGGCAGTGGCGCATCCCACTCCAGCATCGCACCGGCAACGGATACGTCCATTGCAGCGAGTTCATCTCTGCGGACGAGGCACGCGAGACGCTGATGAGTTCGCTCGACGGGGCGCCGGAGGCCGACCCGCGCACGCTTCGATTTGTCACTGGGCGCAGGCGAAAGTTCTGGGACAAGAATTGCGTGGCAATCGGGCTTTCGGCGGGTTTTATGGAGCCGCTTGAGTCGACCAGCCTTCACCTCATCCAATACGGCATCTTGCGACTAATCGCCCTGCTGCCTGACAGCGAGATGTCACCGCTGCTCGCGCACGAATACAACGCGCAGACACAGGCGGAATACGAACGCATTCGCGACTTTCTGATCTTGCATTACAAGGCCACATCCCGCGACGATTCAGAGCTTTGGCGCTATTGCTCCGCAATGGAGATCCCGGACAGTCTGCAATACAAGATCGACCACTTCCGGAACTATGGCCTCCTCGTCGCAGATGAGCGCGAGCTTTTCGCCAATCCGAGCTGGATTGCGGTCTATCTCGGTCAGGACGTTACCCCTCGCCGCGCACCGGCTCTTGCCGAGATGCGCCGCACCATGCCGGTCGCGGAACGAATGGGACAAGTCGCCCGTGCAATGGAAGAAGCGGTCGACCAGATGCCGAGGCACGAGGATTTCCTCGCCCGTCATTGCCGCTCGCCACTAGCCAACTAATCGCTAGCGATTGACCCAAAGAAAAGGGGCCCGCCATTGCTGGCGAGCCCCTTTCTAACTGCGACCCTGTTGGGCTCTTAGAAATTCTTGCGGACCGTGAAGTTGAAGGTCCGGCCGTAGATTTCATGGCGGCTTGGGAAAGTGCCGATCACGCTGTTGCCTGCGGCATCAAGCAAGTCGTTCTGGGTCACAAACGGCTCGTTGGTAAGGTTGAAAACCTCGACCAGAATTCCGAGACCCGCAAGCATGCCTGCATCTTCCTGGAACGTGTAGCCGATCTGCGCATCGAGGATCGTCTCGTTCTGCGCATCGGCGCCGCTCAACGAACCGTCGAAGTTCTGGATTTCCGACAGGAAGCCGCTGCGATAGCGCGCAGCCAGTTTCGCGCGGAACCCGTCGCGTTCGTAGAATATGTCACCCGACCACGTGTTCTCCGAATAACCGGGGATCGGGGTGAGGCCGTTGACGGCATCTTCGATCTCGGCATCAGCGTAGGTGTAGCTGAAGAAGCCACCGAAGCCTTCGAGCGCCGGCGTGAGATCGCCGAAGTCCAAGCGCACGGTGCCCTCGATGCCGGTGATCGAACCGTCAGCGAAGTTGGTCGGACCGCCACGAATACCAACCGCAACTTGCGGGTTGGCGTCGAGGAACGCGCCGTTACCGGAGTTGTCGATCTGCTGTGTCAGGTCCACAAGTTCGCTGCCGTCGACAATCCAGTCGCTCAGGTCCTTGTGGAATGCAGCCACCACGATCGCCGTGCCCGGCCCGAAATACTTCTCGATGCTGATGTCGTAGGACACGGATTCGTACGGCTGGAGGAAGGTGTTACCACCGCCAACCGAGAAGCAAACGAGATTAGGCGCGTTGTAGCCGATCAGCGTGTCCACGAACTGGTCGCTATCGGTGTCCACACAGCTCTGCGGATTTGTGCCGATCGACTGGTTCGCCGCCAGCTGGTCGAGACGGGCGCGCGTGACTGACTTCGCTGCCGCAAGGCGGATGAAGGTGTCGGGCGCAACCTCGAAGCTGAGGTTCATGCTGGGAAGCCAATCGTCGTAGTCGAATTCGACCATGTTGACGAAACCGCCGCCAATTGTGCCAGTCGAAGACTGATCCGTGTCTGCATAGCGAAGCCCGATATTGCCGCGCACCGGCACGTTGCCGAGGTCGCCGTCAATATTGGCCTGAATGTAGAAGTTGTGGATTTGCTCTTCGACCACCCATTCGGTGTCGAAGGTCGCCTTCTCGACGACGTATGTGCCGTCGGTCAGGAAAGACGATGGATCGTAAGCAACGATGTTCTGGCCGAGATCGCCCGTGTCGGTCTGGCCGACAATCGTGCCACCCGGGATCGGCAGGCCGTCGCCGAACGCGGCGGTCGGACGAAGGAAGGCTTCGTTCGAGTCGAAGTTCTTCTCACGATCGGTGTAGAGCCAGCCGACCGTGATGTTGTCGAGCAGTCCACCGTCGAACTCCCACGATGCTTCAGCGCGCAGCTGATGCAGCTCGTCTTCGATGATCGGCTGCTTGATAAAGCCGACCTGGCCCCAACCACCGGGGTCGGTGAGCAGGACGTTGTTGGGGTCGGTGTAATCGATCAAACCGTCGATCGTGTACTCGCCGTTGTCTGGGAAGCCGAAGGTCAGCGTGTCCTGCGCACCCGAGCGCGCGCGGCCGGTGCCGGCATAGCTTTCGTAGTCGATGTCGTCGCGATCGAGCGTCGAATAGCCATAGTCGAACAGCAGGCCAAGATTGTCGGTGACATTGAAGTCGACGTTCGCGCCAATGGCGAAAATCTGAGCTTCATTGCCTTCCGTGTCGGTACGAAGGATCGGAACCACGGCGCTGTAGGTTGCGCTGTCAGCGAACGGACCGCTACCAGTCGCGCCTTCGAACTGCGCGCCGCTCCACGAAGCGATCGGCGTTTCAGTGCCGCGGAAGATGCCCGAGTCCTGAGTGTCGGTGTAGAACGCATCGATCATCAGAGCGAAATCGCTGTGCGGCTCGAACTGCACCGAACCGGCGACCGAAGTCCGTTCGAAGTCACGGCTGACGGCACCCTGACGCGGGTTGTCGGACGGATAGATAAGCCCAGACGCGTCGCGCGAAACCTGGAACCGGTTGGTCTTGAGCTCGCGGCTGATAAAATGGGTCGGGTTCGATTGGTGCGTAACACCGAGCGACCAGCCGAGCGTGCCGGCCTCGTTCTGACCGATATAGGAACCGAAGAAACGATAGCCGTCGTCGGCGAAGTCAGGGTTGCGCGAGCCGCTGTCGTTGAGAACGTAGGTGCCCGAGACGGTCAGCTGCGTGTCGTTATAGTCGAGCGGACGCACGGTGCGCAGGTCGACTGCACCAGCAATACCGATTGCAGCAAGGCGAGAGTCACCTGTCTTGTAGACGATACCCTGACCAATAAGCTCGGATGGGAACTGGTCGAACTCGATGCCGCGGTTGTTACCCGCGGAGACGACTTCACGGCCATTAAGCAATGCCAGCGAGAAGTCCGGGCCGAGGCCGCGGATCGAAATCTGCTGCGAGCGACCGCGGACACGTTGTGCGGTAACGCCAGGCAGGCGAGCGAGCGAGTCTGCGATCGATAGGTCGGGGAGCTGACCGAGGTCTTCCGCCGAGATCACTTCAACGATCGTGGTTGCATCGCGCTTGGTCTCAAGCGACGTTTCGATCGCGCTACGAATACCGGTAACGGTGATCTGATTCTCGCTTTGCGCGACCTCCTCCTGCTCTTCCTGCGCGAAGGCCGGAGCAGAAGTTGCAGCCAATGCCATCCCCGTCGCTGCTCCGCAAAGCAGACGAGTGGTGGCGGTGAAACGCTTAAATCCCATGTGTATTCCTCCCCGAGGCATCACGATTGATCCGTGTTTGCAGGTTTTTTCATAACCTGATTCCGTCTCGAGGTAAATCGCCAATTCCACCCGACATAGCGCAGGAGTAAGCCAGATATTTTCTTATATTTTCCAGATATTTGAGGAATTGCTACCTGGAGGATGGTTGAAAATGACCAGATTGAGTTGGTCACCTGTGGCCCGACGGGCACACTTTTCTGCATCGAACCAGCCGTGGCTACGGCAGAACCCGGGAACTGCTCTGATCGAAGGGCATATTTAATATCATGTTTTCAGCTTCTTATAAGAGCCTGTTTGTCGAAGCCACAAGCCTTTGATAACTTCAAATTACTCAAAACAAGCCGGGGAAAAGGGCGCCCGACAAAATGCAAGACTGGGCAATTTCACTTTCCAATGAACGTGTTGATGAATTTTCTGATGAAAATCATACTCTTGTCTCTATTGATGGCTTGATGGCCGCGCCAAAGGAGGCGATCTCGGCGGCTTCTTTGCAAAAATTTGCAAAGATCACACCCCAATATCCGGGCATCCGCGCGGGCCTGCCCGAAACAGTTCTTCACAGCTGGCTCGAGGTATTGTCACCCACGTTGGACAACCATTTTGGAGCAGCTCCAAATGGTTGGGAGATGCAGGCATGGTTCTCGCTCGTCACCCATCGGCCCGAAGATCTCATTCCGATGCAGCGCTTACCGCATGTGGACGGCACCGATCCCAACCAGCTGGCGATGATGCTCTACCTGCATGACACGGATCACGGCGGCACCGGCTTCTACCGTCATCGCTCGACAGGATTGACCGCGCTCACCGATGCGACATTCCCGCGTTATCGCGAGGCATTGCAGCAGGACGTTGCGCGCACAGGTTTGCCCCCTGCTGCCTATGTCACAGACGGCGCGCCCCACTTCGAACGGATCCATGCGAGCGAAGGCACATTCAACCAAGCCATCTTCTACCGCGGCAATCTGCTTCACTCAGGCCTGATCGACGAGCGCGCCCCCTTGTCACCCGATCCGACCAAGGGGCGCTTGACGATCAATGCCTTTTTCCGGCCTAAAGCATAGCACTCAGAAGGGTGACGAATGACCGAAAGCGCAGTTCGCAAACTGGTGATCGTTGGCGGTGGGACGGCCGGCTGGATTACAGCCGCGGCTTTTTCCCGACTGATGGGTCGCACGCTCGAGATTGAGCTCGTTGAAAGCGTCGCGATCGGTACGGTTGGTGTCGGCGAGGCAACGATCCCACAGATCATTCGCCTCAACACGATCCTTGGCCTGGATGAAAACGACTTCCTGCGGCGCACCAACGGCACGTTCAAACTCGGGATCGAATTCGTTGATTGGGGGTCGATCAGAACGCGCTATCTGCACACTTTCGGCGATGCCGGGATGAACCTCGCAAGCGTACCGTTCCATCACTATTGGCACCGCGCCGCGCGATCGGGCCATTCAGACGATCTGTGGCACTATTCGCTTCACCAACTCGCTGCAGAGCACGGGAAGTTCGGCAAGCTCGACCGGGTCGGCAATACCTCAATGACCGGCCTCGCCTACGCCTACCACTTCGATGCGAGCCTATACGCCGCCTACTTGCGCGCCTATGCCGAGCAACACGGCGTTACCCGAACCGAGGGGATTGTGAGCTCAGTCGCACGCGATGGCGAAAGCGGTGACATCACTTCGATTACGCTCGATGCCGAACGCGAAGTGGCGGGTGACTTTTTCATCGATTGCACCGGATTTCGCGCCGTCCTGCTCGGCAAGGAGCTGGACGTGGGGTATCAGGACTGGTCCAAGTGGCTGCCTTGTAACAGAGCTCAAGCGGTGCCGAGCGAACGGCTCGACAACTTGGTGCCCTACACGAGGGCGACCGCAAAGACCGCCGGATGGCAATGGCGCATCCCGCTCCAGCACCGCACAGGGAACGGTCATGTCTATTGCAGTGAGTTCATCTCGGACGATGAGGCGGCCGAAACCCTGCTTGCAGGGCTCGATACCAAGCCGCTCGCAGACCCCCGCCCAATCCGGTTCACGACAGGCCGACGCGAGCAATTCTGGTCACACAATTGCGTAGGCATCGGTCTGTCGAGCGGATTTCTGGAGCCGCTTGAATCGACGAGCATCCACCTGATCCAGTCTCATGTAAGCCGCCTGCTCCAGCTTTTCCCTGCGAGCGGCGATGCGCGGATTGAGCGCGATGAATACAATCGCCGCTGCGCAACCGAGTTCGAGCAGATCCGCGACTTTCTTATCCTGCACTATCACCAGACTTCACGCGAAGACTCCGAATTCTGGCGCTATTGCAAGAATATGGACGTGCCTGACAGCCTCACCCACAAGCAGGAACTTTTCGCGTCGTCGGGGCGCGTCGGTCGGGACGCGGACGATCTGTTCCGCGAAGCAAGTTGGGTCCAGGTGATGCTCGGGCAAGGGGTCATGCCAGATGGCCACGACCCGATGGCGGGTGCCCTGACCGATGCGCAATTGAGCGAGTTCCTAAAGAATGTCCGTACCCTGATCGAACGGGCGGTCGACGGTCTGCCGACTCACGAGGACTATCTTAGGCAGCACTGTCAGGCTGGGTGAGCGCGACAATTCACGCTGAGCCAGATGCGAGGCCCATTTCGAACGGAAGTTGAATGGCGGAGAGGGAGTCCGCCCCTCTACCTCCTTAACTCTCTGATAAAGTTGATTTCAATTCCCCTGAGAGAATCTTAACCCCACATTTTTTACCACGCTCAGTAGGTTTGACCCGAATAGGAAGGTGGTTTGGGAAACTGAGACCAGCTGCGTTCAATCCGTTTCGATTCCGATTCCATTATCCAACCTGCCAAGAGCATCGTGCCCGGCACGCCAACGAAAACCGCGACCGTCAACCACAAGCCCTCCAACTCATAAACCCATGTGCCAAAGAGCAGCAATCCCGCGAATGTCATCCATGCGAACATGCCTCTCGATTGAACAAGGTCCTCCTTAATTTGAGTCCGGTCATGCTCAAGTGCGTAGATCAGTTCTTCCTGATGCCGCTCAATCAGATATTCTAGCTCTGCTACCCGCGCTTCGACGTCCGCCATTTACTCAAGACCTTTCCCTCAGTTGCACCAACCTCTCGTATCGCCCCAGCTTCGCGCTAGCCCCTCTCGCACTAGCCGCCCGCCAAACGAATAGCCCGAACGCGAGACGACCGCCAAGGTTCGCCCGTATCGATCCAGCCCACGCGTTTCCAGCTGAAATGGTCCTGCGCTGAGCATTTGCGCCAGTCGCACCGTTGCCTGACCAGCCAAGCGCGCCTCAGCCTGACAGCGCGGATTGCTAACCTCTGGCGCATCAATATCGGCAATCCGATACTTCACTCTGTCGAGCCAGAAGGTGTCCCCGTCAACAACACAGGTCACGCGCCGCCCCTCCCCGCATATCGGGAACCGCCGTTGGCTTATGTCTCCCGCCATTGCCAGTGAAAGCGCTAGGCCGATTGCAAACATGCCGCTCTCCTACTTGCTCCGTTCGGATCGATAGGCTGGTGAAGCCAGCCCGTCCGCTAACTCAGCCGCCGGGAATGCTCGCACAAATGCAAGCGCCGCTTCCGCATTCCGAAAGTAGAACGCCGCCGTGCTGCAAGCCACACCCGGTTGACTGTGACAGGCATGATCGAACGCCCCTACGTTCTCGTTAAGCCAGCCGTGCATGAGGTCCAGCAACGACCCTAGCCCCTCGGCTGGCACGCGCACCTTCACTCTTACAGGAAATGCCAAATCATCGCGCTTGGCCTGCCGCATCGAATGCCTTGCCATGCCTAAGAACATTACAAGAACATTGAGCCGCGACAAGCTTTTTCGGAGCGGCAGCGATTGGCTAGGAAGCGTCCTCTTCCATGAGCGGTTGGAGTGCGGCAGCGCAAGCCTGATTCTGCGCCCCTGCAAATCGCATTTCTTCCCTTGCTGCCACCATCGTGCTCGGTCGCAAATCTCCGTCGATCAAGGGGGTGAGCGCTTCTGCCAATTCCTTCCGAGAATAGAGCGCTAGTTTGCATTCATCGACCATAGTTTCGATCTGCCCTTCACGTTCTGAGTCAATCGGGTCAGGTAAATCGATGTCATCAATGCCAAGCCATGCGTTGCCACAAGCCATCCGCATCGCTTGAGCATCCTCTGCCAGCTGATAACGGTCGGCGTTGGCAAAGTCTTGGAGTGCATCTGCGACCGTCAATTGCGCAGCGTCGCACGGAACAATCAGCTGGGTCACTGCCTGCCGATACTCTCGTAGCGCCGTGCTTGCACGCGCGGCCTCTTCTGCCTCTTCATTAGCGATACGTTCGGCCTCGATCCGCTCGCGCTCTACACGTTCCGCTTCGGCTTCGGCAGCGTATCTCTCACGCTCTTCCGGGGTAGTCATCATCAGTGCGGCTGCAGTTATCACCACGAAGAATGCCAAGACAGCTCCCGCAACAACCAACGCCCAAAAAACGCAACCGCGCTTCTTCTTGTCTTCTTGTTCCATTGTGCGCCCCTAAATGATTGATTTAGGGTCTTCTCAGTGAAGGCCGCCCCGGTCAACCTAAACACCGCACCCAAGGTTCTGCGTGCGCCCGCACCTTTTTCCAATAATCCTCCCTCCTGGCTTTCGCATTCGCAGTCCTAATTCATCTGCTGCTGCCTTGGCGCTCCCTTTGACCATGTAGTTCGCTAGGATTTCAAGGTTAGCTCGATAGCGTGCACGGCTGGTTTCTGCGCAATCGATCCAGCCACCGATTGGGACTATACAGCTGGCATTCTTTCGATAGCGCCCGCCCGCTCCCTTGATCCATTTGCGGGTAAGCGAACCCAGCCTCCAGCCGCGCGGCCAATGAAAGGCGATATGAACGTGCCCCCCGTTGGTCGCTCCAATCTCACGGACCCAGACCGCTGCAAACGTCCCGCCCCGCCGCCGCGCATAGCGAGATGCTTGTGCAAGTAACCGACCGATGAATGCGGCCCCGTCGCGGTCATTGATCCCGCACCATTCATAGTTGACGGTCCAATGTCGATTAAGCGGGGTGCCGTTCAATTCCGCGACTGCCATTGCTTGCAGAATGCCCTCGGCATGGCGGAAGGTCAGTGCCGTAGTCTCGCGGTATTTACGGTTGCGTGCACCGCCCCAGCCTCGCGTGCGCGCGCGCGTATTGTTCCGTTTACTCGCTTCCAGTTGTTGGTCGCATGCCTGTTGGCTTGGATCTCGCGCGCGTGGAATGGGCGAATTGCTCTTTTCCGTCTGCCTTGGCCTGCAACTTGGCCCGTAACTTGGCCCGTAACTATTTAATTGCATGACGCGTGCCAATCGGGCGCGCATGGCTGATTTCCGCCTGTTTTATCAGGCGAGGCCGCGCAGCCCTGTCGAAGTTTCAAGATTGGTCGGATCGAAGCCGGGACTGCCTCTTTCTCAGCAGCCCCGGCCCCGTTTTTTCACCGTTATAAAACGGGTTTCCTGCTTTCAGGATTAGGCCGCCCGGCTGGTCCGCAACTTGATTTCCGTTGATTGTTTATCAAGTCGCCGCCTCGGTCATTACTCGGTGTAGATTCACCGACCAGCTGTGTGCCAAGGCGATAGCGCGCATGGCGATACGGCCCTTCAATCTCGGTTGAGATTGCCAACCCATCTTCGCGCAACGCGTGGATCGTGCCGCCTAGCCGGGTGTGCCATGGGAGCGTGTCGTGCTGGGTGATTCCGCTTGCCCGTTCGACAAGCATTTCGAGCACAAGAGCGCGCTTCCCTCTGTAAGCCCATTTGCGGCCTTCTGAGTCGCGATAGGCGGCTTTGGCGCTGTGTGCGCGGCGATTGCGTCCAATAGCGCTCACAGGGCATTCTCAGGCGCTTCTGCCCGCAAAGTAGTTGACTCGATCACCAGCCCACAACAGGTGCACCCGGACCGCTCGATCATCAAGCATACCGCATTTCGGTTGCCTTCGATCACTTGAAGCGAGTATGGGGAGCGAGCATTTGCCGTGTAAGCGATGCAACGGGGTTCGGGTGTGGCAGCACCCGGCCCCATTTTCGTATCAGGCTGCGTCTGCATTTGCGCCTCCCTCGACAATCGGGAGGTTAGCCGCCCATGCGTCCGCGTCTTCGCGAGCGATACGTGTCGCCGCTCCGAATTTGCGAAGGGTCAAACGACCAGCCGCCGCCTCGCGGTAAAGTGAAGTCTTGCCGATACGGTAGCGGCTGCAAAAGTCCGCAACAGTCATAAGTTCCGAAGGAGCTGTCATGCTCATTCTCCTGCCCGGAAAACTAGCGCCGGGTGCGCACCGCAGCGAATGCCTTGGTGTGGCTAGGAGTAGTGAACATTCAGCGCGTCAATCCAATGAATTGCAGTCTAGCTTTCCGGTTTAATTGCTGGACGTGGGTTCATTAGATGTATCGGTCGAGGCCCTTGAAAGCCTTCGGGATGAAACAAGGTCCAAGCCCTATCAAGGTCCTTTTCAGCTTCCCTTATCCCGGCGAAAACCGATGCTCGACTGACGCCTTCAATCTCCGCAATGCGGGCGATGCCAGCTTCGGTCTTGATTCCGGCGCGCTCCCAGCTTGCCAGCGAATAGAGCCACATTCTCTGCCGCTCCTTCCGTATCGTAAATTCTGTCGGAGACACCCATTTGCCCGGTCGCTTCTGCCGCAAAACCAGCTTGTGATGTGCATCATTTCCCCTCAGCGCCTCGACTACTGAGAAAAGCACGAATGCGTCATCCGGAAAACACTCTCGTGCGATTACTTCAAGCATGTCAGCGATAGTGTTTTCGGTGAATTGCATTGGCTCATCTTCGATGCCGAGCCTAAGTCTTTGAACCCTTTCTAGGTTAACGCCGTGGCCTTCCCAATTCCTCGCCGTATATGCGCGGATTGCTCGTTCACTGGCGCTTTCTTCCGGTTCTTCTTCGCTCATTGCGCAAGTCTCACAACCTGACCTCCGCGCTTCCCGGCACAATAGCCTGCCCAAGCATTCATCAGTTCCCGCCGCTTCTCCAACATGGTCCCGCGTTGATACGCTGCCACCGTCTTATCGCTCACAACGTGCGCGAGCGCGGCTTCCGCAAGGTCAGAAGGCCAATTCGTTTGTTCTGCCACCCAATCCCGAAAAGTGGAACGAAAACCGTGCGCTGTGTAGCTGACTCCCATGTCGCGAAGCGCCTTGGTTAGTGTCATGTCCGAAAGCGGCTTGCCGCGCTTCTGCCCGGGAAATACGAGGTCAGTGTATTTGCGGCGTTGCGCTTTCATGCGCTCGAAAAGGGCCACCGCTTGAGGGGCTAGCGGAACCACATGCTCGCGCCCCGCCTTCATGCGCTCAGCTGGCACTGTCCAAGTCGCTTCGTCCAAGTCGAGTTCCCCCCAAGTCATAAAACGGACTTCGCCAGAGCGCGCGGCTGTCAGGATTGCAGCTTCAAGTGCCAGCCGCCCCATACTTTCGCTTTCGCGTAATTTTCGCGTAAATTCGGGAAGCTCCGAATAGGGAAGCGCTGCGTGATGCTTTGGCTTGGCGCGTTGCTTCGGGAGCGCCTTGTCAATCACAGGCAAGGCCAACCCTACCTCGCGAAAGCCCTTGCCAACGGCCCAATCGATCACCGTATTGATGCGCTGGCGCAAGCGCCGTGCGGTTTCAGGCTTTTCTAGCCATATCGGCGCGAGGCAGTCGCGCACCGCCGCCGCGTCAACGTCTGCAACCGATCGATTGCCTAGTGTCGGCACCGCATAGGTTTCGAGCGTGTTGATCCACTGAGCCGAATGCTTGGGGTTTTTCCAATTGGGTGCGTTCTCGGCATGAACCGTCTTTATGGCCTCCGAGAAAGTTGGAATGCCTGCCGCCTTGACGCGTTCTGCCACTGGATCGATCCCGCGCTCGATTTTCTCCCGCACGTCAGTTGCTCGTTCGCGAGCGAGTTTGAGAGGAACCTTGCTTGCGCTACCAAGCCCAATGTCGCGCCGCCGCCCGTCCTTCTGCACCCTCACAATCCAGCTCTTGCCGCCGCGCTTGCCGATAACGAGGAAAAGTCCTTCACCGTCGCCATAACGCCCCGGCTCTTTTGCAGCCTTAACTGCCGTAGCTGTCAGCTTGCCCATGCCCTTGCCCTTTCCTTGCCCTATCCTTGCGGCAACCTTGGGGTTTTCCCACACTATTCCCCACACGCTAGCGCGGATAGTCAGGAACGGCAAGGTTCGGCTGGGTGCGTTAAAAGCAGGCAATTACAAGGGGAATTGTCACCACTATGGGTTGGCGTGGGTCAGCAAGAAACGGGTGATTGGCGGAGAGGGAGGGATTCGAACCCTCGGTACTCGTGAGAGCACAACGGTTTTCGAGACCGCCCCGTTCGACCACTCCGGCACCTCTCCGCACGAGAAAAGGCTTAGCTGCGGGAGCGCAAAGAGGCGCTCCGGGCCGTTTCGGGAGCGCGCCCGTTAGCGCACCCCCTTTCGCTTGCCAAGGCTGAAAACGCCACTTTGAGGCAGAAAATGCGGGCATATCTCTTTTGCGGCCACCATCCCCCGCTTGTTTTGCAGTTGCGAAGGGCCATATTTAACTCATGGAACGCGCTCACTTCTTTTCCAGCCAAGCGGGACGCACCATCAACGCCCCGCGATCTTCACGCAGCCGCTTCGGCATTGGCGATGTCGTCCGACATCGTTTGTTCGATTTTCGCGGTGTGGTCTTCGATATCGACCCGGTCTTCGCCAATAGCGAGGAATGGTACGCCTCGATCCCAGAAGACATCCGTCCGCCGCGCGATCAGCCTTTCTATCACCTCCTCGCCGAAAACGAGGAGTCGAGCTATGTCGCCTATGTCAGCCAGGGCAATCTTGTAGCCGATGCTGGCGGCGGCCCGGTTGATCATCCGACCGTCCCCCAGCTGTTCGAGCAGTTCAAGGATGGCCGGTATCGGATGCGGCGCTCACTTACCCACTAGGGCGTGCGTTTGGGGGCATCAGACTTAGCCGATATGCGCGATACCCCTCGGACGGTTCGACAGGAACTCGACGCAGCGCTCAGGCGCGAACTCGCGCGCGACGAGCGGCTAGAGTGGCACGGGATGAAGCTTGCCCGGATCGAACCCAAGGGTTTTGCGATCTACTTGTTTGCTATTCCCTGGACTGGATTTGCCCTGTTCTGGATGGCGATGGCGTCGCTGATGACGAGCGCAGACGCAGGCGCAGGCATCCTCGCTTGGGGCTTTCCCGCGTTTGGCATACCGTTCGTGCTCATAGGCCTTGCGATGCTTGCATTGCCATTCGTGCCGATGTTCTTGCGCGGAAGAATCTTGTTCGCAGTAACCGACAGCCGGGTTCTGCAACTAAGCCTCGGACGCGAACTTACAGTGGTCTCGGTGCCAGCAAGCCGGATAGGCGATATCGTCAGACGCGAAAGCGGGGACGGCAGCGGATCAGTGGAGCTCACGCTCTCGAGCCCCGTCGCCAATTTTGTCGGGCGGCAGAGCAGTAAGATGGCCGTCGGTAGGGTCGAAGACGTGCGCGGGGCCTACGAAGCCATCCTTATCCTGTCGCAGCGGGACTAGCTCTTTAGCTTCCAACCCGACCGCAGGACCAGATAAACCACGACCGCCAGCGCTGCATTGAGCACGCCGATCCCGATAGCCGCGAGCATAACCGCGCTGTCCGATCCGATATCGCTCTGCCCGAGAAAACCATAGCGAAAACCCGAAATGACGTAGAAGAAGGGGTTAATGCGGCTCACTGCCTGAAAGGCAGGCGCCAGATTGTCGAGCACGTAGAATGTGCCCGAAAGAAGCGAGAGCGGCGCGATGACGAAATTCGTGATCGCAGCGTTGTGGTCGAACTTCTCAGCCCAGATCGAGGTTGCAAGCCCGAGCAGCGCGAGCAGCACCGCTCCCATCAGGCCGAACCAAATCACCGCCCACACATGGTCCACCGCGAGCGAGACCCCGGGCCATAACACCATGGCGAGAGACACCGTGACACCCACAGCAATCGCACGGGTTACGGCCGCTGCGACAATTCCAGCCATTAGCTCACCGGGCGAGAGCGGCGGCATGAGCAGGTCGATGATCGTCCCCTGGATCTTCCCCGAGAGTAAAGAGAACGAGGAATTAGCAAACGCGTTCTGCATCATCCCCATCACTACTAGTCCCGGAGCAACGAAGCTCGCGAACTCGACGCCGAGCACTTCGCGCCCTCCCCGCCCAAGCGCGACGGTGAAGATCACAAGAAACAGAAGCGTCGTGACCGCAGGAGCCCAGATCGTCTGCGTCTGGACCTTGAGAAACCGGCGCACCTCCTTCATATAGAGCGCGAAAAGCCCCGTGCGGTTGATACCGGTGATTACCGGCACCCCGCGCTCAGGGAAGTTTCGAGAGGTTTGTGGGTTTCCTGAAAACTCGTTTGCCATGGAATGGTCGCCTAAGACTTCTGGCGAAACGTGACAAGTTGCCTATCTAGTGGGCGACCGATGAAAGAACGGATGATTTATGAGTTGGACTGACGAGCGCATCGCTACGCTCAAGAAGATGTGGGAAGGCGGATCGACCGCCAGCCAGATCGCAGAAGAACTGGGCGGTGTCAGCCGCAATGCTGTGATCGGAAAGGCGCACCGCCTTGGCCTGAAATCGCGCCCGTCCCCGGTGAAAGCGAACGAAAAGAAGAAGGCAGCAGCCAAGAAAGCAAAGCCGAAGGCGGCGCCCGCCAAGAAGACGGCACCCAAAGCGGCAGCCAAGCCGGCGGCGAAACCCGCCGCCAAGGCTGAAGCGCCTGCTGCCAAACCTTCGCCTGCGCCAGCCGCGAACAACTCCAATTCGCAGCCCGTCCCCAATCCGATGCCCGAGCTGCCCAAGATCGTTTCAGTCGGCCCCGGTGGCTTCCTGCGTCAAGGTCCGGGCGACCAACAGGCTCCGATCCCGCCTGCGCCTCCGCGCCGTCTGGTTCCGGCGAAGCCCAGCCCCGAAATCGCGGACAAGACCAGCCTGCTCGACCTGTCGGACAAGGTCTGTCGCTGGCCGATGGGCCATCCGGGCGAAGCGGATTTCCATTTCTGCGGCGAAGCGGTCAATCCCGGTTTCCCCTATTGCGTCGAACATTGCGGGCGGGCTTATCAGGCGCAGCTACCTCGCGGCGCGCGCCGACCCCCGCCACCGCTGCCTTTCGGCGGCCCGCGGGTTCGCTGACATCACAAGCTAAAAAGGCTCGGAAGTCGCAAGGCTTCCGGGCCTTTTGCATTCGAGGAGCACAAGATGAGCCTGACCCTGCACGAAGCCTTTGTCCCGACCGCAAAGCAGATTCTTGGCGGAACGCGCGGACTGGTCGACAAGGCGGAAAGCCACTGCGCCGAACACGGATTGGACGCCAGCGAACTTTACGAAGCTCGCCTCGCCGAGACCATGTGGAACCTGCCCTGGCATGTGCGTGCTTGCTGGGTGCATTCGGGCTTTGCGATCGATCAATTTGAAAGCGGCGCTTTCTCGCCGGACTTTACCGAGCTTCCGCAGGATTGGGACGCGATGCGGGCGATGATCGACGATGCGCTCGCGCGGCTCGATGCGATTACGGTCGAGCAACTCGAAGCAGTGGCGGACAAACCGGTTGATTTTCAATTGGGCGGAAAGACGTTGATGACGATGACGGGCCAGAACTTCTTGCTCTCATTCAATCAGCCCAACCTCTTCTTCCACGCCACCACCTTCTACGACATCCTGCGCATGAAGGGCGTTGCTCTGGGCAAGCGCGACTTTATGGGTGTGCCTAGAGTGATCGGGAGCTGAACTTGTCAAGAATGACGAATGTGTACGCCGCGCTTGCGGCAGGATTGTTTGCGTGCCTCCCCAACGCAGCCCTGGCGGACGTGCCCGAGCCTGTGCGCGCGATGATCGACGCAGCAATCGAAAGCGGCGACGAAGATGCAGTGCGCACCGTGATCGACTTGGCGAAGCAGACCAACCCCGACGATGCGGCAGAGCTCGATGCAATCCTCGCTGCCTACGCGACCGATTTGGCCGCCGCTGAGGCTGCGGAGCAGGCCGCGAAGGAAGCGGATATCCGCCAAGCCGGACTGTTTGACAATTGGACCGGGCGCGGCGAGCTGGGGGCGTTCAATTCCTCCGGAAATTCGGATAATACCGGCCTCACCGCTTCGCTTTCGCTCACCCGCGAAGGGATCAACTGGCGTCACAAATTGCGTGGCCGCGCCGATTTCCAGCGCTCGAACGGTGTGACCACGCGCGAACAATTTCTCGCCGCCTATGAGCCGAATTTTATCCTGTCAGACCGCCTGTTCGCCTATGCACTGGCGCAATATGAGCGTGACCGGTTCCAAGGCTTCTCGGCGCGCTATTCGGCCTCGGGCGGCCTCGGTTATGAGATCATCGACAGCGAAGATATGACCCTTTCGGTGCAGGCTGGCCCTGCCTATCGCCGCACCGAGCGATTGGATGGCACAAGCAGCAGCAATATCGCTGGCCTTGCGAGCGCCGATTTCGACTGGCAGATCGCAGAGAACATCGCACTGACGCAGGACCTGTCGGCCTTCGTTCAGTCGGGATCTAGCACCTACACCTCCGATACGGGCTTTCAGGCAGGCATCGCGGACAATGTGAAGGTGCGGCTGTCCTACACGGTCGAGCATGACACCGACCCTCCGGCTGGAGCTGAAAGCACCGATACGCTCAGCCGGATCACGATAATCTACGATTTCTAGGTCGATTGTTGCGCCGATGCGTCAATGTCCGAACTGCGATGAAAAGCTATCGTTGAGGCAGCTGACCCGGTTGGCGCTGGTTCAGCCGGTCGTCTGCTCGCTTTGCCGCCGCGAACTGATCGCCAATCGCAGAGTTCTGTTCACTCTTGGCGCGGTTCTGCTGGCGCTTTCCCCGTTCTTGTATCGCGCGATACCGGAGAACTTTGTCCAATTGTTGATCGCTGTGCCGATCGTCTTCGGAGCCGTCTGGGGCTTTTCTCTCATATGTCCGATCGACGTGGTCGAGGACGAGACCTAGCGACGCTTGCGTCCAAACCAAATCGTGTGATGCGCGCCTTTGTTGTTGGGCCGTGAGCGCACACCTCTTTCTTCCACCTCGAAACCCGCTTCCTTCATCCGGCGGCGGAAGCCGGGGTCGGGCGCAGCAGACCATACCGAGACGATCCCGCCGCGATTGAGCGCATCGCGCGCCTTGCCCAGACCGGTTTTCGAATAGATGCGATTATTGTCGGCTCTGACCAGCCCGTCAGGGCCGTTGTCGACATCGAGCAGGATAGCGTCGAATTTAGCGCAGGTGCCGTCATTGGCATCATCGATCAGCGCCGCAACGTCGCAGATCTTGAGGTCGAGCCTGGGGTCGGAGAGCGTCTCTCCCGTCAACTCGGCCATCGGCCCTTTGGCCCATTCGATGATCTTGTGCGAGATTTCGCCGACGACAATTTCGGCGCCCTCCCCAAGTCGCTCGCGAGCGGCGCGATAGGTGAAGCCCATACCGTAGCCGCCGATGAGTATTCGCAGGTTCTCCCCTTCCAACCGGTCGAGCGTCATCTCGGCCAGCTGCTCTTCGGAGAAGCGCATCCGGGTGCTCATCAACTCATTGCGCCCGAGCACGATCATATAGTCGCGCCCGTGGCTGAAGAGTTCGAGCGTTTCGCCGTCCTCGATTTCGGCAGTGTCAATCAGTTCGCGTTTGAGCATTGCGGTGCCTTAGCCAAAAACAAGGCCCACCGAAATCGCTTCCGGCGGGCCTTGCTGAGTAATGGTCCGAAGGGACTTAGTCCTTCAGGAAGTCGGGCATCTGGGCGGGACCATCCCCGCCCTTGTCGCCGCCACCGTCACGACCACCGCCGCCATCGCGACGCGGACCGCGACCACGGCCGCCTCCGCCGCGACGATCGCCGCCACGGCCCTTGCCGCCACGGTCACCACGCGGTTCACGCGGGGGACGGGTGTCTTCGAGCTCTTCGCCGGTTTCTTGGTCGACTACGCGCATCGACAGGCGGACCTTGCCGCGATTGTCGATCTCGAGGACCTTGACCTTCACCTCGTCGCCTTCGGAGACTACATCGGTGACCTTCTCGACCCGCTCGTTCTTCATTTCGGAGACGTGGACGAGACCGTCCTTGCCGCCCATGAAGTTCACGAACGCACCGAAATCGACGATGTTGACGACCTTGCCGGTGTAGATCTTGCCGACTTCGGCTTCCTCGACGATGCCTTCGATCCACGCCTTTGCAGCCGCGATTTCGTCAGCGTTCGAGGACGAGATCTTGATCGTGCCTTCGTCGTCGATATCGACCTTGGCGCCGGTTTCGGCAACGATCTCGCGGATCACCTTGCCGCCCGTGCCGATGACGTCGCGGATCTTCGACTTGTCGATCTGCATGGTCTCGATACGCGGAGCGTGCTTGGAAACCTCGGTGCGGGCGCCGGTCAGAGCCTTGGCCATTTCACCTAGGATGTGCGCGCGGCCGGCTTTCGCCTGCTCGAGCGCCTTTGCCATGATGTCCTTGGTAATACCGGCCACCTTGATGTCCATCTGGAGGCTGGTGATGCCTTCTTCAGAGCCGGCAACCTTGAAGTCCATGTCGCCGAGGTGGTCTTCGTCACCCAGGATGTCGGAGAGGACCGCGAAGTCGTCGCCTTCGAGGATGAGACCCATGGCGATGCCCGAAACCGGACGTGCGAGCGGAACGCCTGCATCCATCATCGACAGCGCGCCGCCACAGACGGTCGCCATCGAGGACGAACCGTTGGACTCGGTGATGTCGGACAGGACACGGATCGTGTACGGGAATTCCTCTGCATCGGGCAGAACCGGACGCAGCGCGCGGAATGCGAGCTTGCCGTGACCGGTTTCGCGGCGGCTGGTAAAGCCGAAACGACCCACTTCGCCGACCGAATAGGGCGGGAAGTTATAGTGCAGCATGAAGTTCGAGTAGGAGAGACCCTCCAGCCCGTCGATCATCTGCTCGGAATCCTTGGTGCCGAGCGTGGTGGTGCAGATCGCCTGCGTTTCACCGCGGGTGAAGAGCGCCGAACCGTGCGTGCGCGGAAGCAGACCGACCATCGCCTCGATTGGGCGAACCTGGTCGAGCTTACGACCGTCGATGCGGGTGCCGTCCTTGAGGATCGAGCCGCGAACGATGTCGCTCTCGAGCTTCTTCACCAGCTTCAGCGTGCCGAGATATTCAGCCGGATCGCTTTCGGCGAGATCGGCAAACGCTTCACGCGCCTTTTCACGGGAGGCGTTGACTGCGTCCTGACGGGCCGACTTGTCGGTGATCTTGTAAGCAGCTTCGAGGTCGTCGCCGATGGCAGCGCGCAGCTTGTCCATCTTCGCGGTCTTGTCCTCGACCGGGTCGAGTTCCCAAGGCGTCTTGGCGGCTTGTTCGGCAAGCTCGATGATCGCACCGATGACCTTGCGGCTTTCCTCGTGTGCGAACATCACTGCGCCGAGCATCTCTTCCTCGGTCAGTTCCTTCGCTTCGGATTCGACCATCATCACTGCGTCCTGGGTCGCAGCAACGACGAGGTCGAGGCGACCATCTTCACCCAGCGCGTCAGCAACGGTCGGGTTGAGGACGTATTCGCCATCATTGGTGAAGCCGACGCGCGCAGCGCCGATCGGGCCCATGAAGGGAACGCCCGAAATCGTGAGAGCAGCCGATGCTGCGATCATCGCAACAATGTCAGGCTCGGTTTCGCCATCATAGGACAGAACCTGCGCAATGACGTTGATTTCGTTATAGAAACCTTCTGGGAAGAGCGGGCGGCACGGACGGTCGATCAGACGCGAGGTGAGCGTCTCTTTCTCGGTCGCGCGGCCTTCGCGCTTGAAAAAGCCGCCGGGGATACGGCCGGCGGCGGAGAACTTTTCTTGGTAGTGAACGGTGAGCGGGAAGAAGTCCTGCCCTTCCTTCACGGACTTTGCAGCGGTGACCGCGCAAAGCACAACAGTTTCGCCATAGGTGGCGAGGACCGCGCCGTCAGCCTGACGGGCAATACGGCCGGTTTCCAGAGTGAGGGTCTTTCCGCCCCACTCCAGCGATACGGTTTTCGTGTCGAACATTGATTTTCCTTGATGACCCGCACGGCCTCATTGCGGTGCGGGGCCTACTGTTCCGGGTAGTCCGTCCCGGTCCGGTGCGGGGCTATTCGCGCCCCCTTGCCTGCTCCCAGCCGAATTGCTCGAGGAGCCGGATAGACAAAGGGCGGCCCATTTGAGCCGCCCTCTGCAAAACTCTTATTTCCGCAGACCCAGCTTCTGGATCAGGGCGTTATAGCGCTCGACGTCCTTCTTCTTGAGGTAAGCGAGCAGGTTGCGACGCTTATTGACCATCATGAGGAGGCCACGGCGCGAGTGGTTGTCCTTGTGGTTGGACTTGAAGTGGTCCGTGAGGTTGCGGATACGCTCGGTGAGGATCGCGACCTGGACTTCAGGACTGCCCGTATCGCCTTTGGCCTGGGCGTTGTCCTTGATAATTTCTGCTTTGCGTTCGGGTGCTACCGACATGTTTTCTCTTTCTACTCAGCGACATCGGGTAGGTTGAAACCCCTCACCACTTTCGCGGTCCCATCCAGAATTTCCATTAGCGCGACCGGACGCAAATCCAGCATCGCACAATAGAGCCCGGATGGTTGGGGCATTCCAGACAGGACCCGGCCCTGTTGGACCGCCTGCGCGTCTGTCTGGTCGAGGTGGAGGGCCGGGATGTCGTCCAGCCCCGCCTCTAACGGCAGGAGTAGGTCAGATAGTTGCGCGCCAATAGCGATTTCGTTCAACTTGTCCAGCGAAATCGCCTGTTCCTCGAGGAACGGCCCGGCTTTGGTACGACGCAAATAAGTAACGTGGCCGACACTTCCAAGGGCGCGTGCGATATCCCGTGCAAGACTGCGGATATAGGTGCCCTTAGAGACGTGGGCTGTGAGAGTGACCTCGTCGCGCGCATGCGGCCCTTCCGCGATGGTGAGCGAGTGGATCGTCACCGCACGAGTTTTGAGGTTCACCTCCTCGCCCGCTCTTGCAAGATCATAGGCCCGCTTCCCATCGACCTTGAGTGCCGAGAATGCTGGCGGCACCTGTTCGATTGGACCTGTGAATTGCGGCAGAACCGCCTCGATCTGATCGAGCGAGGGGCGCACGTCGCTTGTCGCATCCACGTCGCCCTCGGTGTCGAGCGTCGAGGTCTCCTCACCGAACTTCAGCGTGAAGTCGTAGACCTTGCTGGCATCGAGCATTCGCCCGGCCAGCTTAGTTGCCTCCCCCAATGCGATCGGCAGCACCCCCTCGGCCAGCGGGTCGAGCGTGCCGCCATGACCCACCTTGGTTTTGGCAAAGCCTCCTTCACGCAGGTTGCGCTTCACGGCGCCGACTGCCTGCGTCGAGCCCAGCCCGCGCGGTTTGTCGAGAATGATCCAGCCGTGGGGTGCGGGCTTTGGATTGCTCATGCTGGCGACGGTGCATCCCCGCCCAGTCTGAAGCCAAACTTGGCGCGATTGCCGAACACGACCCGGTTGGTGACTAGCGCCACCAGCACTGAGCTGAACAGCACGAACACCATCACGTCGATGTAATGCAGCCAATCGAGCCCGAGCCAGCGGTAGAAAGTCTCGCCGCCCCAGCCCTCGCGCGGAGTATAAAGGTAGAAAGTATGGAAAGCGTAGATCGCCACGCCCCAGATCAGCCCGGTCACTGCCGCGCGCGCATCCATGTCGCGGAACATCAGCGCGGCGATGAATGCCGAGAGGATCGGCATCGAAAGCAGGCCGTTCAATTGCTGAAGCAGATCGATGATGCTCTCCGCATTGGCATAAATCGGCACGAGCATGATTGAGACCACCATCGCCCCGATCCCTACCTTGCGATTGAGCCTGACGACATCGACGTCGGGGTTCACGAACTTGCGATGGAAATCGACCGACCAAAGCGTGATGGTGGCGTTCATGACAGCAGAATAGGTCGTGAGAACGGCAGCCGCGATCATCGCTGCGAACAGCCCGCTTGTCCATGCAGGGAGGACCTCTCCGACCAAGCGGCCATAGGCCTCGTCGCCAACCCCGCCGAACAGCTTGTAGGCGACAACGCCCGGCACAACGACGATCGGCGGGACGATCAACACACGAATGATCGCCGCGGCAATGATGCCTTTCTGCGCTTCTTTCACGTTGGGAGCAGCGAGCGCTTTCTGCGTGATGTTCTGGTTGGTCGACCAGTAGAAGATCTGGATGAAGATCATGCCGGTGAAGAGCGTGTGGAAGGGTATCTGGGAATCGTTGTCCCCCACCATCGAAAGCCGCTCAGCCGGCACGCCGGAGAAGTCAAACCCGATGGCCTGCAGTGCGAGGATCACCACGACCAGCGCCAGTGCCAAAATCCCGATACCGCTATAGGTGTCGAGCACTGCGACCGCGCGCAGGCCACCCAGGATCGCATACGCAGCGCCGACGATTGCAAAGACGCTCGCGATCGCAATTAGGGGGAGGTCCACGCCGAACAACGACTTCATGAAAAGCGAGCCGCTATAGATCACCGCTGGCAGGTAAATGAACAGATTGCCCGCCAGAAACAGCCCGGAGATCACCGTGCGAATGCTTGCCCCGTCATAGCGTTTCTCGAGCAGTTCGGTGACGGTCGTGCAATTGTTGCGATAGTAGATCGGTACGAAAATGAAGGCGAGCATCAGCAAGCCAATGAACCCGGCAATCTCCCACCACGCGACGAGCATCATCTGCGCACCGTTCATGCCGACCAATTGATCGGTCGAAAGGTTGGTGAGCGTGATAGCGCCTGCGACGAAGAACCAGCTCAACCCTCCGCCAGCGAGGAAAATCTCCCGATCCGCCGAGGCGTGGCTGGCTGCGCGCGCTGCAGCTACCTTGCGCCAGACGAGCGCTGCCAGAAGCACCATCAGCACGAGGAATACCGTAACCTGCGTGGCGTTCATCAAATTCTCCTGCGAAATCCGCGTGCCTAAAGCGGGATTTGGGTTGTCCTAGACCACACCGTGCCGCATGGCGACAGCGCTATGGGCAAGCCTGTTGACGACCTTCCCGACTGGATCACCTTGCGCAGCGGCGGGACGCTGCTCGCGCTTGATGCCACGCCTGGCGAGCGTCCGGCCGTCGTCTATGCTGGGCCGGACATCGCCAACGCCGATAGCGAGAAGCTCGCGCTCCTTGCCACTCGCCAGCACGCACCGGGAACGCCGAGCGAGCATCAGCCCGGTTCGCTTGCGAACGAAGTTGCCACGGGGATTGCCGGGCCTTGGGGCCTGGAATGTCACCGCGAAGGGTTGGACTGGGCGCCAGATTTAAGAGTGGTGGAGGTTCGGCAAGACGCTCCTGATCAGCTCGAACTCCGCTGCGAAGATCAGCGCTGCAAGATAGCGACAACGCATCGATTTGCCCTTGATCCGCAAACCGGCATGCTCACCGCCAGCACCGAGGTCGAGAACCTCGATCATTCCACTTTGCAACTCGATTGGTGCGCGTCGCTTTGCCTGCCTGTCGATGATCGGCTCAACCGCTTCCTGTCATTCACCGGCCGCTGGGCGAACGAGTTTCAGCTCGAGGAAGTGCCCGCTTTCCATGGCAGCATGGTCCGCGAGAACCGCGCGGGGCGCACCAGCCACTCAAGCTATCCTGGGGCACTACTCGCGGCACAATGTACGACCGAACAGACCGGGCCCGCGATGGGGTTGCACCTTGCTTGGAGCGGCAATCATCGCCTGCGCGTCGACCGTCACCCGGATGGGCGCAGCTTCGCGATGATCGGCGAGCTGGGCTTTCCGGGCGAGTTCCGGCTTGCCGCTGGCGAGGCTTATCGTTCACCCGACTGCCTAGTCGCGTTCTCGTGTGATGGTCTGAATGGCGTAAGCCACAAGTTTCACGATCACCTGCTCGACAAAGTCCTCGATCCGCGCACGCATTCAAAACCGCGACCCGTCCACTTCAACACATGGGAAGCCGTCTATTTCGGTCACGACGAAAAGACGCTGATCGAACTCGCCGAAGCGGCTGCCGATGTCGGTGTCGAGCGCTTCGTCCTCGACGATGGATGGTTCGGCGGGCGCAGGAGCGATGCGGCGGGACTCGGCGATTGGTGGGTCTCGAGCCAAGTCTATCCCGACGGACTTCACCCACTCGTAAACTGCGTGCGTGAGCTCGGCATGGAATTCGGTCTGTGGTTCGAGCCTGAAATGGTCAACCCCGACAGCGACCTCTACCGCAACCATCCCGATTGGGTGCTTGGGGTCGAGGGAGTCGAGCCGATCGCATCGCGCAACCAGTTGGTGCTCGACCTCACGCGCGAGGAAGTGCGCGACTACCTGTTTGCCAAAATCGACGCACTCGTGAACGAGTACAATATCGACTACATAAAATGGGACATGAACCGCGATATCCAGCATCCGGGCAGCGCTGGGCGCGCGGTCGCCGGCAAGCAGACGCGCGCGGTCTATGCGCTGATCAATGCCCTACGCAAAGCACACCCGACGCTCGAGATCGAAAGCTGCTCATCAGGCGGAGCACGCGCGGATTTCGGCATTCTTGCCTATACCGACCGGGTCTGGACCTCGGACAATAACGACACACGCGCGCGCCAATCGGTCCAGCGTGGAGCCTCGCACTTCCTTCCTTTGCGCGTCGTTGGCAGCCATGTCGGGCCGAAGCGCTGCCACATCACGGGCCGCAAGTTCTCGATGGCATTCCGCGTCGCGAGTGCCGTGTTCGGCCATATGGGGCTTGAGGTCGATCTGCGGCGCGAGAATGAGCGCGACCTCGCGACCCTGAAGGCGGGTATCGAGCTCTACAAGCGCCACCGGAATCTGATCCATGGAGGCCGGTTCCATCGCCTCGACAGCGCCGGTCCGACAAACCTCGTCGGCTGTGTTTCCCACGACCAGAGCGAGGCGCTGTTCTCCTATGCAGTACTTGATATCGAGACCGACACGCTCCCGCGCCCGATCCGATTTGGCGGGCTCGATCCTGACAAGAATTATCGTGTCCGGCTGGCCTGGCCCGAGCACAACCCTTCGATCTCGCACCCTTCGATCATCGACTCCGCCGATTTAATGGTCGACGGCACACTCATATCCGGGGCAGCTTTGATGGACCACGGCATGCAGCCTCCACTTACCCTGCCCGACACCGCTTTGATCTATCATCTGGCGACAGAAGCATGAGCGAGACTTTCGACCTCCTCGTCGTCGGCGGCGGGATCAACGGCGCGGGAATCGCGCGGGACGCCGCCGGTCGGGGACTGTCTGTGTGCCTTGTCGAGAAAGACGATCTCGCCAGCCACACTTCCAGCGCATCGACCAAGCTGGTTCATGGCGGTTTGCGCTATCTTGAACACTTCGAGTTCCGTCTGGTGCGCGAGAGCCTGATCGAGCGCGAGCGGCTGCTCGCAATCGCCCCGCATATCATCTGGCCGTTGCGCTTCGTCCTGCCGCATGACACGGGGTTGCGCCCGAGTTGGCTCTTGCGGCTCGGTCTGTTCCTCTACGATCATATCGGCGGGCGAAAGCTCCTGCCGCCAACCCGAACGGTGAACCTTCGCGAGGCTCCGCATGGCGAGGTGCTCGAGGACCGATTGGTAAAGGGCTTCGAATATTCGGATTGCTGGGTCGAGGATGCGCGGCTGGTCGTGCTCAATTGCCTTGATGCCAAGGAACGCGGAGCAGATATCCGTACGCGAACCGAATGCGTTGGCCTGGATAGGCGCGGGCAGGTTTGGATCGCGGCGCTCCGCGCTGCTGGAAAAGAGGAGCGGATAGTCGCACGGCAAGTCGTCAACGCCGCGGGGCCATGGGTCGACGGAGTGCTTGGTCAAGCGGCGCCGGCCAAAGCCCACGCCAATCTGCGTCTGGTCAAAGGCAGCCATCTCATCGTCCCGCGCCTGTTCGGCCACAACCAGCCCTACATCTTCCAGAACCGCGACAACCGGATTGTCTTTGCTATCCCTTACGAAGGCAAGTTCACACTGCTCGGAACTACCGATGTCGGGTTCGAAGGTGATCCGGGCGAAGTCGGAATCTCCGATACGGAGGCGCGCTATATCTGCGATGCCGTCAACGAATATCTGCGTGTCGACGTGTCACCGGAAGATGCCGTGTCGAGCTATTCGGGGGTCCGACCGCTCTACGATGACAAGTCGGCCAAGAATTCGACCGTGACCCGCGATTACGTGTTCGAGATCGATCAGGGCGACGACGGCAAAGCGCCAGCGATCCTCTCAATCTTCGGCGGCAAGATCACAACCTATCGCAAGCTCGGCGAGCACGCGCTTGAGCGGCTGGGCCACCCGAAAGACGGCTGGACCGCCGAACAGCCCCTGCCCGGTGGCGAATTTGCACCAGACAAGTTCGAGGAAAAGCTCGAATGGCTCTGCGGGCGCAAACCTCAAATCCCTGCGACGCTTCTGCGCCGCCTCTATCGCGCATTCGGCACGCGCACCGAGGCCATCCTCGGCAGCGCCGTCTCCACCAGTGAGTTGGGAATACATTTCGGCGGCGATCTATACGAAACCGAACTGCGCTATCTTGTCGAACACGAATTCGCCCGCGGCGCCGAAGATGTGCTGTGGCGGCGCAGCAAGCTCGGCCTGCATCTCGACCTTGACGCTCAGGATCGCGTGGCCGAGTGGTTCGCGAAGGAGAGCATCGCATGACCGCGCTGGCCCGCACTCTGGGCGGCCGCTCCGTCTACCGCCGCGATCACCGCAAGGCCGACGGGCGAATGCTCCACCTCTATGGACGCGATCTTCACGACCTTCCGCCCCAGCACGAGAGCGAAGACGCGATCGCGCAAGGCGGTGAACTTCGCTTCCACCCCTTGCGGCAGGAATGGAACGTATATGCCGCGCATCGCCAGAACCGAACGTTCAAGCCCTCCGCCGCCGACGATCCGCTTGCTCCGACCCTACCCAATGGTCCTGCGACCGAGATCCCCTTCACCGATTTCGAATGCGCGGTTTTCGAGAACAAGTTTGCGGCCTTCCACCCATCCGCCAGCAATGCCGCTCAATTGGAAGGGATCGATACCGAACCGGCCAAGGGCGCGTGCGACGTGGTGGTCTACGGCCCCGAAGCCGAAGGCAGCCTCTCCAGTATCGGCAGCGACCGCCGGCAGGTGCTCATCGCCGCGCTGCTCGACCGCTATAAAACGCACTTTGCGAATGGATGCGATTACGTCCTGCCGTTCGAGAACCGGGGCGATGCTGTCGGAGTGACGCTCCACCACCCCCACGGGCAGATCTACGGCTTCGAGCGAACACCATTGGTTCAGCAACTCGCGATTGACGCCTTTTCCGAAGGCTATGATCTCACATCCGAAATCGCCGCAGCCATGCCCGATTACGGCATCGGTAGATCGGGCGGAATGGCGGCCTTTGTCCCGCGCTACGCCCGGTTTCCCTACGAGGTCTGGATAGCGCCGGAGACGCGCCGCGATGGCCCGTGGGATTGCACCGATGAGGAACTGGAAGCGCTGGCAGACTGGCTCGGCGAGGTCACGCGGCGCTATGATGCGTTGTTCGAAGGCCCGGCGGCGACAATGATGGCATTCCATGCTGCGCCGCGACACGGCTCACGCGGGTATCATTTCACCGTCCAGTTCTACCCGCTTCTGCGAGCGCCGGGGCGGGTCAAATATCTTGCCTCGGTCGAGCAGCACTCAGGCGCCTTCACCGTCGATATCATGCCCGAAGCGGCAGCCACGGCTCTGCGCGAGGTGGCGAAGAAATGAGTGAAATCTTCACCGCGCGCGCGCCCGGTCGGGTCAACCTGATCGGCGAGCACACCGACTATAATGGCGGCATGGTCTTGCCAGCAGCGCTCTCGATCGGGATCGAGGCGACACTTTCTCCGCGAACCGATGGCACGGTGGCGGTGACCTCCACGCACTATGACGATCCTGCGGTCCGCGACCTTGCCGACGATGCCGTGGGCGAATGGGCCGACCCGGTGGTCGGCGCCTTGCGCGAGGCAAACGTGCTCGGCCTTCTACATTGCGGGGCAAGCGTCGACATCTCATCACAGATACCCGAGGGCTCGGGACTTTCCTCGTCGGCCGCTCTGATCGTCGCCGTGCTCAAGGCTGCACGCAAAGCCGGGGGCACGGACCTCAGCGACGTCCAGATCGCCATCGCCGCCCGCCGGGTCGAGAACGACTACATGGACGTGCCTTGCGGGATCATGGACCAGATGGCGGTCGCACTCGCTGCACCGGGAAGCGCGATGGCACTTGATACCAAAGAAATGGAGTGGGATGTCATCGCACTTCCCGCCGGATATGACTTCGCCGTCGTGCATTCGGGCGTTTCTCGCAAGCTGACCGACGGGCGCTATGCCGAGCGAAAGGAAGAGTGCGATGCTGCCAAACGCCATTTCGGGACGGTGGACTTGTGCCTGCTCGACCGCGGGTCGGTAGAGAACGCCGGTCTCGCCGAAATTCCCAAGCGCCGAGCGCTCCATTGCGTGACCGAACAACAGCGCGCCGTGCAAGCGCGCGATGCGCTTGTCGCGGGCGACATGACCGGGTTCGGCGCGCTGATGAATGCGAGCCACGCCTCGATGCGCGACTTGTTCGAAGTCTCATTGCCCGAGATCGACGCTTTGGTCGAAACCGCTCAGGATCTGGGCGCGCTAGGCGCAAGGCTGACTGGCGGCGGGTTTGGCGGCTGTATTGTTGCTGCGGTCGAGAGCACTGCGCGCGAAGCTTGGCTCGAGCAACTGCTCGACCGCCACCCAGAGGCACGGTTTATCGACGCCGCGAGCGGCTAGAACAGGCCGGGATTATAGCCGAACGTCCCGAACAGCAGGCCCAGCGCAGCTTCTACTAATGGAAGCACGGTCACTTCGAGCCATCCTGTGCCGAAGATCCAACTGAAGGCGATCACGCCGACAATCAGAAGGATTCCGAAGCGCTGTAACTTCAGCCATTGAGTACGCGCCTTTCGCGGCAGCAATCCCCCGACAATGTGCGATCCGTCAAAAGGCGGAATCGGCAGCAAGTTGAAAAGGCCAATGAAAAGGTTGATCAGGACGAAGTAGAGCAAGCCCGTCTCGACCGGCTGCGCTTGTCCTGCCGCATCAGCGACAAACAGCAACTCGCCCGGTCCCGGCACGAATCCGGCACCCTGCCCGAACAGTCCCAGCAGCATCGTGCCCAAGATCGCGAGGGCGAAATTCATGCCCGGACCTGCGGCGGCGACGGCCATCATGCCGAAGCGAGGATTGCGCAAACGTGACCGGAGGACCGGTACTGGCTTGGCCCAGCCGAAGGGCGGTCCACCAAGCAGGATGAGCCCGGCAGGCACCAGCAAGGTTCCCACCGGGTCGACGTGCTTGATCGGATTGAGCGTCAGCCGCCCCCGATCGCTGGCGGTCGGATCGCCCAAAGCTTTCGCAGCATAGCCATGCGCTACCTCGTGAAAGACGATCGCGATTACGATGCAGGGTATGATGACGAGAGCGAAGGCAATCCAGTCGGGCATAGGTTCGATATGGGGAGCGCGAGGGAGTTCGACCAGTCTCGCTTTAGCAATCGCCTCGCAGTTCGGCGCTGAAATGCTTGCGGCACAGAGCGACATAGCGGTCGTTCCCGCCGATCTCGGTCTGCTCGCCTTCGGTGACGGCAGACCCATCTGCAGTTACGCGCAAATTCATCGTCGCCTTGCGCGCGCAATGACATACTGCCTTGAGCTCAACGAGCGCGTCCGCAATGCCGAGCAGCACGGCCGAGCCGGGGAAGAGCGCGCCTTGGAAATCGGTGCGGAGGCCATAGCAAAGGACCGGTATTCCATGCTCGTCCGCCAGTGCAGCGAGCTGCCACACCTGGCGCTCGGTCAGAAACTGCGCCTCGTCCACCATGATGCAATCGAGCGGAGCGTCGCGATGAGCGGCCAGCACGTCGGCCTTCAGGTCGGTTTCGGGCGTGTAGAGATGCGCGCCGCTTTCCAGCCCGATACGGCTGCGCACCAGCCCTTCGCTTCGAGTGTCGAGTTCGGCGGTCCACACCATCGTCGTCATCCCGCGTTCGCGATAGTTGAAATCGGCCTGCAACAGCGTGGTCGATTTCCCCGCATTCATGCTGGCATAATAGAAATAGAGCTTGGCCATGAGTGGTTGACTAACCGCGCGCAGTTCAACGCGCCAGCAGCCCTGTTGATTAATCCCCCTGACAGGCGCGATGCGCAATGCTAGCGGGACACGTCAGAACCAAAATTTACGGGGACTTGAGGATATGGCATCGGCCGCAGACGCGCCAAAAGAGCAGAACATGACCGGCTTTCTAGGCTGGATTGAGCGGAACGGGAACAAGCTTCCTGATCCTGTCTTCCTGTTCTTCTATCTGATCTTTGCACTGGTCATCATCTCGGTGATCTCTGCCGCTCTGGGAGTATCGGCACTCCATCCGACCGCGATCGACGACGCGACCGGAGGCGCCTTGCGGATCGAGGCGGTGAGCTTGCTCAGTCCTGAGAATATCCAAACCCTTTGGACCGAAATGCCCAAGACTTTCACGCACTTCCACCCGCTCGGCTACGTGCTGGTGGTAATGCTGGGCGCTGGCGTTGCCGAGCGTTCGGGCTTCTTCGCGGCGGGCATGGCGAAGGCCGTCAAGGGTGCTCCGACCTCGCTGCTGACCCCGGTGGTCGCGCTGGTCGCGATGCTTGGCAACCACGCTGCCGACGCCGGCTATGTGGTCCTTATTCCGCTGGCCGGCATCCTTTTCGCCGCCGCAGGGCGACATCCGCTTGCGGGGATTGCGGCCGCGTTTGCTGGCGTGTCGGGCGGTTTCTCTGCCAATATCTCGCCGGGCCAGCTCGATGCCTTGCTGTTCGGCATCACCGAAGAGGCTGTGGGAGCGAGCGCGCTCGACCCGACCTGGACCGCAAATATCGCGGGCAACTGGTATTTCATCAGCGCAATGACGTTCATCTTCCTGCCAATCATCTGGTACGTCACCGACAAGGTGATCGAACCGCGCCTTGGCCCGTGGAAAGGTGGTGCAACCGCAGGTGCTGACGAAATCCCCGCCGATGGCGGCACTAGCCCCGATCCGGCCACGCATGACGGCGCGCTTGCATCCAAGGGTCTGCGCATGGCCGGCCTAGCCGCTCTCGGCGTGATCGCGCTTTGGCTGCTTATGGTTTTCGCTCCGGGTACGCCGCTTATCGACGAAGGCGCCTGCCTAACCGACGCCGGCGCAGCGATCCCCGATTGTTCGATCCACAGCGAACTTCGCCCGCTCTACCAGTCGCTCGTCGCGGCCTTCTTCGTGCTCTTCCTCGCCTGTGGTTGGTCCTATGGTGCGGCGACAGGCACGATCAAAAACCACCGCGACCTCGTCAACATGATGGCCGAGAGCATGAAGGACATGGGCTACTATCTTGTCCTCGCCTTTGCTGCGGCGCATTTCGTGGCGATGTTCGGCTGGTCGAATCTCGGGTTGATCAGCGCGGTGCACGGCGCGGCTGCAATCCAGTCGACCGGTCTGCCGCTGCCGCTGGTGCTCGGGCTGATGGTGCTGTTTGCAGCGCTGCTCAACCTGTTCGTGGGTTCGGCTTCGGCCAAGTGGGCGCTGCTCGCACCGATCCTCGTACCGATGCTGATGCTGCTCGGGATCAGCCCCGAAGGCGCGACCGCCGCCTATCGCGTCGGCGACAGCGCGACCAACATCATCACGCCGCTGATGGTTTACTTCCCGCTCATCCTTGTCTTCGCGCAGCGCTGGCAGAAGGATTTCGGGCTCGGATCGCTCACCGCGATGATGATCCCCTATTCTATCTGGCTGCTCGTATCGGGCGTGATCCTGATCGTGGCATGGTTCTACATCGGCATCCCGCTCGGCCCGGATGCACCGGTCAGCTACGATCTGCCGGGCGCCGCCGCGGCCACGAGCGGGGGCTAGGCACGCTACAGGAGGGGAAGGAGAGCATGGCATGGATCTGCTGAGACTGACCCTCCTGTCACTCCTAGCGGCTCTGTTTCTCGCCCTACCGGGTTCGCTCGATGCGCAATCGGGCGCTGCGCTCGAATACCGTCTCGACGCAAGCGCAAGCGAAGTCTCGGCGCGCGTTCCCTTCTTCGGGCTGGCAAGCAAGACCGCACGCTTCCCACGAATGGAAGGCCGCGTGCGGATCGTGCCGGGAGCACCGGAACGCGCGATCATCGACGTGACTTTCGATGCAACCGAGATCGAAGCCCCCGATGCTGTTACGCTCAGGCGCCTGCGCGGAGAAAAGTTCTTTTGGGTGGAGCGCTATCCTACAATCCGCTTCGTCGGCCGCTCAATCGACCTGACGACGCCCACAAGAGGCACCGTGACGGGCGAGCTTACCGCACGCGGCGTCACCAGGACCGAGACGCTGGAGGTGACCTTCGCGAGCGACCCGGAAGCTGTAGGCAATCGTCCCGTCACTTTTACCGGCGAGATGGAGATCGACCGTCGCGACTACGGCATGCGCAGTTACCAGCTAATTGTCGGGAACAAGGTCGACATCCGCCTGAGCGCGCGGATGGTGCCGCGCTAGGCTAGAGCTGCAGCGCCCAGTTCTCAGTCACTTCGGGCTTGCCGAAATCGTCCTGCGCTTCGCTGGAAACAAGTTCGTAGCCTTCAGCGAGATAGAGCTTGCGCGCGCTTTCAAGCACCGCATGCGTCATCAGGACCATCCGCCGATAGCCTGCCTCGCGTGCGAAGCTTGTGCATTGCTTCACCAATCCGATGCCGACACCGGCCCCGCGCGCTTCAGGTTCGACATAGAGCAGCCGAAGGCGAGCTGTTTCGCTGTCCTCTTCGCAAACCATGACGCCGCCGAGGATCTTGCCATCGCGTACTGCAACCCAGCATTGCTCGCGGCCGGGTTTGAACTCGCGAAGGAAGCGCCCCGCGATCTCATAGACCAACGCCTCCATCGGTCGCCCCCAACCCCATTCGGCATCGTAGATTTCGGCTTGTCGGCCCGCGATATGACCGAGATCGCCGGGTCGAAACTCCCGGAGGCTCCAGACCGCCGGATCAGTCATCTTCGCCAAGATCGCGCGCGACCTTAGGATCGCGCAACAGGGCTTCGATCCGGTCGGCTTCGGCAAAGCTCTCGTCCTCGCGAAACTTGAGCTTGGGCGCGAATTTAAGGCTCAGACGCTTGGCAACCTCGCGCTGCAGAAAGGCGGTGTTCTGACGCAGCGCCTTCACGACATCCTCGTCGGTGAGCTTCTGTCCTGCGCCAATGAGCGGTTTCACATAGGCGGTCGCATTCTTGAGATCGGGCGTCATCCGAACCTCGGTCACCGCGATGTTCGACGCGCTGACGATCTCGTCGTGCACTTCCTGGCGCGCGAGCAGTTCGGACAGGATATGCCGCACCCGCTCGCCCACTTTGAGGACGCGGACCGAGTGCTGTTCGGCGGTGAAATCGTTACGATGAGCCATGCGCGCCCACATAGGGGCACTGGCGGTGAGCGACAAGCTCAGGCCATCTTGGCGAGGATATTCTTAAGCGAGTTCATGTTGCGCGCAGTGCCCTTGCACTTGAGGCGCTTCTCGAGCGTTTTGTTCCCAAGGTCGGAAACGCCGACACCGTAAATGTAGTCAAGGAACAGCACACGGTTGCCCAAAGCCAACCGTTCGCTGCCTTTGCTCGCATGCTCCTCGATCAGCGCATCGACCGCCGACTTGTCGGGCTGCTGGCTCAGGAAGATCGAGTGCACCATCTTGTCCGAGCCGTGCTGCGGACCGGTTCCATGGAAGGGATTTTCGTCGATCGCCGCGCGCACTTCCTCTGCCGTGCGCACCATGGCGCAGGATTTGAAACCAAAGCGGCGCTCGACGATGGCCTCGAGGAGCGGTTCCAGCATGGCGGGGTCGCGGTCATCTGTGATCACCACATTGCCGCTCGCCGCGATGGTCGAGACCTCCTTGAAGCCTTGCTGTTCGAGCGTTTCTCGAAGGTCAGCCATCTTGATCCGGTTGCCGCCAACATTGATACTGCCGAGCAATGCCAGCAGGCGGGTCATCCACCCATCCCCGTTTCGCTCGGCGAAGGTCGCTTGGTCGGGATTGCGGTCGAGGTCGCGCGGGCGTGGACCTTACCGTCCTCTGCCAGCAACTCGCCTTCGAGGAAGACCACGCGGCGGCCCGTTTTCACCACCCTGCCCTTGCCAATCAGCGTCGCGCCCACAGGGATGAGGCGGATAAGCGTCATCGAGATTTCGAGATTGAGGGGTGCCATCTCGCCGCCTGTGGCAGCGACGAAAGCATAGCCCATCACGTCATCGAGATAGCCCGCGATCAAGCCACCCTGCACGCCCCCTCGCCAGGTGCACATCTCGCGCTTGACGGTGAAGCGCATGGTCGCGGTCTGGGTCGCCTCATCAAAGGAGACGAACTCGGAACCGAGCAGCGCAGTGTGCGGGCTGTCGCCTGCGTCGGTGGGGTAGTATTGATCGGTCATAGTCAGGCCATAAACTCTCTTGCAGCCCAAACTAGGGGCGCACCTGCAATGCCAAGGGCGGCAATCGCGCCGATAGAGCAGCCGTCGAGAACCATGTTGCCTGCGCGCTTCCACCAAGGCTTCTTGGCATCTTCGCGAGCCTGCAATTCGAGGTCGCTCATGTATCGGCTTTCATCGTCCTCGTCGTGCACAACGCGCTCCGGTCAAGCCGCGCTCACCCCACCTCCAGCGTCCGCTCGCGCTCTTCGACTTCGAAGATCTCGAGGCTGTCGCCCGGCTGGATGTCGTTCGTGTCTTCCAGCACAACGCCACATTCGAGGCCAGAGCGGACTTCGTCCACATCGTCCTTGAAGCGCCGCAGCGAGGCGATGGTGGTTGCCGAGACGATAACATCCTCGCGGGTGAGACGTGCGTGAAGGCCCTTTCTGATGACGCCCTCGGTGACGAGCAGCCCAGCGGCCTTGTCCTTCTTGCCCGAGCGGAAGACTTCCTTGACGTCTGCACGACCCACAACGGTTTCGATCCGTTCGGGACCGAGCTCGCCTGCCATCTCCTTCGCGACTTCTTCGGTCAGGTGATAGATGACATCGTAGTACATCATCCGCACGCCATCGCGTTTCACGAGGTCGCGTGCCTTCGCATTGGGGCGCACGTTGAAGCCGATGATCGGAGCGTTGGAGGCCGCTGCCAACGTCACGTCACTTTCAGTGATCGCGCCGACGCCAGCGTGCAGCACACGCACCTTGATCTCATCATTCGAGATATTGTGCAGCGCGTTGACGATCGCCTCGACTGAACCTTGCACGTCGGCCTTCACCAGAACCGGCCATTCGATGACGTTCGACTGTAGGTTGTTGAACATTGTGTCGAAGCTGGTCGGAGCCAGAGCGGTGCGCTTTTCGGTAGCCTTTTCCTGACGGTACTGCGCGACTTCGCGTGCGCGCTGTTCGTTCTCGACCACGGTGAGCTGGTCACCCGCCGAGGGAACGCCACCTAGGCCGAGGACCTCGACCGGCATCGAAGGACCGGCTTCCTTGATCTGCTTGCCCTGATCGTTGACGATCGCGCGAACACGTCCGCTCTCGGTGCCGACGACGAAGGTGTCGCCGCGCTTGAGCGTCCCTCGCGTGACTAGCACGGTGGCCACAGGACCGCGGCCCTTGTCGAGCTGCGCCTCGATCACGGTCGCATCGGCATCACGGTCGGGGCGAGCTTTCAACTCGAGCAGTTCGGCCTGCAGGTTGATCTTCTCGATCAGCTCATCGAGGCCGGTCTTCTTGGTCGCCGAGACTTCAACGTCCTGCACTTCGCCCGAAAGCTTCTCGACGATGATTTCGTGTTCAAGCAGCCGGTTGCGGATGTTGTCCGGGTCGGCTTCGGGCTTGTCCATCTTGTTGATCGCGACGATCATAGGAACGCCCGCCGCCTTGGTGTGATTGATGGCCTCGATGGTCTGCGGCATGATGCCGTCATCGGCTGCAACCACCAGAACCACGATATCGGTGACGTTCGCACCGCGCTGACGCATTTCGGTGAATGCGGCGTGGCCCGGAGTGTCGAGGAAGGTGATCTTCGACTTGTCCTTGGTCGTGATCTGATAGCTGCCGATATGCTGGGTGATCCCGCCGGCTTCGCCTTTGGTCACATCGGTCCCGCGCAAGGCGTCGAGCAGCGAGGTTTTGCCGTGATCGACGTGCCCCATGATCGTGACGACTGGCGGACGCGGCTGCAGCGTCTCCTCCGGATCGACATCTTCTTCGGTGGCGATGTCGACATCGGCTTCGGAGACCTTCTGGATGCTGTGGCCAAACTGTTCGACTAGCAACTCAGCAGTGTCCTGATCGATCGTCTGGTTGACTGTGACCATCATGTCGAGATTGAACAGTTCCTTGACCAGATCGGCGCCCTTCTCGCCCATCCGCTTGGCGAGTTCGCCAACCGTGATGGCTTCGGGCACGATAACGTCGCGGACTTGCTTTTCGCGCGGCTTGGTCGGGCCGCCCTGTGCACGACGTTCTTTCTCGCGCGCACGTTTGAGCGCGGCGAGACTGCGCGCACGGCGCCCCTCGTCCTCGTTGAGAGCCTTGGAAACGGTGAGCTTGCCTGAACGACGCTTGTCCTTCGGAGAGCTCGTGTCCTTGGGCGCGCGCTTGTCTTCCTTCTTCTTGGCAGGACGCTTGGGCTCGGGGCGAGCGACCGGCGTGAACTTACGCGCAGCAGGAGTTGGCGAGCCCGGATCAGCGGGCGCTTCAGCGGCAGCTTCCTCTGCAGCTTTCTCCGCTTCGGCAGCGGCCTTGGCTTCTTCCTTGGCGCGCTTTTCAGCTTCGGCTTCGGCCTTCTTGTTGTCGGCCTTGCGCTTCTTTTCTTCGGCGGCGTCCTTCTTCGCCTTCTGTTCGTCACGCTTGCGCGCTTCTTCGGCGAGCTTCAGGCGCTCTTCTTCGGCCTCGCGCTGCAGGCGAGCAACGCGCTCCTGCGCGGTTTCAGTCGGCGCTGCAGGCTTCTTGGGAGCAGCCTTCTTGGGCTCCTCCTTCGCGACCGGCTTGGGCGCCGGCGCAGGTTCTGGCGCTGGCTCGGGTGCAGGCGCAGGCGTTTCGCCCGGCTTCACGAGCTTGCGGCGGCGCTTCACCTCGACCGCGACCTTGTTGGTGCGGCCATGGCTGAAGGTCTGCTTGACCTCACCCGGCTGCGCGCCCTTCAGGGTCAGCGGTTTGCGGGCTGGTTTCTTGTCGTCGTCGCTCATCTAGCTCGTATTTCCTTCAAAAATCTCTTGTCGTCCGGGCGGATCGGTCTTCCGCGCCCATATTCGTCGTGTCGCGCTCGCTAGTCAGGAGGATCGCTTCCCAGATAGCGAGACAGGCGGGTGACCGCCTGACCAATTCGGCCCGATGCGGTTGCTTGCGCAGACCCTCTCCGGCCCATGAGTCGGCCCGAAACGCCCAGATGGACGACATTTTCGCGGCCCAATGCCACAGACAGCGCCTCGCGGTCCAGTGGCAAGACCAATCCGCGCTTGCCAGAGCCTTCGCTTTCGGTCCCCACGCGCCATGCCTGGTCCAACTTCTTGCGCCCGTCCTCGCTCGCATCGGAGGCGTGGAGCAGAAGTGCAATCCTGCCGGTGCGCGCATGCTCTTCGATCTTTGCCGAACCGAGCACGAGGTTCCCGCCGCGCAGTTCCAGACCCAGCCGGTCGGCAAGGTTCCTGGTCAGCGCATCAGCGATCTGTTGCGGCAAGTCGTCGCTGTAGGAAAGCTTTGATCCCTCAGGCCCACCCTTGAACGCGCGCATCAGCGCACGTTTGAGATGGCCATCCGCGATCGCGCTTTCAAGCGCGGCTCGGTCAGGCGCGATCCATGCACCGCGTCCGGGGGCCTTGGCCTGCGGATCGGGATGAACCGAACCGTCGGGCGCGATGGCGAGCCGGATCAGCTCCTCGCGCGGGAAGCTCTCCTGCGAAAGCACGCAGCGGCGTTCGCTCCCCGTTTCCTTGGCGGAAGCCGGGGAGTCGACCGAATCAGCGATGTCGGGGTTTACGCGCTCATTGGGTGGAGTCCGCATCGGCGGCCTCCTCAGCGGGAGCCACTGCGGGCTCCTCGTCTTCAAACCAATGCGCGCGTGCGGCCATGATGATTTCGTTGCCCTGCTCTTCGGTCAGGCCATACTCACCCAGCACGCCGCCCTTGTCCTGCTCGCGCTGCGGGGGACGCCGCATGGGCGGACCGTCGGGCGAGTTGTTGCGGCGACGCGGAGCCTCACGCTTCTTGGCGATCAGCTCGTCGGTGGCGAGGTCAGCCAGATCGTCGAGCGTCTTGATCCCGGCCTTGCCGAGCGTGACCAGCATCGCTTCGGAGAGGTGCGGGATCTCTGCCAGATCGTCCTCGACGCCGAGTTCGCGGCGAGCCTCGCGGTGCGCGGCCTCCTGGCGCTCAAGCGCTTCGACCGCACGGCTCTGGAGTTCCTGGCCGAGCTCTTCGTCAAAGCCTTCGATCGAGGCGAGTTCTTCGAGTTCGACGTAGGCCACTTCCTCAAGCTCGGCGAAGCCTTCGGCCACGAGAAGCTGCGAGAGAGTTTCGTCGACGTCGAGTTCTTCCTCGAACATCTTGGAGCGTTCAGCGAATTCCTTGGAGCGCTTCTCGGAAGCCTCCTCCTCGGTCATGATGTCGATCTGGTGACCAGTGAGCTGGCTGGCGAGACGCACGTTCTGGCCGCGGCGACCGATGGCGAGCGAAAGCTGGTCGTCAGGGACCACCACTTCAATGCGGCCGTCTTCCTCATCGAGGACCACGCGAGCAACCGTTGCCGGCTGAAGCGCGTTCACGACGAAGGTCGCGGTGTCTTCCGACCACGGGATGATGTCGATCTTTTCGCCCTGCAATTCCTGCACGACCGCCTGAACGCGGCTACCCTTCATGCCGACGCAAGCGCCGACCGGGTCGATGCTGGAGTCATGCGAGATGACGCCGATCTTGGCGCGGCTGCCCGGGTCACGAGCGGCGGCCTTGATCTCGATAATGCCGTCGTAAATCTCGGGTACTTCCTGCGCGAACAGCTTGCGCATGAAATCTGGCGCGGCGCGGCTCAGAAAAATCTGCGGCCCGCGATTGTTACGCTCGACCTTGGTGATGAGCGCGCGGACACGCTCACCGACGCGAGCGGCTTCGCGCGGAATCTGCTGGTCGCGGCGGATAACGCCTTCGGCGCGGCCGAGATTGACGATCACGTGGCCGAATTCGACCGACTTGATCACGCCAGTTATCACCTCGCCCGCGCGATCCTTGAACTCTTCGAACTGACGCTCACGCTCGGCATCGCGGACCTTCTGGAAGATCACCTGCTTGGCGCTCTGCGCGTCGATGCGACCGAGATCGACCGGCGGCAGTGGGTCGACGATGAAGTCGCCGATCGCAGCGCCGTCCTGCAGCTTCTGCGCCTGCTTGAGATCGACCTGCTTGAAGTAGTCCTCAACCTCTTCGACCACCTCAACCACGCGCCACAGCGTCAGATCGCCGGTGTTGGGGTCGAGCTTTGCGCGAATATCATTCTCGGCGCCGTAGCGGTTACGCGCCGATTTCTGGATCGCTTCCTCCATCGCCTCGATGACGATCGACTTGTCGATCATCTTCTCGGACGCAACGGAATTCGCAATTGCGAGCAGTTCTGCCTTGTTGGCGGAAATGGCACTGGCCATCAGTCGTCTGCCTTTTCTTCTGTGTCTTCTACAATATCGTCGGCACCGGCGGTGTCGAGGGGTTGGGTAGCAGCGATCAACGCGTCGGTGAGGACGAGCTTCGCGCTGTGAATTTCGTCAGCGGGCAATCGTGCCGCGCCCGATTTGGCGTCAGTGACAAGCACCATGCCGTCTTCGATCCCGCCAAGCTCGCCCTTGTGGACACGCTGGCCGTCAAAGCCCTTGACCATGACAATCCGCACCTCGTGACCTGCCCAATTGGCAAAGTCCTTTTCGCGCGTAAGCGGGCGGTCGATACCGGGTGACGAGACTTCGAGATGGTAAGCACCTTCGACAAGCACTTCGCCATTTTCTTCAGCGGCATCGATCGCATCGGAGACCCGGCGCGAGAGCGCTGCGCATTGCTCGATCACCAGCTGCCCGGTGGCAGGGTCTTCGGCCATGATCTGCAGGGCCTCTCCGCCATCGCCAGCTTCGGAAGGCATCATCTTTACGCGCACGAGTTCGAAACCCAGCGCTTTCGCTTCGGGTTCGATCACTTCTGTAAGGCGCGAAATATCAGTCATGCAGTCCTATTGCTGTTTCGATGTGGCAAAGCCGTTTGGTGCCGGCCCCTGTCGGCGCCAGCCCCTTCAAAGTCTCGACGATGTCGGGATGTGTGTGCAGTTAGGCGCAGGCGAGCCGTTTGGCAAGAGCGCATCGTGCGCAGTTGGGCGCAATTTCTGACATCACGACTTGCGCGATCCGCCGGATCACCAGAACTCGCCGCTATTGCCGGAAATCCAATCGCGCGCGGTCGCGGCGAGCCGGTCCTGCTCGATCTCTTCCAGATCGTTCTGATAGCGCCCGATCCCGCGCACGAAATCGTCACTGACCGGAAGCTCGAATGCCATTCCGACGAGGCCCTTCTCCTGCCGCTTGACGATCATGAAGTGGTCGATCGGACCGCAGCGCAGAAATCCTTCGGAGCCGACGTGCAACTGCTCGTTGACCGCGATTAGCACGCCGGTGCGTGAGAGATTGGTGAGAATGCATTCGTAATTGCCGTGCACCGCCATGAACTTGCCGGGCAGGCTGAGCGCAAGGCGCGGAGCCTTGCGACTATCGCTCTGCGGTTGGTTGGACATGTCGTTCATATTGCCTCGCTTCGGGCTTGCTCAATCGCATTTAGCGGTCGCGCTCGCCCCAATTGTCATTGCTCTCCCCGTCATTGGTCGAATTCTGACCTTGATAATCGGAAAACGGATCTTCGCCGTAGTTGCGCCGGTCGCTCGCGCGCGACCCTGCCAGCGCGGCTTCGCGGGCGCGTTCCTCCTCAATCGCCTGATCAATTGCATATCCACCTGCACCGACCAGACCGACGCATCCGACTACTGAAAGCAGGGCAAGTGCGCCGCATCCGGCGAGCAAGGTCTTGATTATTTCCAATTGGCCAACCTCTTGAATCAAATCCCTGACGGTTGGCTTTATCGTGTTTGGGTAAACAGGCCGTTAGCTAATCTGTAGTTTGAATTCGAACAAGATCGGTGCGTGCAGAGCAGGTTTGCGCTGGCAACGAGAGCGCGGGTCAGTCCTCTTCCAGCAGCCCGTGCTTCTTGATTGCATGCCGCAGCTGGTCATAGCTCAGGCCGAGAGCCTTAGCTGTCTGGCGCTGGTTCCAGCGGTGCTTGCCGAGCGCATGTTCGACAATCGCGCGCTCGTGACTTTCGACCGCCGCTCGCAAGTCGTCGACATCGGAGAAGTCGAGAGCGGGCGCGGCAGCGACCGCCGGTGCTGCAGCTTCGGACTGCGGATGGGACCTGCGATGGCTCGGCGCGATCGGTTTCCAAGGGCTGTCGAAGGGATCGAACTGGACGTGGGCGATCGGCGCGTCGGGATCGTCCCAGCGATAGACCGAGCGCTCGACCACGTTGCGCAATTCGCGCACATTGCCCGGCCAATCATATCTTTCGAGCTGCTCGCGCACGTGCTCGGCAAAGCCGGGCCAAGCGTGCCAGTCGAGCTCAGCCGCCATGCGCCGGGCAAAATACTCCGCGAGCACCCCAACATCGCCCTCGCGCACCCGCAGTGGCGGCAGAGTGATCACCTCGAAGCTCAATCGGTCGAGCAGGTCGGCGCGGAACTCGCCCGACGCGGCGAGCGCGGGGAGGTCGTCATTGGTCGCGGCCACGATCCGCACATCGACCCGGATAGGGCGCGAGGAACCGATCCGTGTGACCTCGCCATATTCGACAGCTCTCAACAGCCGCTCTTGTGCGCCCATCGAGAGCGTGCCCAGTTCGTCGAGAAACAAGGTGCCCTTGTCGGCTTCTTCGAACCTTCCGGCTCGCGCTTTGGTAGCACCGGTGAACGCGCCTGCCTCGTGGCCGAATAGTTCGGCCTCGATCAGCGTTTCGGGCAAAGCTGCGCAGTTCATCGTGACGAGCGGCTCGTCCCAGCGGGTCGACAGGCGGTGTAGGCGTTCGGCGATCAGTTCCTTGCCGGTTCCGCGCTCGCCAATGACGAGCACGGGGCGGCTCATCGGGGCGGCGCGGCTGGCGCGCTCGACCGCGTCGAGGAAGGCCCCGGATTGGCCGATGAACTGGTTCTCCCGCTCCATTGACCAACATATAGGGATTTTTCCCAATGCTTGGCAATAGACGCCAATGCTAAAAATTGGGATCGCGGTAAATGTGCTTATTTTCAGTGGTTTATCAAGTTTGGCACATTGGTTGCAGATTGTAGGGCAACAATTTCAGATCTCGCTCCGAAAGGTTCAGACCCATGTACAATCGCAGCTTCTTCGGTACCAAACTCGGCAAAGCATCGCTCGCAAGCGTTGGCGCCATGGTCGCCATGATCGCCCTCACCAGCCAGATGAACCTGGTCGCCGAAACCGCCGCTGTCGCTCAGCCGGCAGGTGGCTCAAGCTACACTCTTTCCGAGCTTGCTTGAGGCAATGGTGAACAACCCCAAAGACCTTCCCCTCGGGCCGGAGCGCAAGACTCCAGTCGCGAATGCTGCCAAGGACGACGCGCCCTCCCCGACGCGTGACACCCTCTCAGACAGCACTCCGGCCCAACCCTTTTTCTCCGCCGATGCGCCGCATGCGCCCAAGGCGGAGCTAAAGAAAGCCAAGCTTTCGCGCCTCGACGCCGAAATCGAGGCCTTGCGCCGCAGCCCCACTCCGACGCAAACTGCACGGCAATCGCGCGACATCGAAGAATCGCCGCGCAGTACCAACCCGTTCCTTGATGGAGTAGCCTTTATGGGCATTTTCAGCCGCACCCGTGACATCATTGCCGCGAACTTCAATGACATGCTCGACAATGCGGACGACCCGTCGAAGATGATCCGCATGATCATCCTCGAAATGGAGGAAACGCTGGTCGAGGTTCGCGCAAGTGCGGCGCGCACGATTGCCGACCAGAAAGAAATGCACCGTCACGTGGTCAAGCTCGACCGGCTCCAGGCCGACTGGGCCGACAAGGCGCAGCTAGCGCTGTCGAAAGACCGCGAAGACCTCGCCCGCGCGGCGCTGGTCGAGAAGAAAAAGGCGAACGACATGGGCGACCAGCTGCGCGCCGAGATCGCGGTGCTGGACGATGCCCTGCGCGCCTATGAAGAAGACATTGCCAAGCTGCAGCATCGCCTGCGCGAAGCTCGCAGCCGCCAGACGCAGATCGCCGCGCGTCTCGAAAGCGCCGAGAACCGCGTCAAGCTGCGCACGCTGATGAGCACCGAACGCACCGACGAGGCGCTCGCCCGTTTTGACCAGCTCGAACGCCGGGTCGACTACGCCGAGGGCCGCGCCGACGCGATCGCGATCGGTCAGGACGGCACTCCGACACTTTCTGACGAGATCGCAGCCCTCGAAGGGGCCGACGCGATCGACGATGAACTCGCTGAAATGAAGAAGGCGCTCGGCAAGCCCGACGACGCCAAGAAAAACAAGGGGGAATAACCCATGGATGAATTTATCGCAATTCCGGCCATCCTCATCGGCCTGCCGTGGTTGATCCTGCACTACGTGACCAAATGGAAAACCGCCGCGACCATCACTTCGGATGACGAAGTGCTGCTCGAGGAGCTCTACAACCTCGCGAAACGCCTTGATGAACGCATGGACACGGTCGAGCGCCTCGTCGCCCACGACGACCCCAGCTTCACTCCGGTCAAGCGCCTGCAAGCTGACCAGGAATCCGACAACCAGCAGCTGCGCGAACTCGAACAGCTGATCGCTGAGAAGAAAGGAACCAGCGCATGAACACGCCGCGCACTACGCTCTATCGTGATAGCGCACACGCCAAGATTCTGGGGGTCTGCTCAGGGATCTCCGAATACACAGGGGTGAGCAGGTTTTGGGTCCGCTTTGGCGCCGTCGCCTTGACTCTGGCCGCGCTGGGTCCCGTCGGCGTGATCGCTTATTTCGTCGCCGGTGTCGTTCTCAAGAACAAGCCACCGCATCTTTACCGTGACAAGCAGGAAGAGCGCTATTGGCAGCGCGTGCGCCAGAGCCCGAGCCGCTCGGCCCGCGAGATCCGCGCCCGCTTCCGCGACATCGACCGCCGCCTCGCCGACGTCGAGACCTACTATGTCAGCAACAATCCGCGCCTGACCGCGCAGATCGAGGAACTGCGCTGAAGCGCATCGCCAGTCCAGGGGGAGCAAAACAATGCCGATCGAGGAAATGATCCTCAACATGATGCTGGTGATCCTGGGCTTTGCCGGGGTGCTGGGACTGACCAGCATGCTGCTTAGCCACCGTCGCCAGATGGCGAGCATCAAGCATGGTTCGACCGCTGACGAAGCGCTGACCCGCGAGAACGTGGAGCTGCGCGAAACGATCAGCCTCATGCAGGACCGGCTCGCAGTGCTCGAACAAATAGCCGTCGATCCGGCGAAGCGCACTGCGGAAGAGATAGAGAAGCTGCGCTGAGGCGCACACGGCAAAAGGGATACTCAAGAAATGGATTTTGGCAGTCTAGGCGTCCTTATTCCGATCATCGGCGTTTGCATTCCGATCGTCGCGATCTGGGCCAAGCACCAGCAGAAGATGGCGGAAATGAAAATGGACGCCACCGCCGACGCAACTGCCGAGAAAGCTGCGCAATATGCCAGCCAGGTTGCGAAGCTCGAAGACCGGGTTCAGGTGCTCGAACGCATTGTCACCGACCGCGGATATGACATCGCGACCCAGATCGAAGCGCTGCGCGACACGCGCTCGGTCGAACAGAACGAAAGCGGCGTGCCGCTCAACATCGAGAAGAAGGAACACGTATAATGGACTGGGGTGGCCCCTCTTTTATCGTCGCAATTATTGCGATCAGCACCGTCGGCTGGCTGGTCAACAACTGGATCCGCGCCAAGCACGGCTACGAGCTTGAGGACGAGCTCTTCGGCAAGACCTCTGCGCCCAAGCGCGAGAAGGACGATGCCGAGACCAAGGCGCTCAAGGCGGAGAACCGCGAGTTGCACGACAAGCTCGACACCATGCAGGATCGCATGATCGTGCTTGAAAAGATCGTGACCGACCGCGGTTACACGCTGTCTGAAGAGATCGAAGCGCTGCGCGACACGCCTGCGCGCAACAATCAGTCCGATAGCGGTGTGCCGCTCAATATCGACAAGAAGGAAACCACGCGATGAGCGTCGACGCAGCAGCCGTTATCGTACCGCACCTGCCTTGGATCATCGGCGGCGGGTTGGCCTTGGGAGCCGCGGGCATCTTCGGCTGGATCACCACAACCCGCATGCGGATCGAGCACGGCTATCCGCTCGATGGCACCTGGGGTCAGGCGTTGAAGCCCTCGACCGATGGCGAAACCAAGCAGCGCGTGACCATGCTGACGCAGGAAAACGCCGAACTGCGTGCCGAGATCGGTTCGATGAAGGATCGTCTCGCCAATGTGGAGCGGATCGTCACCGACAGCGGCTACACGCTGACGTCGGAAATCGACGCTCTGCGCGACCGCGCTCTGGAACACCGCAAGGATGAAGGGAGCGCCTGATGTTGAACATGGAACTAGTGCTGATCTTCGGCTTCGTGCTTGTGATCACCTGCGTTGTGTTTTTGTTCGGCAACGCGATCCACAAGCGCAACATTGAACGCGAAGATCGCAAGGAAGCGCTCGAGCGCGAGCGCGAGGACCGTAGCCCTTCGGCCTCGAACGAACGGTTCAAGAAACTCGAAGACCGCGTCCGCGTGCTCGAACGGCTGGCGACCGATCGCGGTGCGACCCTTGCCGACGAGATCGAAGCGCTGCGCGACGAGCGCGCCGAATTCTCCGACAGTGGTGTTCCACTGCCGGTCGAACGCGAGAAAGAGGCCAGCTGATGTTCGGACCCGACACTCCCCTCGTTTGGGATGCGATCCAGATGATCGGCATTGCCGCCGCGGTGAGTGCTGGCGGGGTCTGGCTGCTGATGCGCCGCCGCGAGGCTGCTCCCGAGAGCGGCCAGCCCAACGCCGATCCAAAGCTCGATCTGGAAAGCCGCGTACGCGTGCTTGAACGGATCGCGACCGATCGCAGTGTCGATCTTGCCGACGAGATCGAAGCCCTGCGCGAGCCTGCGCCAGAAAAACAACTCGAAGGAGAGACGCGGTGAGCAGTTTTGCCATCGTAGCGGTTGTCGCGATAGTGATCTGGGGCATTGCCCAGCTCGCTAAGGCGCGCGCCGGGATCGTCAGCGACTCCCACGGTAATGAAACCTATGTGGGACAGGCCGACGAGGAAACCCGCCGCGAGATCGAACAATTGCGCGAACGGCTCCAGGTGCTCGAACGCATCGCCACCGACAACAACACCCCCGAAGCCCGCGAAAGGGCGCGCATTGCCGAGGAAATCGAAGCATTGCGTGTCCCGTCCGAAAGGGCGCTTGAAGACACGCCCTCAAAGGAAAGTCAGGAGGAGCAGAGCAAATGATGATGGATCCGACTCTCGTGATCGCCGCAACCTGCCTCGTAGGCATTTGTGTCGTCGCTTTCGCCCTTCTGCGCGGCTGGCAAGGCTGGCTCGAATACAAGCGTCAGGAGCTGGAACGCGCCCGCGCCGGCTATGGTGGAAGCCAGACCGAGATCGAAGGCGGCGCCGGAGTGGGCGCAGCCCGGATCGAGCTTGCCGACATGAAAGAGCGGATCAAGAAGCTCGAAGCCATTGCGAGCGGGGTGGAACTCTAAACCCCTCCCCCCCTTTCTTTGCGGGCCCGCGCCCCCTACATGCGCGCCCATGCGATCCCTCGACGACATCCTTGAAGAGTACGAATTCCTTGAAGGCGACGAACGCTACCGGCTGCTGATCGAGCTGGGGCGCGAACTTGAGGACATGCCCGACGCGCTCAAGACAGACGCGACCTTGGTGCGCGGCTGCTCGGCGGCGGTCTGGGTCTATCCGACCGAAGAAGCGGGCAAAGGCAAGCTCCACTTCCTCGCTGACAGCAATGCCGCGATCACCAAAGGGATCGTCGCGTTGGTGATTTCCGCGGTACAGGACAAGCCAGCAAGCGAAGTCGCGATGATGGACGTTACCGCAGCGCTCGAGCCGTTCGACCTCAAGAACCAGCTGTCCTCGAACCGCACACAAGGCGTCCCCAACATGATCGCCCTGGTGAAGGAGCACGCCGCGCGGCTGGCCTCGGCTTGACCTGATGCGAACGGGCTATCTGATCGGCGGAATCGTAAGCGTCATTCTCGGCGCGATCGGCGCTGTCTTGCCAATCCTGCCGACCGTGCCGTTCTTGCTGCTCGCCGTGTTCTGTTTCGCGCGCAGCAATCGCGAGTGGGAGCAACGGATCCTCGATCATCCCACTTACGGCCCGCAGATCAGGGACTGGCAGGAGCGCCGGGCAATCTCGCGAAAAGCCAAGATCGCAGCGATTCTCACGATGAGTGCGGGCGTTGTCTTCACCGCGCTGACCCTCGGCTTTCCATGGGTATGGATATCGATCGCCGTGCTGGTGCTTGCCCGAAGCTGGATCGCGACGCGCGCGGAATAAGGCGTGTCAGGCGTCGAGCTCTTCTGTCGCCTCGTCAGCGACTTCTATCGAGCGCGATGCCTCGCGGATCATCTCGAACGGACCGCGCCAGTGCTTGATCCGCCACTCTCCGACAATCGTATCGCCGTCGTCGGACAGGGTGCCGAAGTATTCGACCGTCGCCTGATACTCCCAGCCGGCGTCGTGATAGGTCTTTGAGAAATGGACCGACGTACCGATCCGCTGGCCGAGGATCGTCGAGTGCGCGGTGCCACCGCCCGTTTCGTGCGGCTCGATTACCTCGCCCTTGATGACACCGCCTGTCTCGGAGATCGTCGCGAGAAATGGCGTGGTCGGCCCGGCTTCGGGAACGTCGGGATAGGAGAAGACACCATCCCATTTTCCGGTCAGGTCGTGGCTTCCCGCTCCCATAACCACTGCGATGCGCCCGTCAGGCTCCTGCGCCCGTCCGAACGCGAGCCTCGCCGCGTTCTACCTGCCGTTTGAGCTCGGCCTTCAGTTCTGCCGGATCGGGCGCGATCACGAAGCCGAAACTCACGCCGCCCTCCTTGCCGATTGTCGCATGATGGAGCTTGTGCGCCTGCACGATCCGCTTGGCGTAGCCGCTCTTGGGCACCCACCGGAAAAAGCGCTGGTGAACCAGCCCATCATGCACCAGGGCATAGATGATACCATAGAGATTGATGCCCAGCGCGATCCACCAGAGCGGCTCCCAATAGAGCGCGCCGATGAGATAGAGCAAAACGTCAAACGCGCCGAAAACCACGCCGAACAAGTCGTTCTTTTCAAGCATGTTGTCATGCGGCTCGTGATGATCGCGGTGCCAGCCCCAGCCCCATCCGTGCATGATGTATTTATGCGCCACCCACGCAAACAGCTCCATGCCGACAAGCGCGGCGAGCGTGGTTGCGGCGGCTGCAAGCCAGCTCATGCGGCGAGTTCCTTTTCGCTTTGCGCGTTGCCATGCCCGCCAATGCCGGCCGTGCGAGCGCCGGGCAGCGCCCACCACGGCACGTCCGGGCGGCGGTGATGTTCGAGATGATAGCCGAAATGAAAGCAGCTCGCGAGGCTTGCCAGCCGCCCGAAATCGTTTGTGCGCGCATTGTGCCTGTCAGCAAAGGTATCACCCTCGATATGGGCGTGCGGGCGATAGGTGCCGAAATAGAACAGCTGGAGCGATGATCCGAGCGCGGGCAGTCCGTAGAGCAGAACGATCTGAACCATCGGAATGCCGATCACGAGCCAGTAAACCCCCACGACTGCGTGCACGAACAGCAGCGACCGCCAGCCGAAATAGCGCTTGAAGAAGGTCGCATACCAGCGCCAGAAACTTGCTGGATTGTCCTCGTCGAAATCGGGATCGCCCTTGTGCCCCGCCATCCGGTGATGTTCGAAATGCGCATTGCGCAAGGTTCGCCAGCCAAATCCGGCATAAAGGAACAACAGCACAGCCCCGATGAAGGCGCTCACCCTCTCGTGGCCCGGTGCAAGACTGCCATGCATCGCATCGTGGCAGACGATGAACACACCGACCGAAAGCCAGCACTGTATCGCCGCCATGACCAGCGCGAGCGGCAGATTCGCCCAGGTCAGTTCGAACACGAACATCGCATAAGCATGGACCGCCAGCCAACTGCCCGCAATCAGCGCCGCGAGCGCGAGGCCTATGGCGCTCTGCTTGGCTTTGCCGGGCAGATCGTAGCGGGGCTGGTTCATGCTGAGACTATATAGAGCGCTCGCAGCGCTGCCGCAAAGCTTGCCGAATTTTATTCGTCTTCGGGGAAGAAGAATTCGCGCAAGTGTTCGCCGATCCGCGCCGGGCGCAGTGTTTTAGCATCGATGCAGCACCAGCTCGATTTGACCTCTGCCAGCACGTCTTCGCCGCGACGAATGACGGTGTGGTAAAATGCGCGTGCGCCGTTGTACCGTTCAAGCACGGTCTGCGCGATCACGTCGTCTTCGAGGAAAGCGGGCTTCCGATAGGTAATCTCGTGCTTGAGTGCGACCCACGCCTTGGCCGCGATCTCGTCAGCCGGAGCGATCTTGTTCCAATGGGCCAAAACCGCATCCTGCACCCAGTTGAGGTAGCGCGCATTGTTGACGTGCCCCATGAAATCGATGTCTTCGGGGGCAACCTGAATCGGAAAACTGAATGGCCTTGCTGACATGAGTGTCAGTTAAGCATCAAAAGCTTTCGTTTCCATGACAAAATCTATCGGGTGTTTGCGGAAAGTTGCCAGTGTGGCACCAATGCCGCTAATCGCGCCCTCATTCTCGATAAAGGAACCCGATGGCCAGCCGCCCGCGCACTCTCTACGAAAAGATCTGGGATGATCACGTCGTCGAAACACGCGAGGACGGGACTGCGCTCGTTTATATCGACCGGCATCTCGTCCACGAGGTGACCAGCCCGCAGGCTTTCGAAGCGCTGCGGATTGCCGGGAGGCCCGTACGGCGTCCCGAGTTGACGCTGGCCGTACCCGATCACAACCTCCCGACCACGGCTCGCCGCGATGCGGACGGCAACAAGATACCGATCAGTGATCCTCAGAGCGCCGCCCAACTCGCCGCGCTTGAGCGCAATGCGCCGGAGTTCGGGATTCGCTATATCGGCGATGCCGCAGCCGAGCAGGGGATTGTGCATGTCGTCGGTCCCGAACAGGGCTTCTCGCTCCCCGGCACCACCATCGTCTGTGGAGACTCGCACACGGCCTGCCACGGCGGGCTTGGGGCGCTCGCATTCGGGATCGGGACCAGCGAGGTCGAACACGTTCTCGCAACCCAGACCTTGCTGCTACGCCGCTCGAAAGCGATGGAAATTCGTGTCGAAGGTGTGCTCGGGCCCGGCGTGACCGCCAAAGACCTCATTCTCCACATCATCGGCCGGATCGGCGCTGCGGGCGGGACGGGCCACGTGATCGAATATCGCGGAGCCGTCTTTCAAAAGATGAGCGTCGAGGAGCGGCTCACCGTCTGCAATATGAGCATCGAGGCAGGCGCGCGCGCCGGTCTGATCGCGCCCGACGAAACGGTCTTCACCTATCTCAAGGGCCGCCCGATGGCACCCAAGGGTGAGGACTGGGACCGCGCGCTGGCATACTGGAAGACGCTCCACACCGACCCTGACGCCGTTTTCGACACCAGCGTCGTTATCCATGCAAGCGAGGTCGAACCGACTGTTACATGGGGGACCAGCCCCGAAGACGTGGTGGCCATCGGAGGCGTGGTTCCCTCGCCCGACAGCTTTGCCGACGAAAGCAAGCGTGCTGCCGCCGCCAAGAGCCTCGACTACATGGGTCTCACCCCCGGTACACGGATGACCGATGTGGGAATCGAGAACGTCTTTATCGGCAGCTGCACCAATTCGCGCATCGAGGATCTGCGAGCCGCAGCAAAAGTTCTCGAGGGCCATATGAAGGCGCCCAATGTTCGTTGGGCAATCGTCGTCCCCGGCTCGGGTCTGGTCAAACGCCAGGCCGAGGAAGAAGGGCTCGACAAGGTTTTCATCGAAGCAGGGTTTGAATGGCGCGAACCGGGCTGTTCGGCCTGTCTCGGCATGAACCCCGACAAAGTGCCGGCAGGCGAGCGCTGCGCCTCGACCAGCAACCGCAACTTCGTCGGCCGGCAGGGTCCTGGAGCACGCACTCACCTCGTCTCGCCTGCCATGGCGGCCGCCGCAGCGGTCAAAGGACGGCTGGCGGATGTGCGGGAGCTTGAGTAACGCTCTTCCAGACCTTGCGAATCCCCCTCACCCTCCCCAAGAGAATGACATGACCAAGAAAACCACCGCCGCTATCGCAGCCGGAGCCATCGGCTCCGCCGCCATTGCCGCAGCTTTACTCTATGCCGGGCGCAAGAAGAAGAACACGCCCACCCAGCCCGGCCCGATTCCTTCAAAAGAGCCGCCGGAAACCGATTGATGGACGCCATCAGCCACGTTTCAGGTCGTGCCATTCCCTTCGGCGCGAAGAATGTCGACACCGACATCATCATCCCTGCAAAGTGGCTGAAGACGATCACCCGCGAAGGCCTTGGTGAAGGCGCATTCGAGAGCATTCGAGCCAATCCCGACAACGTCTTTGATGCGCCCGAAAACAAGGGCGCACCGATCCTCATCGCCGGGGACAATTTCGGCTGCGGGTCGAGCCGCGAGCACGCCGCATGGGCCATGCTCGACCTTGGGATCAGAGCGGTGATCGCGCCGAGCTATTCGGACATTTTCTCTGGCAATGCGGTCAAGAACGGGATCCTGCCAATCGTGCTCCCGCAGGAAGCCGTCGATCGCTTGATGGAGGTCGCGAGCGAAGGGCATCCGATCGACATCGACCTCGAAACCCAAACCGTCACCACCGAATTCCAGGACCGCTTCGCCTTCGATATCGACCCGTTCCGCAAGCATTGCCTGATGAACGGGCTCGACGAAGTAGCACTCACACTGGAACGACAAGACGCAATTCAAGCCTTCGAAAACCGCCGCGCAGGTGCGCATGGCTGGCTTTCAGATGGCACACAGATGCAAGGGAGATAAGTTCAGATGAAAGCCATTCAGACGCACGAAGTCGGCGGACCCGAGACGCTCACGCTCGATGAGATCGACGTGCCTGATCCGGGCAAGGGTGAAGTCCTCGTCGATGTGAAGGCTTGCGCGATCAACTATCCCGATACGCTGATGATCCGCGATCTGTACCAGTTCAAGCCCGAGCGTCCCTATTCGCCGGGCGGCGAGATTGCAGGCGTGGTCGAAGCGGTCGGCGAAGGGGTCGAGAACTTCAAGCCGGGTGACCGGGTGATGGCTGGCATGGGCAATGGCGGCTTGCGCGAAAAAGCCATCGTGCCTGCCAATCGCATGTTCCCCGTACCCGATGGCGTGCCTTTCGAAAAAGCCGCATCGCTCCTGATGACCTATGGCACCACGATCCACGGATTGAAGGATCGCGGGCACATCAGGGAAGGCGACGTCGTGCTGGTCCTTGGCGCTGCAGGCGGCGTTGGTCTCTCGGCGGTCGAGCTTGCCAAGGCGTTCGGCGCGCGCGTTGTCGCGGCGGTCTCGAGCGAAGCCAAGGGCGAGGTCGCCAGACAAGCCGGTGCCGACGAAGTCGTGATCTATCCGCGCGAGGAAATGGACAAGGCCGCGTCCAAGGAACTCGCCAACGCATTCAAGTCCGCCTGCGGCCCCAACGGCGCCAACATCGTCTATGACATCGTAGGCGGACAATATTCCGAGCCTGCCCTGCGCTCGATCGCTTGGGAAGGCCGCTTCCTCGTAGTCGGCTTCCCCGCAGGGATCGCCAAGATGCCGCTCAACCTCACGCTGCTCAAATCCTGTGACATTTGCGGCGTGTTCTGGGGCGCGTTTACCGCGCGCGAACCGGCAAAGTTCGTCGAGCAGGTCAAGGAGCTCTTCACGCTGATGCAGCAAGGAAAGATCGACCCGCTCGTGTCCGAGACTTTCCCGCTCGAACGCGCGGGCGATGCGATCGCCAAGCTTGAAAACCGCGAGGCTGTGGGCAAGCTTGTCGTGACGATGGATTGAGCCGCATCAATGCGCTTGCGAGCTTGCCCGCACGGCCCTATTTGGGCCGCGACCAGATCAAAGGGACAACAATGACCGATTTCGACGATCGCCGCCGCGGCGAAGAAGCCAAGTTCGCCATGGACGAAGACACCGCCTTCCGCGTCGCCGCGCGCCGCAACCGGCTGCTGGGCGAATGGGCAGCGGGCGTGATGGGCCTCACCGAAGAAGAAACCGACGCTTACAAGAAAGCGGTCGTTCAGGCCGATTTCGAGGAAGCCGGCGATGAAGACGTGATCCGCAAGCTGCTCGGCGATCTCACCGCCGCCGATACCAATGTCGGCGAAGCGGAAATCCGCGCAAAGCTCGAAGAAATGACCGTCGAGGCCAAGCGCCAGCTGATGAGCGAGAGCTGATCGCCCATGCCGATGGCGGGCGCTGACATCGAAGCGGCAATTCTCGCCGCCATTCCCGACGCACAGGTCGAGCTTACCGATCTTGCAGGCGATGACGACCACTGGGCTGTCAAGGTGACTTCGGCCGCCTTTGCCGGCAAGACCCGCGTGGCGCAGCACAAGATGGTCTATGCCGCGATCGGCGAGAAGATGGGCGGCGAACTCCACGCCTTGCAAGTCAGCACCGTGGTCCCCACGTAAAGTCTCAACGCATTACAAATTTAAAGGCTGTGCCACATGGCTGATACCCAGACCCGTATTTCCACTCTCGTCGGCGACAACGACGTCGTCCTGTTCATGAAGGGCACCCCGCTATTCCCGCAATGCGGCTTTTCCAGCCGTGCGGTCGCGATCCTCGATCACTGCGGCGTCCAGTACGAGAGCGTCGACGTGCTGCAGGATATGGAAATCCGGCAGGGGATCAAAACCTATTCGGACTGGCCGACCATCCCTCAGCTCTATGTGAAAGGCGAGTTCGTCGGCGGCTCGGACATAATGATGGAGATGTTCGAGGCGGGCGAGCTGCAGCAAATGATGGACGAACAGAACGTCGCCAAGATCGAAGGTTGATTGTTTGTGTGGTCCATCCGCGGTCACACAAACCAACACCCTCCACAAAAAAACCGCCTCGCGGGTACAAGCGAGGCGGTTCTTTTTTGCACGGGGAGGTGAGACACGAAAGACCAGGAAGTTCTCACCTCGATTTGAAGACCACTTTCTTCGACACACCCTATGCACCGACTGTGCCAAAATCTGCTTGCGCAAGAAAAACAGCGCCTTAGCTGGTTAACGAGTTTGCACCACCTCGGCAGTTGTAAGCTATCCCGACAGGGTGTGGGCGCAATCCTTGGCAAGCGCCCCATCAATGGCCATCACCGTCTTCATGACCAACGAATCCACACCTGAGGGAAACCCCGGAGCCGGGGCAAACGCCTTGAACGGCCCGGAGGGTATCCCAGCCGCAACGATCATCATCTTCCGCAACTGTCCCGATGGCAGGGAGCCCGAAATCCTGATGACGGTGCGCTCGCGCAATATGGTTTTTGCAGGCGGGATGGCGGTATTCCCCGGTGGTCGTGTAGACCCGTCAGACTATGCGCTGGCCGAAGAAGTGGGCGGCGATGTCCCGGCTGACGAGGCGGCGCACCAGATCGCCGCCATTCGCGAGACGCTCGAGGAAACGGGGCTCGCTCTCGGGCTTGCGGGCGATATCGATGCGGACAAGGCCAATCGGGCGCGGCTCATGCTCGAAGAAAAGAACGAGCTCGCACCAGTGCTCGCCGAGTTCGGCTGGTCGGTCGATCTTTCGCAGATCACGCCTTTCGCGCGCTGGTTCCCCAAGAACGAGCGCATTCCCCGCGTTTACGACACGCGCTTCTACCTCGCCGATCTGGGAACGGGCGAAGTCGAGGTTTCGACCGACAATTCGGAGAATACAAGGCTGTTCTGGGTGAGCGCGAAAGGGGCGCTCGACATGGCGGACAAGGGCGAGATCAAGCTGATCTTTCCAACCCGTCGCAATCTTGAACGCCTCGCCCAGTTCGCAAGCTTCGATGAGGCCAAGGCGCATGCCGAGGCCATTCCAGTCAAGACCATCGTGCCGCAGATCGACACTAGCGGCGAGAAGCCGATGCTCACCATCCTTGAAGATGCGGGCTATCCGATCACAGCAGAACTGCTCGAAACCGCCGCGCGAGCCTGATTACTCGACCAGGACGAAAGGCGCCCAGATCGACGGCGAGGCGCCGCCGGGCACGCTTGCATCCTTCATCAGATCGAGCTGCGCGCGGCGGAGAGCCTCGTCGCGCGTGAGCCCCTCGCTCGCGCCCTGTACGGTCGCAACGCTCAGCCGGGTCACGGCATCGTCACGCACCGGCCAGTGGGAGAGCAGCAGCGCCCGTGCGCCGGCAAGCTGGAATGCGCGTGCAAGGCCGCTGAATGTCGCGTTGTCGCGTCCGTCGCCCGCTGCGGTGTTGCAGGCTGACAGGATGATCCAGTCGGCGGCGAGTTTGAGGCCGGCAATTTCGCTCGCGGTCAAAAGGCCATCATTGCCCTCGACCCGTTCGCTGGGCGGGGTCAGGACGAGGGCGGGTTCGGCCAGCCCCTCGATCTGGCCTGCGACGAGGCCGTGGGTTGCGAAGGCCAGGACCTTGAAATCCGAAAGCGGGGTAGACTTGACCGTGGGTTCGTTCGCTTCGCTACCGGTGAGCAGCAGGCTTCCCCCTTGCGCGAAGGTGCCCGACAGTGCTTCCAGCTCTGCGAACGCGCCCGGAAGGGAGGGAAGATCGCGCACATCGGCAACGTCGATCAGGCTACCGCGCAAGGCCGCGCGCCCGCTCGGCTGATCGCCAAGCACTGGTGCACCAATCCCGGCAAAGCCTCTTGTGGCGCTCGACCGGGCACGGGTGCGCTGCCCGAGATTGGGCGTCATCACGAGCGAGTGCTCGCGGATCAGCCATGCAGGAGCCTCTCCCTCGCGCACCTCCTCGGTCAGAAGCACTGAGAGTGGGATGCTCGCAAACGCCCCTCCTGCCGGGAAGATCAGCCGGGCTTTGTCTGCGGTTGCCTCGCGCACCTTCGGCGTGAAAATGCGGGTATAGAGCGCGTGCGCGGCGGAATAGTCGAACGTGCCCTCGCCCCCCAGCCCGGTGTCGAGCGAGGCGCGGACCCGCGTCACTAGCGCGCGGGTGGAATTGAGCGGCGTGCGCGCCTCGTCCCATGCGAGGCCATCCGACGTGATCGCCAGCGTGACCACGCGGTCCTCGAAAACTATGGGCACGATATAGGCCTCGTCCTCGGCAAGCAGCGCCTGTGTGTCGGCGATCGTGAAGGGGCGCGGTCGGAGGAATTCGGCAAAGTCAGGATAGTCGGCCTCGAGGCGCGCCTGTGCCGCCTCGACCGCTGCACGCGCATCGGAAAGCGCCGCGCTACTGCCCTCACCGCTCGCAAGCGCTAGGCGAGCATCCTGTTCGGCTTCACGCGCGCCGCGCACCGCGTCGAGCGCCGCTGCGAAACCCGCAGCATCGCCCGGATAGGACAGGCTGGCGGAGCTGAGCGTGAGGTCGCTGATGATCGCGAGCTGGGCGCTGCGCCATGCGCGCCCAATCTCGCCCGTACCGAGCGCGATGGCGACAGAATCGCGGAACATCGAATTGCCGGCTGCGGCAATAGCGGCCCGGTCCTGATCGCGCGCGAACCGGTCGATCATCACGCTCTCGTGATGTTCAAGAACCGGCCCGATCGTTTCTGCCGCGAGCGCGGTCTGCCCTGCCCGCTCGAATATCATCGCCGCCTGCACTTCGCGCTCGCGCCGCTGGGGGTTGTCGGAGTCGAGCCGGGCGCGATGCACGGCGAGCGAGCGCTCGACCCGTTCCAACGCCTCTTCATGCGCGCCGGTCAGGCTGAGCGCGGTCGCGAGGTCCGCCTCGGCATTGGCCTGCCACAGATGATCCTCGCGCGAAGTTTCAAGTAGGTCGACGCCAACGCGCAGATACTCAACCGCCTCCGCAGCGCGAGCATCGCCGAGCATCAGCGTGCCGATCAGCGCGCGGTGATAGCCCTTTTCGATATCGTCGGAATAGGCTTCGTTGCCCTCGCCGCGCAGCGCTACCTCGACCGCATCGCTCGTCCGTCCGAGGCGCGAAAGCAGCACCGCTGTGTTCTGATAGATGCCAAGCAATTGCGGGTCGTCCGGTCCCCATTCCTTGACCCCGATATCGGCGATCCGACCGAATAGATCAGCGGCCTCGGCCGTGCGGCCCTTGTCGAGCGCGACCAACGCGTTGCTCAGATACACGTAGAGCCACCCCAGATGATCGTCGCGCGACAACAGATCGAGTGCCATTGCCTCGGTCGTGCGGCTCTGCGCCTCGGCCTGGTCCAGATCGACCGCGCGCAGATATGCCGAAAGCTGGTAGGAAAAGTTGACCCGCGCCGGGTCGTCTTCGGCAAGGTCCTCAAGCGCGAGGTCGAACGCGCGTTGGTGCCATGCAACCCCGGCGTCGGCATCGGTCAGGACATTGAAGTGATACCGCCCAAGGTGATGTGCCGCGAATGTGCGAGCGTAGCAGGGCGAGCAACTCTCCTGCCCGGTAGCCGTCTCAAGCGCGGCGGCATAATCCGCGCGCACCGTATCGTCAGGTGCGAACACGACGAGGCCGTGGCCCATCGCTCCTGCCACCGCATCGGGATGGAGATCGAGTTCGCGATTGGCGAGCCACAGCTCGTAGGCTTCGCGATACTTGGCCTTCCCGATCAAGCCCATGATCAGGTCCGAAACCCGCTCCGCACGCTCCGCCTCGGTCGCGTCTTCGGACAGTGCATCGAATGCGGCTTGCGCTGCGGGCAGCGTGCGGTTTGCATCGCCGTAAATGTCAAAGTATTGCGCCGCCGCCGGATGTGCGGCCATGACCAGGGCTGCAAGCAGAGACGCCTTAATCGAAGACGAGATAATAGACCGCACGCTCGCTCCCCTCGTTGACGAGTTCGATGTCGTATCTTTGGGTGTAGAGCGGCGTGAACCGGCATGCGACCTTCCGCGCCGTGTCGGGTCGGCAGACCAGCCGCGAGCTCTGGTCGCTCACGCTCACGCGGATCGGGCCTGCCCCGTTATGCGACACGGCAAGCGTGCTGGGCTTGCCCGATACGAAGGTTTGCGCGCTGTGCCAGCGCTCTCCCGGAGCCAATTCGCCGCGCTTGTAGGCGGGGCCGAGCAGACGCCCGCGGAAGGGTGTTTCGTCCACTCCTGCCGAACGCGCCCAGAGCGCCAACATGTCCTCACCATCGTCGCCCGCCATGCGAACGCCGCTCGCCCGCAGCGACCGCACGAGCCGTGTGAGCCTGTCGCTTTCGCCTGCATCATGCGCGGTTTCGGCCTCGGCAAGCGCCTCGGCCAGCCGCTCGGCACGCGCTTCGATCGCTTGGCCGGGCGGATTGGCAGCCTGCGCGCTCGTCGCCACGGTTTGCGGCGAAGCACAGGCCATGACGGCCAGCGATCCGGCCAGCCCGAGCATTGCGACACATGACTGCCTGTTCCTCAACATGCGAGCGATCCTAACCTACTCAAATCGCAGGGACTTGGACAAACCCGACACGCCCGCAATCGTCGCAGGCCACACTTCACGGCGACACCCTGAAACTCGCGCCTTGCGACGTCTCGTCGAGGGTGAGCTTCAACGCATGCCGCTCGGCGATTGCCTGCGCGAGAGCGAGCCCCAGGCCGCTCCCCGGCGCTTCTGCGCTATCGCCGCGATAGAAGCGTTCGAATATGCGCGCACGGTCCCGTTCGGCGATGCCCGGCCCGTCATCGCGTACGACCAGTTGCGGTCCCTCGTGCAACTCCACTTCGATCCGGCCACCGGCGGGCACATATTTGATCGCGTTGTCGAGCAGGTTGGTTATGAGCCGCCCAAGCTGGCGCTCCTCGCCTTGCACGGTGACGCCGGGCGCCACGTTGCAATCAAGGCTGTGCCCCGTCTCCTCGGCGCTGCCTGCATAGAGGTCGCAAATGCGGCTGACGAGCTTGCTCAGGTCGACTGCCTCAAGCCCCGCCCGCTCACCTTTTCGAGCCTTGCTTGATGCAATGTCGAGCAGCGATTCGAGTGTCTGGACAAGGTGTCGGATCTCTGCGCGGGCATCGGCAAGGCTCTGAGCGATGTGCGGCTCGGGCTGCTCGGCGAGCGCTTTGACGAGCCGGTTGTCGAGATACGAAAGCGGCGTGCGAATTTCGTGCGCCAGCTGTTCGGACATGTCCTTGTAGGCAGTCATCAAGGATCGCACCCGCGCCAATGCACCCGCGCTGTGAGCGGTCAATTCATCGATCTCGTCGCCATCATCGGGCGAAACCAGCGCGGTCGCTCCGGGAGCGTTGGGCGAGCGAAAGGCGAGATTGATCTGACCGATGCGCCGTTGCAGCTTGAGCGCGGCAAACCGTCCGAGCAAGGCAACGAGCGCGACCAGAACCGCACCGCCGGCAAGAAACGCAAGGCCAATATTGCGCAAGATGGCCTCGTTTGCATCGATCCTTCGTGCGACGATCAGGCGGGTGTCAGGCCCAAGCTGGACGGCTCGCGCAAACCCCCTGGAATCGGAGTTGATCACGATCTCGCCCGTCTCGGAGAACATCGGATCGAGCGCGGGCCACGCGTCGATATCGCCCGCAATCCGCTCCCCCGCGTCATTGGCCAAGAGGTAGTGCGAAGTACTCCCTTCCGAGGGGGTGAGCGCAAGCCGATCGGCGATGCGTTGTTCAAGCTCCGCCTGGCCCCCGCTCGCATAGATATCGACCAGCCCGGCGAGATCGACATCGACCTCGGTGAGGGCAGCTTCGTCGAGCGTCGCGCTGACGGTCTGATAGGTCACAAACCACAAGCCGATCACCAGCGCGATCGAGAGGCCAATCGCACCCAGAACGATCCGCGAAAAGATCGACTTGCGCGCCTCGATGGCTACCTCCCGTCGAGCATGCGGTAGCCCGAACCCCAAATCGTCTCGAGCGCAGGCGTGTCGAAATTGTCTTCAAGCTTGCGGCGCAAGCGGCCGATATTGACGTCTACGACGTTGGTCTGAGGGTCGAAATCCATGTTCCAGACATCGCGCAACAGCATTTCGCGGGTTACAATCTCGCCTGCATTCTCCATGAAATAACGGAACAGCTCGAACTCCTTGGGGCTGAGCGGCAGGTGGACATTGTCGCGAAAGGCGGTGCGGGCCTTAACGTGGCACTCGAACGCGCCGAACAGGATCACCGCGCTGTGCTCGCGTCCCGAGGACCGGCGGTGGAGTGCACGCAGGCGCGCGAGAAGCTCGGTGGGTTCATAGGGCTTTGCAAGGTAGTCATCCGCGCCCGCATCGAGGCCCTCTGCGCGGTCATTGGTCCGCCCGAGTGCGGACAGGACGAGGATCGGCGTTCCGATCCCGCTTTCGCGCAAGCGCCGGGTGATGGTCAGCCCGTCAATATCGCCCAGCATCCGGTCGAGGATGATGACGTCGAACGGCTCCATCCCGGCGCGCAGCAAGGCCGCGCTGCCATTGTCCTCCCAGACCAGAGTGTCGCCCGCATCGGCGGCAAGCTCGCTTACCGCCTGGGCCGAGCGCGCGTCGTCTTCGACATAGAGGATTTTCAGTGACTGACCCTCCCCTGCCAGCATGCCTGAAGGTCGCGAATTCGACCCCTTGAGCGGCCTCGGCGCCGATCTCGCTGCCGTCCCGCTTTCGCTTATCCGATTAGCTGCCATTGCTTCGCCCCCAGCGCAAGCTTCTGAAAAAAGCGAAGGGCGCCCGGTGGGGGGCGCCCTTCATGGCCGGTCTTCAGTTGAGCGCTTCGACCGAGACCCAGCCCTTGGTCCCGAAATTGTCCTCGACCTCGATATAGAGGCCCTCGCGGCGCCCGGTCGGGGTGAGCGTGGTGCCCACCATCAGGCCGCGTACCGCTTCGGAATCGGCCATCGGTGCGGTGAGCATCGCGGTTTCTGCGGCAACGGTCGCGTATTCAGGCTCAGCAGCGGCGGCTGCCATACGCGGCGCCGAGTTGATCGTGGCCTCCTGCGCGACGACTTCGTTGAACGCGATCACGAAAGCCTCGACCAGCTGCTTGCCCTTTTTACTGCGGCCATAGCCGACCGTGTCCGCCCGTGCAGACCAGGGCGAGGAACCGCGGAAGCTCAGCGAGGTGCGCCGAACCGAACCCGATCCGGTGACGATAGTGAGGCCGGTTGCAGGGCTCAACACCTTGATCCCTGCGGCGACGGTCTTGTTGCGGCCACCGAACGCGCTGAACATGCCCAGCACCGCGCCGGCCCCCGGCACGCGGCCTAGCACCGAGCCCGCGGCACCCGAACGCACCAGACCCTCAACCGCAGCCGATTTCGCCACTTCGATCGACTGGTCCACCTCTTCGGTGCTGCCCGCGATCACGTTGAGCAAGAAATCCGCAGGAGCGCCGCTTGCCGGGCTGTGCGGAGTGAAGCAGCCCGATTCGAGCGCGAGCGTGTTGATAAGCTCACGCGGAGAGCCGAGATCGAACTCCGCCCAACCTTGCGTGTCGCCTTCGACAACCGCGATCGTGCCGAGGCTCTCTTCGCAGGTGACAAGGTCGAGATCGTCGTCATCGGCCAGCGCCGGAGCGGGTGCAGCGGCGAAGGCGAGGCAGGCGGCGATTGCCGAAGCAGAAATGGCATGATTCATAAAACTTCCCCCATTGGAATTGAACTAGGGAAAGCTGCCTCAAGGGAACGCCGCGCCACCACACACACTCGGCGTCAGGCTTGTGACAAGTGCCGTTAGTTTGCGCCCGATGGCGGCGATTGGCGGAGAATTGAGGATTGGCGCGCCCGGCAGGACTCGAACCTGCTACCTCAAGATTAGAAGTCTCGCGCTCTATCCAGATGAGCTACGGGCGCGCGCCATCCCGCCATTAGCGTTCTTTGCGGCACGCGCAAACATGGCTAGCACTCGCAAGCATGGAAAACAGCGAGCAGACAGGCGACCCGGCCTCCGCCTTCGACGACGATCCCAATGACGGCGTGCAGGCGACCAGTCATGCGCCTGTCACTTTCCGCTACTACGAATTCGTCATGGCGGCCTTCGTCGCGATCCTGCTGCTGTCGAACATAATCGGCGCGGCCAAGCTGACCTTTCTCGAAGTCGCATGGTGGCCCGATGGCTGGTGGCCGGCTCCCGATGGCATCTTCATTTATGGCGCCGGTATCCTGTTCTTCCCGCTGGGCTATGTGATCGGCGACATCCTCACCGAAATCTACGGCTTCGCCCGCGCGCGCAGGGTGATCTGGACCGGTTTTGCGGCGATGATTTTCCTCGCCTTCATGAGCTATGTCGTCGTCAGCCTGCCCGCTTTCGAAGGCTGGACCTGCGCGGCAACCGGGTTCGACAATCCCCCCGGCCCCTTGTCGGCAACCGGCAACGCCGATGTCCCGCCCGGCACGATCTGCCAGCAGACATATGAAAGCGTCTTCGGCAGCACGTGGCGGATCGTCGTGGCCTCGATCACCGCCTTCTGGGCGGGCGAGTTCGTCAATTCCTACGTGATGGCCAAGATGAAGGTTTGGACCAAGGGCAAGGCGCTGTGGTCGCGCACGATCGGCTCGACCGTCGTGGGTCAGGGCGTTGACAGCCTGATCTTCTACCCGATCGCCTTCTGGGGCATTTGGACGACCGAGGCGGTGCTGACCGTCATGGTCACCAACTGGCTGCTCAAAGTGCTCTGGGAAGCGCTGCTGACCCCGGTGACATACCTTGTCGTCAACAAGCTGAAGAAGGCCGAAGGTGTCGACCTCTATGACACTGATACTAGCTTCTCACCGTTTTCGAGCGAGCCTGCGCGCAGCTAGACCGTGTGGGCTCCGTTGAGCTCCTCGTCGGTGACGATTTCGAGCTTCCAGTCTAGCCCGCGCTTGTTGGCGAGGAGGTTGATATCTTTCTCCGTCGGGATGCCGAACAAGGCCGCGTGACTGTCTGCGAGCCGCAAGACGAGCTGGTCCTCCTCGACCGACAGCCGGCTGACCTGCAGCGAACGCGGTGAGCGCGCTCCAAGGCGCCGGGCGAGCCGCACGGCCAGTCCCCAGCTCATTGCCTCGTCTAGCGCTTCCTTGCTCGCCAGCGAGGTGACGCTGTTGGGCAGGTTCATGACGTTGCCGTTGGCAGCAATCGCGGCGGCGATCATTGCCCGCTCGGCTTCCGACACCGCGATCCAGCGTTTGTGCAGCGCCCAGTCGATCGCCTGGGGCAGGCGAATATTCGGCTCGATCTGCATCGACGCGAGCGCGAGCATCACCGCAGCAAGCCGTACGCGCTCGCTGCCGTGCTCGCCCGACGGCGCGGCTTCGACGATCCAGCCTGCGATGCGCGTCGCTAACACCGGAGGCGCGCCGCGTTGAGTGGCAAAGGTCGAAACGCCGGCGATCAGCGGATCCTGCGCGCGTTCGTGCTCAGGCAGAGCATCGTAGATCAGGCCCTCGCGCAGCCCCCACGAGGAAAAGATGATCCGGCTGGGCTCAAAGCGGGACAGCATCGCTTCGGCGAGCACTGAAGCGTCAGGCAGTTTGTCGGCGCGCATGCTTGAGATGCGGTCGCGCGATTGAAGCGTCTCGACCGTCTCGCTGGCGAGCGCCTTGCCGATCAGCCTCGTCGCCTCGCCCGGATCGAGTTCGAAGCCATGCGGGTCAGACAGCGGGTGCCCCTGCTCCTGCATCGCATAGACCGCCATGGTCCGCAGCGTTCCGCCGACCAGATAGAGCGGTTGGCCCTTCTCGATATCCGGTGCGCCCTCATCGAGCGCTTTCTCAAGGTTCTTGCGCATCACCTTGCGCTTCACCCCGCGATATTCGGGGAGGCGCAGCGTGCCGAGCGGCAGCGAGATTGTCTTGCCCGGCGTGCCGTTCTCGATCGTGACAAGCTCGAGGCTGCCCCCGCCAAGGTCGGCGACCACGCCGCTCGACCCCGGAAAGGCCCCGGCGATCCCGTGCGCGCTGATGCAGGCCTCTTCATCGCCGGAGAGAATGCGCGGGGCGAGCCCCAGTTTTTCGAGCTTGGTGACGAAGGCTGCGCTGTTGCTGGCATCGCGCACTGCCGCAGTCGCAACCACGTCGACCTCGTCGATCTCAAGGTCTTGCAAGAGCAAGGCGAAGCGTTTCAGGCCGAGCATGGCGAGGTCGATGGCCTTTTCGGCCAGGGTTCCGCTCTTCGCGATGTCGCGGCCAAGCTGCGCGGTGACCTTCTCGTTCAGCAGAACGGTCGGCGCGCGCATCGAGCCGCCATAGACGACCATGCGCACCGTATTCGAACCGATATCGATGATCGCGCGGCCCGGAGCGCTGCCCGCAAAGGTGCCATCGCGCTCAGCTCTGCCGCGCCGCGAACTCACCCGGCACGACCCTTTCTGAGCGAGAGCTTGGGCACCGCACCCGCCTCAAGCGACCCGCCGCGACCCGACAGCGAGGGGTTGGTCATGAAATAGCGGTGGCAATTGAAAGGCTTGGTCCCCTCTTCGAGCGACGCCTCGACCCGCGAATAGCTGCCATCGTTGTGTAGCCACCAGCTCTGTTCGGTATCGAGCATGTTGGCGAGCAGCACTTGTTGAAGGATCTGGTCGTGAACCGTGCGGTTGCGGATCGGGATCAGCGCTTCGACCCGGCGGTCGAGATTGCGCTCCATGAGGTCGGCAGAGGAAATGTAGAGCGCCGCGCTGGCGCTTGGCATCGCATGGCCGTTGGCAAAAGCATAGATGCGCGAATGCTCTAGGAAGCGACCAATGATCGAGCGCACGCGGATATTCTCGCTCATGCCTTCGACACCGGGGCGCAGGCAGCAGATACCGCGCACCACAAGCTCGATCGCGACCCCGGCATTGCTCGCTTCGTAGAGCCGCAGGATCATGTCGGGATCGGTGATCTGGTTGCATTTCATCCAGATCGCGGCGGGCTTACCCGCCTTCGCATTGTCAATTTCCTTGTCGATCCGGCTGTAGAGCGTCTCACGCAAATTGAGCGGTGCGACCGCGATCAGCTCCAGCTCCTTGGGTTCGACATAGCCGGTGACGAAATTCATCATCTGCGCCGCATCGCGCCCGAGTTTTGCGTTGGCGGTGAAGAAGGAGAGGTCGGTGTAAACCTTGGCAGTCGCCGGGTGGTAATTGCCGGTGCCGAAATGGCAGTAGGTGCGAAACCCGTCATCCTCGCGCCGGACCACGAGCGAAACCTTGGCGTGGGTTTTCCAGTCGGTGAAACCGTAGATGACCTGCACGCCCGCGCGTTCGAGCTTTGACGCCCATTGCAGGTTCTGCTCCTCGTCGAACCGCGCCTTGAGCTCAACGATGGCCGTGACCGATTTGCCCTCTTCGGCGGCCTCGATCAGCGCGTTGATGACAGCCGACTGCGCGCCCGCACGGTAGAGCGTCTGCTTGATTGCGACGACATCGGGATCGGCTGCGGCCTGACGGATGAAATCGACCACCACTTCGAAACTTTCGTAAGGGTGGTGGATGACGATGTCCTTCTCGCGGATCGCGGAGAAGGCGTCGCCGTCATGCTCGCGGATGCGTTCAGGATAACGCGGCGAATAGGCTTCGAATTTGAGGTCCGGGCGATCCTCGGCGACGATCTCCTCGAGGCCGTCGATCCCGATAATCCCGTCGGTCTTGATCACCGCAGCTTCGTGGATGCCCAGCTGGTCGAGCAGCAATGCCTCGGCCCTCGCGTCGAAATCGTCTTCAAGCTCAAGCTGGATGACCTGACCGCGTCGACGCCGCTGGATCGCGCTGCGGAAGGTCCGCACGAGATCTTCGGCCTCTTCCTCGATCTCGATGTCGCTGTCGCGCAGCACCCGGAACAACCCGTCGCCATTGATGGTGAAGCCGGGAAAGAGCTTCTTGGAATAGCGCTGGATCAGGCTCGCAATCGAGATGTAGATCGCTTCGTCTGCGCCCGCGATATGTTCAGGCACGCGGACAAAGCGCGGGAGAGCGGTGGGCAGGAGAACCATCTCCATCAGCTCTTCCCCATCGGACTTGCGGGTCAGACTGAACAGCAGGCCCAGCCCTTCATTGTGAACGAAGGGAAAAGGGTGCGCAGGGTCGAGAGCCTGCGGGGTGATGACCGGCAGGATTTCCTCGCGGAAGAACGCCTTGAGCCATTTGTGCGCGGCGGGCTTCACCATCTTCTCATCGGCGATGTGAATGCCCGTTTCGGCAAGATTCTCGCGCAGTTCGCTCCATATGCGCTGCTGCAGGATCGAGAGTTGCGCGATTTTATCACGGATTGCGGAGAGTTGCTGCGTGGGCGTGCGCCCGTCGATCGCGGGCTTCTCGATGCCGCGCTGCGACTGACCGACCAGTCCCGCGACGCGGATCATCATGAACTCGTCGAGATTGCTTCCCGAGATCGAGAGAAACCGCAAGCGCTCAAGCAAAGGGTATTTGAGGTTCGACGCTTCGGCCAGCACGCGCTCGTTGAAAGCCAGCCACGACAATTCGCGGTTGAAGAACAGCTCGGCTTCGGGTGCGACCGAGGGAAGCGGCGAAGGTGGTGCAATGAGCGTTGCCTCGTTCGCGTCGATTGCCTCGGGGTCCTGTATCGCGGTCTCGCTGTTCATCGCCGCGCTGTCTAAAGCACGCCGCGGGCCTTGTCACACGATTGTCGACGACTGGCGAAGGTCAGACCAAAGCTTTGCTCTCCGAGATTGCGGTGATCCCGCGCTTGCCGGTCTCGTCGCGGCCAAGCTGGACGATCACGTCGATGACGCTAGCGGCATAGGCGATCGTGTCGGCGCGGGTCAGCCCAATCCCCGTCTGCATCACCATCAGCGCCAATTGTTCGAGCGCGCCGCGTAGCGAATTGGCGTGGATGGTCGAGAAGCTGCCCGGATGGCCGGTGTTGATTGCGCGTAAGAAGGAGACACTTTCCGCACCCCGCAATTCGCCCAGCACGATGCGATCTGGGCGCAGGCGCAGAGCGGCCTGCAGCAGCTCGTTGGGAGAGACTTTGGCCTCCCCCAGCTCACCCTTCACCGCGACCAGACCAACCGCGTTCTCGCCGGGGAAGCGCAGTTCGGGCGTGTCTTCGACGAGCACGACGCGCTCTTGCGCGGGGATTTCACCGAGCATGGCGTTGAGGAAAGTGGTCTTGCCGGTGCTGGTGCCGCCAGAGATCAGGATGGTGCGGCGATGGCGGATCGCCTCGCGCAGATAGCGGATCGGCTCTGCCTGCGCGTCAGGCATGGGCGTCGCCGTCTCACCTGCAAGCGGCCCGGTGTCATATGCGTCGAGCGGAAGGTCGAGCCGCCGGTGGCGGCGGATCGCCATGACCCAGTGCTGACGGCTCGCTGGCGGTCCGCAAAACTGGATACGCGCACCGCCCTCGTGCCCCTTGGACGGAAGCGTAGCGCCGAGCAAAGGGTGCTCGCGATTGATCCCCTGATGACTGACCCGCGCGACCTGCTCTGCGAGCCGCTGGACCAACCGGTCGTCGATCTCGGGCGTCTCGATCCGCTTCATGCCGGGATCAGACGCGTCCTCGATCCACACCTCGCCGGGGCGATTGACCATGATCTCGGTCACCGTGTCGCGGTCGAGCCAGCGTTTGAACGGCGCGAGATAGGCGTCGAGATAGACGCTGCGCTCGCCCGAAATGGGCGGATCGTCCGCGCCTGCGGGGCCGGAACCCGGCATGTCGGCACCAGAAGGCAGCGAGTGGATATCGGCGCTCATCGTGGTTCGATCCGGCTCAGCGCGTAACCGTGCTGAAATCGAGGTCGCGCGCGGTGAAGACCTTGATCGGCTCCCCCGGATGAACGCGAATGGTTGGCGCGCGCTGGCCATCCTGTTGCAAAGCGGTGCTTGCTGCGCTCTGTCCAGCGCCTCCGACGATCACCGATGCGCCGCCCGATGCGAGCGCGCCAAGCCCGCCGATCACCGAGAACAGGATTGACGAACCGAAGCGGCTGAGGAAGTGCGTGTCTACGTCTCCAGCAAGCCCTGTCGTGCCGTCAAAGGCAACCGCGGGCGAGGCGATGTTGACCGATGCACCGTCGGGTCGGATCAGCCGGGTCCACACGATATAGGCACGCTTCTGCCCCTGATCGACGCCCGACTGGTACTGGCCAATTAGGCGCGACGAGCGCGGAATAAGCACCCTCGTCCCATCGAAGCTGCGCACGTCCTGGCTCACCACCGCGCGCACATAGCCCGGAACGTCGGTGTTAATCGCGGTCTCGAGGATCGCGGGGATCATCGTGCCTTCGGTCACGGTGGTCGTCGGATTGACCATCGGACGTGCCTGAGCCGGGGCGCCGCCGACACCTCCGATCCGGCTGGCAAACTCTGCCGCCGAACCGCCCGCCCCGGTGTTTCCGGTCGGCGCTCCGGGCACGGGCACCGCACCGGGCGCGGCTTCGGCAGCGTTCGCATTCTGCGTGCCGCGGCTGGCGTCATAAATCATGGTCGGGCTGGCATAGGGGTTTGCCGCAGCCACCACGGAGGGTGGATTGGCGAGCACCGGTGCAGGTCCGGGATCGGGTCGCGGCACCGCGGGCGGCGCGACGGTCTGCGGTTGTGGTGCGGATTGCGGTGCGACGGCCTGCTGCGGGTTCACGACGTTGCCGCCGACGGTCTGCGGTTCGGGAACTTCGGAGATCGTCATCGCCCAGAACGTGACCGCGCCCAGCAGGCCGACTATCGCGACGCCGCCAGCAAGGCCAAGCCCCTCGGTCTTGGTCTTGCGGTCGGCGACCGGCGAGAAGCCGCTGCGGCTCGCAAGGTCGATAACCTCCGCGCTTTCATCCTCGCGCGGGTCGTGATCGGTCGGGTCTCCGGCGCCCTTCTTGGGCGGAAGTCGCATGGCAAGACGCATTATTCGGTCCCTCCGGTGTGAATATGCATGTGAGCGATCATGAGCCGCGCTGCTCCTGATCGTTCACGGCAGCTGCACGCGTGCGTGCAGGCCCGTTATTGGTCAGCGTCGCGCGATCGCGGCCTGATCGCAGGATCACCTTGTCCGGCACTGTATCGAGCACGATCGTATCGCCGCGCGGCACGAAGTTTACCGGCCCTTCTTCGCCATCTTCATTGGTGATGAGGATGGCGGGGATTGCTGTGCCTTCGGGCCAGGTCAGGAATAACGCCTCGCCGTCGTCATAGGCGCGGGTCGGCAGAAGCTCGCGGTCACCCTCGCCTGACCATTCGAAGTTGAGCATGGCCGGATCGGAACCCGCCTCTGCATCACGCGCTGCGGCGAGCCGGATCGCTTCGGCTTCCCTGCGCTGTTGCTCCTCCGCAGCGGCAAGCGCAGCCTCGGCGGCTGCAGCCTCGAGCTCGGGATAGCGGAACTGCATGACGTAGAGCGGCTGGTTGCGCGACGAAGCGACGAGGTCGAACAGGTAGACGCGCTGGCTGGTGATGACGGTGAGATTGGTGCGCGCGCTCGGTTCGAGCGGCTTTACGAACAACACCGATTGCGCCTGATTGGGCTGGACCTGCCAGGCATTGCTGTCGCCGATTGCGACATTCTCGATAACCTCGTCCGGGGCGAAGCGAATGGTGGTCTGGACCTTGACCTTGCCCGGAATGGTGAAGACCCGATTTTCGTTAAAGACGATGGTCTGAAGGCGCGGATCGGCTGGAGCGGCTTCCTCGGCTGCGTCCAGCGCGGCGCTGTCCTGAGCGCTGGCCGGCGCGGCGCTGAGCGCGAGCGCGATGGCGATTGCAGGAAGCCGAAGGATGTCGGCGCGGTTCATTATCGTGTCTCCGGTTTGGGGGCGGGCCTTGCGCTCGTCGAGCGGAAGCGGTTGCCGATGCCATGCGTGCGGCTTGCGGCGGATCTTATTGCGGGAGCCTGTCCGCCGCCTGAAGAGGTCGCGTAAACCTTGGTTTCGCGGGTCGTGACGGTCTGGGCGCCCATGTCATTGGCGGCAGGCGCGGTCGGCGAAGCGACCGCTATCCGGCGCTGACCCACGCCCGCACTCGTCGAAGGAGCAGGCTGGCGCGCGCGCGCGCTGGCCGGATTGGCGAGAGGTGGCGCGGGCGCATGAGCGTTATCGGAGGGCGCATCGGCGACCTTCTCGGGCGCGGCAAGACCGAAAACCTGCCATCCGGCCACCATGCTGGTCGCGACCTTAAGCACCATGAACATCAGCGCCACATGCACCGCGCCGACGAGGAAGAAGGCCATTGCCGCCTGCTGGTCGATCTCGCCCGGCACCGCGACCAGAGCGGCAAGGATCGGCACCGCCATCTCAAGCATGATCGACCCGCCGACCACCGCAAAGAGCGGCGCGAGGCCCAGCATCACCAGTCCCTTGAGCCAGCCCACGAACAGCCCGCGCGTGCCGTTGAAGAGCGCGAGCACCACGAAGATCGGCCCCACCGCGAGCAGAAGCGCAAGCCCGATGCGCGCTGTCACGAGCAATCCGACCGTGCCGAGCAACAGCAACATCGCGCCGATCCACATCATCCCCGCAGGCGTGAAGGCGCTGATCTCGCCCTGCCCGTTGGAAGCCTCCTGCACCGCAAGGAAAACCACGTCGAGCTTGGCCGCGAAAGTCGCGGTCGCCGATCCCTCGCTGTCGGTGATGACACCTGCGAGGAAGTTCGGCCCGCCCACGATCAGGTTGTAGAAGACCGTCTGAAACAGCGTAAAACTGGTCGCAAAGCCCATCACCAGGCCGAGCGTCATCATCTTCGGGATCACCGCCCGGATCGACAGGTTCGAGCGGCCCAGCATCAGACTGATGCCGAAGAATGCGATGTAGATGATCAGCAAGATCGATAGCGCTTCGCCGAGTTGCCCCTCCGTGCCAAATAGCCGCTCGAACGCCTGCTCGCTGACCTGGCTCGCGATGCAGTCAACCGCGGTCAGCGCCGCGGCGACGCCGGTGCCCATTTCCTCGGCAACAAGATCGCAAGTGGTTGTCATTCGGCCGCCTGCCAGGTCGGATTGCCGTCATCATCGAGCGCGCCCGATCCGCCGTCGGGCCACGCCTTGTTGGTGAGCGCGGGATACCAGGCGCTCGGATCATCCCCCACCGCCTCGCGCAGCAGGTCGAGGCGGCGCACCGCAGCTTCGCGGCCCGAAAGGACGGTGAGCACTTCTGGAGCGCCCGACAGGTCAAGCCGCACCACGACGCTCGCATCGGGTTGGCGCACGAGGAAGCAGCGACTGTGTGCGGGCAGCGAGCGGATCAGTGCGAGTTCGTGTTCGGTGAGGCCGAAACCGTCGCAGTAATCTTCAGGACGCGCGCGCGAATTGGGCATGAACACCATCGTCGCGGTCTGCTCAACCAGCGCGGTCGAGATGCGGCTGTCGAGTGCGTCCTTGGCGCTCTGCGTGGCAAACCCGACTAGCGCGTTGCGCTTACGCAGCGTCTTCAGCCAATCGCGGATGCGCGCGGCAAAGACCTCGTCATCCAACGCCTTCCAGCCTTCATCGATCAGGATCATGGTCGGCTCGCCATCCAGCCGCTCTTCGATGCGGTGAAAGAGATACATCATGGTCGGCGTGCGCAGGCGCGGGTTCTCGAGCAGCTGCGTCATGTCGAAGCCCAGCACCCGCTCATCGAGATCGAGCGCGTCCTTCTCGTTATCGAACAACCAAGCGTGTTCGCCGCCATCACCGCTTGCGGTTCCGATCCATGCGTTGAGCCTGTCGGCAAGATCGCCCGGTTCGGGCCGACGCGCACCGGCAAGCAGCTCTTTGAAGTGACGCAGGCGGCGCAGGGACGGCGCGTTGGCATAGGTCGCATCGACCGCCGCGCTGATGGTCGCCAGTTCTTCCGGCCCCTCAGCCTTGAGCAGCACGCCGAGCCAGTCGCGCAGGAACGCCTTGTTGGCAGGCGTGTCGGGCAGCGAAAGCGGGTTGAAGCCGGTGGGCTGCCCCGGATTGATCCGGTCGTAGCGACCGCCGATGCCGCGAATGAACAGCTCGGCCCCGCGATCCTTGTCGAACAGGATGGTGCGCGGTTTGAACTTCTGCGCCTGTGCAGCGAGGAAGTTCATCACCACGGTCTTGCCCGACCCGCTCGGTCCAATGACCGAGAAATTGCCCAAGTCGCCGTGGTGGAAGTTGAAGAAGAACGGGGTCGCGCTGGTGGTCTCCAGCAAAGTCACCGCATCGCCCCAGTGATTGCCGCTCGCTTGCCCCAGCGCAAAGCCGTGGAAGCTGCCAAAACTCGCCATGTTGGCGCTGGTGATCAGCGCGCTGCGCACGACATATTCTTCATTGCCGGGGAATTGCGCCCAGAAACTCGGTTCGAGGTTTGTGTCCTCGCGCACCGCGATCGCACCGGTATCGGCGAGTGCGGCGGCGCAGGCAGCGGTCGCATCATCGAGTCGGTCGAGCGCGCTTTCGCGAACCAGAACGGTCAGGTGATGGTCGCCAAAACCCACCGCTCCGTTACCCAGAGCATCGCGCGCGGCCATCATGTCGGCGCGCTCTGCGGCGGCCTCCTCGTCAACCGAACGCGAGCGCCTGAGCGCAAGGTCGATCCTCTCGCGAGCAGTCGTGCGCTCATTGGGCGCATAGCTCTCGGTCACGATCATCTCGAACGGGAGGCGCAGCAGCGGGTCTAGCAGGCCGGGAGAGGTCGCTTCGGGATATTCCTTGAGGCCCAGGATCGCTGCGAAATCGGGCGCTCCGCTGCCGCGCAGTTCCATTGCATCGAGCCCGAAGCTCGCTCGGCGATAAGGGATCATGTGGCCGATATCGGTCTCTGGCGCGGGGCGACGCACCGGCCGCATCTCGCCATTGTAGAGCGCTGAGAGCAGCTCCAGCATCTCCGAATTAGTGCCGTTTTTGCTGCCCGGTGCCTCGTAATCACCGAGAACCGCCGCGCCATAGCTCGAAAGCGAAGCGACGAGGCCGGTCACTGCGGCCTTTAGACTGCGGATGTCCTTGGGGTCGGCTTCGAGTTCGTCCCTGCCCTGTCGCGAGAAGAACTTGGCAACGCGCTCCGGCAGGCCGGTCTTGCCGCGGGCAGGCCGACGGATGAGCGTCACGAACTGGTCATTGATGAACAGCGAACCGCCCGCCAGCCGCTCCTTCCAGCGCGCATCGATATGGCGGCTGAGCGGATCGGTGAACTCGGCATCGAGCTCGACCTCGACCCGGCGCCGAATGACGTGGTGATAAAGCACGAAACGCGCATCGAGCGTCGAGCGCAGCACGACTTCGCGGGTCGCCGCATGGGCGTTGAGCGCTTGCGAATCCTCGGTCTCGAAAAGCAGGCCCGGCACCTGGATCGCGCTCATCACCGAGCCATCGCGCAGCAGCACGGTGTTCTCGTCGATCAGGCGCTCATAGGGCAGGCGATCACCGACCCGCGCTTCTTTCGCGCTCCATGCGGCAGGTCCGATCCATTTCTTCATTTGCGGCCCTCCTTAAAAGGCCCGGTAACGTCATTGTCAGGGCGCGTAGCTGTTGCAGCTCCAGCGCTTGTAATTGGGCACGCGCGGGCATTTCGAGACCTTGGTGATCCAAAGGTCGAAAATGCGCGGTTCGCGCAGCGAAGCGAAGTAGCCGATCACGTGCATCGTCACCGGCACCAGCAGAAAGGCGAGGATCATCACGAAGCTCTGCATGAACTCCGAGAGGATCAGGAACGCGATCGTCGACACCATCATGTTGATGATGAAGAAATTCATCGTCACGCCCGCGAACATCTGCGGGCGGGTCAGCGTGCGGTGCACCGGATGACGGACGAGATCGCTCATTTGGTCCTCACACCCCCTGGATCGTTGCCACGAGGCGCGGGGCGCCGAAGATGATGAACACGCCGATGATCACGGTCGCGCCATAGCGCCAGTTCATCCGGCCGGTGAGCATCATGAACCCCACGCCTGCCACCGCCATCACGGCGAGTGTCGTCGCGATCGGACCGAGCAGGATCGACTGCATCCAGGTGAGCGCGCTCGTGATCGGGTCATTGCTCTGCGTCGTGGTCTGCGCCTGAGCGACGGCAGACATCGAGAGCATCGTCAGGGTCGCAGCAGCGCGGGCCACAGGTGAGAAAAGCGAATTCATGTGTCTCTTGTTGTCCCTCAAAGTCCATCAGCGCGCGAGTGGTCGGCGAGCCGGCCTAGAATCGCGGTGACGTAGTTCTGCGTTTCACGGATGTTCGGAATGCCGCCTGCGCGGATTACCCGCCCCGGCCCGGCATTGTAGGCGGCAAGCGCCTTTTCAAGGTCGCCATCGAAGCGGTCGAGCTGTTCGCGCAGGTAGCGCGCCCCGCCTTCGAGATTCTGCATCGGATCGTCGGGATCGACTCCGAGATAGCGGGCCGTGCCCGGCATCAACTGCGCAAGCCCGCGTGCGCCTGCGTGGCTCACCGCATTGGCGCGCCAGCGGCTCTCTTGCCAGACCAGCGCTTCGAGAAGAGCGGGGCTGAGGTCAAAGCGCTGCGCCAGCTCGGCGATCTTGGCGGTGTATTCAGGAGGGATGTCAGATGCGTTCTGCGTCGGGTCGCCGACGATGTTTTCCGGCACGAAGGCAGCGGAGAGCTCGACCGGGACGCCTTGCGCGGTCGCGCCGAACGTGGTGGCGATGGGCGCATTCGAACCGCCAGCGACCCAGCGCGCGCCATCGGCATTGACCTCCATTACATCCGCATGCGCCGCGCTCCCCGCGGAAAGCGCGAATACAAATGCCATAGATTTCAAGCTCGCACGCGCGAGAATCATGCCGAGGCCCTCCATGCCAAGCCTCCCTTGTCTATCGTAAATTACGTGTTGGTGACAGTCTCGCGGTTCAGCACCTTCGCGACGGCTTTCAAAACGACACCGCCCGCCTCGCGACCAGCGAGACGGGCGGAATGGGAAATCAGGCATCAGCGACCGGAATCAACCGCCGCGAAGAAGACTTCTGAGTGGGCGCTACTTGCTCGCGAAAGTCTGCGTTTCACGGAATTCACCCCGCTCGAGCATCGACAGGGCAAGCCTTGCGAGGCGGCGCGAATCCGTCACGCGGCCATCTGCCGTTTCGACATCGACCTGGTCGCGATTGCCCATGGCGGCGCGAAAGTTCTCGCGCGCTTCGTCTTCATTGCCGATCTGCGCGAGGGCAATCCCAAGATTGATCTGCAGCGCCGGATCGTCGGGATATCTCTCAAGCTCACCCTTAAGTATCGCAATCGCGCGCAAGTTCTCGCCGCTCGCAAGCGTGCCTGCGGCGAGGCCACCATCGCTAGGCTCGTCCGCCTGTGCCGCGAGGGGCGCAGCGATCAGCGCGCCGCCCAAGAACAATGTGGCGAGTCCGATCCGCTCCATTGCATACGTCGCCATCATCGATCTCCTGCTTTGTTATCAAGAGCATGATGCGCTCGAATTCTTAATTTCGCAACATAACTGTCATATTTGACTTTTTCGTGACACTTTTCACAGGGTCGCGTCTATATTTCAATGACTTAGCTGTCTACGATTGTGGCAGGTTTGTTGCTGCCCGGTGACCAACCATGCCTCGAATGTGACTCGAATGTCATGTGACAGCCCTGTCTCATTGGGCGGGTCCGGGCACAATTTCTGTCACAATCCAGCCGTAGCGGAGTCCCTAGCGTGCCGAGCGGCACGCGCCGTGATTCTCAAGGTTCAGGGGACCTATCGCTGTGAAAAAATTCCAACGCATTCTCGTACTTGGTGCCAGCATTGTGGCGCTCGCTGGCTGTGGCGCCGATGAAATCGTCTCGCCTGGCACCAGCGGTGACATCATCATCAACAACCCGTCGCCCTCGCCCACGCCCACGCCCACAGCGACCGGCGGCGGCGGTGTTGTGGCAGCCGATTCCTGCCCGACGATCAACTCGACCGGTGGCCTTGAGGATCGCGGCGTGCTTTCGAACACTCCTACCGGCGATTACCGCGTCTGCCGCTTGCCGACGACCTTCGACTTCGACGATCGCCTGCCCTTCGTCTCCGGCCTCGTCTACGAGATTTCGGGCCGTGTGAATGTAGGCACCGACCAGGGCTTCAACAGCACAAACACTGACGTCACCCTTCGGATCGAGCCCGGCGTGATCCTTTTCGGAGAAGGCGAGAGCTTCTTCGTCGTCAACCGCGGCAACACGATCGAATCGAACGGCACCGCCGACATGCCGATCGTCTGGACCAGCCGCGACAACGTGGTCGGCACCTCGACCGATGACAGCCAGGCACAATGGGGCGGCGTCGTACTGCTCGGCCGGGCTCCGGTCTCCGATTGTTCGACCCAGGTGTTCAACACCGATGTGGTGCCCAACGCCAACCCGCAGTGTGAGCAACAACTCGAAGGAACAGTGGTCGCGACCCCGTTCGGCGGCACCAACGTCAATGACAGCTCGGGCTCGTTCACCTTCAACCAGATCCGATTCTCCGGCTTTGAACTTCAGCAAGCCAACGAGCTTCAGTCGCTCACCACGGGCGGCACGGGTTCGGGCACGGTGATCGAGAACCTGCTGAGCTTTAACAGCTCGGATGACGGCGTCGAATTCTTCGGTGGCTCGGTGAACGTCCGCAATCTCGCCGTGATCGGCGCTTCGGACGACTCGATCGACGCCGACAGCGGCGTGCAAGGCGACCTCGAGACGGTCGTGGTCGTACAGCGTTCGAGCACCGGCGACTCCATCATCGAGTTCGACTCGCCCGACGATCTCGCCGGAGGCACTCCTGCGGCGGCCCGTCCGCAAAGCCGCCTGCAGGTCAACAACTTCACCTTCGTCCAGCGCTCGTCTTCATCGAGCCAGGCTGTCCGCGCTCGCGGCGGTGCGGCGCTCGGCCTGACCAATGGCGTAATCGACGTCGACAGCGCAGACGATGTCTGCATCCGTATCGACGAGCAGGGCACGCTTGATGCGGTGATCGGGTTCGACTCGGTGGTCTGCGACGGGGCCAACCGCCCGGTTCGCGGTTCTGGCGGCCCTTCGGATGCAGCCGTTCAGGCGGTCGTCGACGCGGGGACGAACAACAACCTGATGTTCGCACTCTCGCTCACCGGCACGCTGGTCAATGGAGCGAACGAGAACGGCCACCCGGCTTTCGATGCAACCGCGCGATATAGCTTCTTCCGCGACCAGGGCTTCATCGGCGCAGTTGAAAGCGACCTGTCCGCCGATTTCGGCAACTGGACCTGCAACTCCTCGATCATGGATTTCGGCAGCACCACGGGGGCTTGCACCTCGCTCCCGGTCTACTGATCTCGCCTTTCAAAATTGAGGGAGGCGCCGCACTTCGCGCACGCCTCCCTCTTCGCATTGCACCGGGCTTCCAATCGGCCCGTCCCAATATCCGGACCTAATCATGAGGGGGGCTAGCACAATGTCGACCGGCAAGCACCTTGCAGGGCTGCTGCTTATCACCACCGCGCTCACCGTGCCGTCAGCTGCTTTCGCTCAGACCACGGGCCAGCCAGCAGGCACCGATCCGAGCACGCAGGCAGCCGAAGAAGAGCTTCTCGACGAAGCGCAGGGCGTCGAAGAGGACGATCTTCAGGTACCCGAGATTTCCGTTCCGGGCGGTTCGAGCATCATCGTGACCGGGCGGCGCAACCGCGATCCGGAACGCAGCTCAACACAGGTGCTCTCGGTCCTCACCGACGAGGATATCGCCCGCACCGGCGAAAGCGACATTGCCGGCGCGCTTGGTCGTGTCACCGGCCTTTCGCTGGTAGGCGACGGACGTGTATTCGTGCGCGGTCTGGGTGATCGCTATTCGCTCGCGCTCCTGAACGGCCTGCCGCTTCCCAGCCCCGAGCCGCTCAGCCGCGTTGTCCCTCTCGACATCTTCCCGACCAACGTCATCGCCTCCAGCCTAGTGCAGAAGACCTATTCGGCTAATTATCCGGGCGAATTTGGCGGCGGCGTGATCAACCTCACAACCCGCGCAGTGCCGGTCGAGGATTTCCTTTCGGTCAGCTTCAGCGTCAGCGGTGACACCGAAACCACGTTCGAAAACGGCCTCACTTATTTCGGTTCGGACTGGGATTCGTTCGGTTTCGACAATGGCAACCGCGACATTCCATCCAATCTGCAAGCCTTCTTCGATAGCGGAGAGCGGATCGGCCAGGTCGACCTCGCTACGTCCGAAGGGATCGCGGGACAGCTTTTCCCGCTCAACCTCGTCACGCTGCAAAAGGACAATTCGCAGCGTCCCAATTTCTCCGGTTCGCTAACAGGCGGCGTCTCGCTCGAATTGGGTGAAGAAACCTTCCTAGGCATTATCGCGACCGCCTCGATCAAGAACAGCCTGCGCAACCGCAAGGTTCTGAGCCAGCGCGGTTCGAACGATCTGTCCGAAGTGTTCGAGCAGACCGAGACTTTCATCACCGACGAGAACATTCTCGTTAACGGCCTTCTCGGCTTCGGGCTCGATTTCGGTCCGCACACCATACGCTGGACCAATCTCTACATTCGCGACACACTCAAGACCGCGCGCCTTTCCGAAGGCTTCGATATCTTTCCGGGTGAGACCGGCTTCGATTTCATCGACCAGCAGACCGCGTGGTTCGAACGCCAGCTGATCGACACGCAGCTTGTGACCGAGCTCGACTTCGGGCGCTTAGACTTGGATTTGCGCGGTGGCTATGCGCGCACCGATCGCGAAGCGCCGTTCAACACCAATTTCAGCTACACCCGCACCAACCTCACCGGAAACCAGTTCGGCGATCTGTTCGTCGCCTATTTCAACCAGCTTTCCGATGCCGGGATAACCACGGTCGCTTTCGACGACCTGCAGGAAGAGCTGCTCTTCGGCGGAGTCGACCTCGGATACGAAATCACCGACACTTTCGAAGCAACCGTCGGCTATGCCTATTCGGACACCGATCGCCGTTCGGAAAGCCGCGAGTTCCGCGCCTTCATCACGCCCAATGCTGAGGGTATCGCGCTCGGCCTCAACGACACCGCAGCCGTCGCGCTTGGCCTTCGCCGTCCGGGCGACATCATCAATGGGGCAACCCTTGCCGGCTTCGATGTCACATTGAACGAAGCTACGCCCTTCCCGGTGTTCGACGCTGCGCTCGAGATCCATGCAGGCTACGGCATTCTTCGCTGGCTGCCGACCGACACGCTAACGCTCGAAGCCGGTTTGAGGTACGAGGATGCGCAGCAGAACGTCGCGCTCGACAACACGGTCTTCAACGAACCGATTGCCGGTGCGACACCGACCAACATTGCGAACGACTATTTCCTGCCGGGCGCGACGATCACCTTCGCCCCCACCGACGCATTGCAGCTACGCGCATCGGCATCGCGCACCATAGCCCGCCCGCAGTTCCGCGAACTGGTCGAGCAGCGCTATTTCGATCCCGAGGGCAACCGCCTGTTTCAGGGCAATCCGTTGCTTCAGGACAGCGAGTTGCTCAATGCAGAGCTGCGCGCCGAGTACTATTTCGGCGGGCCTGACCGAGTGAGCCTTGCCGGCTTCTACAAGGAGATCGACAACCCGATCGAGAGCACGTTCAACGTCGCGTCGGGGCAGGTCTTCACCAGCTTCGCCAATGCGCCGTCGGCGGAGCTCTATGGGCTCGAGCTCGACACGGTTTATGGCATCGACCTCTACAGTCTTGGCGGCAGCTTCTGGGAGGCCAAGCAGCTGCTTTTCATCGCCAATTACACCTGGACCCAATCCTCGCTGAAGGTCGGCCAAGACGACATCTCGCCGGTTCCGGGCAATCCCAATCAGTTCGCCCGCCTGATCTTCGACGATGGCGCCCCGCTGGTCGGCCAGTCCGACCACCTCGTCAACGTCTCGATCGGGATCGAGGACACCGAGAAGACCCAGCAGCTCACCGTGCTGTTCAACTACGCGTCGGAACGCGTGACGCAACGTGCGGGCGGCCAGCCGGACTTTGTCGAGGACCCCGGCCTCACGATCGATATCGTCGCACGGACCGACATCAATCTCGGCGTGCCGATGGAGCTGTCGTTCGAAGCTCGCAACATTACCGGGCGAGACAACTTCGAGTTCCAGGAGCTCGGAGTGAACCGGATCGAGTTCAACACCTATGATGTCGGCACCTCCTTCTCCTTCGGGATTAAGGCCGAGTTCTGACGCGGCTGGCGTGCTGGGCGGCTCGCTAGTCGCCCAGCACCGATACCTGATCCATCCCGCTCATCGGAGTGGCAAGGCCGGTGGGCCACTTGGGGCGATAGGGGGCTTCGAGCGCCTTCACCTCATCCTCCGACAGCTCGATATCAAGCGCCGCAACCGCATCGTCGATATGCGAGGGCTTGGTCGCACCGATGATCGGCGCGGCGACGCTTTGGTGGGTATAGTGCCATGCCAGCGCGAGCGTTGCCATCGGCACGCCGCGCTGCTCGGACAGATCGGTCAGCGCGCGGATCACCGCATTGTCGGCCTCATCCTCCTGGTAGAGCATCTTGCCGAAGCCATCGGTTTTCGAGCGCACCGTCTCCTCGCCCAGCGGCCTTGCCAGCCGACCGCGCGCGAGCGGGCTCCATGGGATCACGCCGATGCCCTCGTCCTCGCAGAGCGGGAGCATCTCGCGCTCCTCCTCGCGATAGAGCAGGTTCAGCTGGTTCTGCATCGAGACAAACGGCGTCCACCCGTTTGCGCGCGCCACCTCCTGCGCCTTGGCGAACTGCCACGCATACATCGACGAGGCGCCGATATATCGCACCTTGCCCGCCTTCACGATGTCGTGCAGCGCCTCCATCGTTTCCTCGATCGGGGTCTGATCGTCCCAGCGATGGATCTGGTAGAGATCGACATAGTCCATCCCCAGCCGTCCAAGACTGTCATCCATCGCCTGCATCAGGCTCTTGCGCGACAGCCCGCCCGTATTGGGAGCGTTGCGCCAAGGCAGGTAAGCCTTGGTCGCGACCACGATCTCGTCGCGCCGCGCCATCTCCTTGAGGAGCTTGCCGGTGATCTCCTCGCTGGTGCCGCCCGAATACTGGTTCGCGGTGTCGAAGAAGTTGATCCCCGCCTCGAGCGCCTGCCGAAAGAATGCGCGGCTCTCATCCTCGCCGAGCAGCCAGTCGCCATGCCAGCCCTTGGTCGTGTCGCCATAGGACATGCAGCCAAGGCACAGGCGCGAAACCGAGAGGCCGGTGGGGCCGAGACGGGTGAACTTCATGGGTGCAATCTCCTCTCGATGGAACACCGAACCCGCCTTTTGCGAAAATTCGGTTCCGGCCCAAATGCCTCAAAACAAAACGTAAATGGGCGATTGCGGGTTCTCAAGTGTCAACTTTCAGATTTGCGTTCGTCTTCAATCATTTGCGCGCAATCATAGGCTGCGGGCGGCGGGTAGGAAAATGCGTGGAGCCCCCCCCCGGCTCAACTCAGCGTCAACCCGCCATCGACCACCAGCGTCTGCCCGACCACGTATGCGGCGAGGTCGGAAGCGAGAAACAGAGCCGCGCCCGCCATGTCCTCGGGCGTGCCCATGCGTCGCAAGGGGATAGATCGGAGCGCCCCTTCGCGCCTTTCGGGATGTTCGGTTGTGACGGTGGTGAGCTTGGTCGGAACGAGGCCCGGCGCGATGCCGTTGACCCGGATACCGTCCCTCGCCCACGCCTCGCCCAAGGATTTCACAAGGCTCGCCGCGCCCGCCTTGGACGCGCCGTATGCCGGGTTGCCGAGCGTCGACTTGAACGCCGCCACGCTGGACAGAACGATCATCGAACCGCCGCTCTCGGCCAGTGCGGGGTGAAAGGCGCGCGCGCAATCCATCACCGAATTGACGTTGACGTCCATCACAACGTCCCAGCCGGGTCGCTCGAATTCCTCGCGCCCGTAGCGCACCGTGCCCTGCGACTGGATCAGCACGTCGAGCGCGCCGATCTTCGCCGCCAGCGCGTCCGCCGAACCGCGGTCGGTGACGTCGAGATGCGCGTAGTCCAGCCCGGTAAAGTCGCTGTCCTCGGCCTCGAGGTAATCGCCCGCATCGGGCCGCGTGCCCGTGACGGTGACGCGAGCACCGCGCGCCCGAAAGCTCTGCGCGATCCCGTTGCCGATCCCGCTCGACCCGCCAATGACGAGGACGTGCTTGCCTGAAAAGTCGAGTGGGTCGGTCATGGAAAACTCCTCAGATCGCGCGGCTAACCACTTCCTTCATGATCTCGCTGGTCCCGCCATAGATGCGCTGGACGCGCGCGTCGCGCCACAGGCGGGCGATGGCGTATTCGTTCATATAGCCCGCCCCGCCGTGCAATTGCAGCGCGGCGTCGACCATCTCCCACTGCATCTCGGTGTGCCACAGCTTGGCGGCGCTCGCCTCGTCGGTGGTAAGCTCGCCGCGCAGGTGGCGCGCGATGGCCCAGTCGAGATGTGCCCAGCCGACCTGCAACTTCGACTTGAGGTCGGCGAGCGTGAACTTGGTGTTCTGGAATTCGAAGACGGTGGTGCCGAACGCCTTGCGCTCCTTGGTGAACTTCACCGCTTCGTCGAAGGCGCGCTGCGCTCCGCCCATTGCGCTGACCGCGATCGAGAGGCGTTCCTGCGGCAGCTCTTCCATGAGGTGGATGAAGCCCCGGCCCTCGCCGCCCAGAATGTTCGTCTTGGGCACGCGCACATCGGCGAAGAACAGCTCGGACGTGTCGGCGGAATGCTGGCCGATCTTGTCGAGATTGCGCCCCTTCTCAAAGCCCGGCGTGCCGGCATCGACAAGGACGAGGCTGGTGCCCTTCGCGCCTGCAGCCGGATCGGTCTTGGCGACGACGATCACGACATCGGCGTTCTGGCCGTTGGTGATGTAGGTTTTCGAGCCGTTGATAACGAGGTGGTTGCCATCCTCGATCGCCGTCGTCTTGATCCCCTGAAGGTCGCTTCCCGTGCCAGGCTCGGTCATCGCGATGGCGCTGATGATGTCGCCCGAAATCATGCCGGGCAGGTATTTCGCCTTCTGCTCATCGCTGCCGAGCCGTTCGAAATAGTTGACGGTGATGTCGTTCTGGAGCGTGAAGCCTGCCGAGGAGCCGAGATAGGCGAGCTCTTCTGCCAGCACGCAGTTGAACCCGAAATCGAGGCCCAGCCCGCCGTTCTCCTCACTGACCGTGGGGCACAGCATCCCTGCATCGCCCAGCGCCTTCCATACGCTCTTGGGCACGACACCATCGGCCTCGTGCTGGTCGAGATAGGGTTCAAGGCTTTCGGAAAAGACCTTGCGCACGGTGTCGCGAAAGGCCTCGTGGTCTTCGTTGTAGGCGGTGCGGTGCGCGGTATCGAGCATCGGTGGTTCGTCTCTCTCAATGGGGTAAAGTTGCGGGCTGCAACTGAACCGAGAGAGGCCGCGATGTAAAGTGCGAAACCGCTAGGTTGTCAGCCCACGAATGCGCGTTCGATCACGAACTGACCGGGCTTGTTGTTCGCGCCTTCGACGAAGCCGCGTGCTTCCAAGTCGGCGGCGTGGTCCTTGATCATGCCCATCGAGCCGCACAGCATGATGCGATCCTCGTCGGGCACCAGTTCCTTTGGTCCCTTGCTGTCCTTGAACAGCGTGCCATCGTCGATCAGCTGCTGGATGCGACCGGTCGTGTGGAAGTCCTCGCGGGTGACAGTCGGCACGTAGATCATCTTCGCGCGGTCCTCATCCTCGAGCAGCGGGTCACCTTCGAGCTTGCTTTCGAGCAGATCGCGATAGGCAAGGTCGGCGACGCGGCGGACCGAGTGGACCACCATCACTTCGTCATACATCGCGTAGACTTCGGGATCGCGCACAAGGCTCATGAACGGGGCAAGGCCGGTGCCGGTCGACAGCATGATGAGCCGCTTGCCCGGCAGCAGCGCATCAGTGACGAGCGTGCCGGTGGGCTTCTTGCCGAGATAGATCGGATCGCCCGGCTTGATGTGCTGGAGCCGCGAGGTGAGCGGGCCGTCCTGCACGATGATCGAGAGGAATTCGAGCTCCTCGGCATAGGAGGGGCACGCCATCGAATAGGCGCGCAGCAGCGGCTTGCCGTCCTCTTTCGGCAGTCCGATCATGATGAACTCGCCCGAACGGAAACGGAAGCTCGCCGGGCGCGTCATCTTGAGGCTGAACAGCTCCTCGTTCCATTGCTGGATTTCGGTGATCGTCTCGACCGAAATCGCGCCGCTTTCATTGAAGGCGTCGCGCGGGGGGATCGGGCTGTTGGTCATGTCGTTCAAGATGGGCCTCGGGATGCTTTGTTGCGGGCGCAAATGGAGGCTTTGCGCCCGCGCATCAAGTTAGAATAGCGATAGGTCGCTAAAGCGCGCCTTGCCCTAATTCCACCCAGCCCGGTCGAAGATCTCCACCGCCTGACGCTGGCCTGCGCCGATCTCGGCGGCGTTGAGAGTGTCAGGGCGGAACTCGCCGAGCGACGCGACGGCAGTATTGCCTTCAAGGCCCTGCACCGCCGGATACTCGTTGTTCCCGTCGGCGAAGTAACGCTGCGCGCTTTCCGACGTCAGGTATTCGAGGAAGCGGATGGCGTTTTCGCGGTTTGGAGCGCCCTTGACCAGACCTGCGCCTGAGACGTTGATATGGGTGCCTTTCCCGTCCTCGCCCTGGTCGGGGAAGATCACGCCGATCGCATCCCAGATCGCCCGCTCGGCGGGGTCTTCACTGCCGGCAAAGCGCGCAAGATAGTAGGTGTTGACCACCGCGATCCGGCATTCGCCCGAAGCGACGCCCTCGATCTGCGCGGTGTCGTTGCCCTGCGGATCGCGCGCGAAGTTGGCGACCACGCCGCTCGCCCAGTCCTCGGCCACGCCTGCATCGTAATTGGCAATGATGCTGGAGAGCAGCGAGATGTTGTAGATGTTCGACGAGGAGCGGATGCAGATATCGCCGCGCCATTGCGGATCGGCGAGGTCGAGATAGGTGTCGAGACCTTCGGGCTCGCCCGCTTCCTTGTTGTAGATGATCACGCGAGCGCGGGTCGACAGGCCGAACCACAGACCTTCAGGGTGGCGCAGATAGTCCGGCAGGCGCTCGTTCAGCACGTCGCTATCGACGCCCTCGAGAATGCCCGCTTCCTCAGCGCGCCACAGACGGCCTGCGTCGACTGTGATGAGTAGGTCGGCGCTGGTGAGATCGCCTTCGCTCACGATCCGCTCGATCAGCGCATCGGCGTCGGCCTCGATCCGATTGACGGTGATGCCGGTCTGTTCGGTGAAGTCTTCGTACAGCGCCAGGTCGGTGTCATAGTGGCGCGAGGAATAGATATTGACCTCGCCCGCATCGCCCGGTGCGCTCTCACCACCCGAACACGCCGCCACCGAAAGAGCCGCCAGGGCGCCAAGAACCATACGCTTCATCAACCATTCCTCCGTCTAATTGCGAATGCGTTGCAATAGTATTTATGCGATTGCAAGCGCTATCTGCGCGCAAAGGCCCTGAGGCTGCTTCCGCGCGGCTCCAATCGGTAGCGCTCGCCCGCGACCACCTCGGCATCGGTTTGCGCAACGATCTCAGCGCCTTCCTCGTTTGCGAGCAGGACCCGCGCGCCCGATGCAAGCGGGTGCACATCGCGAACAACCAGCCCCGCCTCGTCGGGATAACATTCAAGCTCGGCCGAATGGACCAGCAGGTCGAGCGCCTCGGCCTCAGGCACGGCCCCGTGCGCCGATGCCAGCGGCCACAGCCCGAATGCGGTGCGCAAGCCCTCCGCCTCGTGCGTCGCCTCGATCACCTGCGCGCCGCCGAAGATCGCGCCGACTGAAGCGGTGGCGGGTTCGTCATGCAGGTCCTGCGGATTGCCGAACTGGACGATCCTACCCGCCTCCATCACCGCGATGTGATCGGCAATGTCGAGCGCCTCTTCGGGATCGTGAGTGACGAGCACGGTGGTCGTCCCGGCCTCGCGCAAGAGCCTGCGGCATTCGCGGCGCAGGCTTCGGCGCAACACGATATCGACGCTGGCGAAGGGTTCATCCATCAGCAGCACGCGCGGCCCCGGCGCCATTGCGCGAGCGAGCGCGGCGCGTTGCTGCTGCCCGCCCGAAAGCTCGTGCGGATAGCGCTCCCCCAGCCCGCCAAGGCCGACCCGGTCGAGCCATGAATCGATCTCGCCATGCCGCTCGCGCGCCAGCCCGAAGGCGACATTCTTCGCGATCGTCATGTGCGGAAACAGCGCCCCGTCCTGAAAGACGAGACCGATTTCGCGAGCTTCGGGTGCGGGATTGACGCCGGGCGATGCGAGCGGTTCGCTTCCGACCAGCACTTCGCCCTGCTGCACACCCAGAAGCCCTGCGGCGAGGTTCAGCAAGGTTGACTTTCCGCAGCCCGACGATCCAAGCAGGCACGTAATCTGGCCGGTCGGCGCGGTGAAGGACACGTCATGCAGCGCCGTATTATCCCCGTAAGCATGGGCAATATGACGAAATTCGAGGCTCACATTATTGTCCTGTCCGGCAAGGTGCACGACGCGTGCAGCTAGGCCGCCTTACGCAATTCGCAAGTGCAAGGGCAAGCGGCACGGGCACCGGCACCCATTCCGGCTCGATGAGCGGGTGGACGATCGGAGCGCTGGTGATCGCCGCTTTTGCAGCGCTGCCGATCTTCGCAATCCTCTTTGCCGCACCGACCGGCGGGGTCGGAGCGCTCACCCATCTCGCGAGCACCGTGCTCCCGCGATATGTCGGCAACACGCTGCTGCTGATGCTGCTTGCGGGCGGGTTCGCGGCTGTGGTGGGCACCGGTTGTGCGTGGCTGGTGACGGCGGCGCGCTTCCCCGGACGACGCATCTTCGCGTGGGCGTTGGTCCTCCCGCTCGCCGTTCCCGCCTATATCGCGGCCTATATCTACGCCGACCTGCTCGATTTCTCCGGCCCGGTGCAAAGCGTCCTGCGTGCCATCACCGGCTGGGATGTGGGCGAGTACTGGTTCCCGCAAGTGCGCTCGCTCGGCGGGGGAGCCTTCGTCCTCGGCATCGTGCTCTACCCTTACGTCTACCTGCTCGCGCGCGCCGGTTTCGTTGCGCAAAGCCTTTCGCAATTCCGCGCCGCGAGGAGCCTCGGCGCGAGTCCTTCGCGCGCGTTTCGGCACGTCGCCCTGCCCGCAGCGCGGCCGGCAATTGCGGGCGGTCTGGCGCTTGTGCTTATGGAGGTGCTCGCCGATTTCGGGGTTGCCGACTATTTCGCGATTCCCACCTTCTCGACCGGCATCTTCCGCACCTGGCTGGCGATGGGCGACAAGCAGGCGGCGATGGGTCTGGCGGCGATAATGCTGCTCTTCGTCATCGCGCTGATCGCTCTCGAAGCGCGGACGCGGACAGGGCGCACCGCGAGCAAGGATGGGCTGGCGAACCGATCCGAAGAGGCTCCGCTGATCGAGCTGTCGAGCACCGGAAAGGCGCTGGCGACGCTCGCCTGCCTGCTGCCGCTTTCGCTCGGCTTCCTCATCCCTGCCGGACACCTTGCATGGCTTTCAATGGGCGATCGCGCATTGGCGGCAATCGGCGAGATTGGCACCTATCTGAGCGGGAGCCTGTGGCTTGGCCTCGCGACAGCCTTGGTGTGCCTTGCGAGCGCATTGCTGCTCGCCTTTGCCAAGGCGCGATCGGCTTCTCCCGTGACGCGCGGCGCCATTCGCATTTCGACGCTCGGCTATGCGCTGCCCGGCGCCCTGCTCGCGGTTGGGCTGCTTGCACCTCTGGGAGCCATTGATGGTAACCTTAGTCGCTTCGTGCGCGACACGTTCGGCTATTCGGGCGGGCTGATCCTGACCGGCACGAGCGCGGTGCTGATTTATGCGCTTTCGGTGCGGTTCCTCACCGTCGCTTTCAACAGCGTGGACGGAGGGCTTTCCAAGATCCCGCCTTCGCTCGATGCCGCCGCGCGTTCGCTGGGGGCCGGTCCTGCGCGGGTTCTCGCCCGCATCTATGCGCCGCTGCTGAGCCCGAGCCTTGCCGCTGCCGCCGCGCTGGTCTTCATCGACACGCTGCGCGAACTGCCCGCCACGCTGATCCTGCGTCCCTTCAACCTCGAAACGCTGGCGACGCGCACCTACCGGCTCGCCAGCGATGAACGGCTGGTCGAAGCCTCGATCCCTGCTCTGATACTGCTTGTGGCGGGCCTGTTGCCGGTGCTGCTGCTTACCCGGACGGGCAAAAACTAGTCCTCGCCCAACCCTAGTCCGCGTCGAAATTGCCGATCCCGTAGCGGTGCATCTTGGAATAAAGGCTCTGGCGCGAAAGGCCGAGTATCTCGGCGGCCGAAGCACGATTGTCCGAGGTGAATTCGAGCGCGGCCTCGATACACAGCCGCTCGATCAACTCGGTGCTCTCGCGGGTGATCTCCTTCAAAGACATCCGCCCGACCATCTCTGTCAGCTGATCGACCGAACGCGGTAGAGCTTCGATCGCCGGCGGCAGATCGCGAACCCGGCGCGCGATCGGCCTGATCAGGAAAGCGTAGAGCCCGCCCTCGCCGCTTTCGCCGAGCGAGCGCACCGCCGAGATTTCAACCGGCTCACCCTTCGCATCGCCATCCTTGCGCACCACCGTGCCGACATTGCGCGCGGCGCCGTGCTCCTCGATCTGGTTTTCGATGAGTTCAAGATCAATGCCAGGGCGCCCGATCCATTGCGACAGATGCTTGCCGCGCATCATCTGAGCGCTGGCCGCCCCGACAAGCTCGACGAAGGCCGCGTTCGCGCTGATCAGTTCGCAGGCGCTATCGGCGATCACAAATCCGTCAGGCATGGCATCGATGAGCTGAAGCGTGTCGGGCGCGGTGTCATCGGACTGTGATTCCTCACCATCGGACAGGCGCACCATCAGCAACCGTTCCCGGTCCTGCGCAAACCCGGTTAGTGTAGCGCGTACCTCGCCGCGACCGCCGGCGAGACGGATCGTGACGGGAGACATGGATTCGGACGCCAGTGCCGCGCCTGCAAGCGCCTGCACCGCCTCGCGCGAATTGGTCTGGATCAGCGGAGTGAGCCTCTTGCCCGGCAGTGATCCGGCGCGCGCGTCGAACAATTTGTGCGCGGCGGGATTGGCTTCGCGAATGCGCAGCGATCCCGCCTCGACGATCAGCACGGGCTCACCCAATTGCTCGAACAGCATGGCGTAGCGCGTTTCGAGCTGGCGCATGGCGCGATAGTCGCGTTCGAGCGATTGCTGGACCTGAAGGAGATGTTGCTGTGCGCGGCTGAATTCGGCCAGGTCGCGGCCGAATGCGATGCATTGCTCACCTCCATTGACCGCGAGCACGGCGTAGCGAACCGGGATGTCGCCATCGCTTGATGGATGGTTGACCTGCCGCCAGTGCTGTACCTCACCGCGGCAGGCAGCTTCGAGCATTTCGGTGATCTTGGGACGGCTTTCGATCGTAACGGTCTCAACCCAGGGCGACCCTTCCCAGCCGACGAAATCGGGATAGTCGTTGGGATCAAAGGCGCTGTCGATGATCGTCCCGTCGCAATCGATCACGAGCGTAATGTCGCCCGCGACCATTGCCAATTTCATCGCCGCTTCGGGATCGAGCGTATCGAACAGTTCGGCAGCCTTGCCGAAGGGGTCTTTGCCAAGAATCGAATGCTTGCGAGTGAGCATGTGGGGCGCGCCTATCGCATTTGCGCACGTACCATCGGGGACTGGATCAACGTTCGTGCCACATCGAGTGCGGCTCGAGCGTCTGCGCCGGTCCCATCGGCTCCCACTTCGGCAACGAGTGCTGGGTTGGAGTTGATTGTTCGACCACCGATCATAACGGCGATATTCGGATTGACTGAGGCGCCTCTAACATCCTCGATCAAACCACGGATCGTCGGGCTAGGACAATCCTTGGTAAGCGTCAATCCGAACAGGTCGAACGGTTCATTCGCGACACACTCGAGCAATTCCTTCTTCTCCGGCCGGACCAGCGCTGTGCTGTGCCAGTCGGATGCAGAGAAAAGCTCGTCGAGCATCAGGCTTGCGAATTCGTGGTTGTCGCCGGGCATGGCGCTGAACAGGACGCGCCCGATCGTCTCGGGCTGCTCTTGGCTGCGCACTCGGCCATGGTTGGCGGAGGAGCTGTGTGTCCGCCGGCGGGCGAGGATGTGCATGGCCTCCTGCAAGCGCCAGATACCAACGGTCACATCGAGAAAATCGACATCATCCGTGGCCCACCATTCGCCCAGCTTGTGGGCGGCCGGAGCAAGCAGATCGAGACAGATTGCGTCGAAATCGTTTTCTTCATGCGAAGCGCACAACGCATCGATATACTCGACCAGCAGCGCAGCGTCGTAAGTGAGAGAGCGTTCGGCGAGCATGACGATCGATGCGTCGACCCGCGCTCCTTCGCCCGACTCGGGGCCTTTCGCTTCCCCACCCTCGAAGTCTGTCACCCCAGACTCCTCTTTCTTGGTCGCGAGAATTCTCGCGACGATCAGTGCCGCGAACCCAAGCCCACGGAAAACATGCATCTTCCAGTCAAGCAGCTTGGACACCCTATCGAAGCAACGAAAAAACGCAATATTCACATTCGCTTGACTGAAGCTGTCAAAAAACTTTGACGTCAATTCACTTTGACAATGTCGGGGCACGCGACTACTGTGCACGCCTGCCTTTCGGGGCATTTGTTAGGTCGTGCGTCAACTTATTGGGGTCTTCAAGGTTGGTGTGCGCGACCTCTAAATCGGTATGGGCGCCCTCTAAGCGTCCATGTCGACGCCGCCGAGAGCAGGTGCAGATCCCACGCCTGCCCTCGGCGGCACCCCAATCCTGAAATCCGATTCCTCGATGCTGCCCTTTTGGCAGCCTTGCGACTATTCCAGCCAACCGCGGCGTTCGGCTTCGGCGAAGACCTCGAAAAATTCCTCGTTGGCGCGACCCGGATGATCTGCGGTGCGCGCGGCCTCCAGGTTCGCGGTCATCCCTTCGCCTTCGACGACGATGATCCCGACGCTTCCGGCGGCGTAGTGCGGCACGCATTGAATACCGTAGATGCCGGGCTCGGGCACAACGTACGACGCGGCTTCTCCGGGCTCGCTAGCAAAACCGCGTGCGCCTTCCGGGAGCATGGTCTCGATCGAGGCGATTTCGTGTTCGGGTGAAGAAGGCACAAAGCGGATCGTGTCGCCGACCTTCGCTCTGACGAGGCGCGGGGAAAACTGCCTGAGCGGCCCGTTCTCATCACCCTCGCGCATTGTCATGGCAATTTCGATGATGGTCCCGGTCGCTTCGACATCGGGCGTGGGCGCGACATCCTTGGTAGGGTTGGGCGGCGGATCGGGCTGCGGTTCGGCGACCGGTTCGCAGGCGGTCAGGGTCAGGAGGGAGAGGAAGGTGAGAGAGAATAGCGGGGTCTTGGGAAGAGAGGGCATTGTTTAAAGGTATTGATCTGTCTTGGGTGGTAGGTCTGAGTGGAGGTCAGCCTCCCTGCGTTTCGAGGAAGGCGATGATGTCCGCCCGCTCCTGCGGGTCGGAGATGCCCGCAAACGGCATGCGATTGCCGGGCATGAACTCGCGCGGGTTTTCGAGGTAATCGAACAGCGCTTCGGGCGTCCATTCGAGGTCGGCGCTCGCATTGGCGTCCGAATAGTTGAAGCCGGCAATTGCGCCTGCCTGACGGCCGACCACGCCGTGCAGTGTCGGACCGATCGTGTTCCGGCCGGGTTCGAGCAAGTGGCAAGCACGGCACTTGCCATAGGCGCGCTCGCCCGCCGCTGCATCGCCGGTGAGGTCGGTAAAGGCTGGTTCGGCCTGGGCAGGCGCGGTGGGATCGTCCGACGCCGGTTCGCCCGAGCACCCGGCAATCGCCAGGCTGCCAGCAAGAAGCGTCGATATGATTGTCAGTTTGCGCATCGCTGGTTTCGCAATCCCTTGCCGATGATGTGCGGAGTTAACGCGGCACACTAACAAATGTTTCCTTTGCCCCGATTTCCAGAGGCATAGCTGCGATGGATTGCCTATTGCGCGGCTCGCGCTAAGACTGACGCCCATGAAGAACATGCCCTGGTATTCGAAGCTCGCGCTCGGCGCGGTCATCTTTCTCCCGCTGTGGTTCGTCATCGGCGCGCTTGGCACCAAGTTCGGCGTTTGGACCTACGCGATCGGACTGGTCTTCTTCGTCTTCACGGCGGGGACGTGGCTGCTTGGTATTGTCGCGCTGATTGGTGTGGTCGCGCTCATCATGGCGCTTTTGAGAAAGCCCCGCAGCAGGTTCCAGATCGGCATTGCGGCCGCAGCGATCATCTTGCCGGCTGCGATCTTTGCGCAGTTCATCGCGCTTCAGGGCACGGCGAGCGACAACCCGATCCACGACGTTGCGACCGACACCAGCAACCCGCCCGAATTCTCGCCCGAGGTTCGCCGCGCGCGGCTTCAGGCCGACGCCAATCGCCTGAACGATTACCAGACCCCGCTGCGCGAGCTTGACGCCTATGCCAGCAGTCCGCCCGAGCTGGGGATCAAGAACCATGCGCAGATAATTACCGAAAGCTATGCAGAGCTTTCGCCGCTCCCGCTTGGTGGAGCGAGCCGCGAGGATGCCGTCGCAGCCGTGGCGGCGGCGATGGGCAATATGGGCTTTGCCGACATTCGCACCGATGCCGAAGCAGGCCGGGTCGAAGGCGTGGCCGAGACGTTCTGGTACGGTTTCAAGGATGACGTGGTCGCGCGAATCGGCGAAAACCAGATCGACTTCCGCTCGGTCAGCCGCGTGGGTCGTTCGGACCTTGGCGCGAACGCCGCTCGCATCGCCGAATTGCGCGAGCGCGTGGCCGAGCAGATCGGCCAGCGGTAGGCCTTAGCGGAAGGTCTTCACCGCGAGCGCACTGCGCTGGATGACGGTCAGCACGCATAGCGCGGCGTATCCGTAGGCGATCACCGCGAACCATGCGGGAAACAGGCACATTGCGATGAACACCGCGATTGTCTCGGCCCCTTCGGCAAGGCCGGTGGAGTAGAAAAAGCTCTTCTTGCCATGCGCCTCGGTCGCGTCGCCTCTCTCGGCGGCAGTGACGGCGAAGGCGAGGAAGCTGACCCCGGTAAGCACGAAACTCGCCACCAGCACGCAGGCTGCGAGGACGTCTTCGGGTCGGGCAATCCCGAATGCGAGCGGGATCGATACGTAGAAGGCGAAGTCTGCCACGATGTCGAAATAGCCACCCAGCGCGGTTGGGCCATTGGCGCGTGCAACGGCCCCGTCGAGGCCGTCGGCGAGGCGATTGCCGACAATCAGCGCAAGGCCAAGCCAGAAGTGCCCGTGCGCGATCGCGACCGCTGCGCCCAACCCGATCGCCAGCCCGACGAACGTCAGCAGATTGGCGCTCACGCCCACGCCTGCGAGCGCCCTTCCGGCAGCGTTGAGCGGCGGGTCGATCAGCGGCCTGAGCTTCGAGTCGAACATCAGCTGAAGCCTCCGAATGTGACGAGCCCAATCCACGCGCCCGTCATCGCGGTGGCGATATTGCCTGCGATCCAGCTCTTCATCCCCAGCCCCGCAGCCTCCGCGCGGCGCTCGGGGCAGAGCGTGCCGATGGTCGAGACCAGCAAGCCCACGCTTGCAAGGTTTGCGACCCCACACAGCGCATAGGTCACGATCAACAGGCTGCGCGCACCGAACGTGTCCTCGGGCAATGCGGCAAGCTCGAGATAGGCAACATATTCGTTGAGGATCGCCTTGGTGCCCATCAGCCCCCCCGCCGCTTGCGCTTCGCCCCAAGGCACGCCGATCAGCCACATGACCGGCGCGAACAGCCAGCCGAAGATGCGTTTCAGTGTGAGCGGTTCGTCACCCACCAGCGGGAGCAGCGCAAGCGCCTGATCGGTGAGCGAAACCAGCGCGAAGATCACTATGATCACCGCGATCACCGCGAGGAACAGCTGCATCCCGTCCATCGTTCCTTTCACGATGGCGTCGATCGAGCTTTCGTATTTGAGGCCAGGCTCGTCCTCGTTTTCCGATGTTTCGGTCTTTGCGTCGCCTTCTTTTTGCGGGACCATGATCCGCGCGACCAGCAATGCCGCGGGGAGCGATACGAGCGATGCCGAGATCATGTGACCGACCGCATCGGGCACGGTCTCTCGCAGGGTCGTTGCATAGAGGATCAGGATCGCGCCCGAGATCGTCGCCATCGCGAGCACCATGACCTGAAACAACTCTGCGCGGCTCATCTTCGCAAAATAGGCGCGCACCACCAGCGGGCTTTCAACCACGCCGAGGAACATGTTGGCCCCGCCAGAGAGGCCCACCACCCCGCTCACACCCAGCGATTTGCGCAAGAGGAAGGAGAGCCCGTTGACCAGCCAGCGGAGCACGCCCCAGTGCCACAACAGAGCTGCCAAGGCAGAGAAGACGATCACCAGCGGCAGGATCTGGAACGCGATAACGAGCGGCGCGTCGGCGCCCTCCTTCAGCTCGAACGGCAGGTCCGCCCCGCCGAGATATCCGAACATGTAGGACGATCCGTCGAGCGTCGCACGCTCGATTGCGGCCACGCCTTCATTGGCGATCAGCAGCGCGTCCCACACGAAGGGCACGCGCACGATCACCAGCGCCAGCGCGCCCTGCAAGGCGAGCGCGCCGAGGATCCATCGCCAGCCGGGACGGCCAGCGCGGTCCTCACTCACCCCCCATGCAATAGCGAGTAGCACGGCAATCCCGATGATCCCGCGCAGCTGGTCGAAAGTTTCCAAAAGTCAGTCCCCTTTGCCCCCTCTTACGAAGGCTCAGCCGCGCCGCCAATCGTGATATTTCTCGACAATCGAAAGCAGCTTTTCCGGCTTGTTCTTCTTCTTCCAATTGCCGGCGGCAAACTTGTTGGCTTCGGCGAGCGTCGGATAGGCGTGAACCGTGCCCATGATCCCATCGAGGCCGATCTTGTGCTTCATCGCGAGCGTGAACTCGGCAATCAGCTCGCCTGCATTGGCGCCCACGATCGTCGCGCCAAGGATCGTGTCCTTGCCGGGCTTGGTCAGAACTTTAACAAAGCCGCGCCTTTCGCTCTCTGCAATTGCCCTGTCGCTTGCCTCGAGCTGGTAGGTCGTGACCTCGTATTCGGTGCCCTCTTCCTTCGCTTCGCGTTCGTTGAAGCCGACGCGGGCGAATTCGGGGTCGAGGAAGGTGACGGCGGGGATCACGCGGTAGTCAGCGCGGAACTTCTTGAACTGGCCGAACAGCGCGTTGACGCTTGCAAACCAGGCCTGGTGGCTAGCGGTGTGGGTGAACTGATACGGCCCCGCGACATCGCCCGCGACGAAGATGTTGGGAAACTTCGTAGCGAGAAAATCGTCGTGGACGACCGTCTTCTTCGTATCGATGCCGAGTTCTTTGAGGCCATAGCCTTCGAGCCGTGCGGCGCGACCGACCGCGACGATCAACGTGTCGAAAGCATGCGTGGCCTCACCGTCCTCGCCCTTGGAGACGAGCGCGCCGTTCTCGACCCGCACGGCTTCGCGCCCCAACTGCACATCGACGCCGGCATCGCGTAGGGTTGTGGCCGCCAGCTCGCTGACCTCGTCATCCTCGCGGCCCAGCACGCGGTCGCTCATCTCGATCTGGGTGACGTTCGATCCGAGACGCGAGAGCGCCTGGCTGATCTCGCACCCGATCGGGCCGCCGCCTAGGACGACGACCTTGCGCGGCGCGTGGTCCATTTCATCAAACGCGTCCCACATCGTGTCGCTTGTGAGGTAGCCCGATCCTTCCAGCCCCTCGATATTGGGCACGAAGGGCTCCGCACCGCTCGCGATCACGATGCTGCGCGCGGTCAGGCGCTGGGTGCCGCCGTCATTGCGCGCGATCTCGACCGTCCACGGGTCGACGATCTTTGCATAGCCGAGCACCACGTCGACGCCTTCGTTTTCAAAACGCTCCGGACTGTCATGCGGCTCAATCGTCTTGATTGCCCCCTGCACCCGCTCGATGACCTTGCCGAAGGGCACTTCGGGCTCGACCGAGGTGAGGCCATACTTGTCGGCATTGCGCATGGTGCTTGCGACCTTGGCGCTCTTGATCAGTGCCTTCGAGGGCACGCAGCCGGTGTTGAGGCAATCGCCGCCCATCTTGTTTGCTTCGACGAGCGTGACCTTGGCCTTCACCGTCGCGGCGATCAACGCGGAGACGAGGCCAGCCGATCCGCCACCGATGACGATCATGTTGCGATCGAACTTCTTAGGCTTGTCATAGCCCGCATAGACCTTGCGCCGCTGGATCACGCCGACAATGCCCTTGGCGATCCACGGCACCAACGCGAGCAGGACAAAGCTGCCGATCAGCACCGGGGACAACAGGCCAGACGTGCTCTCGATCTGCGCAAGCTGCGTGCCTGCGTTCACATAGACGATCGTGCCCAGCAGCATCCCGATCTGGCTCACCCACGCAAAGGTCCACACCTTGATCCGGGTGAGGCCCATGACCAGGTTGACCACGAAGAACGGGATCAGCGGGATCATGCGGATCGTGAAGAGGTAGAATGCCCCATCGCGCTCCAGCCCCTGATTGATCGTCTTCAACCGGTCGCCGAACTTGGCTTCGACGGTGTCGCGCAGGACATAGCGCGAAGACAGGAAAGCGAGCGTCGCGCCGATGGTCGAGGCGAATGAGACGAGGATCGTCCCCGTCACCAGCCCGAACAGCGCGCCCGCCGCGAGCGTCATGATCGCGGCTCCCGGCAAAGACGCGGCGGTGACACCGACATAGATGAGAAAGAAGATCGCGAGAACGAGAACTGCGTTCTCCTCGTAGAAACCCTGCGCCTGATCGACGCGGGACTTGATCCCCTCGATCGTCAGTTCGCTACCGAGATCGAACCAGAAGTAAGCGGCGATAAGCGCGGCGAGCGCGGCGATGATGATGATCTTTTTCATGTGTTCCTCTGCCGCCCAGTTCGCGAGCCATATCCGATTGGTTACTCAGCTTCTCGCAAGACGCGCGTATTTCGAAATCCAGCGCATGTCGATCCAATGCTTGAGCCGTGAGACCCAGCGCCCCTGCGCGGCGAACGGACCATAGCTCGCGATCGCCCCTCCCTGTCCGGTAGAGAGCAGGTAGAGATTGTTCCAGCGTGGAATGTAGCTTTGGCGCGGTTCCTCGCCCGCCATCGCAGCGCGCAGATTGGCGGCGAGGACGGGTCCAGCAAAGACCGCGTGGACGCCCGAATGCGGGATGTCGCGATCGGTGCGCGCGGCGACGTCGCCGACCGCAAACACATTGGGGTGCGAGGTCGAACGTTGGTGCGCGTCCACCGAGATGAAACCCTCCCGGTCGGTCGCCAGTCCGCCCTTGCCCGGCCAGTCCGGCGCAGCGCTGCCCAAGGCGGCGACGATCAGGTCGGCGATTGCAAGCAGATCGTCTCGGATGGTGACGTCTTTCTCGATCACCTCGATCCCCTGCCGCCCAAACTCGGCTGCGACCTTGGCGCGCACGGCGGAGGAATGGTCGGGCAGCAGGCCGGGACTGCCGGTGATGAAGGTCACTTCGGGCATCGGCGATGCGCGCTCCCGATTGCGAAGTGCAAAGGCGAGTTCGGTCCCTCCCGCACCTCCGCCGACGACCGCGATGCGCTCAGCGGGCGGCGCATCCTCGAGCCGCTCCACAAAACCGCCGATCGGGCGAATGTCGAGCAGCCGCGGATCATCGCCCAGCACAGCCCGCGCCCGGCCCACTCCGCCGGAGTCTATCGAGACGACATCGTAGCGGATCAGGCCATTGGACTGAGTCAGAACCGAAGACGTCGCTGGATCAATCGCGACACATCGATCCAGCACCAGCTCCACCCCCGCGCGCTCGGCCAGCGCGCCTACATCGACTGTGCCCTCGTCGCGCTGGTACTGGCCTGCGATCCAGCCCGGCACCATGCCCGAATAGCGAAGCGTGCGCGAAGGGGTGAGCAGGGAAGCCTGCTCGCACGGCAACCCGTTCTCGATCCAGTCGGCGAGGACCGCGACATGCGCGTGCCCTCCCCCGACCAGCAAAAGGTGTTTGCGATCAGCTATCCTGCCGACCTTCGATCAGCCGCTCGACAAGGCTCGGATCGGCGAGCGTCGAGGTGTCGCCGAGCGATCCGTAGTCGTTCTCCGCCACTTTGCGCAGAATACGCCGCATGATCTTGCCCGAACGGGTCTTGGGCAGGCCGTCGGTGAACTGGATGCGGTCGGGCGTCGCGACGGGGCCGATCTCGGTGCGGACATGTTGGCGAAGCTCTGCGTGGAGCGCGTCGGAGCCTTCCTCCCCCGCGTTGAGCGTGACGTAGCAATAGATGCCCTGCCCCTTGATGTCGTGCGGGAAGCCCACGACCGCGGCCTCGGCCACCTTGTCGTGCAGCACCAGCGCGCTTTCGACTTCGGCGGTGCCCATGCGGTGGCCCGAGACGTTGATGACATCGTCCACGCGGCCGGTGATCCAGTGATAGCCATCCGCATCGCGCTTGCACCCGTCGCCGGTGAAGTACTTGCCGGTATAGGTGCTGAAATAGGTCTGCACAAAGCGTTCGTGGTCGCCATAGACGCTGCGCGCCTGGCCGGGCCACGAGTGCGTGATGCACAGATTGCCCTCGGTCGCGCCGTCCAGAACCGCGCCGTCATTGTCGACAAGCTGCGGGCGGATGCCGAACATTGGAAGCCCCGCAGACCCCGGCTTCATGTCGTGCGCTCCGGGCAGGGTTGTGATCATGCAGCCACCCGTCTCGGTCTGCCACCAGGTGTCGATGATCGGGCAGCGCTTTTCGCCCACCACGTCGTAATACCAGCGCCACGCCTCGGGATTGATCGGTTCGCCGACCGATCCGAGCAGCCGTAGCGAACTCCGGTCGCGGCTGGTCACGAAATGATCGCCTTCGCGCATCAGCGCGCGGATCGCGGTGGGCGCGGTGTAGAGAATGTTGACCTTGTGCTTGTCCACCACGTCCCAGAAACGCCCGAAATCGGGGTAGTTGGGAACGCCTTCGAACATCACACTGGTCGCGCCGTTGATGAGCGGGCCGTAGACCAGATAGGAGTGACCGGTGACCCAGCCGATATCGGCGGTGCACCAGAAAACTTCGCCTTCCCGGTAGTCGAAAATGTAGTGGAACGTGGTCGCGGTCCACACGCCGTAGCCGCCGGTCGTATGGAGCACGCCCTTTGGCTTTCCGGTCGAGCCTGAGGTGTAAAGGATGAAGAGCGGGTCTTCGGCGGCCATGCGCTCGCACGGCACATCGACGTCCGATTTGACCTCGTGGAACCAGTGGTCGCGGCCATCGATCATCGGCACGTCGAGCCCGGTGTGCCTGACTACCAACACGCCGTCGACGCTGACCCCGTCGCGTTCGAGCGCCGCGTCGACATTGGCCTTCAAAGGCACGGACTTGGTGCCGCGAAGCCCCTCATCCGCCGTGACCACAAAGCGGCTTTCGCAATCGGTGATCCGACCTGCCAGCGCTTCGGGAGAGAAGCCGCCGAACACGACCGAGTGAATTGCGCCCAGCCGCGCACATGCGAGCATTGCGGTCGCGCCTTCGACGATATTGGGCATGTAGATCGTTACCCGCTCGCCCTTGGTTACGCCGATAGCCTTGAGCGCATTGGCCATCTCGATGACCTCGGCGTGAAGCTGGCGATAGGAGAGCGAGCGGCCCTTTGACTTGGGATCGTCGGGTTCGAAGATGATCGCGGTCGCATCGGCGCGGGTTTCGAGATGGCGGTCGACCGCGTTGTGACACAGGTTCACAACACCATCCTCGAACCACTTGATTTCAACCGGATCGTAGGACCAGTCGCCGCCCTTGGCAGGTGCCTCGAACCAGTCGAGCCTGCCCGCCTGTTCAAGCCAGAAGCCATCGGGATCGGCGATCGAGCGTTCGTATTGCTTGCGATATTCCTCGGCGGTGCAGTGAGTGTTTTCCAGCGATCCGGGTCGCGTGACGAACTCGCTCATCAATTGTCTCCCTTTAAGGGCGGTTTAGGTTGGGCCGCGGGGGCCTGTCCATATGTTTGAAGCGCTTGGCGCGTGTCGATGTCGATCAGCCATTCGGAAGGGCAATCGATGACCCGGCCCCGCGCCAACAAATCCCGCGCGCCGGTGTCGCCCGATTGCCGCGCCAAGGCGCTGAAATGTTTACTTCCGATGATCGCGGGAGGCATGCGCGAGGCTCCGTTGCTTGAACAGATAAGGTCGCTCGGGTCGGCGAACGCTTCGATCAGGGCGTCGAAATGTTCGCGCTGGATCAGCGGCATATCGGCGAGCGCGATGATCAGTCCGTCAAGTTCGGCGTCGATTGCCAGCATGCCAGCGGTCGCAACCGATGTCCCGATCCCCCGCATGGCGTCGGTGTTCACCACGCTTTGAAATCCAGCTGCCTGCCACGCGGTCGTCCAGGGATGCTCAAGCCGTGACACGACGATCCAGCGGTCGGCCTCTGCAATACGATCGAGAGGAAGCGCCGCGACCACATGCTCGCCGAGCGGTCTGCCGCGAAAGGGCTGTGCAAGCTTGTCCTCCTCACCGAACCGCCGAGATGCGCCTGCGGCGAGGACTGCGGCACCGATCCGCATGGGCCTATCCACACGCCGCCTCGAAGTCGGCATCCTGGTAGGCGCGAACCACCTGCGCCAGCGTCGACAGCGCGAGGGTGTGCGGGTCGCGCGAGGAATGGAACAGTCCGATCGGCGCGCGGATGGTGGCGAGTTTTTCCTCGCTTACACCGCGTGCGCGCAGGGCTTCGAGCCGCTGGGCATGCGCCTTTCGGCCTCCCATCGCGCCGACATAGAAGTGGGGTAGATCAAGGGCAGATGCCATCAGATCGACCTCCCAATCGTGATCGTGGAAGAGGAAAACGAATGCAGTCCACGGATCGCTTTCGAGTAGATCAGTCTGGGTCGTGCGGCTCAGAAATCCAACCGGCACATCACAGGCCTTGAGCGCTTCGGCAATGCGTTCATCAGGCGTGAGCACGTGCACCGGGGAATGCATTTCGCGCGCGAGGTTGGCCAGCGCCTCGACCCCCGCTCCGTGGCCGATGATCGCAATGCGTGGGGCGGGCCAGTGGCCGAAAACGCCCTCGCCTGTTTCGGGATCGAAGTGCGTGGGGTTCCAGCCAGCTTCGCACTGCGCGTCTCCATCGGCGAGGCGAATTGAGAAGGATCGCCGATCGCTCTTTGCCTTGAGGCATGCCTCCGCAAGTTGGCTGTTTCCGAGCGGTTGGAAATGCACGTCGAGCCCGCCGCCGCAGGGGAGCTTGATGTCGAGGTAGGGAGAACCCGCGCCGAACCTGACCACCCTCGGGTTCCCCGCTTTCAGCGCCTCCAGCGCCTCAGCCACCACCGCATTCTCGATGCAACCGCCCGACAAAGACCCGGCAAAGCTTCCATCCGCCGCGACGCCCATCACCGTGCCGGGTTCGCGCATCGAGCTTCCCTCGACCGCGCCAACGGTCACGAGCACGCAAGGAGACCCGCTTGCCTGTCGTTCGGCGAGGAAGCGGAAAACGCGCGCGCGGTCCATCGCTGCGGCCTGCCCCCTTACTCGCTCAGCGAGACGAGATAGCCGACGATGGCTGCGCGTTCTTCGTCATCGGTGACGGTGCCGATCAACATGTCGCTGCCGGGAACGAAGCCGTCGGGATCGGCAAGATAGGCATCGAGACTTGCCGCGTCCCAGGCAAAGTCTTCCTCGGCCAGCGCTTCGGTATAGGGAAAGCCCTCAAGGCTTCCCGCCGTCCTGCCGACGATCGCGTGAAGGTTCGGCCCTGCCGATGAAGGCGCACCCGCTTCGACGGTGTGGCATGCGGTGCAGCGCTGGAACGCCTCTTCGCCCAGAGCAATGTCGGTGAGCGGCGCTGCGATGGCCACTTCCGGCTCACCCGGCTCGCGCACGACGATCTGTTCGACCACTTGCGGAGGCTCGGACGAGCCGCAGGCAGAGAGCATAATCGTGGCGAGGCTGACGGCGATGATCGCGCGATTGAGCATCGTTTTGGTTCCTTCGGAAGCTAAGTCGAGCGTTCTCAAGCGAACTGCTTTGCGATCGGCAATGTGCGCAGGCGCCGGCCTGTCGCGGCGAAGACCGCATTGGCAAAGGCTGGCGCTGCAGGTGGCAGCCCCGGCTCGCCTGCGCCGCCCACCGGCACATCGCCTGAATTGATCAGCGCGACCTCGATCTCGGGCACTTCGTTCATACGCAACATCTTGTAATCGTGGAAGTTGCTCTGAACGATCGCGCCGTCGCGCAATTCCAGCTCGCCATACATCGCCGCGGTTAGACCAAAGACGATCCCGCCCTCGATCTGGTTGCGGAAGCCATCGGGGTTCATCACGTAGCCCGCATCGCACACCGCCCAGACATTGGCGAGCTTGGGCGTGCCGTCGCTCATGTCGACCTCGACCACTTCGGCGACGATTGTGCCAAAGCTCTCGACAATTGCAACGCCCTTGGCCCGGCCTTCCGCGGCGGGTTCACGCCATCCGCTGATCTCGGCGACTTTCTCGAGCACCGCCTTGTGGCGCGGTGAATCGCCGAGCAGGCTCAGGCGATATTCGACCGAGTCGGCACCCGCTGCATGGGCCGCTTCGTCGATAAAGCTCTCGATGAAGAAACCCTGCACCGAGTGATCGACCGAACGCCATGCCTGAAATGGCAGGTGCAGCGGGGCCTCGGCCACGCGCACGCTGGTATTGGGGATCGAATACATCGCCGGAACGCAGGCTTCCGCCGGGTCGTGGCGCTGGGTGAAGACGCTGTCATAGGCCTGCAGACCGCCGTTCTCGGCCAGCCCTGCGCGCATTCGGCAGGTGTCGGCATTTCGATAGAGCGCCTTTTGCGTGTCTTCCTCGCGGCTCCAGATCAGCTTGACCGGATAGCCCGTCGCCTGCGCGACGCGCGCCGCCATGCCGACATATTCGCTGCCCAACCGCCGCCCGAACGCACCGCCGAGATAGGGGTGGTGGATCGTCACGTCCTCGGCATCGAGGCCGAGAATGCCCGCGACTTCGCTGCGCGCCATCAGGGGAACCTGCGTGCTCGTCCAGATGTCGCACTTTCCATCGGCATAGTGCGCGGTGCAATTGATAGGCTCCATCGGCGCATGCGCGAGATAGGGCACGCGGTATTCGGCCTCGATTGTCGAAGCGGCGTTGGCGAGCGCCTCGCCCGCATTGCCGCGCGCTGCGGCTTCCTCGCCGCCATCCGCGCCTGCCGCGTCGAGCGCATCGGCAAAGACCGCATACTGGTCTTCCATCGTTTTGACCGGGCTGTCCGACTGGCTCCACTCGATATCGATCGCGTTCACCGCCTGATTGGCCTGCCAATAGCTATCGGCGACCACCGCGACGAAATTGCCCATGTTGAGGATCTGGAGAACGCCCGGCATTTCCCGCGCTCTCGACGCATCCATTCTGAGCGCGCTCGTGCCCGGAACCGGCGGACGGATCGTCGCGGCGTAGGAGAGGTCGAGCCCCTCGGGCATTGCGTCGATCCCGAATTCGGCTGTGCCGTTGATCTTGGCCGGAATGTCGGTGCGAGCCATCGAGCGGCCCATGAGCCGGTATTGATCGGCAGTTTTGAGCACCGGCGTCTGGTCCATCGGCTGCTCGGCGGCAGCGCTGGCGAACTCGGCAAAAGTGGCCGAACGGCCCGATGCTTCGTGCGAAAGCATGGAATCGCGGGTGACAATCTCGCTCGCGGGAACGCCCCATGCATCAGCTGCCGCTCCGACCAGCATCTTGCGCGCCGCAGCACCTGCAATCCGCATCGAGTGCTGTCCGGTGGTGCGGATCGAGGAGGAACCGCCGGTGATCATCACATCGGCCATCCGCGCAATCTGGGTGAACAGGCCGTTCCAGGTCGGCTCGATCCAGTCGGCGGCGTTCATGGTGAAGGGGGCGACGAACATGCGGGCCGTGTCGTTCACCACGTAACTGCCATCGGCGGGCGCCTGCATGACGCGCACGAGGTTCCAGTCGGCATCAAGCTCGTCGGCGAGCATCTGGCCAAGGACCGAGTGCGCGCCCTGCCCCATCTCGCAATGCGGGACGATGGCGGTGACGATGTTGTCGGCGTCGATCTTGACCCAGCTGTTGATCAGCTGCTCGCCTGCACCGCCCGCGACCTTGGGCGCGAGCCGGTCGATCGGGTTGCCGGGACGCACGCCGATGCCGATCAGCAATCCGCCGCCTGCAAGCACGCCCGCGCCGATAAAGCCGCGACGGGTCCATTTGCTCAAGCCGCTGCGCTCTTTCTTCGTACCTTTTTCGCCGGGGGTCAGGTCGTTCATGCCACCTCTCCCTCAGCGCGAGGCTCGATCTGGCCCGAGGCCACTTTGATCGCGCGGCGGATGCGGGTGTAGGTTCCGCAGCGACAGATATTGCCCTTCATCGCTTCGTCGATGTCGTCATCGGACGGCGCGGGATTGTCGCGCAGCAGCGCGGTCGCCGACATGATCTGGCCCGACTGGCAATATCCGCATTGCGGCACCTGCTCACTCACCCATGCCTGCTGGATCGCGGTGAGCGCGCCATCTTCGCCGCTCACGCCTTCGATCGTGGTGATCTCTCGGCCCTCGGCCTGCGAAACCGAGGTCGAGCAGGAGCGCACAGGCTGGCCATCGAGGTGAACCGTGCAAGCCCCGCATTGCGCGATCCCGCAGCCGAACTTGGTGCCGTTCAGCCCCAGCTTCTCGCGCACGACCCACAGGATCGGCATGGCCGGATCGGCGTCGACCGTCACGGTCTCGCCGTTGAGGATGAAACTTGCCATTGATTGGTCCCCGATGGTCTCTTTAGTTGCGATACGAAATCTATCGCAAAGCACGCGCATTGGGAAGGGAAGCGGATTGGACACCATCACTTTTGACGAGTTTTTGAACGTCGACATCCGGGCCGGCACCATCGTGGATGCCGCGCCTTTCCCCGAAGCGCGCAAGCCCGCGATCAAACTGCACGTCGATTTCGGCGGCGAGATCGGGGTGAAAAAGAGCTCAGCGCAAATCACCGACCATTATGCGTCCGAGGAATTGGTGGGGCGCAAGGTGATGGCCGTCGTCAACTTCCCACCCCGCCAGATCGGGCCGTTCATGTCCGAGGTGCTAGTGCTGGGCTTTGCCGATGCGGACGGAGCCATCGTCTTGGCCGCGCCCGACCGTGAAGTGCCCAACGGCGCGCGGCTCTGCTAAGACTGGTCGCCCAGCGCTTCCTTTAGCGGATCGAGCCACGGCTCAAACGGCTTCCACGCGCCTTGCCCCTTGCGATTGATCGGCTCGCGCACTTGCTCGGACGAAGCGGTGCGCACGGCGCGGTCAGTCTTGTGGAAGGCGAGGCATTGTTCCTCGAACGGCACGCCGAGGAAGTCGAGCATGCGCCGGGTCTGCCCTTCGAGGTCGTCGAGCACGTCCTCGTGCTGCACCCTCAACACCTTGCCGGGCAGCACATCGTCCCAGTGCTGCATCAGATCGACATAGTCGGCATAGTAGCGCCCGACCTCGGTGAGGCCGTAGGTGAACTCCTGCCCTTCGGCGAATAGCTGCTTGAAGCCTGAAAAGCAGCAATCCATCGGCGCGCGGCGCGCATCGATGATCTTTGCGTTGGGCAGGATCAGGTGGATGAGGCCGATATGCCTGAAGTTGTTGGGCATCTTGTCGATAAAGAACGGTGCGCCTTCGCGGTGGATGCGGGTGTTCTCGATGAAATCCTCGCCGAACTTGGCAAGCTGCTCGCCCGTCAATTCGTGCAGGATTTCAGGGTAGCGCGACTGCCCCGCCTTGCGCCCGCGCAGGCGGTGAGCGAGCGCGAGGACGTTGGGCAGCTCAAGCGTTCCGTCGATCTGCGAGTGGCTGGCGAGGATTTGCTCCAGCAGCGTCGAGCCTGCTCGCGGCAGGCCAAGGATGAAGATCGGATCGGGCGCCTTATGGCCCGCGCCTGCATGCTTTTCGAACAGGTCAGGTGTGCACAGCTCCTTCTGCCGCGACAATTCGCGGGTCATGGCATCGGCGCTGTAGCGGGTCTGCGCGCGCTTTAGCGCATTGCCCTCGTCATAGCGCGCGAAGCTGGCTTCGTAGTCGCCTTCATCCTCGAGCGCCTTGGCCAGCGCGAAGTTGAGGTGGACGCGGTCCATGAAGGCAAGGTCGCCGCGGGCGGCCTGTTCCTGCATCGCGGCAATCTCTCCATCGGAGAAGCGGTAGGTCTTGAGGTTCGCAAGCGCGTACCAAGCATCACCGTGGTCGGGCTTCGCAGCGATGGCGGCGGCGTAGCTCGCCTCGGCCTCCGATCGCTCGCCCTTGGTTTTCAAGGCATGGCCGCGACTGGTCAGGCTCGCCGGATCATTGGGCAGCTTTTCGAGCACCTGGTCGAACAGGGTAAGGCCGCGCTCATAGTCGCCGGTCTGGATGCACTCGATCGCGAGCTTTGAAGCAAACAGCGGATTGGCCCGATCGCGCGCGTAGAGCAATTCCGCCTGCTCCTTCGCTTCGGCGTTTTTCTGCCGCCGCCGGAGCGCGTCGATATAGTCGAAGCGCAATTGCACATCGTCGGGCGAAAACTCGACCGCGCTTTCGAGGAGGAATTCGGCATCGTCGAGTATCCCGAGCTCGATCCCGATCCGGGCGAGCAGCCGCATCCCCTCCACATCCTTGGGATTGCGACGAAGATAGTGGCGGCAGATTTCCTCGGCGCGTACCAGCCGCCCTTCGGCGAGGTGGTTGGTGACGGCGAGCAATTCGCGCGGCAGGTTTGCAAGACGCTGGCGCTGGGCTTCGGCAGTTTGGGCTTCGGCCTGTCGCCCAGCCGCCGCCTGAAGCCGCGCCTGTTCGCGCCAGCTGGCTTCGAGCGCGGGGTTGAAACGGGTCGCGCGGATGAATGCGGCGAGCGCAGCCGCATCCTGCCCCTGTGCGAGCGCGAGGTGGCCCTCCTCCTGCCACGCACGCCCATATTCGGGCATGGCGACATGCAGCGCGGCGAGGTGGCGCGAAGCCTCGTCATAGAGCTTGCAATAACGCGCAGCGACAGCCGCCATGTAGAGCGCTTCGCCATCGTCCGTAGAATCGCGCAGAAGCCCATGCGCAATCTCAAGCCCCGCCTCGAACTGGCCGGACTGCAGCGCCTGCTGCGCCTGTTTGAGTTGCTCTTCGCGGGTCATGGATGCGCCTTAGACAGCAAAACGGCGGGAGTGAACCGCCCACCCCCGCCGTTTCGATTGTCACACCTGCGTTCAGTAGTCGAACGAGACGCGCATCCCGACCGTCAGCGGACGGTTCGTGATGATGCGTTCGCGATCGTTTCCGAAGACACCCGAGATTTCGGCACGCTCGTCGGTCAGGTTGTCCCCGAACACTTCGAAGCGCCACTGGTCGGCTTCGACACCAACCGCAAGATCGACGAGGAAATAGCTGTCGAGCTCGATCTTGTTGATTTCGATGATGTCGGTGAACTTCGATGACGAATAGCTCACCTGCGGCTGGATATATGCCTGCAGGCTATCCGACAGGTCCCATTCGTAACGCACGCGCGCATTGCCCTGGAAGCCCGGCGCATAGGCCAGTTCCTCGCCCGCGATCACGTCCTGTGTCGGGATCAGCACGTCGGTGATCTCCGTGTCGAGGATCGAGAACGCGCCGGCAAAGGTCAGACCCGGGGTCGAATAGGGCGCGACGGTGAAGTCGGCCTCGATTCCGTAGATTTCTGCATCCGCCGCGTTCGACGAGAAGAAGAGGTTGGTGATCGACGGGTCGAAGATCTGCGTCTGCAGGTTCGAGATGTCGACAAAGAAGGCCGATCCGTTGAAGCGGAACTGGCCATCGGCGAGGTCCATCTTCCAACCGAGCTCGTAGTTCTTCACCTCATCGGTTTCGAGTTCGAACGGCACCACAAACCCGCCCGCGCCCACGGCACCGCCGGGACGGTTGAGGAAGCCGGGGCGGAAGCCTTCCGAATAGGTCGCGTAGAACAACAGGTCCGGCGTCGGGGTAAGCGTCACCGTGCCTTTGAAGATGGTGCCCGATGTCTCGGCCACGTCAGGCGCGCGAATGGCGTTGAACACCTGCGTCGCCTGCGCTGCGGAAAGGCCCGCGTCCTGAATGTCCTGCAGGCTGTCATTCAGATCGAACGTCTGGCGCAGCGCCGCGTTGCACGATCCGATGAAAGTGAACTGCCCGTCGCCATCATAGAGATCGCTGATATCCGTGCCGAAGGCGTTGGCGTCTTCCGCCGCGCCCGAGTTACAGAACGAACCGTTGGCTGACCCTTCGAAGTCCACTTCGACGTCGTAGTAACGAGCGCCGAAAGTCACCGCGAGAAGGTCTTCAACCACGTCGAAGCTGACCTCGCCGAAGATGCCGAACTGTTCATCGGTGCGGCGAATGTCGTTCCGGAAGATCGTGTCAGCCGGGAACGGGCCGGGATCGGAGAAGAAGCCCGACATTTGCGGGAAGTTGGGCGCGAACGGGCCGAAAGGCTGTGCGGCGACATTGCCCGGATAGGCGAAGTCGACCCGCTCTTTCAGTTCAAGGTCGGAATAGAACCCGCCGCCCTGGAACCGGACGCGCCAGTCGTCGGGGGTCGAGAAGCGAAGCTCCTGCGTGAACACCTCGGTCTGCGAGAACGAGTTGATGTAGAGGTTCGGCGCCTGACAGGTGCCGCTCGGATCGTTCGCGCCCGGATAGGTCACCGAGCCATCGCAGATGTAGTAAGGCAGGTACTGGCCTGCGAACAGATAGTCGGTGTAGTCTGCGCGCTGCTCACTTTCGCGATCGGTGTAGGCACCGGTGTAGATGACATCGAGCCAGCCGATGCGGCCTTCGACGGTCCAGCTGGTGTTCGAAAAATCGTCTTCGAGACGGTCTTCCTCGAAACGCTCGATCTCGAGATCATCGAGACCGTCAAGCTCCGGGTCGGCGAAGAAAACGCCATCGGATTCAAGGCTCTGGCGCTGGTGAGATACGCTGACGGTCCAGTCGGGGGTGACTTCCCACAGAGCGCTGACGCGGAAACCGGCATAGGTCGTGTCGTTGAAGTCGTCCTGCGCAAGACCCGCATTGTCGGCCTCGAGGAAGGTGACGTTCGACAGGTCGGCGGTCGACTGGAAGCCGGCGCGCACGGCGCTGACCGGAACACCGTTGGCGCGCACCGTACCCTCGGGCCGGAAGCGCGCGCTCTCGGTGAGGTCGCGTGTGCCGCGAACATTGTCGATATAGCCGCCCTGATCATCGAGATAGGCAACGCCGCGCAGCGCGAAGGTCTCACTGACCGGCACGTTGATCATGACTTCACCCTGGTAGCTCGCTTCGCCGCCCTTGGTGAACGAGACGCCAGCCGATGCGCCTGCATCGAAACCGGAGAGGTCGGGCTTGTTGGTGATGAGACGGACAACGCCTGCCTGCGAGCTTGCGCCGAACAGCGTACCCTGCGGACCGGACAGAACCTCGATCCGCTCAAGGTCGGCGGCGTAGACATCGAGGTTACGGCCCGGCTGCGAAAGCGGCTGGTCGTTCAGGTAGAGCGCAACATTGGGCGCGAGGCCCGCAACACCGGCGACGGTGATGTTGGGCGTGGTCGAGGCAAGGCCGCGAATGTAGATTGTCGACTGGCCCGGTCCGTTGCCGCCTGCGGTCACCGTCGGGATCTGCTCGAGGTAATCCTCGAACGTGTCGATGTTGAGTTCATCGAGCTGCTCTGCGCCGATCGCGGCGACCGAAACCGGCACGTCCTGTAGGTCTTCGCTACGGCGCTGAGCGGTGACTACGATCGTGCCGACGCCGCCTTCGCGCTGCGCGTTGTCAGCCGGCTGCTCGGAATCCTGCGCGGAAACAGGCGCAGCGATTGCGACCGCGAGTGCGCCAATCGACGCCCCGCCAATATACTTATGCATGTAGAACCCCTTGGGTCTGGGTCAGGAAAAAGCGGCGCGCAGATGGCGCCAGCGACCCTCATGTGAAATGCGCAGGCCTCACGAATGGGCAGCGCTTGTGATTGGGACCGCTAACAAGCGAGCCGCGGCCTGACCACCGGGTAAGAGGTGTTTGTCCAGAACCGCCAAAGTCTTGTTGCAATAGCGCAACAACTCATTGCGATCGAAACTATCACGAAGCCTGTCGCGCCTCTTCAAGCCACTCCTCGCACGCTTCCGCAGTGGTCGGCACGCCGTGCTTCTTGCGCACCAGGTCGAACGCGACTGCCTTGATGATCGAAACGCACATCGCCACTACGACCAGGCTGAAGGGCAGCGCGCCGATGATCATCGTGATGCTGATCGCGTCGATCCCGCCGAGGATCAGCATCGAGCCCACCACAAAGCTGAGCGCCACGCCCCAGAATACGATGTGGTAGCGCTTGGTCCCCTCGTTCTCACCTGCTCCGTTGATCGTGTTGACGATCAGGATCGCGCTGTCGACCGAAGTGATGAGGTAGGTCATCAACAGCACCACGACGAGACCCGACACGACATAGGCAAGGTCCGGGCTAAGCAGCACGGCAAGCGTCGCGTAGAGCTGGTCGGACAAGCTGGCAGCGAGGATCTGGCCCTGCGCCTCTCCACTCAGTTCAAGCTGGATCGCGGTCCCACCGGCAAGCGCCATCCAGATGAAGCACATGAGCGCCGGGACAATCGCAACGCCGAGCACATATTCGCGCACGGTCCGCCCGCGCGAGATGCGCGATGAACATGCCGACAAAGGGCGCAAAGGCGATCCACCACGCCCAGTAGAACACAGACCAGTCGAGCTGCCACTGGACCAGCGCATCGCCGGCCTCGCTGCCATCACTCGCAAACAGCGTCAGCGAATTGACGGGTAGCGTCACGATATAATCCCAGATGCCAACGCCGAGCAGCTGAAGGCCGTAGAACCCCGCTCCAACAATCGCGAATAGCGCCAGCAGGCCGAAACTCAATGCCATGTTGATGTTGGAGAGCCACTTGATCCCGCGCCCGACACCCGAAAGCGCACTCAGCGTCGAGGCTCCGACGAGCACGGTGAGCGCAGTGATAATCGCAGCCGCCGACGCAGTCGTGCCGCCGTCGCCATCGGCCACCACCAGCCACTCGCCAAACCCCATGCGGTAAAGCCCCGCGACGAATTGCTGCACGCCGAGCGACATGGTGACCGCCACGCCAAGGATGGTCGCCACGACAGCGACGATATCGACGAGATGCCCTCCCGCACCCGACATCGAGCGGCCGAATATCGGGACGAGGCTGGTGCGGATGGTGAGCGGCAGATTTCGGCGGTGCGAGACGTAGCCGATGGCAAGCCCCACCAGCGCATAGGTGCACCACGCGCCGAACCCCCAGTGGAGGAAGGTCCACTCAAACGCAGGCCGCACCGCCTCGGGCGATGTCGCCGAAATCGTGCCGCGGATGATGTCGGGATTGTTAGCGAAATGTGAAAGCGGCTCACCGGTCGAATAGGTGAGCATGCCGATCCCGATCCCCGCCCCGAATAGCATGGAGAACCACGAAAAGCGCGAGAACTCGGCCTTCTCGCCCGGCGGTCCGATCCGAAGCGATCCCGATTGCGGCACCAGCGCGAGCACGCCGCAGACCACGATCAGGGCAGCGACAAGATAGACATACCAGCCGCGAAAGGCGGAGATGATCGTCGAGTTCGCCGCCTGCAGCGTCTCCATCGCGTTCACCGGGAAGAAGATCGCCCACATGATGATCAGCGAGACGATTATCTTGCCCGGTATCGCAACCGAGCGCGCGAAGCCGGAATAGAAGCCGCGATCATGGGTGCTGATCGGCAGGTCCACGATGGGTGGGTCGATCGAGTGATCGGAACGGGGCGCGCCGCTATCGGCGGCGTCGACGGTTTCGCTGGTCATGGGACCCTTTTGCTTATTGCTTTCGCGGTTTTCGAGAGCTGGACCCGCTCGACCGGCGCTTGGTGAAGGGGTGGCCTAGCGGTATGGCACAAGCCTTTGCAACCCCGGCCGGTATTCGCGCAGCTCCTTCGAAATGGCGCGGTTCGCCCTTGCGTCAACGACGCTTTACGGGAATACAGGTACATAGCAACAAACCAGAAAAATTTGGTCGCGTAGTTCCTAGTGGGGGGAGAATACAATGGCCGTTTCCGATCACGTAAATCTCGAACAGTTCATGGAGGGCGTCAAGAAACGCAATCCGGGACAGCCTGAATTCGTCCAGGCAGTGCACGAAGTTGCACAGGACATCTTCGATTTCATCGAGGACAAGGAAGAATATCACGAAGCGCAAATCCTGCGCCGCATTGCTGAACCCGACCGGGTCATCTCCTTCCGCGTGTGCTGGGAAGACGACAACCACAACATTCGCGTCCAGCGCGGCTGGCGTGTACAGAACAACAACGCGATCGGCCCCTACAAGGGCGGCATCCGCTTCCACCCCAGCGTGACTGAAAGCGTGCTGAAGTTCCTCGCGTTCGAGCAGACCTTCAAGAACTCGCTCACCGGCCTTCCCATGGGCGGCGGCAAGGGCGGCGCGAACTTCAACCCGCGCGGCAAGTCCGACGCCGAAGTGATGCGTTTCTGCCAGAGCTTCATGACCGAGCTTTACCGCCATATCGGCCCCGATACCGACGTGCCGGCCGGCGACATCGGCGTGGGCGGTCGCGAGATCGGCTACATGTTCGGCCAGTACAAGCGCATCACCAATCGCTGGGAAGGTGTGCTGACGGGCAAAGGTCAGGAATATGGCGGCTCGCAAATGCGCCCCGAAGCGACCGGCTACGGCGCGGTCTACTTCCTCCAGAACATGCTCAAGCACCAGGGCCAGGACGTCGAAGGCCACACCGCAGTCATTTCAGGTTCTGGCAATGTCGCAACGCACGCGGCGGAGAAGATCACCCAGCTTGGCGGCAAGGTGCTCACCCTGTCGGATTCAGGCGGGTTCATCCACGATCCCGACGGCATCGACCAGGAAAAGATCGACTGGATCAAGCACCTCAAGACCGTCAAGCGTGGTCGCATCAGCGAGTATGTCGACGAGTTCAAGGGCGCGTCCTATCACGAGGGCGAACGTCCGTGGAGCGTGAAGTGCGACCTCGCGCTGCCCTGCGCCACGCAGAACGAGCTCAACGAAGACGAAGCCAAGGCGCTGGTTGGCAATGGCTGCAAGGGCGTTTCCGAAGGCGCCAACATGCCGACCACCCTCGAAGGGGTAAAAGTCTTCCACGATGCCAAGATCATGTACGGCCCCGGCAAGGCGGCCAATGCAGGCGGCGTCGCGGTCTCGGGCCTCGAAATGAGCCAGAACTCCGAGCGCATCAGCTGGAACCACGAACGCCTCGGTGAAATGCTCACCGACCTCATGGAAGGCATCCATGGCAAGTGCGTGGAATACGGCAACACCAGCGATGGCTATGTCGATTATGTGAAGGGCGCGAATATCGCGGGCTTCAAGAAGGTCGCGGACGCGATGCTGGCTTTCGGCGTCGTCTGAGACGAGGCTTCAGAATAAACGAAAAGGGCGCCCTTCGCGGGGCGCCCTTTTTCTTTGTGCCATTGGCCGGTGGGCCTAGCGGATGCCCAGCAGCCCCGCCTGCCTGCGCAGCTCGTCGGCCTCACCCGGATTGGCGGCTATCGCGGAGCTGAGGGCGGCGCGCGCCTTGTCTGGTTCGCCGAGGTTCACACGGCTGCGCATCAGCATCACCCAGCCATCAAGGTCGTCAGGCTCGTTCTGCAAGCGCGCTTCCAAACCTTCGACCATGCCCGCGATCATCTGTTCCTGCTCGCCCGGGGTCAGGCGGCTCGCATCGGCGATCTGCTGCTGCGTGGGACCGCGCACGGTCGAAGACGCCGCGTCACCCGCAACCTCCCCCGAACCCGGCACAGCGATCTGCGGCGCCCTGCCCTGCATCACGGTCGCCAACCGATCCTCGACCTCGATATCGTGGATCGCGCCGACCTGCTGGATCGTGCGAACCAGATCGCTTTCCCATGGAGCGCCCGAGGGCGTATCGGCTAGCAGCGCAAGCCAGGATGAAATCGCGCCCTCGTGATCGTCGTCGAGGTCCTGCTTCACCGCCATGAAATAGCGTGCGCGCGGATCGCCCGGATCGAGCTCGATCGCGCGTTCGAAAGCCGCAAGCGCGGGCGCAGGCATCGGGTCGCGGCGGCTCGCCATGACGAGCGATTCGCCCAGCGCCGACCACAGCACCGCCTCGTTCGCGTCGATCTCGATCGCGCGCTCATAAGCCTCTGCCGCTTCGGCAAATTCGCCGCGCTCGTAATGGGCAAAGGCAAGCTCGCTCCAAAGCCGCGCATCGTCGTCTGAGGATTCGGCGGCCTCGCGCAGCGCCTCCATCGAAGGCAGCGCGTTGTCCTCGGCCACGGTTTCGGTATCGGATGAGCCGCCCTCATAGACGTTGTAGCCCACCGAGCCTGCCGCAAGAACCGCGGCTGCACCCAGCAAAATCCACCCTGCCCTACCGCCTGTCGCTCCGCCTGATGCGCCGCCCGTCGAGCCGCTTGAAGCGCTGCTATCAAGCGCGGTGTTCGAATTTTCCGTGTCCGATCCCATGAGCGCTCGACTAGCAAGGCGTGCAGAAAACGGCAATTGACTCTGGCATTAAGGCACACTTTCCTTATGGTGGTGCGTGTGTGGAATCTATCCGAGAGGGGGGGATAGATTGTCTGACTTGTATGAAGTCGCCATTATTGGCTCCGGCCCAGCCGGGATGAGCGCTGCGGGACAGGCCGCAAAGCGTGGATTGAGCCACGTCCTGCTCGAAAAGACCGATCATCTTTCTGATACGATCTTCAAATATCAGAAGGGCAAGCATGTCATGGCGACCCCCTCGGACCTTGCGCTACGCGCAGGCGGTTTCGAGGATGGCGGATCGCTGGGCATGGCCTTCGCTGAGGGCAAGCGCGAACGGATCCTGCGCACTTGGAACCTGCATTGCGGCGTAGAGGACGAGTCGATCCCCGCCTTCGAAGGCGAAGAGGAAACCGAAGCCTGGCAGATCAATGTCGAATTCAACGCCGAAGTGACCGAGATCACCGGCGATGACGGCGACTTCACGATTCTGACCAAGGCGGGCAAGGAATTCCGTGCCAAGAAGATCATCCTCGCCATCGGCACGCAGGGCAATCCGAACAAGCTGCGCTGCCCCGGCGCCGATCACCCGATGATCACCCCGCAGCTCGACGATCCGGAAGATCACGTCGACAAGCATGTCGTTGTCGTCGGGACGGGCGATGCCGGGATCGAGAACGCATTGGGCCTCGCAACCGATCCGGCGCTCGGCAACACCGTCACCATCCTCAATCGCGGCGACAACTTTGCAAAAGCGAAGACCAAGAACGCAACCGATCTGCAGGCCGCAGACGAAGATGGTCATCTGAAGATCGCTTATCGCACCTCGCCCACCGAAGTGCGCGACGGCGAGATGGTTGTCGAAACCGCGACCGGCGAAGAGATCATCCCGTGCGAGATGATCATCACCCGTATCGGCTCTCAGCCTGCGCGCAAATTCGTAGAGAGCATGGGAATCGAGTTCACCAGCGAAGACCGCAGCGCTTTTCCCAAGCTCTCGCCGATCTTCGAGACGACCAAGCCGGGCATCTTCGTGATTGGCGCACTGGCGGGCTATCCGCTGATCAAGCACTGCATGAACCAAGGCTATGACGTGATCGAGGCGATTGCGACCGGCGAGGCAGTCAAACCGGCTGACGAACCGCTGCTCGAAGCCGTCTTTGCCGACCTGCCGGGCAATGAGAGCGTTGACAATTGGCTCGATGTTTATCGCGAGAATGTCGCGATTTTCGAAGGGCTTTCGACCCTGCAAATGCGCGAGCTTATGCTCGATTCCACCTGCCGCTATTTCGCACCCGGCGAAGCGATCTTCCGCCGCAACGATCCGGGTTCGTCGCTATTTGCCATCGCGCAAGGCTCGGTCGCGGTTGAGGTCAATCCGAACGATCCCTCGATCACCGTTCCGATCGAGCAGGGTTCGATCTTCGGCGAGGTCGGCCTCGTTTCGGGCCGCCGCCGCGGTGCGACGATCCGCGCGGCCGAAGACACCGTAGTTGTCGAATTGTCGCGCAAGGCTGCGCTGAAACTGATCGGCTCCTCGCCCGCCGCCGAAGAAGCGGTGCGCAAGATCTCGCTCGAACGTCAGATCCTGCAGCTGTTCGGTTCGGGCCTGACGCCCGAAGACATTGCGCCGCTGGTCGCCAGCGCCGAGATCATGGAGGTGAAAGCCGGCGAAGTCGTGATCGAGGAAGGCGCCGACGACAAGGATCTATTCATCGTCCGCATCGGCTCGATGACGGTCGAAAAGGAGATGAACGGCAAGCAGGTCTTCCTCTCGCTCATCCCGGCCGGCAATTTCTTCGGCGAGATGGCAGTGATCGACGGGTCAAAGCGCACCTCGACCGTCAAGGCTTCGGTCAAGTCGGAGGTCATCCGCCTGCCCGGCGAAGGCTTCCTCGACCTGCTCGCCAAGAAGCCCCAGCTGCGCCAGCGCGCACTCGACGTCATGGAAGAACGCCGCCGCGCGAACGAGGAAATCGAAGCGCAGCAGGACAAGGCCGATGGCGCGATGGACAAGTTCTCGGGCACCGCCGCATTCCTGTTCGAACAGGGCATGGGCGAGGCGACCGATGCGCTCCTGATCGACGAGCGGCTGTGCGTCGGTTGCGACAATTGCGAGAAAGCATGCGCGGATTCGCACGATGGCCTCTCGCGGCTCGACCGCGAGGCTGGCAAGAGCTTTGCCTATCTCCACGTGCCGATCAGCTGCCGCCACTGCGAGCACCCGCACTGCATGGCCGACTGCCCGCCCAACGCGATCCAGCGCGGCGCCGATGGCGAGGTCAACATCGACAAGGAAACCTGCATCGGCTGCGGTAATTGCAAGAGTTTCTGCCCTTACGGCGTTATCAAGATGGAACCGGTGCCGCCCGAAAAGCCGAGCCTGTTGAACTGGCTGATGTTCGGCAAGGGACCGGGTCCGGGCGAAGCGCCCTATTCATGGCGAAAGAAGCACGCCGATCCCGATGTCGCCAAGAAAGCGGTCAAATGCGACATGTGCGCCGGCATCGAAGGCGGTCCGTCCTGTGTGCGCGCCTGCCCGACCGGGGCTGCGATCCGTGTCTCGCCAGACAAGTTCCTCACTTTCCGCAAGGTGACGGAGGACGTGGAAGGCTGATGGCTACTGTCACCGATCACGACCGCCTCGCGCGTGCTGAAAGCAGGCGCAATGCCGACCATGTGAGCTTCCTCAAGCACAAGCGATATCGCTGGCTGTGGATCGCGCTCGCGCTCGCGGTCGTCTCGACGCTGGGCTATCTTTTCATCGATCAGGAACCGCGGCCCAATGGCGGCAGCTGGTATGGCTACACGCTCGGCACGATCGGACTCGGCCTGATCGTCTGGCTTTCGCTGCTGGGCCTGAGAAAACGCAAGATTTCCGAAGGGCGCTGGAGCCTCAAGGCGTGGACTTCGGCGCATGTCTATCTCGGCATCGCGCTGATCGTGGTGGGAACGCTGCACACCGGCTTTCAGATCGGCTGGAACGTCCACACGCTCGCCTATGTGCTGATGCTGCTGGTCATCTTCAGCGGGATTTACGGCATCTACGTCTATGCCAAGCTGCCGACAACGCTTTCGGAAGGGCGCAACCAGAAAACCCGCGGCGACATGCTCGACGAGATCGCGGTCACCGACCGCCAGCTCGACAGCGCCGCTCAGCCGCTGGAGCGCGAACAGGCCGACCTGGTGATCGCGGCGCTCCGTCAGGACATTTTCCATGGAGGCGTCTTCAATCGCCTCTTCAACTCCTATCCCGGCTGCAAGACCAAGCGCGCGCTCGGCGGCTTTTCCGAACACGGAGAGCAGGCAGAGGAACGCGTCTATCGCCTGCTGTTTCAGCGCTCTGAACAGCTCGACCAGATCCGCCGCAATCTGCGGACCAAGGCGCTGCTCGAGGTCTGGCTGTTCATCCATATCCCTGCAACAATCGCGCTGCTCGCCGCACTGTTGGCGCATGTGATCAGCGTGTTCTATTATTGGTGAAGGGCGAGACATGGCATTTCTGATCCGCACCATCGCCACAGCCAAATCCGGTCGCAAGATCGTGCGCGACCGCACGGTGGAAAGCGACGAACTGGTCGTCGGCCGCTCGCCCGATAGCGACATCCACCTGCCCGATCTCTCGGTCGATCTGACCCATGTCGGCATTTCGCGAGCCGCCGGAGGGCTGGTCAATGTCTCGGCGCTTGGCACCCTGCCCTTCGAACTTGACGGGCAGAAGGTCGAGGCAGGAACGATCGACCCGGTCCAGGGCGGCGTGGTCGCGGTCGGATCGACGCTTCTCACCGTCTCAAGCGGCGACGATGACGGCAAGATTCAGATCGTCATCGAACAGGTCGACAAAGCTGCCGCAACCACCGAGCCGGTCGCCGGCTTTGCGCTGGCGAGCGCGATGCCGAGCAAACGCACGATGGCATGGATCGGCTCTGTCGCGATCCTCGTCCTGCTGCTCAGCATCCCGGTGCTCACCCACCTGTTCCGCGCGCCGGTCGAGCAGGATCAGGACAATCTGCCGCACGATCAGGTCGCGCTCGATTCCACGTGGAGCACGGGCGAGCTCAGCATGGCTCACCATGAGCTCGAAGGATCGTGCGAGGCCTGCCACGTCACACCGTTCGTATCGGTGCAGGACGAAACCTGCCTGACTTGCCACGAGGACATAGCCGACCACGCCGACATGCCACGTCAGGCCATGGGCATGCCCGCGATGAGTTCGGGCGATGCGATCCAGTGGTCGATCGCCGAAACGCTCGGCAAGGAAGGTCCGCTCGGCTGCGTTGCCTGCCACACCGAGCACGAAGGCCCGGTCGAACTCGAAGCGGCAAACCAACAATTTTGCGCCGACTGCCATAACGGCCTCGACGCGCGGCTTACCGATGTGAGCTTCGGCAATGCTTCCGATTTCGGCGAGCAGCACCCGCAATTCCGACCGCGAATCTACACCGCGCATTTCGCCGACGAACCGGTGCACGTCTCGCTCGACGACAACCCTGTCGAAATGAGCGGACTGATCTTCCCGCACGACATCCACATGGATGACATGGGCGGCGTCGCCCGCATGGCGATCAGCCTCGGCCAGTATGGCGCTCCGCTTGAATGCAGCGATTGCCACCAGGAATGGACCAGCGAGGAGCTGATCATCAAGGTCTCCGAAGAGGGCGGGAAGCCCTCGTTCTACGGCGACTTTGCGGCGGTCGACATGGAGGAATCGTGCGAAGCCTGTCACAGCCTCGTCTCAGGCCGCGTGGGTGACAGCTTCACCAGCATCCGTCACGGCGACGTTGTCGAGGCGATGGAAGACTTCGCGCGCGTCGATCGTGGCCCGCGCCGCCCGGTTGTTTCGGGTCGCGCAAGGCCCGGTCAGTTTGCGCGCGGCGGCACCTATTATTCCAATTTCGGGCGCCCGATGAGCGGCTACATCGCGGTCAACCGCGCGATCCAGCCCGGTGGCCTGTGCACCGAGTGCCATATCCCGACGACTTCGGAAGGCCGCGCGGACCTCACGCCCGTCAACCTGCCGAATCGCTTCCTGTTCGGCGGCTACTTCACCCACGATGCGCATGGAGAGGACGTCGCAGAATGCACCGATTGCCACGCGGCGGACACCTCTGCCGAGGCGACCGACCTGCTTATCCCGACGCTGGAGAGCTGCCGCGATTGCCACCTCGGCGAAAGCGCAGTCGAGACCGAAACCATCGTGCCTTCGGGCTGCGCGATGTGCCACGGCTATCACACGCCGACCGCACCGTGGCGCCCCGAGGACCATCCCGATCTCCCCGGAAATGGCGGTAATGACACTGTTGCAGCAATCCTGGGTAGTCTAAGACGCTAGGATGGGTAGCCAGAGCAGCCAGCCTGTGCTGATCGCGCAGATCACGGACACACATGTCGGGTTTGAGCCCGAAGCGGGCGAGAACGAGTTCAATTTCGTCCGCTTCCGCAACGTGCTCGGCCATCTGCTCAGCCAGCATGTGCAACCTGACATGCTGATCCTTTCAGGCGATCTGACCGATGGCGGGCAACCCGATTGCTACAAGCGTATTCGCGATCTCGTCGCCGATTGCGCGTTTCCGGTTCACGTCATTCCCGGCAATCACGACAATCGCGAAGAAATGCTCAAGGCGTTTCCCGAATGCCCCGTGGTCGATGGCTTCGCGCAGTTCGCGATAGACTGCGACGATGGGGAAAAGGGCCTGCGCGTCCTGTGCGTAGACAGTTTCGAACCGGGCCGTCACGGCGGCGCGTTCTGCGAGACGCGCGCGGCATGGCTCACGCGCGAGCTTGAAGCGCACCCGGACACGCCCACGGTGATCTTCATGCACCACCCCCCGGTAGTCGCCGGGATCGAGTGGATGGATCCGCGTCCTCACGAGGAATGGTTCACCCGCTTCCGCGAGACCGTGCGCGGTCATTCGCAGATCATCTCGATCCAAGCAGGTCACCTGCACCGCCCACTGCACTCGGTGGTCGAGGGCATACCGCTCAGCGTCACGCCTGCGGTTGCGCCCGCGGTCGCGCTCGACCTAAGGCCGATGAGTACCGAGACGGCGGACAAGCGCCCGATCGTCGCTGCCGAGCCGCCTTTTTACAGCCTCCATCTGTGGCGCGAAGGGACGCTGGTTTCACACTTCCAACCGGTCGGCCATTGGCAGACGCTGGCGCGCTATGAAGACCATCTGAAGCCGATGATGCAGGGGCTGTTCGCCGAACGCGGCTGACCTTGGCCTGGCCTGAGCGAAGCCTGTCTTCGAGGCAGTGCACGACACTTCACACCACGCACCGTTCGCCAAACCGCGCCATTCATGGATCGCGGCTGGGCGCTAACGTAAGTGAATTTCGCGAAGGTCTGCTTCGCAGGCGTTAGTCGCCGCCCAGTTCCTCGTCAGCCGGCGCTGCGTCCATTTCCGCATTGCGACGCGCCGGTCCGATGTCGCGCCCCACCCAGCCGGTCATGTCGACCTCGTCGGTGACGCGATAGGGCACGCCCGAGCGGGTCATGAACAGCCGCTCCATTTCCTCGCGGGTGAACGGACGCGAGCCGAGCCTGCCGAACACCGCCATCTGTCCGCCAGTCTCGTCAACCGCGCGGTCGCGGTCGAGGCCCTTGGAAAGTGCGATGGCTGGCGATGGCGTGTCGGCCCAGGCGATCAGCTGCGGCATCGGCGCCGGGCTGAAGCCGTAGAAATTCGGCTGGCTGTCGGGCGAGGTCAGTTGCAGCACCTTCATCCCGTTGCGGCCATCGGCGACATAGGCGAACAGCGAGGCATTGGTCGAAGCGACGATCACGTCCTGCGCATCGGGCGTCTGACCTGCAGGCCAGAAAGCGGGCCAGTCGGCAGGCGGATTGTAGCGCACCGGTGCCATCGGGTTCTCTACGTCGAGAATCACAAGCCCCTCTGCCCCCGCCGCGACATAGGCATAGGTGCGCGCGACGTAGAGGCGGCGAGCATCAGCCATCGGGAAGGTCGAACCCGGCAGCGCGATCGGTTCGCGCAGGTCGGTGACGTCGAACAGCTTCACACCGTCGGCATCGGTCACCCACAAATAGCGGAACTGGATCGTGCTCGCGCGACCATCGTTGAGCGGCCGCTCTGCCGTCACGCGCGGGGCCGCGGGGTCGGACAGGTCGACCACCACCAGCGCGCGGTTCGTCGTCACATAGGCGATCTCGCCCGCGAGATGGATATGTTGCGCTCCGGTCAGCACTCCGCCCGGATTGAAGGCTTCGGTACCGTCGGCGAACTCCTTGCGCTCGAAGAAGTTGTTGCGGAATTCGCCGTCAGCCAGCGTGTTGACGTTGACCAGCACCAGCCCTTCGACCGCATCGGAGACGACCGCGTAATTGTAGATCGGCAGGAACGGTTGCTCCTGATTGACCTCGCGCATGCGCGCCGTATTGCGCTGCGGAGCGATCGGCTGATTGGTGGCGAGCGCCATGCAGGTCGCGTTCTCGGTGTCGACATGGGTGTCATGCCCGAGCGGAGAGAACGGCGCGGTGATGATGCGCTCCGAAATACCCTTGTTGCCGATCGAGGCGACATCATAGGCGCGGAAGCCACCGCTGCCCTCTGCGACGAACAGGTACTCGCCGCGCAATTGCAGACAACCGACGCGGCCGGGCGTGCCCTCGTGGACGTTGACGAATTCCTCGAACGGCTTGGTTTCGCCCGAAAAGTCCTCGTCGAACGCCTCGCCGCGCACCCAGTTCTTCAGCTCCATGCCGTTATCGTCGACATGCATGCGCCAGTAATCGGGATAGGAATAGCGGTGCAGGTAGGAGCCGAGCACGGCTTGCGGCTCGTCATATTCGGTCACGCGGATCGCGGTCAGCCCGCCTTCGAGGCCGGTCCAGGCGTGCATGCCGACAAAGTTCACGTAATTCGTACCGAGCAGCAGCAGCTGCGCCATGATCGCGTTGTTGTCCTCTTCAGCCGAGAGGTGGCAATCGGTGCAGGTCTTGGTCTCGTCGAGCCTGACCGTGTGCGGGAAGTGCGGCGCAAACGCCTGGCTTGAGAAGCCGATCGCGGAGATCGGCGGCTGCTGGATATAGATGCGCTCGCGGTTGATATTGGTCGAGGAGAGCACCAGAGCCGAGGATGAGCGGACCGGAGCGGTTTGGTTGCCCTTGGTCGTCTGGTGGACGCCGAGCTGGAACATCTGATCACGCGCAACCTGCGGATTGTAGCTTGCAAAGTTGCGGGTCGATCCGCCTTCATAGCGGTGCGACTTGGTCTTCCAATTGGCCTCGATCGGCAGGTGGCAACCGCCGCACGACGTCGTCCACGAGAGGTGGCAGGTGAAGCACGCCATGTCGTCGAGATCGTGCGCCCGATCCTCCTTGGCGACGCCGGTGCCGAATTCGTAGCGTCCGGTTTCAGCGCCATAGCGGCTCATCAGTTTCGAGCGCGCCGCGCGGGCGTTGAACATGCTCGAATCAGGGTCGACCGAGTCCTTCACGAGACTCATCTGCCATTCGAGGTTCGGGTCGACGAGGCTGCGCTGCATCAGCACGCGCTCGCCATCTGCGTTCTCGATCCACTCGAAACGGCGGCGACCGTCAGGATTGCGCAACAGCGCGAGGTTGTGACCTTCGGGCGGAGCGGCAGGGCCGGACGTGCGGAGGGTCGGATATTCGTCCGCCGTGCCGTGGCAGTCCTTGCACCCGATCTCGATCGCATTGGCGACCTCGCCATAGATGAGGCCGCTGCCATGCGTGTCCTGCTCGAAGTGGCAATCGACACATTGCATGCCGAGCTCGGCGTGGATGGACATCATGTGCACCGCTTCGCCCGGATTGGTGCCGGGTTCGACGAACTGCCCTTCGCCCTCACGGCGCCAGCGCTGGTCCCAGCGATCCTGCTCTTCCTGCTCGGCTGCGCTGATGATGTTGCCGTTCTCGTCGCGCTCACCGGGGCGGATGATGCGCCCGTCCGCGTCGAGCAGATTGCCGTCGCGGTCGCGCTTAAAGATGCCGCGGAAGTTCCAGCCGTGGCCGTGATAGTCGGCAAACTGGGTGTGTTCGAGATAGGGGTTCAGCTCATAGACGTTGCGCAGGAAGTCGAGATCGGCCCACATCCCGCGCGCAGCTGCGCCTTCCGGGTTGCGGTCTAGGATCGCTCGCACTTGCTCCGCGGTCGGGAAGCGCTGGGTCTTGTAGAAGTCCTCGAAATCCTCGTCGCTCATGCCCTCGGGGCGCGGCGTGGTGTTTTCCGGGCCCGACCACATGAAGGGCGCATCGCTCTCGTAATCCCACATCGTATAGCCGAGATACGAGTTCAGGAAGATGTTAGGCTGGTGCATGTGGCACGACATGCACTGCGAGGTCGGGATCGAGCGGGTAAAGACGTGCTGGAGCGGGTGGCCGACTTCGCGCTTGTCGTCGTGGCCATCGGCGCCGTGCTCGCGTTCCTCGGTGCGCAGCGCGCCGTGGCCGCTTCCTGATGGTTCGGGGAAGGAGGAATGGTCGAGCCCGCTTTTGGGCAGGCCGGTATCGCCATAGCCGTGGCCGCCATATTCCTGGCCGGGAACGCGCCCGCCCTCGGCTGAAGGCGTGCTCGAGAAGCATTGCTCGTTAGCAGGATCACTCGCCGCGCCCGGATTGACGCAGGTGTCGCGGCTGACGCTTTGTCCGTCGCGGCCAAACTGCGAATAGATCAGCGAGTGACGCGGCTCGCGATCATTGGCGTAGATGACATGGCAGCTCGCGCAGCCCGAATGGCGATAATCGCCCGGCTGGTCATTGGTTCCCATGAACCAGGTGAACGGATCGTTGAGGCGCGTCTTGTGGATGTTGAGCGCCGGGATAGCGACGCGGAGCCCTGTGCCCGGACCACGGTTCGACTGCTTAAGGTCGGGACGGCCCGGTTCCTCAAGGCGCTGGATCAGGCCGGTCGGATTGGGGAGGCCAATCTCAGGGAATTGCGAGTTGATCGTGCGTCCGCCACGCTCGAACACGCGGAAAACGTCGGCGGGCGGGATCACGTGCCAAGTCGGCAGCGGATAGAGCTGCGCGAGCACGCCGCGCGCTTCCTGCTCAGGCGTGAGCGCGCCGTCCTCGCCATCGCCCGGTGTCGAGATGACCGCGCCGATGCCCGAAACCGTCGCCGGGTCGCCGCTGCGGGTATAGGCTTCGCCAAGCATGTAATTCTTGAAGGGCAGGATGCCGTTATTATAGGTCGCCCCGCCCCACAGCATCGCGCCGGTTGCCATGATAGAACGTTCCGCCGCCTCGATCGCCTGGATATGGCACGATCCGCAGGCTTCGCGCGCGACGCGATAGTCCGACGGGTTGATGAACTTCACGAATTCCGGCGATTCCTGGTTGAGCAGCGCATAGGAGCGCGCCGGGTTCGCCGAGGACGGGAAGTGCCAGCTGTCGGGATATTTGGGCAGGACGTGCGCTTCGTCGCGCGCGCTCGTATAGCGCGCATCGTCGTAGGACAGACGCCACAGCTCGAGGCTCTCGCCGCTTTCGCTAAGGCCGACCTTGGCATTGCCGCCGTGACAATCGGTGCAGCCGAGCACCACTGCGGGCGTTTCGTGCATGGTCGGCGCGTCGGTCTGCTGGTGGCAGGTTAGGCACCCTGCGGACTTTGCATCGGCATCGGCCTGCGACTGGCGGGCGGGCGCGGGCGGCGCAATGACTGCGCTGTAATCGCGATAGGTCGGCTTTTCCTTGTCCGCAGCCTGCGTTTCGGCCTGAAACACCGCCATGCCAAGTACCAAAGCTGCCAGCGCAAGGAAGGCTTGCGGGAGCGAGAAGCGTGAGGCCATCGAGATGATTGCTTGTTTCATTTCCTGGGCCATCAATAGGTCAACGTCACGTTTGCAAGGACCGAGTAAAACGCATTGCCGGGTCCGAGATTATCGAACAGATCCTCAAACCCGTCACCCGCCAGCAGCGCCGCGCCCGACAGGCGGAAAACGATGTTCTGGTTGGCCTTGGGCCGCCAGATCGCACTAGCCGAAAGGTCGTAGCCGATCTCGTCGGGGATCGAGCCTTCGACGCGTAGGTTTTCGATCGTGGTCGTGTCCTCGAACCACAGGTGGTTGGCGTTTGCGCTGAGCCGGATTTCGGGCGTCAGGTCAAAATCAGCCCCCACCCCAACCAGCCACAGGCCGGGATTGTTGAAGTTCGACTGCCCCTGCTCCTTGGAAGAGCGCAGGTTGTTCAAAATGCCATTGCGGCCATTCACCGAAACGGCGCGACCACCGCCTGCAAAGGGGATCGTCTGGCGGATCCAGTACGAGGTATCCGCGCCGGCAAACACCGGGTTTTCGAAGATCGCGTCGAAGCCGTTTTCTTCGTTATCGTAGCTGTCCTCATCGCCGCTTTGATAAAGACCCGAAAGGCGGAAGCGCGCCCAGTCGCGGTCGTATGAGAGCTCGATCGCTGCGAATTGTGCATTGATATCAGCCGGTTCGCCGGTGAAGAAGTTGTTTCGGTCCTCTCCCAGTGCCCAATAGAAACTGCCGGTCAGATTGATCCGCCCGATGCGGCCATCGACATTATAGCCGAGATAGAAAACGTCGTAATCGCGCCCCCGGATGTCGCCAAGCAACGCCGGACGAACCGGGAAGCCGTTGTCGTCGATCTCGATATCGTTGCCTTCGCGGTTGCGGTTGTAGATCACCGTGAATTGGCTAGTCAGCGCCGGGATCAGGAAGTCCTGGCGATAGACATTGGCGATGAAGACGAGATCGTCGCGCGGTTCCTGCACGACCGAGTTCAACCCGCTATTAGTGTCCTTCTCCAGCCGCCAGAACGCGGCGAGGTTGAACTGGAAGCGGTTGTTGTCGCGATTGCCGAACAGCCGCACGCCCAATTGCTGATCGTTGAAGAGGAAGCCGCGGAAATCGGACTGGAACGGCTGGATGCCCGCACGGACCGAGATGAAGTCGAACCGGTCATTGTCGAGCGGGGTGAAGTGGTAGTCGACAAACGCTTCCTGCACGCCGAGGAAGTGGTCGAGCCGGTCGGTGCCCTTCGAAGGCTCAACAAACAGCACACGCCGTTCGGGCACGTCGACATAGTTGACGTTGAGCGCCAGCGTCAGACGATACTCGATCGATGGCGGCTTGTAGGCGGTACTCCCCTTCAGAAGCGCCGCGCCGACGATGAAGGTCTGCGACAGCACGGTCGAGAAATCATTGCCGAACACGTCGAGCCGGTCCGGATCCTCGGTCGTCTGGATGCCGACGGGGATCGGGAAAGTGCGCGGTTCGTAAACCGTGTCGCTGATCGCGTTGAGAACGAAGAACCAGTCGTCGCCTTTGATCGGCAGCCACGGAACCTTGTCCGGGTTGATCGGGCGGTCGCCCTTGTAGGTGTTCTGGTTGTAGGGATCGAGGATGTTGTGCCGGATGACCGGATTGCCCTCTATATCGGTCACCGCATCGATCAGCCGCCAGCGATCGGGGATCGGCACCTGATCAGGCGAGAAGGCTTGCGGCGGCGGTGCGCGGACCGCGCCTTCGTTTTCCTGTCGGATTTCCTCGGGCAGTTCGGACCGGAAACCGGGCCGATCGCGTCCATCGATGATCTCGGTCTCAAGCTCCTCCGGCTCGGTCTGCTGCTCTTGGTTGAGCCCGCAGCCAGGGATCGAGCGGTCGTAATTGCCATTGCCGTCGAGGCACTGGGCGATCTGTTCGGGCGTAGCTTCGGGCGGCGGCGCGGACGCTCCGTATTCAGGCGGTGCCGCTACCGGGGCGGTCAGGGTGACGACCAGTGGGATGAGCGTGCCCGACATAGCCTACAGCCCCTCGCACACATTCTGAGTGGGATCGTCGAGGAATGGCGCAAACGGGCAGTTCACATAGCGCAGCCGCACCGGGCGACCGTTAATCACGACCTCGATCCGGTCGGCGCGGATCGCCTGAGGCGCATTTCCAATCCCGCCAACGCGCACGCCGGCATTGTGGAGACCGAGGAAGCTGATCATGTCATCCTGATCGATCCCGTCGCCCGAAACACCGATCCCGCCGACAAGCGTGTTGCCACGATAGATCGGGACCGAGCCGGGAAAGATCTGGATGCCGTTGTCGAGCCTGGTGCCCTGCCCTGCAATATCGGGAAGCGAGGTGCACCCGCGCGGCGTGTCCTGCGCAGTTGCACCCGCGACGAACAGGACGTGCTCAACGATCTCGGCCTGAACCAGAGCCGATTGCAGCCCGGTGGAGAACGGGTTGAACTGCTCGATCGGGCGCGAGAGCGGCCCGTGCGGCGTTCCCACTTCGCCATCGGGGAAGTAGGGCCGAGAAAGGTTGCCGCCTGAACGATCGGCAAAGGCGTGGCTACCGGTGAGCGCGTTGGGATCGCCCAGAAAATCGCGCACGCGCTGGACGAATTGCGGCACTTCGCCGTTCGCCGCCTGGAATTCCGCGGCTGCAAACGGAGCGGAGAAAAAGTTGGCGGTGCGCGCTTTCTGCAAGCTCACATCGGTGCCGAAGATCGGCGCATCGGGTGAGCGCACGATGCCGAGAATGCGCCCGCGCGTGTCGACGAGGCTGATCGTGACCTGCGCCGGGCTATCGACCGGCTTGCGGATCTGAGCGCGCGCGCGGCTCATCACGATGAAGGCTTCTTCGAGGATCGCGGTCGCTTCAGCCGCGGTGATCGGGTTGGCGACATCGGCTCCATCGGTCCCGCCGCGCACCGGGAAGCGGTTGGCGCCCGCTCCGTTGGAGAGCACGAATGCGTCGCGGTTGGAGAACTCGGCTGCGCGCGAGGCGCGAATGCCCGATGCCTCGCTGCCATAGGCGGTGCCTGCGCGGATATTGCCGTCGAAATAGCCGGGGACCGCGGTTACCGCGCCTGCTGTTCCGGCGAAATTCGCGCCTGCGACATTGGCCAGGCTGCCATAGGTTGCATCAGTATAGCGGAAGGTCGTGCCATCTGCCGAGATGCGGTCGGCGCGGATATCGACCGGTGCCTCAAACCCGACCGTGCCTGCGAGTGCGATCGGCTCGTCCACGTCATTGTCGACGTCGAGCACATTGGGATCGAATGTGTAGTCCGCGTCAGCCGCAATGCCGATGCCGCCTACGACCACTCCGTTCTTGTAGAGCGGGAAGCCGCCCGGATCGGCCGACAGGCCAAGCGGTGAGCGCTGCGGACCGATCGTGCCATCGGACTGGCGCGAGGACAGGTCCGAACACGGCAACTGGCTGAACTGCACTCCGAACAGCGGTCCGCTTTCGAGCCCCACCGTTGTCGGCGCGGGCGGGAAATGCTCTTGCACGATCTGCGAGGCGACACGGGTGGAGAAGGCGTTGCCGCCGCTCGACAGGAAGGCTCCGGTGATCGCCTTGGCAATGGCCGATGCTTCGACCGGGATGATCGTGATCCCCTGAAGGTCGATATTGTTGCCGTTCGGCGCTTCGGGGATCGAGACCGTATCGCGCGATCCCGGCATGCGGAAAACGGCAAGAACATTGCCCACGCGGTCGGTCACCGCGATGGTTGCAGGCGTGCCTTGCGCGTCGGCCTGAGCCGCGGCCTGGGCGATAACCTGCTGAACGTCGGCAATGCTGAGGCTTTCCTGACCCGGGACGCTATAGACCTGCCCGGTGGGCGGAGGAGGAGGCGGTGGGGGCGGCGGGTTGTTGCCCGTACCTCCGCCAGCCGGCGTCGATCCGCCGCCACCGCATGCAGCGAGCACCAGCAAGGGTGCTCCTGCCATGACTTTCCACCCCCCGGCCATACTATTGCAACCTGCGGATGGCGGTGGTGGCAGAGGTCAGCGCGGTGCGGAAATCGGCCGGATTGTAGGCGTTGGGATCAGCGACCGCCCTATAGGCAAGGTTGATGTCCGAACGGATGCCGGCTGCAGCGCCCGCCGTGATCCGGCCATTGGTGACAAGCCCGTTCAAGAGCGTGTCAATCGCCATCACCGCCTGCACCGAACCCGAGTAGTCGGTGAAGCGCGGCCGCGTCGCGTTGCTCGAGATGATCTCTATCACGCGGAAGGCATCGGCGTTTATATAGCTGCGTGAGCTAAGCACGTCGGAGAGTACGCCCGCGCGCTGCGACAGCTCGATCGCGGCGGAGCGGACTTCGGTATGAGTGCCGCTGCCCATGGCGCGGTGGAAATCGCGGCTCGCGCTGCGGAAGTCGTCGGCCTGCGAAGGCGCAAGCGCACCTGCGACCGCTGACAGCAGGATGATGTTCTCATCATTGAACGGCGGGTTGCCGAACGGGATCGGACGCCCCGGATTGGCTTCGAAAGTCAGGCGGCGATTGTCCGAATCCTGGATCTCGCGGTGGCACGAATGGCAATCGTAGAAATAGAATTGCGGGAACATGCCCTCCATCGCAAAGCGCGGATTGGCGAACAGCCCGGTCGAGCGGCGCACCGCTTCGGCCTGTCCCACTGCCCAGAACCGAACCGCATTGGGCCGACCTTTGCGGCGCGCATAGTCGTCATCGACCTGGTGGTGCTGCTGGAGCGCGCTGAACAGGTCGAGCTCGAACGAGACGCGCGGGTGGCCAGCGGCCATCATCTCGTGCGTGACGAACTGCCCGGTATCGGTCGAGCCGAAGTGGCAATCGAGACAAACCTTGGCGCGCACCTGCGGATTTTCGAGTGCGGTCAGGCCATCGGCGATGTTTGAGCGGTGCGAAGCGGGACGCGCATAATGGCTCGACAGCCATTTCCCGCCCGCAGGACCGTGACAGCTTTCACAACCGACGCCATCACTCAGCTGGAAACGAGCGCCCTTGGGTGCGCCGGGTTCATAGGTCGCATGGCAGCCGAGGCATTCTTCGGCACGAGTGGCCGAGCCGAGGCCGAGAGTTGAGGCAATTTGCTGACCGCGTCGGCCGGCGAGAACGGCATAAGCGCGGCTATGCGCGCCGGTGGTCGAGGAGGGTTCTTGCCAGGTTGCGATTTCGTCTTGCCGGACCACCGCACCATTGCCTTCGGCGCGGCCATGGCAGGTCGAGCCCGCGCAGCTTGCCACGCCTTCGAATGTTCCGTCTGCATAGGCGCTGGCTACGGGATAGGCCGCGATCAGTCCGATCACCGCAACAATGCGCAGCAAACCGGCACTTTTCCGGCGCAGGGAAGTCGCAAATCCCCAATTCGGCCTTGATACAGTCATCTCTTGCCCCCCACGAGATGCTTACAACTTTGCCTTTTTATCGGCTTCGCGCAAGCCCCCGCGTAGCTATCGCGTGACTTGCAATCCCCCGAAACCGCGACCGGCGCGTCATTCCATGTAACCCGCAGATCGCCGCACGGCTTGTATAGTCCCGTCAAGTCGGAGCGTTTCGCTTTGCCGACTCTTGTTTGTTCTCGCGAACCCCTGCCGCCCTTTCTCACAATTGTGCGTGCGAGGCGCAACCTCCAATCGGGCGTTTTCGCGGCAAAAGCCGTAAAAATTGCAGGACTTGTCTCGCGAAGCAGAGCGACAATCGCGCCGCGCGCCCGATCGGTGCTTTCGCTGGCGAGCCGGATTTGGCATGATGCGGGCACATAGCCCGGGGGGAGCACTTCAAATGACCACTACGCCCATCGCTGTCGGCGCCGACGGCCTCTACCACCCTGCAACCGAGGCAGAGGTCATTACGCTGATCAATCACGCCAGAGCTGAGGGCCTGAAAGTGCGCGCGCGTGGTGCGACCCACTCTGTCGCGTGGAGTATCTATTCCGATCCTGTCGACGAGAAGACGCCGCCCAACCGCACGCTCGAGCAGACCCCGCCGCCGACCGGCATCAACATCGCGTTCGACCAGATGCGCGATCTTGAATGGATCAGCCGCGAAGACGGCGTGATCGAAGCCGGGCCGGGGATCAATCTTGGGCACGACCCGCTTGAACCCTTCGGCGTTTCGACGCTTGAAAACAGCCTGCTCTACCAGATCGCCCAGGAAGGCTGGGCGGTCGACACGCTGGGCGGGATCACGCACCAGACGCTCGCCGGCTTCACCGCGACAGGCTCGGCAGGCGGATCGACCGTGCATAGCTGGGACAACATCATAGCGTTTCGCATGGTCGACGGGATGGGCAATGCCGAATGGATCGACGAGAACCACCCCCACTGGCATGCGGTCGGCACCTCGATGGGGCTGCTGGGGATCGTCACGCGGGTGCGCATGAAGCTCGTGGAGATCTATAACATCAAGGGCACCGAGATCACCACACTGCTGGCTGGTCCCGATGCGCCCATGCAATTCCTCGAAGGCGGCCCCAACGGGCTCGCCGAGTATTTCAAGAAGACCGAATATTCGCGCGTCGTGTGGTGGCCGCAAAAGGGCGTCGAGCGCATTCAGACATGGGAAGCGCATCGCGTGCCTTATGATAAGGGCGACCCGGACAAGCCCTATAACGGCGAGAAGCCCTATCTCCAGTTCCCGCCTACTTACATGGGCCAGACCGAGATGCTGCTCGGGGCTCTCGTATTCACGCTGTTCGGCAACACCAATCCGATCCGCATTATCGGGATCATGTGGCGCAAGGCGTGCGCCTATCTCGAATGCCTTGGCCGCGTGCTGCGCCAGAATGGCAAGGGCGGGATCAAGTCATTCCTGACCTATCTGCTCGGCTGCATCACCGCGATCGGGGTCTTCTTGCTGGGCTCGCTGTTCGGCTTCTTCACCGGGCTGGTGCGCATGGCGTTCCCCAAGCTGCTGCCCCAGTTCAACCCCATGACCTCGCGGAAGAACCCCGCCACCCAGTTCAACGACTGGTACTGGCGCTCGCTGTGCATGGACAACACGGTCAGCGACGAGCTTTTGGGGACCGAATTCACCGAGATCTGGGTGCCGATCGGGCGCACCGAGGAAGTGATGAACATCTACGCCAAGATGTTCGAGGATGGCGGCTATCTGTCGACCGGCTATTTCTCAACCGAGGTCTATGCCGGCGCGCCCACCGATCAGTGGATGCATCCGGGCTATTCCGACGGCTCAGACGAATATGCCGAAGGCACGCTAAGGGTTGATGTCTACTGGTATCGCGAGAATGCCGGCATTCCCAATTGCGACGAGGCATTTCTCGATCAATTCTGGGACGAGCTTTACGAGGCCAAGGTGCCGTTCCGCCTGCATTGGGGCAAGTTCGTTCCGCGCTATGATTTCCCGCGCTGGGCCAAGCACTATCGCGACAACCTGCCGCATTTCGGGGACTTCCTCGAGGTGCGAAAGGTTCGCGATCCTGAAGAAGTCTTCTTCACGACCTATTGGAAGACAAGGCTGTTGGAGGACGCCGGGACGCCCCCCAACTGCTGATTGGACTAGACTGTGGTCAGTTCGTGCCGATCGGCTTTTCGCCGTCGCCAAGGACGATGAACGCCGCCCAGTAGAAGGGGTGCGAGGTTTCCGCCTCGCTCATCAACTGGCGCTGCGCATCGCCGAGCGAGGGCGAGAGCCCCTTCCCGCCTTGTCCGCTGATCATGCCTTCGATCAGGCGCTGGGTCGCGTTGTAATCGTCGGGCACCGGCCAGTGGCTCGCTACCACCGCACGTGCGCCAGCGCCGACAAAGGCGCGCACCAGTCCGTCGAGCGCGTAATTACCGCCCCCGACCACGCCCGCTTCGCGTGAGGCGGCAGTGGTGGCCATGCCCGCGGTGTCGCAAGCCGAAAGGATCACGACATCGGCATCGAGCTGAAGGTCGAAGATCTCCTTGAAGGTGAGCAGCCCGTCAGAACCTTCGCCCCCGAAAGAAGTGACCAGCGCCGGGCGCGCGGGACAATTCGGGTTGGGTGCGGTGACAAGGCCGTGCGTGGCAAAGTGGACGACGCGGTATTCGTCGAGGTCCTCTTTTGAGAGCAGTGAAGTGTCGGAGAACGCCTCGCCCGTGCGCACTTCGCTTTCCGCTTCGCCGAACTTGGTCGCGGCGAAGAACAGCTCGTCCGGGTCGATCGGATCGCGCCACGTGCTGAGATTCCAGTCGCACGGGTCCTCGCTCTCGCTCTGCTGCGTGGGCAGCGCGTTCGAGCCGACGCCGAGATAGTCCTTGCTGGCCCGCGAGGGCGAAATGCGGCGAATGTCGAGGAATCCGCGCGGGCTGACCGCGATCGAGACATCGCGCGATTTCGCAAGGAAATCGATCTCGCGGTAGTCGTAGTCGTCCTCGTTCGGGTCCTCGATCCGCTCTAGATAGGCGTCCACCCCTTCCTGGCTCGCGATCAGGACCTGCGGGGGCAATTGCAGCATCGGGCCGTCGGGCTCAAAGACCATGTGCCTGACGCTGGCCATCTCTTCTTCGACCTGGCCGAACAGGCGCAGGTAAAGCCCGCGCGCCCGCTCGACGTCGAACGGATAGGTGACCGTCTCGCCGCCTTCGGAAACCACGATCGAATCGCGGATGAAGGCGACGTCATCGTCGAGATCGGCGATTCCGCCCTCGACGCGGAAGGTGCGGGCATTCGAACTGGTGATCCACAGCGCGTAAACCTCATCACCCACCAGCACCATCTTGTAATAGGCTTCGTCTGCGCCGAGCTCGCCCTGCAATTCGGCAAGGTCAAGCTTGGTCGGAGTGAGTGCACGGAAGCGGGGGAAATCGGCGAGCTTGGAGACGAGACCCGTCTGTTCTGCGCGCAGATATTCGAGCGTTTCCAGCGCGGCTGCGAGACCTTCGGTCTGCAACGGCGTCGGCTCGGCAATTGCGGCCAGGCGATCCGCGCGCGCCTGTGTGCGGGCAATCTCGCGGCTGCGGTTCAGCGACAGGCGGAACAGCGCGGAGGCTTCGTCATCGCCTTCCGACATTTGCCGAGCGAGGATGGCCTGTGTTTGCGCAACCCCGGGGCGCTGGAGCATCTGCGACGCGTTGAAGAACTCCGCGGTCGCCTCTGCCGAGCCCTCTTCGGCGAGCAGCGCGAAATAGGGTTCGAGCAGGTTGCGCAGGCTCGCGCCGCTATCGGTGGTGTTGATCGCGCGGTCGACCACGTCGCCGAACAGCGCGCGCGCCTCTCCCGTGCGGCCGGCGCGCAGCAGGAAACCCGCCTTGCGCGCGTAGGTCGCCAACAGGACCGGCGATTGCGGATAGTCGCGGCTGATCGCACCCGCCGCAACGTCATAGGCGCGGATCGCGGTCTCGGTCCGGCCCTGCCCTTCGGCGACGAGCGCGCGCTCGATCGCGATTTCAGAGCGCAGCCAGCGGGCCGAAGCCACCCGGCCATCGCGCACCGCAGCGATCCGGCGGTCGGCGCGGCGCAGCAGCTCGCTCGCCTGCGTCAGCTGCCCCTGCTGGCGCGCAATCGAGCCTGCAAGGTAGTCCGCCTGCGCATCGAGCAGCTCTGCCCGCTCGAGAGGTGACAGCGCCAACTCGACCCCGCCGAGCCGCTGAAGCGCGATATTCTCGCGGTTGATCTGCGAGGAGAGCGGATTGTCGATGAATCCGTCGCGGATCGTCAGGTCGGTCGCCTCGGGATCGACGTCGCGCATCTCCTCGGCAAGCACGCGCTGTGCCTCTTCGGGGAAGCGGCGGTTGACGAAATTGATCGCGCGGTAATTGCGGATCAGCCGCTGCGCGACCCCGTCATTGCGGGTAAGCGCGGCATCGGCCTGACGGAACAGCCGTTCGGCGGCGTTGAAATTGCCCAGATTCGACTGCTGCAAGCCCTGATTGGCAAGCACTTCTGCGAGCGCCGAGGAATTGTCCCGCGTGCGTCCGACAAGGTTCTCGAAGAACTGGCCAGACTCTGCGAACCGACCGGAATTGTTGCGAATATAGGCTTCGTTGAGCGCGTCGAACTCGCTCAGCGAACCGGCTTGGACGCGCGCGAAGGCGGCAGCATCGCTCACCTCGGTCTGTGCGACTTCGATCGTGCCGGGCAGCGCGCGGTCGTTATAGACCGATGCAAGCGCGAGGCGCAGAACCGGATCATACCCCGCCAGCCCCTCAACCAGATATGTCCGGTCGCCTTCGGTGAAGGTGTAGCTGCGGTAATTGATGCCGACGACCTGGTCGGTGCAGGTGAGCTTGGTCACTTCGCCGATCTTCTCGATACTGTCGGCTTCGGCAGCCTGACAGATCGCATCGGGTCCGGCGCCGCTCGGCTGAGCGCTGAGGCCCGAGCCGTCGCGCAGGACTAGCAGCGTGCCCACCGAAGCGGCGGCATCGCGGCAGGTCAGGCGATAGGCGCGGTCGAACATGCCATTGAGGCGCGGCTCGGTAGGCGCGTTCTGCGCGGTGCAGCGCACGCCTGCATTGCCGACGCGGAAATTGGTCTGAAGCGAAAGCGGATCGTCCTGCGAGCTCGCAGGCGCCACCATCAACGCTCCCGAAATTCCCGCTGCGCAGGCCGCCAGCGCGATGGCCTTGGTCACAAGCTTCATGGCTGATCTCCGTTGCTACCGGCAGGCGGCGTATCGACATCCGGATCGGTCAGCGCGGGGTTGCCCGAGCCGCTGATCGGATCGTTTATGGTCACCGGACGCTCAAGGCTGCTGGTGTTGAAAATCGTCACAGGCGGAGCGATCGGACCGGTCGCCGCAGCTTCCGCTTCCTCCTCTTCCTCGGAGGCTTCTTCCTCTTCGCTTTCCTCCTCGGACTCTTCGCCCTCCGATTCCTCGCCAGAGCCTTCGTCTTCCTCGACCGCGAAGTCCTCATCGCCGCCGCCGTCATCGACATCGTCGACGCTGGTATCGCCGCCGCCATCGGAGCCCGACGAGCCCGCGCTTCCCCCGGCGTTTGCGCCGGAGTTCGAGGCGCTGCCGCTGTCGCTCGAGTCGCCCGAAGACGAACCGCTGCCGCTGCCACTGCCGCTGCCGCTGCTGGAGCCGGTGCCGGAAGCGCCGACAGCTCCGTTGATCGAAGCCGAGACCTGCGCGGTCACTTCGCCGTCGCCTTCATCGACGATCACGCACCCACCAAGCTCGCAGCCATTAAGCTGGCTGCCCGGAGCGAACAGGGTGAGGTCGTCGGCGTTCTCGAGGATAGCGGTCGCGGCATCGTCGCCGGTGAGGACATTGCCCGCGCCGTCGTCGATCTGGCCGCTGATGATGACGAGCGCGATCTCGCCGTCGAAAGGCTCGATCGTGAGATTGTCCACCCCTGCAACGACAAAGCCCGCCGGGGTCTCCTCGGTGCCCGAATTCTGGATCAGCACGACCTCGGCGCCGCCGATCACGATCTCGCTGGCGCGCACCGTGCCCTCGGGTCGGCCATTGGTCGCAGGCGCGTTGAGGAGGTCTGCAAGCTCCTCTTCGGTCTCATCGCCTGAGAGGTTTTCGAACAGGTCGCGTTCCCCGACCCCGATGGTGCTCGCGAAGATCGAGAGCAGCCCGCCATTGTCGAACAGGTCGATCCCGCCGGCCGTCGTGTCGATCAGCAGCGTGCCCGTTGTGAGCGTCAGGTTGATCGGGTCGCTTCCTGTCGCAGCGGAGATCAACCCGTCGACGAAAATCGACCCGGCGCCGGACGTGGCGAATGTGAGGTTCTCGACCGATTCATTGGCGGCGATGTTGAAGTCGCCGACGGTGAGTTCGCCCGTGCCATTGTCCGAGCCCGCCACGAAGAACGTGATATCGCCGGCATTGATGCGCTCATAGACCTCCTGGTCGATCACGCTGCCTTCGGAATTGCCGCTATCGGTGTCGGCGATTAACAGCCCTTCCTCACTGATCGAGGTGAAAGTGAACGAATTTGCGTTGACTGCCGAGTCTATGTCTATCTCGAAGAACGACGACGTTACATTGATATCACTGGCCTGCCATTGACCGTCCGCACGCGCGAGCCCACCCGCAATAATCTGGATCGCGCCTGCATCGACATCGCTCAGTATTATGTCGAAGGCGGCATCGAACGACGCGTTGCCTGCAACCGAGATTGGATCGGTCGAGGTGATGTTTCCTCCCGTCGAACGCGCGATCAGCGAACCGGCGTTGAGGTCCTGCAACATCAGATCGGCGGTTGTTTCGAGCGTGAGCGTGCCATCATTGGCGTCGAGGAAGCCCGAGGTCAGGCTGCCATCGATGTTGATGGTGATCTCGTTCGCATCGAAATCGCCGGTTTGCGAATTGCCGCTCGCGTTCACGGTGATCGTATCGGCCGTGATGTCGGAAAGGATCGTGTTGCCCCCAGTCGTGGTGATGACAATCTCGCCGGTGACGTTGATCGGGTTAAAGCCACCGATCGCAGTCGCGGTTGCGAACAGCGAATCCGCGTTGAAGTCAGGCAGAATCAGGACGTCCGAGCTTTCGAGCGTGATCGTGCCGCTCGACGCGTTGAGGAAGGACGCATTGATCGGACCGCCCAAGGCTGTCAGCGTGATGTCGGACCCGGTGATTGTGTCGGCCGTGACCGAACTCGCATTCGACGTAGCCGTCACCGATCCTGCGAAGACGTCTTCGAGTTGGATTGCGCCCTGCGCCTCGAAAATCGCCGCACCGTTCACATCCAGCGTGCCGGTCGAGTTGATACCGCCATTCAAAGAGCGCGCGATCAAGGAGTTCGCATCGATATCGGTCAACGTCACCGTGCCGAGGCTTTCGAGGAACAGTGTCCCGAGCGCATCCAGTGTCTGCGCATTGATCGCCCCGCCAAGCGCGCTGAGCGTAATGTCGGTGGCACTGATCGTATTGGTTGTGATCGAGCCTTGGGTCGAGGTCACATCGACCAATGTGGCGGATAGCGTATTGAGCTGAATATTGTCGCGCGCCGTGAAGGACGCAGCGCCGGCAACTTCGATGTCCCCATTGTCCGCGACAACTCGCCCATTGGTCGAAGTCGCGAACAATTCTTGCGCAACAACATCGAAGATCGTCAGAGTGCCGAAACTGTCGAGCGTTAGCGTGCCGTCCGCCCCGAGGAAGCCGGTTTGCAACGTCCCTCCGAGCGCGCGCAGCGTGATGTCATTGCCGTTCACATCCGAAATCAGGATCGAGCCTGCCGAGGTGACGAGCAGGTCTCCTTGCGAAGCGAGAAACGCCTCGACTAGAACGTCGCCCTCTGTCGAGGTCAGGCTGAGGAGCTCGGTCCCCTCGATCGTCCCGGGGGCCGGATTGGGATTCATGGTGTCGACGAATTGGAACCCCCGCGCCGTGATGTTGAAAATCCGGCTCGTCGCGGTCGAGTTGATCGCGTCGAGCAGCACATCGCCCGGCGTCGCTACGTTGAACGTATCGTTGGTAAAGACCGCGCCGTCATTGAATGCGACCGCGAACACCCCTGCCGTGGGCTCGACTTCGTCACCTTCGAAAGAGATGTCCACGCTGCCGACATTCGCGTCCGACTGACGGATGATAAACTGGCCGCCCAGCGGTGCGAATGCGGTCCCTGCATTGGCTCCGGCACCACCTGAAACATTCGAGTCGATCAGCAGGCTGCTGAGGTTGATTGCGCCGCGTCCGGGGTTCTCGAACGCCTGCGTCACAAGCAAACCAAGCGATCCGCCTATCGCATCGCCGCCATCGCCGCGAGTGCCGCCGTCACCGCCAGCACCGCCGGTCGTGTTTGAGGCCAGGGTGGCGCTGGTGGCCGTGACCGGAGCGCCGCGTACTAGCAGCGTCTGGCCGCCGCCGTCCGCGTTGCCGCCATTGCCGCCGATAGCGTTGCCGGCGCCGCCCTCGCCGCCCGTCGTAAGCACGTTCAGATTGATCGTGCTGAATGTCGCTGAACCCTCGACAGTCTCATTGGCCAGCGAACCGCCGCTCGCCGTGCCGAAATTGGCGAACCCGTTGGTTGCATTTCCGCCTGCGCCGCCATTCGCTCCTTCGCCGCCCGCACCGCCGATGGAGGTGAGGTTGATCTGGGTTGCCCCGGTGACATTCAGGTTCCCGTTCTGGGCGTTGGCAAGTAGGAAGGTGCCGCCGTTCTGGGCGTCACCGCCAGCGCCGCCATCGGTCCCTGCTGTCGAATTGCCCCCGTCTCCGCCGGTTGCGATGTTGATGACGGTCAGCGAACCCAGATTCACATTCGTCGGGGTGCCCCCGATATTGTTCTGGACAAAGAGACGGACCGAACTGTTGCTTGCATTGCCGCCAGCACCGGGCGTCGCGCCCTCATTTGCTCCTCCGCCGGTAACCGAAGCGCTAAGCGTTGCGGCACCATCGACCGTTAGGGTGCTTCCCCGCACCAGAACGAGCACCTCGGCCGCCGTCGCGTCGCCGCCCGTTTGTCCATCACCGCCCGTTGCCCCCGCAATCAGGTCTAGATCTTCGGTGATCAGAACATCGGAGTTTGTGCCGAACGAAAAGAGTTGCGTGACTCCGACAAAGGCGGTGCCCCCTATACCGCTCGGCGCATCGCCGCCGACGGCGAACGCCGCTGCATCGAAACTGCCATTGATCGTCAGCGTGGTGCCCTGATCGTTGAACAACTGGGCGACCCCGCCATTGGCCTCGCCGCCATTGCCGCCCGCACTGCCTGCATCGCCGCCATTGGCCTGGCTGAAGAGCAGAACATCGGCGTTGATCGTGGTCGAAAACGGACCGGGCGAGCCGAAATTCGGTGCATCGAGCCGCGCGCCGTTCGAAGTCGCATTGCCGCCGTTCCCCATGCCGGGAAGGAGGTTGGACCCACCACGCGCAATGCTCGAAATCTGGACCGAAGCGGCGTCGATGACCGTCTGGCCGTCGACATTGATCACCATGTCGAAGCTGGTCGCATTGCCGCCCTGGCCTGAATCAACATTGCCGCCATTGACGATCATCGTGTTGATAAGGTTGCCGCCAACATTCACCGTGGCGTCGCGGAACAGCATTCCGCCGAATTGCTGGAACGCGTCGCCCCCTTGAACGACGCCACTGCCGCCATCGGCTGACATGAACAACTCCATGTCGCCCGCCACGTCGAGCATCGTGTTGATGATATCGGGATTGCTCGAATAAGTGACTGCGCTGCCGCCGATATTGCCCGCACCGCCAATAGAAATGAGGTCGAGGACGAGATCGGAATTCACGTTGACCGTGGAGTTTTCCATGATCAGGCTGACATTGCCCGGGTTGGAAGATCCGCCAACGCCGCCGACATCGCCCGAGCCGGCGCCGCCGATCGAAGTCATGTTGAACTCGTCAAAAGCGACGGCGACATCGGAATTGAGGAATCGGACAAAGGCGCCCGATCCGAACGCGTTGCCCCCGCCGGTCCGGTCCGCGCTCGAGAGTGCAGAGCCGCCCTGAACCATCCCTTGAATGTCGAGCCGCCCGAGATTGACCGTGCTGTCGATGATGTCGATGATGATTTGACCGGCAAAGGCGTCCCCGCCGGCTCCATCGTCCTCGCTGGTGTCACCCCCACTTGCCAGATTTAGAATCGCAACAGGATTGCCCGGATCATCTGGCAGATTGAGCGTCGCACCGCCTTGCACAACCAAGCGGGTATTGGACGTTGACGCCGAACCACCGTTGCCTTCGATGCCTTGACCGCCAAAAGCAGCAGTTCCGAGCAAGAGGAGATCGCCTTCGGTCGGATCGCCGATCGTGTTGCCCTGAAGCACGGTGAGCGCCGTGCCCGGTCCATGAATGTCGATCGAGGCTTCGCCTGCATTGGCTTCGCCAGGGCCAGTGCCGCCAATGAAATCGTCCCCACCGACCGCAGCGGAAAGGACATTGAGTTCACTCGTGGTGAACGAACCGCCCAACATGAAGATGCTGGCACGCTCGCTGAATGCGCTACCGCCCGCAGCGGCAATCGAATCGGCAATGATTCGACTGACACCGGCGACATTGAGCGAGCCGCCCGTATTCATGAACAGTTCGGCAAATCGCGCATTGGAGTTCGTGCCGGGCACTTCCTCTTCGATATCGGCAAGGGTTTCGATGAGCAGGTTGCCGCCTACGTCCACCACACTGTTGTTCTGTACGAACATACGCGCAAGGCCCGTATCCGCAGACCCGTTCTGATCGGCGTCGAAGAACACGCGCGAGGCCACTGTCAGGTCGCCACCGACCGTGAGCATCGAACCGTTGTCTACGCTCAAGAAAGCATCGCCGACATCGAGGCCAAAAGCCGGACTGTCAGCGACGAGACTGAGATCGCCGCCGACCATGACAGTGCCCGTGCCGAGTTGCACGTTGGTCGCCCCACCATTGAGGAGCACATCGCCGTCATAGACCTGAGCTCCGCCGAAGGAGAACATACCGGCCTGATTGGTCGCGGCGCCAATCACGTCCGAGGTCGAGGATATGAGCCCGCTGAAGTCGTTGAACTCGAGGTTCGCATCGGCGGGGCTGACCGGGGCGCTGGTGTCGATATTGCCCACAATGATGTTGTAGCCCGCCGACAGCACGACCGCCTCGCCATCAGCCGATGCACCGGTCGCGATGTCGAAGCCGAGGTCACTTCCGCCGCCGATCAGCAGGGTGACCGCATTGTTCTTGGGCACCGCGACCATGTAGATGCGGTGATTGTCGCCGGGGCCGGTACTTGCTGGACCGGTGATCTCGCCACTGCTTAAGATTCCAAGGCCTTCATCAGTGCCGATATCGACCTGAATGTCGAACAGGCCGTCAGGACTGAAGGTGATCGAACCCGCTTCGCCTGCGACCAAAGCCGCCTGGCCGTTAATGCGGATATTGCCCGAATTCTGGATTCGCGGCGCGAACATCGCGATATAGCTGCCTTCCGCGATCGCATCGATGGCGGCCCCGGGGAGAATTTCGATAGCCGATCCGGCATTGGCCTGCTGGAACTGGACGCGATTGTTGAAGTCCATGAAATTGCCATTGCCGTCGGTCACCGGCGCAGCGGTGGTCAGGCCGAGGTTGCCGACATCGAAAGTCGCGTTTGAACCGATGATGATCCCGCCCGGCGTGTAGAACCAGACCGTCCCGCCGGTCGTCTGCGCACCCATGGCATCCTGCAGCCGCGACACGACATTGCCGTCAAAGATGATGCGGCGGCTCGCATCAGCCGGAAGAATCCGGTTGAGCACCGCGAAATCGGTGATCGAGGGATCGTTGATGAAGGTCGCGGTTGTACCGTCTTGCTGGAACAGGATGTCGCCCGCGCCGATCGCATTGTCGGTCGGAGTCCAGTCGATCACCGCGCTGGTGCTTTCGACCGTGATGTCGGTTGTACCGGGGCCGGTCGTGATGGTCGCGGAGCCTTCGACCACATTGCCTGTGCCCTCGAAGGATTGCGCTTGCGCAGGGCTGGCTGCAAACATCAGGCCGGTGGCGAGCGCCAAAGCTGATGTTTGCGCAAGCTTCGTATCGGTCTTGAATGCGGAGTTGGTCGACATAGGTCGGTTCCTTGCGAGTTAGAAGCTTGCCGAGAGGGTGAAGAGCACGCGGACGTCGCCGCGTTCCGCCTGTAGGCCCGCGCGTTTCAGCGGCACCGCGACCTGCGCGTCGAGCGCGAAACGCCCGCCGAAGAAGGTCCGCGCACCCGCGCCGACCGATTGTAGGTCGTCGTCGATCTCGGGCGCCTCGTTCCAGACCTTGGCGAGGTCGAAGAAGGCGTAAGGCTGGACCGCCAGGGTTCCGCCTTCATCGAGCGGGAGCGTGGACGTGCGCACTTCGGTGGTGAGCCCAACCCCGCTATCGCCGATAATCGTGCCCGGATCGTAGCCGCGCCCGACGGTAAAGTTGCCCGCGGCAAACTCTTCGAACCCGAACAGCCCGCCGCTGAGCGAAAGCTGCGCGCGCGGTTTCAGCGACAGCGCGATCATCTCCGACAGGGCAAATTCGGCCACGCCGCTCGCGCGGATGACCGAATGGGTCGACTCGCCGTCGAGCCGGCCGGGATTTATCTGGCCTGCCGGACATGCCGCGCCGAGACACACATCGTTCGCGCCGAAAACGTTGAGCCCCTGCCGGAACTCAAGCGTCCCCGCAGCGCGATAGGCCGGGGCGCGGCGCGAAGTGTCGATCGTGTCCCAGTCGAGCTTGACCCACGCCACGCGGATGCGATCGCGCGAAAGCGGGACGATGAAATCGACGTCCTGATCGATGTAGTCGAACCCGGCGCCGACATAGATGCTTTCGCCCAGAGTGCGCTTGACCGGATAGCTGGCAAAGACATTGGCAAACAGCGTCTCGGCCTTGAGGTCGACAGCAGCAGCGCCCGGAGCACCGGCAAATCCGATATCGGGCTTGGTCCAGGCATAGGTCGCCTGCCCGCCGACGATCAGCCCGTCGCCGCCGGGGCGGAATTCGTGCGCTGCCTGAAGGACATGCTGCTCTGAAAAGTCGCTGCTCGCGTAGTAGGAGAGCGAAGTGACGTCGCCGAGGCCCGTGAGGCCGAAGAAGCGCGCGCGCACCTGACCACCGACGGGCCCCGTCGCATCGGCGCTGTAGTTCTGGATCGCGACGTCGAACTCCGAAGTCCGCCTCCGCACGGTGACTTCGCCGATCAGGTTGCCCGGCTCGCCACTGCCCGGGCGCAGTGTCAGGTTGACGTTGTAGCCCGGCAGGTCACGCGCGAGCAGCAGGTAGCGCTCGGCTTCGTTGCGGTTGAAAATCTCGCTTTCCGAAAGCCGGCCGAGATATTGCTGGAGCTTGGCTTCGGCGCCGCGCGTTTCGCCGCGCGCGCGGATCGCGCTGATCCGGCCATACAGCACCTCGAAGGTGACATCGCCGTCCTCGATCCGCTGAGTGGGAACCTGCGTAGCAGCCAGGTAGCCCTTGTTTCGCAGGATCGTCGCCGCCGCATCGCGGATTTCGCACAGCACCGCGACCGGGTGCTCCTGCCCTTCAAACGGGCGCCATGCGGACTCCATCTCTTCGGGCGTCGCGCCCTTGAGGCCGTTGAAGTTCACATTGCGGATCGTCAGCTTGACGTCGGCATATTGCGGATCGGCGAGTGCACAAGGGCTGCGTTCGATCCCGCCTTCGATCGACAAGCGCGGAGCGGGAGCTTCATCGGTGCGGGCGATGCCCTGCAACTCTTCACGCGTGGGCGCGACGATCTGCGCGTCAGCCTCCGCCGCGAGACCGAGAACGATCGGACTCAGCGCCACCGCGAGCCCCCCTGCCTTGCAGGACGTCTTTGCTGTCATTTTCCCCCCTGGCCGCCCCTGGAAAGACGGCGCATGCAACCTGCAGACCTTTCTCTTGCAAGTTGCGAGCACTTACGAGCTAGGAAAAGGCCCGATGCAATGGTTAATGTCAAGGCGAGCACCTGTAAATTTTTGCAACAATGTCGGGTACATACAATTTGACCGCTTTTGCGCGCGGGGCAGCTTCCCGTTTGCCGTCCAAACGCGGGATTGCGGAGAAAAACGTAGGCTTCGCGGTTTGCTAGAAAGCCCGCGTTGGCTTACGCCTGACCATCGAATCGGGGTGGCGGGGCGCAGGTCTCCCAAGTCCCACATGACAACGCTTGAGCAATGGCGGGCATGTCCGAAAGCAGCAACGAACAGCAGGCGCTGATCCGCCAACTCGAACGCACGGTTGCGTCGATGCGCGAAGCGTTGGAGGACAAGGCGTTCGAAGCGCAAAAGATGCTCCAAGGCGCCGAAGCCGACGCGGCGGGCGAGATGGCGCAATTGCGCGCGACCGCGCAGGCGCTCCGCGAGGAGCTTGAACTGCAAGCCGCCGAAACGCAGGAATTGGTCCAGGCCGCGCGCCAAGAGGCCGCAGCCGAGATCAAGGAACTGCGCACCACCGTCCAGTCGCAGCGCGACGAGATGGACGACATGCGCGCGCGCGCGAACGAGGAACGACAGGCACTCGAACGCCAGCAGCGCGACCGTATCGGCGAGCTCGAAGCCACGATCCAGAATTTGCGCGACCAGCTAACGGAGAAACAGGTTTGACCGACGCGTCCAATATCGAAAAGGGCGAGTCCACAAAGGACGCCGCATCCCAATTGTCGCAGGCCGAGCGCGTGCGCCAGTTGCAGATGATGCTCGACGTGTCGAAGCAAGTCGCCTCGATGGACACGCTCGACGCGGTGCTCGACACGCTGGTCAGCGTTGCGGTCGATCAGGCTGGGGCGGAGCGCGGCTCGCTATTCCTTCACGATCCCGCGACCGGAGAGCTGTTCAGCCGCATCGCGCAAGGTCTCAAACGCCGCGAAATCCGCATACTCGACGATGTCGGGATTGCGGGCACGACCTTCCAATCCGGCGAAGGCCTGATCATCCACGACGCTTATAATGACGAGCGCTTCAACCGCGAGGTCGATGCGCAAACCGGCTTCACCACCAAGTCGATCCTTGCCTGCCCCGTCCGCAACGCCAAGGGCGAAGTGATCGGCGTCGCGCAGGTGCTCAACAAGAAAGAGGGCCAGTTCACCGAACAGGACCTCTCCGTTCTCGAAGGCGTCACCTCGCAATGCGCGATCACGCTGCAATCGATGCAGCTGGTCGAACGGATGGAGAGCACGCGGCGGCGCGAGATCGAGTTTCTCAACGTCGTTTCAGAAATGACCAGCGAGCTTGAGCTGACGACGCTGCTGCGCCGGGTGATGACCGAGGCGACGACGATGCTCGATGCCGAGCGATCGACCCTGTTCATCAATGACGAGAAAACGGGCGAGCTTTTCAGCCATGTCGGCGAAGGGCTCGACACGATGGAAATCCGTCTGCCCAATCACCTCGGCATTGCGGGCACCGTGTTCACCAGCGGCGAGGCGATCAATATTCCGCACGCCTATACCGACCTCAGGTTCAATCCCGCCTTCGACAAGCAATCGGGCTTTTTCACTCGGTCGATCCTGTGCGTACCCGTGGTCAACAAGGCGGGCCAGACGATCGGCGTGACGCAGGTGCTGAACAAGCGCGGCGGCCCGTTCACCGCGGAGGATGAAAGCCGCCTCAAAGCCTTCACCGCGCAGATCGCCATCGGGCTCGAGAACGCCAAGCTGTTCGGCGATATCCAGTCGATGAAGAACTACAATGAATCGATGCTGCAATCGATGTCGAACGGTGTGATCACCTTCGACGAGGAAGGCGCGAACCGGACCTGCAACCAGGCCGGCGCGCGGATCCTGCGGGCCGATCCGGCGGCTATTATCGGCCAGTCTCCTGCCGAGGTTCTGGGCGAGGACAATGCGTGGCTCGCCGAGGCAATCGAGCGCGTTACCAAAAGCGACACGGCAGAAAACTTCATGGACACCGAATTGGTGTTCGCGGGCGAGAAAGTTTCGGCCAATGTCACGCTTCTGCCGATGGAATCGGGCGAAGGCGAACAGCTGGGTACGCTCGCCATGATCGAGGATATTTCCGACGCCAAGCGCGCCAAGTCGACGCTCTCGCGCTACATGGACCCCGGCGTCGCGGCGCAAATGCTGAGCGGCGGGGGAGAGGACGAATTTCTCGGCGGCAAGGACACGGTCGCTACCGTGCTCTTCTCCGACATTCGCGGCTTCACGACCATCACCGAACAGCTGGGCGCGCAAGGGACGGTGGCGCTGCTCAACGACTATTTCGAACTGATGGTCGGGTGTATTTCAGAACAGGGCGGAATGCTCGACAAGTTCATCGGCGATGCGATCATGGCCGCTTTCGGCATCCCCGTGGGCCATGACGACGACGAGGATCGCGGGCTTCGTGCCGGGATCAACATGATCAAGACGCTGCGCGAATGGAACGTGAAGCGCGAGGCCGATGGCGACATGCCGGTCGACATGGGGCTGGGCCTCAACACCGACCGGATCGTGGCCGGCAATATCGGTTCGAAGAAGCGCATGGACTACACCATGATCGGCGACGGGGTGAACCTCGCCGCGCGGCTCGAAAGCGCGTGCAAGCAGTATTCGGCGCGCATCCTTTTGTCCGAATACACGGTCCGGAAACTGAAAGGCGTCTATCGCTTGCGCGAAGTCGACAAGGTGATCGTGAAGGGCAAGACCGAGCCGGTCGGCGTGTTCGAATGCCTCGACTATCACGACGATACGACCTTCCCGAACCTGCAGGACGTGCTGGGCAACTTCAACGAGGGCGTGAAGCTCTACCGCGCGCAGGAATGGGACCGGGCAGCCGGGTTCTTTGAAAAGGCGCTGGAGGCCAACCCGGAAGACTTGCTCGGCCAGACCTATATCGAGCGCTGCGCGACGATGAAGGCGAGCCCGCCGGGGGACGATTGGGACGGGGTCTGGGTGATGACGAGCAAATAGCCCTGCACGCCTCACACGAAAAAAGGGCGGGAGGCCATGTCGGCACCCCGCCCTTTTTCGTGTCCGGTACGCGGAAGGGTCAGCTCAGCTTGACGTGCCGCTTGATGTGGTGGTCGATATTGCCGAACTCGTGATCGAAGATCGTCAGGCGCTTGAAATAGTGCCCGATCGCATATTCGTCGGTCATGCCATTGCCGCCGTGGATCTGGATCGATTCCTGCCCGACATGGTGCGCGGCCTGCCCGACACGGACCTTCGCCGCTGACACCGCCAGCTTGCGCTCGCGCTCCTCGGCTTCGAGCTTGATCGTTGCGAGGTAGGTCATCGAGACCGAGCTTTCATACTCGGTGTACATGTCGACCATGCGGTGCTGGAGCACCTGGAAGCTGGCGATCGGAACTCCGAACTGCTTGCGCTGCTTGGCGTATTCGAGCGTCTGCGCATGTGCGACTTTCATCGCACCGCAAGCCTCGGCACATTGCGCGGCGATTGCCTCGTCGGTGACACGTTCGATCAGCGGCAGCGCGCCGCCCTCTTCGCCGATCAGCGCGTCTGCGGGGATCGAGGCGTTCTCGAAGTAAACCTCCGATGCACGGCGTCCATCGACGGTCGCATAGTCGCGGGTGACGACGCCGTCGGTGTTCTTGTCGATGACAAAGACCGAGACGCCTTCGGCATCGCGCTGTCCGCCGCCGGTGCGCGCGGTGACGACGAGATGGCTCGCCCAAGGCGCGCCGATAACCACCGCCTTGTGCCCGTTGAGCACGTAGCCGTCGCCGTCCTTTTTCGCGGTGGTGGTGAGGTCGGCATAGTCGTAGCGACCCTGCGGCTCGGCATAGGCGAAAGCGTAGACCCGCTCGCCCGAAACTATGCCGCCAATATGCTCTTCCTTCTGAGCGTCGGTGCCGGCGTGCTTGAGGAAGCCGCCTGCGCACACGACGGTGGGCACGAACGGCTCCACCACGAGGCCCTTGCCGAATTCCTCCATCACGACCATCGCGTCGATCGCGCCGCCGCCAAAGCCGCCATCGGCTTCGCTAAAGGGCATGCCGAGAATGCCGAGCTCAGCGAGCTGCGACCAGATTTCGGGCCGCCACCCGGCCTCGCTCGCGATCACTTCGCGGCGTGTTTCCGCGCCATATTCCTCGCGCACCAGCCGCGACAATCCATCGCGCACCATTTCCTGTTCTTCGGTGAAGTTGAAGTCCACTTGTGCTTCCCCTGTGTCTCTCTCGGCGCCGTTAGAGGCCGAGGATCATCTTGCTGATAATGTTGCGTTGAATCTCGTTCGATCCGCCATAGATCGAGGTCTTGCGCATGTTGAAGTATGTCGCGGCCGAACCGTGCGCGTAGTCGGGTCCGATCGGGTATTCGTTCGAACCTGGATCGGCGATCGAGCCATACATCGGCGTGCCGTAGCTCCCGACCGCCTCGAGCGTCAGCTCGGTCAGGCGCTGCTGGATTTCGGTGCCCTTGATCTTGAGGATCGAGCTTTCCGGCCCCGGCCCCTTGCCTGCTGCTTCACCCGCGAGCGTGCGCAGTTCGGTGATTTCGAGCGCGGCGAGGTCGATCTCGAGCTGGCTGACCTTCTTCGCGAATTCGAAGTCCTCGATCAGCGGCTGACCGTCGAGCAATTCCTTGCCGGCGATATCGCGCAGCTTCTCGACCGCGCGCTTCGAGCGCGCCACCCCGGCAATCCCAGAACGTTCGTGGGCGAGCAGGAACTTGGCGTAGGTCCAACCCTTGTTCTCTTCGCCCACAAGGTTCTCGACCGGCACGCGGACATCGGTGAGCCAGGTTTCGTTGACCTCGTGCCCGCCGTCGATGAGCTTGATCGGCTTCACTTCCACGCCCGGCGTCTTCATGTCGATCAGGATGAAGCTGATCCCTTCCTGCGGCTTTGCAGCGTCGGGATCGGTGCGGCACAGGAAGAAGCCCCAATCGGCGTGCTGCGCCAGGGTGGTCCACGTCTTCTGGCCGTTGATCACATAATGATCGCCATCGCGCACCGCGGTCGTCTTGAGCGATGCGAGGTCCGAGCCTGCGCCCGGCTCCGAATAACCCTGACACCACCACACATCGCCCGACAGGATGCCGGGCAGGTGGCGCTGTTTCTGCTCGTCATTGCCGAACGTGTAGATCACCGGGCCGACCATCGAGATGCCGAACGGAAGCGGCATGAACGTGCCCACGCGCGCATTCTCTTCCGACCAGATGTAGCGTTGCGTCGCGTCCCATCCGGTGCCGCCATATTCGACCGGCCATGCGGGTGCGGACCAGCCCTTCTTGCCGAGGATTTTGTGCCACGCGGTCATGTCTTCAGGAGACATGTCTTCGCGATTGCCCATCCCTTCGAGATGCTTGGGGTGGTTCTCTTCGATGAAAGCGCGCACTTCCTCGCGGAATGCGACTTCTTCGGGGGTGAAATCGAGGTTCATCGCCGGTTCTCTCTCTGCATGCGTTGAGTTGCGCACCTCTGTGCCAGAGGTTGACGCTCACGGAAAGCCCCATTGCAAAATGAAACCAATCCGCGAACCTATCAGAATCGCAGTGGCACGACCCCTTCCGCTACGGCATTCTCGTCTCACCAATTCAGGAAAAAGCGGTTGATCATGTCCGAATTCGATCTCGTCATCCGGGGCGGCACAATTATCGACGGAACCGGCGGCGCGCCGATCGAGGGCGACCTCGCGATTCTCGACGGAAAGATCGCCGCGATCGGCTCATTTGACGGCGCCGGTGCGGAGGAGATCGATGCGCAGGGCCGGATCGTCACCCCCGGCTTTGTCGACGTTCACACGCACTATGACGGCCAGTCGATCTGGGGAGAGGAACTGTCCCCCTCCTCCTCGCATGGCGTGACCACGGTCGTCATGGGCAATTGCGGGGTGGGCTTTGCCCCATGCCGCGCCGAGGACCACGATCTGCTCATCAACGTGATGGAGGGGGTCGAGGACATTCCCGGCGTGGTGATGACCGAAGGACTGCCGTGGGACTGGGAGACCTTTCCCGAATATCTCGACCGGCTGGACGAGGGGAAGCGCGATATCGACGTCGCCGCCTACCTCCCGCACTCGCCCTTGCGCGTCTACGTCATGGGTCAGCGCGGCGCGGATCAAGAGGCGGCGACCGAGGACGACCTCGCCCGGATGCGCGCGATCGCAAAGGAAGCGGTAGAGGCAGGCGCGCTCGGCTTTGCGACCTCGCGGCTGTCGATCCACAAAACCGCCGATGGCGGCGCGATCCCCTCGTTCGAGACAGACGTGGAGGAACTCTCACAAATCTGCGGTGGGCTGGCCGATGCCGGTTCGGGGACTTTCCAGATCGTGCTCGACGCCTTTCGCGGGTGGGACAAGGAATACCCCGTCATCGAGCAAGTCGTCGCCGCGAGCGGACGGCCCGCCACCTTCACGCTCGCATCGGGCAATGACGGCCCGCCGCGCTGGCGCAAAGTGCTCGAGATGATGGAGCAGACCGCCAGGAATGGCGGCGATGTCACAGCACAGGTCATGCCCCGCCCGATCGGGTTGATCGCGGGGCTGGAGCTGACCGTGCACCCCTTCGTCCTGTGCCCCAGCTGGGCAAAAATCGCCGATCTTTCGGTCGAGGAACAGGTTGAGGCGATGCGCGATCCCGAACTTCGCGCGGCATTGCTGTCGGAGGAATTTGGCGAGGGCCATCCCTTCAACGAGCTAGCACGCAACTGGGAGTGGCTGTTCCCGCTGGACGATCCCCCCGACTACGCGCCGCCCAAGTCGAAGAGCATCGCCGATCAGGCCCGCGCTCGAGGGGTCACACCGCAGGAGGTCGCGTATGATCGGCTGCTCGAAACGCATGGCAAGGGCCTCTTCCTCGCCGCGCTCGGCAATTATGAGAATGCGAGTTTGGAGAGCGCGCACACCATGCTCGATCACGATCAATGCGTGCCGGCGCTCGGCGATGGAGGCGCGCATTACGGGGCGATCTGCGATGCGAGCTATTCGACTTATCTCCTGTCCGAGTTCGTCAGCGGACGGAACCGCGAAGGGTTGAGCTTCGATCTGCCGCAGGCGATCCACATGCTCACCGCCAAGGCCGCGCGCGCTGTCGGGCTGGAAGATCGCGGGGTGCTGGCCGTGGGTGCCAAGGCGGATTGCAACGTAATCGACCTTGATAATCTGCGCCTGCACCTGCCCGAGATCGTGCGCGACCTGCCCGCAGGCGGTCGCCGCCTTACCCAGCGCGCAACCGGCTATGACGCGACCATCGTTTCGGGCGAGATTATCCGACGCGGTGACCGCTCGACCGGGGCAACGCCGGGCCGGCTGGTGCGCGGGGCGCAGAAGGCGGCCTAGCACGCCATCCCGGACGGCTCGTCAGTAGCGCCGCACCTCTTCAAAGCTGCGGGTCGGGCGATAATCGGACAACCGATCATTGGCAGCCCCGGTGAGAAGCTCCTGCGCGGCAAGCTGGCCGATGATAGGCGCGAGCGTGACCCCGCTATGTGCAATGGCAATGTAGGCGTTGGGGTTGGCAGGCGAGAACCCCATCGCCGGATGCCCGTCGAGCGGCAGCGGGCGCCAGCCTATGAAGACGTCCTCAACACGCGGCTCTCCCAGCGCAGGCACGTAGCGCCGCGCGATCTCGAGAATACGCCCTGCATGTTCGAGCCCAAGCTCCGGGGTCGGAAAAGCATTGGGGCGGTTCGCGAGCCGCTGGGCATGGGCTTGCGTTTGGGGAGCGCCCTGCTGCTCGCCCAAAACCACACGGCCATCGAGACGCTGGTGGATGTGCACGCCCGGCGCGACGACGATCGCCTCGATCAGTGGGTCGAGCGGCTCGGTGACGACGATAACGCCGGGTGTGGAGCGCTGGGGAATATCGATCCCGGCGAGCGTTTGCGTGGCGGTGGGATCGGCCCCGGTGGCGAGCACGAAATGGTCACACTCGATCTCGCCGCAGGAGGTCTCGAGCACGCTCAAGCCCTGCCCGCCGCGAACCCCCGTGACCTCGCAATCGGTCCTGACCTCGGCGCCCATGGAAACCGCGCTCTCGACCAGCATGCGCGTCGCCAGCACCGGATCGAGCGCCCCGTCATTGGGCGAGAGCGCGGCCGTGGTGGCATCCGCGAAATCGACATTGGGCTCCATCGCTTCGAGCTCCGCGCGCGGAACCATGCGCGCAGGCTCGCCCCACTCGATCTGCTCGGCGATCTGCTCTGCAAGGCGTACCTGGCGCGCCGCGCCGTCGAACCATTCGAGCGAACCGGTCCACTTGATCGGCAATCCGAGCTCGGCCTCGATGTCGCGCCATCCGGCAAGCCCCATCTGGTTGAGCGCGTGATAGGCCCGTGGCTGCTTCGCCCATGTCGCGTTGAGCCACGCGAAAGTTCCGCGTGAGGCGCGGGTGGCGAGTTCATGGCGTTCGATCAGCGTGACCGCCGCGCCGCCCTTGGCGAGATGCCATGCGATCGAGGCTCCTACGATCCCGCCCCCGACCACCGCGATCCGCTTTGCCTGCCCGGATCCAAGCTCTCCGCAGGCCGAAAGAGCCGTGCCCGCAGCAGCGAGGCCGAGCGCATTGCGGCGGGTAAGCTTGGGCAAGTGCATCAGACGGCCTCCAATCGCGAACGCGCCGGTTGGCGCGCGCATCAAGTGCTATCCGATTACGCTTCCGATTGGCAGAGGCTTGGCCTCGCGCGTCAGCCGAAGAACTCCGCCTGCCACTCATCGACCGGACGGTGGTGGACCTCGAATGCATGTTCGACCAGCGCCGGCGGGACGTTGGGAGCCTCTTCCTCGACGGTCTTTTCACTGTCCATGACATTCACAAAGGTCGTGGTGTCTTGCGACCCGGTCGAATTGGAGAACCAGTCGCCAAACGTGCTTTCGTCGTAACCGTTGGAAGTCAGGTAATCGCGCACCTGTTCCTCGGACTGATAGTTCGCATAACGGATGTTGCCATCAGCGTGCATCAGAGCACGCAGATAGGCGGTGCCGTCGGTCAGCGCGAAGTACACTTCCCAGATGCCGTCACCGTCATAATCGTCGGCGCCGAGCACGCGGTTGATGTTTTCGATCTGAAGGTCGTTCTGGAAACGGCGCTGCGAGTCGAAGTCCGAACCCGCCTCGACCTCGCCCGATTCCACCAGCGGGTCGATATAGATGCCAGCAATGCGAGTCTCGCCCGCCCAGTTGTGGTCTTCGAAGTAGACGAGGCCATCGGGAGCCGTGCCCACTGTGGCAAAGCGCCCGATCGCATCGTTGACGAGGATCTGATCGATGTCGCCGTCGCCGTTGACGTCGATGCTGCCGATAAGCAGCCACGATCCCTGACCGCCCAGATCATTGCCGTCGAAGTCGCGGATCGCGTTCATCGCGGTCTGATAGGAGCTTGAATCATTGGCATCGAAATCGACGCTGACCCCGACGCCGGGGAGCAGACGGAACATCTGGTCGTCGAACTGCGCGAACTCGATCCCGAACAAGCGGTCCTGACCATCGGGGCCGACTACGCCGAACGAGCGGTCGGTGAACTGGACGATCGTGTATTGCGAAAGGTCGCCGGAGAACACCGCGATATCGACATTGCCGCCGCCGACAAGCGTGTCATCCCCCGCGCCGCCGGTGAGGACGTTCGCGACATCGTTGCCAGTGATAGTGTCGTTATCGCTCGTGCCGATCACGCGCTCGATGCTGACGAGCGTGTCGAACCCAGCGGCCTGTGTGTTCTGCTGACCGGTGATGCGAAGGTCCACGACCAGCGGCCCGAACGCGTCGCTGTAATCAGCGGTATCATCGCCGTCGCCGCCATCGAGCAGGTCATCGCCCTCACCGCCGTTCAGGAAGTCGGCATTGGCGCCGCCGGCCAGGCTGTCATTGCCGACCCCGCCGATCAAGCGGCCGTCGCCCTCGATCGTGTCATCGCCTTCGCCACCGTCGAGGATGTTGAAGCCGTTTCGGTCGAGCAGGCGGTCATTGCCGTTCCCGCCAATCAGGTGATCATCGCCCAGCCCGCCGTCGAGGAAGTCGTTACCCTCGCGACCTTCGAGCAAATCGTTTCCGCCAAGGCCGAACAGATCGTTGTCGAGCGCATTGCCAAGGATCGAGTTGTCGGTGCTGCTGCCGGTTCCGATGCGCGCATTGCCCACAAGTTCAAGCGTCTCGACATGATCGCCGATCGTGTAGTCGAGGCTCGCCACGACCATGTCATTGCCCTCGCCCTCGAGCTCGATCAGCACGTCGCCCGCCGAATTGATCGTCACGCGATCATTGCCGCGCCCGCCATGGACGGTGTCCTCGCCCTCGCTCGCGTCGATCTGGTCGTTGCCATCGCCGCCGAAGATCAGATCGTCCGAAGCCGACCCGATGATCCAGTCATTGCCGCCGAGCCCGTGGATCGGCGCGCTGCCGTCGATCGTGACCGAGGTGCCGAGATCGGTGAGGTGGATCTGATCGTTGAGTTCAGTCCCGACAATGCGGAAATTGGCAAAACCACCGTCCGATACGACGTCGATATCCTGGACAATAGCGCGGCCTTCCTCAGGGTTCTGTTCGAGCGGCCCGGTCCATTGCAGCGAGGTGTCGTCTGCGGTCGCCTGAACGGTGTAGAAGCCCGATTCGCCATCGATGCTGTCGGCGTTGAGGCCTACATCGAGAAGTACCGTTGCGCTGGTTCCGCGCAGGGCGATCGTGTCGAACCCGGCGCCTCCGCGCACCATGTCTGCATCGCCGAAACTGTTGATGATGTCATCGCCATTGCCGCCGATCAGCTCACCCGAACCGGAGACGAAGTCATTGCCTTCTCCGCCGTCGAGCAGGCCATTGCCGTGCAGCTCGTCATTGCCTTCGCCGCCGAACAGCTGGTCGAGCTCGAGGCCGTTGAACGGCCCGTTGCCGCCGAAGAGCATGTCGTCGCCGAGACCGCCAAACAGGGTGTCAGCGCCGTCTCCCCCGGTCAGGCTGTCATCGCCGCTGCCGCCGACGATCTGGTCATTGCCTTCGAGGCCATCGAGCGTGACCGCATCGGCAAAGCTGTCGCCAAGGAGGACGCGGTCGTCGAGCGCGGTGAAGATGAAGTCGTAGTTCTCGAAATTGCGAAACCCCGCAGCCACACCGCCCGCAAGCAGGCTCGCTAGATCGATGTCGAGCGCGCCAATCGAATTGGCGAACTGCAACGTGTCGGTGCCTGCGCCGCCGTCGAGGTCGTCACCCGCCTCGAACCCGTCGACCGTGACGATGTCATCGCCCGCGCCTGCATTGACGATGTCGATCCCGCGACCGGTATCGATCGTGTCATTGCCGATACCTCCGTCGATATCGTCATTGCCCCCGCCGCCGGAGATGTTGTCATCACCGTCACCGCCCGAGATCACGTCATTGCCCGAGCCGGTCACGATGCTGTCGTCACCCGCGCCGCCATCGACGGTGTTGTTGCCGAACTGGTCGTCGATACTGTCGGCGCCGCCAAGCCCGCTCAAAATGTCGTCGCCTTCGCCGCCTGCGATGAAGTCGTCGCCATTGCCTCCGGTGAGCGTGTCATTGCCGTTGCCGCCGCGCACATCCACGCTGAAATCGTAGTTCGGGCCGTAGATGATCGTGTCGTCGAAAGCGCTGAAATCGCCGATGAATTCGACGTTCTCGATATCGCTAACGAGCTGGCCGCCGATCAGGAAAGTGCCATCGACGAGGAAATTGGTGAGGTCGAGGATCAGCGCCTCGCTCAAGCCGCCAAAGCCGGGTGCGATGATCTCAAGCGTATCGAAACCCGCGCCGCCGACATAGAGGTCGTTTGAACCGGAGAAGATGATCCGGTCATCGCCAGCGCCGCCATCGATTGTATCGCGCGCGCCGTCGCCGCTGCCTGCGTCGATGTCATCATTGCCCTCGCCGCCATCGATCGTGTCGGCGCCGGTCCCGCCGCGGATCAGGTCGTTCCCGGCCCCACCGGCAAGCGTATCGTCGCCCGCGCCGCCATTGATGTCGTCATCGTCATCGCCGCCATCGAGCAAGTCATCGCCCGCGCGCCCGTCAAGCTGGTCGCGCCCGGCGAGACCGCGCGCGGTGTCGTCGAGATTGGTGCCATCATAATCGTCGTCGTCCGCAGTCCCGGTGAAATCATCACCCAGAGGCGTTGGTGCGAACGGATCGAATTCGAGGTTGAAGGCGGTGAAGTCGCCGACCTGCGTATTCTCGAAAATGAACAGCGTGGAGCTGCCGTTTATGTTCCTGAACGAGTAGACGATGTGCACGTCGTCGCCGACCTGAACGAGGTCGACCTCGTTATAGGAAAACGGATTGAAATCGGGATCGCCGAAGAAGCCGGCCTCCTGCCTGATCCAGTCGGACCACAGCAGCTGATCGCCACCGTCTCCGGTCTGGAAATCGGTGATCGTGATCGGGTCGCGGGTGTCGATGCTCTGGATGCCGTTGACATCGACGATGTCCGAACCCAGCCCCAGCGTCAGGCCGGTCTCGCCGACCGGGAAGATGAAGTTGATGCGGTCATCGCCATCGCCCATGTCAGCGACGAGGCTGTTGCTGGCGTTCTGACTCCACAGCAGAGTGTCGTTGCCATCGCCGCCGAAAACGCGCTGCGGAGCGGTTACCTGCGAGCCGCCGAAATAGCCGGTGAAGCTGATCGTGTCGTTCCCGGCATCGCCGTGGATCTCGTTCGCGCCGAAGGGATCGACGATCTCGTCATCGCCCTCACCGCCGCGAATGATGTCGTCACCGAATCCGCCTTCGATCACATCATTGCCGGCACCGCCATCGATATCGTCATTGCCGAACCGGCCGTCGATAGTGTCATTGCCGCCCAGGCCGGAGATGGTGTCGTCCCCATCAGTGCCATTGATCGTGTCGTCGCCTTCGGTCCCGGTCAACGTCTCGCCAGCGCCACCGGCCTGCGGGTCGTAGCCGTCGAAATTGGCCGCGGTGAAATCGTCCTTCTGCGTATTGAGGAACTCCGCGATGATTGCCGGCGTGCCCGAAAACCCGCCATTCTCGTAGAATTCGAGAACGACGTTATTGCCGTCCTGAACCAGCGCGAGATAGCCGGTCGCGAACGGATTTTGCGAGGCGTCGAAGCCGTTTGCGCGGAAGATCAGGTTGTCCGGCACGAAGTTGTCGCCGCCATCGCCCGCTTCGAAATCGAGGATGGTGATACTGTTCGAACTCTGGAAGTTGACCGTGTCCGAACCGGTGCCGAGAATAATCTCGCTCGTATAGGTGCCTGCGCGGTCGACGAACACGGTGTCGTCACCGTCGCCCATATCGGCGATGATGTGCCCGCCGCTGGTGGAATCGATCACGAGGATATCGTTGCCGACGCCTGCATTGACGCCGACGATATCGGTGTCGGGGGCAGAGAAGCGCTGGATGCGGATGAGGTCGTCACCCTCGCCGCCGATCAGCGTGTCATTGCCGGCGCCGCCATCCTCGATCGTGTCATTGCCTTCGCGCCCATCAATCGTGTCGTCGCCCATCGTGCCGGAGAGGAAATCGTCGCCCGACGTTCCGTTGATGGTGTTGAACTCGACACCCACGGGCTTCTCCCCGCTCGCGGAGAACAGTGACAAAAGCGCTTGCGACGAGAGTCCGGCAAAGGCGCCGCTTCCTCCGAAGGCGAGCGCGCCCGAGTCGAACGCGCTACGGGTACCGAAATCGATTTCCTCAACCCGATCTTCGCGTGCGATGAACAGCGCGGCGTGGCTCGCCGGCGCAAACGTCATGACTGTCATGAAGGCGACCCCAGTTTCCCATTGATTCTGCTAAAAGTTAGTGTGGGCCACATCTAGCGGAAAGCGCTGATACCGGATTGCATTGCAGCGACATCGAGCGTCGATGCGACAATCGACGAATACAGGGAACCGAAGTGGCGGTGGTGTCAGCCGGAACGCAATTCGTCTCCATTCGTATGACTGCTTTGCGCCCCAATCCAAGACATCGCCGTTCGAGATCTTAGTCTCCAAGAGCTGACGTTCTCCAAGGCCATTCAGGCCAAGGAGAATGACAATGACGTATTCACATTTTGATCCTGCCGCTCAAGACCGAGTGCCTTGGAACTTCGGTGCGAAAATCGGCCCCAAGCGTCCGTTCAATCAGAACGCGAGCGACAATCACCCAGCGCAAGACAGGTCGCCCTGTTCAGTTTGAGATCGCTGCGGACGCACGTGCCAGTCTGTTTGCCTGGCTGGAGCTCAGAGGAGGTGACGTCGAGGACTTCGTATTTCCAGGCCGAGTTGATCCTGATCGCCACTTGAGTACGCGCCAATACGCTCGGCTTGTTGATGAGTGGGTTGCGGCCATCGGTCTGCGACCGGATAAGTACGGCACCCAATCGCTGCGCCGAACCAAAGCCTCGATCATCTACAAAGCCACAGGCAACATCCGGGCAATCCAGATCTTGCTTGGTCATTCCAAGATTGAGAACACAGTCCGTTACCTAGGCGTCGACTTTGAAGACGCCCTTACATTCGCACAAATGACGGAAATCTGACTGATGTTGGGCGCCAGCTTCGAGCAGGCTGGCGTCCGCTTCTGGAGGTGAAAGCGGACATCCAGTTTGTAGTTTTGTTCGACTGACAATGGCAACGAAGAAGCCGGAGAAACGCCACGGCGCCTCCGGCTTCCCCACACATCCGTGAACGGATCGGGTGTTAAGGTGTCACACTCTGGTTCACGGTTGCGGTGTTGTTGCTGCCCGTTTGGGTGACGTTCGAGATATCGCCGATCCCGCCCTGCGTGACGGTCGCCAAATTCGCGAGGCCATCCTGGGCGATGCCAGAGAAGTTGTCCTCTCCCACTTGAGTCAGGAGCGCGTTATTGTCGGTCCCCGCCTGGAAGATGTTCGATTGGCCGTTCAAACCCTCCTGGAGAACGGTCAGCGTGTTGGAATCGCCGCCGGCCGCCTGAACGCTCGTCGAAACGTTTCCAGCGCCAATCTGCGTGATGAAGGCCAGATCATCATGGCCCGACTGGGTGGCATTGACTGTGTTGAACGCGCCGAACTGTTGAATGTCGAGCGGGATTATGAAGATCCCTTGGTCAGCGGCGGAACCCGTCAGATCCCCGGTCGAACCGTCGCGCTGGAAAGTCGCGCTGTTGTTGTCGCCGAACTGGCGGATGAAGCCCACATTGAGCGCGAAATTGTCGATCTCGGTCACCGCAAGGGCTGTGTTCCCGTTACCGAACTGGAAGACCGCCGGCCCCGAATTTTCGCCGCCCTGCAGGATTGTGGAATCATTCCCGTCGCCCGATTGCAGCACTAGGGTCGTGGAATCGATCCCGCCTTGAGTGATGAATGAGCTGTTGCCGGTACCATCCTGGTTTACGACGAGACTTGGCGATGAAGGCGGGAGGCGGTTGCCGTTGACGGTCGAGGGCATCGAAACGTCATCGTAAGTGCCGAACTGATCGACAACCGACACGTTGTCCGAGCCCGTCTGGATGACGTCGATCCCTGCAAAGATAGAAGGATCGGTCGCGATCGAGGACTGGTTGATGACCGAGCTGTTGTTTGTCCCGTCCTGGTCCAGGAAGATCAGACCGACCGTGCCACTCTGGGTGACGTCGGAAGAGTTGTCGCTCCCGATCTGCGTGATGGTGGTTTCGTTGTCATCGCCGGTTTGTGTCACCGTGCTCTGGTTCGATTGCGCGCCAAGCGGCATGGCGAGACAGACGGCCACGGCCCCTGCCGAACCAAGCATGGCTGAACGAAATGTATGTGTGTTGAAGTGCATTGCCTTAACCCCCTCGTTGATGAGGAGATCGTGGCTAGGGCGGTTGCGCTCATGCGTCCTGATCGGATCGCGATCTAATCCTGATCATTTCCGGATCATCGGGAAAATCGCATGATCTCATGGGGTTCGGGCGGCCCCTAAGTGGCGCTTCGCCCCCGGATGCACGCTCAGCGTTCGATCAGGCGGAGGGAGAGCAGTCGCATATCCCGTGTGTTTCTGGTGAAAACAACCCGTCCGTTTTCGCCGGCGCTGAATTTGGCAAAAGGCTCGCCCAGCTCGATATGGGGATAGGCCGCGCGAGCGGACGAAATCGATTTCGCCATGATCACGCCATTGTCCTCGATCAGCTCCCCGGCACGATGGAAATAGACCTGCGTGTCCGTCGCCCAAAAGGCGTTGCGCCTGTCATTAGCCCGACCGATGAGATGGCCGGAGGTGAAGGTATCCTCGACCTGCTCTGCCGGCTCTCCGGCCGTCGACATCAGCCAGATACCCGGTTGATCGGCGCGCACGGCAAAGACGGCACTGCCGTTTGACCTGACGGCCCACCAGTTCGGCTCACTCCATTGTTTTGGGGCCGATGCGAAGTCTGTGTTGACCTTCCACAGCCGCCATTCTTTGTCTTTCATCGCCGCGAAGATCAATGATTGGCCGTCCGGGTTCCATGCGATGGAACCAATAGGGCCACCGTCCCAAGGCATTTCGCTCATTGTTTCGCTGTCGACGGTGAAGATACCCAGCCGATCTCCACCTTCGGTTGCATATGCCAGCTTTGCCCCATCAGGAGACCAGGCATGGTCCGAAAATGTTGGAAGTTCCGCCAGCCGGCGCGGTTGTTCGTCGCCCTCCGCCAGCCAGACGATGGCATTTTCACCGCTCGAAGTAGAAAACGCGAGCTGACCGTGTCGAGAAAGGGTGGGCATTCTGTGAGCACCCGCAACAATCGCAAATTCATTGTCCTGTGCACCAACGTCTTGATCACCCTGCCGGTCCACAATTACAGTTCTTTGCATAAGGGATTCCGCAACGAATAGATCGCCGCTGCGAGACATTCTGCCAAGCGTGTGAACCAGTCCGGATGGCCGCTGCTCTTGTAACTCGCCATCGACAGAATAGAACGACAAGCCAGTTCGATCATCGCTGCTTATCGAGACAATTCGCTCGCCGTCAGGTGTCCAGTGAAAAGTCCCAAATCTACCCTCGTCGGTTAACGGGGTGATCGAACGATCCGAAAGATCAAGGACGAAGTGCCTGCCCTCCTGCCAGGTCGTTGCACGGATAAAAAGCAAATGGCGTCCGTCAGGAGATGGGATCGGATATAGATCGCCGCGTCCACCATCGCCCGGATCAGTGAGGATCGTGCGTTCGCCGGTTTCCAGATCGAGCTCGACTAGGCGAACAGCCGAATCCTGATCTTCCGTGACCTCTTCACTGATGTAGAGCGATTGCTCATTCAGGCTCCAGGCAGGCGTTGAATTGCTGAAGCTGGATTTCTTGCACCGGGCAACGATCGTCTCGGAACCGGCCGAAAGATCCCGGACGATCACTTTGCATGGCACCGTCGAATCTCCGGGCTTGCTTCGCACAAACGCGAGTTTTGTCCCGCTCGGTGAAAATGCCGGATGGTGGTCAAGATCGGGGTGAGTTGTGAGCCGAGCGGGTTCACCTCCGCCCAGACGGACCATCCACAGATCGCGGTTCTGTCCGGCTCTGGGCGATGAATAAACGAGATACTCCCCGTCAGGCGAAATTGCCGGATGGGTCTGCACACTAGGCCCGAAATCGAGGACTTTCACGGCTCCGATCTCCCAGTCGCTCGGTGAACTGAACTGCCACCAGGCAAGAAAAAGAGCACCGATCGCCAGTGGGATTGCCAGAATGGTCGCACGCCTCCGTTTCGTTGGCGCGTCCGAATGAGTTTCGCTGATTGGGGCGTTCTGAGCTTCCGAAGGGAGGGCTGCGTCCGCCGGTGTGTCCAGCGCATATCCCACTTTGGGAACTGTGCGGATAGTGAAGATCTCGCCGCCCAGGTCCTTGGCGAGTTTCCTGAGCTGCGAAATTACACGCGTGATGGAATCATCCGTGACCGCTGCGCCGTCCCAGCAATGGAGGATCAATTCCTCTTTCGTGACGACCGTTCCGTCCATCGAATAGAGCAGCACCAGAACCTGCATGACGCGGGGCTGCAAATGGAATTCGCGCGTATCGGCGCGCACCTCGCAATTGGACGGCGAAAAGTGCACATGTCCAATTCGGAAATCTGAGCTGCTAGCCAGATTGACGCCAATTTTGCCAGGACTTGTCTGCTCCAAACCTTTCCCCCATTCAGTTTGGCTCGACTGTTATTGGTCGGCGAACCTACAATTTTGGCGAATTCAAGCAAGAGTTTGTCACAAATCATTAACCAATTGGCTATTGTTCGCTTGTCGTCATGAGCCGACTGTCGGCTCTCATGGACCAGCCAACTAACAGCGGCTATTCCGCCATCGGCCCACTAGCTGATGTCGTCCCAGGCGAGACCGAAACGCGCCAAGTACTTGCGCAGACGGTCGGCGTCGTTGGTCGACTTTCGCCGTTCGCGTGACGACGCGAATAGCTCGCGTCCGGCGGCGGAAAGAGACGGATTGCGGCGGCATGTCGCGATGACCTGTGCAAGCTGCGTGCGGTCGAAAGGATCGATCTGTGCCAGCGCCTCAGGCGCAAGGACGCTTGCCAGGACCTCACTGTTCGGATCCGCGTCGCTCGATGCCCACAGGCGCTCAAGCCGCGCAATCTCCGCTTCGACTGTCGGCGTGCCGATGCGGCCGTCCGGGCTGAGGGTCGCCATCCGGGTGACGCTTGCCGACAGGTCTCGAAAATTGCCATTCCACGATGCGCGTGGCGATGTGGCGAAAGCGAGGTAGCGCGCCCGCGCCTCATTGTTGAAGGTGACGCGCGTGTCCTCTGCCGAAGCGTACCGCTCCAACTCGTATTCCAGATTAGGCTCGATATCCTCGCGCCGCTCGGCCAGCCCAGGCAGGTTGAAGGTCCACAGGTTGAGTCGAGCGAAAAGGTCCTCTCGAAATTCGCCCTTCGCTACCCCATTGACCAGGTCGCGGTTGGTCCCAGCAATAAGCTGGAAGTCGCTTTCGACCTCGCGGTCGGAGCCGACGGGGAGGAAGCGCTTGTCCTCGACCGCGCGCAGGATCATCGCTTGCTCGTCGAGGCCCAGTTCTCCGATCTCGTCGAGGAACAGCATGCCCTTGTCCGCGCTGCGGAGCAGCCCGGCTCGCTCGGACACGGCGCCAGTGAAGGCGCCCTTGGTATGGCCGAACAGCGCAGCCATTGCACTGTCACCCTTGAGCGTGGCGCAGTTTACCTCAACGAAGGGCCCGGACAGCCGGTGTTGGTCAGCCTTCAGTTCGTAGATGCGCTTGGCGAGCAGACTCTTGCCCGCGCCTGTGGGCCCCATCAGCAACAGCGGTGCGAAAGATCGTGTTGCGACCTGCTCGATCTCGTCGATCATGGTGTTGAAAGCCGAGCTGCGAGTTTCGATGCCCCCCTTAAGGAACGACGTGCTAACACGGCTGCCTTCGGCAAACCGTTTGGCGATGCGGTCGTAGCGAGAGAGATTGAGGTCGATCGAGTTCCATACACCCGCCGGATCGGGCTTGCCGCGCTGGGGCTGGGTCTGGAGCAGCTTTCCTGGAATGAACCGCGCTTCGGTCAGCAGGAAAAGGCAGATCTGCGCGACATGCGTGCCGGTGGTGATGTGCACGAGGTAGTCTTCGGCCTCAGGCTCGAAAGTGAAGCCGCGCGCGAAGTCGAGCAGCTCGGCATAGACCTCCTCGAAATCCCAGGCGTCGTCGAAATTCATGAGCACCAGCTCGACCTGCGATTCCGGCGATACCGAGGCGATGTCCGCCGTGATGAAACTGGCGAGGCTTTCGTGCTGGCGTCCGTGCAATAGGATTAGCCGATCGACGCGGAAGTCGGGCTGCATGCAAAGACCCACGGTCGGCCGCCACTTGTTCCAGCGTGACGCATCGCGCTTGCTTGCATCGAGCGTGGAGCCGAGGAATCCGATGACTGTAGTACTTGCCATACCTATCCAGTATTATAAGTTCGTAGATAACACGATATAGTTCTTCAGCATTCGCGAAAAGGCGGTTTCTTGGCAGAAATTGCAAAAGGCATTTAAAACAGTATATTATGCTCTTTTCGAAGCTGGGCGCAGAGTTTGGCACGCTTCCCGCAAAACACATGGCGCCGGGTCGGTCGAACGCCCGGTGATGACGAGGCCGGGGTGGCTGGAATGGGCCAGCCACCCCCAAGGCTTACGCAATGAGGAACAAGGCCATGACCCAGATAGGGTACGAATTTCAGAAGGTAGAAGGCGGATCGCCAGTCAAGATGTGGACCAAGGGTGTCCCGGTTGACGAGAAGGCGCGCGAGCAGCTCGCGAAGGCCGCCAAGATGCCTTTCATCTTCAAGCACGTAGCAGCCATGCCCGATGTCCATGTCGGCATCGGCGCGACTGTCGGTTCGGTCATCCCGACCAAGGGTGCGGTGATCCCGGCTGCCGTGGGTGTGGACATCGGCTGCGGCATGATGGCTGCGCGGACCTCGCTCCACGCGAGCGATCTTCCTGACAACCTCGAGGGCGTGCGCTCAGCGATCGAGAAGGCCGTGCCGCATGGCCGGTCCTCGGGTCGGGGCGGACGCGACAAGGGTGCCTGGGGCGATCCGCCCGCGGAAACGATCGAGGCATGGGCGACGCTCGTCCACCGCTTCGACCGCATCACGGCGAAGTATCCCAAGCTCGAGCGGTCGAACCATCTCGTCCATCTCGGTACGCTTGGAACGGGCAACCACTTCATCGAGCTGTGCCTCGACGAGGACCAGCGCGTGTGGGTGATGCTCCATTCCGGCAGCCGCGGTGTCGGCAACGCAATCGGACGCCACTTCATCGAACTGGCCAAGGAAGACATGCGCAAGTGGCATATCAACCTGCCCGATGAAGACCTCGCCTATTTCCCCGAAGGGACCGATCATTTCGACGACTATGTCGAGGCAGTCGAATGGGCGCAGGACTTCGCGCGGCTCAACCGCCAGGTGATGATGACGCACACGGTCGCCGCGCTGCGCAGTCAGATCGCCAAGCCCTTTACGGCCGAATGCGAAGCGGTGAACTGCCATCACAACTACGTGACGCGGGAAAACCACTTCGGCGAGAACGTGCTTGTCACCCGTAAGGGTGCAGTGCGTGCCGCGAAGGGGACCTTGGGTATCATCCCAGGCTCGATGGGCGCAAAGAGCTTCATCGTGCGCGGGCTCGGCAATGCAGAAAGCTTTGATAGCTGCTCGCATGGCGCAGGCCGCGTGATGAGCCGGACTCAGGCCAAGAAGGAGGTATCGCTCGAAGAGCATGTCGCCGACACGGCAGGGGTAGAATGCCGGAAGGACGAAAGCGTGATCGACGAAACGCCCAAGGCGTACAAGCCGATCGAAAAGGTCATGGCTGCACAGTCGGACCTCGTCGAAATCGTCCACACGCTCAAGCAGGTGGTGTGCGTGAAGGGTTGATGCCCTTCACGCCGCCATCAAATCCACTAGAGAGATACCATGATCACCATCGACGGCTCCGAAGGGGAGGGCGGCGGACAGGTCTTGCGCAATGCATGCGCGCTGTCGCTTATCACGGGAGAGCCATTCACCATAGAGAAAATCCGCGCCAAGCGGGACCAGCCCGGCCTTATGCGCCAGCACCTGACCTCGATCGAGGCGGCCTGCGCCATCGGCGGGGCGGACTGCGAGGGGCTGGAGCTCGGCTCGAACCGGATCGTCTTCCGGCCCGGCAGCGTGACTCCCGGCGATTATCGCTTTGCCGTCGGCACAGCGGGATCGACCGCGCTCGTTCTGCAAACGGTGCTATTTCCGCTCGCCTTGGCGGACAAGCGTTCGCATCTCGTGATCGAAGGCGGGACGCATGCGGGAATGGCGCCCAGCTTCGACTTTATCGAGAAATGCTTCCTGCCGGTGCTCGACCGCATGGGCTCGCGCGTTTCTGCGCGGATCAAGCGGCACGGCTTCTTCCCGCGCGGCGGTGGCCGGATCGAGATCGACATCGAACCAGCTCCGCTACGCCGGATGGAATTCGCCGAGCGTGGCGCCAAGCAGGGCCGGTCAGGCATGATCGTGTTCTCGTCGCTCGGGGCGAACAAGATCCCGAACCAGATCCGCAAGGCCGCCCTCAAAGCCCTGCCCGAGTGGGACGAAGAGATGATCGCCATCCGCGACCTTCCCGCCGACCAGGGGCCGGGCGTCGCCTTGTCGCTGAAGGCTTCTTACGACAATGTGACCGAGGTCGTCTCCGGCTTCGGCAAAATCGGCCTGTCGGCAGAGCGGATCGGTAACACGGCGGGGAAGCGTATGGCGGGTTACGAGGCATCGAAAGCTTTTGCCGGACCCTACCTGCAGGACCAGCTCCTGCTGCCCATGGCACTTGCTGGCGGAGGCACTTTCACCACGGTGAAGATCAGCCAGCACACGCGTACCGCAGCGGACATCATTGCGCTGTTTACGGGTCGCAGCACTCATTTTGAGGAAGCGGGCGACAAGGGGCATTGCGTCCGGATTGTCTAACATCGAGCTGGAAGCGGGCAGTCCGCTTCCGGCCCATATAGCAGACATTCGCTCTCCCTAAGCCTAATTGCTGCCCGACTCGGTTCAAAAATGATCGGGATTATCTGACGGGGAACCAATTGCAGATCCAAGCCGAAGCGACATGGCGATGACCTCGGCGCGATCAGGGAAAAACCGACCGCGATCTGAGTGTTCATCAGCCGTACTCAGAGAGAAAACTCCTAATCGCCGATACCGCCTCTGGCTCATCGAGTATGGGAGCATGGCCGCGTCCGGGTACTTCCACTGATGCGAAGTTTTCGGGATGGCGGCGCGCCATCTCTGTCATCGTTTCGGCCACGAGGATGTCGCTTTTCGCACCTCGAATTGCTAGGATCGGATGTTCGCTCAAACTGTCCCACATCGGCCAGAGGTCAGGCGGGACGGCGCTGGTGTCCTCCTTGGCCATACCCTTCGAGATGGCGGGATCGTAGGCGAACCGGACCGTTCCATCGCTCAACTCTTCGCAGACACGTTGCGCAAAGCCGAGCCAGTCTGCTGCTTCGAACCCCTCGAAAGCCTCGCTCATGATCGACTTGCACCGATCGGCAGCTGCCCGCCAATCGGCCATCGGATCGCTAGGGCCGACATAGGAACGAATACGGTCCAGCCCCTTTTCGCTGACATGCGGGCCGATATCGTTGAGCACGATGGCTCTGATCCTGCCCGGCTCGAGCGCCCCCATCATCATGGTCATCAGACCGCCCATCGAGGTGCCGATGCAGATAACTTCGTCGAGCCCAAGGTGACCGAGTAGAGCCCACATGTCTTCGACATAGACGCTCGGCTGGTAGTTATTGGCGACGGGATCATAGTCGGATTTCCCCCGCCCCCGCTGGTCTGGAACGATCAGTCGCTGGTGCGGGGCAAGCGCGTCGATGAGCGGCTCAAAGTCGGCGCTGTTGCGCGTCAGCCCGTGCATCATCAACAGCGGTACGCTCTCGCTGCCGCCCCCGATCGACGGGTAATCCCGCGCGAACAGCCGAAGCCGATTGTCCGCGCTGGGATAGTGGACTTCCTCGTAACGCCTTCCGGTCATTGTGGGACCTGCTCGCTTAGAAGCGAATCTCACCCGTTACGAAGATGCGCCTCGGGTCACCATAGAACCCGGTGAGGGTCCCTTCGAGGCCAAGTGTGGGTGTGAACGGGGTACCTGGAGGAGTGCCGCCAGCAACGAAGTTGTAGCCAGCGACAATGTACTCCTTATCGAGCAGGTTCTTGCCATGAACACCGATCGAGAAGCGATCGGAATCGTCAGTATAGACGATGCTCGCATCGACGAGCACGAAGCCATCCTGGTCGAGAAACGGGTTTGGGGCCTCGAACTGGCTCGCATCCGACCTGAGGGATGCGCTGCCGAGCAAGTCGACCATTCCGTTAGCTGCTGGAATGCCGAGCACGAAGCCCATATGGGCGGTGATGTCAGGCGTGTTCTGGAACACCCTCTGGTCCGCTACGTCATTTCCAAAGGCGTCGATGAAGGTGTTGAAGCTTGCATCGAGATATCCGAGCGACCAGTTGACGCTGAACCGGCTTCCATCGCCTGCAAAGCCTTGGCCAACCAGCGCGTTGCCTTCGAACTCGAAGCCGTTGACGTTCGCGCTAGCAGCGTTCGAAGTGATCCCGATGAAGCTGTCATTCACCCCGTCGCCATTGGTGTCGAGGCCCACAGAACCGGGGATCTGGACGTCGCTGTAATCGCCGAGGAAGGCCGCGAAGCTGATGTTCAACCGGTTGTCGAGCAGTGAGCCTTTCCAGCCCAGCTCGTAGCTGTCGACCGTTTCAGGGCCGAAGCGCAGAAACTCGAACTGATCGTCGAAATCGATATCGCCGTCGCCATCGAGATCGGGTGCAGCGGTGGTCTGCCCGCGCGGGTCGAAGCCGCCGCCTTTGAAGCCTTGCGAGTAAGTGAAGTAGATGTTGTGATCGGGCGTCGGCTGCCAGCTGATCGAGGCGCGGGGATTGAAGTCCTCAAAGGTCTCGCTGCCCTGGAAATCGCTCGTGACCGCGATGGGAACAGCTGGGCTGTTCGGGATGAACAGATCCGAGAATCCGCCGATAAATGTCGTGCGCAATACCTGGCTGGTGCGCTTGTCATTCGTGTAGCGACCGCCCAGCGAAATACTGATCGTATCGGTCAGGTCGTAGGTGAAATCGCCGAAGACGGACCACGTCTCGGTGTCGACATCGCCAAAGGTCTGCGCGTTGAGGCCCGGCAGGCTGATCAGATCACCCACGGTGAAAAGAGCAACATCGAACGCGGTTAGTGCGTTGGCGTTGAGGTAGTAGGCGCCCAACACGCCGGAAAGCCTGTCCCCTTCGTAGATCAGCTGCAATTCCTGGCTGAACTGGTCGTTCTCGTAAATCGCCGGGACATCGAGGTCGGCGGCGGGCAGGCTGTCAAAATCGATTGGCGTAGTCGAGCTATCTTCACGATAGCCGGTGATCGATTTCAGGGTGATCGTGTCGGACACTTCAACCGCGATATTGAGCGCGCCGCCATAGGCCTCGACCTCCTGATCGACCACATTGAGGCCGGCACGCGTGTCAAACACGTCGTCGAGTACGGGAGCGCCGCTAAACAGGCCTGGAATAAGGCGGCTACCCTGCCGTGCCTCGCTGTTATCCTTAATGTAATCGCCGGAAAGTCGGGCGACGATGGGGCCGTTGTCGAATTCGATCGTCCCGCGAGCGGCCCAAATATCTCGGTTGTAGTTCTCTGTGCCCAGATTGAGGTTGTCACCGAATCCGCCGCGCGAGAGGCGTGCGCCGCTGGCACCGATGGTAAGACTGTCCGAGATCGGCGTGGAAGCCGTGAGGATTAGGTCTGCCTGATCATAAGATCCGTAGGTTCCGCGCAGCTTGACTGTGGTCTCGTCAGGCAAGCTTGCCGTCACATATTTGATCGCACCCCCAATCGTGTTGCGCCCGTAGAGAGTGCCTTGCGGACCGCGAAGAACCTCGATCCGCTCAACGTCATAGACATCGAGAACGGCGGCCTGTGGACGATTGAGGTAGACATCGTCGATATAAAGGCCAACGCCCGCTTCGAAACCTGCGACCGGGTCTTGCTGACCCACGCCGCGGATGAACGCGGTCAGCGTGGTGTTAGTGCCGCGGCTGACCTCGAGAGTGATGTTCGGGACTTCCTGCGCGACTTGGGTGAGGTCCTGTATTCCTCGCTGTTCGAGCTGCTCGCCGCTCAGCGCGGTGACCGACAGTGGCACGTCGAGCAGGCGTTCTTCGCGGCGGCGCGCGGTGACCACAATCTGGTTGCCGTCGCTGCCTTCAGCCGCCGATGCGTCTGTGGCGCCTCCAGAATTGTCCTGCGCAATTGCAGGGGCCGCGAGCAGAGCAAGTCCAGCGCTACCGGTCATGAGTGCGACGCGGGTGAAAGCCTTACGAACGGTCATAATTTTTGTCCTCCCAAGAATCCTCTCGAAAGCTCAATACTGAAAGTTGAACCACCTTTCAAGTTTGTAACTTGCGTCCACTTCTGACAGAGCTAGGGCCGCAGGGGATTGAAGGGGCAGAATGACAGAGTCTCAGACAGAATTGATCGGCGCCGTGGGCGACAAGGCCCCACGGACCGAGCGCGGTCGGCGGACCTTGAGAAAGCTGCTCGATGCCTCGGCAGAGGAGTTCGGCGAGAAAGGCTTTCACGAGGCCTCTGTAAGCTCGATCACTCGCCGCGCCGGCGTGGCACTGGGCACGTTCTACACCTACTTCGACAGCAAGGAGGCGCTGTTTCAGGCTCTGGTCCAAGACCTCAGCGCTCAGGTGAAGATCTCGGCAGGCAAATCGGTCGAGAATTTGAAGCAAGCCGAAAGCTATGATGCTTTCGATGTCGAAGAGGCGGCGCTATCAAGCTTTCTCGATTTCGCGAGAGAGCACAAGGAGATATATCGGATCATCGACGAATCCGAGTTCGTAGACCCCCATGCTTATCGCGCGCACTACGAAGGGACCGCGAAACGCATTCTGGCGCGCTTGCGCGAAGGGGCGGCGCGCGGAGAGCTGCGCGACGATGTCGAAGAAGCGCATGCTTGGGCGCTTATGGGCATGAACGTCTTTCTCGGCCTTCGCTTCGCGGTGTGGTCCGACGAAAAAAGCAGCGAGCGAATAGCGGCAGCAGCGAGATCAATCCTGGAGCATGGGATTGCAAAAAAGCTGAGCAACTAAAGCAGCTCGGAAACGCGGCCGATGCCCCGGCATGCTGATTCAGAGACATCTCATCAGACACGGCAACGATAGACGAGACGGATAGTGTTCTTCGCGACACCAGCACTCCGTCGGTCACAGAGGTTACAAAACAAACCCGTGTCTACCGGTTCCGCCTCCGAACGCAAACCGTCCGATTCTGCCTTGCCGCTAACGACAAGCAAACCGAATATTCATGATCAACAAACCGACAGAGTACCCGGTGCCCTCAAATCTCGCGATCGCTTTGCACACTCTCTTTGCGTTCCAGGGCTACTCTCTCGATTTCGGATCGAATTTCTGGCTCAACTCTCGCTAGAGCGTCAAAATCGCGTTTGTAGAGGACTAGGAGATCGCAATAGGCAACCGAGGACACGGTTGCCATGCGAGGCGCTTGGTTGACTATCGCCATCTCGCCGAAGAAGGCCCCAGTACCGATCACGACCTGCTCAGGTTCCAGATCGACTCTGACCGCGCCCGAAGAGATGAAGTACATGCAATCGCCAGGCTCTCTTTTCGCGATGATCTGTTCACCTGGAACCGCCAGGCGCGCGCTGAGCAGCTTTGCGACCATGGCCTGCTTTTCGCCGGATAGTCGAGCAAACAGCGGTACTTTTGCCACGAGGTCGGGAGGTTTGAGCCCGAGGTCGAGAGGCGCTGGCCGGGTGAGGGTCTTGTATCTTTCCTGAAGCCTTTCCAAGAGACTGAAATGCAGCTCGCTGCCAATTATCGCGTCTTTTTCCAGCTTGTCATAGCTATCGCGTTCCTGCCGAATAGCGCATCTCTCGAGATAGGCGCGGTCGAGAGCCTGAGCATAGTCAGGGTATTGTTCGCGGATTGCGAACAAGCCGTGACTTATAGCCTGTTCCCGCTGATTGAGCAGGAAACTGAGTTCATCGCAGGTTGCCGCAGGCAGGAAATGCGACAGCTCCGAAATCCCGTTTCTCCTGACATCGGCGAGGACGATTTGCATCGATCTCAGTCGCTCGTAACGTTCGGCCAGATGTTGGCTCAGAAGCCTGCCGACCTGTAGTCTTCGTTGCAATGTGAGCGCTGCGCGAAACTGCCAATTGTACCCGATCGTCGTGGCCCAAGCGCGGCGCCACCCTTCAACGCCGTCCTGTTTCGTGTGATCCCGGATGTCATCTGCGTGAGCGATCGCGCTGCGCGCGGTCGACGGCGAGATATGGCCCCGGGAGTATAGATCGAGATAGCCCTGTCGTTCCTGACCGATCAACGAAAGCAGGCCGATCCGCAGCCAATCCTCGTCCGTAAGGTCCGCGCCCTTCTCGACCTCGCCGGAGCCCGGATGTCCCGTCCCCAGTTTCATGAAATTTTCAGCCGCCTGCCTGGCGCATTCGGGCGCGATCGACTGCCGCTTTGCGAAGGCCGGGAGCGAGTTCGTGATAGTCGCGCGGGTGTTCTCGATTGCGCGCACGCGCATCGCAAGATCGGCTGGCTGCAGTTCGTTGAGGCGAAAGGCTCTCATCACCAGGCCAACCGTGGGCGCGTTCACGAACAGAGTGAAAAGCACGAAACCGCAGACCAGAGTAACGACAAATTCGCGCGTCTCGATCGAAAAATCCGGATTTTCATAGATGGATAGCGCGAGCGCCAGCGATACCGCTCCGCGCAGGCCTCCCCACCACATCACGGTCTTGAAGCCGGTTGATACGGGCATGCCGACCTTTAGCCAGGCCAATGTCGGCACCAGCCCGTAAGTAAGCATGGCGCGGGCGGCAAAGGCGCTGACGAGCGCGGTAGAGACCAAGAGCCAATAGTCTGCTGGCAGGTTCGACATGATCATCGGCACCGCCACGCCCACCAATACGAAAATCAACGAATTTGCCCAGAAACCGATCGTCTCCCAGGTTTCCTTCAGCAAGTGCCAGCCTTCGGGTGACAGGGACGTTCGACCGGTCGCCCCGAGAAACAGGGCAGAGACTACGGCGGCCATCACGCCCGAGACGTGCAGGTAGTGCTCGGCAAAGAGAAACGAGAGATAGGCCAGCGAGATCGTCAGAGTGACCTCTACTACTGCGATGGTGCGAATGCGTGAGAGCAGTTTGAGAAACGCCCAAGACATCGCCAGCCCGACAACGATCCCCCCTAGGAACACGGTCAGGAATGAAAGCAGCCCGTTACCGAAAGACGTCCCGGACGCGGTGAGGATCATGGCCGCCAGAATGTTGAACAGCACAATGGCGGTTGCATCATTGAAAAGGCTCTCACCCTCGACCAGCACTGCGAGACGTTTTGGCGCTCCTAGGTCCTTGAAGATAGCCACCACCGCAACCGGGTCTGTGGCCGACAGGATCGCGCCCAGCAGCAGGCATACGACGAATGGCATGGCTGCAACCCACCACACGGCGCCGCCGACGAGGAAGGACGAAAGAAGCAGGCCGACGACGGCAAGCAGCAGGATTGGCCAGATATCGGCCATGAGCCTGCGGGCATCAATCGCCAGTGCACTTTCGAATACAAGCGCCGGCAGGAAGACAAAGAAGATGACCTCAGAAGTGAGGCTAAAGGAACTCGCGCCTTCGAGAAAATCGCCGAGCACCCCCAGATCGGCGCCTTGAGCGGCTTGCAGGACAACACCGAGCCCGATCCCGATCAAGGCGAGGAAGACGGTGTACGGAACGCCGACCCTCTTCGTGAGAGGTAGCATCAGGACGGCAATAGCCAGTAGCCCGAACAAAGCAAAGATACTGAGCGCCAGCACATGATGCATAACACGCCCCCCACAGGCACGGCCTCGCGTGATTGCGACACCATGGCTCTTCGACCCGGCCGGTCAGGTCGGAGAGTGCGATTTGTCGCGTTCCCTTACAAGCAACGACGATGATCTTAGATCAATGGACGGGTGGAGCCAAATTTGAAGAGGGACCCGACGGAACTTTGGCCTGGTGCACATTCTGAAATCTTCTCGAAATGCCAATCAGACAACTCTGGTTGGGCTCAGAGCGGAATGACAGCTCCCTGACTCTCCGAGGCTTAGAACCGACGTTCCGCAATCGGCCCACCTTCGGAAAGTACTCTACAGAAAAGAGATCAAAGCTGAGCCGCGCGCGCAGCAGGCGAAACAAACTTTGATTGGCATTTGATCTTATGCTCGTCTGAGTTAGTAGGTTGTTGCAATGCAGCAAGCTCCGCTCGCACCTCCGCCCTCGCTTGAGGATTTGCAATCCGAAGCGCTTTTGAGCGTCTTTCTCGACTTCGACGGAACGCTGCTCGAAATCGCTCCAACTCATGATTCGATCGAAGTGCCGGAAAGTTTGCCGCGAGCGCTGGAGGCCTTGTCCGCTTCGCTGAGCGGACGCTTTGCAATTGTATCAGGGCGCTCACTGGATGATCTCGCATCGCATCTCGGCACTTTAGAAGTAACCCAGTCCGGATCGCACGGCGCCGAAAGCAGGCTGGCCAATGGAGAACGAGTGGGATCCGAGCCTCCCACTCTCTTTCGCGAGGTCATCGCGGACCTTGAGCAGCTGGTCGCAGCGACTCCCGGCGCTTCGCTCGAAAGCAAGAAGCATGGGGCGGCGATACATTTTCGCGCACGGCCGGAAATCGAGGACGAGATCGCCACAGCCGCCAGCGCGATTGCCGAGAAGCACCAGCTTGCAACAAAGCGAGGCAAATGCGTGGTCGAACTGCTCGCCGATAGCGCCAGCAAGGCCGATGCGGTTCGCGCCTTGATGGCGCGTGCTCCCTTTGCAGGGTCCCGGCCTGTTTTCCTAGGCGATGATCTGACCGACGAAGATGGATTTTCGGCGGTAAAGGAGTTTGGCGGTAGTGGGATTCAGGTCGGGGGTTCACGCAAGACTGAGGCCTGCTATCGCCTCGCAAGTCCGCGCGATGTACGCCGCTGGCTGGGTTTGGGGATAGAATGATGAGCAACCTCGAACTCTGGCCGGTCGGTAATTGCCAAGTTTCAGGATTGGTCGATACGACCGGCTCAATCGTTTGGGGCTGCGTGCCCCGCGTCGATGGCGATCCGGTCTTCTGCTCGCTGCTCAACGATGGCTCACGTGGCGCAGGCCTGTGGCAGTTCGAACTCGATGGACAGGTCAGTGCGCGGCAGGAATACATCCGCAACACGCCCAACCTTGTGACCACTCTTGAAGCGAAAGATGGCAGCGCCGTCGAGATTCTCGATTTTTGCCCACGTTTCGAACGTTCGGGCCGGATGTACCGCCCGGTGGCCTTCGTGCGCATCGTAAGACCGATTGCGGGCAGTCCGCGGATCACCGCGCGGCTCAAGCCGATGCACGACTACGGCGGCGATCTCGCCAAGCATACGAATGGAACCAACCATATCCGTTACCTTGTAGGCGATCAGGCGATGCGGCTGTCGACCGATGCGCCGGTCGGATATGTCCTCGAACAGCGCAGCTTCCGGCTAGAGCAAGATACGCATTTCTTCCTCGGCCCCGACGAACCTTTCGTCGGGAACCTGCGCGAAGAGGTGCGACAGATGGAGCAGCTGACACGCAAGTATTGGCAGCACTGGGTGCGCGGCCTTGCAACGCCGCTCGAATGGCAGGACGACGTGATCCGCTGCGCCATTACGCTCAAGCTTTGCCAGCACGAAGAAACCGGCGCGATCGTCGCTGCATTGACCACCTCGATCCCCGAAGCACCGGGCAGCGAGCGCAACTGGGATTACCGCTACTGCTGGATCCGCGATTCCTATTACACCGTGCAAGCGCTGAACCGGCTCGGCGCGCTCGACGTGCTGGAAAAGTATCTCGGCTATTTGCGCAACATCGTCGATCAGGCAGCCGGCGGACAGATTCAGCCGCTCTATTCGGTGATGGGAGTTGCCGAACTTGAAGAGAACCTCGCAAAGAGCCTCGCAGGATATCGCGGCATGGGCCCGGTGCGCGTCGGCAATGCAGCGTACAAGCAGGTTCAGCACGATGCCTATGGGCAAATCGTTCTTCCGACCGCGCAGGGCTTCTTCGACCGGCGACTGCTTCGCATGGCGGACGATGCGGATTTCGAAAGTCTGGAGCAGGTCGGCGAAATGGCCTGGAAGATGCACGACCAGCCCGATGCAGGATTGTGGGAATTCCGCACAAGGCAGGAAGTCCATACCTACAGCGCGGTGATGAGCTGGGCGGCCTGCGATCGGCTGGCAAATGTGGCAGAGCGGCTGGGTAAGGCAGATCGGCAGGCATTCTGGCAGGACCGGGCCGATGTCATCCGCGAGAAAGTCCTGGCCAATGCCTGGACCGACAGTAGCGAGGCAGAAAGCGAAAGGGGTCATTTCACGGCCAGTTTCGAAAGCGATTATCTCGATGCCAGCCTGCTGCAGATGATCGAGCTGCGCTTCATCGATCCGCACGATCCGAAGTTTGTTTCAACCTTCGATGAGATCGAGAAGGTCCTGCGGCGTGGCGAGCATATGCTGCGCTATGCAGCAGAGGACGATTTCGGTGCGCCCGAAACCGCCTTCAACATTTGCACCTTCTGGCTGATCGAAGCGCTTGCGCTGTCCAATCGAAAGGACGAGGCGCGCAAACTGTTTGAAGCCATGCTGTCACATCGTACGCAGTCCGGCCTCCTGAGCGAAGACCTTGATTACGAGACTGGAGAGCTATGGGGAAACTTCCCGCAAACCTATTCTCTGGTGGGTATAATCAATTGCGCAGGCCTGTTATCGAAAAGCTGGAACACCATCCGTTGACCCGTTCATGAACCGTCTCGTTGTTATCTCGAACCGCGTCGCCATTCCCAAGGCGCGCGGCGCCGCGGGTGCGCAGGGTGGATTGGCCGGAGCTTTGCTGGCGGCTCTCAAGCAACAGGAAGGTCTGTGGTTCGGTTGGTCAGGCAAGGAGCAGCACGACCCTTCGCCCGAGCCTGACATTCAGACCAACCAAGGTGTTTCAACGGCCACGATCGATCTCGATCCGCAGGACGTCGAGGAATATTACAACGGCTATGCCAATTCGACATTATGGCCGCTGTTCCACTACCGCATCGACCTGACCGAATACGACCGGGAAACGGGGAAGGGCTATGAACGGGTCAATGACCTGTTCGCCAACGCCGCCGCGCCTCTGATCGAGCTGGATGACGTGGTCTGGGTCCACGATTACCACTTCATCCCGCTGGGCGAGCGGTTGCGCAGCAAAGGATTGAAAAACAAGCTCGGCTTCTTCCTTCATATTCCATGGCCACCAACAAGACTGCTCGTCTCGCTGCCGTTTCATGAGCGGCTGGTACGCACTTTGCTGGAATACGATCTGGTTGGGTTCCAGTGCAACGAATGGCTCGAAAGCTTCCTGCATTACTGTGGCAAGGAATTGGGCGCTCAGGTGAATGAACAAACGGGCGAGATCACGTACGAAGGGCGCACCACCACCGCACGCTCCTATCCTATCGGGATCGACTACGCACACTTCATGGCGCAGGGCGAAACGGGCGAAGCGCGCGAGTCCGAACAGCGGATGATTTCGAGTACGCGCCGCCGCACGGCCATGATCGGTGTCGATCGGCTCGATTATTCAAAAGGTCTGCCCGAACGGCTCGAAGGCTTTGCGAGGTTTCTTGAGCGTTATCCCGAGCGGGCGCGCGATATCGTCTTCATCCAGATTGCGCCGCCGAGCCGGGAGGACATCGGCTCCTACCAGAGAATTCGCCAGACACTTGAGCAAAAAACCGGCGAGATCAACGGCGCGCATTCGCGGATCGACCTGGTGCCAATCCGATATGTGAACCAGGGCCATTCGATGGCTGAGCTGTTCGGAATCTATCGTGCCTCGAAAATCGGCCTTGTGACCCCCTTGCGCGACGGGATGAACCTCGTCGCCAAGGAGTATGTCGCGGCACAAGACCCGGCCGATCCCGGAGTGCTGATCCTGTCGCGTTTCGCCGGAGCCGCACAGCAACTGACACAGGCGCTTCTCGTCAATCCGCACAGCCCGGACGAGCTTGCATCGGCCGTTCGGACCGCGCTTGACATGCCGCTGGAGGAGCGAAAGCGCCGCTGGGAAGCACTCAACTCCAGCGTTCGTGACGAGAATATTGTCGAATGGACGAAGAAGTTTCTTTCGGACCTTAGCAGTGTCTAGTTTGAAACGAGGCAAATAAGGGACGAAACGCCGCGAAACGACTGAGCTCGGGTCGCACTATGAGTGTCCCGAGGAGATGCTCAAGGCCCTCAAGCCGACCGTCTGCTATGGGCCCATATAGCAGACCGTCTGGTTTTAGATGCGACAATGAAAATTGCCGTCATTCGGTTTCGACCCAATAGTGGACGTTCACAAGCGTTACGTATTTCTAAGGACATCGCGCTCGTAGCTTTGTGGCGATCAGACTTATTAGAACGTCCACATAGCTCCGTAATTCGGTGACATCGGCATTTCTTCGTGAGTTGGACCAAAGTCCTAGAACTGATGTTGTGACGAACTCGGCAAGTGCGGAAACTTCCTTGTCACTAAGTGTGCCGGTCGCGGCGTTCTCACGTTCAAAGACAGCTTGGAATCCGCTTGTCAGCCGATTGATATGGAAGTCGAGATACTTCTTGGTTTCAGCATCGGTTGGATCGAGTTGGGCAAGCGTATTCACGACAAGACACCCCGGCATTGGAGGCGAAGAAGACTTTTGCATCTCAATCCCGTCCATTAAGAACTGCTTGATGTCGGCAAGTCTCGCACTCTCGGCCTCGACCTTGCCAAAGTGCGGTGTGACGACGGTTTGCTGATAGCGAGCGAGACATGCGTGGAAGAGTTCCCGCTTTCCCTTGAAGTCTCCATAAATTGAGCCGCGACTAACCCCTGTCTCGCGGACGAGGTCATCCATCGACAACGCATGGAAACCGTTATTCCAGAATGCCGTGAGGGCATTGTCAACGAGATCGGTCCGAAGTTTTGATTTGGCGCGTGGCATGTGCAGCGTTGTAGTGGAATGACCGTTCCACTACAACGCTGTTCGACTCGTTTCGGTTTTTGGGAGCAAATGATGACAAGCCGCTTTAGCGACAGAAAAAGATACGAGACTGTTCTCGGAAAGCAGATGGCCTACATCGATGAAGGCACAGGTGATCCCATCGTCTTCCTGCACGGGAATCCAACATCATCCTATCTTTGGCGCAATGTCATGCCGCATCTCGCTGGAAAGGGCCGTCTGATTGCCCCCGACTTGATTGGCATGGGGGATTCCGAGAAACTCGAGAACAGCGGGCCAGACAGGTACACCTTTGTAGAGCACCGCAAGTATCTGTTTGCACTTCTCGATCAGCTCGGTGTGCAAGAGAATGTAACGCTCGTCATTCACGATTGGGGGTCGGCGCTGGGCTTCCACTGGGCGCATCAGCACCCCTCTGCCGTCAAGGGCATCGCGTTCATGGAAGGTATGGTTGCTCCAATCCCGAGCTGGGACAACTTCCCGCAAGGTTTTGTTGAAGTCTTCGGCGGTCTTAGGTCGCCCGCTGGTGAAGCAATGGTCCTTGAGAACAACATGTTCGTCGAAGGAATTCTGCCGGGAGCGATAATCCGCCAGCTCACCGATGAAGAGATGGATGAATATCGCAGACCCTTCGCAAATTCCGGTGAAGATCGCAGGCCGACCCTGACTTGGCCACGCCAGATTCCCATCGCAGGAGAACCGGCAGATGTTGTTGATATTGTTGGCCAATACTCCGCGTGGTTGGCTGAAACAGAGATTCCGAAACTGTTCATCAATGCTGAACCTGGCGCCCTGATCATCGGGCCCGCCAGAGATCTGGTTCGTTCATGGCCAAACCTAGCTGAAACCACTGTTGCTGGGACTCATTTCATTCAGGAAGATTCTCCTGACGAAATTGGCAAAGCAATTTCAGATTGGCTGCCAGACTGAACGCTTGTCCAACGCAGGAGTAGGAAATGTCGGTTACCGCAAGATGCGCGTGCAAGTCGGTGTCTATAGAACTAGCTAGAGACCCGCTTCGCTGTTTCGTTTGTCATTGCGACTATTGTCAGCGGATGACGGGTTCCGTGGGTAACGCCGTTGCTGTTTTCGAGGAAACCGACGTTGTGGCAGTGACGGATGCGTTTGTGCTGGACCCCGAAATGCCCAAGTGGCCAGGGGTCAAAAGGTATGTTTGTCCCGACTGCTATTCGAATGTTCATTGGGTGAATCCGAAGGCGTATCCCGGAAAGCGGTTGGTGTCTCTTGGGTGCTTTGATGACCCGTCAGCTTTCAAGCTTTCCAGCACAGTGCAAAACCAGCATCGGCCAAGTTGGTGTCCAGAGCTGAGCGCTCCCCAAGCGTTTGAAGCCTACCCTTGAACGCCTCCCAAAGTATATCGACGTCAAACCCGACCTATACGATAAACAATGAGCTTTGGACTTGGACTAGCGAGAACAGGCGCGGCACCTATCACTTTCTATCTGTGCCAGTTGATGTCGGGGAAGAAATGCGCACCCATGACACAGTCACGCGCCTAGAGCTGGGGAAACCAACGAAAGGTGGCTGGGGCGCGGTGAAGGTTGAGGCGACCATAGGTGACGCGGTTTGGCAAACGTCGATCTTTCCTGGAATCGACGAGGATGCCTACGTGCTTCCCGTGAAAGCTGCGGTGCGCAACAAAGAAGGCATCGTCGCTGGCGATCAGGTTACGTGCAAGCTGGAGCTGATTTAACGCCCAATTTTTGCGGCTTCTACTGCGAGCACCCAACTCGTTCATACAGGTCCGAGTGGTGTGTCCGCTTTCACCCCTGAAGCGGACGCGGGATCATTCTAGTCCGGCGTCCAACTCCAGTCAGATCTCAGTCTTTTCCGCGAGAGTAAGAGCGTCTTCGATCTCAACACCAAGGTATCGAACCGTGTTCTCGAACTTGGATCGGTCCACGCCCTGCAGCGCGACCTCGCAGCGAATGGCATCCACACCAAGCTCCACATCACCGCCAAGGGCCGCCCGATGGGCGGGCTACCGTTCAGCCGAGGCGCGCTGTTCCACCTGCTGCGCAATCGTGTCTACCTGGACAAATCACCCACAAGGGTGAAATTCATGACGGCGAGCACGATGCTATTGTCGATCCCGAACTGTTCGACCAGGTTCAGATCAAGCTCGATGCGCAGGTAAGGCGGCATCGCGGCGAAGCCAAGCGTCGAACGATCAAGTCACCGCTCACCGGCAAACTATTCGATGCGGCAGGCGAGCCCATGAGCCCAACAACCTCGCGCGGGAAGTCGGGAAAGAGGTATCGCTATTACGTTTCGACCTCGCTTCAGCAGGGCGCTCAACCCGCCAATGCCGATCTTGTCCAATGCCTTTCGGCTCCCGAGATCGAGGGGTTCATCGGCTCCGCGATCAAGCGATGGGCACTCAAGGTCAAAGATCCATTCGCGAGTGTTCGATCAGTTTGCCTCAGCGAGCGCGGACTGCAGGTAGCAATCGATGCAGAGCAGACTTCAACGATCGCATCAAATCTTGCCGACGACGAGATGATCATTGATCGTACCGGCGACGAGGTCACGGTGTTCATGCGGATCCGGTTCGCCTTGCGCGGCGGCAAACATCTCATATTCCCAGCAAGCTCTCGACCACCGCGGCAAGACCAGGTCCTGATCGCGGCACTGCGCAAGGCGCATACCATGCTTCAGACCGAGCGCGGGATGCCGCTAATAGATGCTTCGCCCAGCTCGCCACACGACCAAGCAATCCTAAGTCTCGCCTTCCTCGGTCCCGATATCCAACGCGCAATCCTCGATGGGCATCAACCGCTTCACCTCAATCTCGAGAAGCTGAAGAAGAAGGCGATCCCGCCTGCCTGGTCGCAGCAGCGCAAAGTGCTGGGTTTTGCCGAACCAGGCTCTCCCTGTTTGGTCGAATAGCTACCCTGATACCGCCGATCAGAACCACTGTTATGGGCGAAATATACCCTGTTCCGTCGAAGAACAGGGAAGCCTCGATTCCGAGCGCGTAAGCCACGGAAATCAGGGAGCTTTATCGGAGTAGAAATAGCTGAATTCGCCCGGATTCGCCTGTTTCAGGCCGAAATTCTGGAAAATTCCCTGTTCTTTTCCTGTTTAACAGGGAAACCGAACCGATGTTCGCAGCCGCAGAGGCGGCCCACTGAAATGGTCCCTGAATACTCAGAATAGTGCTTAGGGTGAATGGCGGAGCAGGAGGGATTCGAACCCTCGATACGGGGTTGCCGTATACACACTTTCCAGGCGTGCGCCTTCGACCACTCGGCCACTGCTCCGCGCGCCCTTTCGGGAAAGGGGCCTCTAGCCATGAATTGAAAGCGCCGCAACCACGGTTCATCGCATGGGTTTCGGGAGGGGCGCATTTCGTGGTATTCGAGTCGCATTGGGCGGCGCTGCGCGCATCAGGCATTCGCTGCGAACGCCGCAATCCAAGAGCCCCTTTTCGCCCTCCAAAACGCGCGGAAAGGGGTTTTGGTTTTCATGGGCCAGTGCCACAAGAGCGGGCATGACCAGACCGCTCCTAGCAATCGCCGCCAGCCTCGCGCTTGCGCTTCCCGCCGCCGCGCAAGACGAACCCGCGCCTTCGCCCGGCGAGATCGTCAGCACCGCTGCGCCAGAGGAATGGATCGCGATCCCTACTGAGGACATGCTGGTGATGAAGCTCGCGCCCGGAGCGGACGGGTCGGAGCGCGTGGTGGTCATCCAGCTGATGCCCGCGCCATTCAGCCAAGGCTGGGTCGAGAACATCCGCACCCTCGCCCGCGCCGAGTGGTATGACGGCATCTCGGTCAACCGCGTGCAGGACAATTACGTCGTCCAGTGGGGCGATCCGGGGCATGACAATCCGGAAAGCGGCGAGGTCGAGACAAAGCCGCTGCCCGAGGGGCTGCGGGTGATGGGCGAGGAAGACTATATTGCGGACTATGAAGTGATTTACCGCATGCCGAGAAGTCGCCCGACCGAGATCGAGATGAACCCGCCATACGTGAAGCTTGAGGGTACAGATGCCTATGGCGAACGAGCCTTTGCGACGGGTTGGCCCGTTGCCATCATCGAAGGTCGCAAGATGCGGGGAAATCGACTCGTCAATCCGCAGAGAGGTCAGCTCGTCCCCATCCATTGCTACGGCATGGTCGGGGTCGGTCGCTCCTATTCCCCCGACACCGGATCGGGCGCGGAGCTCTACACCGTGATCGGCCATGCGCCTCGGCATCTCGACCGCAACATCGCGCTCGTCGGGCGGATCATTAGCGGGATGGAGCACCTGTCCTCGCTGCCCCGCGGGTCAGGCGCGTTGGGCTTCTACACCGAGGAGGAAGCCGACAAGCGCACGCCGATCCTTTCGGTCCGGGTCGCCTCGGACCTGTCCGAAACCGACCGCCAGCAATTCGAGTACCTCTCCACCGAAGGTGAGACGTTCGCCCGCTATGCCGAAGCCCGCGCCAATCGACGCGATCCTTTCTTCATTCACCCGGCAGGCGGCGCAGACATCTGCAACATTCCGGTGCCCATTCGTCCCGTGGCTGAGGCCGAGTGAGCGAGCCGGTCAAAGCCACCCTGCCCCTGCGCCGTTGGCAGGGGGAGAAGGCGGTCTATCACCTCGTCGGCTTCACCGGAGCTCAAGCCCAGGCGCTCGCCGAACACGCGCTGATGCACCGGCTCGAATTCGGGCGCGGGCGCGGGTTCGGGTCGGTCAAGGTCGAGGCCCGGATCGGGGAGACGCGCTGGAAGAGCTCGGTCTTCCCGCAGGAGAAGCAGTCCGAATGGATCCTGCTGGTCTCGAAGAAGGTGATGCGCGCCGAAGACCTCGCTCCGGGTGACGAGGTATCGGTAAAGGTGACCCCGATTTAGGCCAGCTTCTAAGCCGAGCCCGCTTCCAGATCGCGCGCGGAGCTGCGCACATCCTCGATGAAGCGCCCGGCCTTGGTCCGCAGATCGTCGGCGTGCTCGCCAAGCGCATTGGCGCTCGCCACCACGTCCTCTGCCGCAGTGCCGGTTTCCTCGCTCGCTGATTTAAGCGCGGCGAGCCGTTCGCCCACCTGCGCTGCGCCGCTTGCGACCGTGTCGATATTGCGCGCCAGTTCTTCGCCCGAAACCGATTGCTCGTCGACCGCGCCTGCAATCGTGACAGCAGCCTGTTCGAGCTCTGAGATGCGCTCGACAATCGTGCCGAGATCGCCCGCGCTTGCCTCGGTCGAATCCTGCATCGCGGTGATACGTTCGGTGACGCTGCCTGCGGCATTGGCGGTCTGGTTGGCGAGTTCCTTGACCTCGGAGGCCACCACCGCAAATCCGCGCCCGGCCTCGCCCCCGCGCGCCGCTTCGATGGATGCGTTCAGTGCGAGCAGATTGGTGCGCTGGGCGATGGTCTGGATCAGTTCGACGATTTCGCCCACCTCAATCGCGGCCTGCGACAATTCGGCCATGCGGGTGTTGGCGGTCGAGACGAGCGTGGTGGCATCGCGCGCAAGCTGCGCCGAGGCGGTGGCCTGACGGCTGATCTCGCCGATCGAGGTCGCGAACTCGTCGGTCGCGGCAGCGGCAGCGGTGACGTTCGAGGTCGCCTTTTCCATCGCCGAGGTCGCGCTGCTCGCCTGCTCGCGCGAACCATCGGCCAGCTCGACCATCTTGCGCGAGGTCGCTTTCAATTGTTCCGAAGCGGCCGAGACCGAGGTGATGAGGTCGCCCACCGAAACCTCGAACCCGTTGGCCATGCCTTCGAGCAGATTGCTCTTGTCGAGCCGCAGATTGCGCATCTGCTCGCTCAGGAGTTGTTGCTGCGCGAGCTGCTTTTCGGCGTCCTCGACCCGGCTGGCATTGAGCGCCTGCAATTCGAGCGACTTGGCGCGGAACACGCTTAGCGTGCGCGCCATTGCGCCGATCTCGTCCCCGCGCTCGGCGCCGGGAATGGCGGTGCCGGTCTCGCCCGCGGCGACCTGCTCCATCGAGCCGGTCATGCGCCGGATCATGCCGGTCACGTCGCGGATCACGTAGCGCGAGAAGAACAGCGAGAGCGTGACCCCGACGATGGTGAGGATCAGGAAGGTGGCGACGAAGTTCGAAATGCTCGCGAATAGGCGATCCGCGCTTTCGGCGGCTTCGGCGTGAAAGTCGACCGCGAATGTAGAGACTTCGGCGTAAAGGCTGTCGGTCTTGTCGCGCAAAGCGCCAAGATCGGTATTCGTGCCCCGCGCTGAGGCCAGGTCGCCGCGCAATTCATCAACCGATGAACGGAAGCCCTCAACGACGGGACCGATCTTGCTCGGCATGCGGTCGCCTGCGAATTCGATCGGGTCGGTGAGCGTTTCATGGGCGAGGTCCAAAGCCGCAGCGGCTTCGGCCAATTCGACCTCGCGCGCTTCGGCGGTGCCGGCATTCTCGGCTGCTTCGAGCGAGCGGCTCGCATCAACGAGCGCAATCGCGGCGTTGTTGGTGCGGACCTCGACCGAGGCGAGGATGGCCTGCGCGTGCCCGCCCTGGCCAAGCTGCCAGGTGCCGGCGAGCATGATGATCGCGATCAGCGCGAGGACGATCGTATTGCCGAATACCGCAAGCCCGAGCTTGCCGCGCAGCGACAGGCCATTCCACCAGCCCTTGCGCGCTTCGACGCGGGCACCATTCGACGCAGGCAAAGCCACGTCGCTGCTGCTCGTTTCAAAGCTGTGTTCGAGCGAACTCACCTTCCCGTTTCCCTTCGCGGTCGAAGTCCTAAACAGGCACTTCTTCTCGCATGCAGAAATAGCCCGGGAGGGTTTAAAGCCGGGTAAAGGGAGAATTAACCAAGAAAATCAGTAAGGTGTGGGCACATCCGACCTGCGCTCCGCGCTACATCCGGTCTGCTTGAGCCACCGCATCGCTCGCACGCAAAGCGGACAGGATGCGGGTAAGGTGAGCGAGATCCTGCACTTCGGCCTCGATCTCGTAGGTGGTGAAGGGATGGTCGAGCTGGGTCTGGATGAGGCTCGTCACGTTGGTCTTGTTCTGCGCGAATATGCCGGCCATTTCGGCGAGCGTTCCCGGTCGGTCGTAAAGCGTCACCGTCAAACGCCCGACCGCACCGCTCGATCGCCGGCCCCAATTGAGGTCGAGCCAGTCTTGATCGACTCCATTCGCAAGCTCCTGGCAATCGATCGCGTGGACCAGCACAGTGTCGTGCTTGCGCCTCAGACCGACGATCCGGTCGCCCGGCACCGGGTGGCAGCATTGCGCCAGCTCGAACGCCACGCCGGGCGTGAGGCCGCGGATCGATATCTGCTTTTCACGCGGAGGCGCGTCCTCGTCCTCATCGAAGCCAGCCGTGCAGCCGGGCACCAGCGCTTCCATCACTTCACGGTCGGTGACCTTGGCCGCACCGATCGCGTACATGAGGTCGTCGGGTTCATCCATGCCGAGCCGCTCGACCGCGAGGCGAATGGCTTTCTTGCCGATCCGCGCGGGCACGCGGGCGGCGATTTCGTCGAACAGCTTAGCGCCGATTCCCGCGACCTCGTCGCGCTCCTTCAGCCTGACCGCACGCCGGATAGCCGCGCGCGCCTTGCCCGTGACGACAAAGCCAAGCCAGCTCATCTGCGGTTCGGCATCGCCGCCCTTGATGATCTCCACCACGTCGCCGTTCTGGAGCCGCGTGCGCAGCGGCATGTGGCGCCCGTTGATCTTGGCCCCGACGGTTGCAAGGCCAAGGTCGGTGTGCACCGCAAAGGCGAAGTCCACCGCGGTCGATCCCTTGGGCAGCTGGAACAGCGCGCCCTTGGGTGTGAAGGCAAAGATGCGATCCTGGTAGATCGCCATGCGCGTGTGTTCGAGCAATTCCTCGGCGTCATGGCTGGCATCGACGATCTCGATGAGATCGCGCAGCCAGCCGACCTCGCCATCGGCTTTGTCCGATTGCTTGTAGGCCCAGTGTGCAGCAAGCCCGAACTCGTTCCTCGAATGCATCTCGCGAGTGCGGATCTGCACTTCGACACGCATAGAGTTTTCATACATCAGCGATGTATGGATCGAGCGGTAGCCGTTGTTCTTGGGCGTCGAGATATAGTCCTTGAACCGACCGGGAAGGAATTGCCACGTCGTGTGCAGGACGCCCAGCGCGCGGTAGCAATCGGCGATGTCCTCGGTCAGCACGCGGAAGGCCATGATGTCGGTGACCTGTTCGAAGCTGACATGGCGCTCCGACATCTTGAGCCAGATTGAATAGGGGTGCTTCTCGCGCCCGGTCACTTCGACTTGCAGACCCGCCTCTGCGAGCGCCTGTTTGATCTTGAGCGCGATCGCATCGACCTGTCCGCCATCGGAACTGCGCAGCTGCTCAAGCCGCTTGGTGATGGTCGTGTAGGCTTCGGGTTCCAGCTCCTTGAACGCAAGCGCCTGCATCTCGCGCATATATTCGTACATCCCCACCCGTTCGGCGAGCGGGGCGTAGATATCCATGGTCTCGCGCGCGATGCGCTGGCGCTTCTCGACATTCTTGATGAAGTGCAGCGTGCGCATGTTGTGCAGCCGGTCGGCGAGCTTGACCAGCAGCACGCGGATGTCTTCCGACATCGCGAGCAGGAATTTGCGCAGGTTCTCCGCCGCGCGCTCGTTTTCCGGCATGGCCTCGATCTTGGAAAGCTTAGTCACCCCATCGACCAGCCGCGCGACTTCGGGGCCGAAATGCGCCTCGATATCGTCGATCGTTGCGAGCGTGTCCTCGACTGTATCGTGGAGCAGCGCGGTGATGATCGTTTCCTGATCGAGCTGCAGATCGGTCATCAGCCCGGCCACTTCGACCGGGTGCGAGAAATAGGGATCGCCGCTAGCGCGCTTCTGCGTGCCGTGTTTCTGCACCGTATAGACATAGGCGCGGTTGAGCGCCGCCTCGTCAGCGTCAGGGGCGTAGCTTTTCACCCTTTCAACAAGTTCATATTGGCGCAGCATTGACGCGAATATGTGCCGCGCGCTGCCACGGGGCAAGCGCCTTGTTGGGGGAAGCATGAAAGATCTGCGTCCCGTGCGACCACCTAGCGCCGTCAGCACATTGCGTAAGCACGTTTTTGACTATGCGATATTGATGGAACCCGTCTCGTTTGCATCCACCCGCCCCGCTGCCGGCGTTGCCGCTTTCGCGATATTGGGCCTCATCGCCATCGCGCTCGCATTGGCGAAGTTCGACACCGTCTTCCCAGGCGCGGCCAAATTTCCGGTTTCGACCTCACTCATCGTGTTCGGGCTGTTTGCGTTTGCCATGGGATTGCGGGAGTTTTCGGTGCGCGTGCAATTCGCCGACCAGGCCGCAAGTCTCGAAGCCTCGTATCGTGACCTGCAGGAAAAGGCACGCTGGCTGGAAGTCGCCGAGCTCAACGCCAAGATGGGTTACTGGAGCCTGTGCCTGAAAACCGAAACGAATTACTGGTCCCCCGGAACCGCGGCCATTTATGGGCGTGAACCCGGCTATCAGGCGTCGCTGGACGAGGCGATCGCACCCTATCACCCCGACGACATCAACAACATCCTCGACAAGGTCGGACGCGCGCGCGAACTCGGCGAAGACTACGAGCTCGAAGCGCGGCTGCTCAAGCATGACGGCTCGATCCGCTACGTGCAGGCGGTAGGCAAGGTTGAACGAGACAGGGAGGGCCGCCCGAGCCGCCTCTACGGAATGCTGCGCGACCGTACAGACGAGGAATTGCTGATTCAGGAATTGCGCGATGCGCGCGACAAGGCCAACGACCTTGCCGTGTCCAAGGGCCTGTTCCTTGCCCGCATGAGCCACGAAATCAGAACCCCGATGAACGGCGTGCTCGGTTTTGCCGAACTGCTCAGCCGCAGCAATCTCGCGCCCGAACAGCAGAGGCATACCGACCTCATTCTGGAATCGGGCAAGGCGCTCAAGACCCTGCTCAACGACATCCTCGACCTGTCCAAGATCGAGGCAGGCAAGGTCGAGATCAATCCCGGTCCGGTCGATATCTACCACCTGATTCATCGCGTCACCCAGATGGCCGAACCCGCAGCGCGCGAAAAAGGCATCTCGATCGGCTACGACACTGCGCACGACCTGCCGCGCCATGTTCTGGTAGATGCGCTGAGGCTGCGGCAGGTGCTGGGCAATCTCATGTCCAACGCGGTGCGCTTCACCGATGAGGGCGGCGTTTCCTTGTCGGCATCGTGCGTCGATGGGCGGCTGTGCTTCTCGGTCTGCGACACCGGCACCGGGATTAACGCGCAGATGATCGAAAACATCTTCGAACCCTTTACGCAGGAGAGCCAGCACGCAACCAGCTCGCGCGGCGGTACCGGGCTTGGCCTTGCGATCAGTCGCCAGCTTGCCGAACTGATGGGCGGCAGACTGACCGTGCGGAGCGAGCCGGGCGAAGGCTCGGTCTTCACCCTTACCCTCCCCTTTGTCAGCGCATCTGCGCCCGATTGCAGCGCGGCACCCGATGGCCCACCGCCGCTCGCGGCCAGCAAACCTTCGGCCGGCCGCGTCCTGCTTGTCGAGGATTATGACATCAACCGTGAGCTCATCACTGACATGACCCGCCAGCTGGGCGTCGAGATCGAATGCGCGGTCGACGGGGTAGAGGCGGTTTCGATGATCCACCACGCCCGCGCCCTCGGTCGGCCCTATTCGCTTGTCCTGATGGACCTGCAAATGCCCAAGCTCGACGGGTTGGAAGCGGCTCAGCGCCTGCGCCAAGGCGGAGTGTCCGAGGACGAGTTGCCGATAGTCGCGCTCACTGCCAATGCCTTTGCCGACGATATCGAAAACTGCCTCGCCGCCGGGATGCAGGCGCATCTCGCCAAGCCGCTATCGATGGACCGGCTGGCCGAAGCACTGAAAAAGTGGATGCCGAAAGAGCCCCCCGCCGAACCGCGCCGCGAGGTCGGAGCGCTCTAGTCCAGGTGGCGAGTCAGCTCCAGGTGGCTCTGGGCGGCAGGCTCATCAGGATCGCGTCGATATTGCCGCCGGTCTTCAGCCCGAAAATCGTGCCGCGATCATAGACGAGATTGAACTCGGCATAGCGCCCGCGATATTCGAGCTGGCGCGCTTCGTCCTCAGGCGTAAAATCGCTGTCCATCCGTTTGCGCACGAGCTTTGGGAAGATGTCGAGAAAGGCTTTGCCGACGTCCTGCGTGAAAGCGAAGTTGCGTGCGAACGCGTCGTCATTGTCGCATTCGAGATGGTCGTAGAAAATCCCGCCTACGCCCCGATGGCATTCGCGGTGGGGGATGTAGAAATAATCGTCCGCCCACTTGGCATAGCGCTCGTAATAGGTCGGGTTGTGCGCGGCGCAGGCGGCGCGCATCGCGGCGTGGAATTCGCCCGTGTCTTCCTCGTAGGGGATCGGCGGATTGAGGTCCGCTCCGCCACCGAACCATGCCTTGCCCGTGGTGAGGAAGCGCGTGTTCATGTGTACCGCGGGAACATGCGGGTTCGCCATATGCGCAACGAGGCTGATCCCGGTCGCGGTGAATTCGGGGTTCTCCGCGCTTGCCCCGTTGACGCTGGCTGCAAATTCCTTGGGAAAGCTGCCGCGCACGGTCGAGACGTTGACCCCGACCTTCTCGAACACTTTGCCCTTCATCAGGCCCCGCACCCCGCCGCCGGGGTCGTCATTACCCTCTTCATGGCGGCTCCACGGCGTATAGCCGAAGGCTGCATCGGAACCTGCCTCGCGCTCGATTTCCTCGAACGCGGCGCAAATCTGATCGCGCAGGCTCTCGAACCATTCGCGCGCTCGGGCTGAGTGTGGTGACCAATCCATCTGCGCCCCTTGCCAAACGCAAAGGAGCGGGGCAAGTGAGCGTGATGGTTCCTGTTTCGTTCCAACCTGATTCTGGCGCACCCCTTGAATTTGCTGGCGAAGAGCTTGTTCTGACGAAGAACAACGCGCTCTATTGGCCGCGCGAGCGTGCGCTGCTGGTCGCGGATCTGCACCTGGAAAAGGGCAGCTGGTACGCGCAGCACGGGGCCTTGCTGCCACCCTATGACAGCCGCGAAACGCTCGAAAGGATCGCCGATGCGGTGAAGATGACGGGTGCGCGGCGGGTGATCACCTTGGGCGACAATTTTCACGATGATGACGGGACGAGCCGGCTCGATGCCTATGCGAGCGGGATGCTCGAAAGCCTCACCCGCGCGCTCGACTGGGTATGGATCACCGGCAACCATGACGAGCAGATGGCGCGCAGCTTCGGCGCCGAGCTTGCCGAGGAGCTTGAAGTGGGCGGCATCGTCCTTCGCCACGAGGCAAAGCGCGGCGAGACCCGGCCCGAGCTTTCCGGACACTTCCATCCAAAAATGCGCGTGCGCGTGCGCGATCGGCACATCGCCCGGCCCTGCGGCGTGATCAGCCGATCAGAGGGTTCGGGAGACCGCATGATCCTGCCCGCTTTCGGAGCCTATACCGGCGGAATGGACGCAGGCTCACCCGCAATCCTGCGCGCATTGAGCCCTGCAAGCGAGATCGACGCAGTGCTTCCGGCGAAAGGCAAGCTGGTGCGCTTCCCGCTCTATCGCGACGCGGCCTGACTTCATCCTAGCGTTTCGCCTGCGCAATCACTACATAGGCGGCTCACGACTCAAGGCTAAACAGGAGAAAACACATAGCCCGTCCACCAAGGCGTTCGATGGCCCCGCCTACCAAAAGCGGCCCTCGCTACGATAATTTTATCCAGGTTCCCAAGGTCCGCGTCATCGACGATGAGGGCGAGAACCTCGGCGTTATGTTCACCCGCGAAGCGATGGAGCAGGCCAACGACAAGGGCCTGAACCTCGTCGAAGTGTCCCCCAATGCGGACCCGCCGGTGTGCAAGTTCCTCGATGTCGGCAAATACCGCTACGAAGCCCAGAAAAAGGCCAATGCGGCGCGCAAGACGCAGAAGACGCAGGACATCAAGGAAGTCAAAATGCGTCCCAACATCGACACGCACGATTACGACGTGAAGATGCGGAACGTGAACAAGTTCATCGACCAGGGCGACAAGGTGAAGGTCACCCTGCGCTTTCGCGGGCGCGAAATGGCGCACCAGCATCTCGGCATGGACCTGCTCAAGCGTGTGCAGGAAGACGTCGAGGAGATTGCCAAGGTCGAAGCCTTCCCACGCCTCGAAGGCCGCCAGATGCTGATGGTGCTGGCTCCGAAGTAAGCTTGGACATTCCGTCAATCGAGACATGACAATCGAGACAGGGGGCGGCGCTGCGATGGCGTCGCCCTTTTTCGTGGCAACGCAACTTTCTTCGTAAGAAATCCCGCGCCTCCCCGACTAAGGGGGTGATTGCACAGGCAGAAAGGGTCCGGCGACGGATCAATTGCAAGTGTTATCGACGAATAACACACCGCAACCGATTGGCGGTCACACACGTACCATATCCAAGACTATAGACTAACGCAGAGGCGCGGGACTGGTTCGGTGCCCCTCCCCTCGGGGTCTATCTCCCGAGCCGGTCCCAAGCCTTGCACCTCTCCCCTCGCTTCCCCTGCGAGGCCAATTTCGCAGCAAAGGCCCCGCTCAAGAGGTGCCACGCGGCCCATCAGGAAGGATCGACAAGAATGCCCCGCTTCCAGACCCTCATCCCCCTCGCAGCCGTTTCGGCCCTCGCCATGGGCATTGCCGCTCCGGTTGCAGCTCAGTCCGACGACCAGTTCGCAACCTTCGCCCCCGCCGGCGAGCCGATCAATCACCGGATCGACTACGCGATCTGGGACGAGGCGATGAAAAACCTCGTGATCTCGATGGGGCCGAGCCTGCGTCAGGGTGCCGGTTCGGCGGAACCCGGCCTCGGTTCGCGCCGCATTTACGGCCACACGTCGCGCTACCGCCTCGAAGGCTCGCGGATCATGTTCAGCTTCCTCGATGCGGAAGTCATCTCGAGCTTTGGCGAATATCGCCGCGACCTCGAAAGCGTCGCAGACCAAATCGATATCCAGTCGCTCTCGCGCAACGAACAGCTCGCCTACTGGATGAACCTCCACAATGTCGCGATGATCGAGCAGATCTCGAACAACTGGCCGGTGCGCCAGCCGCGCGAGATCAAGGTCGATGGCGTTCCGCTCGACGATGCGAAGTTCATTACGGTCGAGGGCATTTCGCTTAGCCCGCGCGATATTCGCGAGAAGATAGTCTTTGCCAATTGGCGCGATCCGCGCGTGATCTACGGCTTCTGGCGCGGCGAGATCGGCGGCCCGTCGATCCAGCGCGAAGCCTATAATGCCGACAATGTCGCCCGCCTGCTCGATCGCGGTGCGCGCGACTTCGTCAACTCGCTGCGCGGCACGCAGAAACGTGGCAGCACGCTCGAAGTCTCCGAATTGTTCGAGGAAGTCGCCCCGTTCTACTTCCGCAATTTCGAGACCGATTTGCGCGCTCACCTTGCGCAATTCGCGAACGAGGACACGAACGAAATCCTCGGCAGCACGAGCCGAGTCGATGCAAGCGTCAACGAATACGACATCGCCGACCTCGCCGGCGGCGTGCGCGAGCCGACCTACACCAATATCGAAAGCGACGGAGTCTCGACCCGCTTCCGCATCCCGCAATCGATGGCCCGTCTGCTCGCCCAGCGCGAAGAGAAGTTCCAGCGGATCATCCGCCAGGGCCGCACCGGCACCGTTACCTTCTCCGATCTGCGCCTGCCCGGCGACCCGGATGGAACCGGCGAAATCGAATAAGTCGCGCCGCCTGATGGCCGCGACAAAGAGCTGGGGGTCGCCATTCGCGTGAACGGATGGCGACCCCTTCGCTTTTGAGCCTTGGGAACACACAGCGATCCGCGCACCCCATTTGGTTGAACTGAAAGCGCTTTTAGGGCATTCTTCGCGCGAAGTTTTGAAGGATATCTGTGCATGCATTTTCGCTCGATCGGTTCAGTTCTCGCTATCGGCGCGCTAGCAGCCGCGCCTGCTGCGCTTTCGGCGCAAGAAGGGCCTGCAGTCCAAGCGACCGCCGATACACGTGCGGATGTCGCTGATCCCTTTGCGATCTTCGTGCCGACGACTGACCCGATCCGCCACCGGATCGACTATTCGCTGTGGGATTTCGCGCTCAAGAACCTCGTCATTTCGATGGGCCCTTCGACCCGCCAGACGGCGCGCCCACCGCGCAGCGTGATCGGATCACGGCTGCGGCAGGGGCACAATTCGCGCTATCGGCTCGAAGGCTCAATGCTGGGCTTCTCCTTCCTCGATGCCGAGGCAATCGCGAGTTTCGGCGAATATCGCCGCGAGCTCGAGATGGTGGCGACCTCGCTCGACATTTCAAAGCTCCCGCGCAACGAACAGCTCGCCTTCTGGATCAACCTTCACAATGTCGCGCTGATCGAGAAGATCGCCGAGGAATGGCCCGTGCGCCAGCCCCGCGAGCTCCAAGTGGACGGCGTCCCGCTCGACGAGGCGCGCTATATCAACGTCAGCGGTGTGCCGATGAGCCTGCGCGATATTCGCGAGCGCATCGTCTTTGCCAATTGGCGCAGCCCCAAGGTCATTTACGGCTTCTGGCGGGGCGAGATCGGCGGACCGGCGCTCGAACGCGAAGCCTTTACCGGCGGCAATGTCTCGTCGCTGCTCGATGCGGCGGCGTCGGACTTCGTCAATTCGCTGCGCGGTACGCAGGAGCACGGTGACACGCTTGAGATCTCGGTTCTCTACCGGGATGTCGCGCCGTTCTACTTCCCCGATTTCGAGAACGACGTGCGCGCGCATCTCACCGAATATGCCGAGGAAGAAGTGGCAGAGATTCTCGCCGAAACGACTTCCACCCGCGCTTCGATCAGCGAGCAGGACATCGCCGACCTTGCAGGCGGAACCCGCGGTTCAAACTATCTCGCCGCGAGCCGTCCCGGCCTTTCGATCGGGGTCGCCGAATTGCTCCAGCAACGCCAGCGCAAGCTGGAGAGGATGGAGCGCAACGAAGAGCGCACGGGCCGTGTGATCTTCTCCAATATCGACCTGCCCGGCGACCCGCCGAACAAGAACGCGGTCGAATAGACGCGAAGGGCCGCGAAAAGGAGTTCCAAGCATGACCAACCGCCCGATGATCGCCCTTTTCGCAGCCACTTTCCTGACCGCGCCACTCGCCGCCGAAAGCGTGAGCACCGCCGTGCCGGCGCAATCCTCGCCGTCACGGGCGAGCGCCGACGACTCTGCCGGCCTCTCCGTCTTCGCCCCCGCTGCCGAGCGGCGCGAGCACCGGATCGACTACGCGCACTGGGACGAGGCGCTGGGCTGGATGGTCGTGCCGATGGGCCCCTCGATGCGTCAGAACGCTCCGCCGATCACGCCGTTCACCGGCACGCGCAGGATCTACGGTCACGATTCGCGCTATCGGCTGGAAGGCAATCGCGTCGCCTTTTCCTATCTGACGCCCGAGATCATTGCAGCGGTGAGCGACTACCGCGCCGATCTTGAGCGGGTCGGCAGCGAGGTCGGCATCACCAACCTGCCACGCAACGAACAGCTCGCATTCTGGATCAACCTTCACAATGTCGCGATGATCGAGGCAGTGGCGGCGCGCTATCCTTTGACCGAGCTCGACGGCGACACCGCGCTCGACGACGTGAAGCTGGTGACGATTGCCGGGGTTGAGCTTTCCCCGCGCGATATCCGCGAGCGGATCGTCTATCCCAACTGGCGCGATCCCAAGGTGATCTATGGTTTCTGGCGCGGCGTGATCGGCGGCCCATCGATCCAGCGGCTCGCCTATACCGGCGAGAATGTCGATGCGCTGCTGGCCTTGTCGGCGGAGGAATTCGTCAATTCGCTGCGCGGGATCGAGCGCTGGGGCGGCAAGCTGCGCGTAAGCCCGATCTACGGTGAAGCGCGCCAATTCTACTTCGCCGACGACGAGACGCTGCGCACCCACCTGATGCAATATGGCCGCGAGGACGTGCGCGAACTCGTCTCGGAAACGGGCGAGGTGCGGTTCAAGCGGCTCGAAAGCGATATTGCCGACCTCATTCGCGGCGAGCGGCAGATGGCGTACCTCTTCTTGTCATCGCGCGATTGCAAATATGACAGCTGTTCCGGTTCGGCGGAGCCGCTCAATACCAGCCAGCTCTACACCGACCGGATCGATCCCTCGATCACCCGCCTGATGCGCGAGCGCGCCGAGAAACTCGCCCGCGCCCGCCGCGCCGGTATCCGCACCGGCATGGTGATCTATGGCGATGGCGAATATGCGCAAGGCGAAGCGCCGGAAGTGGAGTAACCGCTCCCCGCGCGTCCCCAGCTCATCCCTCGCGAGACTGGACTTGCGGCTACTGCCCCCGCAAGAATGACCTCTGCGTTCAGCCAAGGGGATCTGACCAGACATGACTGCTCGCCGCATCGGCCTTATTCTCGGGCCGCTAGCCTTTGCGCTCACCTATCTGCTGCCCGCGCCTTCGGGGATGAGCGGCGAGGCGTGGCTTGTCGCCGGGCTGGTCGTGTGGATGGCGGCCTGGTGGATGACCGAAGCGGTTCCACTCGCTGTGACCGCGCTTCTGCCCTTCATCTGGCTGCCGCTCGGCGGAGTGAGCACTGCGCGCGAGGTCGCGGCCACCTATTACGCGCCGATCATCTTCCTGCTGCTGGGCGGTGCCTTCCTCGCGCTCGCGATCGAGCGGACCGGGCTGCACAAAAGGCTCAGCCTCGCGATCCTCAAGGCGATCGGCTCGGAAGGCGGACAGGGGCGCCTGCTGCTCGCCTTCATGCTGAGCGCGGCGATCCTTTCGATGCTGATTTCGAACACTTCGACCGCGCTCATCATGATGCCGATGGCGCTAGCGGTGCTGGCAGGCGGAGCTTCGCTACAGGCCGAGGAGGACGGGAGCCTCAAGACCACTGGGCTTTTCGGAGCGCTTCCCATGGGGATCGCCTTCGCCGCGAGCATTGGCGGGCTCGGCACGATTGTCGGTTCGCCCACTAATGGGATCGCGGTGCAATTATTGGACGACATGATCGGGCTGGAGATCAGCTTTGCGACCTGGATGGCTTACGGCCTGCCGGTGGTGCTGGTGGGCGTGCCGCTCGCCGCATTCATCATCTCCAAGGTCCAGCGGGTCTCCGCGCATCCATTCGACGTTGCCGCCGCCCGCGAAGCGATTGACGATGCCGCGCCGTGGTCGAGCGCGGAGAAGCGGCTGGTGCCGATCATCGCGATCACGTTTCTTCTCTGGATGAGCCGCCGCTGGGTCTCGCCCTACCTGCCCGAAGGCAGCTGGACCGACGGCACGATAGCGGTGGTCGCGGCTTTGGTGCTGTTTCTGCTGCCCGATGGGACCGGACGCCCGCTCCTGAAGTGGCAGGAAGCCGACCGCGCACCCTGGGGCGTGTTCCTCATGTTCGGTGGCGGACTTGCGCTCGCCGCCGGGATGCAGGCGAGTGGGCTTGCGGACTGGCTCGGCAATGCGCTGCTGCCTTTGGAAGTCGTGCCGCTGTTCCTGATCGGCATCGCCGTGGTTGCGATGGTGGTGTTGGTGACCGAGTTTGCCAGCAACGTCGCCACCGCTTCGGCGATCATCCCCGTTGTGGCCGCGCTCGCCGCGGGGCTGGGCCTTGGCGAAGACGCGATCCTGATCGCCATGCCGGCAGCGCTCGCGGCAAGCTGGGGCTTCATCCTGCCTGCCGGGACCGGACCCAACGCGATCGCGTGGGCGACCGGGCGGCTCACGATCGGCAAGCTGGTGCGCGCCGGACTTGTGCTCGACCTATTGGGGATCGTGCTGATCGTCGCGATGATCTGGGCGGTGGCCGCAATCGCCTAGAACTGCTCCGGCTTCACCACATCGAGCCCGGCTTGTTCTTTACCGAATGCAGATCGCCGCCTGAGATTCGGTCCCAGAAGCGCCCACCGATGATCTGTTCAGCATCGTAGGTCTTGACGAGGAAGCTGCCGAGATCGTCGGTCTGACGCTTATTCGGTATCTCGAATGTCCAGAGCCGGAACCGCCCGCGCTTGTTTTCGGTCAGAACGCTCTTGATGAAGGCATGCGGGACCGGAACGCTGATGCCAAAATCCTTCTGCTCCTTGCCGATCATCTCGACCTTCTCGCCGAAATAGAACACGGGACAGGTCAGCACATATGTCTCCAGCGTACTGTCACGCGCATCGAGTTCGCGAATTTCGCGCTCCAGCCTGCTCCAGATGCCGCGATTGAACTGCGGTTTCATCGGCGACATGTTGGAGAGCAGGAAAGTCTCCGAATTCTGGATATCCTGCAGGTCCTGATTGGCGCTCGCGCACAGGTGGCCGCGATCATAGCCGCTCTTCACATAGGCTTTGAGACCAGCCCTGAACCGCTTGGGGATCCGTGTGTCGGCGCGGAAGTTGTCGAGCCGTTCGACCAAGTCGAGCTCGTTCACGAGTTCGCGGTCGCGATTGATAATCTCGAGCGTCCATTTCGCTTGCCGGAAATACCAGGAATAGCCGATCGAGAAATGTCGGCCGGTCATGATCTGGTCGCATACCGGCGCGCCGTAGCGCAGCTCGCGTTGCATCTGGAATGGATCGTTCATGGTGCGTGCCCCCCTTGCTTGCTCTTGTCGCTTCTGCCTACAAGATGATGATCCCGGAAACCTCGCGCCGATAGGACGCAAACGCCCAATCCCCCTCGGCGCGCACCAAGTGGTTGCACATGAAACCACTGCGCGTTATTCGCGAACCCGACATTCAAGCCCACGGGGAGATGCGCTTCTGCGGAGGTTAGGAGCGGGTGCCCCGGAGGCTCGACAATCGAAGCTCCTGCCTTCCTGGGAGCGCAAGCATAGGAAGGTTCGGCACATGACCGATAAGCCCGTCGACCAGAACTCCGCCCCCGACAATCCCACCCCGCGCCGCAAGCCCAAACCCGAGCGGACCGAGATCAACGGTCGCCCGCTGAAGCCCTCGACGTTGATGATGGGCCACGGTTTCGACCCCGAGCTGTCCGAAGGTTCGCTCAAGGCACCGATCTTCCTCACCTCGACCTTCGCTTTCCCCAGCGCCGCCGATGGCAAGCGGCACTTTGAAGGCATCACCGGCAAGCGTCCGGGCGGTGCCGAGGGGCTGGTTTACAGCCGTTTCAACGGCCCGAACCAGGAAATCCTCGAAGACCGCCTAGCAATCTGGGACGGTGCGGAAGAAGCGCTCAGCTTCTCCAGCGGGATGACCGCCATTGCGATCCTGATGCTCGCCGCATGCAAGGCTGGCGACGTGATCGTGCACTCCGGCCCACTCTACGCCGCATCGGAAGGCTTCGTCGCCAAGACCATGGCCAAATACGGCGTCACTTACGTGGACTTCCCCGCGGGCGCTTCGCCTGAGGAACTCGACGCGGTGATGGTCAAGGCCAAGGCCCAGGCCGAAGCGCAGGGTGGCGAAGTGCCGCTCATCTACCTCGAAAGCCCCGGCAACCCGACCAATGCGTTGGTCGATGTCGAAGCGGTGCGCGATGCGCGCGACCGTCACTTCGACAAGGACCGCTGCCCGATCGCGATCGACAACACCTTCCTCGGTCCGCTGTGGCAGCGCCCGCTCGATCACGGCGCCGATCTGGTGATCTACTCGCTGACCAAATATGTCGGCGGTCACTCGGACCTCGTCGCCGGTTCGGTTTCGGGGCCGAAGCGCTTCATCGACGCGATCCGAGCGCTTCGCAACACGATGGGCGGCATCGCCGACCCGAACACCGCGTGGATGCTGCTGCGCTCGCTCGAGACCGTCGAGCTGCGCATGGAGCGCGCGGGCAAGAATGCAGAGAAGGTCTGCGCGTTCCTGAAAGACCACCCGAAGGTCACCGGGCTCGGCTATCTTGGCTTCATTGAAGACGAACGCCAGCAGGACATTTACAACCGCCACTGCAAGGGCGCCGGCTCGACCTTCAGCCTGTTCCTCGACGGCGGTGAGGCGGAGTGCTTCCGGTTCCTCGATAATCTCAAGATCGCAAAGCTCGCGGTTAGCCTCGGCGGGACCGAAACGCTGGCGAGCCACCCGGCGTCGATGACTCACCTCTCGGTCCCCGACGAGCGCAAGGCCGCGCTCGGCATAACCGACAGCCTCGTGCGGATCAGCATCGGGATCGAAGACCCCGACGACCTGATCGCCGACTTCGAACAGGCGCTCGAACACGTTTGAGCCGCATCGGGCGTCGCGCTAGACCCGTCGCCACGAGCCATTCCGCGTCCCGGTTCGGCGGTGTTCATTCACCGCTTGAACCGGGCGGGTTCGTGAGATAGGTTGCACTTTGCAACGGGAGAGAGCGCGAATGACCGACACCAGAAAACCAGTCTTCCTCGTCATCGGCGCAGGCGCCGGGATCGGCGGCAATGCGGCCAAGAGGTTTGCAGCGGGCGGCTATCACGCGGTGCTTGCAAGGCGATCGGACGAGGAAGGGCTGCAACGGCTCGTCGGCGAGATCGAAGATGCAGGCGGGACCGCCAGCGGCACCTTGCTCAACGCATCGGAAGACGGATCGATCGAGGAACTGATCGAGCGGATCGAGCGCGATATCGGGCCGATCGACACCGCGCTCTACAATCTCGGCGCGCAGATCGGGAACCGCAAGCTGCACGACACGCCGCATCGTACGTTTGAGCTGGGCTGGCGGTTGGGCTGTTTCGGCGTGTTCCGCCTCGCGCATGCGATGTTCCCGGCCATGGTCGAGCGCGCCAAGACTGGGCGGCACGGCACGCTGCTGGTCACCTCCGCCACCTCCGCCGTGCGCGGCAATGCGGGCCAGCACAGCCACGCCGCGGCGATGGGCGGACGGCGTATGCTGTGCCAGACGCTAAACGCCGAATTCGGGCCGCAGGGCGTCCACGTCGCGCATGTTGTGGTCGATGGCGGCGTCGATGCCCCCGACACGCTTGGCAAGCTGCTCGGCGACAAATTCGAAGCCTACAAGGCGTCCAAGGGCGAGGACGGCGTGATCGACCCCGCCAACATCGCCGAAACGTACTGGCACCTTTCGCAACAACCGCGCAATTGCTGGACGCACGAGGTTGATGTGAGGCCATGGACCGATGTGGCGTGGTGGAACGACAACCCGAACCCGCAGATCAATTCGACCGCGGCAAATCCGGGGTTTTCGGGCCCGAAAGAATAGCGCCTAGTGGGCGGTCAGCTTGGCTACGAGCTCGCGCAGCTGCGTATCGAGCTCCTTGTCGACAAGTTTGCCCGCCTCGCTGTCGAAGTTCTCGCCGAAGCTCGGGACGGACAGCCGTCCAATGACCTCGCCGCCAAAACGCGGGGCGGCTGCGGAGGCGATGTCGAGCACGCTCATTCCTCCGCGCCCGCCCGGTGAGGTCGACAGCAACAGCATCGGCTTGCCCTGCCAGATCTCGCGGCCCAGGCGGCTGCACCAGTCGAACAGGTTCTTGAACGCGGCGGTGTAATTGCCGTTATGCTCGGCAAAGGAGATGATCAGCGCATCTGCCGAGCCGATCTTGGTAAGGAATTCCTGCGCGGTGTGCGGAATGCCGTCCGCTTCCTCGCGGTCGTGGCGATAGATCGGCATTTCATAATCGTGGATGTCGAGCATCTCGACCTCGACACCGTCCGCAAGGCTCGCGGCGTAGGTCGCGAGTTGCTGGTTGATCGAGACGGATGAGTTGCTCGCGGCAAAGGCGATCAGGCGCATTTGTGATTATCCTTTGTGCAAGCAGAGTGGACGGCGAAGAGGTGCGGCTCACTCACGTCTTTCCTCGCTTTCAAAGGCGGCAAGCCCAAGCCTTTGCGCAGCCCCAACTGTTAACACCACCGCTAAGACGATCGGCCAGCTCGTCGGAATGCCGAAGAGCGATAACTCAAAGTAAAAATAGTTCGCAAATGCCAAACCAAGAAAGGCCAAGCTGGCAAGGAAGCGGAGATAATAATACGTCAAGTCGCTGCCTGCCGCGAATTGCACCAAAAGTCGCAAGAGGGAGCTTGAGAGCGGATTACCCTACCCCTTCCATTCGCGCCGCTCTTCGGCGGTGCGCAGGACGTCGTAGGCCAGCTGGAGCTTCTGGAACTCCTCGGCCGCTTCCTCGTCGCCCGGCTTCACGTCGGGGTGCACTTCCTTGGCCTTGGCGCGATAGGCGCGCTTGATGGTCTTGAAATCGGCATCCGCTTCAAGGTCCAGCACGTCCAGTGCGCGCATCTCGTCTGCTGAGCGCGAGCCGTCGCCCGATCCCGACCAGCCGTAATGCGAGGCTTCGGCATAGCCGGCGCTCTCTTGCCGTTCGGCCTTGGCGCGCTCTTCCTTTTCGGCTTTGTCGAGCCCTTCGAAATAGTCCCACTTGCGGTTGTATTCGGCTGCGTGGGCCTGACAGAAATACCACCGGTCCGGGCTGTTGGGCGCTTTGGGAGCGGGGCAATCGCCCGGCTCCTCGCAGCCGTGGCGATCGCAAATGCGCACACTGGTCGTCTCGCGCGAGCCGCCATAGCCGCGCCAGCGGGGAAAGCCCCAATCGTTCGAGCGGCGCGCTTTAGGCACGGGAATTCATGTCATTGGTCGGACAGATCACGCGGTCAGCCTAGGCGCGCTGGCGCGACAAAGAAAGGTGTGGAACCAGTTTCAATGTGAAATGTTGCATTGCAATAGAATATTCATACCTGGGCGGTTAGACAGCGCCTCGAGAACAGGAAGACCATGAGCCAGCAACTCCACATTTCCAGCCTCTTCAGCGCCTTGGCCCTCGTGTGCCTGTGCCTTGTCGCGCGTGCGGGAGCCGATGGGGAAGTGCGGATCGATCATGCCGGTCCTGTGGTCGTTTCAGCCGAACAGGCGGACTGAAACCAGAAGGCGCCCGCCTGCCGACAAGCAAGCGAGCGCCCCCCTATTCGCTCTCGGATCAGTTGATGATTATGCTCGCCGCGCGGCGGTTCTGCGCCCATGCCTGCGGGTTGGAGGCCAGCGCGACCGGGCGCTCCTTGCCGTAGCTCACGGTGCGGATGCGATCGGGCGAGACGCCGAGGCTGACGAGGTAATTCTTCGCCGCATTGGCGCGTCGCTCACCCAGCGCAAGGTTGTATTCGCGCGTGCCGCGTTCGTCGCAATGCCCTTCGATGGTGAAGGTCAGCTGCGGGAAGCGCGCGAAATACTGCGCCTGCGCCTGAAGCGCCGCTGCATCGGTTGAATCGATGTTGAAGCGATCGGTGTCGAAGTAGATCACGCTCGACGAACCCACCGCCTGCTCGAAGTGAGCCTGCGACCCGACGGTCGGACCTGTCGGCGTGGGTGCCGGCGTCGGAGCGGGCGTTGACGTGGTCTGCTGCACGGGCGGCAGTTCCTCGGGCGCCTTTTTCTGGCAAGCGCCCAGCGCGAGCGCGGAAGTCATCAGGATGATGGCGGAAGTCTTGGAAACAGAGAAATTCATCGGGGTACTCTCCGTAATGGGACGGGCGCATTCAACGCCCGGTCTGTGAAGTGATAACACATGTCAGGGGCGAATGGGTCCCCAGGCAGGGTCCGAGGCGTCGACCGGCGTCGGCAGCCTCCTCTCATTGCGGCCGGTGAGGTCGACTTGCCACAGGGATGACCGGCCCGCATTGCGGGTGGTGCGGAAGAACTGGATAATCCGGCCATTGGGCGCCCATGTCGGCGCTTCGTCCTGCCAGCCATTGGTGAGGACGCGTAAGTTTCGCCCCGCTGGCGTCATGACGGCGATGTTGAAGTCCCCGGCAATTCGCGTGAAGGCGATCTGGTCGCCGCGCGGGCTCCATTCGGGCGTGGCGCAGCGCCCGCCGAAGAAGGTGATGCGGCGCTGGTTCGAGCCATCGGCATCCATGACATAGCATTGCTGTGTGCCCGAACGGTCGCTCTCGAACACGATCTGGCGGCCATCGGGCGAGTACGATCCGCCGATGTCGATCCCCGGCGTATCGGTGAGCCGCACGCTCTGACCGCCTGTGACCGGAACGCGGTAGATATCGGTATTGCCCGCCACAGCCATCGAAAAGAGGATGAAGCGCCCATCCGGCGACCAGCGCGGCGCGAGGGTCGGGTTGCGGTTCTCGGTCACAAGTGTCTGCCGCCCGGTGCCGATGTCATAGACATAAATACGCGGGTTTCCGTCGACATAGGAGAGGTAGAGGATCTTCGAATAGTCGGGCGAGTAACGCGGGGTGAGCGCGGTCGCGCTGCCCAGGGTCAGGAAGCGGTGGTTCGCGCCGTCCGAATCCATCACGGCAAGCCGCTTGACCCGCGCATCCTTGGGGCCGGTCTCGGCGATATAGGCGATGCGGCTGTCGAAGAACGGGTCTTCACCGGTGAGCCGCGCATAGATGAGGTCGGAGCACTTATGCGCCGCGCGGCGCCAGTCGGCGGGGCGCACCACCCAGCCTTCGCGGATGAGCTCATCCTGCAAGGCGACATCGTAGAGATAGCAGCCGACCACCAGCCGCCCGTCGTCGCGCCCACGGACATAGCCGTGCACCAGCATCTCCGCTCCGCGCCCGGACCAGCTGCCCCAGCTGGGTGAGGTGATCTGGGCAAAGCTCGGCGAAGGAAGGCTGTCGGGGCCGGTCGGCTTGAACAGGCCGTTATTGCGCAGATTGGCCGTGATCACCCGCGCGACCTCGCGCCCGAGCGCGGCGGTGCCGTCGGCATTGGCAGCGGTTTCGCGATCGCGGTCCGTCGCAAAGGCGGGGATGGCGATGCCGAGATCGGTCCAGTCGCTCGTATCGGTGGTCGAGCCGGTCAGCCCGCTCGCATCCTCTTCGCCCGCGTCCTGTTCAAACGCGGTTTCAACCTCACCGCCATCGCCCATGGGCTCGCCAAGATCGGTGCTCTGCGCCGCCAGTGGGGCGGCAAACAACAAAGCTGCGGTCAGGAATAGCGGGGTCTTCATCGTCATAGCCTTCTGTCAAATCTCCAGGCGCGGATGTTCTTCCACGCCTCGTAATACTGGTCGGGCAGGTCGAAGGGGGCCGCCTGCCTGATCGCCCGGATCGCGCGTTCACAATGTAGCGCCGCCTGAGGACGGTTGGAATCGGTGATCGAGCTAGACTGCGTATTGCAGCGCGGCGTGCCTGCAATCGAGCCATCCTCGTTCATCCGCCAAGAAACGACCGATACGAGTTTTTCCGCATCGACCCCGCTCGGCGCGGACCAGTGCGGCTTGAGCTGCCGGTTGATCGCCTGTCGCAGCGAAGCGGTCGCCGCGGCGCCGATCTCGTTTGCCGGGATGCGCGTGTCGTCGGTGCGGGTGCTTTCGCCCGATCCTTCGAGGAAATTATCGCCGATCTGGCTCCCGCCTGCGCGCTCGGCGGTGCGCGGGTTGCTGCGCGTGTCCTCGGGGCGGCGGCGGTCGCGCGTGTCGGTGGGAGGCATCCTCTCACGCGGAGCGCTGCGCGTCTCGGGGCGCGGCGGCGGTGCTTGCGAGGTGTCGGCAGGATCGGGCTCGGGCGGCGGCGCGACCTCGTCGGAGAGCGTCGGTGCAATCGCGGCGCGGCTTTCGGGCACCGGCTCGGGCGCCGTCGATTCAAGGCTGACTTCGGTCGCGAGGCTCACGCTCACCCGGTTGGGGATCGGTGGCGGCTCGGGAGTGAAAAACATCTGCACCGCGATCACCGCCACCAGCAGGACGTGCAGCAGCACGGCGACCGCGAGGCCGACCATGTCTTCTTGGCGAAGGGCTCTCTCTCCCATCAGACCTTCCACGCTATGGAACGCTATCTGAACTGTCGGTGACTTGGGTGATTGAAGTAAAGCCAGCGCGGCCCAGCTCACCCATCACCGCCATGACGCGGCCATAGTTCAGCTCGCGATCGGCGCGCAGCACGATTGTTGGCAACTGCCCGTCCGCTCCGCGATCCAATGCAGCAAGCGCATCGGGGAAGCCGCCGACAGGAATTGGATCGTTCTCGATATAGATCCGCCCCGAAGTATCGATGCTGATATTGACTTCATTCGGCTGAGTTTCGACCGCCGGAGCCCGGCTGTCGGGCAGTTCGATCGGCACGCCGACCGCGGGCAACGTCACCGTCACCATGAAGATGATGAGCAGCACCAGCATCACGTCGACCAGCGGCGTGACGTTGATCTCCGCCATCGCCGCGCGGCGGCCTCTCTTGCCGCGCTTGCCCGTGGATGAGTGGACGCCAAACGCCATTACGCCTTGTCCAATTCCCGGCTCAGCCCCGCATGCACACGGTCGGCAAAGCGTTGCAGCCGCGCCTCATAGCGGTTCACCCTGTCGGAAAAGCGGTTGTAGGCGATCACCGCCGGGATAGCGGCAAACAGGCCGATTGCAGTCGCAAACAGCGCCTCGGCAATGCCGGGAGCGACCACGGCAAGGCTCGCCGATTGCTGCGCGCCGATCTGGAAAAAGCTGTTCATGATGCCCCAGACCGTCCCGAACAGGCCTACAAAGGGCGCGACCGAGCCGGTGGTGGCGAGGAAGTTGAGACGACCCGCGAGCTCGTCTGCCTCTTCGGCAACCTGACTTTCCATCGCCGCAGCGATCCGCTGCCGCGTGCCGTCACGATCGACGGGCGCGTTCTTGGTCGACTTGCGCCATTCGTCTAACCCTGCGCCCGCCACGCGAGCGGAGGGGACTTCGCGGCGGTGCTTCTTGGAGAGAGCTTCCTCGCGGTCGCGCGATTCCCAGAAATCGGTCTCGTAATTGCGCGACTTCTTCGACAATCCGCCGATCCGCAGCGAAAAGCCGACGATGATCGCCCAGCTCCAGATGCTTGCAAGGATCAGCCCCACCATCACCGCCTGCACGACGATGTCCGCATCGATGAACAATTCGAGCGGGTCGAGCCGGGTAGGCCCGATTCCTTCGGCGGCGGCGACGACGCTTAACAGGTCGATTGGCACTTAACGCTGATCCTCTTCGGTCATGAATGTCTTGAAAGCTGCACGCCATTCGGCGGGCTGTCGACGGGGGCGCCCGTCCAATGAGATGAAACCCACTCTTAGAGACGCTTCGCAAAGTGTTTCGGATCCCCTGCGCGCGATCTGGTGCATCCGGCAGCTCGCCGCGCCGAGTTCGGTGCAGGTTGTCTCGATCACCACGTCATCGTCGAGCCTGGCAGGAGCCTTGTACTTGAGGTTCACCTCGGAAAGCGCATAGGCGCCCTCCCCGCTCTCGATCGCGGCGCGCTGGTCTATGTCCAATAGCCGCAGGAGATCGGAGCGCGCGCGTTCGAACCAGCGCAGGTAATTGGCATGATAGGTAATCCCGGAAAGGTCGGTGTCTTCGTAATAAACGCGCACCGCGTAGAGGTGCTTTGCGCCATCGAGGACGCCGCCGGGAGGATTGGGTTTAACCATTTGTGAGGCCACCTACAACAACGAGGATTCGCTGCAAAGCCGCGTTTGGCGTGGGTCAGATGAACGACGATGAAACGAATCTGGCGTGCGGTAGAATGCGCTCTATCTTTTCCAGATCATCGGCCCCAACGGCTCGCCACCAAAGATATGGACATGCAAGTGCGGGACTTCCTGCCCGCCGTGCTGGCCGATATTCGCCATCATACGATAGCCGGGTTCGACCAGCCCCTTCTCCCGCGCAACCTCGCCCACGGCGCGCACGAATCCGGCGATTTCCTCTGCGCTCGCCTTGGCTGAGAAGTCGTCCCAGCTGACATAGCGCCCCTTGGGGATCACCAGAGTGTGGATTTCGGCCTGCGGGTTGATGTCCTCAAAAGCGTAGGCGTGCTCGTCCTCGTACACCTTGTTCGACGGGATCTCGCCGCGCAGGATCTTCGCGAAGATGTTGTCATCGTCATACGGAAGCGTCGGGTCGATCGGCATCAGCTGTCCTTCCTGCTCGCTTTTTCCTCGAGGCCCGATAGCCCTTCGCGGCGGTCCAGTTCGCCGAGCACGTGGTCAAAGGAAATGCCCTTGGCCTGAAGCAGGACCATGAGGTGGAAGATGAGATCGGCGCTCTCGCCCACCAGTTCCTCGTTCGAGCCGGAGAGCGCGGCGATCACCGCCTCGGTCGCCTCTTCGCCGACCTTTTGCGCGATTTTGGGCACGCCCTTTGCGTTGAGTTTCGCGACGTAGCTCTCGTCCGGAGAGGCGGCGCGGCGGGCGGCGATGGTTTGTTCGAGGCGGGAAAGTGTATCGGACACGTCTCAATTCTCGTCATTGCAAGGAGCCGCAGGCGACGTGGCAATCCATCGACCGATGGGTTTTGCCTTGCGCAAGCGTCAGGTGATGGATTGCTTCTGTAAGTTATCCTGAGCGACTGCTGCAAGCAGTCAGTCGATGGGCTCGCAATGACGACAATTCAACTTCATGGAAGTCAAACACCGCGCGCGGGCAAGCCTGCAGCTCGCACTTTAGACGCCTCGGGCTGGCAGGCCAGCCGCTCGGAGGGCCTCATGCGCCTCGGAGATCGAGTGCTGCCCGAAATGGAAGATCGAGGCGGCGAGCACGGCGCTCGCATGGCCCTCGCGCACCCCTTCGACGAGGTGGTCGAGATTGCCCACCCCGCCGCTCGCGATCACGGGGATCGAGACGCTGTCAGCAATCGCGCGGGTGAGTTCGAGGTCGTATCCGGCCTTCGTGCCGTCGCCGTCCATCGAGGTGACGAGCAATTCGCCCGCGCCGAGGTCTGCGACCTTCTTGGCATATTCTATCGCGTCGATGCCCGTCGGCTTGCGGCCGCCATGGGTGTAGATTTCCCACTTGGGGCCTTCCTCGCCGGTGGTCGGCACCACGCGGCGCGCATCGACGCTGGCGACCACGCACTGGCTCCCGAATTTCGCGGCGATCTCGGCCACCAGTTCGGGCCGGGCCACGGCAGCCGAGTTAATCGCGACCTTGTCCGCGCCCGCGAGCAGGAGCGCGCGCGCATCCTCGACCGAGCGCACCCCGCCCCCCACGGTGAGCGGCATGAAGCACACCTCCGCCGTGCGCTTGACGATATCGAGCAGCGTGCCCCGCCCCTCATGGCTTGCCGAGATGTCGAGGAAGCACAATTCGTCCGCCCCCGCCTCGTCATAGGCACGCGCCTGTTCGACCGGGTCTCCGGCGTCCTTCAGATCGACGAAGTTCACGCCCTTCACCACGCGCCCATCGGCGACGTCGAGACAGGGGATGACGCGGATGCGGACAGTCATGCCGGGGCCTCTTCGGTTAGGATGATCACCTCACCCTCGCTCGCGATCGCCGCCGGCTCCTCGACCAGTCCCGACAGCCAGTACATTCCAAAAGCCATGTTGAGATAGAGGCACATCGCCATCCAGTAGCGATCCGACTCGGTCTTCTTGTCGAGGCGCAGCCGGCCAAGGCCAGTACGCCCACGTCGCCAATCGACGACCACGACGATCATCATGACGAAACAAGCAGCAAGGGCGATCTGCTCGAAAGTCACCCCCTCGCTCCCATCGCGATCGCTGCTGCGAGGTCCAGCTTGCCCTCGTAGAGCGCGCGGCCCGTGATCACGCCTTCGATGCCGTTATGCGCTTGCAGCGAGAGGACGTGGATGTCGTCCAGCCCCTTCACACCGCCGCTCGCGATGACCGGGATATCGACGCGCTGTGCGAGATCGACGGTCGCGTCGATGTTCACGCCCTTGAGAAGTCCGTCGCGTCCAATGTCGGTGAACAGCAGCGAGGCGACGCCTGCATCCTCGAACCGGCGGGCAAGGTCGACCACGGGCACGTCGGACACTTCCGCCCAGCCCTCGGTCGCGACCATTCCGTCCGTCGCGTCCACCGCGACGACGATGCCGCCTTCCCACTCGCGCGCCATTTCGCGCACGAATTCGGGGCTCTTGAGCGCAGCGGAGCCCATCACGACCCGCGCGACGCCGAGGTTGAACCAGTCCTCCACCGCCTTGGCATCGCGGATGCCGCCGCCGAGCTGGACGTAGCCGGGGAAGGTCTCGATGATCGATTGCACCGCCTCGCGGTTGCGGCCCTCGCCTGCGAACGAACCGTCGAGGTCGACCACGTGGAGATGCTCCGCGCCGCTTTCGGCAAAGATCATCGCCTGTGCTGCCGGGTCGTCGCCATAGACGGTCGCGCGGTCCATATCGCCTTCAGCTAGGCGCACGACTTCGCCGCCCTTCAGGTCGATAGCGGGGAATACAATCACGGCTTCCACTCCATGAAGCGTTCGAGGGTCGCGAGACCATAGGCCTGGCTCTTCTCCGGGTGAAACTGCACGCCGCAGATATTGGCGCGCGCGACCGCCGCGACGAGCCCTTCGCCGTGGTCGGTGAGCGCCGCGACATGGTGCGGGTCTTCGGCGACGAAGTGGTAGGAGTGGAGGAAATACGCCTCCCCCGCCTCGATCACCGCTCCCCCGCGTGCATGCGGCATGACCGCCACATCGTTCCAGCCCATATGCGGAACCTTGATCGCGCGGTCGTGCGGTTGGATGAGGCGCACTTCGCCGGGTATCCAGCCGAGGCCGGAAGTAGTGCCATGCTCAAGCCCACGCGTGGCGAGCAGCTGCATGCCGACGCAGATACCGAGAAACGGTGCTCCGCCCAACTCGACCCGCTCACGCAGGGCCTCGACCATTCCGGGGATCGCCCTCAACCCAAGAGCACACGCCTTGAAACTACCCACGCCGGGAAGCACGATCCGGTCGGCGGCGCGCACCACGTTGGGATCGGCGGTGACCGAGACCTTCGCCCCCACCGCTTTCAGCGCGTTCAGGACCGAGTGGAGATTGCCCGCGCCGTAGTCGACGAGAGCCACGACCTCAGCCACCGAGCTGCCCCTTGGTCGAGGGGATCGCTCCGCCCTTCCGCGGGTCGCGTTCGACCGCGATGCGCATCGCGCGCGCAAAGCCCTTGTAGAGCGATTCGCAGATGTGGTGGTTGTTGCTGCCGTAAAGCAGCTCGCAATGCAGCGTCAGCCCTGCCGATTGCGCAACCGAGTGGAACCAATGCTCAATCAGTTCGGTGTCCCATTCGCCCAGCTTTTCCTGCGTGAAACCCGCTTTCCAGACCAGATAGGGCCGCCCCGAAATGTCGAGCGAGACGCGGCTAAGCGTCTCGTCCATCGGGGAGTAAGCGCTGCCATACCGACCGATCCCGGCCTTGTCGCCGAGCGCGTCCGACAGAGCCTGCCCCAGCGCAATCGCCGAATCCTCGGTCGTGTGGTGCTGATCCACGTGCAGGTCGCCTTCGACCTTCATCGTCACGTCGATCAGCGAGTGCTTTGAAAACTGTTCGACCATGTGATCGAGAAAGCCGATGCCGGTCGACACCTCATAGGTGCCGGTCCCGTCGAGATTCACGGCGATCTCGATCGAGGTTTCCTGTGTCTTGCGGGTCACGCTTCCGGTGCGGGCACTTGCGGTCATGCCCCCGGCTATAGGCGAGCAGCCGCGCGGTGCAAGCGGTTGAGCGAGCAACCAATGTTGCATTGCACACAAAGTGCACGGGTAAACACATGAATCGCTTGACCCAAGCCTCAAGCCTCGTCACGATTCGCCGCGAAATGACAGACGATACGCCCGACAGCCTCATCCCCTACGACGAGATCGTGCAGGAAGCCCTGCGCGCCGTTGTCGGCCGTGTGCTTGGTGAGATTGAGCGGGGAGGCAGCGAGCTTCCCGGCAACCATCACTTCTACATCACGTTCAAGACCGGCGCGACCGGGGTGTCGATCCCAGCGCACCTGAAAGAACGTTTCCCCGACGAGATGACGATCGTTCTCCAGAACAAGTTCTGGGACCTCGACGTACGCGATGACGGGTTCAGCGTCGGGCTGAGCTTCAACCAGGTCCCGGCCAAGCTCGAAATCCCCTATGCCGCGATCACCGCTTTCGTTGATCCCGCGGTCGATTTCGGCCTGCAATTCCAGGCCGCAACGGGCGAACTAGGCCACGAAGAGCACGAGGATGCCGAGAATGACGGCGACGTGCAGGGCAAGCCGGATGCAGCCTCTGATGGCGACGGAAACGACGACAATGGCGGCTCCAATGTCGTGACGGTCGATTTCGGCCGCAAGAACTAAGCGCATCGCGTCGGATCGGTTTCGCCGCAAAGCCGTTGTACAGGTGATGACCGAAAACAATCTCGCCGACCAAGCCGCCGAAAGGCTCGAACAGGACACGACCGCGAAGGAATTGCTCGCAACCGATGTCGACGCGACCGAGAACTCGCGCCTCCCGGTTCCGAGTACCAATCCGGCGACCAACCTCATCATCGCCGACATCGTCATTCGGTCGCTGTCAGTCATGCTGCGCGACAAGGTCGAGGAAAAGGTCGCAAAGGCAAGTTTCGACGACGAGGAGCGCGCCAAGGATCTCCTCAACGGGCGCACGATCGTCACCTCAGTCGCGCTTTACGGCGCAAGCAAGCTGGCGATGCGATCGCCGCTCGGCCTCGGCCTCGTCACCGCCGCTTTGGTGGGCAAGTCGCTCTACGATCGCGGACGCACTGTCCAGCGAAAGCGGCGTTCGGCGGCGAAACACCTCACCTCCACCGAGGATTAGCGAGCGCGGCCCCTTGATTTAGTCCGCGCAAATGCGCCAACGCTGATCCATGGGCGACACTCCATCCGAAAACAGCCACGATAATCACGGCGACAAGCTCCACCGCAGGGGGCTTTTGTTCATCCTGTCCTCGCCATCGGGGGCTGGCAAGACGACGCTCTCGCGCAAGCTTCTGGCCAAAGATGACGAGATCAAGCTGTCGGTTTCCGCCACCACCCGCCCGCCGCGCCCCGGCGAGGAAGACGGGGTGCACTACCATTTCGTCTCCGATGCCGAATTCGACCGGATGGTCGAGGAAGACGACTTCTACGAATGGGCGCATGTGTTCGGCTATCGCTACGGCACCCCCAAGGGCGAGATCCGCGAAGGGTTGAAGCACGGACAGGATTATCTGTTCGACATTGACTGGCAGGGCACGCAGCAATTGAAGCAGAAGGACGATCAGGACGTCGTCACCGTCTTCGTCCTGCCGCCCAGCCTTGCCGAACTGCGCCGACGCTTGGAAAGCCGGGGTCAGGATACGGCTGAAGTCATCGACGCCCGCATGGACCGCGCGCGGGCAGAGATCAGCCACTGGGCCGAATACAAATATGTCGTCATCAACGATGGGCTCGACGATTGTTTCGAAAAGGTGCGCACAGTGCTCGAAGCCGAACGCATGCTGAGAAAGCGCCAGACCGGGCTTATCCCGTTCGTGCGCGAATTGATGGAGTAGCGGCAGCGTTGCTTGACCTCAGACCCGCCGCAAAAGTTCTACACGGCCTCCTCTGAACGATCACAGCAGAGTTTAGATAACGACGCTGGTCGCTATACTTAGGTTCCATTTTCTGCCACCCCCAATTTCGGGGGGAATTTATGGATAGACCATTTGGGCTTTGGACCACCATTTCGATGGTGGTCGGTTTTATAGTTGGCGCAGGGATATTCGTTCTTCCAAGTTCGATTGCTCGGTTTGGCTGGTCTTCGGCCGCCGGATGGATTGTAGTGGCTATCGGCGTGTTGGCTATCGCCCGCGTCATGGTCGAGCTCCATGTCGAGAACCCCGAAGAGCCTAGCGCCATGACCATTTGCGGCGATATCCTCGGCCTTCTTGCAGCGCGATTGATCGCCTGGAGCTACTGGGCGGGGCTAGTCGTGGCAGCCGCGCTTCTCCCATTGGCGGCAACCGGATACCTCTTATTCCTATGGCCGGGAGCACCGCTCGCCGATTGGGTGACGCCAGCCGTTGCCTTGATCATTCTTGGCAGCTTGCTCGCGCTCAATCTGCGTGGCGCGGTAGGGGCGGGCCGGTTTCAGGTCGCCACGACGGTGCTAAAGCTTCTGCCGCTGGTGCTTGTTCTGGGCATTATCGCCGTCATCGCCTTCTCGAACCCCGCAACATTCACCTCCTCGCAGGCAGAGCCTTTCCATCTGACACAGATTACGCCTGCTCTTGGCGTGATCTTTTTCGCTGCTTTGGGGTTCGAAGGTGCCAGTCTGGTCGCACAACGGGTCCAGAACCCACAGAGGAACATCGTTCGCGCCACGATGTATGGAATGGCGATCGTGTTGCTGATCTTCTTCGTCACGAGCATGGGGATCGTGCTGGCAACGCCGACCGCGGAACTGCAAGATTCAAGCGCGTCGTTTGCCACCTTTGCCTCGACCTATGCCGGAGGCTGGGCGGGTAATTTCGTTGCACTGTTTGCCGCCATTTCTGCCATTGGCTGTCTCAATGCCGTTGTCATGATCATCGGCGAAGTGCCTTTTGCTATGGCGCGCCTTGGGCAATTGCCTCAATGGATGGCGCCCGGAAACGATAGGCAAGTCGGGCAGAGGCCGATGTTGGCCGGCATCGGGATCGCCGCCACAATCATCCTGATTGGCACTACGGGCGTCGGATCGCAGGTGATCGACTTCCTGCTTCGCCTGACTACCGCGGCAACGATATGGTTCTTCGCCGGGGTGTGCCTGGCGGGGCTGAAGGTCGGCATAAAGCGTGCGCTTTCGCTTCTGGGTTTGGCGTTTTGTGCTTGGGTCCTTTACGGAACCGGAGCGGAAGCGAGCTTGCTTGGCATCGGGCTGATGGTTGTTGGAGCCGGGCTCCATTTCATGATTGGCGAACGGACAAGCCCCAAGGGGTCCGCGCGAGCAGGCTAGCAACTGCACAAGAGCCACCCGCCCCTTGGAAGGCTTGCTGAAAGCAGTTTTCCTACACGCCCGCGACCCGCTACACCAACCGCCGTTCTTTCAAATCGTCGATCGCATCGCCCACGAATAAGCCCCGCTCTTCCAAGCGGGGCTTTTCGCGTTTCTGGCCGCCTCAAGGAAATTTACGGCCATAAGACCCGCAAATCGGAATGTACTTTATCAACTTGCATTATCTGCAAGTTGAAGGGTCACCCCTTGGTCGCGCCGCCGCCAGCCGGGTCGTTGAACACGTTGGGAAGCGCAGCGTTCACAACGCCGCCATCCACCGTGAGCGTCTCGCCGACCACATAATCGCCCGCGCGGCTGCACAGGTAGATCGCGGCTGCGGCCATGTCCTCGGGAGTACCGATGCGCTTGGCCGGGATGAACGCGGCCGAGGCATCGGGCGCGGCCTTGGCGGCCTTGTTCATCTCGCTCGCAAACGCTCCAGGCGCGATGGAGGAGACGACGATGTTGTCCTGGATCAGCCGCGCAGCCATCCGCCGAGTAAGCTGGATGACGCCCGCCTTCGAAGCCTGATAGGCATAGGTCTCCCACGGATTGATCCGCTGCCCGTCGATCGAGGACACGTGGATCACCTTCGCGAGATGGTCGCCCTTGCCGCCTGCGACGAGCAGGTCGTGCAGCTTTTGGGTCAGGAAGAACGGCGTCTTGACGTTCAGGTCCATCGTCCGGTGCCAGCCCGCCTCATTGAACTCGAGATAGGGCTGTCCCCAGGCTGCACCCGCATTGTTAATCAGAATGTCGAGCCTGTCCTCGCGTGCTGCCATCTCATCGGCGAGGGTCTGGATACCGTCCATCTGGGAGAGGTCTGCCGGGATACCGATGACCTTGTCCTCGCCAAACTCGGCGATGGTCTCCTGCATCTGCTCGACCTTGCGCGCCGAGATATAGACGCGCGCGCAGCCCGCCGCGAGCAATCCCTCGACGAACATCTTGCCGATCCCGCGGCTACCGCCGGTGACGAGCGCGATGCGGCCATCGAGGCTGAAGAGTTCCTGTAAATTCATGTTCTTACCCCTTAATATCCGCTCAGCTCTGCCACGCGGCCCGCGTGGAAATAGGCGTCGCCCAGAAATTCGTGCAAGGCCCGGTCGCGCTTCATGTATAGGCCGATATCGTATTCGTCGGTCATCCCGATGCCGCCATGCATCTGCACACCTTCGCGCACAGCGAGCCCTGCGGCCTTGGCTACCTTGGCCTTGGCGACCGAAGTCATCAGCTCGGCGCTCGGCGCGCCTTCGTCGAGAAGCTGCTGCGCCTTGATCGTGACAGCGCGAGCGATCTCGACCTCTGAATAGAGGTGCGACGCGCGGTGCTGAAGCGCCTGAAATTCGCCGATCAGCTGGCCGAATTGCTTGCGCTGCTTGAGATAGTCGATGGTCATATCCATCGCCCCACGTGCAACGCCGACGCCTTCGGCAGCGGCACCGATGCGGCCCGCATTGAGCATGGCGTTGAGGATCTCGCGCCCGCCATCGACCTCGCCGATCACCGCATCGCCATCGAGCTCGACGCTATCGAACTTGGTGTGCGTGGCCATCGAGGAATCGACCAGCCGCACTGCGTCATGGCTCATGCCAGTAGCATCCTTGGGCACTGCGAAAAGCGTGATGCCATCGTCGTCGTCATCCGCTCCGCTGGTGCGCGCGGCGACGACGAGCATGTCTGCGCTCGCGCCCTGGATCACAAAGCTCTTGGAGCCCGAAAGCTTGAACCCGTTGCCCGATTTCTCGGCGCGGGTGGTGATACGCTGGGGATTGTGCTTGGCGGTTTCGTCAACTGCGACCGCGAACACGCTGTCGCCGGAGATCAGGCCGGGCAGATAGCGCCCCTTCACCTCTGCCCCGCCCGATTTCAGCGCGGTTGCAGCCAGCACTGATGAGGTAAGGAAAGGCGAAGGCGTCAGATTGCGCCCGATCTCCTCAAGCACGATGCCCGCTTCGACATGGCCCATGCCGAGCCCGCCATCGTCTTCGTCCACCAGCATTCCGGTGAAGCCCATTTCGGCAAACTGCTTCCACAGGCCATGGCCGAAGCCGTCCTTGCAATCGCGGTCGCGCCAATGGCGCAGCTGCTTGGCAATATTGCCTTCCTCGGCCATGAAGCCCGAGGCCGTGTCGGCGAGCATCGCCTGATCTTCATCGTGATAAAGTGGCATCGGTCAGTTCCCCGGCAGTTCAAGAATGCGCTTAGAAATCACGTTGAGCATGACTTCCGAAGTGCCGCCCTCGATCGAGTTGGCCTTGGTGCGGAGCCAGTTGCGCGATGGCTTGCCTCCGCCCGTGTCTTCGCTTTCCCATTCGAGCGCGCGTGAGCCGCCTGCGCTCATCATCAGTTCGTGGCGACGCTTGTTCAGTTCGGTCCCGACATACTTCATCATGTTGGGCTGAGCCGGGTGGCCCTTGCCGGCCTTCATCTCGTCCATGAATTTCTCGGCCATCGCGGTGAAAGCGAGCGCGTCGACATCGAACAGCGCAAGCTCGCTGCGAAGCACGGGATCGAGATCGTCGCCGGTCTTCCCAGCGACGCGCTTCATTGCCGATCCGATAGCTGCGGTGCGTTCACCGCCGCCCATGCCGGAGATCATCTCGCGCTCGTGACCCAGCAGGTATTTGGCAACGTCCCAACCGCGATTGATCTCGCCGACATAGCCGGGAACGTCCTCGCCATAGGACTTGGGCACTTTCACATCGTCGAAGAAGGTCTCGCAGAAAGGCGAATTACCGCTGATCAGTAGGATCGGCTTGGTCGATACGCCTTCATTGGTCATGTCGAACAGCATGAAGGTGATGCCGCGATACTTGTCGTTCTTGTCGGTGCGGACGAGGCAGAAAATCCAGTCGGCCTGATCGGCATAGGAGGTCCAGATCTTTTGGCCGTTGACGATCCAGTGGTCGCCCTTGTCCTCGCCGAAGGTCTGCATCGAGACGAGGTCCGAGCCGCTGCCGGGTTCGGAATAGCCCTGACACCACCGGATTTCGCCGCGCGCGATCTCATTGAGGAAGCGCTTTTTCTGACCTTCGGTGCCGAACTTCAGCAGAGCCGGGCCAAGCATCCAGATGCCGAAGGACGACAGCGGGGGGCGCGCGCCGATGCGGCTCATTTCCTGCCGCAACACCTTGGCCTCGGCGGGCGAGAGGCCTGCGCCGCCATATTCCTTGGGCCAGCTCGGCACGGTGTAGCCCTTGTCGCGCGCGGCTTCGAACCATGCGCGCTGGGCGCCATTTTTAAAGGTCGCCTTGCGGCCTCCCCAATAGACGTCTTCATCATCGCGCACGGGCTGGCGCATTTCAGGAGGGCAGTTTGCCTCCAGCCATTCCCTTGTTTCGGCGCGGAACTGTTCAAGATCGGACATGTGCCGACTCCTCTCGAAAAAATGTCTCCCACTTGACGCTTACGTTAGAGTGGTTTGGCGCGGCCCCGCAAGCACGGATGGGACGACCCGCCATGCCGTAGCGTCAGCGGGTTTGCGTTGACGAAATACGCGCGTCCCTTAGTCTCGCCGTCGAAGTTCTGGAGTGAATACGTGGCAAGATTCGGCGAATTCGAGACAGTGAAAGCCATCGCCGCGTGAGCGTCGTCAAAGGGCCCTTGCCGCTCCGGCTGAAGCTGATCCACGGCTTCGGCGCGGTCGCATTCGGGGTGAAGGACAGCGGGTTCTCGTTCTTCCTCCTGATCTATTACAATCAGGTTCTGGGGATGGATGCGGGGCTGGTGAGCCTTGCGCTGCTGGTCGCGCTGATCGCCGATGCCTTTATCGATCCGCTTATCGGCAACCTATCCGACCGGACCTATACGCGCTGGGGCAGACGGCTCCCATGGCTCTATGTCGCGCCGATCCCGCTGGCCTTTGCGTGGGTGTTCTTGTGGTCGCCCGCGGGCGGCGAAGCACCGACCTTCTGGGGGCTGCTCGGGATTGCGGTCACGGTGCGCTTGCTGCTGTCGGCCTGCGAAGTGCCCTCGGTCAGTCTCGTCCCTGAACTCACCAGTGATTATGTCGAGCGCACCACACTGTTCCGCTTCCGCTTTCTTTCGGGATGGATCGGGGGGCTCGTCATGATGGTGCTCGCCTACACGGTATTCCTGCCCGGAGCAGAAGGGCGATTGCAGGAAGGCGGATATCTGCCCTTCGGTATATTCGGCGCAATATTGATGGCGGTTTCGGTTATCGGATCGGCGGCAGGTCAGCATTATCTCGTCGCGAAACTGCCCGAGAACAAGCCCCCGCCCTTCACCGTCAAAGGCGTGTTCGCCGAGATTTTCGACGCCTTCAGCCAATGGCCATTCCTCATTTTCGCCGGGGGAGCGCTCGCGGCCTATGTCAGCCAGGGCATGACTTTCTCGATCACCAATTACGTCAACCTGTTCGTATGGCAATTGGATGAGACCGAGGAGCTGCTCTATGCGCTCGTGCTGGGCTCATCGGTGCTGATGATGTTCTTGACAGTTGGCCCGCTTCACCATCGCTTCGGCAAGCCCAAAAGCGCCGCGATCGGGGCAATCGGCAGCCTGTTGTTTGGGCTCACACCCTATGTGCTGTTGCTCGCCGGGCTGTGGCCCGATGCCGGAAGCTCCGCCTCGACCGCGATCTATTTCAGCTTCGTGCTGTTCGGCAACACGCTCGGCATCGTCATGATGGTCTCGGCCACCTCGATGATCGCCGAGGTGATCGAGGATTACGAAGAAAAGACCCATCGCAGAGCCGAGGCGGCGTTTTATTCGGGCAACTGGATGGTCCAGAAATGCGCGACCGGTGCGGGGATTTTTCTCACTGGACAGATCATCGCCTTTTCGCAGCTTTCAAGCGATGCAGAGGTAGGCGCCGTGCCGCAGACCGTGCTGACCGACATGATCGTCACCTATGGCAGCGCGACCGCGGTGCTGGCGGTGTTGGCAGCGCTGTTCCTCGCGAACTTCCCGATCAGCCGCGACGATCACGAAGCGCGGGTCGAGCGGCTGGCGCTTCGTGCAGGCCAGGCAGCGCCCACCCAAGGCGCGACAGCCGGGGACCAGCCACACAAATGAGAGCTTGGCGCGAGGCACACGCTCTGCCACGGTCGCGCTCAACAGATTCGTTGCAAATCAGGACTTGAGAGGAACCACCCATGGATTTCGAACCCACCGAACGCCAGGCCTATTGGCGCGACCGCGTGCGCGACTTCATCGAGACGCATGTGCGCCCCAACATGGACGTTTATGCCCAGCAGGATGCTGAAGGCGACCGGTGGAAGGTGATCCCGATCATCGAGGAAAAGAAGAAGATCGCCAAGGAGGCGGGTCTGTGGAACCTGTTCATGCCGCCGCGCAATGACAGCCACCACCATGTCGACGAAACCTTCGAGTTCGAAGGCCCCGGCCTCACCAACCTCGAATACGCGCTTTGCGCCGAAGAGATGGGCCGGATCGGCTGGGCGTCGGAGGTCTTCAACTGTTCCGCGCCCGATACCGGCAACATGGAAGTCTTCCACCGCTACGGCACGCTCGAACAGAAGGAGCAGTGGCTGCGTCCGCTGATGAACGGCGAAATCCGTTCCGCCTTCCTGATGACCGAGCCCTACACCGCTTCTTCCGATGCGACGAATATCGAGACCCGGATCGAGCGCGATGGCGACGAATATGTGATCAACGGCCGCAAGTGGTGGTCGTCGGGTCTCGGCGATCCGCGCTGCAAGGTCGCGATCGTCATGGGGAAGACCGATTTCGAGGCCAAGCGCCACGCGCAGCAGAGCCAGGTTCTCATGCCGATCGACACGCCCGGTGTGAACATCATCCGTCACCTCCCCGTCTTCGGCTATGACGATGCGCCGCACGGCCACATGGAAGTCGAGATGAAGGACGTGCGCGTCCCTGTTTCGAACGTGGTGTTGGGCGAAGGACGCGGTTTCGAGATCGCGCAGGGGCGCCTCGGGCCGGGCCGTATCCACCACTGTATGCGCACGATTGGCGTCGCCGAAGAGGCGCTCGCCAAGATGTGCCGGCGCCTGCAGGAGCGCGAGGCGTTCGGCAAGCCGATCTACAAGCATTCGGTCTGGGAAGAGCGCGTTGCGCGCGCCCGCATCGACATCGACATGACCCGCCTGCTGTGCCTCAAGGCCGCCGACATGATGGACAAGGTCGGCAACAAGTCCGCGAAGCAGGAAATCGCGATGATCAAGGTGCAGGCACCCAACATGGCGCTGAGCATCATCGACGACGCGATCCAGGCGCATGGCGGCGGCGGCGTGTCGAACGATTATGGCCTGGCTTCGGCTTACGCTCACCAGCGCACGCTGCGTCTTGCAGACGGCCCCGACGAGGTCCACGCGCGCTCGATCGCTCGCATGGAATTCGGCAAGCACGTTCCCAATGAAGGCCCCACCGCCAACGCGCTGCGCGGCGGCTCGGGCAATGCGGCGAACGACGTCGCAGGCTTCAGCTCGGGCGACATGGGCGCAACGCGCTAAGCTGGCGAGACGGGAGAGAGCACTTGGCAAAGGCAGCAATCCTCGAGAAGCCCGGCGACGGGCTCACCATCGGCGATATCGACGTCGCCGAACCGATGGCGCACGAAGTCCTGATCGACACCAAGGCATGCGGCCTGTGTCATTCGGATCTGCACTTCATCGACGGTGCCTATCCGCATCCCCTGCCCTGCGTCCCCGGACACGAGGCGGCGGGCGTGGTGCGCGCGGTGGGCAGCGAGGTGAAGACGGTGAAGCCGGGCGATCACGTCGTCTCGTGCCTCTCGGCTTTTTGCGGCCAGTGCGAGTTCTGCGTGACGGGTCGCATGGCGCTATGCCTCGGCGCGAGCACAAGGCGCGGCCCCGACGATCCGCTGCGTCTCACGCGTAATGGCGGCGATCCGGTCAACCAGATGCTCAATCTCTCGGCGCTGTCCGAGCAGATGCTGATCCACGAAAACGCCTGCGTCTCGATCGACAAGGACATGCCGCTCGACCGGGCCGCCGTGATCGGCTGCGCGGTGACGACGGGCGCGGGCACGATCTTCAACGCCTGCAATGTCACGCCCGGTGAGACGGTCCTCGTTGTCGGTTGCGGAGGCGTCGGCCTCGCGACCATCAACGCTGCCAAGATCGCAGGCGCAGGCAAGGTGATCGCCGCCGATCCGCTCCCGGAAAAGCGCGAACTCGCCAAGGTTCTGGGCGCGACCCACACGGTCGATGCGCTTGCCGATGATGCGGTCAAGCAGATCCACGAGATCTCGGGCGGCGGCGTCGACTGGGGGATTGAGGCAGTGGGCCGGCAGGCTTCGGCGGATCTAGCGGTCGCCGCGCTTAAGCGCGGCGGAACCGCGGTGGTGCTCGGCATGATGCCGCTCGATTGCAAGGTCGGCCTGGGTGCGATGGACCTGCTTTCGGGCAAGAAGCTCATGGGCGCGATCATGGGGATGAACCACTTCCCGGTCGACCTCCCGCGCCTCGTCGATTTCTACATGCGCGGTCTGCTCGACCTCGACACCATCATCGCCGAGCGCATCAGCCTCGACGATGTGAACAAGGGCTTCGACCGGATGCGCGAAGGGAGCCATGCGCGCAGCGTGGTGGTGTTCGACTGATGGCCAACAATCCCGCCACCGGCATGCCCGATATCGATTTCGACAAGGAGATGGTCGGCACGGTCGAAGTCGAAGAACGCGACAAGCTCGACCTCGATGCTCTCACCGCCTGGTTCGAAGCCAATGTCGAAGGCTTTGAGGGTCCGATCAGCTACACCAAGTTCAAGGGCGGGCAGTCGAACCCGACCTACAAGATCGAGACGCCGGAGACCAATTACGTCCTGCGCCGACAGCCCTTCGGCAAGCTCCTGCCGAGCGCGCATGCCGTCGACCGCGAATATGCGGCGATGACCGGGCTGCACCCAACCGGCTTTCCGGTGCCCAAGACCTACGGGCTGTGCGAGGACACCGATGTAGTTGGTTCCAAATTCTTCGTCATGAGCATGGCCGATGGCCGCAGCCTTTGGAACGGCGCTTTGCCCGGCTTGGAGCCCGAACAGCGCCGCGAAATCTACCATTCGCTGATCGACACGATGGCGGACCTGCACCTCAACAAGCCGGACGAGATCGGGCTCGGCAATTACGGCAAGCCGACTGATTATTGCGCGCGCCAGATCTCGCGTTGGTCCAAGCAATACAAGCTCTCCGAAACCGAACACATGCCGCAAATGGAGCGGCTGATCGAATGGCTGCCCGAAACGATCCCGCCACAACATGAATCCTCCGTCGTTCACGGCGACTATCGGCTCGATAACGTGATTTTTCACAAGGACGAGAACCGGATCATCGCGGTGCTCGACTGGGAGCTTTCGACGCTCGGCGATCCGATTGCGGACTTCAGCTATCTCATGCTCAACTGGCACAATCCGGCCGATGGGCGCGCGGGTCTGCTGGGGCTCGATCTCGATGCTCTCGGCATCCCGTCGCAGGAAGAGGCGGTTGAACGCTATGTCGCGCGCACCGGATATCCGGTGCCGCCGATGGACTGGTATTTCGCCTACAACCTGTTCCGGCTCGCAGGGATCATGCAGGGGATCAAGAAGCGGGTGATCGACGGCACGGCTTCTTCCGCGCATGCCAAGTCGATGTCCGACCGCGTAGCTCCCCTGGTCGAGCGAGCCTACATGTTCGCGCGCGATGCCGGGATGCCGGAATAGCTGGAATTAGCGCGATCCGGGTGGGTCGGTGACGTGAGCCTTGCGGGGTGCCTTGCGGCTCGCTAGCAGCGCTGCGAACCCATTGACCCGCCTTCCAGCCGGAGACACCATGACAGAGAACCTGATCGAGCAAATCGAAACCGCGTGGGAGAACCGTGCGGAGGTGACACCGGGCAGCGATGTGCGCCACGCGGTGAGCGATGCGCTCTCTCTGCTCGACAGCGGTGAGGCGCGCGTTGCCGAACCTGATGGCAACGGTGGCTGGAAGGTCAATGAGTGGCTGAAGAAGGCAGTGCTCCTCTCCTTCCGTCTCGCCGACAATCGGGTCATGGAAGGAGGATCGGGCGGCGAAGCGGCCTTCGACAAAGTCCCGCTAAAATTCGCCGGCTGGGGTGATAACCGCTTCAAGGAAGCGGGCTTTCGCGTGGTTCCCGGCGCCGTCGTTCGTCGTGGAAGCTTTATCGGCAAGGGCGCGGTCCTGATGCCGAGCTTTGTCAATATCGGTGCCTATGTAGGCGAAGGCACGATGGTTGACACCTGGGCAACGGTCGGCTCGTGCGCGCAGATCGGTGCGAATGTTCATATCTCGGGCGGCGCAGGGATTGGCGGCGTGCTTGAGCCGCTTCAGGCCGAACCCGTCATCATCGGCGACGGAGCCTTTATCGGCGCGCGCAGCGAAGTCGCAGAAGGTGTGCGCGTTGGCGAAGGCGCGGTGCTCTCGATGGGCGTCTATCTCGGCAAGTCGACCAAGATCGTCGACCGCGCTACCGGTGAAGTCCACATGGGCGAAGTTCCGCCCTACGCGGTGGTCGTGCCCGGAGCGCTACCCGGCAAGCAGCTTCCCGACGGCTCGGCCGGCCCCTCGCTCTATTGCGCGGTCATCGTGAAGACCGTCGACGCGCAGACACGCTCGAAAACTGGTATCAACGACCTCCTGCGCGATTGATGCAGGGCGCAATCGGAACTTCACCGCTGGCGCATCGTTGAACATTTGAGGATCGAAACGAGGAATTTCCATGTCCACCACCGACAACGAAGGCCGTGTTCACATCGAGGACGACGAGGCACGCGCCGCTGAGAGCTCCGGCCACATGCGCTATGTTCTTGCAATCGGGCTACTTTTGGCGATCGTCGCCATGACCATCGCCTGGGTCTCGGGCGCGCTGTCACAGGGCGAAGCCGAAAGCGCAGCGACTGTGACGGGGCAGGCCGAAGCGACCGCTTCCGACGACGCCGAAGAAGACACGGACGGCGTGACCGGCCTGGACGAGTAACCGCAGGGGGGAACCTCATCGCGCATTTGCACGTTGGCTACCTGAACATCAAATCAGGAGCCAAAGATGAGTAATTCCAACAGCTTCCAGACCGACCAGTACGTCCAGTGGAACTGGGGCAACGGCAAAGGTAAGGGCCAGATCAAGGAACGCTTCGAGCGCGAAGTGACCCGCACTCTGCAAGGCTCCGAAGTCACCAAGGACGGCGACGAGGATAATCCTGCCTATCTGATCAAGCAGGAAGACGGCGACGAAGTCCTGAAGCGCGGCTCAGAGCTCGAAGCGCAGGACTGACCAGCCATGCCCAAGGCAAACAGCAAGGCGCAGCAGCAAGCTGCGGGCGCGGCACTGTCCGCCAAACGCGGCGAGACCAACAAATCGGATCTCGAAGGCGCGTCGGTCGACATGTACGAAAGCATGAGCGAAGAGGAACTGGAGGAAATGGCCTCCACCTCGCACGACGACCTGCCCGACGAAGCGGACGACTGACCGAAATCTTCGAGCCGAATTAGTCCTCGGTCGGGATCAAGGTCTCGATCGGGGGCTGTTCAGACACGCGCGCCGCGTAGTACTCCGCTTCGCGCAGGACGCGGATCGCATTGCGGCTCGCGATCAGCTCCATTTCGACCTGTGAGTAGCCGCGCTGCGCGAGTTCCGCGAACAGCGCCGGATAGCCGCTAACGTCCTCGAAACCGACCGGGCCGGTGGGCATTCCGTCGAAGTCGGCGCCGATACCAATGTACTCCACCCCGATGAGGTCACGAATATGGTCGATGTGATCAGCCATATCGCCGATCATGGTGTCGGGTTCGGGATTGGCCGCGTCCCATTCTGCCAACGAAGCTGAAACCAGATCGGGTTGCCCCTGAAACAACGAAGCGAGCCGCGCTTCCTCTGCCTCGCGCGCGGCGAACCATTGGCGACGTTCCTCATTGAGGAAACCGGGCAGCGCGACCACCATGACGATCCCGCCATTTTCCGGCAGGCGCTGCAAGACGCTGTCAGGCACGTTTCGCGCATGACCGTTGATCGCGCGCGCGCCCGAGTGGCTGAAGATGACCGGTGCGCGCGCGGCGTCGAGCGCATCGTGCATCGCTTCCTCGCTGACATGGCTGAGGTCGACCAGCATCCCGATCCGGTTCATTTCGCGCACCACGTCCTTGCCGAATTCGGTCAGCCCGCCGTGCTCAGGCTCATCAGTGGCGCTGTCAGCCCATGGCGTATTGCGGCTGTGGGTGAGCGTCATATAGCGCGCGCCGAGCGCGTACATCTGGCGCAGCACCGCAAGGCTCGACCCGATCGAGTGGCCGCCTTCCATGCCGAGCATCGAGGCGACTTTGCCATCGGCCATGGCGGCTTCGAGTTGGTCGGCGGTTTCGACATAGGCGAGCTCATCGGGGTAGAGGTCGATCAACCGCCGCATCACGTCGATTTGCTCCATCGTCATCTGCACCGCTTCAGGTTCGGACAGGCTCGCAGGCACATAGACCGACCAATACTGTGCACCCACGCGCCCGATCTTGAGCCTTATGATGTCGGTGTGCATCACCCGGCCCGCCGGATGGGTTTCGCCGGTGCTGAGGGTATCAATGAAGTTGAACCCATTGATCTGGTTGTCAAAGCGAGCGCGCAGCTGAATCGGAACGTCGTTGTGCCCGTCGAACACAGGAGCCGCCGCGAGAGCCGCCTGCGCCGCTTCCATCGCCGGATCGACCTCAACCTCGACTTCCATCGCCTCCGCCTCTTCGACCGCGTCGGCCTCGACTTGCGCGGCAGCGGGCACAGCGAGGCTCGCAGTAATCATGGCGACGCTGGCGGCGGCGGTGAGGCGAAATTGTTGCATGGCTTGAGGAACTCCCTGTAAGCGCGCCCGGAAGGGGACTTCGGTCATGAAACAAGGCGATAGCGCGGAAGCGCTGATCGAACAATTGCAGCTCGCACCCCATCCCGAAGGAGGTTGGTATCGCGAGACCTGGCGCGCATCGGACGACACCTCGGGGCGAGCGCGCGGAACCGCGATCTTGTTTCTATTGCGGTCGGGCGAAGCCTCGCACTGGCACCGGGTCGATGCCGATGAGATGTGGCTGTGGCAGGGCGGCGATCCGGTCGAGCTTGGGATTTCGGCCAGCGATAGCGGGCCGGTTCAGACCGAGCTGCTCGGCAGCAATGTAACCAATGGCGAAACCTTGCAGGCGCTGGTCCCCACGGGCGCCTGGCAGGCGGCCCGGCCCGTCACAGGCTCCGCAGGCTATGCGCTCGTGTCGTGCGTGGTCGTGCCGGGCTTTGAATTCGACGGGTTCGAGCTCGCCCCGCCGGGCTGGGCTCCGGGCAAAGAGACTCGCACATGATCCGCCTGGTCCTGCGCCTGATCCTAGCAGCATTCTACGCCTATGCGGGTTATCTGCATATCGTCCGGCCTGAGCCGTTTCTCTCGATCATGCCCGCAATGATCCCGTTCCCCGAGGAGATCGTATTCTGGACCGGCATTGCGGAGATCGCCGGAGCGGTCGGGCTGGTTCAGCCCTTCGACAAACGCGTGAAACAGGCGGCGGGGATTGGACTTGCGCTCTATGCGCTGTGCGTGTGGCCGGCGAATATCAACCACTTCGCGATGGACATGGCGAAGCCCGACGGCGGTTTGGGCCTCGCCTATCACGTGCCACGGATGTTCGCGCAGCCCCTGATCATCTGGTTGGCGCTGTGGGTGGGCGAGGTGCGCCTACCGGCTTGGAGTAACGCGCGCTCAAGCTGACAGGTCGGCAGGCGCGGTGCCGAAACGAAACCGGCGGCGTGCAACATTGGATAGTCGCGCGCCGCCGGAAAAGATTTGCCGGGCGGCGAGGCCCGACTGACAAGCTCTTACTTGATGTGCTTCGAGATCTTGCCGGTCATCTTCATCATGTTGATGTCTTCGTTGCCGATGACAGCGCCGAGCTTCGCGTCGGGCTGGATCGTGCGCTTGTCGTCAGCCTTCTGCAGGTTATTGGCCTTGATGTAGGCCCAGACCTTCGAAGTGACTTCGGTGCGGGGCATCGGGCCCTTGCCGACCACAGCCTCGAGTTCAGGCGTCAGGTTCTTCGGTTGCTTCAGTGCGTTTGCCATTATTGGTCTCCCTTTTCTCTATGGCATTTCATTCGAAATCGTCTTCATCCCATGCCTCGTCATCGGCGGGTGTGCCGGTGAACGGAGCGTACAGAACGTCGCATGCGGTCACGAAACCCTTGATCGATGAGATCAGGTCTTCGCGGCTCGCCCCCGGCATCAGCGTCAACGGCAGGTCGGTGGCGAATATCTGGAAAACATAGTGACGTGTCTCGCCTTCGGGCGGGTCGGGCAGGAGCCACTCGGAATTACCGAGCGCATTCTTGCCGGTGCGCGGTGGCACCTCGCCTTCGAGCAGCTTGCCCTTCTGACCCGGCAGTCCCCAGACGAGCCAGTGGCTCGCCGGGTCGCTACCGTGCGCCGTCGCGTCCTCGACGATCACCACGAGCTCTTGCGAGCCCGGTGGCGGAGCCGTCCATTCCAGCGGCGGAGCGACTGCGTCCTCTTCCTTTGCGGTGAAGCACGGATCGAGCTCCTCACCCGCATCGAAAGCGGGAGAGCTCAGCGCAAATCCACCGCGCCCGAGCGTTCTCGCATCGCCGAGACTTGCAATCGCAAGGCCGGGATGACGCGCTGCAGGAGGCAATTTGGGCGCAATCCAGTCGGGCAGGTCAGGCATGATTCTGTCTTTCCATGCCCACGGTGCTAGCCCCACCGAGGGGGCAAAACGAGGCACCCTTGGGCGATTTGCCCCGGTTTCTGAGGAAAACTCGCGAAAAATCGAATGATTTCAGTCTTGCATAGCCACGCTTTGCGGTGGACAACCCTCGCAGGGTTGCCGACAGCGATACAAAGTTGCATGGTTTTCCCCCTCGGTAAGCGCTCTTGGAGCGCCTCTTTTTGAGATTTCGCTGCCCGGAGTCGCACTGATCCCATGAATACCCGCTTCCCCATCGCCGGTCGCACCGCGCTTTCTGCAACGCTCGCAATCTCGCTCGCGGCATGTGGTGGCGGTGGTAACAATCCTCCGACCGGTGGCGGACCGACGCCTCCTCCGGTGAACAACACCTGCTCGATCGGGAACCAGATCGCCTTTGCAAACGACGTTCTAAACGAATGGTATCTGTTCCCCGACCTGCTCGACAACACGGTCAACGCCAACAACTTCACGACCGTCCAGGCCTATCTCGATGCACGCGTCGCCCCGGCGCGCGCGCAATCGCGCGACAAGGGCTTCACCTTCGCGACCTCGATCCAGGCCGAGAACGATCTCATCAATTCGGGATCGACCGCCGGCTTTGGCATTCGCCTGTCCTTCGACACCACCAATGATCGCCTGTTCCTGAGCGAAGCATTCGAAAACGGGCCAGGCTTTGGCGCTGGGCTCGACCGAGGGGTCGAGATCACCGCGATCGGCGTCGATGCCAACAGCCTCCAGACCGTCGCCGCGCTGATGGCGGCAGGCGGGCCGCAAGCCGTGGTCGACGCGCTTGGCCCATCCGACCCGGGGGTCAGCCGCGTCCTTCGTTTCATCAAGGACGGCGCCACCATCGAAGCGACCGTAACCAAGGCCGAGTTTTCGCTCGACCCGATCTCCGATCGCTATGGCGCGCTGATCATCAATGATGGCGGCAGGCAGGTCGGCTACCTCAATTTCCGCACTTTCTTCCCCAGCAGCGCAAGCAACGACCTGCGCGATGCCTGGGCGCTGTTCAATGCCAATGGCGTCGACGAGCTGATCATCGACTTCCGCTACAATGGCGGTGGGCTGGTGAGCCTTGCCGACAAAATCGGCGACCTCTTGGGCGAAAACCGCGTCGGACAGGTGTGGAGCCAGACAATCCTGCGCGAGTCCAAATCCTCGGAGAACTCGACCGAATTGTTCGAGAACGAGGCGCAATCGCTGCAAGCGACGAAGATCGCCTTCATCACCACCCGCTCCACCGCTTCGGCGAGCGAGCTCGTGATCAACTCAATGATCCCCTACCTCAACGCAGACAGCATCGCGATCGTCGGGAGCAACACCTCGGGCAAGCCGGTCGGCCAGTTCGCGTTCGACTTCGATGCGTGCGACCTGCGTATTCGCGCGGTGACCTTCCAGACGATCAACGCCAATGGCAATGGCGACTATTTCGACGGGCTCGTCGGCACGGTGCCCAATTTCTGCGCGGCGGATGACGACATCTTCAATCAGCTGGGCGATGCCGACGAGGACTCGGTCGCGCAGGCGCTCGACTTCCTCGAAGCGGGCACTTGCAACGCGATCACCAAAGACGGCACGCCGGGCAGCGCGCAAGCTCGACCTCAATTGGAAGCGCTGCGTCCGGCTCAGCCCACGGCAGCGCAGTTCGAGATCCCCGGCCTGTTCTAGCCCTTATTCCGCCGCATAGCTCCGGTCCGCGCGGCTGCCGTTTTCGAGCAGCGCCAGCGCGGTATCGATCACCTCGTTCGATACGGTCGGCTTGACGACGACCGGTGCATCGATGCCGCGCACCTTGCCGTCATCGCCCACGAGGTCGCCGGTGTGGAGTAGGAAAGGAATTCCGCGGTGCGCTAGCTCATGCGCCACGGGCAAGCAGGTCTCTCCAGCCGCGAGCGACACGTCGAGCACAGCGATGTCGACCTTGTTGCTTTCGACCTGCGAGAGTGCCGAGCTGCAATTGGCCGATGAAAGAACGGTGCACCCCGAATCCTCTGCCGCCATTTCGAGGTCGAGCATGATGAACGGCTCGTCTTCGAGGATCAGCAGGGTGACCTCGGCGCCGCTCATTTGGGATTCTCTGTCGGCACCTTGATCCGCGCACGCAGTCCGTCGCCGGTCCAGTCCCGCTCGATCGATCCGCCTGAACCCTTGAGCAGCCGGTCGACAATCGCAGTCCCGCCTCCCGCTTCGATTGAAGAGGGATCGGCGATGCCTGCGCCTCCACTTTCATGCCAATCGATCAGCAAGTTTGCGCCCGCTTCATCGATCACCCAACTGAGATGAACCTTGCCCTCGTCGGACTCATCGCTCCATGCGCCGTGCTTGGTTGCGTTGGCACACAATTCGTGGAGCACCAGACCGACCACCGAGATCGCGGTGAACGGCGTGCGAGCGCCATTGCCCTCCATCTCGAGCCGGCCTTCATAGCGCTGGTAAGGGTTCATGACCGCGCGGATCGCTTCGCCAATGTCGATGCTACCGCCCGATGTCTCGTCGAGCGTTGTCTCATAGGCACGACCCAGCGCCTGGATGCGAGAGTTGATCTCGCCTGCTTCCTCGCTGATCCCGCGGGCGCGGCCGGTCACGTTGACGATGCCTGAGATCACCGCGAACATGTTCTTCATCCGGTGAGAAAGCTCGCGTGACATCTCGCGCGCCAGCTGCTCCTCGGCACGCGCTGCACGAACGTCCGAAACGTCCCACTGGCTGCCGAACAGATACACCAGTTCACCTTCATTGTTGTAGATCGGACCGACGTGAAGCGCGTTCCAGAAGGTCGTGCCGTTTTTGCGGTAGTTGAGCAGTTCGACGACGACCACGTCCTCGTTCTTGATCGCGTCGCGCAGCCGGGCGACGGCCTCTGGATCGGTTCGCGGACCTTGAAGGAAGCGGCAATTGCGACCGACGATCTCTTCCTCCGAATAGCCTGTCAGCCGGCGGAAGGCGCGATTGGCGAACACGATCGGCAGGTCCTCGTCGTGCGGATCGACGAGGCAGATCGCCATGCGGGTCTGCGCCATGGCCTGCTCGAACAGGACCCCGGAGGCGCCAGAGAAGGTGTCGCCCGGATGACCCGAGCGAAAGCGCTCTGGTGCGTCGTCGAAACGCATCGCCGCCTGGTCGGATCGTGACCGCTCTTGTTCGTCGTCAGTGCTCACGTCGCTACGCCTTCCACGCGGGCGCGCACTCCCAACTGTTAGGAGTGAAAGACGCGTCCGGGTGTCAACCTTTGCATGGATAAACGATATGGATTTGCGCGGGTTCCGCCCCCGAAGCATTCTACCGTTCGGTCACATTCCTTGGGGAACGGTCTCGAAGCCGGGAAGGTCGCCCAGTTCCACCCATTCCTGGCGGCTTTTGGTGTAGCAATGGAATTGCGGCTGAAGGCCCGAAGTGTCGTCGAGCGTGCCCGCCTTGATGAACATCAGCCCCGGCGTTTCCAGCCTGGTGAAGACCGGCGAGCCGCATTCGGGACAGAATTGCCGCCGGACGGTCGCGCCGCTGTCGCCGGTATCGTTGTAGGTCTTGATCTCGCCCGAATGCTCGACCGCGTCCTCGGGCACCCCGATGATGATCGACAGCGCGCTGCCCGCCTGTTTCTGGCAGTTCTTGCAGTGGCAGGTGACGCAGATCTGCGGATCGACACTGAGTGTGTAACGCACCTGCCCGCACAGGCAGCCCCCGGTGTGGTCGGCGGTCTCACTCATCAACGTTCTCCCGTTTGTTCAGCCTTGTGCCGTGCCCCGGTGCTTCACCACGAAGATGAGGAACCCTAGCGCAAACAGCGCGTCGAACACCAATATCCCGGCAAGCAGCCGATCTCCGCCCTCACCAAACGCGCCCGGCCCAAGCAGCGCGACCACTCCGAACTTGCCGATTATCCCGGCCCACAGAGCAGGCGCGTAACGCAGCGGATCGCGCGCACAGAGCAGGTAGAGGATGCCGAAGCAGAACACGAGCAGACCGATAATGCGCGAATCCGTGGTCGCTTCGGGGTTCACCATGCCGAGCGTGCCGATCACGAAGTTGAACGCGCAGGCCGCCCAGAAGAAGCCATGCCACCCTCCGCTTACCTTGCCATTGTCGCTCATGGTGCTTCGTCTCCGGAATAGGGTTCGTCGCTAGTATAGCCGCAACCGCGTAGGGTGCGCTCGCCTATCCTGACCGTGGCGATATAGGGATAGGTGCGGTCGCTCATCGCATCGCTGCACGACCCGGGCGTGAGGCTTGCCGTCACAGCGTCGCCATCAAGCATGCCGCTGAAGCCGAGGCCGTTATTGCCCGCAAACCGTGTAGCCGGGAAAGCCGTGCCTTCGATGTTGTCAGGGGTCGAATAGCGCGCTTCGTAGCCTTCGCCTGCGGGCTCCACATCGAGCGACCAGAACGGTTCGGTCCCGAGTAGCGACACGCTTGCGGCTTCGTCGATCGCACCGAAGGGCTCGGTGTCTCGGGTGATCTCGCCGGGCTGCTCGTTGCAGGCGCTGAGCAGGAGTGCTGCGGGGATGAAAGCGAATGTGTATCGAGGTGCGCGCATGTCCAGCCCTCTATCACGCTCATGCGGGGCTAGGAAAGCGAACAGCACCAGACACGCGGAAGGCGGGCCTCGCCGGAACGAGACCCGCCTTCGCATGGGTTAGTGGATACGCTCGGCTTAGCCCGGCATCAGCACAGTATCGATGACGTGGACGAGACCGTTCGAGGCTTCCACATCGGTCGCGGTGACGGTCGAGGTGCCGCCTGCAGCATCGGTCAGCACGACCGCGCCGTCGACGAGGTTGGCCGTCAGCGTGCCGCCATTGACCGTGTTCACGGTGTAGCCGCCTTCACCCGCGCCTTCGATCGCGGCGATCAGCGTGGCAGCGTCGACCGAGCCTTCGACCACGTGATAGGTCAGGATCGTGCCGAGCGTCTCGGTGTCGTTGGTGGTGAGTTCGGTCAGCGTCGCTTCGTCGATCTTCGCGAACGCATCGTTGGTCGGCGCAAAGACAGTGTACGGACCTTCACCGCTAAGCGTTTCGCCGAGGCCAGCTGCGGTCACGGCAGCAACGAGGGTCGAGAAGGTTTCATCGCCCTGCGCCACTTCGACGATGGTGCCGGGGGCGGTTGCGTCTTCGGCCAATGACGTTTCATCAGCCATCATCGCGTCGTCGGTTTCGGTCTCCGATGCGCAGGCTGCGAGAGCGAGTGCGGCACTGGTTGCAAGGGCAAGCTTGAGGGATTTCATAATGTTTTCCTTAGGAATGGGAGTGTGGGGACCATTTGAGAGAGGCGCAGCGTCATTGCCATGCCCTGATCCGATCTACGCACTCACAACGGCGCCGGATGAGTTCTTGTTCCGAAATAGCGCTTTAAGGCGGCACGACGTGCCTGCTGCAAGACGACCGACACTGATAGCGCCTAGATCGCCACCCCGCCCCGTGTTCAAGCTCAGTCGCGCGCGCCTGCTCGCGCTTGCGGGTCTTCGGCCGGAAGCTTGCGCACCATCGTCACCGGGCAACGCAGTGGACTGATGTCCTCGGGCACGACGAGGTCGACGTCGAGCCCGTCGCAGATCCGCCCCGGCCCCTGCCGTACCAGTTCGATCCGACGAGCGTGGCGCAGACCCGGACAGCGGCGCAGCAGCTCGAACTCGTAAGTGTCCCTCGCCCCCACCTCGATCAGCACGCGGGTCTCGTCGCGGCGACCCTCGGCGTCCTCGGGGCTGCGGAAGCCTGTGACCTGTCTTGCGAAGAAGCACTGGCGCTCTGGCGCCTCGGCGGCCTCGCGATCGCCGCCGGCGGCCCTGACCTCAGCGCAACCGGCGAGCGCCAGAGCGCTCGCCATAGCGGTGATCGAGAAAGCCGCCTGTTTCATATCACCTTGTCGGGGCGCGCATCGTGCTTGTGTTTTTCCGACTTGCCGAAGTGGCGCTCGAGCCGCTGGGCAAGCGTGTTCGCGGCCTTGCGCGCGGCATCATCGACCTTGTCGGCCTTGCCGTGGACCCCGATCGGCTTGCCACCGCGCGGGCGCGCCTCGATCGTGCATTCCTTGTCATCCGCGCCGTGCTTGGTGCCGTTGACGTCGCGCACATGCACCTCCAGCCGCGTGAGCCGATCCTCGAAGCGGGCGAGTTTCTCGCGCATCATCGCCTCGATCCGTTCGGCCACGTTCTCGGTGCCCATGACGGTGTGATCGGAATTGAACTGGAATTGCATGAGCGGGATCTCCTCTTGGTGAAACACTTCTGACCCTAATCTGGGGCCGCGCGAAGCGTTCCGCAAGCGGGTATTGATCACACAACCCTACCCTTCGATCAGCACGACGTCCCAAGCGTAGCGATGATCGCCAAGCGCTTTTGCAACCACCGTCGGCGCGTCGGCGCCGAGCTGCGAGTAAAGTGTGTCGCGCGCATTCGCCTCGGCATCTTCGGGAAAGTACATCTGGGTCACGATCCGCGAATCCACGCCAGCCACGTCGAGATGGATGTGCGGCGGGCGATTGCCGATCGGCGAATCGTAGCTCCCTGGCTTGATCGTGGTCAGTTTCCAGCTGCCATCGCCGCCGGTTGCAACCTTGGCAAAGCCCTGAAAGCCCGGATCGAGCGGCATCACCGCCGGGTCCTGCGGGTGGTCATAGCGCCCGTGGTGATTGGCCTGCCAGAGGTCGAGCACTGCACCGCGGATCGGATTACCGTGACGATCGAGCACGCGGCCCATGATTTCGATCACCTGCCCCTCGGCGCGCTTGGCAGCGCCCGCGACGCGAGTGAGATCGGCGTCGGTCTCTCCGCGATAGCCCGAGGGGTAGAACGGCCCCAGCTCGGAGGTTGCGGTGAGGGTCTGTGCGAGCGCGCCCTTGGCCGCTCCGGCCCCGATCGCAGCGCCAGCGAGCGCCCCTGCGGCAAAGCGCCGCCGCGTGATGTGGCGATGTCGTGTCATATATCCCCCCGGTCCCGGCGCGAAGCCGGATGCACGACCCGTGCGGGCATAGCTACGCCTAGTGGGATGGCAAGTCCAGCGCCGACAATCGGTTGCGCGCGGTGGAACAGGTGGAACACGCTCCAGAGGCAAAAGCGGTTGGTCTGCGACTCAGGACGGCCAAAAGTGCGACTCTCGCTGCAAAAGTGCGACCCGGAACGGGCGAACTGCGACACTGGCTGCGCGACGTGCGACTCTGAGCGCGCCTGATGTGCGACTTTGAACGGGGCATGGTGCGACTGTGCAAGTGCCCGATCTGCGACTGTGGAGTGGCGATAGTTCACTCCCCCAGCCCCGTGGTCCAATCGATCGGCGCGGTGTCGAGCAACGGGTGCACCTTCTGCTTGTTGCGCCTGCGTCCAGCCGCCGCCTTGCGTCGTTTCGCTTCGTCGAGCGCCATGGCGAAGAGATGCGCGAACTGCGGCGCGCGATCCCGCAGGCGATAGGCCGAGCGCGCGCTCATCCCCACCGCGCGAGCGGACGGAGCAACCATGCCGGATCGCGCGAGGTGACGCAGAAACTCTCCCGCCTTGGCCCCGGTCCAGCGGGTGTTGTCTTGCGGAGTGTTAGTCATCTGCAATTTTAAGGCAGATTTTCCGCCTGTAGGAAAGCGCAGGGCCTTGTGTCTGCTATTACGAAGCAGTGGCCTCGGCTTCGCGGCGAGCAACGCGCTCGGCGGCGGCCTTTTCGCGTGCCTTCACGCTCTTGCGCGCCTGTTCGGCAAGCCCGCGCCAGGTCGCCTCTGCGCGCAATTCACGCTGCTTCACATTGTCGAGTGTTGCCTTCTTGGCCGCAGCGGCGGCTTCGGCAGCGCGTTCAGCGTAGAATTCGTATGTCTGGGCCATCTTTCAAATGCCCTCCCTTCGGCTGTGATCGAAATGTGGGTAGGAGGGACGCGGCACGCCTCGCGCCGCGCCCCAACTGTCCCGTTAGTCAGCTGCCGAAAGGTTGACTGCGCTTTCCTTGCCGTTGCGTCCGGTTTCGACCTCGTAATTGAGGCGCTGGTCGCGATCGAGCGTTTGCATGCCCGCTGCCTGAACGGCAGAGATGTGCACGAAGCTGTCAGCAGAGCCATCGTCGGGCTGGATGAAGCCATAGCCCTTGTCAGCGTTGAAAAATTTTACGGCGCCAGTTTTGCTGGACATAGTTTCGTTCCTTTCGAAGAACGTGTGGGTTTCCCGCACGGGCAGGATGCCCGGGCAGGTTGTGCGTCAATTCGTTCAAATGAAAGGAAGTCGTCGTCCGGTTAACGCCGGGGCCGGTGGCAGAAAAGCCAGTGGCAAGCGGCGGAGCGCAAATTTCAAGTCCCGTCGCAAATTCCGACGTCAGCGCTGTAGCGTGTAGCAGACTTCTTGTAGAACACCTAAATATTACTTCACGGCGCAACTTTTGACCCTGCAATGGTTTGAGCGCTAGCAGTGGTCTCATGAACATTACGATCCTGATCGACGCCGATGCCTGCCCCGTGAAGGACGAGGTCTATCGCGTTGCTGACCGCTACAAGGCGCTCGTTCGCGTGGTCAGCAACTCGCTATTGCGCGTGCCCGTCAGCGACCGGATCAAGAGAGTGTTGGTCGGTGATGGTTTCGACGCAGCTGACGACTGGATAGCTGAACAGGCCGATGCGCGATCGGTGGTTGTCACAGCTGACATCTTGCTCGCAGAACGGTGCCTGAAGTCGGGCGCGCGAGTTCTCAAGCACACCGGCGACGAGTTCAACAAGGCGAACATCGGGGGAGCAATCGCAACCCGCGCGATAATGGAGGACCTGCGCGCCGGCATGGACGGCGTCGGCGGCGGACCGCCGCCTTTCAGCAAAGCTGATCGGTCACGGTTCTTGCAGGCTCTCGACCGGGTAATGGTGCAGCTCAGGCGCTAGATCCGTGTCGATTACTCCGGCGACACCCGCGCCGTGATCTTGATCTCCACCAGCCCGTCGGGTGCATACAGGCGGTCGATGTCGATTGCGGTCCATGCCGGGAATGGCGCTCTCACATAACGGTTCTTGACCGCCGCAAGTGCCGGCATCGAGTCGTCGATATCGACGTGGTAGGTGGTGATGTCGATCACGTCGTCCCAGCTTGAGCCTGAGCGTTCGAGCACGCTGCCAATATACTGGAAACCCCGGTCGAAGTTTTCTTCCATCGTCTCGCCTTCGCGCGGCGGGCCCAGGATCACGCCGGACAGATAGACGGTGTCGCCGTGGATCACCGCTTCCGAAAAGCCGAACTGCTCCATGAAAGCGCGCGCGCCCTCGCCTTCGGGCATGACGGTCTGTTTGTCGGACGGCGCAGCTTCCTCGTGCCCATCGGCGAGCGCCGGGGTTGTCCCGAGCGCGAAGGCGGCGGCGACAGCTATTTTCGACTTGATCATGATTTCTCTCCCCCTTGCCTGTCGGACTAACCCGCAGGCTCCAGAACACGCGGTGTTGCGACGAAGGGCTGGTCTTCCATCACCCGCAAGCACGAAGCGATCCGCGTGCGATCGCTGATGAGCCGAATGTATTGCGCATCGCAACCCGAGATAGGCTGCGGGTAGTCGGCTATCTCGCGCTGGAGCAGGTCTTTCGCACGCGTGAGCGCTGCCTGCGCCTCCTCGATTGCGGCTTCGTAGGCGAGTTGGTTCATATCACTCCTTCGCTTTGACGTAGAGGTCGCCGCCGTCGCGATACTTGGCGCTCATCTCTTCCATGCCCACTTCCGCGTCCTCGACCGGCTGGGTCGCGGCGAGGAAGCTGTCGGGGTCGGAGTTCTGCTTCGCAGCGAAGTCACGCACTTCCTGGCTGATCTTCATCGAGCAGAATTTCGGACCGCACATCGAGCAGAAATGCGCGGTCTTCGCGCCTTCTGCCGGAAGCGTCTGATCGTGGTACTGCTCGGCCGTTTCGGGGTCGAGCGACAGGTTGAACTGGTCGCGCCAACGGAACTCGAAACGCGCCTTTGACAGCGCATCATCGCGCACCTTGGCGGCCGGGTGGCCCTTGGCGAGGTCAGCCGCGTGCGCGGCGAGCTTATAAGTGACAACGCCGACCTTCACGTCGTCGCGGTCGGGCAGGCCGAGGTGCTCCTTGGGCGTCACGTAGCAGAGCATTGCCGTTCCGTACCAACCGATTTGCGCAGCGCCGATGCCGCTGGTGATGTGGTCGTAGCCCGGCGCGATGTCGGTGACGAGCGGCCCGAGCGTGTAGAACGGAGCCTCGCCGCAAGCTTCGAGCTGCTTGTCCATGTTCTCCTTGATCTTGTGCATGGGCACGTGGCCCGGCCCTTCGATCATGACCTGCACGTCCTGCGCCCACGCACGCTTGGTGAGCTCGCCAAGGGTGTAGAGTTCGGCAAACTGCGCTTCGTCATTGGCATCCGCGATCGAGCCCGGACGCAGGCCATCGCCCAAGGAATAGGCGATGTCGTAGGCGGCGCAGATTTCGGAGATTTCGTCGAAATGCTCGTAGAGGAAGCTCTCCTTGTGATGCGCGAGGCACCATTTCGCCATGATCGAGCCGCCGCGCGACACGATCCCCGTAACGCGCTTGGCCGCCATCGGCACGAAAGGCAGGCGCACTCCGGCATGGATGGTGAAATAGTCGACGCCCTGCTCGGCCTGTTCGATCAGCGTGTCGCGGAAGACATCCCAGGTGAGTTCCTCGGCGATCCCGCCGACTTTCTCGAGCGCCTGGTAGATCGGCACAGTGCCGACCGGCACGGCGGAGTTGCGGATGATCCACTCGCGCGTGTCGTGAATGTTGCGGCCGGTCGACAGGTCCATGATCGTGTCCGCGCCCCAGCGGGTCGCCCAGACCATCTTGTCGACCTCGGTCGCGACGTCGGAGGCTACGGCGGAATTGCCGATATTGGCGTTGATCTTGACGAGGAAGTTGCGCCCGATCGCCATCGGCTCGCTTTCGGGGTGGTTGATGTTGGAGGGGATGATCGCCCGGCCCCGCGCTACCTCGTCACGCACGAATTCAGGAGTGATCACATCGGGGATCGACGCGCCCCAATCCTCGCCATCGCGCACGAAGTCGGCGGCGATTTCACGGCCAAGGTTCTCGCGCTCGGCAACATATTCCATCTCGGGTGTGATAATGCCATTGCGGGCATAGTGCATCTGCGTGACGTTCATGCCCGACTTCGCGCGAAGAGGCCGTTTCACCACGTTGGGAAACTCAGGCACGCCGCCCGAACGGTCGGGGCCGAGCTGGCCGTTGTCTTCCGGCTTCACTTCGCGCGCGTCGTATTCCTCGACATCGCCGCGAGCACGGATCCACTCACCACGATGCGGGGCGAGGCCTGCATTGATGTCGATCGCGACTTCGGGGTCTGTGTAGGGGCCGGACGTGTCGTAGACGCGCACGCTCGGCTCGTCGCCTTCGAGGTCGATCTCGCGCATGGCGACGCGGATGCCAGAGCCGGTCCGTGCACCGACATGCACCTTACGGCTGCCACGGATGGGTCCGGTGGTTACGCCTATTTCTACCGGTGAGTTGATGTCGGCCATGTCGAGAATTTCCTTGGCAAGTATGAAGTGATAGGGATTTGAAAGAGTTAGAGACGCAGCACGGCGGCGATAGTCAATGCGATTCCGAGTACCAGCGAGAGGAGCGCCCAAACACGGGTCGCCGCCGCCATCATCTTCCGCCCGAACGCGATGAAGGCATCGCCGAATGCGAGGAACAGCGCGCCCTCTATGATCATCCAGCCGCCGAGCACCTTGACGACGATGACCATCCAGTCGTCCGTATCCCACGATCCCACGAGATACACCGCCCCGCCCATCGCAATCAGCACGATGCCGGTGAGAAAGCGGATTGCCACGGTGCCGGCAATATTGTCGATCATCGACAGCCACATGCCCGGTTTGCGGAGCTCTCCGACAGAAGCCGCTATCGAGTAGATTCCGGTAAGAAGGATGATCCAGGCAGCAATATCGTAGTCAGCCATCATGTGCCTCCTGCTCTAAAGCGGGAGAGCGAACATTCGGCGCGACACCTACGCGAGCCGGCCCGCTCCCTCCGCCGATGCTAGTCGGTTCAGGTTCAACGGGTCGGGCGGCGCTTATCCCGCCCCTCTCAGCCAAGGCAAAAGCTGGCTCCCCGGGGATAGGAGGGTTCTAGGATGCGTGCGAGCGCAAGTCCATAGCAGCGCGCCTATCTACTTCACCCCGCCCGACGCCTGCCATTCGGCGATCGCTTCGACAGGGTAAAGCAGCATGATGACGTTGAGCGTCAGGTTGTCGCGCACCACGTAGGCTGCGGCGATTTCTCCGATTAATGCGAGCGTAATCGTCCATTTCACCGGCAGTCGCAGGGCCAGCCAGAAGCCGAAGGCCATCCAGCCGATATCGGCAACAGAGTTCAGCACGCTGTCGCCCGAATAGCCGACATTGGCAGTCGCTTCGCGGAAGCGGTTGATGACGAAGGGCGTGTTCTCGACCACTTCCCACGCGGCTTCGAGAAACACGGCAAGCACCAGTCCCCAGCGCGCAGCGTTCTCACCGCCAATGCCCCGCTTCACGAACAGCCACCAGCCGAGCGCGTAGAAGATCATGCCGTGAATGATGTGGCTGGGCGTGTACCAGTCGGTGATGTGCTGCGAATTGCCCGCATCGTTGATCTGGCCATGCCACAGGCTCACATAACCGCACTCGCAGATCGGCGGACGCCCCATGGCGAGCAGGATGGCTACGGTCAGGATGGTGATCCCGAGCGAGATCAGCAGCGTCGTGCGGTCAGGAATGAGTTTGCCCATGGCCAAGTGCTACTCCGCCGCGCACCGCCAAGCCAATGCCACCCTAGCGACTAGGTGTGGACGGTTTTTCTCGCCGGAGCCGAGGCGTAGCATAACGACCCATTCTCGGCGAGATCGCCCCAGGCCGCTGGAACAGGCCCGGACTAGTCCTCGTCGCCGAGGCTCAACAGGCACACCGCCAGCAGCACTGTTGCCAGCACACCCGATCCGCCCGCCAGCGGCAGTTCGCCCGAGAAATCGCGGCCGAGGCTCATCGAAAGGGCGTTGGTGATGAACGCGACCGCGCCCACTGCGGCGCTCAAACCGCCGAGCAGTTTCGAGCCCGCGCCAAGCTTTGCCATGCCAAGCACGATCAGCGCGAGCGCGAGCAGCATCTTGGCCGCGTTATAGACCATGAAGGAATAGGCCACGACCGACATGGCCGCAGGCATCGCCCCTTCGACCGCACCAGCGGCTTCGAAGAACGGGCCGAACTGGGTGAGGCCGATGCCGACCTGAACGACATTGAGCGCGCCTGCAAAGGCGATGGCCGACCATGCGAGATGGTGCGCCTTGGTCTGCGCGAGCCCGGCGCCCGCAAACGCGGTAACGAGCACGAAAATCACCGCTTCGATCTGCCAGAGGAAGAGGCGCGATACCTCGCTCATGTTGATATACATGAAGGTGTAGACCGCCTGCGTGACGACCGCCGCCAGCAGCAGGATCGCGACGATCTGTGCGTTGCGCTTCAACGTGAATTCCATGGTTTTCCCCTCCTCAAAGGTGCTGTGTGCACCTCTATTCGCAGGCGAGCCCCTCCCGGTTACGCCAGCCTGCGAAAAGGCTCTCTAACACAGTTAACCGATAACTAAGCACCCTTGCGTATCCCCGGCGCAAACAGGGAGCAAAAATCGCAATGAGCGCGCCAACAAAGTTCGACGAATTCGTCCCGCAGCCCGTGGCAGGTGCGAGGACCGCTGCGGCGCTAAAAGAAGAGATTGAAAGCGTAGAGTTGAACATTGACCACGGTGCCGACGCGGCGACCAATGGCTCAGAATCCATCGAGAACCAGCCGATTGAGGCCCGCTTTCAGCGCCTCTTTGCCCGGATGAAATGGCTCTTCGCAGCTTCGATGGTTGTAGGAACGCTCGCCCTTTTCGGCGGCGGCTTCGCGATTGCTTCGGGCGTGCTCGTCCTCGCAATCGGCGCTGCGGCGATTTGGTTCATCGGCGAAGCCGAAAAGACTACGCGCGACACATTCATCTCTCCGCTGCTTGCGCTCATCCACCAGACTGAGCGTCTTTCGAACGGCGCGCGCGACCTGTCGCTGCCTTACGCCAAGCGCCGCGACGAGATCGGCAAGTTTGCGCGCATCCTGCGGTTTCTGTTGAGAGCCGGGAACAAGATGGATGAGCTCGTCATCGCGCGCCAAAAGGCTGACAAAGAGCGCGCCGAGACTGCTGCCAAGCGCAAGCAGGAATTGCTCGACCTCGCTACTGAATTCGAGGCGATGATCGGGGACGTCGCGAGCAATGTCGCGACCGCAGCCGATCAATTGCACTCGTCGGCCAAGGCGCTTTCTTCAGGCGCGGACGGGGCCATCGTCGAAGCCGAAAGGATCTCCGATGCCATGGCTCAGGTCGCCAATGGCACGACCCAGGCCGCTTCGGCATCAGACGAATTTGCGCTGTCGATCGAGGAGATCAGTCGTCAGGCAGCCGGCTCGGCAGAGCTTGCGCGCAAGACCAACGAGGCCGCGACCGGGACCGATACGACCGTCACCGAACTGACCTCCAAGGCCGCCGGGATCAGCGAGATTGCCGAGCTGATCGACACGATCGCCGGACGCACCAACCTGCTCGCCCTGAACGCCTCGATCGAGGCGGCTCGCGGGGGCGAGGCCGGACGCGGCTTTGCGGTGGTCGCAAGCGAGGTCAAGGAGCTCGCAAGCCAGACCAGCCGCGCAACCGGCGACGTCACCGACAGCATCTCGCAGATGCAGAACCAGGCCAATGCCAGCATTTCCGAACTGCGTTCGATCAGCGAGCAGGTCCGCCAGCTTGAGATCGCCGCGACCTCGATCGCGAGCGCGGTCGACCAGCAATCGGTCGCGGGCAAGGATCTGGCCAAGAGCATCGACCTCGCGGCCAATGGCGCGGGCGAGGTTTCGGCCACGACTTCGAGCCTGCGCGAAGCTGCGGTCACCGCTGCCTCGAGCGCGACCGAAGTGCTGCACGCCTCCGACGAGCTCAAGGTCCAGTCGACGCTGCTCAAGGACAAGGTCGCCGGCTTCCTAGACCAGATCCGCAGGGACTGAGCACCGAAGTGGGGCACCCCGCCCCACCCGATCATGCGTCATCATTTTTCGCAGGGATGACAGGCGCTCATCGCTGTGCAACGGTCGCTCCCGCTCAAAACGGGGAGGACGGAAGAGCTCATGCCGGACGCAGCTATCGCCGAACGCGCGATCACACCTTTCGATGTCAGCGAAGAGGCGCTCTATGTCGAGAACCGCTGGCACGACATGTTCGCGCAATTGCGCCGCGAAATGCCGGTCAGCTACCGGCCCGACAGCCCGTTCGGCCCCTATTGGTCAGTGGTCACGCATGATCTGGTGAGCGCGGTCGAGCTCGATCATGAATCCTATTCGTCATCGTGGGAGCGCGGCAATATCACGATCACCGATCCGCCGCCGGAATCGAACCTGCAGAACTTCATCGCGCTCGACCCGCCGCTCCATACCGCGCAGCGCAAGGTGATCGCCCCCGCCTTCTCGCCCAGCCAGATGCGCACCCGCGAAGAACAGGTGCGTGATCATTGCGGCGAGTTGCTCGACGGTCTGCCCATTGGCGAGACATTCGACTGGGTCGAGCGGGTCTCCACCCCGCAGACGATCGGGATGCTTTGTATCCTGTTCGACATGCCGTTTTCCGACATGGCTGACCTGCGCCGCTGGTCAGACTATGCGGGCGGGGTTTCTTCGGAAAACATGAACGATGAATTCCGCGCCGAATGGATGAAACAGATGATGGCGATGCTCGCGCGGTTCGACGAACTGCTCGAAGCGCGCCGCAACGCGCCGCCGAGCGACGATCTGCTCAGCCGGATGGTCCACTCCGAAGCGATGGGCAATCTCAACCCGCTCGAACGGCTCTCCAACATCGCGCTGCTGATCGTCGGCGGAAACGACACGACGCGCAATTCGATGAGCGGTCTCGTCGAAGCGCTCGACCGCTTCCCCGACCAGCTCGACCTGCTGCACGAGGACCGCTCGCTCATCCCCAATGCCGCGCAGGAGATCATCCGCTGGCAATCGCCGGTCACGCATATGCGCCGCACTACGACCCGCTACACCGAGCTCGGCGGTCAGGCGATCCCCGAGGGCGAGAAAGTGGTGATGTGGTACATCTCCGCCAATCGCGACGAGGCGCTGTTCGAGAATCCCGATGCCTTCGACGTCACGCGCAAGAACGCGCGGCGGCATATCGGTTTCGGCCACGGCGTTCACCGCTGCGTCGGCGCGCGGCTCGCCGAGATCCAGATCGGCACGCTGATCGAGGAAATCGTCGAGCGTGGCTGGCGGATCGTACCGCAAGGCGCCTCCACCCGGCTTCACAGCCCGTTCCTGCACGGCTTTACCCATATGCCGGTGCGGATCGAGCAACGCTGACCGCTTTCACTCAGACGGAGACACCATGCCCTTCAGAATGACCGAGATGGTGGGATGCGAATTCCCGCTCTTCGCTTTCTCGCATTGCCGCGACGTGGTCGCCGCTGCCAGCCGCGCGGGCGGGTTCGGGGTGATCGGCGCGGTGAGCTTCACGCCCGAACAACTCGAACATGAACTCGCCTGGATCGACGACCACGTCGAGGGCAAGCCCTATGGCGTCGACGTGCTGATCCCCGAGGTTCAGGCGGTCGCGCATACCGTCACCGCCGACGAAGTCATCGCCCAGATCCCAAGCACCTATCGCGACTTCACCCGCGATCTCCTGCGCGAAGTCGGCATCGCCGAGGAAGCGGGCGAACCGCGCGGGGGGAGCCAGGCGCCAAACACCTCGCTGGGTCAGGAATTGCTCGAAGTCAGCTTCAACCACCCGGTGCGCCTGATCGCCAACGCGCTCGGCACGGCTCCCCCGGAAATGATCGCAGCGGGCAAGAAGCACGGGATCCCGGTCGCAGCGCTGGTGGGCGCAAAGGAGCACGCGATGAAGCAGGTCGAGGCCGGCGTCGACATCATCGTTGCGCAAGGCGGCGAAGGCGGCGGGCATTGCGGCGATGTGCCGACCGTGGTGCTGGTCCCCGAAGTGATCGCCGCGATAGAGGAAGCGGGTGCGGACATCCCGGTCCTAGCAGCGGGAGGCATCATGACCGGGCGCCAGATGGCCGGGATGATGGCGATGGGCGCAGCAGGCGCGTGGTGTGGTAGCGTGTGGCTCGCCTCGCCCGAGGCAGAGACCACCGAGGTCTTCCGCGACAAGATGATCGCCGCAGGTTCACGCGACACGATCCGCTCCAAGCACCGCACGGGCAAGTATTCGCGTCAGCTGCGCTCTGAATGGCACGAGCGCTGGGAGGCCGCTGGGCTTCCCGCCTTACCCATGCCGCTGATGAGCTTACTCGCCGAGCCGGTCCTGCGCGCGCTCGACGCAGCCGCGGTTGCGGGCAACGCACGGGCGCAAGCGCTCTCAAGTTATTGGGTCGGACAGGGCCTCGGCCTCGTGAAGGACTCGCGCGGTGTCGGAACCATCGTGCAGGACTTCAAGGAAGACTTCGCCGCCGGGTTCGAGATGCTCTCCGCCAATCTCGAATAGGTGACGCAGCTTTATCGTCTCGACGCGCCCGCTTCCGAAGTGGCGGAGCGCTTCGGTGCGCGCGCCGGGGACGATCCGTGGGCGGGCGGATATGTCGCGCCGCTCAAATTCGCTCCCGTCATCACTGCCGGGCGAGAGTTCATCGCCGGACCGCGCCCTGCTGGTGGCCGATTGCAACCGCGCATGACACCGCGCCTTTGGGGCGTCCTGCCTCCGCCAAGTGCCGACGATCCGACCCGCCGGATCACCTCGGTCCGCAACACCGACAGCCCGTTCTGGATCGGAAACCTGCGCAACAGCGAGTTCCGTTGCCTCGTCCCGGCAAGCGCGGTGATGGAATGGGGCAGCGGCACCGATTACGAAGGCCGGCGGCTGCGCCACTGGTTCGCTCCTGCCGACCGGCCGATCTTCGCGATGGCGGGGGTGTGGAAGGACGAGGACGTCCCCGCCTTCGCACTGCTCTCGGCCGATGCCGGTGGTGCGGTGCGCGAGGCCGGGTGCCGAACCATGCCGGTCATACTGCCCGACCGCGAGGAAGCCCGGCAGGATTGGCTTCACGGGAGCTGGGACGCCGCTTCGGCGGTGCTGCGCGAGGCTGCAAAGCTTGAAGAAAAACCCGCCCCGCAAGGCTGATACCTCCGCTTTGAGGGGTCTTTTGCAAGGGGATCCACCCGGAACCTCTAAACCGAAGGCAGTTCAGCAAGCGTCGCATGCGCATCTCGGCCACAGCCTTGAGCATGATACGGATGGCAATCTCCCACTTCATGTCTGCCCTGTTGCTCGCTGCAATCGCGCTCTGGCCCACGCTCGCGCAAGCGGACGCCGATGCCACATGCAATCGCAGCGACGGCGCTGACAGCTCTGCCAGCACCGACGATGACAGCCTCGAATGCGGGGAGGATGCGGACGCGAGTGGGGGCAACGCGACCGCGCTCGGCAATGGCGCGATCGCGGCGGGCGATTTCAGCCTCGCCCTTGGCGACCGGGCGAGCGCCGCGGCGCAAGGCGCAACCGCCGCCGGACAATTCGCACAGGCCGGGAGCGATCCCGCACACGTCAACGCCAGCGCCTTCGGCCGCTCAGCACAGGCACTTTCCTACGGAGCGACCGCGCTCGGCGCCGGGTCGGATGCCTCGGGCGACAACGCGACCGCTATCGGCGCACTTTCGGTCGCGAGCGGATCGGACAGTATCGCCGCTGGCAGGCTCAGCCAGGCGACCGCCACGCGCGCCATCGCGATCGGGCGCTCCCCACTCGCCGATCAGCGCGAGGCGGTCGCGGTCGGGGTCAGCGCGCGCGCGACGGGTGTGGGAGGGATCGCGCTCGGGACCTACGCAGAAAGCTCGGAAACGGCGGTCGCCCTCGGTTACGATGCACGTGCAACCGCGCTTGATGCGGTCGCGCTCGGTGCCAACGCCCGCGCCGAAGGGGTTGGCACGACCGCAATCGGCGCAGGCGCGAATGCCGTGCGCGACGAAGCGCTGGCCATCGGGGTCGGAGCCTTCGCCTTCGACATCAAAAATGTGGCGATCGGCACATTTGCCCGCTCGACCGCGCTCAATTCGACCGCGTTCGGCAACCGCGCCAATGCGAGCGGCACCAATTCCTCGGCAATCGGCCAGCAATCGCGCGCCTCGGGCCTCAACGCGACCGCCACCGGCACCGCGGCAAACGCAGGGGCCGCGTTTACCTCGGCCTACGGCGTGCTCGCCGATGCCAGCGCTGAACGGAGCACTGCGCTCGGTGCCAACGCCTCGGCCAGCGCCGCGCGCGCTACCGCAATCGGCCAGGGAGCGAGCGCCGCTTTCGCCGGTTCGACCGCGCTCGGCGCCGATGCCGAAACCAATGCCGACAATCAGGTGACCCTGGGCGGTGCGGGCAGTTCGGTGAGGATCGGCGACCTTGCCGCGAGCACCGATGCACAAGTCGGGACGGTCGACGTGGTGACAGTCGATGCCAACGGCACCCTGGGCCGCCAGACAATCTCCACGTCAGGTAGCATGGCTCAGGCGCGAGGATTGTTCGGAAGGTTCGGCATGGTGAGCGAGGCGCGCTTCGATCAGCTTTTCGCCAATGTCGCAGCGCTCGACAGCCGCCTCACCGGTCTCGGTTTCGCACTTGAGGATCTCGACGCGCGGACCCGGGGCGGGATCGCGGCGGCGATGGCGATGGGGGGAATGATGGTCGTTCCTGACAGCAATGTTTCGGTGAGCCTCAGCGCCTCGACATTCGATGGCGAGCAGGGCTTTGCGGGCGGCGTTTCTGCTCGACTGGCGGACCGGGTCTACTTCTCGGCCTCGGTCGCCAGCTCGACCAACGAGGATACGACCGGCGGTCGCGTAGGCGTCGCGTTCGGGTTCTGAGACCTGTAACTTTGGCGAGGGCCTATTGGCTCGCGATCCAGGCGTCGAGCTTGCTCCCCAGAACCGGGAAGGGAACCGTGCCGATGCCGATCATCTCGTGATGGAATGCGCCGAGGTCGAAGCCGGCGCCCAGATCGTTCTCCGCCCGCGCGCGCATCTGCGCAAAACGCTCCTGCCCCAGCCAATAACCAAGCGCCTGTGAGGGGATCGCGATATAGCGGTCGATCTCACCCGAAATGCCGTTTCCGTGGGGCCCGTTGTCGATCATGAACTGGATCGCCTGTTGGCGGCTCCAGCCTTGATCGTGAATGCCGGCATCGACGACCAGCCGCAGCAATTGCAGCCGCAGATGTCCGTACTCGATCAGCGGATCCTCATAGAGCAGCAGGTCGTAGCCAAGCGTCTCTGCATAGAGCGCCCAGCCCTCGATATAGGAGGTAAGCCCGGTCTGCTGCATGTGCCACGGCGGCCCCTCGGCCTCGCGCGCAAGCATGATCTGGTAGTGATGCCCGGGCACGCCTTCGTGCAAATAGAGGCTGGTCGCCGACACTTGATGCCCGCCGAACTGGCTCGCATTGAACTGGAACAGGCCGGGCCGCGAGCCGTCCGCCGTGCCAGGCGTGTAGGTCGCGGCGAAGAGGAACTGCTCCTCGACCGCGTCATAAGATTCGATCACCAGCTCGGTCGGTTGTGCAAATCGTTGTCGAACGCATTGAGCGTCCCGTTAAAGCCGTCCTGCTGCAGGATTGCATCTATCCGGTCGAGGATCGCCTGCGTCGCGTCGCGCCCGATCTGGTGGATTTCGGCCGCGGTGAGGTCGAGCGAAGTCGAGGTTTCGATGAGATGCTGGTAATAGGTTCGCTCGCCCGGAAGCGCGGCAAGCCCCGGCTTGGTCCGCGCCTGCGCGCGATATTCGTTGGCAGAGTAGTTGCGCAGCTGACGCAATGCAGGCTCGACTACACCGGCGACCATCGCGCGGAGAGCGGATGGAGCGCGTCCCAGAAATCCTCTGACGCTGTGAAGATCGTTTGCAGCACGGCTGAAAAGGTCAGAGCGGGCGGCGGGCCGGGCTGCACCACGGGCCCAAGCGTCGGAGGTGGTGTGGGATTGCCTCCGACCGGCGGCGGGGTCGGAGTGGGCGTCGGACCCGAACCGCCACCGCCATAGCCGGTCAGGACCAACACCGGGGCAATCGTTGCCAGAATGGTCCTCGACAGACCGATCTTAACCGACAGCCGCATTTCCCCGTTCCCCGTTCGCTATGCTGTCTGGGGCAAGCTATTGCGATTGCCCGTCGATGGCAAACGAGCGGATTAGAGCTCGCCTGCGAGGCAGTAGCGATTGCCCGCGCGCGCCACGCCAAAGCCTGCATCCGTCACCGCACGCGATTCCTCGCTCATCGGCTCGCGGATCGGGTTGGTGTGGTTGTAGTGAATGAACCGCACCTTGGCGCGTTCGTTGGCAGGCAGCGGAGCAAGCCGCTCCGTCACTTGTGCGACGCGCGGATGCGGGATCTCGCTCATGTCACGGTTGCCGAGCTCACCATCGTCCCAGAAAGTCGCGTCGATAAGAGCGTAGTCGACGCGGGCAATCAGCTGTTCGAGAGAGGTGCCGCTGATCTCTTCGAACTCGTCCCAGCTATCGAGATCGGGGACGTAGAGCGCGCGTGTTTCAGGCGTCGTCAGGATGAAGCCAACGGTTTCGGAGTACTCGTCGCGATGGGGGACGAGGATGGGCACCACGGCCAAATGGTCGGAGAGCACGGTCGGCTCGCCCGCAATCATTGCATGCAGCTCGATATTGCCCAGCCTGACGAGCTGCTCCCACGGGCCATTCTGGCGCAGGAACTCGGCCATGCGCGGCATCGCAAAGACGCGCACGCCGTCGGCTCCCGCCGCTTCGCGTCCTAGGAAAGCAAGGCCGAGATAGTGCCCGATATGCGCGTGGGTGAGGAACAAGCCGTCGAGCGCCAGCCCCTCCTGCCCCTCGATCCGGTCGAGGGCGTCCAACTGCGCTGTGATCTGGGGCGTCGCGTCGAACAGGTATCGCTCGCCATTGATCCGATCGACCACGCCGATCGAGGACGGGGTCAATTCGGTGCCAGGGTCGTCGTAATTGCCGATTTGCGGCGCGCCCGCATCCTGTCCTGCGCCGAGCACAACGATCTCGATCTGGCAGGTGGGCGGCTCGGGATGAGCGAGGCTTGCGGCGCTGGTGAGCAGCAGCGCCGGAGCGCCCAGCATCCCGGCAAGACGCCTGGCGATCACTCGATCACCCGACCGCGAACCATCACCCAATTTACATTCTCGAGCACGCTCACATCGTCGAGCGGATTGCCGTCGACCGCGATGATGTCAGCCGAATAGCCTTGCGCGATGCGCCCGATTTCATTCTCGAGGCCCAGCACCTGCGCTGCCACGGTCGTCGCGCTGGCAAGCGCCTCGCGGTTGGACATGCCGCCTGCGACCAGCAGCCGGAACTCGCCCGCATTCTCGCCGTGCGGGAAGACGCCCGCATCGGTGCCAAAGGCGACCCGCACACCGTTTGCGCGGGCGCGCTGGATGATCGTGCCCGCCACTTCGCTGACGGCGCGGATCTTGTCTTCGACGACGGGAGTATAGAAGCCCTGCCCGAGGTTTCGGCGAATGCCCTCGAACGCCATTAGCGTCGGCACAAGGATGGTGCCGTTCTCGCGCATGGCGCGTGCGGCGTCCTCGTCGATATAGGTGCCGTGCTCGATGGTCTGGACACCTGCCAGAGCGGCTGCCTCAATCCCGCGCGCGCCGTGGGCATGGGCGGCGACCCGAAGGCCAAGCGATTCCGCGGTTTCCACGATGCTGCGCATTTCCTCGTCGGTGAAGTGCGCTTCCAGCCCGCGCCCTTGCTGCGACAGCACGCCGCCGGTCGCGGTAATCTTGATGAGGTCGGCGCCATATTGCGAGGCGAGCCGGACCTTGGCCGCGCATTCGTCGGCTCCGGTGCAGGTGAAGCCAGCGTCGAGCACGTCGTTCACATGCTCGACGAAGCCGTTGACGTCGCCATGCCCGCCAATAATCGCGATGGTGCGCGCCGATGTGACGATGCGCGGGCCCGGCACAAGGCCCTCCTCGGTGGCGCGGCGGAGCATCTGCGTCACCTGATCGGTGCGGCTGCCTAGGTCGCGGACGGTGGTGAAGCCTGCAGCTGCGGTAATGCGCGCATTCTTGGCGGCGATCAGCGTGTAATATTCAGGCGGCGTGGTCGCAGCGCGCCAGAACTCGCCGCTCGGATCGCCCGACAGGTGGGTGTGCAAGTCGATCAGTCCGGGGAGCAACGTCTTGTCGGACAGGTCGATCGCCACCGCGTCCGCATCGACCGTTGCGAGGCCAGGAGCATCGGGATCGTAGATCGCGACGATCACGCCATCGGTGACGACAATCACCTTCGGGCCGGTGGGGTCACTATCCGCGTCGAGGATCACGCTACCCGCTTCGATCAGTAGCGTCTCCGCCGCGACCGGGCTTGCGACCGTTGCCGCCAGTCCCGCCAATGCGCCCGCGATAGTTTTCAGGAACTTCATTCAGCCTCTCCCGCTTGAATTCTTGGCGATGGGTGATGGCCGCGCGCGCCAGTGCTGGCAAGCCTGCAAGTCGCTCGCCAACCCGTTAATTTGCGATTCCGCGAGCCATCGCTATGAAGCCTCGCCATTGGGTTCAATTGAGAGGAACTATCGACGACATGAACCGTCTTGCCCCCAAATACATTTCCACCGCAGCCGCGCTGCTTGCAGCCGCTTCGATCACCGCGACCGCGCATGCGCGCCCGATGACGCCCGAAGACGTCGCAAAGCTCGAAAGCGTCGGATCGGTCGCGGTTTCGCCTGATGGCAGTCGCATTGCCTTCACCACAAATTCGCTTCCCGATGTGACCGAGGGCGAGGAGGACGGCCGCACGCAGCGCCAGCTCAAGATCGCGACCGCCCCCGATGTCGCCCGCGAATATCTGCCCGACGATGTCTCGGCAGGCGATGTCGCCTTTTCGCCCGATGGTCGCTGGCTGACCTTCACCTGGGCGCGCGATGATGAGGACGCCGCGGTCTGGGGCATCCCCGTCGATGGCGGTTCCTATGTGAAGCTCGCGGCGGTCGAAGATACCGGCGTGCGGGACTATCGCATCAGCCCCGACATGCGCACGATCACCATGCTGGTCGGCGCAGGCAGCGATGAGCAGCGCGACGCCCAGCGCAAGGGCGGCTTCAACGCGATCGTTTACGAAGAAGAATCGCGCGCGCCGCGCCTCTTCACCGCCAGCCTGATGGCCAATGGCGAGATCGACGACGAACCGAGCGAGATCGAACTTCCCGGCTTCGTCAGCGCGTTCGACCTCGACACCGAAGGTCGCTTCGTACTGGTCGAAACCGCACCGACCCCGCTGGTCGATGACAGCTACACCTCCAAGCGTGTCAACCTGATCGATCTCGAAAGCGGCAACGTCACCGTGGTCGAAACGCCGGGCAAAATCGGCGATGCCGAGATCTCGCCCGATGGCACACAGCTGTCGCTCATCGCGGGCGTCGACATGAACGATCCGGCAGCGACGACGCTGCACCTCGTCGACATCGCAACCGGCGATTATCGCGCGCTCAACGCAGGCGCCGCCGAAGCCGCGCGCGATGCCGAGTGGCTCTCTGACGGCCGTCTTGCGGTCGTGGTCCATGTCGGCGTGCAGTCCGAATTGCGTATCTACAATGCCGATGGCACGGTTTCCGAAACTCACGATCCGGGCGAGCTGATCCTCACCTCGGTCGAGGCTGGCGGCGACCGGGTGGCCTTCACCGCAAATGCGCCTCAGCACCCGACCGAGCTGTTCGTGTGGAACAACGGTGCCTTCCAGCGCTGGACCAACCACAATGACTGGCTGTCCGAAATCGATTTCGGTGAGCAGCGCGCCTACACCTTCACCGCGACCGACGGGACCGAGGTTGAAGGCGTGCTGATCCTGCCTGTGGACGGCGTTCCCGAAGGCGGCGCTCCGACCATCATGAATGTCCATGGCGGCCCCGAAGCGCATGACAGCAATGGCTGGCAGACCGCCTATTCGAAGCCGGGTCAGGTCGCGGCAGGCGCCGGCTATGCGGTGTTCCTGCCCAACTATCGCGGCTCGACCGCTTACGGCGTCGATTTCTCCAAGCAACATCAGGGGCGCTACACCGATCCCGAATTCCGCGACATCGTCGATGCCAAGGCAGCGCTTGCCGCTGACGGGATCACCGACCCGGACCGCACAGGGATCACCGGCGGTTCCTATGGCGGCTATGCAAGTGCCTGGGGCGCGACCTATTACAGCCAGGAATTTGCCGCGAGCGTGATGTTCGTCGGCATCTCCGACCAGATCAGCAAGTTCGGCACCACCGACATCCCCTACGAGATGTACAATGTGCACAGCCGCGCCTGGCCGTGGGACAATTGGCAGAAAATGCTCGAAGTCTCGCCGATCTACTACACCGACCGCGCCGAAACTCCGCTGCTGATCATGCACGGCGAGGAAGACACGCGTGTCGATCCGTCGCAGTCGATGGAGCTCTATCGCTTCATCAAGGTGCGTAACCCCGATCTGCCGCTGCGCCTCGTCTTTTATCCGGGCGAAGGCCACGGCAATGCCCGCGCGGCGAGCCGCTATGACTACAATCTGCGGATGATGGAGTGGTTCGACACCTATCTGATGACGGGCGACCGCGACGCGGAAATGCCTGCACCCCGCCCGCAGCTTGCTGAAGGTGCGAAAGGGGCAGAGGCTCCCGAAGAGGACTAAGTCCTTGCACCGTAATTGGCTATTAATCGATCTGGAGGGGCGCCCATCTGCGGCGCCCCTTCTTTTTTCACCCTTTTTTACTGGTGCGCGCTCGGATCGAGTCCCTATCATGGCGCAACCGAACCAATGCCGGAGTCGCACATGAAATCTCTGATCCGCCGCCTCGCAAGCGCTGCCTTGATCGTGCTCGCTACCCTGTTCATGTTGGCCCCGGCCCATGCTCAAGAGGATGACGGGCGTGCACGGCTGGTTCAGGCCATAGCGTCGGAGCGGATGTCGAACCTGATGTTCGAACGCGACATCGCCAAGGCGTGGACCCCGATGATGATGCGCGAGCCCGAGATCGCGCAGATCGAAGTGGACTGTCCGGGCTATGTCGAAGGGCTGATCGTTGCCATCCGTCCGATCCTGAGCGAATCGCACAACTACGATTTCGGCTGGTACCGCACCGAGCTTGAAGCGCTGTTCCGCGCCGAACTCAGCGATGCCCATGCAAGCGGGATGGCAGACCTTCTTGGATCGGACCTGGGCCAGCGCGTCCTTCTGGCTGCGGTCGAGAACTATGAGGTCGAGAACTCGGTCGAGGATGCGGTGACGTCTGCGGATAATTCTGTTTCGGCAGCGGCGCTTGCAGCCGACCGCGAGGCCACTGCCCAGCGGCTTGTCACCTCGCTCGCCCGCGAAGATGTCCTTGCTTTCGGAATGCAGGTTATGCAGGCGCCCTGGCGGCCCGAGTTCGAACGGATCCAGCCGCGCATCCACGACCTTCAGCTCCAGCTCGCCAATCGCGATTTCACGCCCGAACACGGCGCCCAGTTCGACAAGATCGTTTCGCGCTACGCCGAGGATGCGATCACCGCCTGTTATAACGGGAAGTAGAGCGGTCCCCGATCGCGTCCACTATCCATTGCCCGCTGCTTGCCGCTCGCCTAGGCACTTCGCCTGATGAGCGAGAAGCCGGCGTCCACCCAATTCGACTGCGTCATCGTCGGCGGCGGGCTGGCGGGCGGGCTGATCGCGCTCGCGCTCACCCGCGCGCGGCCCGAATTTCGCCTTGCGCTGGTCGAAGCAGGCAAGGTGATCGGCGGCAATCACCGCTGGAGCTGGTTTGAAAGCGACCTCTCCGTTGAAGGCCGCGCACTACTCACTGGATTCCGCAAGGCCGAGTGGGACAAGGGCTATCTCGTGCGCTTCCCGGCCCATTCGCGCGAGCTTTCAACGCCCTACCGCTCGATGGCCTCGTCCGACTTTCATGAAGGCCTCGTGCGCGATCTGCCCGCCGAAGCGCTGATGCTGGGTCGCAAAGCGGTCTCGCTCGATGCGCGCGGGGTCGATCTCGACAATGGAACCCGGCTCGATGCGCGCAGCGTGATCGACTGCCGCTCTTTTGCGCCGAGCAGACATCTCGCCGGCGGCTGGCAGGTATTCATGGGCCGCCATATCCGCCTAGATGAGCCTCACGGGATCGAACGGCCGACTATCATGGATGCAAGCGTCGATCAGGTTGCTCCGCACGGCAATGGCGGCGCCTATCGCTTCATCTATGTCCTGCCATTGGGCGCGCATGACCTGTTTATCGAGGACACCTATTACGCCGACGAGCCAGCGCTTGATCGCGGCGCGCTTTCTTCGCGCATCGATGGCTATGCGCGCGAGCATGGATGGGGAAAGCATACGATCATCGGCAACGAAACAGGCGTGCTGCCCGTCCTCACCGGAGGCGATTTCACCGCCTATCAGAACGAAAACGCCGTGTCCGGAGTGACCCTTGCCGGAGCGCGCGGCGGGTTCACCCACCCGCTCACCAGCTACACCGTGCCGATGGCGGTCGAGAACGCACTCACGATAGCGCGCGAGGCCGATCTGCCGGGCGCGCAGTTGTCGCTCCTGTTCGAATCCCGCGCTCGCGAACACTGGCGCCGCATGGGCTTCTACCGGTTGCTCGCTCGGATGCTCTTCATGGCAGGCGAGCCGCAGCACCGTGTGCGCATTTTCGAGCGGTTCTATCGCCTGTCCGAAGGATTGGTCGAGCGCTTCTATGCCGGTCGCTCGCGCGCTTTCGACAAATTGCGCATCCTCGCAGGACGTCCTCCCGTATCTGTCGCGCGGGCGCTTAGGGCGCTATTCAAACGCGGCAAGCCCCTCGATTCGAAATCACCCACGGAAAAACAAGCATGAGCTCATCCACGTCCGATCCCGCGCGGCTGGACTTCAACCCGCCGGCTAGCGGCCAGCGCGGGATCAACCCCGCTCTGGCCGAGAAATACACCGGCAAGAGCGCGTGCGTGATCGGCGCAGGCTTTGGCGGGCTCGCGCTCGCAATCCGGCTGCAATCGGCCGGCATCGCGACCACCGTGGTCGAAGGGCGCGACAAGCCGGGTGGCCGGGCGTATTTCTGGCAGAAAGAGGGCTTCACCTTCGACGCCGGGCCAACCGTCATCACCGACCCGCCATGCCTCGAAGAACTGTGGCAGCTCACCGGGCACGACATCGCCGAAGACGTCGAACTGATGAAGGTCCACCCATTCTACCGCCTCAACTGGGTCGACGGGACCAATTTCGATTATTCGAACGACGAAGCCGAACTGAACGCGGAGATCGCCAAGCTCAATCCCGATGACGTGATCGGATACCAGCGCTTCCTGCAATACGCCTCCGAAGTGTACGAGGAAGGCTATGTGAAGCTCGGCACGGTGCCGTTCCTCGACTTCAAGAGCATGATCAAGGCCGCGCCTGCGCTGGTGAAGAAGCAGGCTTGGCGCAGCGTGTACGACATGGTTTCCAGCTTCGTCGAAAGCGAGAAACTGCGCGAGGCGCTCTCCTTCCATACGCTGCTGGTCGGCGGTTCGCCGATGAAAACGAGCGCGATCTACGCGCTTATTCACAAGCTGGAAAAGGATGGCGGCGTTTGGTGGGCGCGCGGCGGGACCAACCGGCTGATCGCAGGCATGGTGCGCCATTTCGAGCGGCTGGGCGGCACGATGCGCGTCGGCGATCCGGTGACCAAGGTGCACACCGTCGGCACCCGCGCCACCGCTGTCGAAACCGCGAGCGGCTGGCAGCAGCAATTCGACGCGGTCGCCTCCAATGCCGACATCATGCACTCCTACAAGGAGCTGCTGGGCGAAAGCGTGCGCGGGCAAAAATACGCCAAGAGCCTGGCAAGAAAGAGCTTTTCGCCCTCGCTCTTTGTCGTCCACTTCGGGCTGGAGGGCACGTGGCCGGGCATCCCGCACCACATGATCCTGTTCGGCCCGCGCTATAAGGGGCTGGTCGAGGACATCTACAAGCACGGCGTTCTGCCGCAGGATTTCTCGATCTACCTGCACCACCCGACCGTCACCGATCCCAGCATGGCGCCTGCGGGCAAGAGCACGTTCTATGCGCTCGTTCCGGTAGCTCACATGGGCAAGCTCGCGGTCGATTGGGACCAGGTCGGCCCGCAACTGGAAAAGGCGATCCTTGACGAGATCGGCCGCCGCCTGATCCCCGACATCCACGACCGGATCGTGACCAAGTTTCACTATGCGCCGTCCGATTTCCGCACGGATCTCAACGCTCACATGGGCAGCGCCTTCAGCCTCGAACCGGTGCTGTGGCAAAGCGCCTATATGCGCGGCCACAACCGCGACGATGTAATAGACAATTTCTACCTCGTCGGCGCGGGAACCCACCCCGGCGCAGGCATCCCCGGCGTGGTCGGCAGCGCGAAAGCGACCGCGGGGATTGTGCTAGAGGATTTGGCGGCTAAGGAAACCGCATGATTTTCAGCGCCCTCTTGCTCGTCAGCTCTCAGGTAGTGGACGGCCCGCCGACATCGATGCTCGTCGATGCGGGGCACGAACACGATTGGGTCGTAGTCCTCGACGATCCGGAAGGGACCGCTTGGGTCGATGAGAACTTTCGAGACAGCGTCACCATCGACGGGGTCGAGCATATCGAGTTTCTGATCCGTCTCGACTTCAAAATGCCCGCGATGAGCGGCCTCACCGACCTCACCCTCGCGGCCGATTGCAAGAACAAGCGGCTCGGCATTTCGGGCGGTTGGGGCGATCCCACGGGCAAGACGGAACCAAGCATCCGACGTGTAGACGATGAAGAGATCCGATGGGATTTCTCCTCCGATCCGCCGCACCCCAACGACCTCACCATCCTAGAGCATGTTTGCGGACGGGAAACGGTCTGATGGCAAGCTCGATGAAACGCCTCGCAGTCTATTGCGGCTCCGCTTCTCCCGAAGACCGCCGCTATATCCGGCTCGCCGAAGAAGTCGGCGCTGGCCTTGCGGAGCGCGGGATCGGCGTTGTCTATGGCGGCGGCAGGCTCGGCCTTATGGGTGCTGTGGCCAAGGGCGCGCTCGATGCGGGCGGCGAGGTGATCGGGGTGATCCCCGAGGCGCTCGCCAATTCCGAAGTCGCCAACCACGACTGCACCGAGCTCCACACCGTCTCGGGCATGCACGAGCGCAAGCAGAAGTTCACAGACCTTTCCAATGGCTTTGTCACCATCCCCGGTGGCGTCGGCACGATGGACGAATTGTGGGAAGCGATGAGCTGGGCGCAGCTTGGCTATCACTCGGACCCGGTGGGTCTGCTCAACGCATTCGGGTTCTACGACGACCTGATCGCCTTCAATGCCAAGATGGCCGAGGTCGGCTTTGTCAGGCCGGCGCATCAGAACATCCTGATCCACGCCGATACCCTCCCCGACCTGCTCGACAAGATGGCTGCATACGAACCTCATACTCCGATTTTCCGGATGAAAGCCTCGGATTTGTGAGCGAGCGAAAGCGTCCCTTCGTCCTCAGCTCGCTCCGCAAGACGCCGAGCAAGCCGGGCGGTGGGCGCCACCGGGCTGCGCTGGTCCAGAAGGCCCGCATCGCAATTCGCGAAGGCTCGCACAGCTTCCACGCTGCCGCGCGCCTGTTCGACCGCACCACTCGCGAGCGCGCATGGCTGCTCTACGCGTGGTGCCGCCGCTGCGATGACATTGCCGACAATCAGGAAATGGGCGGCGAGCTGGGCGACCAGTCGGGCGCCGAACAGCGCCTCAAGTCGATCCGCCTGCTGACTCGGCGCGCGCTTGAGGGCTTGCCGACCGCCGATCCCGCTTTCGACGCATTCGGCCTCGTCGCCGACGAATGCGGGCTGACCGAGCAGATGGCCGAGGACGTGATCGCCGGGTTCGAACTCGACGCTGACGACTGGCGCCCTCGGACCGAGGCGGACATGATGCGCTATTGCTATCACGTCGCGGGTGCCGTCGGAGTGATGATGGCGGTGGTCATGGGGGTCGACCCCAAGGACCAGGACACGCTTAACCGCGCCTGCGACCTTGGCCTCGCCTTCCAGCTTTCGAACATCGCGCGCGATATCGTCGAGGACGACGCGGCGGGGCGCTGCTATCTTCCCGCCGAATGGCTGGTTGAACAGGATATCGAGCCCGGCCAGCATACCAAGCCGCACCACCGCGAGGAGCTGGCCGAAATGGCAGCGAAGCTAGTCGACCTCGTCGAGAAGCACGAAGCCGCCGCGCGTGTGGGCGCGATGCGGCTCCCCTTCCGCAGCCGCTGGGCGGTGCTTTCGGCGGCGCGCATCTATGGCGCTATCGGGCGCAAGGTGCGGGCACGCGGCGTCGATGCTTGGAATGAGCGGGTCTATGTCTCGCGCTGGGAGAAGGCATGGCACGGCGTGCGCGCATTCCTCTCTGCCCTGATCAATCGTGAGCCCGAACTCGCTGAACCGATCGACTGGGGCATTGCGGACTTTCGGCCCGATCCCGCTTGAAGCGCGCCGCCTGTGCGCGTAGCGGTTTTGGGCATGAGAGGACTTTCAGAACTAGCCACGCTGGCGATTGCCGTGACCGCCGTCTCCCCCGCATTGGCTGAGGACTATGCCTCACCCGATCACCGCGCGGCTGCCGACGCCGTCACCGGGTTCATGCAGGCGATTGCGAGCGACGACAAAACCGAGCTCGCCAATCACATGATCCCCGAAGCGCTTATATTCGTGCTCAACCAGATGGACCCGGAAACCCCGCGCGTCGACGTGGTGCCAGTCGCGCAGCACCTCGAACGCTGGGCCGCGCGCACGGGCGATTACGAGGAAGTGATGAGCTATGACACCGTGCTCGTCAGCGGCGACATGGCGCAGGTCTGGGGGCCCTACTCTTTTCGCTACAACGGCACTCTAACCCATTGCGGGGTGAACTCGATCAGCCTCGTGCGCAGGGATGACGGCGTATGGAAGGTCGGCAATACGAGCTTCTCCATGGTCGCGCCGGATCGCTGCGATGAAGTGGGTGCTAGCTGGGTGAACCACGATGATCAGTAAACTGCTTATCGCCAACCGCGGCGAGATCGCTTGCCGCATCATGCGCACCGCGCGCGAAATAGGGATCGCCACGGTCGCGGTCTATTCCGATGCGGACGCGAAGGCGCTGCACACCCGCACCGCGGACGAGGCTGTGCACATCGGCCCCTCGCCCGCTGCCGAAAGCTATCTCGTCGGCGAAAAGATCATCGCCGCTGCCAAGCAGACCGGGGCCGAAGCGATTCATCCGGCCTACGGCTTCCTCTCCGAGAACGCCGCCTTCGCGCAGGCCGTGATCGACGCCGGGCTGATCTGGGTTGGCCCTAAGCCCTCGTCGATCGACGCAATGGGGCTCAAGGACGCCGCCAAGAAGCTGATGCAGGAAGCCGGCGTGCCGGTCACGCCCGGCTATCTGGGCGAGGACCAATCGGTCGAGCGCCTCAGGCAAGAGGCCGACGCCATCGGCTACCCCGTGCTGATCAAGGCCGTTGCAGGCGGCGGCGGCAAGGGGATGCGCAAGGTCGATCATGCGGAGAATTTCGAGGCCGACCTCGAATCCTGCCGCCGCGAAGCCAAGGCGTCCTTCTCCAATGAAGAAGTTCTGCTGGAGAAGTGGATCACCTCGCCCCGCCATATCGAAGTGCAGGTCTTCGGCGACAGCCACGGCAATGTCGTCCACCTGTTCGAGCGCGACTGCTCACTCCAGCGCCGCCACCAGAAGGTGATCGAGGAAGCGCCCGCCCCCGGCATGGACGAGGCCACCCGCGAGGAAATCTGCGCCGCCGCCGTGCGCGCCGCGAAAGCGGTCGATTACGAGGGCGCTGGAACGATCGAATTCATCGCCGACGCCAGCGAAGGCCTGCGCGCCGACCGCATTTTCTTCATGGAGATGAACACCCGCCTTCAGGTCGAACACCCCGTCACCGAGGAGATCACCGGGGTCGACCTCGTGGAGTGGCAATTGCGCGTCGCCAGCGGGGAGCCGATCCCGCTTAGCCAGGACGAGCTCTTCATCGACGGTCACTCGATCGAGGCAAGGCTCTACGCCGAGGATCCGGTCGGTGGATTTCTGCCATCGACCGGCCCGCTCGACCATTTCGATCTTGGTGACGAAGGCCGGATCGAAACGGGAGTCGAGGAAGGCGACCAGATTTCGCCGTTTTACGATCCGATGGTGGCAAAGCTCGTTGTCTGGGGTGAAAGCCGCGGGGAGGCGATCGACCAGCTGGCCGACATCGCTGAAACCGTCGAAGTCTGGCCAGTGAAGACGAACGCCGCCTTCATCGCCAATTGCCTACGCGATGAGGATTTCGAGGATGCCAATCTCGACACCGGCTTCATCGCCGCGAAGATCGACCACCTCGTTGCCTCCGACCAGGCCGACGAGGAAATCTGGCAAAGCGCTGCGGACTTCGTTGCTCTTACCGCGACCGAAGGTCATGCCGACCTTCCCATCGGGCTGCGCCTCAATGCGCCAAGCGTGCTCAACGCAACGCTGACGCACAAGGGCGAAACTCGCACGATCGCAGCTGCGATGTCGGAAGCCGACGGGTTCGCAACCGGCTTCGTCGATGGCGCGCGAGCTGTCGTCTTTGCCGAGGGCCAGAGCTTTGTGTTCGAGCGCGAATCTCGCGGGACCGGGGCCGGTGCAGCTGGCGACGGAGCCATTCTCGCCCCGATGCCGGGCAAGGTCATCGCGGTCGATGTTGCCGAGGGCGACACGGTCACCGCAGGCCAGCGCCTGATGGTGCTCGAAGCGATGAAGATGGAGCACGCACTCACCGCGCCTTTCGACGGGACAGTGACCGGCCTTGAAGCCTCCGCAGGTGCTCAAGTGCAGGTCGAGGCGGTTCTCTGCGTGGTGGAGCCTGCTGCCGAAGAATGACCTGGGCCAAGGAACTCGAGGAACTGCGCCGCCGCGAGGCGCTGGCCGAGGAGATGGGCGGGCCTGAAAAGGTCGCGCGCCAGCACTCTCGGGGCAAGATGGACGCCCGCGCAAGGCTCGCAGCGTTCTGCGACGAAGGCTCCTTCCGCGAGATCGGCAAGATCGCAGGCAAGGGTCACTATGACGAGAACGGCGACCTGAAAGGCGTCACCCCCGCCCCCTTCCTGTTCGGCAAGGCGACGGTAAACGGCCGCCCGGTGGTCGCGACCGCCGACGATTTCACCATTCGCGGCGGTGCTGCCGATGCTGGCATCAAGCGCAAGATGGTCCAGGCCGAGCAGATGGCGCACGAGCTCAAACTGCCAATGATCCGCATGATCGACGGCACGGGAGGCGGCGGGTCGGTCAAGACGCTCGAGCAAATCGGCGCGACCTATATCCCCGCCGTGCCCGGCTGGGGCGACGTGGTCGAGAACCTCGACACAGTGCCCGTGGTCGCACTCGCGCTCGGGCCGACAGCGGGACTTGGAGCCGCGCGGATCGTGGCGAGCCACTACTCGATCATGGTGCGCGGCCTCTCGCAGCTTTTCGCAGCCGGGCCAGCGGTGGTCGACGCGATGGGCTCGAACTACGAGCAGAACAAGGACCACGCGCAAGCCAAGGAAGAGCTAGGCGGCGCGGACATTCACACCCGCAACGGCGTGGTCGATGACGAGGTCGCAAGCGAAGCCGAAGCCTTCGCCCGCGCGCGGCATTTCCTCTCCTTCATGCCGGAGCATGTCGGCCAGTTTGCACGGCGCGCCGAACCGGCCGACCCCGTCGATCGACGCGAGGAAGCGCTGATCAGCCTTGTCCCGAAAGACCCCAAGCAGGTCTATTCGATGCGGCGCGCGATGGACATGATCCTTGATCGCGGCACCGTGTTCGAGATCGGCAAGAACTGGGGCAGAGCGGCCATCACGGCGCTCGCACGGCTCGACGGCTGGCCGGTCGCGGTAGTCGCGTCCGATCCGAGCTTTCTCGGCGGATCGTGGGAAGCAAAGACCAGCGAGAAAGTCGAACGGTTCGTCAAGCTCGCCGACCAGTTCCGCCTTCCGATCGTCCACCTTGTCGACAATCCCGGCTTCATGATCGGGCGCGAGGCGGAAATGGCGGGGACGATCCGCTATGGCGTGCAGGCGATGAACGCGGTCTACAAGGCGAGTGTCCCGCTCGCGAGCGTGGTCATGCGCCGCGCCTACGGGATCGCGGGGAGCGCAATGAGCAATGCGGACCGTTACCAATACCGCTATTGCTGGCCCTCGGGCGACTGGGGCAGCCTCCCCATCGCGGGCGGGCTCGAGGTCGCCTACAAGTCCGAACTCGAAGCCGCCGACGATCCCGAGGCCGAGCTCGAAGCAATCCGCGAGCGGCTGGCCAAGGTCACTTCCCCCTATCGCAGTGCAGAGCTGTTCAATGTCGAGGACATCATCGATCCGCGCGATACGCGGCCGCTGTTATGCGAATTTGCCGATCTGGCGTGGCGCAGACTTAAGGCAGGTTAGTCAGCGGGCTCCATGACTCGCCTTCCGAACAGCTTTCCCTTCTCGCTGAACAGCACAATCGCCAGCGCGGCCAGTCCGCTGAGAAGCATCGCGATCGCGAGCGGCTGCGCGGTCCCGTCGTACTGGTAGCCGATATAGCTGCCGAGGATCGCGCCCGTGCCCATACGCAAAGCGGTGTGCGCGCTGCTCGCCGCGCCTGCGATTTGAAAGAATGGCTGCATCGCGATCGAGGAGAAGTTCGCCCCGATAAACCCGAGCATAGCCATCGCAAGGCTGATGAGGATCACGAATTCCCACAGGCTCTGCGGCTGCTGGCTGGCGCTCACGTACAACACCGAGGCCACGATAATAAATCCGAATAGCGCGGCATGGCTGACACGACGTGCGCCAAACCTCTCGACTATGCGCGAATTGGTGAAATTGGCCGCGACCATGCCGAGCACCGCTCCGCCGAAGACGATCGCGAAGTAGTCGCCCATGCCAAAGGCCTCGCCGATCAGTTGCTGCGAGGAATTGAGGAAACCGAACAGCGATCCGAACACGAGCGCACTTCCGATCACGTAGCCGATCGCACCCCGATTGGTGAGCGCGGTGCCCATGTTGCGAAGGATCGTCGGCGGATCGATTTCCTGCCGGTTTTCAGGCGCAAGGCTCTCAGGAAGGCGCAGCCACGCCCATCCACCAACTACAATGCCCATCACCGCCATGCCGACGAAGATTGCGCGCCAGCCCGCCACCATCATAATCCCTTGCCCGACGGCGGGGGCCAGGATCGGGACGAGCAGGAAAATCATCATGATCAGGCTCATCAACCGCGCCATGCGGTCGCCGCCGACATGATCGCGCACGATTGCGGCGGGAACCACGGAAAGGCCCGCACAGGCAATCCCCTGCACCAGTCGAATCCCGACAAGGAGCCAGAAATCGGTCACCCACGCGCAGGCCAGCGAAAGCAGGATGTAAGCGAGCAGCCCGAAGGCGAGCACTGGCCGCCGTCCGAAACGGTCAGCAAAGGCGCCGGGGAAGAACGCGCCGATCCCCGCACCGAGGAAATAGGCTCCGATCACCAGCTGGCGATCGTTTCCGCCTGCCCCCATCTCGTCCGCGATCTCGCCGAGGGCAGGCAACATGGCGTCGATGCCGAAAGCCTGCAGGCTCATCAGAAGCGCCATCAGCGCGATCAGTTCGCGCTCGCCCAGCGGGCGGATCGTCGAGGCCGTGGTGGTCGTCATGCGCGCATCCCTTGGGGCTTCGCACCCGATAAGGAAAGCGCGAATTGGTTAGCCCGGTGAAGCGCACGGGCCAGCAAATGGTTCCGCAAAGGTGCAACCGCGCTTAGATAGGACACATGGCCGAGGAAGCGGACAGGGACGAGGAAGAAAGCGAGGCTACTGGCCTGCGCAAGATCATCCATGTCGACATGGACGCATTCTTCGCCAGCGTCGAACAGCGCGACAATCCTGAACTGCGTGGCAAACCGGTCGCGGTCGGCGGTTCGGGCGGGCGCGGGGTCGTGGCTGCCGCGAGTTACGAGGCGCGCAAGTTCGGGGTGCGAAGCGCCATGCCCTCGGTCACCGCCAAGCGGTTATGCCCCGATCTCATCTTCGTGAAGCATCGCTTCGATGCCTACAAGGAAGCCAGCCGCCAGATCCGCGCGATTTTCCACCACCACACCCCGCATGTCGAACCGCTGAGCCTCGACGAAGCCTATCTCGACGTGACCGAAGACCGGCTCGGGATAGGCAGCGCGACCCGCATTGCCGAGCTGATCAGGCAGGAAATCCGCGCCAAGACGAAGCTGACAGCGAGCGCGGGGGTGTCGTACAACAAGTTCCTCGCCAAGCTCGCCTCGGACCAGAACAAGCCTGATGGGATCTGCGTGATCCGCCCCGGCCAAGGCGCTGATTTCGTCGCGGGGCTGCCGATCCGGCGTTTCCACGGGGTCGGACCCAAGGCCGAGGAGAAGATGAAGCGGCTCGGGATCGAGACCGGCGCAGATCTCGCGGCCAAGGACATAGACTTCCTGCGAAGCAATTTCGGGAGCTTTGCCGACTATCTCTTCCGTGCAGCCAGAGGCATCGACCTGCGCCCGGTGCGCGCACATCGGGTGCGAAAGTCGGTCGGCGGGGAGCGGACCTTCAGCGAGGATATCTCGAGCGGATCGCAGCTGCGCGAGACGCTGGAGAACATCATCGAGATCGTGTGGAATTCCATCGAGCGCAGCAAGTCGCGCGGGCGGACGGTCACGCTCAAGGTGAAGTTCACCGATTTCCAGAATATGACCCGCTCGAAATCGGTGCCGCACTGGGTCGAAACGCGCGAGGAGTTCGCCGGGCTGGCCCGCGCCCTCCTCGACGAAGCGTTGCCGCTTCCCATGCCGATCCGGTTGATGGGGCTGACCCTCTCCAACCTCGATCGCGGCGATACGAAGGACGAGCCGGCCAAGGACGAGGCGCAGCTCTCGCTCCTCTAGCTTCGAACGCCCCGTTTGCGCCAAGCCGCGATCCGCCTGCGCGTGACTTCACCCAGCGGCTTGGGCAGCGAATGCGAGGGGAAGAACCGCGCATCGATCACTTCGCGGCGGTCGGGACGCGGAGCCGCTTGGCAGGTCGCTGCGAACAAGTGCGCGGTGTGGGGTGAACCGGAAAGCTGCTCTTCGAGACGGCCCAGCGGCTCAAGCCACGCAAGTTCGATCCCCACCTCTTCGCGCACTTCGCGCCTCGCGCAATCCTCCGGGTCTTCACCCCGCTTGAGGCCGCCGCTCGGCAGCATCCAGACCTTCGGGCCATAGGAATGGCGCAGGAGCAGGAGGTCGCCTTCGACATTGGTGACGATGACGCTCACCCCCTCGATCGGGGTTCCGCGCCAGATGCGCCAGCGATGGCGGAGGCGATGCGCAAGCGGCAGAAGCGCACGGTGGATTGGTGCCGGAAGAGCCTTCTCGATCAGGTGAAGCATGTCACCGACTGCCGCGCCGCGCCGAGCAGGCGGGCAATCGGAAGGTCATGCTCACCCGCGGCACCGGCCTCGAAAACGGCGCGCTTGTCATCGCCGCGGATCACGAACATCAGCGCGCGCGCATCGAGAAGCGCCGGGATTGTGAGGGTTATCCGGTCGAAAGGCGCCTCAGGTGGGAGCGGGTCGGGCGTCAGCCGTCGCATCGGCATCGGATCGTCGATCTGCGGGTCGGTGTTGGGGAACAGCGAGGCAATGTGCCCATCCCCTCCCATACCGAGCCAGCACAGCGCGAAATGCGGCGGATTGCCCGCCCCTTCGAGCGATACGACGCGCGCGCCTACGGGCTCGAAAAGTGCCCTGATCTTGCCGGTGTTAGAGGCGGGGTGATCCTCGGGCACGACGCGATCGTCACCGGGCCAAACCACCAACCGAGCGAAGTCGAGATCGTGTTTGACCAGTTCTTCGAAGATCGGAAACGGAGTCGATCCGCCCGGCACCGATATGGCCACGTCGCCATCCGTTTCCGCAAGCGCGGACGCGAGACGATCCGCGATCCACTGTGCGATGCCCTGTGCGCTCTCGTCTTCGATGAATTCGATGTCAGTCATGATTTGCCCCGCATAGCAAAAGGGCCGCTCCCTGCTAGCGGAAACGGCCCTTTCGGAATTGTTTGTGCGGCCTAGCCGAGCGTCGAGTTCAGGAACCAGGCGCGTTCTTCGGCCATGTCGGTCCAGTCGTCGATCAGGCCATCGGTGGCATTGTCGCCCGCTGCTTCAGCGGTTTCCTTCATCGCCTTCAGCCGTTCGACCATACGCTGATTATCGTCGCGCAGCTCGCGGATCATATCTTCGGCCGAAAGGGTGGCGCTGTCCTGATCCTTCACCTGCGTGTGTTCGGCGATCATACCGAGCGAGGTGATGGTGTCGCCGCCAAGCTTGCGCGCACGCTCACCGATCACGTCGATCTGGTCGCGGATTTCGATCGCCTGCTCGTCGAACAGCAGGTGCAGGTCGCGGAAACGCGGGCCCTTCACGTGCCAGTGAAAGTTCTTCGTCTTCACGTAGAGTGCGAAGTGATCGGCCAGCAGAGCGTTGATCTCGGCGACCATCTGAGTGCGGGCATTGTTGTTCGGGTCGAGCATGAATTTCCTCGTTGAATTGGTGTTGGTTCACTCAATCAACGGGCCAAGCCGACTTAGGTTTCGCTCTAAAGGTAAATCGTTGTAATCGGCCTAGTCGATCACAGGAATGTGTAACGAGCGTTCAATCCGATTACCAACGCCGCAAGAAACAAACACGCGGCAAGCACCATGCGGATCGCGCGCAAGGGGAAGCGCTGGAGTTTCGTCAGCCCTATCCACCAGCCCAGTCCGACCGCGCCGCCCCCTCCAATCGCGCCGCCGATCAACGCGAATGTCGGGAACACCGCGGCGGCGGCAAAGGCGAAGATGACGAAGCGCGCCGCATCCATCACTTGCCGCACGAACAGGACCGCGCCGATGGCGACATAGGAGCGCGTGGGCTCGTCCATCGGCTTGATCTTCACCCGCATCACAAGCTCGATCGCTGCAAAGCCGAGCGCAAAGGCGACCAGCATATCGGCGGCGCGTTGGGGCAGTAGCGCAGCGATACTCGCGCCCGCATAGGCCATCGCCGCTGCGCTCAGCACCGCGCAGAACGCGCCCGTCGCCAGCAGAGGGACCGAGCGCTCAAGTTCTTCAGCAAACTGCGCCACGATCAATTGCTCGCGCCCGCCAAAGGCGATGGCGAAGGTCAACACCAGGCAGGCCATAAAAGCTTCCATGCTCCCGCCCCTAGCATGCCGCGCTCGCGAGGCCATCAGCGACGCGTTTCTCTCCCACAATTAGGAGAGGTGGCGGACGGGCGAAATCCGGCCTAGGCATTGCGAGACAAGGGAATTGGAGAGGAACAGATGAAGCTTGAACAGGGAATGGCCGCGGTGGTGACCGGCGGCGCGTCGGGTCTTGGGCGGGCCAGCGCAGCGGCGCTCGCCGAACAGGGGCTGAAGGTCGCGATCTTCGACATCAATGACGAAGACGGCGAAGCCCACGCAAAGGCCATCGGCGGCACTTTCCACCATGTCGACATCATGGACGAGGACAGCGTCGAAGCCGGCTTTGCCGCCGCTCGCGAAGCCAATGGGCAGGAGCGTGCGACGGTCCACTGCGCGATGGCCTCACGCCGAGGCAAGACGCTTGGCTGGGACAAGGAAAAGGGCGGCTACAAACGCCTTTCCACCGAGGACTATGAATTCGGCGCCAAGGGCGTGCTCGTTGCCAGTTACCGGGTCGCGAGCATGTCTGCGCTTGGCATGGCGAACGGCGAGCCGGTCAACGATGACGGCGAGCGCGGTTCGATCACGCTCACCGCCAGCGTCGCGGCGCAGGACGGTCAGATCGGGCAGGTGATCTATGGCAGCTGCAAGTCAGGAGTGAACGGGCTGGTGCTGCCGATGGCGCGCGACCTGATGGACCTTGGCATCAGGGTCAATTCGGTCATGCCAGGCATCTTCGCGACCCCGCTCATGCTCGGCATGAAGGACCGCAACCCGCAGATGTGGGACCAGCTAAACGCCTCGGTCCCCTTCCCCAAGCGTCTTGGCGAACCTGAAGAGTTCGCCTCGCTGATCTGCGAGATTGCGCGCAATTCCTACATCAACGGCCACCAGTTCCGTTTGGACGGCGCCATTCGGATGCCGCCCAAATGAGCCTGCCCAAATACGGGAAAAGCTGGGAGGCTATCCGCGAGGAGCTGACTGCGCGCGGCGCCAATGATGCCAAGTGGCGCGACGGGAAGACCGCGGTCTACGTCTTCAATGCGGGCGAGGATATCGCCGAAGTCCAGCACGAAGCCTACACCGCCTACATGTCCGAAAACGGGCTAGGCCCCCTCGCCTTCCCTTCGCTCGCGGCGATGGAGGCTGAGGTGATTGGTATGGCGCTGTCGATCTTGCACGGACCCGAAGGCGCGACCGGTTCGATGACTTCGGGGGGGACCGACAGCATCACGATGGCGGTCAAGACCGCGCGCGATCATGCTCGCGCGACCAAGGGGCTCAAGGGACCGGCCAATATCGTGCTCCCCCAATCCGCGCACCCCGCCTTCGACAAGGCCGCGCACCTGATGGATATCGAGGTCCGCCGGATCGCGCTCAAGACCGATGGCAGCTACGAGGCCGACCCTCAGGCCATGGGCGAGGCGTGCGATGGCTCGACGATCATGATGGTGGGATCGGCACCCAATTTCCCGCACGGGATCATCGATCCGATCGCAGAGCTTGGCGAGGTCGCGGAAGACAAGGGCGTGTGGCTCCACACCGATGCCTGCGTCGGCGGCTATTTCGCTCCGTTTGCGCGGATGAACGGAGTGAAAGTGCCGCCCTTCGACTTCGAAGTGCCCGGCGTCATGTCGATAAGCGCGGACCTTCACAAATACGGCTATTGCGCGAAGGGCGCCTCGACCGTGCTGTTCCGCTCAAAAGAACTTTACGAGCACATGCCGTTCGAGACCAAGGACTGGAACGCGCTCCGATGAAAACCCCGACGCTCGCGGGCACGCGTCCCGGCGGCGCGATCTCTGCGGCATGGGCGGTGATGAACGTGCTGGGCGAATATGGCTACCGCGAGAAACAGGGCCTCGTGTGCGCTACCCGCGAACGGGTAGAGGCAGGGGTCAAAGCGCTCGGCTTCGAGGTGCTCGGCAACCCGGTGCTTGGCCTCATCGCGTTCAGGCACCCCGAGCATGACAGTTTCGCGCTCTATTCCGAGATGTATCGTAAGGGCTGGTTCACCTCGATCACGATCGACCCGCCAAGCCTTCACCTGATGCTGTCACCCAAACATGCCGAGATGATCGACACCTACCTTTCCGACCTCGCCGCCAGCGTGGAAACCGTGCGCGCGGGCAAAGAAGGCGCTAAGGTCGAGGCGAGATACAACTGATGAGCGCAACCGACCAACCGATCCTCGCCGCCACCGCTCAGATAGAGCGCGCGCTTGCCGACAAGCACCTGCGCCCCTCGATCGCGGGCTTCTTCGACGAGGCGACCAACACCGTTTCCTACGTCATCCACGACCCGCAAACGCACGCCGCGGCTGTTGTGGATTCGGTGCTGGATTACGAAGCCGCCTCGGGGCGCACCTCCTATGGTTCGGCGGACCGGATCGTCGAATATGCCAAAACCAATGCGCTCCGGATCGAATGGCTGATCGAAACGCATGCGCACGCCGATCACCTCTCCGCCGCGCCCTATTTGCAGGAAAAGCTCGGCGGAAAGCTTGCGATCGGCGAGGAGATCATCCGCGTGCAGGACGTGTTCGGAAAGCTCTTCAACGCAGGCAGCGACTTTGAGCGCGACGGGTCGCAATTCGATCACCTTTTCACCGATGGCGAGACATTCTCGCTCGGCGAAATCGAGGTCAGTGTGCTCCACGTCCCCGGTCACACGCCCGCCGACATGGCCTTCATCTTCGGCGATGCGGCCTTTATCGGCGATACGATGTTCATGCCCGATTTCGGCACTGCGCGCGCGGACTTTCCCGGGGGCGATGCGCGCCAGCTTTTCCGCTCGATCCGCCGCCTGTTGACGTTGCCAGCGCAGACCCGGCTCTTCCTGTGCCATGACTACATGGCACCGGGTCGCGAGGACTATGCGTGGGAGACGACGGTGGGCCAACAGCGTTCTGAGAACGTCCATGTTCGCGATGGCGTGTCCGAGGATGAATTCGTCGAGCTGCGCACGTCGCGCGATGCCAAGCTCGACATGCCGACGCTCATCCTGCCGTCGGTGCAGGTCAACATACGCGGCGGCCACCTACCCGAACCAGAGGAGAATGGCGTGAGCTACATCAAAATCCCGGTGAACGCGGTATGATGATCCCCGGATATCCCGACGCAGCGCCGCTCGCAGGGCTTGCAGGCGGAGTGCTGATCGGCCTTGCCGCGGCGCTAATGCTGCTGGGTGCAGGACGCATCACCGGCGTTTCCGGCATCGCCGCGCGGGCCGTTGGCCTCTCCGACAGCTCAACGCCGCGCTTCTCAAGCTGGGCCTTCGTGCTCGGCCTGCCGGTCGGCGCGCTCATCGTGGTGATTGCGAGCGGCGGGCTGGAAGCGAGCTTCGCCTCGCCACTCGTGCTCGCGATTGCGGGAGTGGTGGTCGGGTTCGGCACGCGGATCGGGAGCGGCTGCACCAGCGGGCACGGCGTTTGCGGGATGAGCCGCCTGTCGGCCCGCTCGATCGTCGCAACGCTCACCTTCATGGCTACCGGCTTTGCGACCGTCGCGATCATGAACGCACTTGGCTTGGAGGTGCTGCCATGATGGCGCGCTCGATCATTCCGGCGATTTCGGGCATCGCGTTCGGCGCGGGCCTCGCCATCGGCGGGATGACCGACCCGGCGCGGGTGCGCGGCTTTCTCGACCTGTTTGGCGAGTGGGATCCGACGCTGGCCTTTGTCATGGGCGGCGCGGTGATCGTGATGGGGATCGCCTGGGCCATCCAGCGCCGGATGGGTTCGCCGCTCTATGCGAGCAGCTTTTCGCTCCCGACCGCCAGCGACCTCACGCCCCGTCTCATCGGCGGATCGGCTCTGTTCGGGATTGGCTGGGGAATCGCCGGCCTGTGCCCCGGTCCCGGCATAGCCGCGCTCGTGATCGAGCCGATTTCGGCGGCGATCTTCGTGGTCGCAATGATAGCGGGAATGGGGTTGGCGAAGCTCGCGAGCTAGGTCTTCGAAGAGTCTCTGGAGCGGGTGAAGGGAATCGAACCCTCGTCTTAAGCTTGGGAAGCTCCTGCTCTACCATTGAGCTACACCCGCTCGCCAAGAGCGTGCCGTTTGTCGCTCTTGCCAGGCTTCGTCAATCGGAAATTCGGCGGGATCGGCTACGGCCTGCTCAAATTGAACGGTTGCAATCAAGGACCAAACCGGGCGAAGCGAACGTCAACTACGAATCAAGCGGGAGAGCTGAGCCAAATGTCCGATTACGAAACCATCACCATCGAGCGTGTGGGCAACACCGAGAAGGTCACGCTCAACCGGCCCGAACGCCTTAATGCCTGCCCGCCGCAGATGGCGGACGAGCTGTTCGCTGCGGTCCGCGACCTCGGCGATGCACGCTCTTTGCTTATCAGCGGCAATGGCCGCGCGTTTTGCTCGGGCGCCGATCTGGCCGCGCGCGGATCCTCCTCGGTCAAGGGCGGCGATGCGTCCTATTCGGCGCTCCAGCAGCACTACAACCCGATGATCATGGCGCTGTGGAACTGCCCCGTGCCGGTGATCAGCGCGGTGCGCGGACCGGCGGCCGGCGTGGGTTGCTCGATCGCGCTCGCGGCCGACTTCGTGATTGCGGGGAAGAGCGGGTATTTCCTGCAAGCATTCGTCAATATCGGCCTCGTCCCCGATGGCGGTTCGAGCTGGATGCTCCCGCGCCTCACCGGTCTTGCTCAGGCGACCCGGATGATGATGCTGGGCGACCGCATCCATGCAGAGGAAGCAGAGCGCATCGGCCTTATCTACAAGTGCGTCGAGGACGAAGCGCTGGATGATGAAGCAAACACACTCGCTGAACGGCTCGCAAACGGGCCGACTGTTGCGCTCTCGCGGATGAAATCGAACCTGCGCAACGGGCTGTCGTCCGACCTGAACACCGCGCTTCAGCTCGAGGCAGAAGGTCAGCGGATTGCTGGCTGGACCGAGGACGCGGGCGAAGGCGGCAAGGCTTTCCTCGAAAAGCGCAAGGCCGAGTTCAAGGGCCGCTAGGGCCGCGCAGACCTGGCGATCTCGACTGCCTCACGCGCCAAGTGCGTGATCGCGGCATAGTCGCCGCTCGCCACCGCGTCACCGGGCGTCAACCAGCTGCCGCCGCAGGCGATGACGCTCGGCAGAGCGAGGAAATCTGCAAGGTTTGAAGGCGAGACGCCGCCCGTTGGCATGAAGCGCATCTCGCGGAACACGCTTGAAAATGCCTTGAGCATCGGCACGCCGCCCGCGAGGCTCGCCGGGAAGAACTTTACTTCGCGAAGGCCCATGGCATAGGCGCGTTGGACTTCGCCTGCGGTCATGGTGCCGGGGAAGAAAGGCACGCCTTGATCGAGGCAATAGAGCGCGATTTCGTCTACGAGACCGGGGGAGACGATGAACTCGGCCCCGCTCGCAACAACCGCCTTCGCCTGATCGAGTGTCAGGACGGTGCCGGCTCCGATCACCATGCCTTCGGTCTCGGCTAGGATCGCTTCCATGCCCTTCAACGCATTGTCGCTGCGAAGGACCACTTCGATCACCGTAAGACCGCCCTCGCCCAGCGCATTGGCAGTGGCCACCGCGCGCGCAGGATCGTCCTCGCCGATCAGCGGGACGACAGGTGCATTGGCGAGGCGTTGGGAAAGATCGGTGCTCACGCAATTCTCCTAAAGATGTCGATGCGAGCGGTAAGGAGAAATTGCGCAGCTCGCAATGCCCGCATTCGCGCGCCTGCCCTATCTGCTTTGCCCCTTGCCAGCCGCGCGCCGTAGCGTCATTTGGGGCGCAATATATCAGGAGACATCCCCTCATGCGTCAGGTTGACCATTTCATCGTCGGCGACAGTCCGGCAGCCACCCGCAAGCACCAGGTCTGGAACCCGTCGACCGGCGAAGTGCAGGCAGAAGTCGCGCTTGGCGATGCAGCACTGCTTGCGCGCGCCGTCGAAACCGCCAAGCAAGTCCAGCCCGGTTGGGCCGCGACCAACCCGCAGAAGCGCGCCCGCGTCATGTTCCGCTTCAAAGAGCTGATCGAGGCAAACATGCAGAGCCTCGCCGAACTGCTTGCGAGCGAGCACGGCAAGGTCGTCGACGATGCCAAGGGCGATGTTCAGCGCGGGCTCGAGGTGATCGAGTATGCGTGCGGCATCCCGCAGGTGCTGAAGGGCGAATACACGCAAGGCGCAGGCCCTGGCATCGACGTCTATTCGATGCGCCAGCCGCTTGGCATCGGGGCGGGCATCACCCCGTTCAACTTCCCAGCGATGATCCCGATGTGGATGTTCGGCATGGCCTGCGCGGCGGGCAACGCCTTCATCCTGAAGCCCTCCGAACGCGATCCGAGCGTTCCGGTGCGGCTCGCCGAACTGTTCGTTGAAGCGGGAGCACCCGAAGGACTGTTGCAGGTCGTTCACGGTGACAAGGAAATGGTCGACGCGATCCTCGACCACCCCGATATCCCTGCGATCAGCTTCGTCGGTTCGTCCGACATTGCGCACTACATTTATCATCGCGGTGCAGAGAACGGGAAGCGCGTGCAGGCATTCGGTGGCGCGAAGAACCACGGCATCGTCATGCCCGACGCCGATCTCGATCAAGTGGTCAACGACCTTGCCGGCGCCGCATTCGGCTCGGCTGGCGAGCGCTGCATGGCGCTGCCCGTGGTCGTCCCGGTGGGCGAGGACACCGCCGAGCGCCTCAAGGAAAAGCTCATCCCTGCGATCAATGCCCTGCGCGTCGGCGTCTCGACCGATCCTGACGCGCACTATGGCCCCGTCGTCACGCCCGAGCACAAGGCGCGGATCGAGCAGTGGATCACCACCGCAGAGGAAGAAGGCGGTGAGATCGTGATCGACGGACGCGGATTCAGCCTGCAGGGTCATGAGAAAGGCTTTTTCGTTGGCCCGACGCTGATTGACCGCGTGACCCCTCAGATGAAGTCCTATCAGGAAGAGATCTTCGGCCCCGTGCTTCAGATCGTGCGCGCAAACGACTTTGAGGATGCGGTTCGCCTGCCGTCCGAGCATCAGTATGGCAATGGCGTAGCGATCTTCACCCGCAACGGCCACGCCGCGCGCGAATTCGCCAGCCGCGTGAATGTCGGCATGGTGGGCGTCAACGTGCCGATCCCCGTGCCGGTTTCCTACCACTCCTTCGGCGGCTGGAAGCGTTCGGGTTTTGGCGACATCGACCAGTACGGGACCGAGGGTCTGGCTTTCTGGACCAAGAAGAAGAAGATTACCCAGCGCTGGCCCGATGGCGGCGGGGACGGCTCGAACGCTTTTGTCATCCCGACCATGGGGTGAGACAGATGCGCGTCGCCTTCCCCGTGATCACCGCTCTCGCCCTCGCAGCTTGCGGAGACAACCCCGATACGGCCTCGCCGGACGATGAATTCCGTGCAGAGGCTCCCATGCCGGTCGAGCCTGATGGCGGGATCGGCGATGGTGCGGGGCCTCCGGGCGAGGCGCAGGCCGCGCTCACGAACCGTATCCCCCCGCGCTTCCACGGTGTGTGGGATTATGTCGAGGGGAGCTGCGATCCGGCTTCGGACATGCGCATGGAAATCAGCGGGACCGAGATCCTGTTCTACGAATCCATCGGCATAGTCACCGGCGTCGAAGCCGAAGGTGATGGCGTGATCGTCAACCTCGCCATGGAAGGCGAAGGCGAGAACTGGGAGCAAGACACGCGCTTCGTGCTCGTCGGCGAAGGTGCGGGACAGCGACTTGAGACCTCCGATGCCGAAGGTCCGCACACGAAGGACGACTATCCGCACAAGAGGTGCCCAACATGAGGTTGCTCATACTTTCCGCCGCTGCCCTCACGCTTGCAGGATGCGCAACCGTCAGTTCGGCACCTGTCGAGGAACCCACAGCGGAGGCACCGGCAGGCGCCTGCGACGCCACGCCCGTGCAGGTCCATCTCGGTAAACGTGTGAGCACCGATCTCGGCGGGCAGATCCTCGCTCAATCCGGCGCGAGGACGCTCCGCTGGGGTCCGCCGGACAGCGCGTGGACCATGGATTATCGCGAAGACCGCGTGAACGTACGCTACGACCGCGACATGGTCATCACCGCGATCACTTGCGGGTAATGACGCGCCAGCGCACCACTTCCGGCTCTCCCTACGAAGCGCAGTTCGGCTTTTGCCGCGCGGTGCGAGAGGGCAATCGCATCATCGTCGCCGGAACTGGCCCGATCGAGGCCGATGGCTCGTGCAAGCCCGACGCCGCCGGACAAGCCGAGCGGTGCTGCGCGCTGATCGTCGCGGCGATCGAAGACCTTGGCGGCTCTGCTCGCGATGTCGTACGCACCCGTATGCTGCTAACCGATCCGGCCGATCAAGATGCGGTCGGCGAAGTCCACGCCCGCTGGTTCGGCGAGGCGAAACCCGCCGCGACCATGGCGGGCGTCGCGTGGCTGTGCGATCCGGCATGGAAGGTCGAGATCGAAGCCGAAGCGCTGCTCAGTCCGCAAGACTGAGCGGCAAGGCCGTTCCCGTGACCGAATAGGGCGTGCGCCAGCCTGCTCGCTTGCCGCCACCGATGATCCAGACCGTGCTGCCGATCTGCGCCACAGCAAATCCATGGCGGGGTGCGGGCATGTCGGCTTCCTCGCGCCAGCCGTCTTGCGGGTTGTTTGGATCGATCGATACGTGCCTCACGAACACCTCAGCGGTGTCGAGGTCCTCACCGCCAAAGACGTGCAGGCGCCCATCATGGAAGGCTGCACCATGGCCCCCAAGCGGGAACGGCGCATCGGGCAAGGTGGCCCATTTGTCCTCGGCAAAGTCGTAGACCTCGACCACGCGCGAATGCCAGCCGAGCGACGCGCTTCTGCCGCCTGTCACAATCAGTTTGCCATCGGTAAGCGCGATTGCGTGCGAATGTCGCGGCGTTGGCATTGGAGAGTGCTCTTCCCACTCGCCGCTCGCCAAATCGTAGCGCCATAGGCTCGCCAGCGTCGTCCCCGCGCTCTCGCCTCCAATCAACCACAGAACGCCCTCACGGAACACCATGGCATGCTGGCCGAGCGGTTGCGGTAGCTTCGCGATCTCGCGCCAACCCTCACCCGGAGAGGCTAGATCGAGCGCGAAGAGCGCACCGTCCACGTCCTGATTGAACGGAAGGCTCGTATATCCGCCTGAGGCAAAGACCCGGCCATCGCCCGCGGCAAGCGCGACGTGGTGCAGCGCGCGCGGCAGATCGGGGCACTCTGCAAAGCTTCGTTCGAGGGAATCGAACACGGCGCAGCTATCGAGCGTCCGGAAGAACCCGATCCCGCCCGCGACATAAATTTTGCCATCAAGCTCAGCGGCGTGAATCTCCGAGCGCGGATCGGCCATCCCGTCATCCTCGCGCAAGACGAACGGGCCGAGAATCCATGCTGAAATCAAGGCGATGATCAGTACGACCAGAGCGAGGGCAAACTTACGCATCATCCTCTCCTCAAACCTGAGCTTGCGCGCGGTTCAGCCGCCGTTCGGCCAGTTCTACCAGCTGCCCCAACCGCGTCATCGCTTCCATCTCCGACGCTGAGACGATCACTTGGTGCGAGCCATCGGCACGACATAACAGGATTACGGGCAGGCGTTCGGTCAAATCGGAGAATTTCTCGCGATAATTGTCGACATGCAGCTCCACCACTTGATGCGGTTGGCGCTCCAGAAAATCACGCCATTCGCGGTGCATGGTGAAGAACCCGAATGCCAGCGCGCACAGCGCGCACGGATAGGTCGAGGGGTTGAACGTCTTCCAGAAGCTGTCGCGCATGGCGTAGAGCAGCCCGCCGGGCGCGTTGTAGATCATCACCATCTGGCTGTTCGGCTCGCTCATACCCACCTATTTGCACGAATAGTGGCTTGGGTCACTCGTGCGCGCACCCTCTTCCCTACGCCGCCGCGAAGGGCTAAGCGGCCCCACATGACAGGACAATTTGCACTGACCGAAGACCAGCTCGCGATCCAGGAGATGGCGCAGCGCTTCACCGCCGACAACATCACCCCTCACGCCGCCGAGTGGGACGAGAAACATCACTTTCCCAGGGACGTGATCCAGCAAACCGGCGAGCTCGGTTTCGGCGCGATCTACGTCTCTGAGGAATCGGGTGGGATTGCGCTGGGCCGACTTGAAGCGGCGCTGATCATGGAAGCGATGGCCTATGGCTGCCCCGCGACCAGCGCCTATATCTCGATTCATAACATGGCCGCATGGATGATCGATCGTTTCGGCGGCGACACCGTGAAGGAGAAATTCCTTCCCGGTCTCGTGACGCTTGAGAAGATCGCGAGCTATGCGCTGACTGAACCGGGCTCGGGATCGGACGCAGCCGGGCTCAAGACAACCGCGAAGAAGGACGGCGATCACTACGTCCTCAACGGCACCAAGCAATTCATCAGCGGAAGCGGGTTCAACGACGTTTACGTCACCATGGTCCGCACCGGCGAGCACAAGACCAAGGGCATTTCATGCCTCGTAGTCGAGAAGGACACGCCGGGCCTGTCCTTCGGCAAGCCGGAAAAGAAGCTGGGGTGGAACGCCAGTCCGACCGCGCAGCTCATTTTCGAAGATGCGCGCGTGCCGGTGGAGAACCTCGTCGGCGCAGAAGGCGACGGGTTCCGTTTCGCTATGATGGGCCTCGATGGCGGGCGCCTCAATATCGGCGCTTGTTCGCTGGGCGGTGCGCAACGGTGCCTCGACGAGGCGGTGGCCTACACCAAGGAACGCAAGCAGTTCGATACACCCGTCGCCGATTTCCAGAACACCCAGTTCATGCTCGCCGACATGGCTACCGAGCTGGAGGCGGCGCGTGCGCTCCTCTATCTCGCAGCGGCCAAAGTCACCGACAATGCGCCCGACAAGAGCAAGTTTTCCGCGATGGCAAAGCGCCTCGCAACCGACAGCGGCTCCAACGTCGTCAACAACGCGCTGCAGCTGTTCGGCGGCTACGGCTATCTCAAGGAATACCCGATCGAACGCTATTGGCGCGACTTGCGTGTGCATTCGATCTTGGAAGGCACCAACCAGGTCATGCGCATGATCGTGGGCCGTGACCTTCTGCGCCAGTAAGGACTGACTTTTCGATGACCGACGACGTGCTCATCCGCACAAATGGCCCCATCGGCCACATCACCTTGAACCGCCCCAAGGCGCTCCACGCACTAACGCTCGACATGTGTCACGCGATGAGCGCTGCGCTCACGAAATGGGCCGACGACGACGCAATCGAAGCGGTGATCATCGACCATATCGAGGGCACGCGCGGCTTTTGCGCGGGCGGCGACATCGCCTTCCTGCGCAATTCGGCGCTGAACGATAACGGCATTTCGGGCCGTAAGTTCTTCCACGACGAATATCAGCTCAATCACCAGCTGTTCACCTATGAAAAGCCGATCGTGGCCTTCATGGACGGCGTGACGATGGGCGGCGGGGTCGGCATCGCCATGCCCGCCAAGTTCCGGGTTGCGACCGAAAACACCCGTTTCGCCATGCCCGAAACCGGGATCGGCCTGTTCCCCGATGTCGGCGGCGGCTGGTATCTTTCGCGGCTCGGCGGACGGCTGGGCCAGTTCCTCGCGCTCACCGGCGCGCGCCTTGACGGGGCGGAATGCCTGTGGGCCGGGATCGCGACACACTATGTGCCGAGCGATATGCTCGATGAGATCAAGGCTCGCATCGTGGAGAGGCCGGGGCGCATCTCGGGCATCCTGTCCGAACCCGTCGGCACCCCTCCCGAAGCGCGGATCGAAGGTAACGCGGTCAAGATCGCCAAGCACTTTGCATCCGACCGGTACGAAGACATCCTCGCCAGCCTCGAGGGCGCGATCGGAGAAGGCGATGACTGGGCGGTCAAGGAACGCGACACGCTCGGAACCAAGAGCCCGCAGACCTGCAAGGTGGCGCTGCGCCAGCTCGCGATCTCCAAGGACCTGCAGACTTTCGCCGACAACATGGTCATGGAATACCGCATCGCCAGCCGCGTGCTGACCCGCCCCGACTTTGCCGAGGGCGTGCGCGCTGTGATCGTCGACAAGACCGGCGATCCCAAATGGGACCCGCCCACCCCCGAAGACGTGAGCAAGGAACTGATCGACAACATCTTCGCCCCGCTCCCGGACGATGAAGAATGGAAACCGCTATGACTTTCGAGACCATCACCGTTGAGAAGAACGCACAGGGCACCAACGGCGTCACCCTGCTGACGCTCAACCGCCCCAAGGCGTTGAATGCGCTCAATTCGAAGGTGCTCGAGGAGCTGATCGACGCTTTCGCCGACTACCAGGCCGATGACAGCCAGCTTTGCGCGGTGCTGACCGGTTCGGGCGACAAGGCATTCGCGGCCGGTGCGGACATCAAGGAGATGAGCGAGAAGGCCGCGGCCGAATTTTATCTCGACGATTTCTTCGCGCCCTGGACCTCCGAGATCGTCAAGAAGACCCGTAAGCCGTGGATCGCCGCTGTGAACGGGTTTGCGCTGGGCGGTGGGTGCGAGCTTGCCATGATGGCGGACTTCATCATCGCATCGGAAAACGCTAAGTTCGGTCAGCCCGAGATCAAGCTCGGCGTCGCGCCCGGCATGGGCGGCTCGCAGCGTCTCACCCGCGCCATCGGCAAGTCGAAGTCGATGGAAATGTGCCTTACCGGCCGGATGATGGGTGCCGAGGAAGCCGAACGTTCGAACCTAATCGTGCGTGTTGTGCCGCAGGCCGACCTCATCGCCGAGGTGCTCAAGACCGCCGCCACCATCGCCTCGATGCCGCCCATGGCGACCATCGCGAACAAGGAAATGGTCAACTCGGCCTTCGAAATGACGCTCGACCAGGGCCTCATCGTCGAACGCCGCATCTTCCAGATCCTCACGGCGAGCGAAGACAAGGCCGAAGGCATGGCCGCCTTCATCGAGAAGCGCGAAGGCCAGTGGAAGGGGAGGTGATGCCCCCATTCGCTTACCCTTTGATCGGTTTCGTCGCTGGCATGATTGGCGGGTGGTTTTGGCAGAACATTAAGCCCGGGCTTATCGCAGCTTTTTTGATTACGCTCTCTGCCGGTTCGATTTCCATTGCGCTGAATGGCGCTGATGGTTTGGACTACTTCATTGTAAGCCTGAGCGTTTTTGTAGCGATGCTAACGTCATTCTTTGGGAGCGTGGCAGGAGTTAGAATCAAGGATTCTCTCGAGAGGAACTCAAAATGAAAATCGCATTCATCGGCCTCGGCAATATGGGCGGCGGGATGGCTGCCAACCTAGTGAATGCGGGCCATGACGTGCGCGCCTTCGATCTGTCGCAAGACGCGCTGGCAGCAGCGAAAGAAGCCGGATGCGACACGTTCGGCTCGGCGCGCGCGGCGTGCGAGGAGGCCGAGGCGGTTGTCTCGATGCTGCCGAATGGCGCGATCGTTCGCGATGTCTATCGCTCCGATGTCATCGGTCAGGCCCCCAAGGGCGCAGTGCTGCTCGACTGCTCGACGATTGATGTTGCCACTGCGCGCGACGTGATCGAGCTGGCTGGAGAGGCAGGCTACGATATGGTCGACGCGCCGGTCTCCGGCGGGATCGCGGCTGCTAATGGCGGCACGCTCACCTTCATGGTCGGCGGGACCGAAGGCGCTTTCAAGCGCGCCGAACCGATCCTTGCCGCGATGGGCAAGGCGGTGATCCACGCAGGCGACGCGGGCAATGGTCAGGCGGCCAAGATCTGCAACAACATGCTGCTTGCGATCCACATGATCGGCACCAGCGAGGCCTTCGCCATGGCCGAGAAGCTGGGGCTCGACGCGCAGACTTTCTACGATATTTCAAGTGTTTCGAGCGGTCAAAACTGGTCGATGACGAGCTATTGCCCGGTCCCCGGCGTCGGCCCGCAGAGCCCTTCGGACAATGACTATCAGGGCGGATTTGCAGCCGCGTTGATGCTGAAAGACCTCAAGCTGGCGATGGAAGCGGCCGATACGGCGGGCGCTTCGACCCCGCTGGGCAAACATGCGCAGGAAATCTACGAGGCGTTTGCGCAAGAGAACGGCTCGCTCGATTTCTCGGGTATCATCAGGACGCTTTGATCTCCTCGATCACCCGCTGAAGCCACTCGCGCGGCGCTTTTCTGCGCCCTACATCGGCGACGAATTCCTGTCCGCGTGCAACGCTCCTGAGCCTGCGCTGACCGTCTTTGGCGCGGAGCCACCTGTCTGCGCGGTCGTGATAGGATAGCCCACCCCGCTTCAGCCAGTCGGGCCGTTTCCAGAAGCTCGGCGGACCTCCGGGTACGGTCAGCCGCAAGGCCTCGCTCGCTCGCGAGGCCACTTCGCCCGGCCCGCGCCAGATGCAATCATTGGCGCTGTGCATCGCCAGCGCGTGGGGGTGCGCGATGTCGACCAACTCGCGCGGGGTTCCATCGCGTAAGCCGATCACCTCCTCGACCTCGAGATAGCCGAAAATGCGGTGATGCGGCTCGCCGGTTTCTTCCTCGGCAAACAGTCCGAAGAACACGAAGACATCGCCGATGCCCACACCCTGCCCTTCGAGGTGTGTCTGTGCCGCCGAGTGCTGTCCGAAGACGCAAGTGCCATCTGCGCGAAACATCGGATCGTGATGGCACAGATCCTCAGCGCAAAGCTTCCCACGGCTTGCCTTGGCCGCATGTTCACCCAGTCCCAACGAGCCATAGGTGGTTGCGCTCGCTGTGCCTCCAGGGATCGGGAGGCTAACCGGGCGCCCGTCGACAATCGGCGAGGGGCCTCCCCCGGCGCTTGAATCGAAGCCCTTGCGAGAAAAGACGATCTTCATGCCCGTCCGTCTCTGAACCGTGACCAAAGCCCGCACAAGACCGTCTTTTCATTGCTTTGCGCGGGCGTCGAAATGGGGCTAAGGGAAGCGCCATGACAACCGATACCAAAGTCACCGCGCTCATCATGGCTGGCAAGCGTTCGGGCGTGCTCGATCCGCTCGCCGAGCGTGCAAATGTCGCGCAGAAATGCGTCGTACCGGTCGCCGGCGTTCCCATGGTCGAACGCGTCGCGAAACAGGTCGCCGCGTGCGACAGAGTCGGACCAATTCGCATCGTCGCACACGAACCGGACGAGATCGCTGCGCTGCCGACCATAGCTGCCCTGATCGAGGAAGGACGGCTGACTTTCGCCGAAGGCAAGTTCAACCTCGTCGACAGCGTGCTTTCAGGCGCTGAAGGGGCGGAGTTCCCGATCCTCATCACCACCGCCGACAACTGCCTTGTCACGCCGGAAGGCTACGCCGAGTTCATCGACAAATGCATCGCCGCAGAGGCAGGCGGCGCGGCGGCGCTCGCTCGCAAGGAGGACGTCATCGCCGCCGACCCGCAGGGACAAAAGAGGTTCTACCAGTTCAAGGATGGCGGATTTTCCAACTGCAACATGTACTGGATCGGGGGCGAGCATGCGCTTTCCGCCGCCGAGATCATGCGCGGCGGCGGGCAGTTCGTGAAATTCCCGAGCCGCATCATCAAGGCGTTTGGCCTAGTTAATCTGCTGCGCTTCCGCCTCGGCAATGGTTCGAAGGAGAAGCTGTTCGAACAGGTCAGCAAAAGGTTCGGCTTCAAGCTGGCGCCAATCGAGGTGTCTGACGGGCATTACGCCATCGATGTCGACGACTTCCGCACCTTCGAAGTGACCGAGAAGATCCTCAAGCGCCGCGAAGGCGCAGCGACGGCCCACACCAAGTCGGGCTAGCAAGCGCGATGAAGCGCCTCTTCAAGAACATGGGCTGGCTGCTCGGCGGGCGTGGTTTCAACGCGGTGTTGAGCCTCGTCTATCTGGCGCTCGCCACGCGCACGCTGGGGCTCGAAGGCTTTGGCTGGTTCGCCGCGATCGTTGCGCTGGGGCAGGTCGTAGCCGGCGTGGTCAACTTCCAGACATGGCAGTTCATCGTGCGCTGGGGTGCCAATGGCGCATCGTCAGGTGGATCGAGCGCTGCAAGCGAGGCGACCGGCTTTGCCATCGCGCTCGATACACTCTCGATCGTGGTCGGAACGGTGCTCGCGGCAATCCTCGTTTCAAGCGCGCCGCTTTGGCTGCCGATCCCGACCGAACTGTTATGGCTGACCTTCGGCTATTGCGTTGTCTCGCTGATCTCGATCCGCACCACCCCCACCGGGCTTCTTCGGCTGAGGTTCAAATACGCGACCGCGACTGCAGCGGAGGCCGTGCAGCCGATCATTCGTGCAGTCGGCGCCATTCTTGCCGCCCTGTTCATGCCGACAGTCACCGGCTTCATTCTTGCCTATGCCGTGTCGGAGCTTGCGGTCGCTGCGGCTCTGTGGATCGCCGCAGCGCGGACCGAGAAAATCGACCTGTCGTGCTACAGCTTCACTCGCATCCCGGCCATGCACCCCGACGCCTGGCGCTTCGTCTTGTCGACCAACATGTCGGGCAGCCTCACGATCGCTGGCAAGCAACTTATGATCCTGCTGGTCGGCACGTTCGGAGGCGCGGCGCTGCTCGGCGGTTTCCGCGTGGCGAGCCAGTTGGGGCAAGCGCTGGTCGAGCTAGCCAAGACCATTTCCAAGGCGATCCTGCCCGAGCTTGTCCATGCCAAGGACGACGCGCTCAACATGGCCCGGCGGATGGCCAATATCGCGCTGATCGGCGGCGTAATCGCGGTGCTGGTCGCGATTTTCGCCGGTCGATGGGGGCTGGAGGCGCTCGCAGGCGGCGAGTTTAACGGTTTCTACTGGGCGATGGTTATCCTTTCGATCGCGGGGGCGGTCGAGCTGATCGGGGCTAGCCTTGAATCGCTGCTGGTAAGCGCCGGCAAGGCGGGAACCGCCTTCCTCGTGCGCGCGGTGCCGACCGTACTTGCACTGGCGCTGCTCGACGTTGCGATCGACTGGAACGGTGCCAAGGGCGCAGCCTTCGCGGTGCTCGGTTCGAGCTCGCTCGCGGTGATCGGCTTCTACGTCGCGATCCTCAACTCGCAGCAGATCCGCTTCGACACGCGCGGCGTCGACAAGACCCGCGTGCCCGAGCCTGAGCCCGACCGGCCCTGACGCCCTGACGATTAGGCTTCGGGTTCGACCCAGCTCAACCGTGGTTTGCGCGCAGCGGCGGTCTCGTCGAGGCGGCGGCGCGGGGCGTAATAGGGCGCCTGTTTGAGGCTCTCGTCCCCTGCCCGCGCTCTCTCTGCCAGCGAACGGAAGGCGGTGATGAACTGGTCGAGCGTCGCCTTGCTCTCGGTCTCGGTCGGCTCGACCAACATCGCGCCGTGGACCACGAGCGGGAAATAGACCGTCATCGGGTGATAACCCTCGTCGATCAGCCCCTTGGCCAGATCGAGCGTCGACAGCCCGCCTTCGAACTGCTTGTCGCCGAAAAGCGCCTCATGCATGCACGGCCCGGCATCGGCGAAGGGCGCGTGGAGCACGTCTTCCATCGAGCGCAGGATGTAATTGGCGTTGAGCACCGCGTCTTCAGCAACCTGCTTCAGTCCGTCCGCACCGTGGCTGAGCATATAAGTCAGCGCGCGGGTGAACATGCCCATCTGGCCGTGGAAGGCCGTCATTCGACCGAACGCCTGACCACGCGAAGCCTCGCGCTCATCCTCCTCGACCAGCTCGAACGATCCGTCGCCCTTGCGGCGCACGAATGGCAGCGGGGCGTAGGGGGCGAGCGCGTCCGAAAAGACCACGGGGCCCGACCCCGGACCACCGCCGCCATGCGGGGTGGAGAAGGTCTTGTGCAGATTGATATGCATCGCATCGACGCCCAGGTCGCCGGGACGCACCCGACCGACAATCGCGTTGAAATTTGCACCGTCGCAATAGACATAGCCGCCCGCCTCATGGACGGCATCGGCGATCTCGCGGAAGTCCTTTTCGAGCAGACCACAAGTGTTGGGGTTGGTGATCATCACCCCCGCAACATCCGGTCCGAGCCGCTCCTTGAGCGCGGCGACATCGACCCGGCCTTCGGCGGTCGCAGGGATATCCTCGACCCGGTAGTTCGCAAAGGCGGCGGTGGCGGGATTGGTGCCGTGCGCGCTTTCGGGGACAAGCACGACTTCGCGTGGGTCACCGCGGGCTTCGTGTGCTGCGCGGATCGCGAGAATGCCGCACAGCTCGCCATGCGCGCCCGCCTTGGGGCTCATCGCGACCGAGGGCATTCCGGTGAGCTTGCACAGCCAGTCGCCCAACTGGTGAATCACCTCCAGCGCGCCCTGAACGCTGTGCTGGGGCGCGAGCGGGTGAATGTCCGCGAAGCCGGGCAGGCGTGCAACTTTCTCATTGAGGCGCGGATTGTGCTTCATCGTGCAGCTGCCGAGCGGGAAGAATCCGAGGTCGATGCCGTAATTCTGGCGGCTGAGACGCGTGTAGTGCCGCACCGTCTCCGGCTCGGTCAGGCCAACAAGACCGATTGGCTCGGAGCGTTCGCACCCGCCCAGACGGCTCGGCCCGCCTAGTTTGATCTCAGGCAGGTCAACACCGGTGGTCTCGGCATGACCGATCTCAAACAACAGCGGCTCTTCGAGCATCAGCGCGCGGTTGCCGGTCGTGGTTTCGGGTCCGTTGTGAAGGCCATCATCGGGCTGCATTTCGGGCTTCCAACCGGAAGCGTTCGGGCTCTTGGTCGAGGTGCTCATGCCGCACCTCCTTTCACCAGCGCTTCGAGCTCAGTTGCAAGCGCCTCGATGTCATCCTCGGTCGTGGTCTCGGTGACTGCGACCAAAAGCGCCTGTTCGAGCGCCTCGACGCCCGGATAGAGCCGCCCGAGCGAAACACCGCCGAGCACGCCCCTGTCCGCAAGTTCGCGGACGATGGTACGAGCGGGCTTGCCGTCAAGCATCAGTGTGAATTCGTTGAAGAATGCGGTGTTGAGAAGCTTCACGCCCGGCACCTGTTCGAGCCTGTCAGCGGCCTTGCATGCGAGCCTGTGGTTCTCAGCGGCGAGTTCGCGCAATCCCTTTTCGCCAAGCAGCGTCATGTGAACGCTGAATGCGAGCGCGCACAGCCCGCTGTTGGTGCAGATGTTCGAGGTCGCTTTTTCACGCCGGATATGTTGCTCGCGTGTGGAGAGCGTAAGCACAAAGCCACGCTTGCCCTCGGCATCGGTCGTCTCGCCGCACAGCCGGCCCGGCATCTGGCGGACATGCTTGGGATCGCGCACCGCGAAGAGGCCGAGATACGGACCGCCGAAATTGAGGCCGACGCCGATCGACTGACCCTCGCCCACGACGATGTCAGCGCCCATTTCGCCGGGCGACTTGCACGCGCCGAGCGCCACCGGCTCGGTGTTCACCACCACCAGCAGCGCACCCTTGGCGTGGGCAGCCTCGGCGACTGCGGAGAGGTCGGAGACCCGGCCGAGGATATCGGGATATTGCACCACCACGCAGGCGGTCTCGTCATCGATCCGCGCGGTCAGCCCTGCGCTGTCAGGCTCGGGCTGTATTGCAGGTCGCGCATCGGCGATCACGTCACCGGTGAACTTCGCCATGGTCCGAACGACTTCCGAGTAGTGCGGGTGGAGCGCCCCGGAAAGCACCGCACGCTTGCGCTTGGTCACTCGCGTCGCCATCGCGACCGCCTCCCAGCACGCAGTCGAGCCGTCATACATCGAGGCATTGGCCACCGCACAGCCGTAAAGCCGCGCAACTTGGCTCTGAAACTCGAACAGCATTTGCAGCGTGCCCTGCGCGATCTCGGGCTGGTAGGGCGTGTAGGCTGTCAGGAACTCGCCGCGCTGGATGATGTGATCGACGCTTGCCGGGATGTGATGTCGGTATGCACCCGCGCCGAGGAAGAAGGGCCGGCCTTCCGCAGCAAGATTCTTGCCCGCAAGCGCCTTCATATGCCGCTCAACCGCCATTTCGGACGCGTGCATCGGCAGATCACGGATCGGGCCGTCGAGCCGCGCCACTTCGGGCACGTCGACGAACAGGTCGTCGATACTGTCAGCACCGACCTTGGCGAGCATGTCGCCGCGGTCGGTATCGGTCAGGGGCAGGTAACGCATTGGATGATCTCCGCAGCCCGCCTCTCTAATTGGCGAGCCATCACAACGTGCAAGATACTCCCGACCGGGCCGCCGGGATGAGGTGGGTTAAAGATTATCGACGAAAGCCTTGTAGCCTTTGTCGTCCATCAGCCCTTCGAGCTCGGACTTGTCGCCGATGGTCATGCGGAAGAACCAGCCTTCTTCCTCGGGCGAAGAGTTGACGAGAGCCGGATCGTCTTCGAGCGCCGAATTGCCTTCGGTGACTTCGCCGCTGATCGGTGCGTAGACGTCGCTTGCCGCCTTCACGCTCTCGACCACGGCAGCATCGCCGCCCTTGTCGAGCATGGTGCCGACATCGGGCAGTTCGACGAAAACGATGTCGCCCAGCTGCTCCTGCGCATAGTCGGTGATGCCGACCGTGGCGCTGTCGCCTTCGACATCGATCCATTCGTGTTCATCGGTGAAATAGCGCGGCATTGATCAATTCCCTCTGAAATAGCGGTGCGGGACAAACGGCATTTTGGTGACGGTGGCGGCGAGGCGCTTCTTGCGCACTTCGCATTCCAGTTGCGTGCCGATCTCGGCGTGAGCGGCATCGACATAGGCGGTTGCGATCGGCACGCCGAGCGTGGGCGAGAAACCGCCGGATGTGACCACGCCAACTTTCTCGTCGCCTGCGAAGACTTCGGCGCCTTCGCGCGCGGGCATGCGACCGTCCAGCGTGAGGCCGACCCACTTGCGGGCCGTGCCTTCGGTGATCTCGCGATTGATCCGCTCAGCACCGGGATAGCCGCCTTCCGTTCGGCGGCGCTTGTTGATGCCGAAAATGAGGCCGGCGTCGATCGGGCTGATTTCAGGCGACAAATCATGGCCGTAGAGCGGCAGACCTGCTTCGAGCCGCAGGCTGTCACGCGCGCCGAGGCCGATTGGCTTCACCTCGGGTTCGCCGACTAGAAGCGTCGCGATCTCTTCGGCTGCCTCGCCGGGGATCGAGATTTCGAACCCGTCCTCACCGGTGTAGCCTGCGCGCGCGATGGCGACGCCGTGGCCCGCGATCTCGAAATGACCGAAGCGCATGAAGGTGAGGTCGGTGAGCGCGTATTCTCCTGTCGCATGGCGCGCGAGAGCGTCCACGGCTTTCGGCCCCTGCAGCGCCAGCAGAGCGCGGTCCTCGAGGTGATTGAGCGTGATCTCATCGGGCAGATGCTCGCGCAAATAGCCGATATCGTCCCACTTGGTCGCGCCGTTGACGACGAGATAGAGGTGATCGGGCCAGCGCGAGACCATCAGGTCATCGAGCACGCCGCCATTCTCATCTAGCAGCAGCGAGTATCGCTGGCGCCCGAGCTTGAGGGTCGAAAGGTCGATCGGCAATACAGCTTCAACCGCAGCGTCGAGATCCGGGCCGGACAGCAGGAGCTGGCCCATATGGCTGACGTCGAACAGTCCAGCGCTGGTGCGCGTCCATTCATGCTCTGCGACGATGCCTTCATACTGAATCGGCATTTCATAGCCCGCAAACGGCACCATGCGCGCGCCCTGAGCGCGGTGCCACGCGTCAAGCGGGAGCTTGCCCAGCGGCTGATCGTCTTGTGGTTCGTCGTCGCTCAAATCCGGTCCCCGAACAGGTATGCAATGCTTCGGCGTGAAGCATCGTTCCTGCCCCCTCTGTCGGGTAAACCTGAGAGCTTAGCGTGGCGACGCGATTGCCGCCGGAGCTTTCCCCTTCGGTGGCTTCCACAACGCGCATGCGTTCAGGAAGCGCTTTCCAGAGTGCCAATCCCGCGCGGTCCATTTGCCTGAGAGTTTCCGGGGCGGTTGCTCCTTCGGCGCCAGCCCCTTGCGAGACCAGTCTCTCCCGCGAGAGACGCCGGAATCACTTCCAGCAGGCGCATCCTGTCTTGCGCATGGGAAAGCACGCGTCAATCGCGCGAGCAGCTTTCACTGCAATAAATTGTGCGGATCGGGCCGCGACGCGTCAGGCGTCGCAATCGCCCGCGGTGAGCGTGTAGCTTTGCCCGCTCGCCTCGGTCACATCGACCGTGGCGCACCAGCTGTCTCCGTAGCTGCCGTTGAGGCGAGAAAGCACGTGCCGCTTACCCGCTTCGATATGGGTCGAGCCGCTGTGCTTAGCGCGCGAAGAGCCGACAAGTTCGATCGAGTAGTCGACATGCTGTTCGACCGGCGAATCGGCGATCAGCTCCAGCTCGACCCGGTCCTCATATTCCTGAACGCTCAGCGCAAGGGCGGGGCGTTGGTTGTCTGCCCCTGCAGCGCTCCCACTGGCGAGCGCGATAGCCGGGGTCAGAAGGCTGACAATCTTTCGGATGCGAGCCATGGTCGGCCTCCTCAGTTTCCGCCCAATTGCTGCACGATCGCGGCGACCAGTGCCTGGGTTTCGGCGGAGAGTTCCTCGGTTGGATCGCCCTCGGCATCGGTAGCTTGTGCATCGGTCAGCGTCTGGGTGCCAAGTGCAACCGAGGCGATCACCTGATTGTCGAAATTGTTGCTGTCGGCGCCTACACCCGCGAGTCGGTTGATCGCCGCTTCGAGAGTTGCAACGCGCTCGGAATCGAGCCCGCCGCCGAGCAGGCTGTCCTCGGCCGAATTGCCGACCTGACGCCCGAAATCGGCGGAGCGGGTTTCGAGCCTACTGGCGCACAGATCGCGTATTGCCGGGATGTTGGTCGTGCGATCGCAGATATCGGTGCCCTCGACCGCTTCGAGCAGGACCTGCCGTTCAGCCTCGGAAAGCTGAGCCAATGCGCGGGCGCTATCGCCATCGGAGAGCTGCGCGACATCGCGCGCGCCGTCCCCGGTCGACACTTGCGTCAATTCCGCGTCATCGCCCGCGGCACGCTCAAGCTGTTGTTGTTCGGCGGCCTCAGCGCGAGCCGTCGCGACGCTTTCCGGTGTGATCGCGTCGGGGAAGTAGACCTTGGAGGTATTGTCCGGGATCTGGCGAATTTCGGTCGTCGATGCGGGCGCCTGATCGACATAGACCCCTCGCCCCTGCCCCTCGGCCTCCTGTGCGCATGCGCCAGCCATCGGCACGGCCAGCGCGCAACTGGCAAGGATGGTGCGTGAGGCGTTGAAGAGGAAGGAGACGTTCAGCGCACGCCTCCTTGTCAATTTGACTGGGTGATGATCGCGACCGCGCCGCCGGTCTGGACGATGCCAAGATCGGACAGGCCCGTGCCATTCTGCAGCCATTCGAGGCGGTTGCCATCGCCTGTCTGGGTCGCAGTCATGGTGTTGTTGTCACCGTTCTGCGTCATTGTCGCTAGATTGTCGGTGCCGTCCTGCACCAGCGTCAGCGAATTGTCGTTGCCGCTCTGCACCACTTCGGCGAGCGAGCCGGCACCGTTGTCGGCCTGGCCGATGAGCGCGGCATTATCGTTACCGGTCTGCGTCAGCGTGAGCGCGGCGGTGCCGTCGCCCGACTGAGTGATCGTAGCGCTATTGCGAGCGCCGGTCTGATCCAGCTCGGCATCGTGATCGCCATCGTCCTGCTGGTCGATATCGAGGAAGTTGTCGTCGCCATCCTGCGTCAGATCGACCCGCTGGGTGTTGTTCGACTGGTCGGCAGCACCGGTATTGTTGTTGCCGATCTGCTCAACAAAAACGCCCGAAGACTGCGCCGTTGCGGGCGCAGCGAGGCCCGTTGCTGCAAGAGCTGCAAGGGTGAGAAAGGCTTTGTGCGACATAAGGTTCATATTGCCATCATATAGATGAACGAAAGGTGAGGCGAGCGCCAATTCGCTCGCCCCACCGCGTTCGCATTACTGGTTGACGGTCACACTTCCGCCCGAACCCGACTGGGTCACGAAGGAGGTGTTACCGTTTGTAGCCTGCGTGACGTCGGCAGTGTTCAAATTGCCTTCCTGCACGATCGAGCTGAAGTTGTCGTTGCCAGACTGAAGAACGTCAGCGTCATTGTCGGTACCCAGAGCATCAAAGCCCTGCTGGATGAAGCTGTCATTGTTCGAACCGGTCTGATCAACATCAGCCATGTTGCCATCGCTGCCGGCGGTGAAGCCTTGGTCGATCTGGCTTTCATTGTCGGCGTTCGACTGGTTCAGCGTCGCCTGGTTATTGGCGCTCGCCTGGAACAAGCTCGAAGAGCCCGTATTGCCAGTCTGGTTGATGTCGCCGGTATTGCTGTCGCCCGACTGGATAGCAAGGCTCGCATTGTCATCGCCGATCTGGTCAACGAACACGGTGTTGAAGTCGGTTTGACCAACATCCGAATTGTTCCCCTCGCCGTTCTGGACGACGGTCGCGGTCGTGACGAAGCCGGCAACCGTGTTTTCCTGACGAATGTCGGAACGGTTGCCGAAGCCGGTCTGGGTCAGCGTGGTATCGCTGCGCGAAGAACCGGTCTGCTCGATCCGCGAGAAATTCGCACGGACATCATCCGTACCGCCGTCGAAGAAGTTGGCGACTGCTGTGCCGCTCACGCTGCCCGACGTATCGGTAGAGTTCTGCGTTACCTGTGCGCGAGCAGTTCCGGCGTCCTGAATGATAAAGCTGTCGTTGCCGTCATCGTTCTGGAACAGTTGGAAACCGCTCGTGTCGGCACCACTGTTCTGGTTGTTCTGCTCGACGCGGCTAAGGTTGTCGCTGCCGCTCTGGTTGATGTCGACCATCTGCGAGTTGAACACCGTGGCGCCGCGCACCCCGGTCTGGACGACCGAGGAAATGTTGTCGTCACCATTCTGGGTAGCGCGCGCGCGCATCGTGCCCGAACCGCCATTATTCGACTGGATGATGACCGAGTCGTTGTTATCACCAGTCTGATCCGACCGCGCCTGAAGGTTGCGACCGGCGGCCAACTGGTAGACTTCCGAATTGTTGAAGTCCCCGTTCTGAGTGATGCCGTTATTGCCATTCGTGCCAATCGTCGAATTGCTCGACTGCTGGAAGGCAAGCGCGGTGTTACCCGTGCCGCTGTTCTGGCGAATAGAAGCTTGGCTATCGAGGCGCGATTGGCCGAAACCGTCCTGCTGGAGATAGGCGCTGTTCGCACCATCGGCCTGATTGACGAAGGCCGAGAAGTTGCGGGTTCCGTCCTGGCGCACGGTCGAGTCTGCACCCACGCCGGTTTGGTTGACCGTCACACGGCTCGGGAAGCCGGCAATACCGGTCGAATCCTGCAGGATGTAGCTGTCATTGTCGCTGCCCGACTGGGTGACAGTCGCGGTCGCGCCTGTTGCCGAGGCTCCGCCGACCTGATCGATGTCCGACACGTTGCCGGTGTTCGATTGCGTAACGGTGATCGAAAGGCCAGTACCGTCCTGTTCGCCTAGCGAGCAATTGCCGACAACTCCGTCACAATCGGGCGTCGCCGGATCGGCCGTGGGGCTCAACGGATCTGCCGGAGCCGATTGGGCGAGTGCACCACCCGCCATCGAAAGCGCAAATGTCGATGCGCCGATAAGGATCAGTTTTTTCATTTCAGGTCTGCCTTTCAACACGCACCCCCCGGTGCGCTTCAGCTTTGATGGGGAGGCTGTTCTTTTCTTCTCGAAACACCGGGTGGGCCTTCCCCTCCCCCCGGCAGCGAATTCCTGCCGCCTTTACGGCGTGCCTTGCGTGACCGTTGCCATGTTGCCGGTACCGGATTGCGTGACCGTCGACGTGCTGCCGTCGAACTGGGAGACCATCGCCATGTTGCTCGTGCCTTCCTGGTCGATCGTGCTCGTATTGCCGACGTTTTCCTGAAGTACCGTCGCCATGTTCAGCCCGCCTGCGGTGAGCAGGTTCTGATTGATCGAGCTCGAATTGTCCGAACCGTCCTGATCGCTGCTTGCGACGTTGCCGTCAGCGCCAGCGCCAGCGGCGTTGACGAAGCCCTGGTCGATGGCGCTGAAATTGTTGTCGCCATTTTCCTGCAGGATGGTCGCATTGCTTCCGACGCTGTTCTGAGCGACCAGAGCCGTGCCGTTGGTGCCTAGTTGATCGACGTCCGCGATGCTGCCCGAGCCGCCGAAATCGCCCTGAATCACGGTGCTGTCATTGCCGGTGTCGACCTGCTCGACGAACGCGCTTTGCATGCTGCCGCCCTGAACGATGAGCGAGGAGTGGCCGCTGCCGTCCTGGTCTGAATCAGCGGTCGAATTGTCAACGCCGGCGGTCACACCGCCAAAGACGCTCGTATCGCCCTGAACGATGAACGAGGAACTGCCGGTGCCGTTGGTCTGATCGATCGTTGCAGTGTTCAGGGTGTTGGGTGGACCGTCGACGGGGTCGCCCGTCTGAACGATCCCGGCGCTCGCATCGATCGTCGAAGCGGTCTGCGAAATCGTGGCGTCGTCCCTGCGAGCCTGATCCACCTGCTCCACCGTCGCGAACCCGCCGGTGCCAGCTTGCGTGACAGTTGCGGTGTTGTTGCCGTCATTGTCTCCGACATTGCGGCCGTCCTGGAAGATCAGCGTCAGGTTGTCCGAACCCGATTGCGTCACATCGGCGGTCTGCCCGACGCCGCCGGCATCATCCTGGAAGATGTCGGACGTGTTGAAACTGCCCGATTGGGTGAGCGTCGCATTGTTCGAACGGCCTTCCTGCTCGATGAACGAATTACCGTCACTGCCGCTCTGATCAACGGTGGCCGTCTGGTCACGATTGGTCTGCATTATGTCGGATGCGTTCGTGCTGCCGGTCTGCGTGACAGTGGCCGTCAGGTTGCCGTCATCGGTCCCGCCGCCCGTATCGGCCTGGGTGATGATTGAGCTGTGCCCGTCGCCGGTCTGGTCGACCGTGGCGAGGAAATTGTCGGCAGTCTCATTGGTCGTCGTCTGAGCGATGTCCGAGCTGCTGTCGCCAGCCTGCGTCACGATTGCATCAAGGATGCCGGAATTGAGGCCGCCCGCCGATTGGCTGATGATCGAATCTGCACCGCCGCTCTGTGTGACGGTTGCGTCGAGGTCGGTCGCGCCCACACCAGGCGTTTCCTGAAAGATGTTGGACAGGTTGTTGTCAGCGTCCTGATCGACCGTTGCGGTCAGCGTGTCGCCGTCCTGCTCGATATCGGAAACGTTCCCAGTGCCGCCGGTCTGATCGACATTGGCGTTCGCATTGGTGCCGCTCGAATCCACAACCGAGCAATTGCCGACGACGCCGACACATTCGGGCGGAACGGTGGCTTGTGCGAAAGCTGAGCTGGCAGCGCCAAGAGCAATAAGTGATGCGCCGGTGAGAATGATCCTGTTCATGGTTCTAACGCCTTTTCATCTGTCCGGGCGACCAACAGACAATTCTCGGGGGGAGCTTCGTTAAACCAAGATCGCCGGGCGAGCCCCCCGCTCGCCCGGCTCTCAAGCCTTGATGATCAGGGAGTACCCTGTGTCACGTTGGCGACATTGTTCGTGCCTGTCTGCGAGATGCCGGAGACATGCGCGTCGGTGAACTGGCCCACGGTGGCCGAGTTTGAACCACCGCTCTGAGTGATCGTGCTCGTAGCCCCGGTGGCGAGCTGATCGACGTCGATCACGTTGTTGTCACCATTGTTCTGCGTGATGGTGCTGGTGTTGCCATCACCTTGTTGCAGCACGTCGAGCGAGTTGCCGTCGTCAAATGCAATATTCGACTGCGTGATAGTGCTCGTATTGCCATTGCCCGTCTGCTCGAGCGTTGCAGTAGTGGAGGTCGAAGTAGCGTTACCCTGACTAAGAGTGCTCATGTTCCCATTGCCGTTTTGATCCACATCGACGGACTGCGGACCGTCGCCAGCCTGACTGACATCTGACATATTGTTGTCGCCGATCTGATCGACAAACACAGTAACCGTGCCAGCAAAGAATGGGTTACCGGACTGCGAGATATCTGAGTCGTTCCCCGCACCATCCTGCAGCAAGACTGCGTTGCTCGGTGTGGTTCCGGACTGGGTGATGAGCGAATCGTTGTCATCATCGCCCTGCTGAGTGACCATGGCTGTCATCTGACTGCCAGTCTGCGACACCGTCGAAGCGTTAAGGTTGCTAATCTGATCGACAGTTGCGGAGCCGGTCACGCCTTCCTGCGAGATCGAGCTGGTATTGGTATTACCCGTTTGGGTGGTCGTGGCCGTATTGTTGGTTGCACCGCCACTGGTGAAGCCTTGCTGCACGAAGCTCAGGTTGCCTGCGCCAGACTGGTTAGTCGTTGCGGTGTTGTTCGAGCCACCGGCAAAACCTTGATCGATCTGGCTTTCATTGCCGTCGTTCGACTGGTTCAGCGTGGCCGAATTGTTAGTGCCAGCCTGGAAGGTGTTGCTGATGCCGTTCGTGCCGTCCTGATTGATGTCGGCTGTGTTGGTATTACCAGACTGGTCGAGCAAGCTGTCATTGCTGCCGCCGGTCTGGGTGACATCGGCGGTCAGGTCGACTCCGGTCCCGCTCGCGTCATTCTGAGAGAGAGTCGAACTGTGGCCTGCGCCCGTTTGGCTCACCGTGGCGGAGAAATTCCCCTCGTTCGCGGTGCTGTTCGTCTGCGTGACGGTCGACTCGCTTGCGCCATCCTGATCGACATCGACGACAAAGCCGGTCGCGGCATCGCCATCGATGGTCTGCGTCACAGTCGACGTTGCGCCGTTGCGTTGGAACACGTCGACAAGCATGTTGCCGCTGCCATCGCCACCGCTCGATTGGTTGATGGTCGAGGTTGAGCCGCCCTGCTGATCGACGAAGACATCGATAAAGCTGCCAGCGAACGGAGCCGTGTTGTCAGTCGCCGACTGATTGACGATCGAGGTTGATGCGTCCGACACGATCGTGGCGCGAAGACCGCGCGCATTGGCGTTGTCCGCAGTCTGCGTGAGGCTCGAATCCGAGCCATTCGACTGGATCACGTCGGCGAACATCGAACCGGTAAAACCGGGACCGTTTGCACTCTGCGAGACGGTAGAGATGCTGAGATCGCCGGTTTGCTGGACATCGGCGTTGAGATTGAAGCTTCCCGCGACATTGGTCTGCGTGATCGTCGAATCGTTTCCGTTACCCTGCTGGTCAATGAACGCTTCGGGATCTTCGGGAACGTCACCGGTGGTTCCGGTCGGATGAGCGTCGTCCTGCGTTACCGAGGAGACGTTGCCGTCGCCGGTCTGATCGACGTCGATAAGCGCGTCGATACCGGTCTGGTCGACGGTCGAGTCGTTGTTCGAACCGTTCTGGTCCACCGTAACAATGAGATCGGTCCCGTCCTGCGTGACCGTCGATGAGTTGTTCTGTGCCAATGCAGGTGCAGCAGTCGACAATGCAATGATCGACGCGCCTGCGAGAATTACCTTTTTCATGCCCTAACCTTCCGAATGTAGCTGTGTGTGCGACACATTCGTCGGTGAGATCTTATGCCCCACTCGAAGAGAGGCCGGGGAAGCGCCTCTCGCTTCCCCGGCCTTTGGTATTTACTGGTTCACCGTCATGGTGTTGCCAGTGCCCGACTGGGTCACCTGCGAGAAGTTACCGTTGGTCAGCTGGTTGACGGTCGCCGTGTGACCCGTTCCTTCCTGCTCCACAAAGCTCCGGTTATCGTCTGCGTTCTGGATCACAGTCGCAGTGTTCGTACCGCCAGCGGTCAGCACGTTCTGCTCGGTCGCAGCCAGGTTGCCCGAACCGGTCTGGGTGATCGAAGCAGTATTGCCGTCACCGCCAACACCGGCTCCACCAACAAAACCCTGGTCGATGAAAGCGGTATTGCCGCTGCCACCGCTCTGGATGATGTCGCCATCATTGGTGTCGCTGTTCTGCAGGATGGTCGCAGTGTCCATATCACCGATCTGCTGGATGAAGGCATTGCCGCTAGAGCCGCCGAATGCACCCTGAAAGGTCGTCGCGTCATTGCCGCCGCCGACACCGGTCTGGTCAATGGAGGAAATCTGGGTTGCACCGGCCTGCAGCGCAAACGCGATGTTGCCATCACCCTCCTGCTGAATGGTTGCGTCAGCATTTAGCGAGCCGGAAACGGTTCCGCCCGCTGCCGTGCTGTCGCCCTGCACGATTGCCGCGAAGCCACCTGCGCCCACACCCTGATTGATCGTTCCGGTGCCCGTGGTCGCGTCAGTCTGAACGACTTCGGCAGTTGTCGCTGCGGTGGCTCCGTTCTGATCGATATCGGCCAAGTTGCCGTCCGAGGTGCCGTCCTGCAGGACGTCAGCGAACGAGTCGGCGGTGCCGCTTTCCTGATTGACCTGCGCCGTGTTCGAACCCGTCGCAGTCTGATCGATGTCGACCTCGTTGCCAGTGGTGCCTACGCCCGTCTGAATAACGTCGGCGTCGTTATTGTCGCCCACCTGGTTGATGTCAGAAGTGTTTGCGTTCTCCTGCGTCACGTCGGCCTGGTTGCCGGCGCCGTCCTGGTTAACGGTGGACGAACTCTGAGCAAAGGCCGGCCCAGCCATGGTCAGCGCTGCGATCGAAGCCCCTGCAAGAATGATCTTTTTCATGGTTCTTTCCTTCTTCTTAATTTTGTATTTCACCAAGTTTCTTGTGCGATCAGCAGCGCTTTGATGCGCCGTCTATCTAAGAGCCGGACAAAGCCGACCAATTCCCATCGGGCAGCGCAGCCACCCGCTTTTGCAGCTACGAACCCTCGTCGTTGCCTTCACCTCCATCCACGACCGTCAATTCGGTCAGCGAGCCAGCGCGCTGGACGGCGTTCTGCACGTCGCGCGCGTCGTAAATTCCGTCTCGTTCGTTGCGATAGGTCTGCATGATTCCTTCGGCGCTCTGCATGTCGGCGAAGCGCCACAGACCGAGATCCACGCCTTCAAGCACGAGACCGTAAACGGCCTTCTCAATTGCCTGCTGGAGCGCGACCTGATCGGGCTCGTTCGCAGTGATACCCCATTCGGCCTCGAGCAGTTCGCGGAAAGCCACGAAGCGATAGGCGTTGGCGCCGATCGCCTGGCTGGCAATGGTTTTCGATGCCTGCACATTAGTCAGAACTTCGCCGGTGCGGACCGAGACGGCGCGTAGGTAAACAGTGACGGTGTCCTGACGGTATTCGGTGCGCGCACCGATGCCGAGAAAAGCCGCGCCTGCACCGCCGGTAACGGTGTTGGTGTCGTAGCCAACAATCCCGCCCTCAAGCAGCACGCCTGCGAACAGCAGCGCAGGAAGCGCGTTTGGATCGACCTGCTCCTCACCGAGATAGCGACGGCGCATCTCACCGATGATCTGACGCTCTTTCAGGAGGTTATCGAGTCGCTCGCGCTCGACCACGGTGAACCACTGGCGGTCGCCCGCATCCTGCAGCGCTTTGACCAGAATCGAACTCGCGCCCTGCGTGACAGCGCGCGACAGCGTCTGACCGGTATTGGTCGGGCGGAACTGGCCGGTCTGATCGGTAAAGCCATATACCGCAATCGCCACCTGACGCTGAGGCCCCGGGAGCTGGTTGAGCAGGTTCTGGGTCTGGGTTTTCTTGGGGAAGTAGGCGAGGCTGGTGCTCTCGGGCAGCAGGTCGCGCCCGTCTTCACCGATGCTCATACACCCACCAAGCGCGAGGGCGAGCGCCGCAGCACCCAAAGCTTTCGCACCGAATTTCGAGAACAGCCGCATCAGTTCACCTCGATGAACAGAGGGATCACGATACGAGTCTCTTCGCCCGTCTCGTCATTGCGGATAATCAGCGTAACCTCATCGAGCGAACGGAAAAATTCGATCGTCTGGCCGCCAAAAGTGATCGTGCCCTGGTCCTGCGGATTGTCGCCGAAAATAGCGTCGACGATTTGCGAGGACAGCGCCGAAAGCAGGCGCGATTCAAGCTGGCGCGCAAAAATGCTCGACTGGTCCGAGCGGTCGATCGCATTCGGGTCACGCGTATCGTTCTGGGCATTGGCAATGCCGAGAATATGATTTGAATTGAAGGGGTTGCCGCCAAAGGTGGGGCTAATCGGTTCGTGTACGAGGTCTTGCGCAAAAGCCGGTGCGGCCATGGCACAGCACCCAAGTGCAAAGGCAGTCGCTGCCGTGCGTATCATTGAAAACCCCCATCCGCCCCGAAGGACAGCCCTAACCAAGAATTAACGTCTCTCGCCCGAGTCCTACGGAATACTACCTAATGAGTCGAGCAGAAAAATGACCTCGCCTGCGCTTTAAGGCGCGAGAATATCAAGGATTGTGAGGGAATTGCGTTAACCGTCGTGCGGACGGCACGCGGCGCCGTTGCCCCGCTTGGGCCCCTGATTGGTGGCTGGCGGTTAACCTTGTTCCGGTCTGCCTCGCGGCGGGCCTTTAGAGGTTCGGACGAAGCCACCGTTCGGCGGTCGCCAGATCGACGCCGCGGCGTGCCGCATATTCCTCGAGCTGGTCGCGCCCGATCTTGGCTACGCCGAAATATTCCGCCTCGGGATGACCGAAGTAGAAGCCCGACACCGCCGCCGTGGGCCACATCGCAAAGCTCTCGGTAAGCGTCAGCGCCGCATTCTCCTGCGCTTCGAGCAAGTCGAACAGGATTGGTTTCAAGGAGTGATCTGGGCAGGCTGGGTAGCCCGGCGCGGGGCGGATACCGCGATATTGTTCCTTGATGAGCGCTTCATTGGTGAGCTGCTCGCCCGGCGCATAACCCCACAGGTCAGTGCGCACGTGCTGGTGCAGGCGCTCTGCGAATGCCTCGGCAAAGCGGTCGGCAAGCGCCTTGAGGAGGATGTCCGAATAATCGTCCTTGTCCGCCTGAAAGCGGGCGATATGCGGCTCGATCCCGTGAATGCCGACCGCGAAGCCGCCGATCCAGTCGCCATCGGGATCGATGAAGTCGGCAAGGCACATATTGGCGCGGTCGCGGCTCTTCCTGATCTGCTGGCGCAGCATCGGGAGGACGACGTGTTCCTCGCGGTTCACGCGGTGGATCGTGATGTCATCGCCATCGCGCGCGCAAGGCCAGAAACCGGCAACGCCCTTCGCGACCAGCCATTTCTGGTCGACGATCTTGTCGAGCATGGCGTCGGCATCTGCCTTCAGACTTCGGGCAGCTTCGCCAACGACCTCATCGTCGAGGATGCGCGGATAGGTGCCGTGCAATTCCCAAGCCCGAAAGAACGGCGTCCAGTCGATGTAATCGCGCAGGTCCGCCAGATCCCAGTCATCGAAGGCATGCACGCCGGGTTGAAGCGGCGGGGCAGGCTTGTCGGAGAGATAAGCGTCGTAGAAATTCGCGCGTGCCTCGGCGAGTGTCAGCAATTGCTTCTCGGCCTTGCCTTCACGCGCATCGCGCACCTTGACGTACTCCTGCGCGATCTCGGCGATGAAGTTCTCGGCCTGCGTATCGGAAAGCAGTTTGGATGCGACGCCCACCGCACGGCTCGCGTCGAGAACGTGGATCACCGGTCCATCATAGGCGGGATCGATGCGAAGGGCGGTGTGGACCTTACTGGTGGTCGCTCCGCCGATCAGAAGCGGCATGGACATTTCGGCGCGCTGCATTTCCTCGGCGACAGTGACCATTTCATCCAGCGATGGCGTGATCAGCCCCGAAAGCCCGATCATGTCGGCCTTATGCTCGCGCGCTGCTTCTAGAATCGTCTGCCATGGCACCATGACGCCAAGATCCACGACTTCGTAGCCATTGCACTGTAGGACCACGCCGACGATGTTCTTGCCGATATCGTGCACGTCACCCTTTACGGTGGCCATGACGATCGTGCCCTTGGCTTTTGCACCCTCTTCTTTCTCCTCCTCGATGAAGGGGATGAGGTGCGCGACCGCCTTTTTCATGACGCGCGCGGACTTCACCACTTGCGGCAGGAACATCTTGCCCGATCCGAACAGGTCGCCGACGACGTTCATGCCGTCCATCAGCGGGCCTTCAATCACCTCGATCGGGCGACCGCCCGCTTCGGCGATGGCGAGGCGCGCTTCTTCGGTGTCGGCCACCACATGCGCGTCGATCCCCTTGACCAACGCGTGTTCGAGCCGCCGCTTCACGTCCCAGCCTCGCCATTCCTCGGCGGCCTTTTCGTCGGCGACGGACTTTCCTTTGTAGCTTTCTGCTAGGTCGATGAGGCGCTCGGTTGCGTCCTCACGCGCCATCAGGATCACGTCCTCGCACGCCTCGCGCAATTCGGGGTCGATCGTATCGTAAACGTCGAGCTGGCCCGCATTGACGATCGCCATGTCGAGCCCGGCCGGGATCGCGTGATAGAGAAACACCGAGTGCATCGCCCGGCGCACCGTCTCGTTGCCGCGAAAGCTGAAGGAGAGGTTCGAAAGCCCGCCACTCGTCTTGGCGTGCGGGCAGACCCGCTTGATCTCGCGTACCGCCTCGATGAAGTCGAGCCCATAGCGATCATGCTCCTCGATCCCCGTCGCGACCGCGAAGATGTTGGGGTCGAAGATTATGTCTTCCGCCGGAAAGCCGATCCCCGTCAGCAAGTCATAGGCGCGCTTGCAGATCTCAACCTTGCGGTCCTTGGTGTCGGCCTGTCCGACCTCGTCGAAGGCCATGACGACCGCAGCGGCACCGTAATCCATGCACTTGCGGGCGTGGGCGAGGAACTCCTCTTCGCCTTCCTTCATCGAGATCGAATTGACGATCGGCTTGCCCGACACGCATTTCAGCCCCGCCTCGATCACGTCCCATTTCGACGAGTCGATCATCACAGGTACACGCGCAATGTCAGGCTCGGCGGCGATCAGCTTGAGGAAGGTGGTCATGGCCGCTTCGGCGTCGAGCAGCCCTTCGTCCATGTTGACGTCGATGACCTGCGCGCCGTTATCGACCTGGCTCCGCGCGACCTCGACCGCGGTTGCGTAGTCGTCGGCCATGATCAGCTTCTTGAACCGCGCGCTGCCGGTAACATTGGTGCGCTCGCCGATATTGATAAAGCGTGCGCTCGTATTCTGATCGGTCATGGTCAGGCAGCCACCACAAATGCTTCAAGACCGGAAAGTCGCATCGCGGTCTCGGTCGCTGGAACCTTGCGCGGCACTACCCCTTCGACCGCGCGAGCGATCGCGGCGATGTGCGCAGGCGTCGATCCGCAACAGCCTCCAAGGATATTGGCCTGACCGTTCTCGGCCCATTGCCTGACGAGGCCGGCCGTCGTTTCGGGCAGTTCGTCATACTCGCCAAGCTCGTTGGGAAGCCCGGCATTGGGATAGGCCATCAACAGAGTGTCCGCGAGGCCAGAAAGCGCCTGCACGTGCGGGCGCAGCTGGTCGGCCCCAAAGCTGCAATTGAGGCCGATCGTCACCGGCTTGGCGTGCCGCACCGCATACCAGAAGGCCTCGACCGTATGGCCCGACAGGTTGCGGCCTGAAAGGTCGGTGAGCGTCATCGAGATCATGATCGGAATGTCGCGTCCGAGCTCGCTCTCAAGCTGCTTCACCGCCATGATCGCGGCTTTGCAATTGAGCGTGTCGAACACCGTCTCGATCAGGATCGTGTCGACCCCGCCCTCGACCAGAGCGGCGCATTGTTCGTGATAGACCGCCACGATCTCGTCGAAATCGACTTCGCGAAAACCGGGATCTTCGACATTGGGCGAGAGCGACAGCGTTTTGTTCGTCGGGCCGATCGCACCGCAGACAAACCGGCGCTTGCCATCTTTGGCGGTAGCCTCGTCGCAGGCTTCACGGATGACCTTTGCAGCGGCGACGTTGATCTCGCGCACCAGTCCTTCAGCGCCGTAATCGGCCTGGCTGATCGAATTGGCGTTGAACGTGTTGGTCGCGAGCACCGTCGCGCCGGCTGCGATATACTCATCACAGATCGCGCGCACGACGTCGGGCCGCGTGAGATTCACTAGGTCGTTATTGCCCTTCTGATCGCGCTCTAGCCCGGTATCGCCCTTGTAGTCGGCCTCTTCCAGCTTCGCGTTCTGGATCGCGGTGCCATAGGGCCCGTCCTTGATCAGAACCTCGCGCGAAGCCGTGTCGAGAAGGTCTTGCCGGATGCTCATTCGCTCGCTCCGGCCGGGCGCCGCCCGAGCATGTGGCAGATCGCATAGGACAGCTCGGCGCGGTTGAGCGTGTAGAAATGGAACTGCCGCACGCCGCCAGCATAAAGCTTGCGGCACAACTCGGCAGCGATGGTCGCGGAGACGAGCTGGCGCGCTTCGGGGCGTTCATCGAGCCCTTCGAACAGACCTTCCATCCACGACGGGATTTCGGTCCCGCACAGCCCGCTCATCCGCTGCACCGCGGCAAAGCTCATCACGGGCATGATGCCCGGCACGATCTCGGCGCTGATCCCGGCGGCGGCGACCTCGTCGCGAAAACGGAAGAAGCACTCCGGATCAAAGAAGAATTGCGTGATCGCCCGGTCGGCGCCGGCGTCAAACTTGGCCTTGAGGTTCTCGATATCAGCCTGCGCGTCGGGCGAGTCAGGATGGACTTCGGGGTAGGCGGCGACCGAAATCTCGAAATCGGCGACCTTCTTCAGCCCCGCGATCAGGTCGGCGGCGTTCTCATAGCCGCCCGGATGCGGGGTGTAGTGCCCAGTGCCATCAGGCGGATCGCCGCGCAGCGCGACGATGTGGCGGATGCCTTCTTCCCAGTAGTGGCGCGCGACCTCGTCCACTTCTTCGCGCGTTGCGTTGACGCAGGTGAGGTGTGCGGCGGCCGGAATGCGCGCCTCGTTCTGGATGCGCACGACCTGTTCGTGCGTGCGCGTGCGGGTCGATCCGCCCGCGCCATAGGTGACCGAGACAAAGCGCGGCGCGAGCGGCGAAAGCGTCTCCACCGAGTTCCACAGCGTTTCTGCCATCTTCTCGGTCTTGGGCGGGAAGAACTCGAAACTAATTTCGATATCGCCGGGCAGGTCGGAAAACAGCGACGGTCGGGCCGCGGTCCGTGCTTCCTGGCGTTGATCGAGAGGAGTGGTCATGCGGAGGCTGCTCTTGCGGGAGTGGAGGTATCGGCGGGGGCGCCGGAGCGGGTGGCGGTCCAGATCTTGACCACCAGCTCCCCGCCTTCGAGCGCGATCGGCTCAGCAGGTTTGAAGCCGGCGGTCTTGAGGAGGTCTCGCATCTGGGCATCGGTAAAGCCGAGACGGGCGTGCTGGTGGCGAGTGCGCAATTCTTCCTGCGTGTGCGCGGCGAAATCGACGATGGCGATGCGCCCTTGCGGGCGGGTCACGCGCGCGGCTTCGGCGAGCGGCAGCGCGGGGTCTTGCGCGAAGTGCAGCACCTGGTGGAGCAGCACGGTGTCGAAGCTCTCGGCTGCGAAAGGCAGATCGGCGAAATCGCCCTGCACCAGTTCGACTTGCGAGGTCGGCAGGTGCTGGAGTTTGGCTCGCGCGATACGGAGCATTTCGAGGTTCTTGTCGAGCGCAGTGATCCGTTCGGCGCTGTCAGCGAACAGCTCCGCCATCCGGCCCGTGCCCGTGCCGATATCAAGCACCGCGCCAAGCGGCGCCTTGCCCAGCGTCTTGGCGAGGCTTTCCTCGACCAGCTTGTCAGGCGTGTGGAGCGCGCGAAGCTCGTCCCATTCGCTGGCGTGACGCGCAAAATAGTCTTCGGCATTGCTTTCGCGCGAGGACCGGATTGCGGCCAGCTTGCGGCGATCGGCCTCACATTGCTCGGCGAAGTCGGAGTTCTCGCGCTCGGCAATGGCGAGCATCCGGTCGAGCGCGGCGAGTATCGGGTCGGCATTCTCGCCGGATGATTGCGCGGCGCGAAGGAACACCCAGCTGCCTTCGCGGCGGCGCTCTGCAAGTCCGGCATCGCACAGGATACCGACATGGCGCGACACGCGCGGCTGGCTCTGGCCGAGCACTTGCGCAAGCTCGCCCACCGCCAGCTCCATGGTGGAAAGCAGGCGGGCAATGCGAAGCCGCGTGGGATCGGCAAGTGCCTTAAAGATCGCGTCGATAGCCATCGCGAAATAGATATAAAGATATTTTTATATCTGTAAATGGCTTCCCCGCTGGCATGGCGCTCTCGGATGTGTTTAACCGCTGTGCTCCAAACAAGAGGCCCGTGGCAAGTGAAACTCGGCTGTTGCTATTTCCCCGAACACTGGCCCGAAGACAAATGGGCTGACGATGCCCGTCGCATGGCGCAGATGGGGTTGAAGCTCGTTCGCATCGGCGAGTTCGCATGGAGCCGCATCGAGCCCGAACCCGGCAAGTTCGACTGGGCGTGGCTCGACCGCGCGATTGAGACGCTCGCCGATGCGAGGCTGGAGATCATGCTCTGCACTCCAACCGCGACCCCTCCCAAATGGCTGGTCGATACCATGCCCGACATGGTGGCACTCGACCGTGATGGCAGGCCGCGCGGCTTCGGATCGCGGAGGCACTACTGCTTCAGCCACCAAGGCTATCTCGCCGAGTGCCGCAGGATCGCGACCGCGCTTTCCGAACGATACGGCGAACATCCTGCGATCACCGCGTGGCAGATCGACAACGAATATGGCTGCCACGACACCGTACTCAGCTACTCGCCCGCTACCGCCACCCGTTTCCGCGAATGGTGCGCGGCGCGGTACGGCACCGTCGACGCGCTCAATTCGGCATGGGGCAATGTGTTCTGGTCGATGGAATATTGTGACTTCAAGGAGATCGACCCGCCCAATCTCACTGTGACCGAGGCCAACCCGGCGCACTGGCTCGACTATCGCCGCTTCGCCTCGGACGAGGTCGCGCGCTTCAATCGCGAACAGGCCGGGATCCTGCGTGAGCACTCGCCGGGGCGCGATGTAACGCATAATTTCATGGGCTTCTTCACCGAATTCGACCACCACGAAATCGGCAAGGATCTCGACGTGGCGACGTGGGATTCCTACCCGCTCGGCTTTCTCGAGCAATTTTGGTTCAGCACCGAGGAAAAGCGCGACTATCTGCGCCAGGGACACCCCGATATCGCCGCGTTCCACCATGATCTCTATCGCGGCTGTTCCAATGGCCGGTGGGGCGTGATTGAGCAGCAGCCGGGGCCGGTGAACTGGGCGCGCTTCAACCCCGCTCCCCTGCCCGGGATGGTCGCGCTGTGGACGCTGGAAGCGATGGCCCACGGGGCCGAATTCGTCAGCTATTTCCGGTGGCGTCAGGCACCGTTTGCGCAGGAACAGATGCACGCTGGCCTCCTTCGCCCCGACGGCGAGGAAGCTCCCGGAGCCGCCGAAGCCCGCGAAACCGCCTCGCTCATAAACCGGATCGGAGAACAGCAAACCACGAAGGCGGACGTGGCGCTTGTCTTTTCGTACGAAGCCGCATGGGTTTGTGGAATCCAGCCGCAGGGAAGGAGCTTCCGGTTCCTCGAGCTTGCCTATGAATGGTATTCCGCGCTTCGCCGTCGCGGGCTCGATGTCGATATCGTCGCGCCGAACGCCGATCTTTCGGGCTATCGCGCGGTGCTGGTCCCGACGCTTCCCATCGCCTCGCCCTCCTTTGGCGAGCGCCTCGCCGAACTGAAATGTCCGGTGCTGATCGGTCCCCGGTCGGGGAGCAAGACCGAGAGTTTCCAGATCCCGCCGGACCTTCCTCCGGGCAATCTGCGCCCCCTCCTTCCGCTCAAAATCACGCGGGTCGAGAGCCTCTCAGATGGCATACAGATGGGATCAGATGATTGGCAGGTCTCCCGCTGGATCGAGGATGTCGAGGCAAATTGCGAGGTCGAACTTGAAACGGATGACGGGCGCGGCGTGATCTTCCGGAATGGGGCGCTTAGATACTGCGCCGCATGGCCCGATCGCTCGCTTCTCGACCTGCTGGTTGAGCGGATCGCGGGCGACGCCGATCTCGAGCTGGTCGACCTGCCTGAAGGTGTGAGGATGCGCCGGACCGCGAGCCATTGCTTCACGTTCAACTATTCCGCCGAGACCGTTTGGGTCGAAGCGATCGGCAAGCAGCTTGATCCGGCGAGTTGGCACATCGCGCCGCTGAGCAAATGACCGCTTGCCAGTCCGCCCGCTCTCTCCCAAGAGCCTGACCATGAACGACACGCGCACCTATGCGATCATCGGCTGCGGGATGATGGGCCGCGAGCATATGGCCAATCTCGCGCTGATACCGGGGGCCGAGCTTGTCGCGATTTCCGACCCGGACGAAGGATCTCGCCGTTGGGCCGCCGCGCATGCCGAGCATCTCGGTCAGAAACCGACGCTCTTTGCCGACAATGCGCAGATGCTGGTCGAGGCGAAACCCGACGCCGTCATCGTCGCTTCGCCCAATTTCACCCATTACGACATTGCCCGCCCGCTGATGGAGGCAGGTCCGGCGATCCTCATGGAAAAGCCGATGTGCACCGCGGTGGACGAAGCGCTGACGCTTCGCGAGAAGGCGCGCGCCTACCCTCCCCTCTTCTGGGTAGGGCTCGAATACCGCTACATGCCGCCGGTGACGCGCTTTATCGAGCGGGTCCATTCGGGCGAAGCGGGCAATATCAAGATGCTTTCGATCCGCGAGCATCGCTTTCCCTTCCTCCCCAAGGTCGGCGACTGGAACCGCTTTAACCGCAATACGGGCGGCACGCTGGTCGAGAAGTGCTGCCACTTCTTCGACCTCATGCGCCTAATCCTGCGCGACGAGCCGGTGCGCGTCTTTGCCAGCGGCGGGCAGGACGTGAATCATCTGGACGAACGCTATGACGACGAAGCGCCCGACATCATCGACAACGCCTTTGTCATGCTAGACTTCGCCGGGGGAGCGCGTGCGGTCCTCGATCTGTGCATGTTCGCCGAAGGGTCCGAGCAGCAGGAAGAAATCTCCGCCGTCGGTCCTATCGGAAAGCTCGAAGTCAAAATCCCGGCGGCCGAGATCACATGGTCTCCGCGCGACCGCTCAGGGCCGTTCGTCGAAGAAGTTCACACTCCGCCAGAAGCGCTCGAAGCGGGCACGCATCACGGGGCGACCTATTTCCAGCAGCGCGATTTTCACGCGGCATTGGTCGAAGGCACACCGCCGCTGATAACCGCGCGCGACGGCTATCGCTCGGTCGTGATCGGCGCCGTCGCGCAGCAGAGCATCGCCACCGGCCAGCCGGTCGACATCACCTTCTTGGACAAGGACTAGACGTGCTTCAGGACATGCCCCGCATCGGCTTCGGCCTCTGGAAAATCCCCCGTGAAGACACCGCGCAAAGCGTCGTCGAGGCAGTACGCGCCGGCTATCGCCACTTCGACAGCGCCGCCGATTACGGCAATGAGAAAGAAACCGGCGAAGGGCTGAAAGAGGCGATCGCGCAAGGTCTGGTCGCGCGCGAAGACCTGTGGGTGACATCAAAGCTCTGGAACACGTTTCATGGCGCAGGCCACGTCGAGGAAGCCTGCCGCAAATCGCTGGACGATCTCGGGCTCGACTATCTCGATCTCTATCTTGTTCACTTCCCGATCGCGCTCGAATACGTGCCGGTCGAGACGCGCTATCCGCCCGAGTGGCTCCACGATCCGGATGCCGACAATCCGGTGATGAAGCCCGCTAAAGTTCCCCTGCACGAGACTTGGGTGGCGATGGAGAAGCTGGTCGATGCCGGACTCGTGAAGCGGATCGGGGTGTGCAATTACAACTCGGCGCTGATCCATGACCTGATGACCTATGCGCGTATCGCGCCCGCCATGCTCCAGATCGAAAGCCATCCTTATCTGACGCAGGAAAAACTGATCCGCTGCGCGCGCGGCTATGGGATCGATGTGACAGCTTTCTCGCCACTCGGTGCGCAGAGCTATTTCGAGCTCGACATGGCGAACAGGGAGGAAAGCCTGCTCGGCACTGCACCGGTCATGGTAGCCGCGCAAGCCCATGGAAAAACGCCCGCACAGGTGCTCTTGCGCTGGGGCATTCAGCGTGGAACCGCGATCATTCCCAAGACCACCAAGCCCGAACGGATGCGCGAGAACCTCGCCATCGACGACTTTTCGCTGAGCGAGGTCGAGATGGCGGCAATTTCCTCGCTCAACCAGAACCGCCGTTTCAACGATCCGGGCGTTTTTGCCGAAGCCGCCTTCAACACGTTCCACCCGATTTATGACTGAGAGTCGGCTTCCTGAATTCCCCGCCATCATATCGGGCGGAGGCGATCTTGCCGCGTTTCTCGGCGCGAACAAGGCTGCGGTCGATGCGGCGCTCGCCGATGCAGGTGCGTTGCTGTTTCGCGGGTTCGACGTGCCCGATGCGCACGCTTTCGACGCCGCCGTGCTGGGCTATGGCGAGCCGGGCTTCACCTACAAGGACTCCCTCTCCAACGCGGTGCGGACCAATGTGACACCGCGCGTCTTCACCGCCAACGAAGCCCCACCGACGACCGAGATCTTCCTACACCACGAAATGGCGCAGACCCCGATCTATCCGTCCAAGCTGTTCTTCTACTGCGAGATCGCGCCGGGCGAAGGCGGGGCAACGCCGCTCTGCCGGTCGGACTGGGTGCTTGAACGGCTGGAAAGCGAAGCGCCTGATTTCGTCTCTCGCGTGAGCAGTGAAGGTGTGCGCTACACCAATGTCATGCCGGGCGATGACGATGCCGGATCGGGACAGGGGCGCTCGTGGAAGAGCACTCTGAGCGCGCCTGACAAGCAAGCGGCGGAGCAGCGCCTGCAGGAACTCGGCTACACCTGGGAGTGGCGCGAGGACGGCTCGCTGCGCGCGACCACACCCGCGCTCGATGCGGTGCGCGAACTGCCCGATGGCCGCCGAACCTTCTTCAATCAGCTTATCGCCGCATTCCGTGGCTGGGCCGACAGTCGCAACGATCCCAATCGTTCGATAACCTTTGGCGACGGCACAGCGATCACGGCTGAGGACATGGCGCCTGCAATTAGGCTTGCGGACGAGCTAACGCACGATCTCGCGTGGCAGGCGGGCGATGTGGCGCTGGTCGACAACTTCCTCGTCATGCACGGACGCCGCCCGTTTGTGGGCAAGCGCCGCGTGCTCGCCTCGCTGCTGGACTAGGCCGCGCGCCTTGCGGCGAAGCTCCAAACGGCGAGATTGACGACAACCAACGCGCCGATCAGTGCCGTGAACAGCGCACCAAGCCCCTCTCCCGAAGCCAATCCGATTGGTGAGAACAGCAGATAGGTCGCGGCCACGCACGAAAATAGCGTGATCGAAAGTGGTCGAGCGAACCGCCAAGGTGTGAGATCGACCTTCTCGGCACGGGTGAACTGCCATGCGGTCTCGCGCGGTGACAAAGCGCCGAATGCCAGCATGATGCCGACCTCGATCGCGAACAGCACCGCGTAGAGGTGGATAAAGTGGATCGTCACTAACTCATCGAACACGAAAACCGCGAGCCAGTAGGCGATGACGTGGAAGATGATAGCGACCTTGGCCCCCAGCGCAGGAACGCGCGCGGTGAACAGGCCGACGATCACGATCGCGATGGTCGGAATGTTGTAGAAGCCGGTGAAGCGGCGGATCACCTGCCAAAGCCCTTCCTCGGCAAACGAGAGCAGCGGTGCGACAATGAAGGCGAACAACGCGATCACGACGCTCGCGATCTTGGCCACCCGGACGAGTTCTGCATCGCTTGGCTTACCCTTTCGCGCAGGCGCATAGATGTCGAGGCTGAACAGGGTCGCCGCGCTGTTGAGCAGCGAGTTGAACGAGGAAAACACCGCGCCCATCAGCACCGCGAGGAAAAATCCCGAAAGCCAGAAGGGAAGCACGTCGCGGATAAGCCGCGGATAAGCCTGATCGATGCTCCCAAGCCCCGGCCCATACATGTGAAACGCGATCACGCCGGGGATCATCATCATGAACGGGACCATGATCTTGAAGAAGCCGGAAAAGAGCACGCCCTTCTGCCCTTCGGCGAGGCTCTTTGCGCCCAGCGTCCGCTGGATCACATATTGGTTGGTGCACCAGTAGAAGAGGTTGGCGAAGATCATGCCGGTGAACAGCGTCCCGAATGGGGTGGGATCGGTCGCGGAACCGATGGCGTTCAGCTTTTCCGGGTTTTCGCTAGTCAGTTGTGCGAGCCCTGCAGCAAAACTCCCCTCCCCCAATGCGATCAGGCCGAGCACCGGGACGAGCAGCCCGATGATGAGCAGTCCCACCCCGTTGAGCGTGTCCGAAACCGCCACCGCCCTGAGGCCGCCGAAGACCGCATAGATCGCGCCAATCACGCCGATCAGGACCACGGTGAACACCAGCGCCTCGAACTCGGGCAATCCGGTGAGCGCGGACATGTCGAAGAAGGCGTTGACCGCGAGGCTGCCCGCATAAAGCACCCCCGGAATGGTCACGAGACCATAGCCGAGCATAAAGAGCAGAACCGACAATCGCCGCACGTCCTCATCGAACCGATCGGCGAGGAATTGCGGCAACGTGGTGAAGGCTCCGGCGAGATATTTGGGCAGGAAAATCAGCGCCATGGCAATGGTCGCCACCGCTGCGGTCACCTCCCACCCCATGCTCGACATGTTGAAGCCATAGGCCGACCCGTTGAGCCCGGTGATCTGCTCAGCCGACAGGTTGGTAAGCAGGAGCGAGCCCGCGATGAAGGTCGCGCCTAGCCCTCGCCCGGCGAGGAAGTATCCGTCGCGCGTATCGGCTGTCCCACGCGTCTTCAGCCAGCTGATCCAGCCGACAAGCGCCATGAAGAACACGGCCGATCCGAGAGTGAAAAGAAGGTCCCCGCCGCTCACGGGAGCGGACCCTAGCAGCGCCCCTGCCGGGGTCAATTCATGCTCACATCATCATGCCATGATCGACGAACCGGGAACCTCGTTCGCTGTCGGCCCCTTGATTAATACGCTCATCCCCTGTTCAAGGCGCGCATCCAAAGAGCGTGCGAACGCTGAACAGTATCAAGGAAGTCGCAATGACCACCCGCAAACTTACCACTTTCATCACGAGCGTCTCGCTCGCGGCCCTGACGACGGGCTGCGCCACCTACAACCAGGGAGACGACATGGACCCGATCGCGCAAGGCGAAGCCGCCGCCGACTACAACCCAATGATCCCCGAAGGCACCGGCTATTTCGCACAGGACAGCTCGCTGCCGTTCCACGCACCCGACTTCACCCAGATCAGCGAAGACGACTACATGCCCGCTTTCGAGCAGGGGATGGAAATCCAGCTCGCCGAAGTGCAGGCAATCATCGACAACCCGGCCGAGCCGACCTTCGACAACACCATCGTTGCGCTTGAGAAATCGGGTGCATTGCTGGGCCGCGTCGCGCGCGTGTTCTTCCAGCTGACTGGCACCAACACCAATGACCAGCTCGATGCGATCAACACCGAGATCAGCCCCAAGTTGACGGCGCATGGCGACGCCATCACGCTGAACCCCGCTCTCTTCGCACGCGTGAAGGCGGTCTATGACAACCGCGCGGCCATGACGATGACGGTAGAGGACGCGATGCTGCTCGAGACCACCTATCGCGACATGGTGCAGGCCGGTGCGCTCTTGTCCGAAACCGAACGCGACCAGGTCAAGGCGATCAACACGCAGCTTTCCGAGCTCACCACCGAATTTGGCCAGCTTGCCCGTGATGCGATGGCGGACCAGCCGCTGATCGTCGACACGCGCGAGGAACTGGCGGGCCTTTCAGACAGCGACATCGAAGCCGCCGCCGCATTCGCGGCCGAGCAGGGCCACCCCGGCAAGTTCGCCATCGCACTCCAGAACACCACGCAGCAGCCGCTTCTGCCGGTGCTCGAAAACCGCGCGACCCGCGAAAAGCTGTTCCGCCTCAGCCACGACCGTGCTGACGGCACAACCGGCATCGATACCCGCGACCTGATCGCCCGCATCGCGCTGCTGCGCGCCGAGAAAGCCGCGCTGTTCGGCAAGCCCGACTGGGCGAGCTACACCATGTATGACCGCATGGCGAAGGAGCCGAAGACCGCGCTCGATTTCATGGAGCAGATGGTCCCCGCGCTCGCCGCAACCCAGCGCCGCGAAGCCGCCATGCTCAACGCAGCGATCGCCGCCGATGGGGGCGACTACACCGTCCAGCCGTGGGACTGGTACCGCTACGCCAACAAGATCAAGGCCGAGCAATACGACCTCGATGAAGACGCGGTGATGGAATACTTCGTGCTCGAGAACGTGCTCGAAGACGGCATCTTCCACATGGCGACTGAGCTTTACGGCATCACCTTTGAACGCCGCACCGACATCCCTGTCTATCACCCGGACGTGTGGGTCTACACCGTGTTCGAGGAAGACGGCAGCGAGCTTGGCCTGTTCTATTTCGACCCGTTCCAGCGTCCGTCGAAGCGCGGCGGTGCGTGGATGGGCAATTTCGTCGACCAGAGCTACATGACCGGCAACAAGCCGGTGATCTACAACGTCCTCAACGTGCCAAAGGCGCCCGAGGGCGAAGTGCAACTCGTCAGCTTCGACTGGGTCAACACCGCCTTCCACGAATTCGGCCACGCCGTGCACGGCCTGTTCGCCGACCAGAAGTATGAAAGCCTTTCGGGCACCGCGACCGCGCGCGACTTCGTGGAATATCCGAGCCAGGTCCACGAGATGTGGGCGACCTGGCCTTCGATCCTGTCGAACTACGCCAAGCACTACCAAACCGGCGAGACGATCCCGCCCGAAATGATCGAGCGGATCGAAGCAGCGGCCAAGTTCAACCAGGGCTATGACTTCGGTGAAGTGGTCGAAGCCGCACTGCTCGACATGAAGTGGCACGCTTTGTCCCCGGACGAGGCGCGCGCACTGGTCGGCAACCCGGACGCTGTCGATGCGTTCGAGCGCAAGTCACTGACCGATCTGGGGCTCGAGATCGACCTCGTGCCGCCGCGCTATCGCAGCACCTATTTCAACCACATCTTCAGCAGCCCCGCCGGCTATTCGGCGGGCTATTACAGCTATCTGTGGACCGAAATGCTCGATCGCGACAGCCGCCAGTGGTTCCGCGACAATGGCGGGCTCACCCGCGCCAACGGCCAGCATTATCGCGACACCGTGCTCAGCCGCGGCGGGACAATGGATTACTTCCGGATGTTCCAGAACTTCGCGGGTCGCCAGCCCAACGTTCAGCCCATGCTCGAAGCGCGCGGCCTGACGGGCGGCGGTGACGAAGCCGCTGACAGCGAAGTGTCGGACGGACAGCTGCCTGCCGGCTCCTAAGCCAAAGCTGAATCAGGAAGCCCGCCTGTCGGCCTTGCATTTTGCGAGGACGAGGGGCGGGCTTCGTGATTCTGGCCTTGGGCTTGCTGGGCCTTGCTGGGCTTTGCCGGGCTGGGCGAGAGATTGAGAGGTCCGGTTCTATCGAGGGTACCGAGCGGCAACCCTCAATGGCGACTTTCAGATTATCCAGGTCTTCCTTTTCGTAAATCTCGTCAGCAAGCAGGCAATGATCTTGCTGAGCATTGATTGTCTCCTATTCGGGGTGGCTTGATCCTTGTTCTCAGGCCACGTTCTGCTGGGTGCCGTAGCTGTCGGCGGCGTAGTTCATGGTCGAAACCGTGGCGGTGAAGACCGAAAGGGTCATCAGAGCGGCGGTGAAGCATGCGATGGTCTTGTTGAGCATTTGTAGTCTCCTGTCTGGGTGTCTTGGGTGTGGTCGCGTTCAGGCCTGGATGTTCTGCGCGGCGTAATCATTCGCGGCGTAGTTCATCGTGGCGACGGTTCCGGCGAAGACCGAAAGGGTCATCAGGGCGGCGGTGAGGCTTGCGAGAGTCTTGGTGAACATTGGTAATCTCCTGTCTGGGTGTCTTGGGTGTGGCTGGGTTCAGGCCTGGATGTTCTGAGCGGCGTAGTCGTTCGCGGCGTAGTTCATCGTTGCGACGGTCCCGGCGAAAACCGAGAGGGTCATCAGGGCGGCAGTGAGGCTTGCGATAGTCTTGTTGATCATGGTCTTTCTCCTTGGTTGGGTCGGCTTGTTTGCCGGTGATTTTGTTCTAGGCCCGACCTTCCCGGACATCCTGAGACCGGGCTGGAAAGAATCTGATCCAGAATCTTTCCAGAATTGGGTGCTTGGAAGTTGCCGCCGCTGGGCGGTGTGGCAGGCCCGTGGCCACGAACCCGTTTCGCGTTGAAACTTTAGGTGATTCCCCATAGAAACCGGGCCGGGACGCATAGGACCGGTCAAACCGGAGGCGGGGGCGAACAATCGCAGTCGAGAGCCAAATCCAGTTCGGTCGCTATGTTCTTGATCGCGACGATGAACGCGTGATCGGGCCTGACGGGCCTGTGCGGCTGGGCAACAAGGCGTATCAGGTGCTCGAAGCGCTGATCGAGTGCGAAGGCAAGCTGCTCACCAAGGATGCGCTGTTCGAAACCGTCTGGGACGGAATGCACGTTTCGGAATCCGCGCTGACTTCGGTGATCAAGGAGCTGCGCCGCGCGCTCAGAGATACGCCGCGCAATTCGAAGATCATCGAAAGCGTCTATGGCCGTGGCTACAGGCTGGTGGCGCCGCTCGGCCCGGTCGAACCCGCCGAAGCGACGCTTCCCGCTCCCGAGGAAGTCGCGAAGGACGCGCCAGTGCCGCGAATGGGCACCGAGCCGTGGAACCTTTCAGCGGGTGGCAAGCAGCAGACCTCCCCCGGCGTTCCCGAGAGCATCGCCTCCAAGCCTTCGATTGCAGTCACGCCGTTCAAGCAATTGGGCGATGCGACGGATGAGTGGTTCCCCGATGCGGTTGCGGACGAGATCACGGTCGCGCTGGCAAGGTTCGGCGAGTTTTTCGTGATGTCCTCGATCAGCACACTGCGCCCCGAGAACCGCGACCGCGCACCCGCCGACATCGCCGAGGAACTGGGCGTGCGCTATGTGCTGAGCGGCAAGATCCAGCGCGCCGCACAGCGCGTGCGAGTCATCGCGCGGCTCGACGACGTGATCGAGAAGCGCATGGTTTGGACCGAGAAGTTCGACGAGGATGCCGACGACATCTTCGACCTTCAGGATCGCATCGCCAGCACGGTCGCCAAGCAGACCGGCGTGTCGATCTCCGACGCGGAAGCTTACCGCGCATGGACCCAGCCTTCGCGCAATATTCGCGACATTTATTATCAGGCCAATCTGCTCATCCGGCGGATCGAGCCGAAATCGATCGCGACCGTCCTCTCGCTTGCAGAGCGGGCGCTCAAGATCGAACCGGAAAACTCATGGGCAGCAGCCATGGCCGCTATTGCCCACGCGTTTCAGTTCCTGCTCGGATGGACCTCGGACCGCGAGCTCAGTCGCAAGAAGACCATCGAATATTGCGAGATTGCGCTCAAGAACCCCAATGCCGATGAGCGCGTCTTCGGCTTGTGCGGTCCGGCGCTTAATTGCGTCGGCCACAAGATCGAGCTCGCCCATCAGCTCACCGACAAGGCGATCGAGATCAATCCCTACGATGCGGGCAGCCTGCAATGGGGAAGCTGGATGGACATCACCGCAGGCAATGCCGAGCGCGGGATCGAACGCGCGCAGACTTCGCTCGCGGTCAACCCAAAGTCCGGCATCGGCCACCTGGTCGCGATCCCGCATGCGATCGGGCTGATGCAGCTCGGTGACTTTGAAGAGGCCGCCAAGATGCTGACCGAGGTGGTTGAGATCTCGCCGCAAGGCGATGCGCTGGCGGCGTTGACGATTGCCCTCGTCAAGCTCGACCGGCTCGACGAGGCGAAGGAAGTCTATGCCCGCCTCCACGCGTCGGGAGGCGCGATTGGCGGGCTCGCGCTGATGCAAAAGCCCGAGCACAAGAAAATGGTCGAGGACTCGCTCGCCATCGCGGCTGGCGATTAGCAGCCGGGCGAGCGTTCGTACGCTAGTCGAAAGCCACCGTCAGTGAAGCGGGGAAGAAGCCCTTGAACGAAAGATGCCCCTTCGCGCCCTCGGCGCGGCGCAGATTGTAGCGGCGCAGCAGCGGTGCGCACATGGCCGGGAACATCGCCCGGTTGATGTGGCGGCCAAAGCATTCGTGAAGCCCCAGTCCAAAGTGCAGGTACTCATAGGGCTGGCGGGTGGGATCGAAGTGATCGGGCGCTTCGATACGGCGCGGGTCGGCCATGGCCGATTGAATGCCCGCGAGAACCTTGTCCCCTTGTTTGACCTTGCGCTCGCGCTTGGTTCCTTCGGCGATCATGCAATCCTTGGTCGCTTCGCGCGGCAGGATCGGGGAGATCGGATCGAACCGCAGTGCCTCGAAGATGTGCCCGAACGTCAACGCCTCGTCGCCTGCGACTGCCGCACGATGCGCCGATGCAAGCGCATCGGGCCTGCGAAGCAATTGCTCGATCGCTTGCGGCAGAACCATGGGCGGCTGCGGCGGACCGCCGATAATCACAGCTGAGAGCACCATGCGGATGAACTCGTCATCCCAGCCGTTCTCCCCCTGCCGCTCAAAAGCGAGCGCGCGTCCTAGCAAGTCCGCTTCGGACGTATTCTGATCCGCACGCCGTTGATCTAGCAGGTGCTGAATGTGCTGCGACAGAGCCGGTGCCATGAAATCGATTTCCTCGACCAAAGGCGGGTCCGAGGCGAGGAACTGGTATTCGAACATCCTCGTCGACCAGATGCGCAGATCGCCGTTCCTGGGTGGCGTAATCCCGAAATAGTCCTGCAGGATATCGAAGGTGACCGTGCGCACCAGCCCATCGACCACCTCCAGCTCGCCGCCCGATGACGCGACGATCTCCTCGGCTCGCTTGTGCGTTGCATCGGCGAGCCGCTTCATGTCGCCATCGCGCGCGAGCGATTGCAGGCGACCGAGCTGGGATTGATATTCGGGCGTATCGGACATGCCGATGAAGACCCGATGCCCTTGCATCAGCACGTTGAGCTTCGAGGCGTAAGGCACCTTAAACGCGGTGTCAGTCAGCAGGACTTCGCGCACATCATCGTGTCGGGTGACAATGTGGACGTTCTTAATCTTCGCAATCGGCCAAAAGCGCCTCAGGAAAGCGAATATTGCCGGCAATGCCGCTCGCACCCGGCCGATCAGCCATTGCTTGAACTTGCCCGGACCGGGCCGCAGGATCGGTTTGTCGGAAGCGCTCATAGACCGGACAGCCATTCTATCGCTGGCAAGCTCGGCAGGAAGAAATAGTCACCACCCGCCAGCTTGACGTGGTTGCCGATCTCGACCCGGCGACGGACCGGTTGCGCGCCATAGGTCTGGCTTGTGCCTGGCCCGAGCAATGGGTCCGTTTCGTCGAACAGGGTCGAGAAGGAGGGGCTCATCATCCAGATCTGCTGCACGAATTCGAACTGCCGCTCGATATCGGCGTTTACGACGCAAAACATCAGCCCGCGCTCAACCCCGTCATCGACCGTGCGATCCTGAATGTAGGGCCCGAACTTTCTCGCCCTCCTGATGATACGGTGCCGATTGCTCGATTGCAGCAGCGACCGCTTTTGCGAGGGCTTGGTGGCCAATCCATCTCGCGGATTGCCGCGTCGCATGTGCGAACCGAGCGGGCATCCAAGGCCGTGGCGATCCTCGTCGAAATAGGTGAATTCGTTGTCGGGAACCTTGGGATCGGTGCGCGGTGCGACACCGTGGGGGCGCAAAACGTCGCCATCCATCGAGCGGCCGATTATGCGTTCGGCGACATATTCACTCCTGCGCGGCTTGCCGGTTTCGGGGTCGCTCCCCATCCCTGCCGCGACCTTGGCGGCATCGTTCCACAATCCGGCGACGTCCTGCCTCAGCTCGCGCACGACCATGTATGTGCTGTTGCGTGCGAGATCGAGATTGTCGGGGTCGTCGGGGTTGATCGGCAGGCTCCCGTCCTTGCTGACCAGCGGGCCTTTGGTGGTTTCGTGATGGCCATCAACATGTCCCATCAGAACATCGCCAAGCGCCACTCCATTGACCCGGTCTGGCGCCGGCCCGCCATCGACGACCGCATCGGAATCCCATGGAGTGGGCTGCGACAGACCATCGACGAAGCCGAAATGCTCGCGCACCATGCCGTTCTCGTCGAAGCCGAGCGAGGTCTGCTTATCGCGAACGACCTTGACCCCGCTCGCCGCGAGCGCCTGTGCGACGCGTTCACCCCAGGACGTCGCCTCGGCTGCATCCTTGCAATGCAACAGCAGGATCGCATCGACCGTGATCGCGGTCTGAATGGCCGTGGGATCGCGGCCCGGAAGTGAGGAGAGAAGGTTCTGACCGTCGTCGATCTTTTCAGGCGGCGTATTCGCGCTCCAGAGCGGGCCGCCATCGATGACGCATTCGCTCCAATTGGTGCCTACCCTGTCATTGAGGCGCCGCATCCGGTCGACCTGAAACATGCCTTCGAGAAACGGGGGCGAGAACTCCGATAGGATTTCATCGGGAAGCCCCATCTTGCGCAGCCCCATCGCGGTGATGCCGAGCGCCACCGAAGGGTCCTGCTTCCCGTCTGCAGGGGTGACGGGCGCGACCTTTTCGAGCGCTTTAAGCCAAGCGCCTCCGCGCGTGCCCTTCTCCCACTCGAAGGCCAACATGAGCGTTTGCGAGACGGGCAAGTGCGCAAACCCGCTGACCACGATGCCTTGCGCCTCCGACGCATGCGGTTCGGCAAGCTTCCATGAATCGCCGCTTGATGGCTTGTTGCTCATAGGTCTTTCGCCCATTTGCTAGCCGCCTTGGGCGACAGTTTGGCAGCGCAAAGTCCGTTCGCGATCCGGTTGTTACGCTCGATCTGATCGACGGTTAGGTGCGGATAGGCGCTTACCCAGAAACGGGTGGGCGACATCGAATGCCGCGCCCAGCGTTTGAACGCACGACCATATGCCGCGCCGTCCTCGATCAGCATCGTCGTGGGCGGAAAGCCGACGCTGCCACCCCAGACCGCGGTGACACCCTGGTGCGCCTTCTCGATGAAATCGTCGAAATAGGCTTCCCAGCTGAGGTCGTAATTGCTGAGGAAGAGCAGCCGGGAATCGTTGTTGACGAAGGCCCATTGCGCGGCGTGGATCGTCCGCATCGATCCAAGATATCCGTCATGCACCGCTGCCCTCAAACCCAGATGGATCAGCGACGTCCCGGCATAGGCGATAAATCGGCGCATGACCTGCGGGCGCATGGAGACAATCGAGACCATGTGGTTCTGCGGAATCCAGTCCTCGAGCTCGATCATCTGGCGCAACATGACCGGGTCGATCTCGGGCGCGACCTGGCTGGAATCGTGGCGCTCCAGATAGCGCAGGTAGATGAGCGATGCCGGAAGAAGGAACAGCGCGAACCAGGCAATGCCCCACAGGATCTGACGGGCTGACGCCTGCCAAGCCTCTGCCCAGGTCGGCACACCGCCGAGCACATTGATCGCAGCGCCCACCGGCCAGCTCAGGAAGAACAACAGGACCAATCCCATCAGTATCTTGAGCCCGTTGGCAAAGGCGATTGCGAACAGCGTTTTCGAGCCCGTTGTCCCCACGCCGTCGACCGGCTTTTGGTATTGTCGCAGGAACCCCCAAGTCGGCAGCGCCACGACCGCCAGAAAGATACCAAGCCTCAGATCACCGATCATGGCGGCAAGGACCCCGCCGGGCACGAGGAAGAGGAGCGAGACAGCGAACAGCGTGGCAGCAAGCTTGAACCAGTCGAGCGCGACTTCGGAAAAGGGGATGCGCCGCTTGGGCTTGTCGGCGAGCCACGGAAAGTCCGGCATCAGGTGGGAACGCAGTACCGTGCGCACTTCTTCTGCCGTCTTGCCGTCGCATTCGCCGCCCCCATCGCCAAGCCGCTTCTGGACCGCATCTGCAAGGTCTGACTCGGCCAGGATCCGCTCGCGAGTGAGCCCGCGATTGCCATGGAAGAACGCCTTGGGGCGCATCATATGGGCTTCGAAAAATGGCGCCGGATCCCGCCGCGAACCGTGTTCGGTGATGCGGTCGTAGAGGATTGCAGTATGGTCGAGCGGACGCTTGCAGCACCGCAATGCCTCACGCAGATCCTCTCCAACCAGATTTTGCAGATGCGCCCAGAATGGGCCTGAATGCCCGTCATAATTTGCTTCGATCACGAGCAGCGGATCGTAGTCTGCGGACTCAACCATGCAGATCGAGAAAAAGTGGCAAGTCGGTAGCTTGGCTAGGACGTCGGGATAGTATCCCGGCGCGCCTTCGTGGCCGACGGACCGTCCCCCGCGCATTTCGACGAGCATGCGAACCAGCTTCGCCTTATGCGAAGGGCGCACCTCGAGCGCGGTTGAGCGCGTATGAAGCCGCATGCTGTTCCCCCAAACAATTCGCGACCGAAAGGGAACTAGCCCCTGGCCACGAAGCCTACACGGGGCATCACCGAAAGCAAGAGCGGGAGGAAACGCGAGAGGTGCTGGTGCCGCTTACGTGACTCGAACACGTGACCCCATCATTACGAATTAGATGCTCACTACTAAACAGTCGCCGCTGGCGTAGCCTGAAATTCGTGCGGAAAACCCATCCTGTTCCATTGTTGTTCCCGTCATTTCCCGCTATAGTGATTGCTGAAAGCGGGGTTAGCAATCACATGGCAACCGGGAACGTCACAAAAACCTCTGTTAATGGGCTTGTGCCAACCGAGCGCGACCAGTTTCTCTGGGATGCGAAAGTGCCGGGGTTCGGCGTCAAGGTCACACCCAAGGGCACGAGGGTTTATCTGTATCAGTACCGAATGGGCGGGCGTGGGACGAAAGTTAAGCGCTATACCATTGGCAGGCATGGCGTAGTTACTGCCGAAAACGCGCGCAAGGAAGCAAAGCGGCTGGCGATGATGGTTGCACAAGGCATTGATCCTCGTGCCGAGAAAATCGAGCGAAGTCGCGAAGAGGTCGAGTTGGCTTTCCCTACCTATCTCGACGCATTCGCAAAAGAGTGCCTTGCGGTTGAGTGGAAAGCTTCAGCTGATGAGGTCGAGGCCATGTTGCGCACCTACGCCCTGCCCCATCTGAGAACGAAGTCCCTTCCAGCGATCACACGCGGCGACATTTCAGCGATCATTCGGCCTGTTCGTTCGAAGCCCGCAAGCGCATCAAAACTGTTTGCAGTGCTGCGCCGACTATTCCGCTGGGCTGTAAGCGAAGGTGATCTTTCGGCATCGCCAATGGATCTGATGGAAGCGCCCCAGCCGCCAAAGGCGCGCGACCGTTGGTTGAACGATGAAGATTTGGTGCGGGTTTGGGATGCCTCGCATAGCCTTGGGTATCCATTCGGGCCAATGATACGCCTGCTGATCCTGACAGGCGCACGTCGCAACGAGGTGGCTGAACTGCCTTGGAAGGAGTTAGACAGGGCGGCCTCGCTTTGGTCTCTTCCCGCTTCTCGCGCGAAGAATAGAGAGGCTTCCGACATTCCAATAGCTGGTCTGGCATTGAGCGAACTCGACAATGTTGCAGAGCGTTCAACGGGTAGTGACTGGCCCAAGTCCGGCTTGGTGTTCACCACTACAGGAAGGACTCCAGTTTCGGGCTTTTCCCGAGCGAAGCAACGCCTCGACAAGCTGATTGCTGAACAAGGCGGCGACGACGGTATTGACGACTGGAATCTTCACGATCTGCGCCGCACGCTGGCAACAGGAATGCAACGCCTTGGTGTGCGGTTTGAAGTCACGGAGGCAATTCTCAATCACAAGTCAGGCTCTCGCGCCGGTGTCGCCGGAATCTACCAACGCCATCATTGGGGGCCCGAGAAGAGCGCTGCGCTTCAGGCGTGGTCTGATCATATCGAGCGCTTACTGTCGGGCGCAAACGTAACCAACGTAGTTCAACTTGACGGAGTCCGAGCGTGAACGGGTGGCGGGGCTAGGATAGCTACCAAACGGCGGAACCGCACCGCTTGCCTCGCCACCAATCCTCTCATTGCGGAGCGCCTGCGGAGGCGATGTTGCGAGCAGTTTCAAAGAAAGAGATTGAGGCCCTTCTGGCAAAGCAATTCTGGCCGTGGCCGCTCGCTTTGGCATATCTCCAAGTTGAGAACGTTGCTCCGGTCGCTGCCGCCAGCGAGGTGCTTGTCACTTACCCCAACGAAGAGGGACTTGTTGAGTTTATGGCATCGAGCGCCGTCGGGCGCATCTATGAAGTTGTAACGGGAAAGCCTCACAAGCACGACCAAGAAACCTATTGGTCAGAAGTTGCGGAGTTAGAGAAACCGCTTGTCGGAGCATTGGAGGCTGGCCAAATCCGCGCGTTTGGCAGAGAGGCGCGGGATAAGGGCCTTAGTCCTGTTGCTGCGATAGACTGGGTTGGGAGCGAAGTGTCGCCAGAGCGGACTAGCGATTTGGTAGTGGAGGGTTGGCGCAAAACCGACCTGCTCGGACAAGCCCTCGGAAGTGGCCAACGAAGGGTAAGGGCCTACGATCTGCATCTAGAGGGCAGCGCGATTCAACATCTGCGGCAGTCTTTGGAAAGCGCCGATGCGCGCGATAAAATCCACGAGGGCAGCTATGAAGAGATTGAGGCGCTGGAGCAAGCGGAGGTACCGCTGCGTCGGGGTTACTGGTCCCCTCTCGTAGCGGGAGCGTGGATTGCCTCGCGCTCGCAAAGGTTCACGAGCGCAATTCAACTGTTTGAGAGGCAACGGCATTGTGAGCGAGGGCATGCACATTCTTGGACTGCGTGGCTGACCGTCGGCGACCTCATGGGCAAGCGCTTTGGCATGACACTAACGGGTGCACTCGATCTGCTTCGAGAGGCGCTTGAGACTGGGAATATTGCAGGCGGCAAAGGTGTTTCAGGCCCGACAAAGAAGGTTCGCTTGATAGAGCGGCATGAATGGACGCAATGGAGCGTCGCCCACAACTCTGGCGGCGTCTACGTCCTTCCCGACACCTTTGATGTTGCATGGCCTAGCGAGGCCGTTATCGAAGCATTTCCTCCGGATAATTCCGTCCAAACCGAGGTTGAATCAGCCAGTTCAGATCCGCCAACTGAGGATGAGCTACTCACTCGCTGCGATGAGCTTTGGCTTTCCGGCATCAACGTACGTGAGATTGAAAAGGTTGTGCCCAAAGAGTCACGCTTCAACGTGATAAAGGCGTATAATATTCGCGATCTCCTCACGGGTAGATACCCACGAATCGGCAGGGGCGGGACACGGGCCCCTGGCATGATACGGAAATAGTGCAAGAAGCGCGCTTACGCACTTATAGCGGCGCAACTCTTTGGCCCCCACCCTCTTTCCATCAAGTCCACGCATGGTGCGTGGGCAGCATTGGAAAGGCCAAAGAATGGACCCGCTCCTTACTACTGCTGAGGCCGCGCCCCGCGTCGGCGTGTCAGCTGGCACGCTCGAAAACTGGCGCGTTGCTGGAACCGGCCCTCGCTTTATCAAGTCCGGTCGCCGCGTGATGTATGACCCCGCTGACATTGAGGCGTGGAAATCGGCCCGCCGCTTTCAGTCCACTAGTGATGTGGGGGCGGTGTGAACCATGGCGATACACAGAACGGGGAACGCTACCCCTGAAAAGCGCGAGGGCCGCGTCCGGCTCTCGGCTCGCGACCCTCTGGTCGAAACATTGCTTGGCGGCATTTTGATCGACGGATTTGATTTAGAGGAAACACGGCGCTTCTGCAAGGAACTCGCTCGCGATCGCAACCAGTGGGACGTGCAACGTCGCAGCCGTGGCCTCTTCCGCCCTTGCAGGCTCAACAAAGCTAACGCCGACGGAGCACTGCGCAAGGCGCTCGCTGCACTGGAAGGGGGTGCGTCGTGACCCCTGATACAATCCGCAAAACCGCGCTCGCGATCCTGTCGAGCGACACGAAACTATCACGAAACGCAGGCGCATTCTGTGGCCAATGTGTCGCCACGGGAGCGCCACTTACCGAGAAGCAAGAGGAATGGTTTTTGCAGCTTGCCAATAAGGCGGGCGTGATTCTGGAGGACTATGGCCATGTATGACACCGAGAATCCGAGCTACGGTGATGGAACTGCCGCCGGGCACAAGGGGCAGAGCCGAGAAGCCCGCCAGAACAGCGCAGGGGCCGCTTCAGAGGTCACCAAGACCCTTCCTCGCCGCCACAGGCAGATGATGGAAACTTGGTCGCCATATGGCGCTTCAGGCGCCATTCCCGAACAAATAGCCAATGACCTTGGCCTGCCCGTGCATGTGGTCCGTCCTCGCGCAGGCGAACTCGTCAAAAAGGGCTTGCTGTTCGAACTCGGTAAGCGCCCTGGAGGGATGGGCCACAAGGTTATGGCCTACTCTGTCCAGCCGCCCACGGAGGCGGCCTAATGGCGATCACGGGCTTACGTCGAATGTGCCTTACTTACAGTCGGGGTCGGGTGACCGTAGTCCGCCCGATCCCGCTTGGCACTCTGGACGGGAGTGGATGATGGGCGTTTTCGCAGAATGGCAACCAGCCTACGCTGAGGCGGGCCTTGCGACGTTTCCCGTCGAAGGGAAAAAACCGTGCGTCGGCAATTACAATAGAGCGGGAGTGAATGCTTCCGCGCAGTGGGCGCTCAAGTTTGACGAGGCCAACGCGCTCGGCTTCGCCTGTGGTCCACGCAATGGCGTCACGGTTCTAGATATAGACGAGCCCGACGAAAACCTACTCGGTGACGCTTTCGCGCTCTTTGGCAGAAGTCCGGTGGTGATCCGAACGGGTTCTGGCAAATTTCACGCGTGGTATCGCCACAACGGCGAGAAGCGCAAAATTCGGAGCCGCGACTTTCCGGGCCGGTCGGTCGATATTCTTGGGGGCGGGTTCGCGGTTGCTCCGCCATCAATCGGCGCGGCGGGTTCCTACGAGTTCCTAGAAGGCTCGCTCGCTGACGTTGCAGCACTGCCAGCGATGCTCGCTGCGAGGGCAACAAACGACGCGGATAACAAACAGGAATCGCCTCGCGAAGGCGCACTCGGTGAAGGCGAGAGGAATGACACCCTTTGGCGGGCTTGCATGAAAGCAGCGCCAAGTTGTCAATCGCTTGACAATCTCACTCAGCTTGCTCGCGAGCTGAATGCGCGTGGCGGGTGGTCGCCGCTGCCTGACGATGAAGTCGAGCGCTGCGCGGCAAGCGCTTGGCGATGCCAGATTGAAGGCCGCAATGGTTTCGCAGGGGAAAGGTTCGTGCAGATCGACCGAGCAGCGCACGACATTCTGCGTCATGATCCGGACGCCGCCTACATTTACCAGCTTTTGAGGGCCGAGCATTGGGGCCGCGACTTTTGCATCACGAATAGTTGGGCCGACAGCCTGCCGTTGTCACTCGCACGGCTTCAAAAGGCTCGACGATTTCTGCTCGCGAACGATCTGATCGAGTGCGTGCGCCATGAACGGCGAGGTCACGCCGCAATCTATCGCTTTCGGCCCAGTTTCGGGACCCTAAGGAGAGAGAGGGGAGAAGGGGTGTAGTGTTTGTATTGCTATCAGATTCCCGACACCCAATAAGCGGGCGCAACTGGTCTCTGGGTAGGACGCCTTTTCAGCGCCTGCGTGCATTCTGGGAGGTCAACCATGCAGCATAGAAAACGGGAGAGGGGTCGCGCTCGATCCGATGTGTCATTGCGTCACATGGACGCGGCAAAACCAAAGCGCAGTCGCCGGGATCGGAAGAAACCTGCACCTCCTGAGAGCCTAAAGGCCCGTGAAGCCGATACGCTTGCTGCGGTAAAAGAGCTTCCCCTGAATCCTGGAGTGTGCCTCGAACCTCGCTCCGATCATTGGCAGGTGCAGTCCCCGCATAGCGACGAAGAACTTTGGACAATCCAACTCGCAGAAGCATTCGGCACCCGGTCGGATTCATTGATTAGGGTGTTCCTCGATCAACTGGCGAACCTTTGCCCTGAGGATTGGGACGCAGACCGCCAATCATTTCGGGTCAATGAAACCGAGTGGAATGCGGTTCTAGCACTCGTGGCCGATTGGAAGCCCGAAAACAGCGCTCAGGCGGCTCTCGCGGCGCAGATGGCGGCGACACACCTGCTGACCATGCGGCTGGCCTCACAGGCGCTTAATCGCGGTCACACGGTCAACGGGCACGATGCCTCTTTGACTGCCAAGCTAAGCCGAGCGTTCGCAACGCAATGCGAGACTATGCAGCTGCTCAAGGGAAAGACGCGCATGGCAAAGCAATCGATCCACGTAACACGGGAAACCCAGCACCATGTCCACTACCATGATCACCGGGGAGGGGTCGAAAACGCGCACCAATCCGATGCAACCGGAGCCGAAACCATTGAGGGATGCTCCGCGATGCCAAGCGCGAACGAAAGCGGGCAAGTCGTGCGGCTCACCAGCCGTTAGGGGTAAACGCGTCTGTCGGATGCACGGTGCGAACGCAGGAGCGCCAAAGGGTAAGGCGAACGGCGCCTATAAGAATGGCCATCAAACCCAAGAGGCTCGTGCGCTTCGACTTCAGGCGCAACGCTTACTCAACGAAATACGCTAGTACGCCTGAATAAAAAGTAATAGCCGGATATGGCATCAATACTGTTTGATCGTCCATAGCTGGCCCTCATATTCGCGTGCGAAATACTCATGCTTTCAAAAGACCTGAAAATACTTTACCTGATTAAAGGACGGCCAAACGACTCAACAGAATGTTGCAGGCTGTCAGTTTTTGTAAAGGGGGGGTAGAATGAAAAAGGCATCTGTATTTCTCGCTTGCTGCGCACTTGCATGCGTCAGCATCTCTTCACCAGCGATCGCGGACCGGATGGAGATCGATGGCAACAATGTCACGTTCCAAGATGAGACCGTTACGCTTAACCTGTCGCAAAGGGAAAGAGTTGTAATTGAGGCAGAAGTCACCGCTATCGACAAAGCTCCGTCGAACACCGGAACAATTCGAGCCCGTGTCACAATCAATGGCGATGCCGCAACTGCAACCAGTCACTACACTAAAACTACACGAACGAGAGAAGGCACCGCAAAACTTATCTTCGTTGTCGAGTTGAGTGAGGGTAGCCACGAGATCAAGTTGCTAGGCCTAGGCTCTCAAGAGGCAGCAATCACGGGCGGCAACATGGAAGTTCGCGTTCTCGGCAGCTTGAGGCGTTAGATCGTCAAAGCAGAACGTCTTCACCTCAGCTGATCTGGTCTACGCAAACGTGCAGATTTATGCGTAACGACTAGGATCTGAACTTAAGCGACACGCCAAGAGAGTCTGAAATCTGAGGTGAACATCCTGCTGCCAACTCCGCACTTAGCCACAGCGCTAGGATTGCAATGAACGATACGCGCGGGGCCGTTGAAGTTTCGAACTGAAATTCGGTAAAACCGGCGATGTCCGTTCGACTATGTATCGAGTGCGCCGTCTGCCGTAGTGTCCCTAGCTATTCATTAGTTACTGGAAATTAATGTCAATTCGTCGCTATGTGCATAGTGGACGCACCTAAAGGAGGAGCGTCCGAAAAAAGGGGACAATAAATGAAATCGGTTTTCTGCGTGGCCGCCGCCGCGCTTTTCGTAGCGCCAGTCGCTGCGCAAGACTCGCCAATGCAGGTGCAGCGAGCCGCACCAGCGGCAGCTAATGTCGCCTCCCTTCCCGCAAACACCGAAGTGTATTTGCGATTGAATGAGGAGCTGTCGACCAAAGGCGACTGGATGGAAGAAGGGCACACGTTTGGCCTGACAGTAACAAATGACGTGATGCTGGGCGACTACATCGTGATCCCCGCAGGTTCCCGTGCGACCGGAACGGTCACTTGGATGACTAACAAGGGAATGTTCGGGAAGTCGGGCAAGTTTGAGATCGACATAACGAGCGTCGAAGTAAACGGTCGTCGTATCCCGTTGGAAGGCACTTTCCGCCAGGAAGGTGAAGGCAATACGGTAGCCACGATAGGCGCAGTTGTCGCTGCTCCTGTTGTCGGTTTCTTCATCACGGGGCGCAGCGGACGGATGCCCGCAGGAACCGAGCTTACGGTCTACACGAAAGAGGCGATTCAAGTGCAGTTCGACGGCCCAGCGCCGGTGCAGAACGCGCCGATGACTGTCTCGCGACAAACAACGCCTGCACAGCCTGTCGCAACAGAAGAAGTTGAGGCCACAGTGGAGGTCAATTCAGAACCGCAAGTGCAAGACGGTCTCGATACTGAGCCATCGTCCGAATAAGCTAAAACCGATATGTGCAGAGCGCGCTCGCTGCCTAGTTGGCGGCGGGCGCGTTCCCATTTTAGGGACGAAAACTCATTGCTAGGATCATCTATGTGCTCAACCCGGTTGGTTCAGTCACTTAGCGCATCGGCGCGCGCTAAGGTGACGACAGCCCCCTGCATCAAACAGGGGTTACCATAAGATAGGGGGCTGCCGCCTGCTTTCGTCTATCGAATTTGGCACGGAAAGCAAACACATATCGCGAGATCGCAAGTCAATATCCGCCTCAACGAGACCAACATACTCGATCAAGTTTTAAAGGCATCAGATGCGATGCGCGCGAAAACTCGTTCCAACTCTGTCAATGAATGACGAGGCGATTGAATAGACCAGGGGTCTCCGCCACATTGGGTTACTGTCAGGGCTTGGCCCAGTTGACCGCATCAGGACTCATTCGTGATTACTATGTGATTGCTAGAAGCAACATTCATTGAGATCGCACCATGGCGAGCTGATCATAAACCTCAGAAATACAATGGTGCCGCTTACGTGACTCGAACACGTGACCCCATCATTACGAATGATGTGCTCTACCAACTGAGCTAAAGCGGCACTTATGCATCAACGCGCATGTCGCGCGTCAGGAAGTGGAGGCCCGAGCCGGAATCGAACCGGCGTGCAAGGATTTGCAGTCCTCTGCGTAACCACTCCGCCATCGGGCCGAGCCGCCTTCATTCGCAGAAGGCGGAAGCGGCCCACTAACGATTCGCGCGCGGAAAGGCAATGCGACTTTCGCCCTGCCCCGAATTCCGCGAAGTCCCATCGAAACCGATAGCTTACGTTGCGTCAGTCTGGACCGGGCGCGTAGCATTGGGCACATGGTCGTTCATGACGATAGCCAGCCTGCTCGAACCCATCACCGGAAAGCCCGGTCCCGCCCGTCTCGACAATGCGGGAGACTGGATGCAGGGGCGCACGCTCTATGGCGGTGCCTCGGCGCTGGTCGGCTATACCATGGCTATCCGCGCATTTCCCGACCTGCCCCCATTGCGCGCGGCACAGATTGGGTTCGTGGCTCCTTTGGGCGAGGAAATCTCGCTTTCGGCCGAGATCGTTCGGCAGGGGCGCAACGTCACGCAGGTTCGATCCGAAATCCGCAACGAGAAAGGCGTCGCCCTAACTGCGTTCTGGCTGTTCGCTGCCGAGCGCGAAACCAACGCCCTTCGCGCCGCGGATGCGCCGGAGAACTGGCCAGGCGTTCCCGAGGACAATGCCGTGGCGATGGAGGGCCAGGGGCCAAGCTTTATTCAGAACAATTTCGAGGTCCGGTTCGGGCAAACCAAAGGCGAAGACCACGGCGCGACCATTCGCCGCTGGGCGCGGCTGACCGAAGACCATGATCTCGATCCGGTGAGCAAGCTCGTCCTGATGGGCGACGTCATGCCGCCGGGCGCCATGCGAGTGATGCAGCGGATGGGACCGATCAGCTCGATCAATTGGTCTTTCAACGTGCTCGACCCTGAGACGCGCTCTGAGGGCGGTTGGTATCTCGCCGAGAATGCAAGCAGCCACGCCGACAATGGCTACTCATCCGAGCGCTTGCGCATGTGGGACCGCGATGGCCGTCAGGTTATCGACGGGCTTCAGTGCGTCGCGGTCTTCGGCTGAGGCATCCGCCCTTCAGACGTCCTCGAACTTGGGCGGACGCTTGGCCATCCCTGCCATGACCGCCTCGATCTGATTGGGAGTGCGGATGATCTCGTGCTGCTCATCGCTCTCGGCTTGCAGGATAGCATCGGTATCGGCCTCGTGCATGATCGCCTGCAAACGCTTTGCGCCGCGAATGGCGTAAGGGTTGCGGTTTGCGATCTCGGTCGCGATCGCCGTGGCGCGGGCGTGGGGGTCCTCATCAACATAGGTCGCAAGGCCGAGCGCCTGGGCCTCAGCGCCTGAGAATTCGCGGTTGGTGTAGACGAGCTCGCGCATGACATCGTCGCGGATCAGGCCGCGCCACAAGGCATAACCGCCCATGTCGGGCACCAGCCCCCATTTGATCTCCATGATCGCCATGCGCGTATCTGGGTGAGCGATGCGGATATCGGCACCGCTCGCGATCTGAAGACCGCCACCAAAGCAGACGCCGTGAAGCGCTGCGATCACCGGAACGGGAAGCTTGCGCCAGACCATTGCTGCCTGTTGCGGGCGGTTGGCATTGCCATGTGTGCGCTCGGGCAGCGAAGGGGCATCGGGATCGGGCGTCTGCGCAAAGCTCGAGGTGTCGAGACCGGCGCAGAATGCCGGACCCTCGCCCGACAGCACGACCGCGCGTACGCCCTTGGCATCTGCCAGCCGCTCGCCAGCCTCGATGATCCGTTCGAACATTTCAGGGTCGAGCGCATTCATCTTCGACGGGCGGGTCAGGCGGACCTGCGCAACGCCATCCTCGCCAAGCTCAATGGATACACGCTCATTTGCCGACATGACATCGGCTTGCATTACGGCGGCAGTGGACATGGTATTCCTCGCAAAGTCGCTAAATCAGGTTGCAAGAAACTACCGATTGAGCGCGGCGAGTCCAGCCAGTTCAACCGTCTCGATCAGTTGGTGTCGCCAAAGCTGAAATCACTCGGGGTCGCCGGGGCGTCGAGATAGTATCCGCCTTCAGGGTGGGTAGCGAGGATGCCGGAAAGCCCAAACGGTTCCAGCTTGCCGCGAACCCGCGCGACATGGACCGCCACCGAATTGGTCTCAGGCTCGAAATGGATGCGCCAGACATCGGCAAGCAGTTCGCGCCGGGTCATGCGCACCCCCGGTTGCTGAGCTAGTCGCCAGAGCAGCTCGAACTCGCGCGGGTGAAAGCCGATCCAGCGATCATCGACGCGGCCATCGCGGTGAAAGAGGTCAAGCGTGACCTCCCCCGCCTCGCGGAAGCGAGGAATCAGCGTGTCGTCATCGGGAAAAAGCGGAGTAGCTGTCGAATTCACAAATTGCCCCCTGCGCGCATCGAATAGACCGCGTCATGAGTTATTATTAGATGGTCAACCAACTCGATATCGAGCGCATTTGCGACCTGTTTGAGTCGCCTTGTGGCATCGATATCGCTCTGGCTCGGCCGGCATTGGCCCGATGGGTGATTGTGCGCGATGATCAGGCCGGTTGCTCCGACACCGAGCGCGTGAGCGAACACTTCGCGCATTCGGATAGAGAGCGCCCCCTGCCCACCTTCGCCCATCGGCGCATCACCTAGGACGGCATGAACACGGTCGAGGAAGACCGCATGAAAACGCTCGCGCTGTTCCGGCCCATTGGTGACCATGGCGCGCATATAATCGACCAATGCACGCTGCCTGAGCACTTCACGCTGGGAAGTTCGGTTGGCCTGCAATGTCGGAGCGGCAACGGCAGATGCGCTCATTTAAGGTCATCCCGCCAATTGCTTTGTGTTCGGGCGAGCAGCGTGCTGAAGGGGTTGCCACTTTCGCCGGGTGGAGATGCAGTGGGAGGCCTCTGCACATTGCGCCAGTCGCGATAGGTGCCGAACCTGCGTTTACGCAGGACGTGGCGTATCAGGCCGATCGAGAGAATCGTCAGCTGGAACCAGCCGGGCGCGACAACCATGAAGACGTAGGCAACAGGGGCGATCGCTTCGACGAGGCCCCGGGCGAGATGCGCGGTCATCGCCAGCAATTGCATCGCTGCGATCCACAAGGTGTAATTGCGATTGGCATAGAGCGCAACAAGGATGAAAATCACGCCTGCAAGGAAGTCTACCGTAGCTAAAAACCAGTCGACTTCCGCCAATTGGAAGCCCTCGACACCGAAGATACCGCGGTAAATCTGCCCGGCAAATTCAAAGAGAAGAAGCCAGGTCGCTGCGATAACTCGCTCCGGGACGCCGCCCCAAATCAGGGCGGCGCCACAGATCAGCACGGCAAGAATATCTTGCGCGAAAACGCGATACTCGGTGACGAAGAGTTCGAACATCGTGTGCAGGTTATCCGTGCACTTCGACCGGCGTCACGTCCGGCGCTTCTTCAGCAATCGAGGCGTCGGGGATCTCGGTCGGAATGTCGTCGCCGGCCATCTTCTCGCGTGCGATCTTGCTCAATTCGTCATGGACACGCAGCAGGCTGGTCGACATAGCCATTGCCTGGCTTTCGGCCTGGCCCAAGCGCATCAGTGCGCGCTGGCCATCGGCGACCTCGACTTCGGGATTCTGGCGAGCGGAAAGCATGGCCTGCTTGAGCCGTGCGAATGCGATCATCGATTCGTCTGCCAGCGCTTCGGCCTCGCGGATGAGCTTTTTGAGGTTGTGTGCGTCGTTGATCATGCGTTCGGTCATTGGGAAACTCCAGAGCGACAGCCCCCCCCTGCCCGCTAGGAGAAACCTTGTTCGTCAACCGGGACGGTCGCGCGTCCATCCAACGCCTCGCTAATTGCCATGGCGGCCGTCACAGTAAGGACGACAGCGGCGAGGAACCCAAAGGCGATTCCCACTATGGCAGCCAGGCGGAACCAGACAGCGTGTTCACCGTCGAGCACCCGGGGCACGACCCTTGGCTCACCAGGACGCAGCCAGGGCGCCTGTTCCACCAGCGGGAGAATGTCGTTCATCACGAGTTCGCCCGGGTCGTTGCTGGGCACGTCTTCGCCGATCGAGGCGGGTTCGGGGACCTGACTTTTGCTGTATGCAGGTTCGCTCAAGCCCTTCAGGTCATTGTTTTCGCTTGTAGAGCCGTCCTGCAGAGCCTCGCCATCGCCTTCGACTTCCGAGGGATAGGCGGCTCGATGCCGCTCGACGAGTTCGCCGAGACTTTCGGCTTCGTAGATGTCCTTAAGAGCGCGGATATGCTGATTGATGCGGGTCTCGGACACCCCGAGATCCTGCGCAATGACCTTGATCGGAACGCGCCGATCGATTCTTTCCATCACCGCGCGCTGTCGCTCGGTCAGCGGCCGCGGCGTCGCGGAAGGCATGGGTGGCTCCTTAGTATCAGGCATCTCGTCAACAAATGCTTCTAACGCAAATTGGCTCCAAAAATGAGGGCGAACTGCGCGACTATAAACCGAAAATTATCCTTATCCTCGACTATACTCCCTTACTGGCCAGATATCGCTTGATATTTCTCGCCGCTTGCCGAAGTCGCTGTTCGTTTTCGACCATAGCTATTCGAACGAAACCTTCGCCCTCTTCGCCGTAACCCACGCCGGGGGCGACCGCGACTTTCGCTTCAGTCAGCAATTGCTTCGAAAATTCAAGGCTTCCCATCTCGGCGAGTTGCGGCGGCAAAGGCGCCCAGGCAAACATGGATGCTGGCGGAGGTGGCACATCCCATCCCGCGCGCGCAAACGCTTCGACCATTACGTCGCGGCGCTTCTGGTAAAGTTCGCGATTGGTTTCGACAATGTCCTGCGGACCATTGAGCGCGGCGCAGGCTGCTGCCTGGATCGGTGTAAACGCGCCGTAGTCGAGATAGGACTTTACCCGAGTCACAGCCGCGATCAGCTGCTTGTTTCCGACGGCAAAACCCATTCGCCAGCCGGCCATGGAATAGGTCTTGCTCATGCTGGTAAACTCGACTGCGACATCCTTCGCGCCCTTGACCTGCATGATCGAAGGGGTTGGATTGCCGTCATAATAGAGCTCGGAATAGGCAAGGTCGGACAGGATCCAGACTTTGTTCTCCTTCGCCCATGCGACCAGCCGCTCATAGAATGCGAGGTCGACCACTTCGGCGGTAGGGTTGGACGGATAGTTCACGACAAGCACACTTGGACGCGGCACGGTGAAGTTCATCGCGCTTTCGAGCGAACGCCAATAATCATCGTCCGGGGTCGTGGGCACGGCACGGATCGTGGCACCAGCGATGATGAAACCGAATGTGTGGATCGGATAGGATGGGTTCGGCGCCAGCACCACGTCACCGGGAGCGGTGATCGCGGTGGCGAGGCTTGCGAGCCCCTCCTTCGAACCCATCGTGACCACGACTTCGCTTTCGGGGTCGAGTTCCACACCGAACCGGCGGCCATAGTAGTTCGCCTGCGCCTTGCGCAGACCGGGAATGCCCTTGGACTGCGAATAGCCATGCGCGGTGGGCTTGGCTGCCACTTCGCACAGCTTGTCGATCACGTGCTGCGGCGGCGGCTGATCGGGGTTGCCCATGCCGAGATCGATAATGTCCTGCCCCGCCTGACGCGCCGCGTGCCGCATCGCATTGACCTCTGCGATGACGTAAGGCGGCAGCCGCTTCATGCGGTAGAATTGTTCGTCCATTGCGATCCTGTAGCTGGCCTGTAACCGGAGCTTGTTAGACACAGTCGTTGCTGTGCCGAACCATATGAAAGCTACGAGCCCTCAAAGTCTAGGGAATAAGTATCGAAGTACGCCGCGCAATACGCTAGAGGGCGCGCAATCGGATCAGTTCTGCGAGTTGTGGTCCAATGCGGACGACTCGCCCGACGACGAGGAAGCTGGATTACCATGGCTGGCAAAGACGACGAAACTCCCCGTATGGGCTCGAGCGCCGGTGACATGTTCGCCCCGTTCACCGCTTTTCTGGAATCGCAGGGAAAGGCGATGCAGGAGATGCTTGGCAAGGGGTTCGGAGGCGCAGGAGGTGGAAATAACCCGGCGGCTGCGTTCAGTGCGCTCTTCGCGCAGAACATGCCCGAAGGCATCAATGCCGGCGAAATAGGTGAATGGGCCAAGGCGAGCACGCAACTTCAGCAGATGTGGCTCGAATTCGTCACCGAGCAGGCGGGCAAGCTTTCGGCCGGTGCGCAGAACGCCAAGCCGATGTTCGACCCGGCGCAATGGATGCTGATCTCGCAGAGCATGGCGAAACAGCTGCCAAACGACGCTCTGGCGACGCAAACCCGGCTTGCTCAGGAATCGCTGTCCCTCTGGAAAGGCGTATTCGAAGGCTATCTCGGTGGCGGCGAAGGGGGCGAAGGCCCCGAGCTACCGCGCAAGGATCGCCGCTTTGCCGATCCGGCGTGGCGCGAGCAGCCGGCATTCGCGCTGCTCCACCAAACCTATCTCATGCTCGCCGAATACTTCCGTGAAGCCGCGAAGAACATGCCGGGGATAGAAGGCGAAGCGAAGGCGCAGCTCCAGTTCGCCGTAAGCGCGCTGTCTGAAGCGATGAGCCCGGACAATTTCCTCGCCACCAACCCGGTCGTGCTCAAGCGCACGGTCGAGACCAAGGGGCAGAACCTGGTGAAGGGGATGCAGCACCTCATTACCGACCTCAAACGCGGCCAGCTGACACACACCGATCCCAATGCCTTCACCCTCGGCGAAAATCTGGCCGCGACACCGGGCAAGGTGGTTTACGAGACCAACCTCTTCCAGCTGATCCAGTACAGCCCCTCCACCGAGGACGTGTACAAAGTGCCGCTGGTGATCTTTCCGCCGTGGATCAACCGCTTCTACATTCTCGACCTGACGCCCAAGAAGAGCTTCATCAAATGGGCGGTCGATCAGGGGATCACGGTCTTTGTCGTTAGCTGGAAGTCGGCTGACGACACGATGGGCGATGTCGTCTGGGACGACTACATTCTCGGCCAGATCGAGGCGATCGACCATGTGCGCGACCGGCTGAAAGTGCCGCACGTGCATACGATCGGCTATTGCGTCGCCGGCACGACCTTGGCGGCGACTCTCGCGCTTCTGACCAAGCGCGGTGAGGCGGACAAGGTGAAAAGCGCGACGTTCTTCACTGCACAAGTCGACTTCGAGCGCAGCGGCGAGCTGAAGCACTTCATCAATGATGGTCAGCTCGACGTGATCGACCAGCTATCGCCTGAAGGCTATCTTGACGGGCGCTATCTTGCCGCGACCTTCAACGCGCTGCGCGGCAAGGATCTGATCTGGAACTACGTCGTCAACAATTACCTGCTGGGCGAAGACTATCCCGCCTTCGACCTGCTCCACTGGAACGGCGACGTCACCAACCTGCCCTCGAAATGGCACAACCACTATCTGCGCGACCTCTATCGCGACAACAAACTGGTGGTGCCGGGAGCGCTGAGCGTGGACGGAACGCCGATCGACCTCACCAAGGTCGAGACGCCATCCTACGTACAAGCGGGCAAGGAAGATCACATTGCGCCAGCCGAAAGCGTCTGGCGGATCACCGATCACTTTGCCGGACCTCTTGAGTTCCTGCTCGCAGGATCGGGGCATATCGCAGGCGTGGTCAATCCGCCTGCGGCGAACAAGTATCAGTACTGGACCGGTGACGCGAAGGCTGGTTCGCTCAAGGCTTTCGTCGAGGGCGCCGAGGAGCATCCGGGCAGCTGGTGGCCGCACTGGCTCGACTGGTTGGAGCGTCAGGACGACAAGCGCGTTCCAGCGACCGGCAAGCGCAAGCCGGGCGGACGCGGCGACAAGGTCATCGAGGACGCGCCGGGACGATATGTGAAGACGCGTTGATGTAATTTTCTTTGGGATTTTGACGCCGTTCTCTTCTATTTCCGCGTAAAAACAGCCTATTGCTAGTTTTTGTGCAGTGCACAAAAAATCCTTGACTTCGCAGCTGCAATGCCTATTTTGTGCACTGCAACATTAAGCGAGGAAACTATGGCTGACGCCAACACCAAATCGAAAATCGACGCCGCTGCAGAGAAGGCTTACGCCGACGCAGCTGCGAAGACTGCCAATGCGGAAAAAGTTGCGAAGGCCGTTGAAGCCGACGCTCCCAAACCCGAAGCCAGCGCCAAGGTCGTGAAAAAGGCCGTCGCGAAGAAGGCTCCGGCCAAGAAGGCAGCTCCGAAGAAAGCTGCTGCGAAGAAGGCCCCGGCCAAGAAGGCAGCCCCGAAGAAGGCTGCTGCCAAGAAGGCCGCACCGAAAAAGACTGCCGCTGCAAAGAAGCCCGCCAAGAAGGCGCTGGTAAAGGTTGCAGCAAAGAAGGCCGCCAAACCGGCGACCAATCCCGTTATCAAGCTGAAGGAAACCATCATGGCTACCGCAGAAAAGACCGATTTCACCGCCAAGGCCAAGGAAATGGCCGCTGACGCGCAGACCCGCGCGAAGACCGTTTACACCACCGCCACTGCCAAGGCCGGCGAATTCGCTGCCGAAGCTGGTGAGTTCAACAAGGCCAACCTCGACGCCGTCGTCGAAAGCGGCAAGATCTTCTTCGAAGGCGCGCAGGCTATCGGCCGCGAGAACGTCGAAACCGGCAAGACCGTGATCGAAACCGTCACCGAAGACGCCAAAAAGATGGCTGGCGTCAAATCGCCGACCGAGCTGTTCCAGCTTCAGGGTGAACTGGCTCGCCGCAACTTCGACGCAGTCGTCGGCTTCGGCTCGAAGCGCACCGAGGCATGGGTGAAGCTCTACAACGACGCTTTCGCTCCGATCTCGAACCGCGTGAGCGTTGCCGCCGAGAAGATCTCGAAGGCTGCCTAAGCTAACGCGAACAAGTTTCTGAGCCGGGCCTCTCCTCTCTCCCCCCAAGCCCGGTTCATGAAAGCGCATTTGCGCACTGGCCCGGATGGACCGACATGGTCCGTCCGGGCCTTTTACTTTGTGCAAGAGATGCCTCGTTAAGTTTTTTCCGCTTATGCGACACCTTGCGAACCGGCACAGCTTTCCCATAATGGACGCTCGATGTTTGATTATCCCGCCTCCCCGATCGCGTCCTTGACCGATGAGCTTTCGCTGCGAATCCTCGCTGCGGGTTCGGATGACGATGCGGATGAGGGCGACGCGCAGACAGGCGTTGCGACCAAGACCCGCGCCAAGCCGAAAAAGCCGGACCAGTTCAAGGTCCTGATGCTCAATGACGACTACACCCCGATGGAGTTCGTGGTGATGGTCCTCAAGCGATTTTTCGGCATGGACCTCGAAGCAGCGACGCGGGTGATGCTGCACGTCCACCAGAAGGGCGTCGGCGTGTGCGGCGTGTTCCCTTACGAAGTCGCCGAGACCAAGGTGAACCAGGTCATGGATTTCGCGCGCCAGAACCAGCACCCGCTGCAATGCACGCTGGAAAAGGCGTGAGCGGCTAAGGGATGAGCGGTCACCCTGAACCCGACCCTCCCGGCCCCGGACAGGAAAGCGTCTGGGACTACCCGCGCCCCGCCATCTGCGAGCCGACCGAACGGCACATCCAGATCATCCATCGCGGCGTGACGCTGGTCGACAGCCGGAATGTTTGGCGAACGCTGGAAACGAGCCACCCGCCCACCTACTACATCCCGCAATCCGATATCGCGATGGAGCATTTGGTTCCAAACGCGCGCCGGACCCTGTGCGAATGGAAGGGGCAGGCGCGATATTTCGACATCCTGATCGGCGATGACCGCATTGAGGCGGGCGCTTGGAGCTATTCCTCCCCTACCCCGTCCTTCGCCCCGATCCGCGACCACCTCGCCTTCTATCCCGACCCGCTCGACCAGTGCCATGTCGATGGCGAGACGATCACGCCGCAGCCGGGTCAATTCTATGGCGGCTGGATCAGCCAGTACGAGGCCGGTCCCTACAAGGGCGTGCCGGGAAGCCGTTCTGGTGAGGTTCATGCCCGAAGGGGCATGACGGCAGCCATATTTCGCGCTAGGGCGGCGCCAGAGCGTTTACCCCGCACCCATCCGACGGACCGAACTTGTTCAACTTTCTCCCGAGTATTGATCGCTATATCTTCCGGCTGGTGATCGTGCCGATGCTGGGGGTGTTCGCGCTCGCGGCCTCGCTGCTGCTGCTCGACAAGATGCTGCGCCTGTTCGATTTCGTCGCGGTTGAAGGCGGCCCGATCGGTGTCGTTTTCAAGATGCTGGGCGCGCTGATCCCCGAATATGCGAGCCTTGCGATCCCGCTCGGCCTGCTGCTCGGCATCCTGTTCGCCTTCCGCAAGCTGGCAACTTCGTCAGAGCTAGACACGATGCGCGCGGTTGGCCTGTCCTACTGGCGGCTGCTGCGCGTTCCCTACGCGATCACGCTCGTGCTCGTGGCGGTCAATGTCGCGCTCGTCTTCTACATCCAGCCGGTCAGCCGATATTACTACGAGCAGATGGAATACGAGCTGCGTTCGGGCGCACTCGGGGCCTCGATTAAGGTGGGCGAGTTCACCACGCTTGCCGATCGCATGGCGCTCAGGATCGAACAGAGCGAGGATGAGGGGCAGCTCTTGAAGGGCATCTATGCGCGCGTCGCGAACGATCAGGACCAGGTCCTAACGATCAGCGCGCGCGAGGGCACCTTCATGCAGACGACGGATAATCCCGACACGATTATCCTGCGCCTCACCGAAGGGTCGATCATTCAGGACACGGGCAGCGAAACACCGCGCGTGCTTTCCTTCTCGCGCCACGACCTGCCGATCGACTTGCCTGCAATCGAGGAATTCCGATCGAGAGGCGAGGCGGCGCGCGAATATATTCTTCCCGAACTGTTACGCATCGGCTGGAGCGAGCAATCCGCCGAGGAAGAGCGCGATGCGAGCCAAGCGACCTTCAACTACCGTCTTGTCGAAGTTGTGATGATGCTGCTGATGCCGCTGCTCGCAGTGGCACTCGCCATCCCGCCCAAAAGATCGACCAGCGCGCTCGGCGTGTTTGTCTCGATCATCCTCGTCGTCGCCTACCACAAGGTGAACCAGTACGGGGAGGACATCGCGGCGCTGGGGCGGATCGACCCGATCATAGCGCTTTGGGGACCATTTGTGATCTTCGCTGCGCTCATCATCTGGATGTATTATCGCACCGCCTATGTGCCTGGCGCACAGGCGCTTGGCGCGCTGGAAAGCGTGTTTGCGAAGATTTCGAAGAAGGTTACGAAGCTGTTCAAGCGCAAGCAGCCGCCTTCGCTCCTGTCCGATCACGCTGCAGACAGCGAAATGCAGCAAGCGCCCGCGGAATAGGATCGGCAAACCTTCATGCAGCTCGACTTCTTTCCTTCGCGCACGTTGACGATTTACCTCGCCAAGATGTTCGTGGTGCGCATCCTTGCAGTTCTCGTCATGCTGGTGCTGGTCCTCATGGCGCTCGACCTTTTGGGGTCGACCGGCGACATCCTCGCGCCGGAAGGCAATGGGCAGGCCGAGATCATCAAGTATGCAAGCCTGAGAATACCCCAACTGATCGCGCGCTTCCTGCCCTATTCGGTGTTGCTGGCGACCCTGATCACGCTGGTGACGCTCAACCAGAACTCCGAAGTCGTGGCGATGAAGGCTGCTGGCCTCTCCGCGCACCAGGTCCTCGCGCCGCTGATGCTAACCGCCGCCGTGGTCGCGGTTCTGAGCTTTGCTTTCAATGAGCGGGTCGTCACCCGCGCCAATGCGACGCTCAAAGCTTGGGAAGCGGTCGAGTACGGGCCGATCCCCGAAGAGACCGGAGTGCGTGCCAATGTCTATCTCACCGATGGCGAAAACATCCTCTCGGCCCGCGCGCTAACCGGATCGGGCGTGAACATCCGGCTGACCGACGTCACCTGGGACGAGCGCGCACAGGGCGTGATCGTGACCGAGCAAATCCGCGCCGATGCGGCGGTCTATGCCGGTCCCGGCTGGCGGCTCGAGAACCCGCGCCGCTTTAATGTCGGGCGCACCGATATCGAGGAATTGCAGAACGTCGTCGTGGGCGAGAACCTAACGCCCGAGCAGATCGATCTTGAATCGGTCGATCCCGATGGACAGGGCTTTTTCGAACTCAAGCAAACGATCGACGCCTACGAGGCGATCGGCAAACGCACCTCAGAGATGCGAGCGAACTGGTGGCATCGTATCTCTGGCCCGCTTTCGGCTCTGCTGATGCCGCTCCTCGGCTCGATTGCCGCTTTCGGACTGGCGCGTTCTGGAGCGCTCTTCGTGCGTGCGATCATCGGCATGGCGCTGGGCTTTGCCTACTTCGTGGTCGACAACGCCGCGCTCGCCATGGGGAGTTTCGGCGGCTACCCGCCTTTTCTCGCCGCATGGGCTCCCTTCTTCCTGTTCCTGCTGCTGGGCGAGACAGTGCTCGTCAGGACCGAGGAATGAGTGACTGGTCGCTGCGGCTGGCCCGCAAGGAGGACGCCGAGCACCTGCCAGCGATCGAGCGCGCGGCGGCGCAGCTCTTTGCAGGCGACCCCGATCTGAATGAGCGCGATCTCGACTCCTCGCGCGAGGTCGAGGATTTCAGGCGGCTCATCGACAAGGGTCATTGCCTTGTTGCTCTCGTCGAGAACCGTCTTGCCGGATTTCTCGTCACCGAACCTTTCCGCCGCGAGCTGCATGTGTGGGAAATGGACGTCCACCCCGACTTTCAGCAGCGCGGGATCGGCTCGGGGCTCATGCGCGCCTGCCTGATCGATGCGCGCAATTCGAGCTTTCGCGCGGTAACGCTGACCACCTTTAGCGACCTGCCATGGAACGGGCCGTTCTACGCACGGCTCGGGTTTGAAGAAGTCGTTGCGCTGGACGCCCATCCGCGGCTCGCGGGCGAACTCGCCAATGAGGTCGATGGCGGCCTTCCCGCCGAACGGCGCTGCGCGATGATCGCCTTCCTCGACTGAGTTTCCCGCGGGAACCTTCGCAGAAGCGTGCCGTTGATACGCCACAATCTCGCCACAAAGGAACAGAGACATGAAGAAGATTGCATTTGTCGCTCTTGTCGGTTCGCTCGGCCTTGCTGCCTGTGATGGCCATGCCGATACCGTCGATCCGGTCGAACTCGACAGCGAGGTAGAGAATACCACTCCCAATGAGCCGGTCGCAGTCGAACCGAGCACGCCCGAGGAAGGCTCGAGCCTCACTATCGACGGCGACGATGTCGACGCAACGATCAGCGAGGACGGCGTTCAGGCCGAGATCAACGTCGGCTGATCCGATCGCCGGAAAAGGCGAAGAAAGACGCCGCCGCCCGGACCGGGCTGGCGGCGTCTTGCGTTTGCAGGTGTTGACCTAGCGCTTGATCATCGTGCTGCGCGCGATGCGAGCGACCAGAGCGAACATGCCCGGATGGTTCGCGCCCTCATAGGTCGAACCGTTGCCTAGCTCGCGCGCGAGCCTGCGGTGCGCTTCGGGTAGGTCGTGATAAGGCATGGACGGCATCAGGTGATGGAGCGCGTGATATCGCAGCCCCACAGGCGCCCAGATCTCCGCAACGGGGCCCGGCGGCGGGACATTGACGCTGTCGAGAAATTGCGCGGTGACCGTCATCGGATCGCCTTCATTCTCCCACAGATGCGCGACCAGAGTGCGCAGCTGGTTGAGCAATGCGGTGAATGACAGGATTGCAAGCGCTACCAGAAGCGGCTTCCAGCCGAGCACGAAGATGCTAGCAATCAGGGTCCACGACCAGACGAACACGCCGATCTCCTGCCAGCGCACGCGCTTGGCAAAGTCGCCCTTGGGCGGTTTGCGACGAAAATCGGGGTTGATCGACAATGAGGAGCCGCGCTCCCAGGTGAATTTGCGGATCGCCGGAATAATCACGCCGAGCGGCACCAAAACCGCAGCACGCACTATCAGTGCGATCGGCGCGAGCAGCGCGATGATCACGAACAGCGGCAGGCTCCACGGCTTCATTAGCGCCAGCGGCAGATATTCGGGATCCTCGATCGTCCCGTATTGCGTGCGCTTGTGATGGATGACGTGGACGCCCTCATACATGAAGCTCGGCGTCAGCAGCGGGATGCCCACAAGCAGGTTCCAACCCGTGCGGAAACCCGGAAGGGCCGACTTATGGATGTGGGTTAGTTCGTGGATAAACATCAGCGCGCGATAGAGCGCGAGTGATGCGATCAGTCCGGCGATGACTGCCACCACAAGGTTGCTCGTCAGATTCGCTGTCGCAATCCCGGCATAGCCGATTGCGGCCGAAATGATCATGTCGGTCCAGTAGATGCTGCCCCGTGCCTCGCCCAGATCCTTGGTCAGATCGCGAGCGGCGCGCAGCATGTCCTTGTCGTCATCCGTCAGGAAGTCGAGGCGGGATGCGCGCTTGATCGCGGGGTCGGAAGGGATGATCGGCTTGTTCATAGTCTCGTGACTTGTCAGTTGGCAGCGCCTTTACCGCAATGCGCGGGTCACACGCAAACCGGCTTTGTGCGCTTCTGTAATCGGTAATTCCTGTCTGTCGCCTTGCGCGTTTGCGTCGGAGGCGACACAGACACGGCAGACATAGAAACGAAGGCAAGCGCGAAATGGTTTCAAATGATACCAGTTCACAGATAGAGATCGAAAAGGTCACAGACAAGAAGGGCCGTGCGCGTTTCGTCGACCTTGGGCGCGAATTCGCCGCGCGCGTGCCGCATTCGGTCCCGCAACTGCGCTCCGAACAGCTTGAGCTGGTCGATCCGGACAAGAACCCCTTTTTCGGCCACGCCCGCGCGCAACTCTTCATCGCGACCCGCAATGGCGAGCCGGTCGGGCGCATCTCGGCCCATATTGACGAACTCGCCCTTGCGATGCCGGCAGAGCAGGGTTTCGGCCCCGGTGCGGGCATGTTCGGCTATTTCGACGCGGCGGACGAGGAAGCAGCAGCGAAGCTCCTCGCAACCGCCGAAGATTGGCTGCGCGGCGAAGGAATGACCCGCGTGCTCGGGCCGATCTCGATGTCGATCTGGGAAGAACCGGGTCTGCTGGTAAAAGGCCACGACCATTCCCCTGTCATCATGATGGGTCACCATCCCGCGCACTATCAGGGCTGGATCGAAGGCAACGGCTACACGTCTGCCAAAGTGCTCCACACTTACGACCTCGACGTGACCAATGAATTTCCGCCGCTGATTCAGCGCATCGTCAAATCAGGCGAGCGCAACAGTCGCATCAATGTGCGCACGGTCAACAAAAAGGACTGGGACGCGGAAGCGGCGAAGATTCTCGCGATTCTCAACGATGCGTGGTCGGACAATTGGGGCTTTGTCCCGCTGACTCCGGACGAGGTTGCCTATACCGGGGTCAAGCTAAAGCCGATCATCCACGAACGCATCAACATGATCGCGGAGGTCGACGGCCGCCCGGTCGCGTTCATGCTGACCTTCCCCGACATCAACACGGTGCTGGCAAAGACCGGGGGCAAGCTCTTCCCGTTCGGCTGGTTCCCCCTGCTGCGCTGGCTTCACAAGCCGACCCGCTCGGACATGAGAGTCCCCCTGATGGGCGTGCTCAAGGAGTTTCAGAACTCGCGCCTCGCAAGTCAGCTGGCTTTCATGATGATCAGCCAGATCCGCGAAAACGCAACGCAAGTCTATGATTCACAGCGCGCGGAGATTGGTTGGATCCTCGAGGACAATCAGGGGATGGTCGCGATTGCCGACGCGATCGATAGCAAGATCAATCGCGAATATGCGGTTTATGAGAAACACCTCTGAATAATCGCCAAGATCGCGCTCCAGACAGGAACCGCCATCCTTTCTCGTGATTGAAGGGGTATGTCCGTCTTTTCGCCCAATATCCTCGACAAGAAGAAGCGCCCAATGCGCGTCATGGTGGTCGAAGATGATGCGGTGCTCGGCTTGGCGCTCGAAGAAGCGCTTTCCGCCGATGGTTTTGCGAAGGTGACGATCTGCTCGACAGCGGCCTGCTCGCTACAAAAACTGCGCGAAGAAGACTATGACGGGGTTGTGCTCGACGTGCACCTTGCCGGCGAGCACGAGGGCTGGGAAATCGCCGAACTGATCGACGCTTTGGGCAGCAAGGACACGCGCATCGTGTTCCAGACCGGCGCCCCGCACGACATTCCAGCGCATATTGCCGAACTGGGGCCCGTGCTTGAAAAGCCCTACGACCCTGCCGAACTCGTCGCCGCGCTGAAGGATAAGCAACGCCCCGGCCTGCTCACGCGCCTGCGCCGCCGCTGATCTTTCCTGACATCCAGATTGCCCCGCCCGCCTCGCTTCGGGAAGGTCGGCCTTTGCGCGCACCCACAGAACCGACGGCGCAAGAAAAAAGGCCTCCACTCCGGAGAGTGAAGGCCTTTCGGGATCGTATCACCAGCCGCTTGGACGGGAGGGGGGTCTCGGCGGTGACAATGACTCAATGCGCAGGCTGAAAAGGTGTTCCCGCAGTTTAAAATTTTTTCGAGAAAGGTGAAACCGGATGGGTTCCGCCCCGTTTATCCGGGCAGAGCAAGCCTGCCAGATTGGCAGGCGGGATCAGTCTCGGTCCGAGGATCGGGCCTAAAGAACAGGACGCGCGGGATTGCTCGCGCTATGGCGGAACGAATCGACGCTCCGCCGCCTCAGGAGGAAGAACTACATGTCCATCGGTAAGCAAGTCGCTGAGAACCTTCCCTTCCTGCGCCGCTATGCGCGCGCTTTAACCGGGAGCCAGGCAACCGGCGATGCTTTCGTGCGCGCAACGCTCGAAGCTGCGCTCGCAGACGAAGACCTGAAGCGCTCGCTCGATGGGGGCCGGATCCCGCTCTACCACGCTTTCAACAAGGTGTGGTCGAGCGCCTTCCTTGAGGTCGGCGATGACCCGGACGAGACTTCCGCTCACGAAGCGGGCGCACAAAGCCGTCTCGGCGCCATCACCCCGCTCAACCGCCAGGCTCTGCTGCTGACCACGCTTGAGGACTTCACCGCCGGTCAGGCGGCGCAGATCATGGACATCGAAACGTCGGAGGTCGAAGCGCTGGTTTCCGAAGCGCTGGGCGAGATCGACCGCGAACAGGCGACTTCGGTGCTTATCATCGAGGATGAGCCGCTTATTTCGATGCAGCTCGAAGACCTCGTCACCGGGATCGGTCACGAGGTTTGCGGGACCGCGGCAACGCGCACGCAGGCGGTCGAGGCCGTAGCCGAGCAGACCCCTGGCCTAGTGCTCGCCGACATCCAGCTCGCCGATGGTTCTTCGGGGCTCGACGCGGTCGACGACATTCTTGCAATCGACAGCGTGCCGGTGATCTTCATCACAGCCTATCCCGAACGCCTGCTGACAGGCGACCGGCCCGAGCCGACTTATCTTGTGACGAAGCCGTTCCAGGAATCGACCGTGAGGGCGGCAATCAGTCAGGCGCTGTTCTTCAATTCGAGCAAGCCGCTCGACTGATTTCTCACATTGCTCTGATCAGCCTCGCCCGGCCCTCTCAAGCTGGAGGGGCACTTGGCTGGCCGTCGCGAATCTGAAACTCGTCGCGGCGCCTGACTGGCACGCGGATCACGCAGCGAACGCCTTGTGGTCGGAAGTCGAGCTCGACATCCTGCTTGAGTTCGTGCGCGACGATTTTCTCGATCAGTTCGGTCCCGAAACCGCGGTGGCGTTCCTGAGGGACTTGCGGACCGCCGCTTTCGCACCACTCGACCTCGGCAAGCGTGTCGGACGATAGCGACCAGCGTACGCTGACGCGCCCACCGGGCACGCTTAGAGCGCCGAACTTGGCTGCATTGGTGGCGAGCTCGTGGATCGCCAGGCCAAAGGACAACGCGTCATTGGGCGCAAGATCGACTGTCGGACCTTCAATCGTGACATCGTGCGTGCTGGTTTCGACCACGTGCTGCAACTCGGCCTCGATGACATCGGAGATCGGTGTGGTCGCCCAATCGCTTTCGGTCAGCAGATCGTGGGTTGCCGAAAGCGCGCGGATGCGGCCTTCGAGGCTGGTTGCGAACTCTTCGAGGTTCTCCGACCGCCGACGCGTAAGCGACAGGATCGACAGCACATTGGCGAGCGTGTTCTTTACCCGGTGGTTTAGCTCGCGGGTGAGCGAGTTACGGATCGAATGCTGTTGCTCATAAAACGCCAGCCTGTCCGACGCTTCGGCCGCCTGTCGGGCAAGCAGTCGGACGACGAGCGCGAGCAGGCTCGCCAGCGCGAGGCCAAACACCAGCGCAATCATCGAAAGTTGCTGGAGCGCATCGGGGTTTGCTTCCTCCACCACCAGCAGGAAAGGCCGGTTTGCGATCCTCACTGGCTGATGCAGAATGTCCATACCCCCATCACCGAGCGAGCGCGAGACGAGCAGATTGGCGCTGCCACCGCGCCCCACATCCTCTCCGTCATAGAGCCGCACGCCAAGCTGGGCTGGCGGGGCGCTGTCGATGGCCTCATCGAGGAAGAGCGCGGCGTTGAAGGTGCTGAAGACGAAGCCCGAAAGGACGCGGGCACGAGACTGCGAACCGGGGACGGGTCTGTACACGGGCATGAATACACCAAAGCCCGGGGCTTCTGCCGCACCCGCCTGAACGATTGCGATCCGGCCTGATGCGGTCGGCTGCACCGTCCGCCGCGCCTCGTCCATGGCCGCAGCACGCGTCGGGTCGGCATACATGTCGAAGCCGAGGACGCGGCGATTTCGGGCGGTGTCTGGATAGAAGTAGGTTACCGGCGCGACCTCTCCTCGCCCGAAGCTCGTGACGGGAATGTTGCTGGGGAAATCGGGTTGGCGCACGGCCTCGCGCTGCATGAAATCGCCGATTTCGGACCGATCTATCGTCGAGATCCAGCCGATGCCTTCACTGCCGCGATAGGTCTGGTCGAGCCGCAGTTCGGCTGCAAACTGGCGAAAGGCTTGAGGAGTGACGTCGTCGGCGGAAGAGAAAAGGGCGGCCCCGGCTCTTAGATAGGAGGAAAAGCTGTTTCCACGCCGATCGAGCGCCGCCGCGATCGACTGGGCATAGGCTTGTGAGGCAGCGCGGCTTCTTTCGCGCGCATTGCTTTCGATTGCATAAACGCTGAGCGCGGTGATCGCGATGATCGCCAGAAACACGCCGAGCGGCAGTGCGCGCGGAAAACGCGTGAGCCAGCGACGCGCACGACTTTCGGGACGCTGAGACAGCGTTTCCGGGGGCGCAGTAAGGCGCTGAGTGCCCTGAATTGGGGCTTCAACAGTGATCTTCAGCCCTCCACCTTGGCGAAAAAACAAAAAGGGTGTGCGTGTGCACGGAACAAAAGAGTGCAAGCTTCGTTCCCAAGGCTACCCGCTATCTGGAAGGATTCTCACGTTTCGACGCGAGAGGCACAACCGAGGCGGCAACTTGCGACGGGAGCGAAGCGACTAAGATGGCGTCCACAACCGACGAGGACAGCGGTAAGGAAAAGGGCAGTACCCTGCGTGCCCAAAAGGAAGTGGCTCCGGAAAAGGAGGGTGCGAAAAACCCCGCCTGGGCAAACGGCCTCAAACAACTCTACGATTCGGTCGTGGATGAACCCTTGCCAGACAGCTTTAACGACCTTCTCGCCAAGTTTGACGAGGATGATGACGACGGCGATACCCCCAAAAAAGGGGGCGCCTAAGCATGACCAAGAAAAAGAAGGCTCCGCCCAAGCGCAATGCGGCGGAAAAGGCCGACTTCAAGCGCGAACTGACCGAGGTTGTCCCGCATCTGCGCGCATTTGCACGCGGTCTGTGCGGCCGACCAGACATGGCCGACGATCTCGTGCAGGAAACCATGCTCAAGGCATGGGCCGCGCAGGACCGGTTCGAGCCGGGCACTTCGATGCGCGCATGGACCTTCGTGATCCTGCGCAATGCCTATCTCACCGACATGCGCCGCAACCGCTTTCGCGGCGAATATGACGAAGGCGTGGCCGAACGCATCCTCACCGCGCCTGCGGGACAGGAAGAACCGATCCACCTGTCCGACATGCACCGCGCATTGCTCACTCTACCGCCAGAGCGTCGCGAAGCGCTGTTGCTGGTGGGTGCAGGTGGCTTTTCATACGAAGAGGCGGCCGAGATCTGCGGCTGTGCGATCGGCACGATCAAGAGCCGGGTGGGCCGCGCCCGCGCCGCGCTCAATTCGATGCTGGCCGATGGCGACATTCCGCAACGCTCGATTGAGGATGAAGGCGCACACCGCGCCATCCTCGAAGAGCTTGACGATGTCGCGGCAGGCAAGGGAATTGCGGCTGCGAAGAGCTGACGCTTGGCGATTTGCGCAAGCGCTGTAATAAGGCTTGCAGGCACTTCACCTAAGGCTCCGAATGACCAGCCAGGCATCTGACAAGACGGCGAAACCCGACCCGGCCAAGGCCGAAACCGCACGCCGTCGCAATATGCGTAGGCTCATCCTCGCCGAGCAGGAGCTCAGGCTGATGAGCGCGCTCGTTCTGTTGATCGGGTTCGGCCTCTTTCTCGCTTTACCCTTCGTTCTGTCGATCGGGTCGGTGGTGTTCCTGCCGCTCGTGACCGCGATCCTGTTGACGATCCTGCTCTCGCCGCTGGCCGACCGGCTGGCGAAGGTTGGCCTGCCCAACGTCCTCGCCTCGCTGGGCGCGCTGACGTTCTTCCTCGCCGTGCTTCTCTTGTCGCTCGCCTTGATCCTGCAACCGGCGGTCGCGCTGTTCGACACCTTGCCCGAAATCACCTCGACCGTGGGAGATCGCCTGTCCGACCTGCGCGACGAGTTCGCGTGGCTCGCTTTGGCGAATCAGGAATTGGCCAAGCTGATGGGCAATACCGAGGGCGCGCAGGTCGTTCTCGCGACGCCAAGCATCCTCGAAGAAATCGCCTTCGCCACGCCGAGCGTGGTGCTCGAAGTCATCATCATGTTCCTGATGGCGTTCTTCATGATCGAAGCGCGCGTACGTCTTCGTCGCCACCTGCTGTTCGACCGCGCGAGCTTCGGCTCGAGCGTCAAGGCCGCGCGCGTCATGCGCGAGGTTCAGGATCGGGTGGGCGCCTACATAATCACCGTTGGCCTGATCAACGCCGGGGTCGGTGTGATCGTCGCGATTGGCGCCTGGGCGTTGGGGGTCGATGCGCCGATTATGTGGGGGGGGCTTGCCGCGATCCTCAACTTCATTCCCTATATCGGCCCGCTGGCGATGACCGCGCTGCTCGCGCTTTTCGGGGTCGGGACCGCCGATACGGTCGTTCTCGGCCTGATCCCGGCGGCGGCCTATGTCGCACTTCACACAATTGAGGCCAATGTCGTCACGCCGTCGATCCTCGGCGCGCGCTTCACTATGAGCCCGGTGATGATCCTGATCGCGCTGTCCTATTTCACCTGGATCTGGGGCGTGCCGGGAGCGCTGCTATCGGTGCCGATCCTGCTGACGCTGACTGCCCTGTTCGACCATATCGGCAGGCCCAATTTGGTCGGCTTCATCTTCGGCGAGCCCTTGTTCAAGAGCGACGTGCTCGAACGCGGGCTCGAAGATCAGCAAGCTGGTCCTGCGGGACGCATCGCCCCCTAATCGTCGGTCCTGTCGACCACTGACGTCACCGCGACATTCATCGTGACGTTGGCCAGCGTGCGCATGATGTCCGGCAGCATCTCGACCGCGACCAGCAGCACCAGCGGCTCAATCGGCACACCCATGGCAAGCGCGATCGGGCCGATCGAGACGACGAAGCTGATCGATCCGGGCAGCGACACCGATCCGATCGAGATCACCACCGCAACCGCGATCCCGACCAGCATCAGGGTGATGGGAACCGAGATACCCGCCAACTGCGCGACATAGAGCGCCACCGCCATGTTCATCGCCACACTCGTCGCACGGAAAATCGCAACCGCGAGCGGCAGGACGAACTCAGAGGTCACCGGACGGATGCCCAGCCGCGAGGCGCTGTCGAGCATCGCAGGAAGGCTTGCGAGCGAGCTTTGCGTCGAAACCGCGACCGCCTGAGCCGGAATCAGCGCCTTGGCGAAGGCGGGCAGGCTCTTGCCCCCCATCACCACCGCCATGACGTAGGCGAGGACGAGGATGAAGGCGCCCATGGCCGATACGACGAGGATGTAGTGCCCCAGCACGGCAAAGGCCCCGCCTCCGCTCCTCAGCCCCACGCCGAATGCAAGCGCCGCCACGCCCAGAGGCGCAATCCACAAGACCCAGCCGATCACCATCAGCATCGCATTGGCAAGCGCGTGGAAGAAGCCGAGCAGCGTCGCCCCTTGCTGCTTGGGCAGCCGCGTGATCGCAATTGCGAACAGCGCGAAGAAGATCGTCAGCGGCAGCATCGCCGTTTCGGCAGCGGCGGCGATGATGTTGGGCGCGATCAGCGACTTCAGGAAGTCGAGAATACCCGGCACTTCTTGCCGCTCGCCCGCGCCATCGGCGATAAAGCCCGCCGCCTCTCCGGGTATCGGAAAGGCCGAGAGCAGTGCGGGCAAAGCAATGGCCGTGAATAGCCCGCCGGTCACCGCAACCCCGATCACCAGCATAATGAAGCGCCGCGCCGCTTTGCCCGCGCTCGCGGCCTTGACCATTTGTGTGAGGCCCAGCACCAGCAGCGCGGCGACCAGCGGGATGATCGTCATCTGAAGCCCGCGCAGCCACAGCGTTCCGATCAGCGCCACGGTGTCGCGCAGCCAATCGGCGATCGCTGCGCCCGATAGCGCCACGCCTAGCCCCAGCCCGATAACCAGCGCGGCAAAGGTCGCGACCACCGGCAAGCGGATTGTCACCAGTTCAAATGCGCCGCCCGCAGGCTTGTCAGTCGTCTCGCTCAACAGTTTGGTTCCCTCTTGCGGGGGCATGCCCCTTCCCTTCGCGCGATAACCGCGCCAAAGCGGCATGACAAACTTTAGCAAGGCGACAACGAGCGGGGTAACGCACGCACATGGCACGCAAGTTCTTCGGCACTGACGGGATCAGAGGCCGCACCAATGCCGGGGTCATGACCGCTGCGACCGCGATGCGGGTCGGACAGGCTGCGGGGAATTACTTCGTGCGCGGGGGCCACCGTCATCGCGTCGTAATCGGCAAGGACACGCGCCTGTCGGGCTACATGATGGAAAGCGCGCTCGTGGCGGGCTTCACCAGCGTCGGCATGGACGTGATCATGACCGGCCCGCTTCCCACCCCGGCGATCGCCTTGCTCACCCGCGAAATGCGCGCCGATCTCGGCGTGATGATCTCGGCGAGCCACAACCCTTATGCGGACAACGGCATCAAGCTGTTCGGACCCGACGGCTTCAAGCTGTCGGACGAGGCCGAGGCCGAGATCGAGGCATTGCTCGAAGCCGAACCCCAGCTCGCCGAAGCTGAAAAGATCGGCCGGGCACGGCGGATCGAGGATGCCCGTGGGCGCTATATCCACGCGGTCAAGGATTCGGTGGGTGCTGAAATCCGCTTTGACGGGCTCAAGGTCGTGGTCGATTGCGCCAATGGAGCCGCCTATCAGGTCGCACCGTCCGCCATCTGGGAACTGGGCGCGGAGGTCGTCACCATCGGGGTCGATCCCAACGGGACCAACATCAATGACGGCGTCGGCTCGACCGCCATTGAAGCTTTGCAGGCCAAGGTTGTAGCCGAGAAAGCCGATATCGGGATCGCGCTCGACGGCGACGCCGATCGACTGATCGTGGTCGATGAAAAAGGCCGCGCGGTCGACGGCGACCAGATCATGGCGCTGATCGCGACCCGCATGCACGAAAAGGGCGCGCTGAGCGGTGGCGGCGTGGTCGCAACGGTGATGAGCAATCTCGGGCTCGAGCGCTATCTCGGCACGCTCGGCTTGACGCTCGAGCGCACCAAGGTCGGCGACCGCTATGTGCTCGAACGCATGAAAGAGGGCGCGTTCAATGTCGGCGGCGAGCAATCGGGCCACATGATCCTGACCGATCACGGCACGACTGGCGATGGAACTGTCGCGGCGCTGCGTGTGCTGACCAGCCTCGTGCGCTCGGGCAAGCCGGCGAGCAAAATCCTGCACCTGTTCGACCCGGTGCCGCAGCTGCTCAAGAACGTGCGTTATGAGAGCGGAAAGCCGCTCGAGGCTGAGAGCGTGAAGGCCGCGATCGCTGCTGCCGAGGCCGAGCTCGAAGGCACGGGTCGTCTCGTCATCCGGCCCTCCGGCACTGAGCCGGTGATCCGCGTCATGGCCGAAGGCGACGATGCACGTCAGGTCGAGAAAGTGGTCGACAGCGTGTGCGACGCGGTGCGCGCAGCGGTCTAGGAGGCTTAGGCAAATGCTCGAAATGCGCCCCGACTGCGAACGCTGCGGCAACGATCTTCCCGCCGAGGCTCCCGGCGCCTTCATCTGCAGTTTCGAATGCACCTTCTGCGCTCCGTGCGCCGAAGAGCTGGACGATGCCTGCCCCAATTGCGGCGGTGAGTTGATGGACCGCCCGACCCGCGCGGCCAAGCTTCACGCCAAGTATCCGCCGAGCACGACCCGAAAATTCAAGGGATGACCAAGCCCCCTCCCCGCATCCTCACCATCGCCGGTTCGGACTCGTCGGGCGGCGCCGGTGTGCAGGCCGATATCAAGACCATCGCCATGCTCGGCGGCTATGCGATGAGCGCGATCACCACCGTCACCGCGCAGAACACGGTGGGCGTGCAGGCGATCGCTCCGATGGGAGGGAATGTGGTCGGCCAGCAGATCGCCTCGTGCGTCGATGATATCGGTGTCGATGCGATCAAGATCGGGATGCTCCACGATGTCGAGATCATCGAGGCCGTGGCTGAAGCGCTCGCCGAGGTCGACGTGCCGCTGGTGCTCGACCCGGTGATGATCTCGACCAGCGGCGCAAGGCTGATCGCGCCCGATGCGGTGGACGCGATGTGCAGCCTGCTGTTCCCAAAGGCGACGCTCGTCACACCCAACCTGCCCGAGCTGAGCGACCTGCTCGAACGCAACATCACCGATAGCTCGCAAATGGCTGAAGCGGCGGAAGAGCTCGCGCTTCTTTCAGGGACCGCGGTGCTCGCGAAAGGCGGGCACACGTCCGATGCGCGGATCATCGATATCCTCTACGAACCCGGCCCCAATGCCCGCGCGGTGCAATTCGACTACGCGCGGATCGACACGGTCCACACTCACGGGACCGGGTGCACGCTTTCCTCTGCCATCGCGACGCTGCTCGGCCACGGGCAATCGCTCGAACACGCGATCAGGCTGGGCCGCAATTTCGTGCGGGCAGGGATTGAAAACGCACCGGGCTTTGGGGCCGGCAACGGCCCGCTGGGCCATCAGGCGGTGCGCAGTCTGGACTAGGTCGGAAGCTCGTAGAATTCGGCGATGTGGCCCCACGCCTCGTCCGCGGTCTCGCACCAGTGGAACAGGTCGAGATCTTTCTTCGAAATCGTGCCTTCCTCGGCAATCGCTTCGAAATTGACGACGCGGGTCCAGAAGTCCTTGCCGAACAGCATGATCGGAATCGGTTTCATCTTGCCGGTCTGGATCAGCGTCAGAAGCTCAAAGAACTCGTCGAAGGTGCCGAACCCGCCCGGGAACACCGCCACTGCGCGCGCGCGCAGCAGGAAGTGCATCTTGCGCAGCGCGAAATAGTGGAAGTTGAGGCTGAGATAGGGCGTCACATAGGAATTGGGCGCCTGTTCGTGCGGAAGGACGATGTTGAGCCCGATAGATTCGCTCCCCGCATCGCTCGCGCCGCGATTGGCGGCTTCCATGATCGACGGGCCGCCGCCGGAGCACACGACGAACTGGCGCAAGCCGTCCTCGATGATCGCCTTTTCAGAGATGAGCTTGGCGAGCTTGTGCGCCTCAGCGTAATACTTTGCCTTGTCGGCGAGCCTTTGCGCGACCGTCTGCTCCCATTCATCCCCGTCCTTGGCCGCGTCGATCCGCGCCTGTGCCTGTTCGGGTGAGGGAATGCGCGCCGAACCGTACATCACCATGGTCGAACCCACTCGCGCCTCGTCGAGCAGCATCTCGGGCTTCAGCAGCTCAAGCTGGAAGCGCACGGGGCGCAGCTCGTCGCGCAGCAGGAAGTCGTGGTCGCGGAAAGCGAGCTTGTAGGCGGGATGTTCGGTTTGCGGCGTCCGGTCGGGCGCCTCATCGGCAAAGCGGCTTTCTTCGCCGGCACGGTAGAACTTGCGGTCAGTCAGGTCTTTATCAGTCATTTGCTCGCACCTAGGCGGCTCTTAGCGACAAGCCAAGCGGACAATTGCGTGAAATGCGTGAGATGCGGGCCAAAAATCACTGGATTAGGAGCGCACAAACGCCCAATTGTAGGGTTCGAATTAACCAAGGCCCGCGAGGCTCGAGGAGACCCGTCACAATGACCTTCGCCAATCCAGACCGCCGCCAGTTCCTCGGGGCAACCGGCTCTGCCTTTGCCGCCTTGCTCGCCAGCGGGTGCATGACGCGCGGCGTCGAGCCTGCGCTTGCGTTCACCGATTACGGCCCGCTGGTGAAGGATCCGGCCGGCATGCTCGATCTGCCCGAGGGCTTTTCGTATCGGCTGCTCTCAAGCCTTGGCGATGCGATGAGCGATGGCGGCACCGTGCCCGACAAGGCCGATGGCATGGGCTGCCTCGATATCGGCAACGGCGAAATCGTGCTTGTGCGCAATCACGAGCTTATCCCGAACGACGATGCAGGCGGACCGATCGCCAAGGGCTTCGGCACCCGCAATGGCGAGATCGTGCCGGGTGGCACCACCAATATCGTGCTCAATGCAGAGACCTTGGCGGTCAAGCGCCAGTTCCGCACTCTCGGCGGCACGATCCGCAATTGCTCGGGCGGCGTGACTCCGTGGGGCAGCTGGCTCACTTGCGAGGAAGCACCAACCGGACCCGGCCAGCGTTACGGCGACGGGCTTGCGGTCAATCACGGCTGGACCTTCGAAGTGCCCGGTAACGCGACCGGCCTGGTCGATCCCGTGCCGCTGCGCGCCATGGGCCGCTTCAATCACGAAGCGGCTTGCGTCGATCCGGCCACCGGCATCGTGTACCAGACCGAGGATCGCAATGACGGCGTTCTCTATCGCTTCATTCCGAATACGCCGGGCAAGTTGATCGAAGGCGGCAAACTCCAGGCCATGGTCATTGATGGCCCGGCCGATACGCGCAATTGGGACGGTACGCTGATGCCGCTGCGCCAGATGTTCAACGTGTCGTGGGTCGACCTCGACGACGTCGAATCGCCCGCAGACGATCTGCGCACCCGCGCCGCTGCCAAGGGCGCGGCGCTGATCGCGCGCGGCGAAGGCATCCATATGGGCGATGGTGAGTTCTACTTCTGCTCGACCAGCGGCGGTGCAGCGCGGTTTGGCCAGGTATTCCGCTTTGTTCCCGGCGTCGGCGCGGCTTCCGACCGCGTGGAGCTGTTCTTCGAAAGCGAGAACAAGGAACAGTTCGACTACGGCGACAACCTCACCGTGGGTCCCAACGGCCACCTGATCGTGTGCGAAGACCAGTACACCGAGGTCGTCGACAACCGCTTGATCGGCATCACCCCCAATGGCTCGCCCTACACTTTCGGGCGCCTGACGATGCAGACCGAGCTTGCCGGCGGGTGCTTCTCGCCAGATGGCAAGTGGTTCTTCGTCAACGCCTATGCACCGACGCGCACAGTCGCGATCACCGGCCCTTGGGCTGCGTAGTTCTGGAGGAAAATTGGATGCCCCGTGAGGATTCGAACCTCAATTGACGGAGTCAGAGTCCGTAGTCTTACCATTAGACGACGGGGCATCATGCATTCGCGAGAATCGCTGCGATCCACTCGCGAGACGCGCCATCTAGGTTTGCCGGGCCGCCCGGTCAAGGCCCCGCTTGCCTGCCCGCTCGCCTGCCCGGCCTCCGACCGCCGCCGCTTGCTTGCCTACGCGGCCCGCTTGCTCTAGCTTCCATCTCAGGTGCTGGCACCACGTGCGGTGTCCAGTGATTTTGGAAGACGAGAATATGGCGGATGGTCCTCCGCCGGACAGACAAAGGAGAGCTGGCAGAAAACGGAGCAGCAAGTCCGGCAAGGTAGCCGATTTTCGCTACAAGCGCTCCCGCCAGCCCGGCCAGAACAGCAGCGGCAAATCCCGCAGCGACAAGGCCCGCGAACCCCATTCAAATGGCCGTGCAAACGGCGCGCAGTCGCGTGGTGCGTCTGAGCGTAAGCCCGCCTACACCCCGCATCGGGGCGAAGCCTATGCCGCGCTCGATCTGGGCACCAACAACTGCCGCCTGCTGATTGCGCGGCCTTCGGGGCGGGATTTCACCGTGATCGACGCGTTCAGCCGGGTTGTTAAGCTGGGCGAGGATCTTGCCAGCACCGGCAGATTGTCGGACGAGGCGATGGAGCGCACGCTGAGCGCGCTGTCGATCTGCGCCGAAAAGCTGCGCCGTCGCAATGTCCGGCTCGCGCGCTCGGTCGCCACCGAAGCCTGCCGCCGCGCCGCCAACGGTCCTGCCTTTATCGAACGGGTGAAAGAAGAAACCGGCATCGTGCTCGACATCATCAGCGCCGAGGAAGAAGCGCGGCTCGCCGTGCTCGGGTGTCACATCCTGCTCGAGGAAGGGCACGGTCCGGCAGTGATCTTCGACATTGGCGGCGGCTCGACCGAGCTGGTGCTGCTTGAGCCGGGCGAGAAGATTCCGCGCATCATCGACTGGCAGAGCGTGCCGTGGGGCGTCGTTTCGCTGACCGACACGGTGGAGCGGCATGCGCGCGGGAGAGAAGCACGGCTGGACCGTTACCGGCGCATGCGCAAGGTCGTGTCGGAAAGCTTCGCTCCATTCGCCGAACGCGTCGCCGCAGCGTCCAGAAAAGACGATATCCGCCTGCTTGGCACGAGCGGGACGGTGACGACGCTGGCGAGCCTGCATCTCGAGCTGCCGCACTATGATCGCAAGGCTGTGGATGGCCTGATCGTGCCCTCGGCCTCTATGCGCGATATCTCGACCCGGCTTTCGGGGATGAGTCCGGATGAGCGCAGCCAGCTGCCCTGCATCGGTCAGGACCGCGCGGATCTAGTCGTTGCAGGCTGCGCTATCCTCGAATCGATCCTCGACCTGTGGCCGGCGGAGAAGTTGGGCGTTGCGGATCGCGGCATTCGTGAGGGTATATTGCGCAGCCTGATGGCCGCCGAACGCCAGAGTGCGCGCAGCCTCAAGGCGCTCAACGAAATGCGCGATCGCAAGGGGGATTGAAGAATGTCACGATCAGGCCGCAATCCCGACCGGCGCGTCAAAACCGCCAAGAAGCGCACCGAAAGCTCGACCCGCTGGCTGCAACGCCAGTTGAATGACCCATACGTCAAGCAGGCCAAGGCCGACGGCTATCGCAGCCGCGCGGCCTACAAGCTGCTCGAACTCGACGAACGCTTCGGCTTGATCCGCGGCTCAAAGCGCGTCGTCGATCTCGGCATCGCGCCCGGTGGGTGGAGCCAGGTCGTGCGCGCGCGAGCGCCCAAAGCCGAGGTTGTCGGGATCGACCTCTTGCCGACCGAACCGATCGAGGGCGTGACGATCTTCGAGATGGACTTCATGGATGACGACGCGCCCGCAAAACTCGAAGAGGCTTTGGGCGGTCCGCCCGATCTCGTCCTGTCCGACATGGCAGCCAACACGGTCGGCCACAAGCAGACTGACCACTTGCGCACCATGGCGCTGGTCGAGGCGGCCGCTTGGTTCGCCTGTGAAACACTGGATAAAGGCGGAGCCTTCGTGGCCAAGGGCTTTGCCGGCGGCACCGATGCCGAACTGCTCAAGCTGCTCAAACAGCACTTCAAGACCGTGAAGCACGCCAAACCCCCGGCGAGCCGCAAGGGCTCATCTGAATGGTTCGTGGTGGCTCAGGGGTTCAAGGGGCGCGACTAGCGCGCTCCCGTCGAAGGATTAAGCGCCGGCTTCTTCGAGCTCGGCGGCTTCGGTTTCTTCAGCTTCGGCTTCGGCGGCACCCTCTTCGAGCGCTTCGTCCTCAGCCGCTGCTTCTTCATCCGATGCTTCGGAGATGAACTCGGGCACGGGCAGGTTCGAACCGTTGGCGTTCATGTAGGCCGCGACCGCTGCGCGATCCTCGACGCTGCCGAGACCGGCAAAGCTCATCGTGGTGCCGTCGATATAGCGACGCGGGGCGGCGAGCCATGCGTCCATTTCTTCCCAGCCCCAGCTGCCGCCCTTTGCCATGAGCGCGCTCGAATAACCGAAGCCGGGCTTGGAGCCCTTGGCCGAGCCCATCACGCCGTAGAGGTTCGGACCGACACCGTTCGCGCCGCCCTGATTGATCGTGTGGCACGCAACGCACTTGGCGAAGACGCCTTCGCCTTTCGCGACGAGTTCGTCCATCGGCATCTCGTTGAGCGCTTCGTCCATGGTCTTCTGCACTTCGCCGCCTTCGACGACCACGCCTTGGATCACGTAACCCGGCGTATCGGGTCGCTGCGGACTGTCGCCGTGGAAGAACTTGCCCGCAAGGATCGACATGCCAAGCGCAATGATCCCGGCGAACAGGACCCAACCTGCTGCGGTGTTGAAGAAGTCGCCCGAACCCGCTTCGGTTTCGGAACCAGCGTCAGTGTTCTTTTTGTCGGTCATTACGGCGCCCCCTTAATGCCGCCCTCGCGCACGCGCAAGGCGTATTGCATCACCAAATGGTGCATCACTTGCAACTCGACGTCGCGAGCCCCTTGCCGCCCGCGCGTGCGACCCTTAGCAGGCTTTTCAATCATGCGCAGTTTTCCTGGCCCCGCCCTTCCGATCGTCGATGCCCTGCGCGAAGCCGCCGCAGCCGATCCCGCACAGTCAATCGCCTTTCAGGGATCGCCCGGCGCCAACTCGCACAGAGCCGCACAAGAAGCGCGGCCCGAAATGCATCCGCTGCCGTGTTTCAGCTTTGAAGACGCTCTCGACGCGGTGAAGGACGGGCGCGCGGGGCAGGCGATCATCCCGATCGAGAACTCGCAGCACGGGCGCGTGGCCGATATCCACTTCCTGCTGCCTGAGAGCGGCCTCGCGATTGTCGGCGAGTATTTCATGCCGATCCATCACGCGCTGATGGGGGTTGGGCCGAGGGACGCGGACACGCCCTACGAGGCCGCTTACAGCCACCCGCAAGCGCTCGGCCAGTCGCGCAAGTTCCTGCACGAGCGCGGGATTGTACCGCTCAGCTATGCCGACACCGCGGGCGCAGCGGCCTTCGTGGCGGAAAAGGGCGACAAGAACATCGGCGCGATTGCGCCCGCGATTGCGGCGGAGCTCTACGGGCTCGAAATCTCGGAGCACAATGTCGAGGACGCGGACGACAACATGACGCGCTTCGTCATCCTCGCCGACAAACCGACCTTCATCGACATTGCGGACGGCGTACCGGCGATCACGACCTTCGTGTTCGAGGTGAAGAACATCCCCGCCGCGCTTTACAAGGTGCTGGGCGGCTTCGCGACCAACGGCGTCAACATGACCAAGCTTGAAAGCTACCAGCAGGGCACGAGCTTTTCGGCGACGCGGTTCTATGCCGACATCATCGGCGTTCCGGGCGATCCGGCGGTCGACCGCGCGCTCGAGGAATGCGCGTTCCATTCGAAGGAATTGCGCTTGCTTGGCACCTATCCGCAGGGTCGCAAGCGCGGCTGATCGGTTACAGTTTTGCGGCGCGCGCGCGAAGGCTGTTGCGCCCGCCCCCTTCCCGTGCCACCACCGCTATTGCGATGACGCAAACGGGGTCGATTGGCATAAATGACGCGAGGGGGAGCGCCGATCCGGCAGGATCGGGCGATGCCTCGGGTGTGCCCGAAGGCTGGGAGGATCTGCGCGCCAATCCCGATATCCAGTTCGAGGAAATTCCCGTCGCTCCACCCCCGCCGCCGACCGCGCCTCGCGAACCGAGCGAGCCGGGCTGGTTCAGCGAGATGCTCATCGCTTTCTTCGACTTTCTCGGTGCCATATTCAGCCCCATCGGCCAGCTGATCGCTTCGACTTGGTTCATCCTGCAATGGGTGCTGCTCGCCGCGCTTGCGGCATTCGTGATCTATCTCATCCTCCGCACGGTCGGCCCGCTCGCAGGGCGCAACGTCAAGCAGAAGAACGCGCAGAGCGAACCCGAATGGCAGCCCGATCGCGAGGAGAGCATTGCGCTGCTCGACGATGCCGACCGGCTCGCTGCCGAGGGCAAGTATGACGAGGCGGTCCACCTCCTGCTCCAGCGCAGCGTGCGCCAGATCGCCGACGCGCGGCCAGACTGGGTCGAGCCGTCGAGCACGGCGCGCGAGCTTGCCGCTTTGCCCGCACTGTCGGACAAGGCGCGCACAGCCTTCACGGTTATCTCAGAGCGGGTCGAGCGCAGCCTGTTCGCGCTCCGCTCGCTCGACCGCGATGATTGGGATGCGGCGCGTTCGGCCTATGCCAATTTCGCGCTCGCCCGGATCGAAGCGCCTGCCGACCATGCCGTGGAGATCGAGCGCACGCGCGGTTTCGGTCGCAAGGTGACGGCGTGAGCGAGTCGGGCGCAGGCCGGGGCGGATCACCCTTCTCGCGCGGCGGGATCTTCGCCGTCATCGCGGTGGGCTTCGGCGCGTTTCTCGCCATGCTCTACTTCATCGGTGCGGGCGATACCGGCGACTTTCCCGATAGCGGCGCGGCGCATGCAAGCTCGAACGGGTTGAACGGATATTCGGGCCTTCTCACCCTGCTCGAAGCAGAGGGCTACGATGTCGAGCGCTCGCGCGGTCGATCGGGGCTGGAGACGAGCGACCTGCTGATCCTCACCCCGCCGCCCTTCACCGATCCGCAGGAACTCGCGACGGTCCTCAACAACCGCCAGTATTTTGGCCCGACCATGGTGATCCTGCCCAAGTGGAGCACCTTCCTTCCGCAAAGCGTGCCCGAAGAGGTGCGCGACGAAGTGCGCGACGACTGGGTGCGGCTCGCAGGTGCGAACGCGCTTGACTGGACCGAAGAATTGCCCGCCCCCTTCACCTTCACCCATGTCCGCGAAGAGCTGGACAATGATCAGGTCGCCAATTTCGAAGGGCTTGGAAGATCGGGCGTCTTGCCGACCAAGACCGTGCTCTACGCCGATCAGGATTCCTCGCACGAGGCTGTGATGCGCGATGGCGCAGGGCACATCCTCGCCTTCAATGTCGTGGGCGATCCGGGCACCGACTATTACGACAACGCGCATTGGGTGATGTTCGTGGTCGAACCCGACCTTGTGAACAATTACGGCCTCGCCGACCGTGACCGCGCCGCCGCCGCGCTCGCTCTGGTGCGCGAGGTTGGATATAACGACATGGACGCGATCACGGTCGACATGACCTTCAACGGCTATGGCAATTCGACCAATTTGCTGACCCTCGCTTTCCAACCACCTTTCCTCGCCGCAACGCTCTGTTTGCTGCTGGCAATGGCGATCGTCGGATGGCGCGCATTCCACCGTTTCGGCCCTGCCGCAGCGCGCAAGCAGGACATCGCCTTCGGCAAGCGCCGTCTGGTCGCCAATGGCGCCGGTCTGATCGTGAGAGCCAAGCGTCTGGGCCTGCTCGCCAAGCCCTATATCCACCTGATGGAACGCCGCGTCGGGCGGATGCTCGGCCTGACCAAGCCCGATCCAGACAGCATCGACGCAGCGCTCGCGCGTCGACTGCCCGATGAAGAACCATTCTCCAGCCGCGCCGCGCGGCTCTACAACGCCGCCAAACCTCTCGAAATTCTGCGCGCCGCACAGGCGCTCAACGACCTGACCAACAAACTATCTGGGAAACTCAGTAGATGAGCAGTGATTCCGAAAACCAGCCGCCCATCCCGGCTCCCGCCCCGACCCCCGCACCCGCACCTGCCGGAGCACCGGGCCAGGAAATCGGCATGACGCTGGGCGATCTGCGCAGCCTCGCCAACTCGATCCGGGGCGAAGTGGCGAAGGCGATTGTCGGGCAGGACGAGATGATCGACCTGCTCCTGGTCGCGTTGGTGAGCCAAGGTCACGTCCTGCTCGAAGGCCCGCCGGGGACCGCCAAGACATTCCTCGCACAAGCCTTCTCGACCGCCCTGGGCCTTGATTTCGGGCGCATTCAGTTCACGCCGGATCTGCTGCCGGGCGATATTCTCGGCTCGAACCTGTTCAACTTCCAGACGAGCCAGTTCACGCTCACGCGCGGGCCGATCTTCTGCGACCTGCTGCTCGCCGACGAGATCAACCGCACCCCGCCCAAAACGCAGGCCGCTCTGCTCGAAGCAATGCAGGAGCGCCGCGTGACGCTGGACGGTGAGACCCACCAGCTGGGCGACCGCTTCATGGTGGTCGCAACGCAGAACCCGATCGAGAACCAGGGCGTCTATCCGCTTCCCGAAGCGCAGCTCGACCGCTTCCTGTTCAAGCTGCTCGTGCCCTACCCCGACGAAGCTGAAGAGGCGCGGATCGTGCACAGCTACGGCTCGCGGCAGGGCCCGCAACGTCCCGCCGATCTGGGCGTCACCGCGGTCGCCAATGCCGAGAAACTCGCGCAGGCGAGCGCGGCACTCGACCACGTGACGGTGGCGGACGAGATTACGCAATATGTCGTGCGTCTGGTTCGCGCGACCCGCGAACATGCCGAGCTTGCGGTGGGCGCTTCGCCACGTGCAGCCGTCATGCTCGCCAACGCCTCGCGCGCCCGTGCGGCGCTGGAAGGCCGTTCTTACGCGATCCCCGACGACGTCAAGGCGCTCGCTGTGCCGGTGCTGCGCCACCGTTTGACGCTCAGCCCCGCAGCCGAAATCGAAGGCCGCGATATCGAGGCGCTGGTCGCCGAACTGATCGAAGCAACGGAAGCGCCGCGCTAGGCACATGGCGTCTCGCGGTTTCTTCCTGCCCATCGTGCCGACCGAGCGCGCGGCGTGGCTGATCGCCGCGTTCGCGCCGGTTGCGCTGGTGGTGGCAGCGATCAATCCGCAATTCTGGATCATCGCCCCCATCGCGGCTGCAGCCATGGTGGTGCTGGTCGTGACCGACGGGCTGATGGCGGGCGGGGTCGAGGAATGGCAGGCCATTGTTCCCGCCGACACCGAGGTCGGCCAGCCGACCGCGCTCGACGTACATGCGCGCTTCAAGCACCGGATCGTGCTCGGAACCGAGGCTGCGCTCGAATTCGATCCGCGGCTCGAGGAAACGGGGCGCGCGACCTTCCGCCTCTATCGCGAGCCCGATACCGGCGTGCACTCGGGCACGATCGACACGCACCCGACGCGGCGCGGTACGGCCGAGGTGACACGCGCATGGCTGCGCTGGAACGGGCCGCTTGGTCTCGGCGCACGGCAGGCGCGACAGGTGCTCGAGGACACCGAGATCCGCATCTGGCCCGACCTCTCGCCGGTGCGTTCCAAGGAATTGCAGACTTTCATGCGCAATTCGCAGGCGGGTCTGATCGCGCGGCGCATTCGCGGCGAAGGCACGCAATTTGAATCTCTCACCGAATACCAGCCCGGCATGGACCGCCGGAACATCGACTGGAAGGCGAGCGCGCGACACACCCACCTCTACGCCCGCGAAAACGAGAGCGAGCGCAACAACCAGATCGTCTTTGCCTTCGATTGCGGGCAGGCGATGTGCGAGCCGGTCGACGGCATGCCGCGCATCGACCGCGCGGTGACGGCGGCGCTGACCTGTTCGTTCGTGGCCTTGAAGGGCGGCGACAAGGTCGCGCTGTTCGGCTTTGCCCAGCGCCCGCAGGTGATGACGCCATTCGTCAACGATGCGCGCGCATTCCACCGGCTGCAAAGCGCCGCCGCCGCGCTCGATTACGACGCGACCGAGCCCAATTTCACGCTCGCGCTGGCGACGCTCACTTCCAAGCTCAAGCGCCGCTCGCTGATCGTGCTGTTCTCCGACTTCACCGATCCGACTGCGGCGGAAATGATGATTGAGAGCATCGGACGGTTGGTCGACAAGCACCTCGTCCTGTTCGTGACGATCGAGGACAGCGAACTTGAGACCTTCATCGATGACGAGCCGGAAGATATCGCCACCCTCGCCCGCTCGGTCACGGCGGACACGCTGCTGACCCAGCGACAGGTCGTTCTTCAGCGCCTGCGACGCATGGGCGTGGATGTGATCGAAGCACCCTACGAACAGATCGGCTACCAGCTGATCGACCGCTATTTCATGATCAAGAACAGCGAGGCGATCGGATGAACAGCCTCAGCCCCGCCAGAAAACTGTCAAGCTGGCTCGGCAATTCCGAGATCGCCGCGCCGACCGATATCGAAAGCGCCGCTCTGCGCTCCGACCGCTTCCGGCTGGAACGCGAGGAGGACTGGCAGCGGCTCGAGGAGATCGTTAAGCGGATGGAGAGCGGGGGACTGCGCAAGGTCGATGACGAAGACCTGCTCGCGCTCCCCACGCTCTATCGCACCGCCGCCTCCTCGCTCTCGGTCGCGCGCGAGACATCGCTTGATGCGGCAACGCTCAGCTATCTCGAGGCGCTGGTGCAGCGCGCCTGGTTTCAGGTCTATGGCCCGCGCAAGGGCTTCTTCGCTTGGTTCCGGGGGTTTATCTTCGGAGGCTGGAGCCGCGCGGTGCGCGAAATCTGGCTCGACATCTGTATCGCGCTATTCGTGATGGTCGCAGGCGCGGTGGTCGGATGGCTGCTCGTCGCGCAGGATCAGGAATGGTTCTACCGTCTCGTGCCCGTCAGCCTTGCCGGAGATCGCGTGCCCGGCGCCAGCCGCGAAACGCTCGAAGCCTCGCTCGCGGTCGAGGAAAGCACGGGCGGGCTGTCGACCTTTGCCGCGGCGCTCTTCGCCAACAATGCTGCGGTGTGCATCCTCGCCTTTGCATTGGGTTTTGCATTCGGCATCCCGACCTTGTTGCTGCTGGTCTACAACACGGCGCTGCTCGGCGCGGTGCTGTGGCTGTTCTTCGATGCGGGCCTCGGGGTTGAGTTTTCGGCTTGGCTATCGGTCCATGGCACAACCGAATTGTTCGGTATCCTGCTTTCGGGTGCAGCGGGCTTCCATATCGGGCGTTCGATGGCTTTTCCGGGCAATCGCACCGTGCTCGATGCAGCGCAGGAGAGCGGGCGTCGCAGCGCGGTCGTGATGGTCGGAAATGTCATCATGATGATCATCGCCGGTCTGCTCGAAGCGTTCCCGCGCCAACTGGTCGAAGGCCACGAGGCGCGCTTCGTCATCGGCGGTGCCTTCCTCGTTTTCTGGCTCGCCTATTTCTTCCTCTACCACCCGCGCCCAGTCGTTAACGCAGAGACTGACACGCGAGAAGCGGAAGCGTCGGCATGAGTTCAGCAACCACCGCCCGAACCGCGCCCGCCTATCTCGAGAAGCGCAAGCGCGAACTGGTCACGCCCGAAGGCATCGCGGTGCCCGTCACGATTGCAACGCGCGGTTCGCGGCTGGGCGCGCTGGTGATCGACGTGCTGATCATCATCTTCAGCTACTGGCTCGTCAGCCTTATTATCGGCTCGATCGCGAGCGGAGTGATGGGGCCAGCAATCGACAATCTCGAAGCCGAGGTCTCGGGCGCGGCGGAGTTTCTCAACATCCTCTACATCCTTGCAGGGTTCGTGATCTGGTACGGCTATTTTCTCGTGCAGGAGCTGGGGCCGCGCGGAGCAACCTTGGGCAAGCGCGCGGTCGGCGTTCGCGTCGCCGCGCGCGGTGGCGGCAGGCTCACACCCGAAGCGGTGATCGCACGCAATCTCCTGCGCGATATCGAGATATTCTACCCGCTCGTCTTCCTGTTCGTGACGATGATCCTCTCGATCGCCGGAATCGATGGCGGGAGCTATATCTGGGCGGCGCTGCTGTGGTTCCTGGTCTTCCTGCTCTTCCCCTTCTTCAACAAGGACGCGATGCGCGCAGGGGACGTGATTGCGGGGACGTGGGTGGTCGAGGCTCCGCAAACCAAGCTCGCCGACGCGCTCTCGACCCAAGGGGCAGCCGTGCAGGGTTCCTCCGCAATCACGGGCGCCAAGTACGAGTTCGGCGAGGAAGAGCTCTCGGTCTATGGCGAGCATGAACTTCAGACGCTCGAACGCATGCTGCGCGAGGCCCAGCCCGAGGCGCTCGCTGCCGTTCACGAGACGATCTGCCGCAAGATCGGCTGGGATCCGGGCGCAGGCGACGAACGCGCCTTTCTCGAAGCGTTCTACACCCAGTTGCGCGCCAAGCTCGAAGGCGGGATGCGTTTCGGGGTGAGGAAAGCCGACAAGTTCTCGTAGAGAAGGCGCGCCACTTCCCAAGACAGGTGGCGATCTGCTACTGATCTCTGCGGAGCCGGAAGGAGGGCAAACAATCGAAAGCGCGGTGAAACTCGTCGCTGCCAGTATGCCGCTGGTGTTTGCCTTCGCCTTTCTCGTGCCTGTGATCGATCAGGGGATGCAGGCGATGGGCCTCGGCGCGCCCTTTGGCCTGTCCACGCTCACCTTTGCCCTGATCGTCGGCGGCGGCTGGGGGTTGTCCGCGCAAATCACCGGGAGATGGGTGTGAACGCGCAGTCCCCGATCCTTCCCGCCGACCTGTCGCAGCTCTCCGATGCCGAACTGCGCAAGCTCGAACGTCAGATTGCGCGCAAGCACTCAGGCATGGTCCCGTGGGAAGCGGTGCTGTGGGCGTTCGGCAATCTCGCCGTGTGGCTGTCGCTGTGGCCGCTGGTCTTTTCCGGGCTGCTGCCGCTCTGGGCCGCTTTCCCGATCGCGACCGTCAACATGGCGCTCGTCTATCTTCCCACGCACGAGGCCCAGCACGACATCATCGCGCGTCCCGGCCAGAGGCTGCGATGGCTCAACGAGGCTGTCGGCCACGCGACAAGCTGGATGCTGGTCTATCCCTTCGAAGTGCTGCGCGTGACGCATCTCGACCACCATCGGCACACCAACAATCCCGAGCTCGATGTTGATATCGGCACCAAGGCGGATGGCCCGTGGAGCGCGATCTGGGGGACGATCCAGGGTCGCCAGCCGGGTGCCAAACGCAACCACGACTATGCCGGCGCCGCGATCCGCGCGAACCGACCAAGCCTGATCCTGATTTCGCTCGCCTACAAGATCGCCTTCATCGCCACACTCGGCGCACTGGCGTGGAACGGTTATGCGCTCGAAGCCCTGTTCCTGTGGTGGCTGCCCTACCAGATCGCGATCACCTACATCATCTTCTTCCTGTCATGGGCGCCGCATCATCCGGGCAATGAGCAAGGCCGCTATCGCAATACGCGCAGCTGGAAGTCGGCGGTCGGCAATATCGGCTCGATGGGAATGCAGTACCACCTCGTCCACCACCTCCACCCCTACATCCCGCTCACCCGCACCCCCGCGGCGTGGCGCGAGATGAAGCCGATCCTCGAAGCGCGCGGCTGCGAGTTGGGAGAGCTGGAAGCCTAGTGGTCGGGCGTGTTCGACGCGCTTGCCTCGCCGCCGAAGATCGCGACCTCGTTCACGCCATCACTGGTCGCACGGCCGCGATACATGCCGGTGGTGTTGAAGCTGTAGAGCGCGTGACCTTCAGGCGTCACGAGGATGATCCCGCCATCGCCGCCCAACCGGGCGACATCGGCCATCACGTCGTCGGATACCGCCTGCGCAATCACGGCCGTGTCGGCAAAGCGGGTCTGCATGACGCCCATGTCCTCAAGGCTCCGCGCGAAGATCGCCCCTTGCCTCAAGCGCGTGCAGATCTCTTGCGCAACGCCCACGCGGATGAAGTATTCACCCCAGCCCGTCGCCGAGACAGCGCACGAGCGGTTGTCGGCATAGGTTCCCGCCCCGATCACAGGAGCATCGCCGATCCGGCCCCAGCGCTTGCCGGTCATGCCGCCGGTCGAAGTGCCCGCGGCAAGGTTGCCGTCCATGTCGAGCGCCACCGCGCCCACCGTGCCGAACTTGAGATCAACGTCGAGCGACGACAGCGCATTGGCCTTCATCCGTTCAAGAGACTCGCGCCGCGCATCGGTTTCGAACCATTCGGACGGCGTCACTTCGAAACCCTGTTCGAGAGCAAACTGCTCCGCGCCCTCGCCCATCAGGAAGACGTGGGGGCTGCCGGTGCGCACGCGGTCGGCGAGTAGGATCGGATTGCGCACCGTCCGCACCCCCGTCACAGCGCCAGCGCTGCGATCGCGCCCGTCCATGATCGAGGCGTCCAGCTCGTTCTCACCCTCCCAGGTAAAGACCGATCCGCGCCCGGCGTTGAACAGCGGCGAATCCTCCATCGGGATGATCGCGGCCTGCACCGCCTCCATCGCGCTGCCGCCATTGGCGAGCACCTCTGCACCCGCATCGAGCGCCTGTTGCAAGGCGGCCTCGTATTCGGCGCGGCGCTCTGGCGTCATGGCGTCGGGATCGAGCGTCCCTGCCCCGCCATGGATCGCGATCGACCACTTGGCCTCACCTTCCTCATGCGCCTCGGCGTGCGCGATTGCAGGAAACAGGGCGAGCAAAGTCGCGGCGAGGCTGGCGAGGATAACGTTTTTCATGGGTTGCATGGCTAACCCACTTGCGCGCATCGTGCCAGACGACATTTCACGAGAGGAAACCACTCCATGAGCAATTTCGGCGCCCAATCCACCACTGACGAGGTGCTTTCCGGCAAGGACCTGTCGGGCAAGACCGTCTTCATCACCGGCGGCAATTCGGGGCTCGGGCAGGAAACGGGCCGCGCAATGGCCGCGAGAGGCGCGCATGTCGTTCTTTCCGGGCGCGACGCCAACAAGCTCGATGCCGCGCGCGATGCCATCTGCGCAGAGGTCGAAGGAGCCAATGTCGAGACGATCGTGGGCGATCTCGGCTCGATCGACAGCGTGCGCCAATGCGGGGCAGAGGCGCGCGAGCGGTTCGACAAGATCGACCTGCTCATCAACAATGCCGGTGTGATGGCCTGCCCGAAGGACACGACAGCAGACGGGTTCGAACGCCAGTTCGGAACCAATCACTTAGGCCATTTCGTGCTCACCAAGGAGCTGATGCCGCTGGTCGAGGCGGGTGAGGACAAGCGGATCGTGAACCTCTCCAGCCGTGGACACCATATCGCGCCGACCAGCCTCGACGATCCCAATTTCGAGAACACCGATTACGAGCCATTCCTGAGCTATGGCCGCTCGAAGACCGCAAATATTCTTTTCACCGTGGGACTGGAGGAGCGCTTCGCAGATAAGGGCATTCATTCCTATGCGGTGCATCCGGGCGGTATTCAGACAAATCTTGGCCGTCACATGAGCGAAGAGCAGTCAGCCGCGCTGATCGAGCGTATCTCTACCAGTGATCCGGACTTTGCCTGGAAAACCATCCCGCAGGGCGCAGCGACATCGTGCTGGGCAGCAACCGCCGAAGAACTTGAAGGCAAAGGCGGCGTCTATTGCGAGGACTGCCACGTCGCCGAAGTCGACAACGAAAGCGCGACCGGCGGCGTGCGCAGCTACGCGCTCGACCGCGAGGCGGCGAATGGCTTGTGGGAGCTGTCTGAACGGATGACAGGGACCAGCTTCTCGGCCTGACTACTCGGCTAGGAAGCGTTTGAGCAGCGCGAAGGTGTCCTTGGCCTCGCGCGATGGCGTGATCGCCATGAAGACATGGGGCGCGCTCTCATATTCGTAGAGCTTCACATCGACCCCGGCCTCGGCGAGCTTGCGCGCAAAGGTGCGCGAATCTACGATGAACAGGTCGTGCCGCCCGGTCCAGATGCGCGTCGGCGGCAGCATGGCTAGGTCGTCTGCGGAGGCGTAGAGCGGGCTCGCCTCGGGCGATGCGGGATCGCGATCCTCGGCCCAGACGGTTCCGAGCGCACGCAGCGCCGTGATTTTGAGCATGAAGTCATGCGGCTCGACCGCGCGCATCGCCTCGTCTTTCATCGTGACATCGAGCCACGGGGCGAACAGCGCGAGCTTGCCCGGTTGCACGACGCCGGCCTTGGCGAGCCGTAGAGCGAGGGCAAGCGCCATGTGCCCGCCCGCGCTGTCGCCGTTGAGGACGATCTTTGCCGGATCGTGACTTTCCGCGAGCTTGGCAAAGGCGGCATCGGCGACCGCTTCCTGAACCTTGTAGGATGTCTCGGGCGCGACTGGATAGAGGGGCAGAGTGACGCTTACCCCGCAGTGCTGGACCATGGCAGCGGCGAGCGGCCAGTGTTCCTTGAACATGGGCAGGACAAAGCCGCCGCCGTGAAAATAGAGCATGTGCCATTCGCCTGGACCTGACTTCGGGTGGAGCGTCACGACCGGATGATCGGCAGCGGTCCAGTGGATCACGTTGAAGCGGTTCTTGAACCCGTCCGGCATCTCCGCATCGGGCGGGACGCGGCGGTTGTCGAGATAGGGGGCAACCTCTTCGCCGCTTTGCGGGAACACGCTTTTGCGTCGTTTGATCAGGAACTTGGCGAGCCGCATGATGAGGCTCGGGCGCGCGCTGCGCAGCTCGGTTACATTGTCAGTCAAATCGGTGTCTCCCCTCAGGCCCGAGAGACTGGACGAGACTGACCGCCTGTCAAGGATTGATCGCGACCACCATGCCTTCGGTGAGCCAGCGCCCCAGCATCTCGCCCGCGCGCATTGCCGACCGGGTGATCGCTTCCTCGTCGGGTTCCGCCTCATCGCCGAGGAGGAGCGCGATCAGCTCTCCATAGGTCGTGCCGCCCGCCATGGCAGTGAATGCGGCCGCATGGTCGGCTTCGACCAGGGTGAAGGTCGGCCGCTCACCCTCGCGCCATGCGATCACGGCCTTGGGCTCTGCGAGGCGCGTGTCCGGGCGGGCTGAATTGCCGTCACCGAGCGAGCGCCAAAGTCCTTCAAGATCGTGCTCGACAATCCGCACGGCGCTGCGCGGTTGCATTGCGAGCCGCAAACCCGCCCAATCCTCGTCACCGAACTGCGCAGCGAGCGCACCAAAATCGGCGGCGCTCAGAGGCTCCGTATCCGGCGCGGTTGCAAGCTTGCGCATCACCCATTCGAGCCACGCCAGCTCGGCCACTTCGGGGTTCTGAGCAAAGTAGGCGGCGCAGGTTTCATCGAAGCCTTGCCCGACCTCGTCGATGGTCCACCCAGCGGGGGGATGCGCAATGATGTGGTTGATGCTCGCCTGAGAGAAAGCCTTTTCACCGACATGGGCGCGGGTGCGTTCGAACGTATCTTCGAGCGCGCCGAGCAGCGCGGCGCGGTAATTGCCGCGATAGACGCCCAGCCCGGCGGTCTGGCTATTGCTCCAACCCTCCGGCAAGGGCGCGTTCTCGTCGAGGATTGCTGCGAGGAACGCCTCCTGCCTGTCTGCAAGCGACACGCTCATGCGGGCACCAGCGCCTTCTCCGCGATCCCGCGCGCGCGGTCGAGCTCGCTTAGCAGTTCGGGAAGCGGAGGAATGTGATCGTCGCGCTCGATCATGGTGGCGACTGGCTGGTCAATCATGCCGAGCGCCTTTTCGTAGAGCGCCCAGACGCCGTCCGCGACCTCGCGGTCATGCGTGTCGATGATGATATTGCGGTCGGGCGTCGCGGGATCGTGGCCGGCAAGGTGGATCTGCCGCACGCGGTCAAGCGGAAGGCCGGCGAGGTAGTCGTCCTCGCTGAAACCGTGATTGCGCGCCGAGACATAGATGTTGTTCACATCGAGCAGCAGGTAGCACCCTGTCCGCCGGGTCATCTCGGCGAGGAATTCCCACTCGCTCATCTCGTCATCGGGGAACGTGAGATAGGAGGACGGGTTTTCAAACAGCATCGCCCGGCCCAGCGTCTCTTGCGCGTGGTCGATGTTGTCGCAGACCGCAGCGAGCGCCTCCTGCGTCAGAGGCATCGGCAGAAGATCGTGCGAATTGTGCGCGCTCGAGCGGGTCCAGCACAGGTGATCAGACACCCACAGAGGCTCGATCCGCCGCTCCAGCCGCTTGAGCTTGGCCAGATAGTCCTTATCCAGCCCGCGCGCCGATCCGATCGACATGGAGACGCCGTGAATGATCACCGGTAGCCTGGAGCGCACCGCTTCCAAGATGCGCATCTGGCGACCGCCTTCGATCATGTAGTTTTCGGAGATGACCTCGACGAAATCGACCGGCACTTCGCCGATAAGGAAATCGTCGTAATGCGTGCGCCTCAGCCCAAGGCCGAAGCCGCCAAAGGGGTCGATGGGGGAAAGCTCACTCGCGGTCATGGTCGCCTCATAGCAGGAAATTCGAGATCGTCGCGCAGCAGCTTCGCGCCCGACCACTCCCCTTATTCGCGCGCGCGACGCATTGCGTTACAAGGGGCTGGCGAAAGAGACCGGAGAAGAAAAATTCCAACTTTTTCGTAACCGATACCGCTGGACACGCGAACCACTGTTCAGACCCGTCACCCCGCCGGGTCGCACCCGATTTCTGGGAGAATACAAATGAACGCCAAGACTGTTACCGGCCTCGCCGGCATCGCCCTCGCCGCCAGCGTCACCGCCGGCCTCGCCACCGCCCCTGCCGCCGCACAGGGCGCCAAGGAAAAGTGCTACGGCGTCGCGCTCGCCGGTGAGAATGACTGCGCCGCCGGACCCGGCACCAGCTGTCAGGGAACCTCGACCCGCGACTATCAGGGCAATGCCTGGGTCTATGTCGACAAGGGCACCTGCACCTCGATCGAAACGCCCAAGGGCAATGGCTCGCTGACGCCGATCAATCGTTGATCGCAAGCGGAAAGGGCGGCCGCTCACTTAGATGAGCCGGCTGCCCTACCGCCGCAAGTAGGAGGATCCCATGAACGCACTCACAAGCCTCTGGCACCGGGTCACCGGCATCCTGTCGGGCACCATCGTCGAGAGCATCGTGCTCTTCATCACCCGCATCGCGCTCGCCGGGATTTTCTGGCGCAGCTACAAGACCAAGATCGAGGAAGGCACGTGGTTCACCGCCAACGACTTCCAGCAAGTGCTGTTCGAGAACGAGTTTTCGGGGCTCCCCCTGCCCACCGATATCGCGATCCCGCTCACCATCTATGCCGAGTTCCTGTTCCCGGTCCTGCTGGTGATCGGACTTGCAAGCCGTTTCTCAGCCGCGGCACTCGCCGTCATGGCGCTGGTGATCCAGATCTTCATCTTCCCGACCAGCGCGCACTTCTTTGGCTGGGTAATCAGCGTGCTCGCGCTCGCGCTCATCATCATCAGCCGCGGACCGGGCCTTATCAGCCTCGATGCAGCTGTGGGCCGTTTCATCGGCAAACCGGCGAGCGCCTGAGCCTAGCAATGCTGGCCGACGAACCCACCTTTGCCCGCCTGATGGTGGCAGCGCAGAACGGCGACAAGGCCGCGACCAATGTGCTGCTGTCAGAGGCGGGCATGTGGCTGGAGCGTTATTTTGCGCGCCGGGTCGCGCCGCATACGATTGACGATCTGGTGCAGGAGGTCCTGATCGCCCTGCACACCAAACGTGCGACCTGGGATCCCGCGCGTCCGTTCCTGCCGTGGCTTGCCGCGATTGCCCGCTATCGCTGGGTCGATCACCTGCGCAAGCACTACAAGCACGACAGCAAGGAACTGATGGAAGACGATGCTGTCGTCGACAGCGAAGAAGACGTGGTGATTGCCCGCATCAGCATCGACCGGCTGATCGCGCAATTGCCCAACAAGCAGAGGAAAGCGATCGAGCTGGTCAAGATAGGGGGGCACTCGATCCGCGAAGCGTCTGAAAAGACAGGCCAAAGCGAAAGCCTGGTCAAAGTGAACATCCATCGTGGCCTGAAGAAGCTTGCCACGTTGGTGGAGAAGGTAGATTAACATGAATATGCGCCCCGACCCCGATAATCTGACGGGGAGCCGCGAACAGCTGATCGCGCAGCTTTCCGAGCAGGCTCGACCCGTTCAGCGGGTTACTGAACTTCATGGCCTCGGAATGATCGGCCTGGCTGCGGTCATAGCCGGGATTGGCTCGATATTGATCTTTGGGTTCTGGATCGCGCAGTTCGCAAGCGAAGCGTCAGCGTTCTACTGGATCTTGAACGGGCTTCTGCTCGTGCTCGGTTTTGCGAGTGCGGCGGCATTGGTTTCAACCGCGCTTCCGCGAGTGGGCGCGCGCTCCAACGGGCCAAAGTGGAGCGCTGCGATGCTCGCCGTTGTGCCATTTGCGGCGCTCGTCAGCCTCTTCACGGTCGACCCCGCGCATGGCGCGTTGGGCATGCACAATCCCGAACTTCAGTATTGGGAATGCGCTTGGCGCTCGATGGCGGCTGGATTGATCGTCGGTCTTGCAGGCGTGCTCTATCTTCGCCGCGGTGCGCCCGTCAGTCTCGAACGGTCGGGTTGGCTCACCGGGCTTGCAGCGGGTTCGCTCGGCGCATTTGCCTATGGCATCACCTGCCCGCTCGACAGCCTCGGCCATCTCGGCATCATCCACGTTCTGCCGGTTGCGGTTTCGGCGGTGATCGGGCGACTGGTCGTTCCGCCACTGATCCGCTGGTGAAAAACCACCGAGGCTAGAGCCACTTCCAACGCCAAAACAGAAACAGTTGCAAGGCCATGATGCCGAGGCAGATTGCGACCACAATCCAGAAAGCCTCGCCATCGTCCACCCCTGGCATGCCGCCCACATTGATCCCCATCAGCCCGGTCAGGAACCCGAGCGGGAGGAAGATGCCAGCGACAATCGTGAGCATGTAGGTCGCATGCTCGTTCGAGGCGAGACTGCGCGCGCGCAGCTCGTCCTGAAGCACAAGCGCGCTTTCCTTGCTGATGTCGATATCGTCCAGATAGCGCCGCAACCGGTCTATGCTCTCGGCAATCTCGCGCCGGTCGTGTTCCTCGAACCAGTCGGGCGCATCGCGGCTGATCCAGTCGAGTGCTTCGTGCTGAGGCGCCATGTGCCGTTTTAGCGCGAGAGCGTTGCGACGGATCGCGGTGATACGCGGAAGGATTTCCTCGTAGTCATCCTCGACGTCCAGCCCTTCGAGCGCATCGATCTGGCCGTTCATTTCGACAATGGTCTGGTTCATGCGCATGACCAGCTGCTCGACAATGGCGGTTATCGCATTTCCTGCATCGGTCGGCCCGTGCCCTGAATCGAGCGCGGCGCAAACGTCGCGCGGGGTCTGCATAGGAGCCTTGCGCAAGGTGATGAGCCGTGCGCCATCTGACCACAATTGCAGCGAAATCATGTCTTCGGGCTGTGCGCTGGGATTGAAGTTGATTCCTCTGAGCGTGGCGATCAGCGAATTGCCTTCGCGTAACGCCCGCGGACGGGTCGAATCAGAAACCAGCAACTCGGCAGTCGGCTCTGGAATTCCCAGATCGTTCTTGAGCCAGGGCTCAACCTCGGGAGCGTGCCGGCGCAGATGCAGCCAGAGCACTTCGCCGGGTTCCTGGGGCTGCCAGCCGTCCACCTCGGTCCGCCCGATCGGCCGCGCGCCGCCCTTGCCATCGAACACGCGCCCGAAGATCAGTGGGTCCATGCCTTCTTCGGCGTCGGTCGCGAGGTTATCCATCGCGGGTATAATGGACCACCGGGTGTGGTTTTCCTACCCTCGGTGATCCGTGATAGCGCTCTCGGCCATGTTCGGGGTCGCAAAATCGGAAACGACACGCCATATGGGCCGTGCAGCAAGCAGCTGTGCGGCCCATCGGCTTTTAGCCCTAGGACCGTGTTCCATGTGTTCCATCCTTCAGGATACGAGCCAGTAGTATGAATGCCATCCGCCCCTGGCGAACCATCGAACGGCGCGAATGCCGTCAGATCATGGTCGGCGACGTGCCGGTTGGCGGCGATGCGCCGATCACGGTGCAGACCATGACCAACACCCCAACCGAGGACGCGGTGGCGACGATCGACCAGATCCGCCGCTGCGAAGAAGTCGGGGCCGACATCATCCGCGTCTCCTGCCCGACCGAGGAAGCGACCGCAGCCTTCGGCAAAATCACCAAGGCTGCGCGCATCCCGATCGTTGCGGACATCCACTTCCACTACAAGCGCGCCCTCGAAGCCGCCGATGCCGGTGCCGCCTGCCTGCGGATCAACCCCGGCAATATCGGCGGAAATGACCGCGTCGCCGAAGTGGTCCGCGCCGCCAAGGCCAATGGCTGCGCGATCCGCATCGGCGTGAACGCCGGCTCGCTCGAACGCGACCTGCTCGAGAAGTACGGCGAGCCTTGCCCCGAAGCGCTGATCGAAAGCGCCCTCGATCACATCAAGCTGCTGCAGGACCACGACTTCCACGAGTTCAAGGTCGCGGTGAAGGCGAGCGACGTGTTCCTCGCGGTCGCCGCCTATCACGGACTGGCCGACGCGGTGGACTGCCCGCTGCATCTCGGCATCACCGAAGCGGGCGGGCTGATCGGCGGAACGGTCAAGTCGAGTATCGGTATGGGCTCGCTGCTGTGGGCCGGGATCGGCGACACGATCCGCGTCTCGCTCTCCGCAGAGCCCGAGGAAGAGGTCAAGGTCGGCTACGAGATGCTGAAAGCGCTTGGCCTGCGCACCCGCGGCGTGCGCGTGGTCAGCTGTCCAAGCTGCTCGCGCCAGGGCTTCGATGTGATCCGCACGGTCGAAACGCTGGAAAAGCGGCTCGAACACATCAAGACGCCGATGAGCCTCTCAGTGCTCGGCTGCGTCGTCAACGGACCCGGCGAAGCGCGCGAGACCGATATCGGCCTCACCGGCGGGGGCAATGGCAAGCACATGGTCTACCTCTCGGGCGTCAAGGGCCACACGATCGAGGACGAGGACATGCTCGACCACATCGTGAAACTGGTCGAGGAGAAAGCCGCGAAGATCGAAGCGGGCGAAGCGGTGGCATTCGATCCGCACGCAGAACCCGCGGAGGCCGCCGAATGATCAAGCCTATCCTCGCAGGGCTGGGGGCAGCGGTGTTGCTGGTTGGCTGCGCGACCGTGGCGGATCAGGTCGCGCTCGGTTCGCACGACTATCCCGAAGCGCGCAGCTACGCGGTCAGCGAAGACGCGATGGCCGATGTCGACGCCGCATTCGCCCGCGCGTCCGAGAACGAGAAGCGCGTGCTACTGGTGATGGGCGCGAACTGGTGCCACGACAGCCGCGCACTCGCCGGTTGGCTCGAAAGCGAACGCATCGGTGCACTGGTCGAAGACCGCTACGAGCTGGTCTTCGTCAATATCGGCATGCCACAGCAGGGCGACGGGCATAACCTCCACATCGCACGGCGCTTCGGCCTCGAAGACCTGCCCGGCACGCCCAACCTGCTGGTGCTGACGGCGGACGGCGAGCTGGTGAACGCCGACACGGCGACAACATGGCGCAACGCCGCCAGCCGCTCGGAGACCGAGATCCACGACGAGCTGGCGGTTCTGGCTGAGAAGGCGGCCTGAGCCCTGCTCCACGTCGTCCACCACGCGGACTACATGGCCCCTCGCCCCGAGCGGGGGAGCTTCAAGTTCGACAAGTACTACCTCGTGATGGAAGCGCTGAGGGACAGCGGTGCGCCCATCACCGAACACGCCCCCGACCCAATGCCGCGCGATTGGCTCGAGGCGGTTCACGACCCAGCCTATGTCGAAGAGGTCTTCACCGCCCAAGTCCCGCGCGACAAGGAGCGGCGCATCGGCTTCCCCGTGACCGAGCGCATCCGCGACCGCGTGCGGCACACCAATGGCGGGACATGGCTCGCCGCCCAATTGGCCTTCGAGCATGGCTACGCCGCCAACTCCGCTGCCGGATCGCACCACGCGCTCGCCGATACGGGCGCAGGCTATTGCGTGTTCAACGACCTCGCGGTGGCATCCAACCGGTTGATCTCACAGGGCGATGCATCGCGCATCCTCATCGTCGACCTCGACGTCCACCAAGGCGACGGCACGGCAAGCCTCACCGCAGGCCGCGAGGACATCTTCACTTTCTCGATGCACGCAGAGCGCAACTTCCCGGTGCGAAAAGCCCGCTCAAGCCTCGATGTCGGCCTGCCCGATGACCTCGATGACGACGGCTATATGGCGGCGCTCGACAAGCATCTGCCTGCGATCCTCGACAGCTTCGCTCCGGATCTGGTCCTCTACCAAGCCGGTGTCGACCCGCACGCGCAGGACAAGCTCGGTCGCCTCGCATTGAGCGACGCGGGGCTGGCAATGCGCGATCGGTTCGTCGTGCGCGAGGCCCGCATTCGCGGTCTGCCCATCGCCAGCGCGCTCGGCGGAGGCTATGGCGACGACCAGCGCGAAGTCGCCGCGCGCCATGCCCGCTCCATGCTCGCCATGGCCGATGAGAACGTCAGATCTACCATAGATACCATCAGATCCCCCATGGAAGGTGCCAGATGAGCCATCACGAAACCGACTATCTCGTCATCGGCGCAGGCGCGGTCGGCCTCGCCTTTGTCGATACGCTGATCGACGAGGATCCGGATTGTCACATCACCATTCTCGACAAGCATGCGCGTCCCGGCGGGCATTGGAACGACGCCTATTCCTTCGTCGCTTTGCACCAACCGAGCGCGACCTATGGCGTCAATTCGATGGAGCTTTGTCCCGACCGGGTCGATGAGCACGGACACAATGCCGGGCTCTACCCGCTCGCCAAGCATTCGGAGATACTCGCCTATTATTCGAAGCTGATGAGCGAGCGCCTGATCCCGAGCGGGCGCGTCTCCTATCACCCACTGACCGAGTATCTGGGCGGCGAGAATGGCGACCATCGGGCTAGGAGCATCCTCTCGGGCGATCCGCTGACTTTCACCGTCAAGCGCAAGCTGGTGGACGGGACGTGGTTTCAGACCTCGGTTCCCTCGACCCACAAGCCCGCATTCGACATCGCCGATGGCACGCAGCTCGCGGTGCCGGGCGATCTTCCGCATCTGTGGCGCGATCCTGACAACCTTCCCGACCACTATTGCATCATCGGCGGCGGCAAGACCGCGATGGACACCGCGGTCTGGCTGCTCGAAGCGGGAGTGCCTGCGGAGAAGATCGACTGGGTGCGGCCGCGCGACAGCTGGATGTTCAACCGCAAGCTCCTCCAACCTGCTGCGCACCGGATCGAGGGGCTGATCCAGTTCCAGATGGACATCGTCGAAGCCAGCGTGGATTCGCAGACCGGCGACGAGATGTTCGCAAAGCTGGACGAGCGCGGGACGATGCTGCGGATCGATCCCGATGTTACGCCCAAGATGTTTCACTTCGCGGTCATTTCCGAAGGCGAGATCGATCTGCTCCGCCAGATCACCCGCGTCCATCGCGGCAAACGCGTGACGGCGCTTGAGCATGATGCGCTGGTCTTCGGCGATGAGCGCGTGGAAGTCCCCGCAGGCACCTTGTTCGTCAATTGCACCGCCAGCGCCGTACCGTTCGAGCAGCGGCTGAACACCCGGCCCTTCTTCGATTGCGACCGGATCACGCTCCAGCTCGCGCAGACGCCCCTCGTGCCCTATTCGGCCGCGCTCGCCGCGTTCGTCGAGGCCAATTTCGAGACCGACGAGGAGAAGAATAACCTCCTGCCGCCTGCGCCGCTGACCGATTCGACCGACACCTACCCTTACGCCGCAATGGCCAATCTGATGAGTACGGCGATCCTTGCAGGCAATGAAAAGACCGATACTTTCAACGCGAAGAGCCGCCTTCACCCCACCGGGCCGGCGGTCGCAAAAATGATGGCGGAGGGCGATCCCCGCCTCGCTGCAATGGCTGAGGTCGGGCCGAAGATTCAAGCGAACATGCCACATGTCATCCGGCTCGGCATGGCGGCCAAGGCTATCCACGAAACCACGTGAAATGCCCATTCACGAGGTGGTTAGATTTACGCTATTAAGGTGAAGACATGAAACGCCGCGATCTTCTCAAGGGCTCTCTGGTGGCGGGCGCCGCTCTCGCCGTCCCGGCCCTGCCCGCAAAGCTCGCCGCGCAGGCGCGCAGCGGCTCGGCCCGCGACCGGGTGCTGTTCGATCTTGCCAAGCGCGAGCTTGACCGGGCGGGCGATGCAATCTGGCGCAAGGACATTGTCGGAATCGCCGATTTCGGCGTGCACTCGGCTGAGCGCCGGTTCTACTTCGTCAATCTCGACCGCGAGGAAGTGACCCAGGCCCATTGCAGCCACGGCACCGGATCGGACCCCGAGCATGATGGCTGGCTCAACCATTATTCCAACGTAGAAGGCTCCAACGCGACCAGCAGAGGCGCCTATGTGACGTGGGAGTGGTATCAGGGCCGCTATGGCACTTCGGTGCGGCTTGGCGGGCTGGATTCAACCAATGACGCCGCGCTGCGCCGCTACATCGTGATGCACCGCGCCGCCTATGCTGAGCCGAGCCATGTCGAACGCTGGGGCAGGCTTGGCCGGTCGAATGGGTGTTTTGCCTTCGGGACGGACAATTTCCGTTATGCGCTGCTCAACCTGTCGGGCGGGCGGCTGATCTATGCCGACAGCCTCGGACTTCAGGACGATGGGCGCATGCTCACCCGCGAGCAGCAATTGCAACCGCTCGTGCCGGATGAGCCGACGGCAGCTCAGCGGTACAATCCGGGGGTTTTTTAGGGGCGTGCCTTACAGGCCTGCCTTCACCCATTCAAACACGCGCATCGGAGCTGTCGTCTTTTCAGTCTGGCCTGCCAGCATCCCGGCAGGTTTCGTCGGAACGGCCTTGATCGTTATCGGGGCAACGATCCAGATGATTGCCTCTGGTGGGTTCTTCATAGACTCGCTCAGCGACGCGGTCGCTGGACTTGTCATGCTCGCAGTGATGCTCGGCCTCGGCAGCATCGCGGGGGCATTTATGGTCGCGCTGGCGCTATTGATTTTCGGCGTGCCGGTTGCCCTTGCACTGGGCGAAAAAGTCCGCCGAGGTCCCGGCATTTTTGCGGCTATCGCGATGGCGCTCATTACCATCACGTTCCTCACTATTTGGCTATTCGACGCGGGCGATCCCTATTCCCCCGCTCCTATGTGGGAGGGGATTGCAATTGTCGCCGCGTTTGCGGTGCCCGCCGCGTTTTTCTACTGGCGCTCGGTCGGTTACGCTTTCGACGAGCTCGAAGCGGCCTAAGCCTCCCCGCGCGGGTCGTTTTCGATCACGATCACCTCGTCATCGCTCTCGCCCGATCGGTTCTGGACGCGCGGCTTGTCGAGGCTGGCGAGCACGGGTGCGTCGCGGCCATAGATGTCGTCATAGGTGCGCAGGTTGCCGTCGATATCGACGCCCATCGTGAAATAGGTGATGTAGGCGGGGAATTCGCGCTCGATCGGGACCTTGGTGTATTCGCCCGATGTCGCGATTTCGACCGCTTCGTCGCGGGTCGCGCCCTTGCCGAGGATAGCCATGGTAATTGCCAGTTCGAGCGCACGCTCGGTGCGGATGCAGCCGTGCGAGAGTGCGCGGTTGGACTGGTTGAACAGGCCCCGCGAAGGCGTGTCGTGGAAGAAGATCGCGTGCGGGTTGGGCATTTCGAGCTTCATCCGGCCGAGCGAATTGCCCGGACCCGGCTGCTGGACCACGGTGATCCAGCCATTGCTCCCACGCGTCGCGGTATAGCCATTGGCGCGCGCCCAGGCGGGATTGCCGAGCACACGCTCGCCCAGCCCTTCGCCGACAACGATCGACTGCGGCACGGTCCAGGTCGGGTTGAAAACCACGCCTTCGACCATTTCGGCGAGCTGCGGGGTCGCGGTGCGGCCCGGCTTGCCGACGATCGTGCGGTAGGTCTTGATGATGCGGTCGCCGACGGTCAGCCGCAGCTGGTATTCGGGGACGTTGGTGATGAGATAGACCTGCCCCAGATCGCGCGCGAGCCAGCGCCAGCGGTCCATGTTGGCGCGGATCAGCTTGCGCTTGGCGGTCTCGCTCTCGGGCGTCACAGCCAGCTCGTCGCGCAAGGCGGCATAGTCCGCATGGGTCGGGTTGAGGCTCGCCAGCACGCCGGCAATGTCACCGCTCGCCAGCGCGTCGGTCAGCAGGTCGCCGGTGCGGAAGAGGTCGCGGTCGGGATCGACCACGAACCACTGCTCGCGCGCATCCATCGGCGTGCGGCCATCGCGCAGGTCTTCGACCAGCCAGACGAAATTCTTGGACGCGACCGCATCGAGCTCTTCGGACGGGCCGTTGGCAGCGAGCGCCTTGAGACCGGCGAGGTTGTAATCCGCCGGGTCGAGCCCTTCGGCGGCGATGCCTTCGATCACGGCGATGAGCGCGGTCGCGTTCTGGATGCTCCAGCTCTGCACTAGCGGCCCCGGGGGATCGAGGTCGCCCTGAACGACTTCCTCGCTGATCATGTTGGGGAAGGCTTCGTCGAAGCTCGCATCCTCGGCGACCTGCGGCTCGGCTGAGGGCGCGGTCTCGTCCTGAGCGAGTGCCCCGCTCGCCACCAATGCTGCCCCGGCAATTCCTGCGGCCAGAGTGCTCAACGCTTTACGCATAATCTGTGTCTATCCCGTTTGCGAACGTGCCAGAACCGACAATCGGCCCGAAATTTCGAAAGGGCACGTTGCCTTTCAAATATACCGCGATTCTTGGATATCTATCAACTAAAGCGGCTTTCCCGGCGATGAATCTGCACAATTCATCGCATCGAGGCCCGTGACCTCGTGGATTGCTGCGCCTAAGCCCATGCGCGATGAGCGACGCCGCCCCCTCCCCCGCAGCACGCCTGTTGCCTTTTGCAGCAGCCGCCGCGGGGGTCGGATTCCTGTCGCTGATGGACGCCTTCATGAAAGAAGCCGCGCTGATGACCGGCGCCTACACTGCGACCGTGCTGCGCAGCTTCGTGGGCGCAGCGGTGATCGCGCCGTTCTGGTTGTGGGGCTGGAAGGGCTGGCCCGACCGGGACGTGATGAAGCTTCACCTCGAACGCGGAATCATCTCCGCATTCATGGCGCTTTCGTTCTTCTTTGCGCTCACCAAATTGCCGCTCGCCGAGGCAATCGCGATCAGCTTCATCGCCCCGCTCATCGCGCTCTATTTCGCCCGTGTGCTGCTGGGTGAGGAGATCAAGCCCAAGGCGATCATCGCGAGCATTCTCGGATTTGCGGGCACGCTGGTGATCGTCGGCGGCAAGATCGGACAGGGCGATTTCGACAACGACACGATGCTCGGGCTTGCCTCGTTGATGTTCTCCGCGCTGCTCTACGCTTACAATTTCATCGTCATCCGCCGCCAGAGCCAGCGCGCCGGACCGGTCGAGATCGCGACTTTCCATTCAGGGATCGGAGGGCTGATCCTGCTCGCCTTCTTCCCATTCCTCGGCACCGTCCCGGTGAGCGAATCGCTGCTGCCGATCGCGATTTCAGGCGTACTCACCGTTGGAGGCGCGATGGCGATCGCTTGGGCCTATGCCCGCGCTGAAGCCTCCGCTCTGGTGCCGATGGAATATACCGGGTTTCTGTGGGCGAGCCTGTTCGGCTGGGCCTTCTTCCGCGAGGCGGTGACGCTGCCCACGCTATTGGGCACCGCGCTGATCGTGACCGGCTGCTGGCTGGCGGCTCGAGGCGACAAAGCGCAGGCGAAACCCGCAATCGACTCGCAATAGGGGTGCGCCCCTTGACCTAGGCGGCTCAAACTAGCAGTTGCCGCAGCAGATTTAGCCCCAGAACGACAAAGGCGTGCGCGCCTCTCCCCAACGCGCCGCCCAACCAAAGGATCATCTGCCCATGACAGCAACCGGCAAGGACTCGCTCGGCGCCCGCTCGACGCTCAATGTGAACGGCAAGGAATACGCCTATTACTCGCTCGCCAAGGCGGCGGAGAAATTCGGCGACGTTTCGAAACTGCCGATCTCGATGAAGGTGCTGCTCGAGAACATGCTGCGTTTCGAGGATGACGGCTTCACCGTGGGCGAAGGCGACATCAAGGCGATTGTCGACTGGCAGAACGATCCCAAGACCGGCAGCGAAATCCAGTACCGTCCGGCGCGCGTGCTGCTGCAGGACTTCACCGGCGTTCCCTGCGTCGTCGACCTTGCCGCCATGCGCGATGCGATCAAGGAGCTTGGCGGCGACACTGCCAAGATCAACCCGCAGGTACCCGTCAACCTCGTGATCGACCACTCGGTAATGGTCGACGAGTTCGGCCACCCCAAGGCGATGGAAGCCAACATGGCGCTCGAATATGAGCGTAATGCCGAACGCTACGACTTCCTCAAATGGGGTTCGAAGAGCTTTGAGAACTTCTCCGCCGTGCCTCCGGGCACCGGCATCTGCCACCAGGTGAACCTCGAACACATCGCCAAGGGCGTGTGGGCATCGGCCGATGAGAACGGCAACATGGTCGCCTATCCCGACACCTGCGTCGGCACCGACAGTCACACGACGATGATCAACGGCCTCGGCGTGCTGGGCTGGGGCGTCGGCGGGATCGAGGCCGAGGCAGCGATGCTCGGCCAGCCAATCTCGATGCTTATCCCTGAAGTCGTCGGCTTCCGCCTGACCGGAAAGATGGCCGAAGGCGTGACCGCAACCGACCTCGTGCTGACCTGCGTGCAAATGCTGCGCGAAGTCGGCGTGGTGGGCCGCTTCGTCGAATTCTACGGCGAAGGCGTCGCCAACCTCACGCTTGCCGACCGTGCGACCATCGCCAACATGGCGCCCGAATATGGCGCGACCTGCGGCTTCTTCGGCATCGACGACAAGACCATCGACTACCTGCGCCTCACCGGCCGCAGCGAAGACGAGATCGCGCTCGTCGAAGCCTATTCGAAGGAACAGGGCATGTGGTTCGACCCGGCGAACGAGCCGGTCTTCTCGAACACGCTTGAACTCGACGTCTCGAGCGTCGTCCCGAGCCTTGCCGGACCAAAGCGCCCGCAGGACCGCGTGATCCTTCCCGAAGTGGACGAGCTGTTCAACGGCGACCTGAAGAAGACCTATTCCAAGGACGCTCCGGTGCGTGTCGGCGTCGAAGGCAAGGACCACGACATCGGCGATGGCGACGTCGTGATCGCCGCGATTACCTCGTGCACCAACACCTCCAACCCCGACGTGCTGATCGCCGCCGGCCTCGTCGCCAAGAAGGCGAATGAGCGCGGCATGAAGCCCAAGCCTTGGGTCAAGACCTCGCTCGCTCCGGGTTCGCAGGTCGTCACCGACTACCTCGAAAAATCGGGTCTGCAGGACGATCTCGACGCGATCGGCTTCGATCTCGTCGGCTATGGCTGCACCACCTGCATCGGCAATTCGGGCCCGCTCGCGCCGCCGATCAGTGCCGCCATCAACGGCAATGACATCGTCGCCGCATCGGTCTTATCGGGTAACCGCAACTTCGAAGGTCGTGTCAGCCCCGACGTGCGCGCCAACTTCCTCGCATCGCCGCCGCTCGTGGTCGCCTATGCGCTGAAGGGCACCGTGACCGAGGACATCACCGACACACCGATCGGTCAGGACAAGGACGGCAACGACGTCATGCTCGCCGATCTGTGGCCGACCAATGCCGAAATCGCAGAACACCGCGCGGCCAATATCGACCGCTCGATGTTCGAAGCTCGCTACGCCAACGTCTATGACGGCGACGAGCATTGGCAGGCGATCACGGTCGAGCCGTCCGACACCTATCAGTGGCGCGCAGGCTCCACCTACGTCGCCAACCCGCCCTATTTCGAAGGGATGGGGATGGAGCCCGATCCGATCACTGATATCGTCGATGCAAAGCCGCTCGCGATCCTCGGCGACTCGGTCACCACCGACCACATCTCGCCCGCCGGTGCGATCAAGGAAGACTCGCCTGCCGGCAGCTACCTCAAGTCGAACCAGGTCGCGAAGAAGGACTTCAACTCCTACGGCTCGCGCCGCGGCAACCACGATGTGATGATGCGCGGCACCTTCGCCAACATCCGCATCAAGAACGAGATGGTTCCTGGCGTCGAAGGCGGCTTCACCACCTATAATGGCGAGCAGATGCCGATCTACGACGCGGCCATGAAGCACCAGGCGGACGGCACTCCGCTGATCGTGGTCGGTGGCAAGGAATACGGCACTGGCTCCAGCCGCGACTGGGCAGCCAAGGGCACGATCCTCTTGGGAGTGCGCGCGGTCATCGTCGAAAGCTTTGAGCGTATTCATCGCTCGAACCTCGTCGGCATGGGGGTGCTTCCGCTGCAGTTCAAGGACGGCGACACCCGCGAAACGCTCGGCCTCGATGCGAACGACACGTTCTCGATCAAGGGTCTCGGCGATCTTACGCCGGGTCAGGACGTCGAGGTCGAAGTCACTCACGAGGACGGCACGACCAAGACCTTCACCGTGCAGTGCCGCATCGATACCGCGAACGAGATGGAATATTACCGCCACGGCGGCATCCTCCACTACGTGCTGCGCAAGCTGGCGGCCTAAGGGGCGGGAGCGATGCGGCCCGGCCTCGTCTCGATCCTGCTACTGCCGCTCGCGGCCTGTGCGCATGGCTCTGATGTCAGCGCCCCCGCCGCGAGCGAGGCAGTGGCCGAGGCTCGTGTCATCGACCTCAGCCCTGCGGAAGTTCGCGCAAAGCTGGCGGACGGCAATATTCGCCTGATCGACGTTCGCCGCGACGACGAGGTAGCTCAGGGCATGATTCCCGGCGCGGAACACATTCCGCTCGCAGAATTCGCTCCCGAAGAGCTCGACTTGAGCGATGGGCGCGAGGTCATTCTCTATTGCCGATCGAGCGGCCGTTCGCGTGTCGCAGCCGAAGCCCTGGCCGCTCACACGGGCGAGCCCGCGCAGCATCTCGACGGCGGCATCCTCGCCTGGCAAGCGGCGGGCGGGCCGATCACCAGTGACTGAGCTTTAGCTGGCCCCTTTTGAAATGGCGTTGCTCCGTCGCCTTGTAGGTCTTCTCAAGCGGCCCAAGATCGACCCGATGGCCGATCCTGCAACGCTCGCAAGCATCGGCAAGCAGGTGAGCGCACGGCTTCGCGCCAACCGCCAGGTCGAGCAACGCTGCGGCATAAAGGCCGAACTGTTCGTCTGGCCCGAATTCCTCTCGTCCGAAGAGTGCCAGCGTCTGATCGATGTCATCGAGTCGCGCATCCAGCCGTCCACTCTCTTCAATCGGGACACGACAGACATCCGCACAAGTTCGACTCATTTCTTCGCACAGGATGCGCAGGAAACGGTCGCGCTCGGCAAGAAGATTGATGAAGCCCTGGGGATCGACCGCAAACACGCCGAAACCATCCAGGGCCAGCGCTATCGCGAAGGCGAGCAATATCGCCACCACAAGGACTACTTCCGCGTCGAACGACCTCACTGGCAGAAAGAGCGCCTGCGCGGCGGTCAGCGAAGCTGGACCGCGATGGTCTATTTGAATGCGGTGGAAGCAGGCGGCGAAACGGAGTTTCCCAACCTCGGCTTGTCCATCACTCCTGAGCCGGGAATGCTCATCGTCTGGAACAATATGGACCGTCGCGGACGGCCCAACCCGAACACGCGTCACGCCGCTCTCCCGGTTCAGGCCGGGGAGAAATACGTGATCACCCAATGGTATCGTCAACGAGAATGGAAGCGATCTTCCCAACTGACTGAATAGGGCGTTCACTCGCGGTCAAGAACGACTGGCACATCCTCCTTGCGACAAGGAGAAGCTGCCATGCCCCGTTACGCCGCCCTGCTGATCGCGCCCGCGCTCGCAATCGCCGTGCCTTTGGCCGCGCAGGAAGCGCCTGAGACCGCGGTCCAGATCGACTATATCGGCTTCGAAGCGCTCACCTCTGAAGTCGCCACTCTGCGCGCCGAGCGGCTGATCAGCGCCGAGCAATTCTTCGCCGAAGCGGGCGCCGATGGTGCGCTGCTGCTCGACACCCGGTCGGCCGCCGCCTTTGCCGAGGGGCATATCGAGGGCGCGGTAAACCTGCCCTTTTCCGACTTCACGGAACCGAAGCTGCTCGAAGTGATCGGCGATAATCCCGACCGGCCCATCTACATCTATTGCAACAACAATTTCAGCGACGACGTCGCCCCGGTCGTCACCAAGAGAGCCCCGCTCGCACTCAACATCCCGACCTTCATCAACCTCGTCGGCTATGGCTACACCAATGTCTGGGAACTGGGCGCGGTTATGCGGCTGGACGAGGTCGACTGGGTTTCGAGCGAAGGCTGAATCGAACTGCACGCTAGACAGCAAAAGGGCGGCTCCCCGGTTGGGAAGCCGCCCTTTCTGTGTGTTTCGAAGTCCGGTTAGGCGTCGGTCTCAGCGTCCCCGAATTTCCGGCGACCGAGGATCGCTGCTGCGGCGAGGCCGAACAGGATCATCATCGGCGGAGCCGGAACATCGGTGCCGCTCGACGAGCCGGACGAAGACGAGGACGAGCTCGAAGAGCTGCTGGAGCTCGACGTGCTCCCGCCGAAGCTCGACGAGGACGAGGAACCCGAGGACGAGCTGCTCGAAGACGAAGACGACGAACCACTCGATCCGCTTGAGCCGCTGGAGCCACTCGACGAAGACGACGAGGACGACGAAGAGCTCGACGAAGACGAACTGGTCGAACTGGTCATGTCGCCCGAGCTACCGCCCGATGTCGCGCCGCCCGAACTGGAGCTAGACGAAGACGAGGAACTGGACGACGACGAGCTCGACGAGCCTCCCGAACCGCCGCTGGTCGTGGTGCCAGGATGGCCGCTGCTACCGCCGTTCGAACCACCGCTCGAAGAGCTGGAGCTGCTCGAAGAACTGCTCGACGAGGACGACGAGGAGCCGCTGCCGCCATTGCTGGTCATGCCACCCGAAGTGCTCCCGCCCGAGGAGCTGGAGCTGCTCGAGGAACTCGAAGACGATCCGCTACCGCCATTGCTCGTCATGCCGCCATTCGAGCCACCGCCTGAAGACGAGCTCGATGACGAACTGCTCGAAGAACTCGAGGACGAGGACGAACTGCTCGACGAGCTGGAGACGTTGCCCGAAGAGCTCGAGACGTTACCCGAAGAACTCGAGACGTTGCCCGAGGAGCTCGAGACGTTGCCCGAGGAGCTCGAGACGTTGCCCGAGCTCGAGGATACCGAACCGGTCGAGCTGCTCACGGCTCCCGTGGAACTTGAAACCGCACCGGTTGAGCTCGAAACGGCGCCGGTCGAACTGCTGACTGCGCCCGTAGAGCTCGAAACATTGCCTGAAGTCGATGTGCTCGAAATCGCGCCGGTGCTCGACGAGACTTCGCCCGTGCTGGTCGAGGTCGACACTTCACCGGTCGACGACGAGATCGAGCCGGTCGACGAGGTCGAGCTGACTTCGCCGGTCGAGGAAGTCGACGTGACCGAGCCGGTCGTCGACGAAATCGTTCCGGTCCCGCCCGTGGTCGAGGTCACGGTGCCCGAAGTGGTCGAATTGTCGATGTCGACATCGACGATGATGTCACCCGACGAGCTTCCATTGGGATCGCCGCCGGTCGTGGTGGTGCTGACCACCGAAACATCGCCAGAAGACGAGCCGCCACCGCCGAAGAAGCCGCCGAAGAAGCCTCCGCCGAAACCGCCGCCAAAGCCACCGCTACCGCCGACGATCACCGGAGCAGCGCCGCCGCCACCACCGCGCAGCGGCGGAAGCGGGGGAAGCGGTGCGGGTGCGTAGGCGACCTGGGCGATCGGCGGGCACTCTGCATCGTCGAAATAGGCACTCGTCGCACCGGCGGGCAGAGGCGCTGTGCCCGCAACGGTGCCGTAAGCCCCGCCAGTCGGCGCGCCGCCAGGAAGCGGCTGACATTCGATCGTGCGCTCGACCACACGGCGACGCACGGGCTCGGGAAGCGGCGGGATCTCGCGGGTCCGATCCGTCTTCACATAGATCGGTTCGCTTTTCACCGACTGCGGCTCGGTCTCGACGAGCTTGCCATCGGCGTCGGTCGTGAAACGCGGCTGGTCAGTGTTCATCGGCTCTGCAACGCGTACCGCACCGCCCTGCAGAAGGGCGATACCGGCGGCGGTGGCCGCGAGTTTGGCTGAAACCATCTTGATCGACATGCGAACAAACCTTGCTTTGCTTTGTTGGCTGCTTGCGGCTCACCCGCACCTTCACCAATTCCATTTGGCTTCATGGAATTGAGGAAGCGTCCACGGCAATGCGATTAACCATGATTGGAGCCGACTAACGGTCCGAATCCGCGCGAAACCGCGGTTTTTCAGGGGCGTTGTCCCGTTTTGGAACCGAAATCGGCGTTTTGGTTAGCCGTTTTCGTCGAACATGCTGCCCTGAGAGGCGTTGCCCGAGCCATTGCGCGAGCCGTTCCGGGTGCGCGGCTTGTCGAGTCCCAGATGCTCCCAACCGGCATCGTTGAGCATGCGACCGCGCTCGGTTCGCGCGAGCAGGCCTAGCTGGATGAGATAGGGCTCGATCACTTCCTCGACCGTGTCGCGCTGCTCGGCCAGCCCAGCCGAGAGCGCCGCCACGCCGACAGGGCCGCCCTTATAGGTGGTCGCGATCATGGTGAGATAGCGCCGGTCCATCGCGTCGAGGCCCAGCCGGTCGATCTCAAGCCGGGTCAGTGCATCGTCGGCCATGGTGCGCGTCACCGTGCCCTTGCCTGCGACATCGGCGAAGTCGCGCACGCGCCGCAGCAGCCGGCCCGCCACACGCGGCGTCCCGCGCGAGCGCCGCGCGATCTCGCGCGCGCCGTCGGCATCGATGTCGAGCCCGAGAAGCTTCGCACCGCGCGTCACCACCTGGTCGAGCTCGTCATGGCTGTAGAACTGCAACCGCACCGGAATGCCGAAGCGGTCGCGCAAGGGCGTTGTCAGCAGTCCCTGCCGGGTGGTCGCCCCGACCAGAGTGAAAGGCGGCAGGTCGATCCGCACGCTCCGCGCCGATGGCCCTTCCCCGATGATGATGTCGAGCGCGCGGTCTTCCATCGCCGGGTAGAGCACTTCCTCGACCACGGGGTTAAGGCGGTGGATCTCGTCGATGAAGAGCACGTCGTGCGGTTCGAGATTGGTGAGCAGCGCGGCGAGGTCGCCAGCCTTGGCAATCACCGGGCCGGACGTGGCGCGAAAGCCGACGCCCAGTTCGGTGGCGACGATCTGCGCCAGCGTCGTCTTGCCGAGGCCGGGGGGGCCGTGGAAGAGCGTGTGATCCATCGCCTCCCCGCGCGCCTTTGCTGCCTCGATGAAGACCTTGAGGTTGGCGCGAGCACCCTCCTGACCGATGAACTCGGCGAGCGACTTCGGACGCAGCGCCGCGTCCGGGTCGTCAGGCTGGCGGGTGCCGGAGTGGAGAGGCTCGTCTTCGCTCAAAACGGGTTCACCGTGTAGCCCGCTTGCTGGAGCAGCGCGTGGGCGGTCATGGCGGATAGCTCCATCTCGACGCCTTCGATTAGGTCGTCCTGCGTAACGCCATAGGCCGCTGCGCTCTGGCCGCAGACGATGAAGCGCACGCCGCGCGCGAGCATGGCGCGCACCATCGCCTCGTTCGGGCCGTCCTTGCTGGCGAGCAGGTCCGTGACCGCGCGACCGTGCACGACGACCGCGAGGTTGATCCAGTCCTCGCGGGCCCCTGCGGCGACGTGCATGTTGATGAAGCGCGCCGCGCTCTCGAACCCGCGATTGCGCGCGCCCTCGGCTGCGGGAGTGGCAACGTCAAAGGCGATGTCGAACCGATCGAGGGGCGAGACTGCCGCGCCTTCGACCGGAGCGTGGGGACCGAAGTCCTCGAACACCGGGCCGGTGGAGAAGGCGTCCATGCTTGCCTGCTGCGCGGCGGCGGGCGTCGCGAGCGCGGCGGCCAGTGCGGTTGCGATCATCAAGCGTGTCATCGTCTCACCTTTCATGAAGCCGCTCTCTTCAGCGCCACTCGGATGAGGTCGCCCTCGGCAGCGTCCTCGCCCAGTTCGGCCTGTGCGCGTGCGACCGCTTGAGCCGCGACGGCGGGCTTGAAGCCGAGGTTCTCGAGCGCGCTCACCGCGTCCGCACTCGCGCCGCCCGCCGCGCTCACCGCGCCTGCGGGCACGCCTGCAATTCCGCCGCCGGGCAACGCTCCGGCCTTGTCCTTCAGCTCGTTGACGATCCGGCCTGCAAGCTTCGGCCCGACCCCGTTAGCCCTCGCCACGCTGGCCGCGTCTCCAGCCGCGCAGGCATCGCGCAACTCGCCGGTCGAGAGCGCGGAGAGGATCGCGAGGCCGACCTTGGACCCAACGCCCTGCACCTGTGTCAGCAGTCGGAACCAGTCGCGCTCTGCGCTTTCCGCAAAGCCAAGCAGCCGCATGTCGTTCTCGCTCACCTGTAGGTCGGTGTGGACGGTGCAAGCCTCGCCTTTCTCGCCCAGCGCCGACAGCGTGCGCGCCGAGCAGTGGACGAGGTAACCCACGCCCTGCACGTCGACGATGGCCCAGTCCTCGCCGATCTCGTCGAGGCGTCCTGACAGCTTTGCAATCATGGTTTGTTCGTGCCCGAAGCGGCGCGCCGGTGCCAGTGCCTTTGCGCTTTTGTCCGCAATCGCTTGGCCCTCATTCCCGAGGCAATCCCTACAGGATGGAACGCTTGGAACACGGTCCAGGGGTGAAATTCCGGTCCCGCATTCCGCCCCCGTTGAGATCGGCAGAAAGGCAGCGCAATTCGTCATGGCGATCACTCATATCGCCGCACCGCGAGGTAGGAAAATGCCCGCGGGTTCTCGACAGAAGCGCGCCATGCGCTAAGGCTTGCTCCCTATGAGCTTCAACACGTTCGGGCGGTGCTTCCGCTTCACCACATGGGGAGAGAGCCACGGGCCTGCGCTGGGCGTCGTCATTGACGGCTGCCCGCCGGGGCTGCGCCTGCGCGAGCAGGACATCCAGCCCTATATGGATGCGCGCCGTCCGGGGCAGAACAAGTTCACTACCCAGCGGCGCGAAGCTGATCAGGTCAAGATCATGTCTGGCGTGTTCGAGAATGAGGAAGGCGAGCAGGTCACAACCGGCACGCCGATCCACCTGATGATCGAGAACACCGATCAGCGATCCAAGGACTATTCGGCGATCGCCAAGTCCTATCGCCCTGGCCATGCCGACTACACCTATGACGCCAAATACGGCATCCGCGACTACCGCGGCGGCGGGCGTTCATCGGCACGCGAGACGGCGGCACGGGTCGCGGCAGGCGCTGTGGCGCGGCTGGTCATCCCTGAAGTCACACTCACCTCCTATGTCTGCGAGCTTGGCGGCGATGCAATCGAGCGCGATGCGATCAACCGCGAGGAGATCACCCGCAATCCGTTCTTCTGCCCCGATAGCTGGGCGGCAAAACGCTGGGAGGAACTGGTCGAGAAAGCGCGCAAGAACGGCTCGTCGCTGGGCGCAGTGGTCGAATGTGTGGCGGACGGCGTTCCCGCAGGCTGGGGCGCTCCGGTCTATGCCAAGCTCGACAGCGAGCTTGCCGCCGCGATGATGAGCATCAACGCGACCAAGGGCATGGAGATCGGCGACGGCTTCGGCGCGGCGCGGCTCTCGGGCGAGCAAAACGCCGACGAGATGCGCCCGGGCAAGGACGGCAAACCGGTCTATGCGTCGAACCACGCCGGTGGAACGGCAGGCGGCATCTCGACCGGGCAACCGGTGGTGTGCCGGGTGGCGTTCAAGCCGACCAGCTCGATCCTCACTCCGGTCAAGTCAATCACGTCCGACGGCGAGGCCACCGACGTCGTCACCAAGGGCCGTCACGATCCTTGCGTGGGCATCCGCGGCACGCCCGTCGTCGAAGCGATGATGGCGCTGGTACTGGCCGATGCAAAGCTTATGCACCGGGCTCAGGTGGGCTGACGCCCTTTCGAGCCTCACCTCCCAAGCTGCGATATTGAGCGTATTGCATTGCTCTAGGCATGTTTTCGGGTTGCATCACACACCATTCATTGCGCTTGCGTGGAACATGTTAGCCGCACCAAAGTTGTTCCGAAAAGTTTGATTGAAATTTTCGATTCAAGCAATCGACACAATCAACTTTTGTGCAGCGCACCAATCCCTATCTGGACGGCATCAGTTTCAACCAATCCAATCAGAAATAGAGGAACAATTCCCATGGGTATCATCGGATCGACCATCAAACCGTTCAAGGCCACCGCATTCAAGGCGGGCGAGGATTTTTACGAAGTCACCAACGAGGACATCGCCGGCAAGTGGTCGGTGTTCTTCTTCTACCCCGCAGACTTCACCTTCGTGTGCCCGACCGAGCTTGAGGACATGGGCGAGAAGTACGAAATGCTCCAGCAGATGGGCGTCGAAGTGTTCGGCGTCTCGACCGACACGCATTTCAGCCACAAGGCATGGCACGACACTTCGGAAAAAATCGGCAAGCTGAAGTTCCCGTTCCTTGGCGACCAGATGCACACGCTCGCCAACAATTTCGGCGTGCTGCGTGAAGACAGCGGCCTTGCCGATCGTGCGACTTTCGTCGTCGACCCGGACGGCGTGATCCAGATCATGGAAATCACCTGCGAAGGCGTCGGCCGCAATGCCAACGAACTGACCCGCAAGATCAAGGCGGCTCAATATGTCCGCGAGAACCCCGGCCAGGTATGCCCTGCCGCGTGGGAAGAGGGCAGCGACACGCTTGCTCCTTCGCTCGACCTCGTCGGCAAGATTTAACGACTAACGGATAGCGCGGGCGCTCTCTCCCCCCTCCCCCCAAGCCCGCGCTATCCAACCTTCCCGGGATGTAAAAAAACCCGGGTTGCAGAAGGGTCGGAAGCCCTTGCCCTCCTCCCCCCCCCGGGTGAGGTGCTTCCGGCCCCGACTGCCCAGAAAGGGCGAACCCCACCAAACAATCCAGACATCACGGAAAAAGACCGCCATGCTCGACGCGAACATGAAGACCCAGCTCAAGCAATATCTCGCCAATCTGCGGGAGGGTGTGGAGCTCGTCGCATCGCTCGACGAAAGCGAGAAGAGCGCGCAGACACGCGAACTGCTGACCGAGATCGCCGAATTGCACGAAGACGTGACCGCGACTTTCGACGGCACGCATGAGCGCAAGCCCAGCTTCGTCATCCGCCGCGCTTCCGACGCGGACAAGTGGGTGCGCTTTGCCGGGCTTCCGATGGGTCACGAATTCACCTCGCTAGTTCTCGCGCTGCTGTGGGCAGGCGGTCATCCTCCGAAAGTCGACGCCGACCTGATCGAGCAGGTTCGTGCACTCGAAGGTGACTACGATTTCGAGATGTTCTTCTCGCTCTCGTGCCACAACTGCCCCGACGTGGTGCAGGCGCTGACGCTGATGGCGCTTGAGAACCCGCGCATCACCGCGACGCTGATCGAAGGCGGAACCTATCAGAACGAGGTCGAGGAACGCGGCGTGCTCGCGGTGCCTGCGACTTTCCTCAATGGTGAGAGTTTCTACAACGGTAAGATGGAACTCGCCGAGATCCTGTCGAAGCTCGATAGCGGTGCGGACGAGAAAGCGGCGGAGAAGCTCTCTGCCAAGGAGCCGTTCGAGGTTCTGATCATCGGCGGCGGCCCAGCGGGCGCGGCGGCGGGCGTTTACACCGCGCGCAAGGGCTTTCGCACCGGCATCGCGGCCGAACGCTTTGGCGGGCAGCTGCAAGACACGCTCGGGATCGAGAACCTGCCCGGCACCAGCTACACCGAAGGCCCCAAGCTTTCCGACAATCTCAAGGCCCAGACGCTCGAGAACGAAATCGACCTCATGGACCTAGCGCGTGCGACCGAGCTCAGGCCCGCTTCGCAGGCAGGCGGGATGCATGAAGTCACGCTCGCAAACGGCGCGGTGCTGAAGGCGCGCAGCCTGATCCTTTCGACGGGCGCGCGCTGGCGCAATCTTGGCGTTCCGGGCGAGGCGGAATATCGCAACAAGGGCGTCGCCTATTGTCCGCACTGCGACGGCCCGCTGTTCAAAGGCAAGCGCATCGCGGTGATCGGCGGCGGCAATTCCGGCGTCGAAGCGGCGATCGACCTTGCCAAGATCGTCGGCCACGTGACGCTGATCGAGTACGACGAGCAATTGCGCGCCGACGAAGTGCTGCAACGCAAGCTGCGCTCGCTCTCCAATGTCGAGATTATCACCAGCGGACAGACAACCGAAGTCACCGGCGACGGTTCGAAGGTCAACGGCCTGGTGCTCAAGGACCGCAAGAGCGGCGACGAGCGGCGGATCGATCTCGAAGGCGTGTTCGTCCAGATCGGCCTCGTGCCCAACACCGAATGGCTCGCCGACGCCGGCCTCGAACTGTCGAAGTTCGGCGAAATCGTCACCGACGAGCACGGCGCGACCAACTTGCCCGGTATCTTTGCGGCAGGCGATGCGACCACCGTTCCCGACAAACAGATCGTCGTCGCAATGGGCGAAGGCGCGAAGGCGGGTCTTGGCGCATTCGATTACCTCATCCGCAACGAACCGGTCGAGGATGTGGCGCAGGCCGCCTGATCGTCTCAGTAAATCAATCAGCCCACTTTAATCGATTGGACTGATAACCGGCTTTGCATCATTCTCGCTCCCATGGTGCTCGGGATTGCCCGAGTCTTTCTTAAGAGGAGAACCCCGCAATGGATGCAAAGACTGGTGAAATGAACGGATGCCCCTTCAGCGGCGACGGTGGCACGCGCGATCTTTTCGGCCGCACCAACAAGGATTGGTGGCCCGAGACGACCCAGCTCGACATCCTCACCGAAGAGGGCAAGTCCGCCAACCCCTATGGCGAAGACTTCGACTACCCGGCAGCCTTCAACACGATCGATTATTCGGCGCTCAAGGCTGACCTGACCGCGCTGATGACCGACGATCAGGAATGGTGGCCGGCTGATTATGGTCACTACGGCCCGTTCTTCATTCGCATGGCTTGGCACGCGGCCGGAACCTATCGCACCGGCGACGGACGCGGCGGCGGCGGCAGCGGCCAGCAGCGCTTCGCGCCGCTCAATTCCTGGCCCGACAACGGCAATCTCGACAAGGCGCGCAGGCTGCTTTGGCCGATCAAGCAGAAATACGGCAAGAATGTCAGCTGGGCCGACCTCTTCATCCTTGCCGGCAATGTCGCGATCGAATCGATGGGCGGCCCGGTCTTCGGCTTTGGCGGTGGACGCGCAGACGTGTTCGAACCCGAAACCGTCTATTGGGGCACCGAAGAGCTGTGGGTCGACACCGGCGCCGAAACCCGCATCCATCCCGATGAAGGCCGCGCGCTCGAAAACCCGCTCGCCGCGATCCAGATGGGTCTCATTTACGTCAATCCCGAAGGTCCGGACGGCAATCCGCACGACGCCGAGGGCATGGCGCGCGACATGCGCGAAACTTTCGCCCGTATGGCGATGAATGACGAGGAAACCGTCGCTCTCACCGCCGGCGGCCACGCCTTCGGCAAGGCGCACGGTGCCGCTCCCGCCGACACGTTCGGCAGCGCGCCCGAAGGCGAAGCGCTCGAGCTTCAGGGCTTCGGCTGGCTCAACGACGAAGAGGAAATCGGCAAAGGCCACATCACCACCTCGGGCATCGAAGGCGCGTGGACGCCCAACCCGACCGAGTGGGGCAATGACTATTTCCGCCTGCTGTTCAAATACGAATACGAGCTGGTCCAGTCGCCTGCCGGTGCCAATCAGTGGCAGCCGATCAACCCGGACCCCGAAGACATGGCGCCCGACGCGCGCGATCCTTCGAAGAAGGTTCCGACCATGATGACCACCGCCGACATGGCGCTGAAGCGCGACCCGGATTATCGCAAGATCTCCGAGCGTTTCCGTGATGACCAGTCCGCACTCGACGACGCATTTGCACGCGCATGGTTCAAGCTGTGCCACCGCGATATGGGTCCCAAGGTCCGCTATATGGGCCCCGAAGTGCCGTCTGAAGACCTGATCTGGCAGGACCCGGTCCCCGCTGGCAGCGATGCGTCGGACAGCGATGTCGCGTCGTTCAAGTCCGCCGTGCTCGATAGCGGCCTCTCGGTCAGCGAGCTCGTCAAAGCAGCATGGGCTTCGGCCTCGACCTATCGCCGCTCCGACCATCGCGGCGGTGCGAATGGCGCGCGCGTCCGCCTTGCTCCTCAAAACGGCTGGGCCGCGAACGATCCCGATGAACTCGGCAAGGTTCTCGCCAAGCTCGACGAGCTGCGTGGCGGCCTTTCGATGGCTGACGCTATCGTAATTGCGGGTTCGGCTGCGGTCGAGAAAGCTGCGAAGGATGCCGGCTTCGACGTCACCGTCCCGGTCACCACCGGGCGCGGCGATGCCAGCGAGGAGCAGACCGATGCCGAGAGCTTCGAACCGCTCGAGCCGTTCGCCGATGGCTTCCGCAACTACCTCAAGACGAAGGCGAGCGTGAAGACCGAGGACCTGCTGATCGACAAGGCGCACCTCCTCGGCCTCTCGATCCCCGAAATGACCGTTCTGGTCGGCGGGATGCGTGCGCTTGGCGCCAACTCGGGCAATACCGACCACGGCGTTTTCACGGACCGCAAGGGTCAGCTCACCACCGACTTCTTCCGCAATCTGCTCGACATGGGCATCAAGTGGAAAGCGGTCGATAGATCGGGCGACGAGGAATATGTCGGCACCGATCGCAAATCGGGCGAAGAGAAGTATCGCGCAACCCGCACCGACCTCATCTTCGGTTCCAACTCGATCCTGCGCGCGCAGGCCGAGGTCTATGCCGAAAGCGGCGCGGAAGAGAAGTTCGTGAACGACTTCGTCGCCGCCTGGACCAAGGTGATGGACGCCGACCGGTTCGATTTGGCCTACGCGAAGTATTCGTAGGCCCGACCAGCCCCCCCGACCTTGATTTTCCGATCAGGGTCGCACGAGGCCCCCGGTTGCGAAAGCGGCCGGGGGTCTTTGGTTTGCGCGATGAATTCTTGCCGCCCTCATTCGCCGCCGATCGCCACCAACAGCACGCCGTAGAGCGACGCCCCAGCGAGAAACGGCAGAACGCGGCTCTCGCGTTCGGCAGGAAGCTCCTCCTTTAGCGTATTGAGGATGACCGCCCCGCCAAGAAAGGCGAACAGGCAGCCGACGAAAAGGTCGGAAACCATCAGCGCCCTTCCCAGCCCCCAGCCCGCCAACACCGCGCCGCTCAACACCCAGCGGGCGATGCGGTCATAGGCCGAGCGATTCTCTCGCCTGAGCGCGTGGTCGGTGGTGACGAAGTGCACCCCGAGCGCCAGTGCGAAGGCAACAAGCTCCCAACCGCCTTCCTGTTCGCCGCGCACCAGCAGATAGCCGATCAGCGCATTGTAACAGGCAAAGCTGGCGAGATGCATTGCGGCGACCTCGCGCGGCACCTCTTCCATATCGTCGCGCCCGCTCGCTCGCGCGTGATGGCGAGCCCATTGGTCAAGCAGGTAGAACGCCGCGAGCCCGGCAAGCGCAAGTCCAAAGACTGCCAGATCGGCGCCCCAGAAGGTCAGCCCGCTGCTTTGCGAAAACTCGTCCTGATGCGCGGCGAGTTCAGGCAGGATGTGAAGAAAGACATAGGCCACCGCCACCCCGCCCGCTAATGACAACCAGATCGAGCGAGGGGTGCGGTCGAGCTCGCGGAACCAGCCGATCGTAATGTGGATCGCTACAAAGGCGAGCGCGATCGCGCCCGTGGCGAGTGCCCCGCTCAAATCCAGCCCGCCTTTTTTAGCGTCGCGACATTGGCGCGGCTCACCGGAGCTTCGAGCCCGCGCGCGAGCTTCAGTCGCACATTGCGCCCTTCGCGCACCACGTCCTCAACCGCGCCACGAGCAACCCACCAGCTGCGATGGACCTGCATCCCTTCGATGCCGTCGAGTTCGGCAATGGCATCGCGCAGTCGCAACAGAACAAGTTCTGAACCCAGCGCGGTGTGCGCGCGGACATAGTGATCCTCCATCTCAAGCGCGATCAACTCGCTGCCGAGTTCGGGCGGCAGACGGTCGAGAAAGCGCGGTTGTGACGGCTCGGGCTCGACCTGTTTTTCGGGAGCGGGGTGCGCGGGAACAGCCGCAGCATCGGAATATCGTTGGCGCTGAATCAGCGTATTGAGCAAGGTGATCAGCCCGCCCACCATCAGCACGTAGAGATAATGTTCGAGCGCAAAACTCGCTCCCGGCCATTGGACGTGATCCGGCCAGCGCGGGATGGCCCACACCGCCATAGCCATCGGCACCGACGCGATCATGCAGGCGACCACGCGCAGGCTCCACGCAGGCAGGTCGAGCACCGGTGCGAGGCGCTGCGCGATCGTGTCGATCGGCGCGTAGAGGAAGTATCCTAGCCACGCGAACCCGATCCAGACCACCAGCCGGATCGCCAGCGGATCGTTGAACGAACCGAACGGCCCCACCAGCGCGAGCACGGTCCCGATCGCGGTCATCACCGCCAGATCGACCAGCAGCCCCCGCACGAATCCAAGTCCACCTTTTTGCGCTTCACTTGCCATTTCGAGCGCGAACCTAGCGCCCATTCGCGCTTCGTAAAGTGGCAAGTCCCCTGCAAAACCGGGGAAATCCGCCCGATTCACGCATTGAGGTGCCCGCTCGCGCAAGGGCGATTGCGGGCGGATGGGCAGGGGGCATTGTCGGTCTCGAAACGCAGACCCGGAGACCAGACATGACCGTAACGACCACCGCCAACCCGCTTGAATTCCTCAATCCCTTCCACCGCCCGGCAGGCCCGATGGACCTCGGCCCGCTGACCCGCGGCCTTGTCATCGTCGCCGGCGGAGCGATGACGGCGCTGTGTGTTTTCACAATTCTCAAGGCGCTGTTCGGCTTTTCAGCGGAGCTGCCGCACCTAACCAATATCGCCGTCGTTTTCCACGTGAGCACAGTAATCCCCTGCGTGCCGCTCGGCGCCTATCTGCTGCTCGCTCCGAAAGGCACGCCGATGCACAAGCAGCTGGGCAAGCTATGGGTGGCGCTGATGGTGATCACCGCGACGTCGACGCTGTTCATTTACGACGGGATGCAGCTGACCTGGATCCACATCTTCGTGCCGATCACCTATCGCGCATCGTGGATGATCGTGCGCTCGGCTCGCAAGGGCGACATCACAACCCACCGCAAGGAGATCGTCGGCCTGTTCCTCGGCGCGCTGATGATCCCTGGCATCGTCGCCTTCGCCCTGCCGGGTCGTCTGATGAACGTGATGCTTTTCGGCTGGTAAGACCCACAGGGTCGCACCCCCACCCTCTCCCGACTACCGGCTGCGTTTCAGCACCAGGTAGAGCGCACCAGAGCCCCCGTGGCGCTGGTGCGCTTTTCGTATCGCGGCAATCGAATCGCCATGCGCGCTGGCGGCGAGCCAGTCGAGCAGCTTGGCGCGGATCGCCCCGCGCTTAGTGCCCCGGTCGGCCGGATCGACCGGCCGCTCGCGCCCGGCAATCACCAGCACCACCCGCGCCTGCATCGCCCGCGCCTGATCGAGCCCGCGCATTACTCGGTCATACGCGCCGTTCAATGAATGACCGTGCAGGTCGAGCGTGTAGTCGGGCGCAATCTGCCCGGCCTTCAGCTTGCGGTCCCAATGCCCGTCGAGCTGCGCATCGAAGCTGCGAATGCGCCTCGCCGCAGGAGAGGTTGGCGTTGCCGCAGTCTTTGTGGCCGGTTGCCTAGGAGCGGGCTTGGGAGCCGGGCGCGGCGCTGCTTTGGCGGCTTGCTCCGGGGTTTCTGGCACGGGAGGCCGCTTGCGACCCGCCATCGGAGTGACGCTTTGCGCAAGCTTCGCCCAAGCAACCTGCTCGGCATCGCTCAAGCCTCTCGGGATGCTCCGTGAAGACATTAACGCTGCGAGTTCAGGCGCTCGACCGTGCCTTTTGGCAGCAGCAGCAGAGCGGTGCCACGCCCGCTCATCCCGCCTGCAATGCGCCGCGCTTCGGCGCCGGCACCCCAGAACGTGTCGAAGCGGTTGGCGCCCTTGATCGCGCCGCCCGTATCCTGCGCGATCCACAAACCGTCGGCCTCATTGCGATCGAGGTCGAGCCAGACCGGTGCACCGAGCGGCACGAAGGCCGGGTCCGCCGCGACCGAAGCACCCTCGCGCACCGGTACACCGAGCGCGCCCAGCGGTCCGTCGCCGGTCAGCTCGCGGAAGAAGATCCAGCTCTTGTTGAGCCGCATCAGCTCGCGGCCTTCTGCGGGATTTTCGCGGATATAGGCCATGATGCCCTGCATCGAGCCGGGATATTGGCCCGGCCCGTCACCCAGCAGGCCACGCTCACGCATGACGCCGCCGATCCCGGTATAGCCGCGCCCGTTCTGCCCGGCATAGCCGATGCGGATCACTTCGCCTTCGGGCGTGCGCAAACGGCCCGAACCCTGGATCTGCAGGAAAAAGAACTCGACCGGGTCAGCCGCCCAGCCGATCACCGGAACGCGCCCTTCCAGCGCGCCGTCCTCGATCTCGGCACGCTCGTAGTAGGGCACGTGATTGCCGTTCGCGTCATAGCGGCCAAGCGGCGGCCGGCCTTCGCGTTCGCTCGCGGGAGTGCCTTCGGGCCATGCGCGAACGAGATCGTCGGGCATGGCATAGACCGGCACGTTGAAACCGCGGCGGCGAGTGCGGCTGCCGAGGATTTCCGGCTCGAAATAGCCGGTCGCAAAGGCGCTGCCATCGCCCACGCGCGCGGTTTCGAAATGCGTCTGGAAGAAGCGTGGCGCATCGCGCACCGGCCAGCTCACAGCCGCCTCGCAAGCCGGTCGCCAATCGGTGCCGAAGGCGATGCCGCTTCGATCTTCGCGGCGCAGCAATTGCGGGCAGGAATCGATGAAGCTTGCAAGCGCCGTCCCCGCATCCTCGCGCGTCAACCCGAGCGCCCCGACGCTTGGTCCGCGAACGAGACCCGCCGCAGCTGCGTTGATGAAGGTCGAAGGAGCGGGCGGCGTGGTGACAACCGGGGATGGCGGCGTGCCTTCGGGCACCAGCCGCACGCAGCCAGCCAGAAGCACCAGCGCAGCCAGCGCCGCGCTTCCGGCGCTGATAGAACGCGAATTACGGGTCTTGCTGTCGGGCCCGGTAAGGCGGATCACGTCGCGGTTTTCGCTACGCCCCCACACGGTTTGCCTCAGCCTTCGTCGGTTTCGTCGAGCACCCAGTTGGGGTCGCTTGAACGGACATTGCGGCTGAAGGTCCAGATGTCGCGGCTTTCGACTGCATCGTCGAGCGAACCGGCGATCACATTGCCATCCTTGTCGCGCGTCACCGCAGCGATATCGGCAACGAACAGCACGGCGATGCGCGCGATCTTGCCGTCGAGCGATGCCGAATGGATGCGGGTTTCCTCGATCCGAATGAGCTTGTTTTCAAGCACGTGCCCGGCTTCCTCGCGCGCATCGATCGCGGCGGTGAAACCTTCATAGACATCGTCGTCGCACAGTTCGCGCAGCTCGTCCCGGTCGCCTTCCCAGAAGGCTTCGAGGACCATTTCGTAGGCGCCGCGTGCACCGGCCATGAAATTGGTGAGGTCGAACGAGCGGTCTGCTGCGGCAATCTCGCGCACGCCGCGTTCGACCGCGGGCATGACGCCTTCGATCTCGATCGCGGGCACGGCGGCAGGCTGCAACGACTGGCCGCCTTGACTGGGCTGGCCCGGCTTGGGCGGATTGTCGGCCGGGTCGAATCGCTGCGGGACCGATTCCTCTTCGTGCTCTGCCCGGCGCCCGAGCACCGAATAGAGGCGCAGCCCCAGAAAGGCTGCAATCATGGCGAGGATTATAATCTCAGTCACTGTACTACCTGGTTTCCTTAAGGTGAGCGCACGTTGGCACCCACGCTCGTTCCGGCCCATTCTGACGGGTCATTCGCTTCTAAACAAGCAAAGTTACCGAATTTACGTGAGTGCACTAGGCCGGGATGCGCGCCTCCTCCCATAAATAGGCATGAAATACAATTCGCCAACCGCCAGATCGTTGCACGAAACCTGTGAAATGAGCCGTCGACGATCGGCTCCGCTCTGACTGAGATCGGGTTGCAGGCCAGTTGCAGGTCAGCCCCGCCCCTGCTAGGCGCGCGGCGCATCATTTTTACCCGTTCTACGAAAGACACTGACACATGGCCGACGAAGGCGACATCCTTACCGATCTCGACAACCAGAACCCCGATCCGAAGGCGGGTGCCAACGGCGCCGACAACCAGCCTGCTGCCGGAATCATCACCCAGTATGTGAAGGACCTCTCGGTCGAGAACCCGAACGCACCGGACGTTTACCAGTGGACCGACCAGCCGCAGGTCGATGTCCAGTTCAACATCGGCGCGCAGCCCAAGGGCGATCAGGTGACCGAGGTCGAGCTCAAGATCAATATCACTGCCACGGCTGAAAAGGGCGCCGCCTATATCATCGAGCTTTCCTATTGCGGGCTCGTCGGCATTCGCAACATTCCCGAAGAGCAGGCGCACGCCTTCATGTTCGCCGAAGCGCCGCGCATCCTCTTCCCCTTCGCCCGCCGTGTGGTGGCCGATGCGGTCCGCGATGCCGGTTTCCCGCCGCTGATGGTCGACCCGATCGATTTCAACGGGCTCTACATCCAGCAGCTCCAGGCCAAGCGCGCTCAGGACGAAGCCGCTGCGGGCGGCGCGACTCCGCCTGCACCGACCGGCGACGCGTAAGCACGCCTTGATGCGGGCCTGACGCAAATGAGCCTGCTCAAGAATGTCGGGACCATCGGGTCGCTGACACTGGTCAGCCGTATCGCCGGGATGGCGCGCGAGATGATTTTCTCGCGCGTCCTTGGCGCCAATGGCGTGACCGATGCGTGGTTTCAGGCCTTTATCATCCCCAATGTCTTCCGCCGCCTGTTCGCGGAAGGCGCGTTCTCGGCCGCCTTTGTGCCGATGTTCTCAAAGCGCCTCCACGGCCACGACGACCCCGAGCAAGGCCTGGAGGAAGCGCGCTCGTTCAGCGCCGACGTGCTGAGCGTGTTTCTCCCCGTCCTGATCGCGCTCGTCGCGGTGTTCGAGATCGCGATGCCGGGGGTGATCTGGCTGCTTTCGGAGAAGCCGGTCGACCCCGAGACCTATCCGCTCGCGGTCGATTTTGCGCGGATCATGTTCCCCTACATCATCCTCGTCAGCCTCGTGACGCTGTTCACGGGCATGCTCAATTCGGTCTCGCGATTTGCGCCAGGAGCAAGCTTTCCGATCATCCTCAATCTCGTCCTGATCGCCGCTCTGCTGACCGGCGAGTGGTTTGCCGAGACCAGCGGCGCAAGCGTCGAGCAGATCGCTTATGGCATCGCCTGGGCGGTGACGGGCGCAGGCGTGATGCAGCTTGCGTGGCTCTATTACTGGACGCGGGTGGAGGGTTTCCGACCCCGGCTCCTGTGGCCGCGCATCACGCCGGAGGTGAAGCGCCTCGCGATCATCGCTCTACCCGCAGCGATCGGCGGCGGCGCCTATCAGATCAACACCCTCGTCCAGCTCTACTTCCTCAACCAGCTGGAGGACGGCGCGGTCAGTTTCATGAACTATGCCGACCGCTTGAACCAGCTGCCGCTCGGGATCATCGGCATCGCGCTCTCGACCGCGATCCTGCCGACGCTCTCGAAATTCGTGGGCGGCGACAACAAGGAAGGCGCGGACCGCATCCAGTCCGATGCTATCGAGCTTGCCATGCTGCTGACCATCCCCGCAGCGGTCGCGCTGGCTATCTGCGCGGAGCCGTTTGTGATCATGATCTTTCAAGGCGGACGGTTCGACATGGCCGATGCCGGCGCGACCGGTGCAGTGCTGGCGGCACTCGTCCTCGGCCTTCCCGCCTATGTGCTCGTGAAGGTGCTGGTGCCCAATTTCTACGCGCGCGCAGACACCAAGACCCCGGTCGTCGCGGCCTTCATCTCGCTCGCCATATTCATCACCACCTGCATCCTCGTGCTCGAGACCTACGGCGTGGTCGGGGTCGCCTATGCGAGCGTACTCGGCGCATGGATCAATGTTGGTTTCCTCATGATCGTGCTCGCGATGCGCGACCATTATCGCATCCCCGGCCTTCTCCTATTCCGCATTGCGCGCCAGGTGCTCGCCGCCGCGGCGATGGGTGCCGCGCTGCTCTATACGCGCGACCTGCTCACCGACTGGTATTCGGCCGGACTTTTCGCGCGGTTGGGCGCTTTGCTGGTGCTCGTGGGAGCGGCGGGGATCGTCTATTTCGGTATCGCCTTCGCCGTCGGAGCGATCGACAAGCAGCGGATCGTCCAGCTGACTCGAAAGCCTGCCGCCGCCAAAGGCGCAAGCGATGTTGCCCCTGACTAGTCGTGTGCTAAAGCGCGTTTCGATGAATACGAAAGCCCTCCCGATCCGTTCAGCCCCGGCACGTTTCGTGCTGCGCGGGCGGGCGGCCTGGCGATGGCTGGCGCAAGCCTGAACCACGCTTGCACCTCTGGCCCCGATGGCCAGCACATCACCATATTCAATAGAAGAGAATTCCAATGAGAGTAGTCTCAGGCATCCAGCCAACCGGAAAGCCGCATCTCGGCAATTACCTCGGAGCGATCGTCAATTACGTGAAGCTTCAGGAAGAGGCGCACGCCGCCGGCGGCACCTGCTTCATCTTCCTCGCCGACCTGCACGCGATTTCGCAGCCGCACGACCCTGCCGAGCTGACGCAGAACACCCGCGAAATGGTCGCAACGCTCGTCGCTTGCGGAGTCGATCCGGCCAAAACCGTGCTGTTCAACCAGGCGCAGGTCCCCGCCCATGCCGAGCTGCAATGGCTCCTCAACGGCTCCGCCCGGATGGGCTGGCTCAATCGGATGACGCAGTGGAAGGACAAGGCGGGCAAGAACCGCGAAGGCCAGTCGGTCGCGCTCTTCTCCTATCCGGTCCTGCAGGCCGCCGACGTGCTGCTCTATCAGGCGACCCACGTGCCGGTGGGCGAAGATCAGAAGCAGCATCTCGAGCTTGCGCGCGATATCGCGCAGAAGTTCAACAACGATTTCTGCGCAGATGACGCCCCGCTCTTCACCCTGCCCGATCCTTACATCCCGCCTGCCGCTGCGCGGATCATGAGCTTGCGCGATGGCTCGGCCAAAATGAGCAAGTCCGACCCTTCGGAGATGAGCCGCATCAGCCTCACCGACGATGCCGACACGATCATGAAGAAGGTCAAGAAGGCCAAGACCGACCCCGAGCCCTTGCCCAGCGAAGAAAAGGGCCTCGAAGGCCGTGCCGAGGCGATCAACCTCGTCGGCATCTACGGCGCGCTCTCCGGCAAGAGCACGGCAGAGGTGCTTGTCGAGCATGGTGGACAAGGCTTCGGCGCGTTCAAACCTGCTCTGGGAGAGCTGCTGGTCGAGACGCTGGCACCGATCAATGCGCGCTTCATGGAGTTGAAAGGCGATCAGGAAGCGCTCGACGCGATCCTTGCGCGCGGCGCGGCTCAGGCACGCGAAGCAGGGCGCGATACGCTCAATACGGCGTATGAGGCACTGGGTCTGGTGCGAGGCTGATTTGCGGGCTGGAACACGTTAACATTCAAACCCTTGAATGTTAAAGCGGGGTTCAGCGAGAGCCGCTATATTCCGCGCACGACAGTGGCAGGTAGCACGATGAGGTCACCTGCCGATCGAAGAGGAGGAGCCGCGCATCGACGCGGCTTTCGGTCGGCAATTCTTGCAGGGGTAAGGCAATCCGTCGCTGATTCATTGCAATCATGCGCGTCCATCGTGGCGTGCTGGTGAATTATCGAAGGATGTGTCATGATCACCTCAACTATGAACACCAACAAATCCGTTGTGAGTCGCGCTGCACGCGCAGTACTCGTCGCCGGTATGGCGGTTGGCCTCTCGGCCTGCGCAACCGGGTTCAAGGCTGACGTTTCGCGCTTCGCAACGCAGCTTCCCGCCCCCACCGGCCAGACCTTTGCGGTCGTGGCTGACGATCCTGCGCTCGCAGGCGGGCTCGAATTCTCGCTCTATGCCGATCACGTCGCTGCCGAGATGGCAGAGCTCGGCTATGTCGAGACCGAGAACCCCGAAGCAGCCAATCTGCTCGTCCGCTTCGACTACGATGTCGACAATGGCCGCGAGCGCGTTCGCTCGACCGGGTTTGCGGGCGATCCGTTCTTTGGACCGTGGGGCCGCTTTGGCGGGTTCGGCTATCGCCGCGCCTATGCTTTCGGTTTCTACGACCCGTTCCTCGCTGGCCCCGAAGTGCGCAGCTACACCGTCTATACCTCGGGCATCGACCTGAAGATCGACGAGGTCGCCACGGGTGAGCGTTTGTTCGAAGGTCAGGCGCAGGCCGTCTCGCGTACCAACCGCCTGCAGGCGCTGGTTCCGAACCTCGTCGACGCGCTGTTCACCGACTTCCCCGGCAATTCGGGCGAGACGCTGCGGATCACAATCCGCGAAGACGGCAAGAGCGTGCGCGCTATGCGGTAACGCACGAAGACAACACGAATACCCTTGGATGGGACCGGAGGCGACGCCGTGGGATCGGCGCCGCCTCTTTGGTTTCTAGGTCAGAATAAGTGGAGGGTCCGACGAAGGATCAGAGCTTCGCGTGTCCGCCCGTAGAGCCAAAGCCGCCCGCGCCCCGCTCGGTTGCGTCCAGTTCCTCGACCTCGTCCCATGCGGCCTGCGTGACTGGCGCGAGCACAAGCTGCGCCACGCGATCTCCCCGCGCGATCACGAAGTCGTCGGGGCCGTGATTGATCAGCAGCACTTTCAACTCGCCACGATAGTCTGAATCGATCGTGCCCGGCGTATTGGGCACGGTTATTCCATGCTTGAATGCAAGGCCGGAGCGCGGGCGGACCTGGATTTCATAGCCGTGCGGGATCGCGACCGAGAGGCCGGTTGCGACCGCGTGCCGCGCGCCGGGCGCGATCGTCATGTCCTCGGCGCTCACTACGTCCATTCCCGCTGCGCCGCTGGTCGCATAGGCGGGCAGTGTCAGCCCCTCGCCGTGAGGCAGGCGCTTGACCTCGACTTTTACGGAATTGCTCATTCGGCGGCTTCGGCGGTCAGAGTGGCAGCGATGCGTTCGGCAAGGGCCAGCGCGACATCCTGCTTTGGCATTTTCTTGAGGCTCTCCACTCCGTCGCCGCTAACGATGTGGACTGTGTTCGTATCGCCGCCCATCACATCGCCCGACACGTCATTCGCCACGATCCAGTCGCACGCCTTGCGTTTGCGCTTCTTCCTGGCGTTGTCGATCACGTCCTCGGTTTCCGCCGCGAAGCCAACCACGAGCGCGGGGCGCTTGTTCCCGGCGGCGAGGTTGGTGAGGATGTCGGGGTTCTCGGTCAGCATCAACGCAGGCGGTGCAGAGCCGCGCTTCTTGATCTTCTCGTCGCGATATTCCTTGGGCCGCCAGTCGGCGACCGCGGCGACCATCACGGCGGCATCGGCGGGCAGAGCGCGCTTGACCGCGGTGGACATCTCCTCCGCGCTTTCCACGTCGATGCGCTTGCAGCCATCTGGCGTCTTCAGCGCAACCGGCCCGGCGATGAGCGTAACCTCGGCACCCAGAGCAGCGGCGGCGGCAGCGATCGCAAAGCCCTGCTTCCCGCTTGAGCGATTGGCGATGTAGCGCACCGGATCGATCGATTCCCAGGTCGGCCCGGCAGTGACCAGAATGTGCCGCCCTTCGAGCGGCTTGTGATCGGGATCGATGTTGAAGCTGCCCGAGGCATCCTCAAGGTTTGCGGTGACGACCGCGTCCTGTGGCGAGGCGACATTCTTCGCGGCGGCCTTCTTCGGCGCAGGCGCATCGTCTTCTTCGACAACTTCAGGTGCGAGGCGGCGTTCGTCGACCTCATGGTTGATCGCATCGGGATCGATCGGCGGAGCAGCCTTGCCCTTGCCCTTGGTCGCGAGCGGCGAGCCTTCAAGGTCGGGCTTGAATTCGATGTCCTCATCTTCCTCGAGCTCGGCCGTTTCGGCGTCCTCGGGTATGTCGGCGTCGAACTCTTCCTCAATCTCGTCGGCGGTGCGCTTCTCGGTCGAGCGCGGGATGATTTTGGACAGAAGCCCGCTCAGGCCGCCGGTCGATTCGCCGTCTTCGGCACCGTCATTCTCCGGCTCGAGCGCCTCGACCTCGGCGGCGTCATTCGCCGCCGCGGGCGCAGGCGCTTCTTCCTCGACCTCAATCCCGAAATGCGCGGCGATTTCGCGCCAGATCGCGGTCGGTTCGGGCAGACGGCCATAACCGAACTCGCCGCACGCCATCGCGCCCTCGTCCGGGTGCATGACGGTGACGCCGGCCTCTTTGAGAAGCTCGACATTGCGCTGGGTCGATTCGTGTTCCCACATCTTCACGTTCATCGCCGGGACCGCCATCACAGGCTTGTCGGTGGCGAGGATGAGCGTGGTCGCAAGATCATCGGCGATGCCAGCCGCCATCTTCGCCATCAGGTCGGCAGTAGCGGGGCAGACGACCACGAGATCGGCTTCGCGCGAGAGCTCGATATGGCCCATCTCGACTTCGTTCTTGAGATCGAAGAGCGAGGTATAGACCTGGTTTTCGGAAAGCGCGGCGAGCGACATGGGGGTTACGAATTGCTGCCCGCCCTTGGTGACGACGCAGGTGACATCGCCGCCACCCTTGCGGATCATGCGGACGAGCTCGCAGGACTTGTAGGCCGCGATACCGCCACCCACGACCAAAAGCACTTTTGGTCCCGCTGCTGCCATAATCCGAATGTCTCCCTCAACTCGCTCGAAAGCGCTCCGATAATCTCGGGCCGCTTCAATTGCTTCCTAGCGACCCGCCACTCTCGCGCCAAGTCCGCCCATGCTGTGGGTGGGGATGGTTAAGATTGTGCTTATGCGCATGGCATCGCATAAGAGCGCGCGAGAGGGGAAATTACATGGTAATCGCATTGCGCATCGCGCTCGCCCTGATGGGGCTATTGTTCGTCTATCTCGGCTTCGGGTTCCTGATAGACCCGGTTTCAGCGGGAGCCGACTTCGGCATCGCGGTGGAAGGCAATCACGGGCTGGCCAGCATTCGCGGCGACTACACCTCGTTCTTCTTCGTATCGGGCGGGTGCTTCCTGCTGGGAGCGTGGAAGCGAAGCGCGGGGCCGCTGCTGGTGACGGTGGCGCTGATGGGGATCGTGCTGGTGACCCGGTTCATGAGCCTCGCGATCGACGGCCCGTTCGAAGCGTTTCACGTGCCGATGGCAGTCGAGGCGATCGCCGTGGTGCTCGGCCTGCTGGGTGCGAAGATGCTGCCCGAGAAAGCCTAGATCAGCCCGGCAAGGCTCGCGCCGAGCACCGCGCCCGCGCCTGCAAAGCCAGCTATGAAATAGCCAAGCCAGCCGCCGCCTGAACGGTTCTTTCGCTCGGTGATCAAATCGATCTCCGGCAATGGCGGGGGTTCGGGCGCGCCGCCCTTGGGCGGATACTTCTCTTCCATCCGGCGGATGAGGCCCGGCAGGCGCAGCAGCGTTTCGGTGTCTTCTCTGATCCGGTCGGCGAGCGCGGCTTCGGGGCCAAGCTCGTCGCGGATCCAGCTGCGCACGTAGGGCGCGGACACATCCCACATGTTAATGTCGGGATTGAGCTGGGTGGCGATCCCTTCGACCATCACCATCGTCTTCTGCAAGAGCAGAAGGTGAGGCTGGGTCTGCATGTCGAAATCGCGGGTGATCGCGAACAGGCCGTCGAGCATCTGGCCGACACTCAACTCTTTCACCGGCTTACCGCGCATCGGCTCGCCCACCGCGCGCAAGGCGGTCGCGAACTCGCCGACCGAGTGATAGCTCGGCACGTATTGCGCCTCGAAATGGATCTCTGCGACGCGTTGATAGTCGCCGGTGGTCAGACCGTAGAGGATTTCCGCAAGCCATTGGCGCGCGCGGCGGTCGATCCGCCCCATGATGCCGAAATCGATCGCGACGATCGTGCCGTCCTCTTCGATGAACAGATTGCCTTGGTGCATGTCTGCATGGAAGAACCCGCCGCTGATCGCCTGGGTGAGGAAGCTGATCACCAGCCGCTCCGCAATCGTATCGAGATCGTGTCCCGCAGCGATCAGTTCGTCGCGCTTGGAAATCTTGATCCCGTCGACCCATTCGATCGTCATCACCCGGCCATTGGTGCGGTCCCAGTCGATCGTGGGGATGCGATAGCCCGATACCCCAGCCATCATCTCGGCAAGCTCGCTCGCCGAAGCGGCTTCGCGGCGCAGGTCGAGCTCGGAATTGGTCCAGCGCTTGAAGTTCGCGATGGTGAGCCGCGGACGCAGACGCTCGGCCTCACCGCCCATCGCCTCTACGTGGGCAGCTGCCCATTCATAGGTCTGGATATCGCGCGCGAACTTTTCGCGGATGCCGGGGCGCAGCACTTTGAGCGCAACCACGCGGCCGTCGGTCGTGACGGCGCGGTGGACCTGCGCGATCGAAGCGGCGCCCACCGGCACTGGGTCGATCTTTGAAAACAAGGTTTCTAGAGGTTGATCAAATGTCGCCGCGATCTGCTCTTCGATCTTCTTGAAAGCGACCGGCGGCAGGTCGTCCTGCAGGCTCAGAAGATTGTGCGCGGCTTCTTCACCGACGAGGTCGGGCCGGGTCGCAAGCGACTGGCCGAGCTTGATCGCGGCCGGGCCGATCGCGCGAAAGGCCCCGGCATAGTCGCGCGGGCCATGTTTGGAGGTGAGAGTCGCAAGGCGCGCGAGCCTCACCAGCCGCTTGACCGGGGGCGGCGCATTGGGATCCTGCTCGATCCCCACCAAAGCGCGGTGACGGGCAAGCGTGATGCCCCATCGCGCAAGGCGCAACATGTGAGTGATAGGCGCGGTCATGCGCTCAGACTTTCCACCCGGAATGGATCGCGACCGCCCCGCCCAAGATCGGCTCGACCTTAGTATTCACGAAGCCCGACTGCCGGATCATCGCTTCGAACTCGGCCATCTTGGGAAACTTGCGGATCGATTCGACGAGGTAGCGGTACGAATCCGCATCGCCTGCGATCGCCTGCCCCATGCGCGGGAGAAGCTGGTCGGAATAGACGTCGTAGATTTCGCGGAAGCCCGACCATTCGCTGGTCGAGAACTCCATGCAGAAGAACCGCCCGCCGGGGCGCAGAACGCGGTGTGCTTCGGCCAGCGCGGCTTCTTTATAGGTCACGTTTCTGATGCCGAAGACGATCGTGTAGGCATCGAACGAATTGCTCGCAAAGCTGATCTTCTCTGCATTCTGGCAGGTGAAGACGAGGCTGCCGGTCTCGGGCGTTTCTTTCCAGTCGAGCGCGCGTTCTGCGCCGACATCGAGCATGTCTTGGTTGATATCGGCAACGGTGATGTTCGCGCCGCGATCGGCCATGCGGAAGGCAATGTCACCGGTCCCGCCTGCCATGTCGAGGATCGCTTCGCCCGGTTGCGGTTTGACCCGGCGCACGAACTTGTCCTTCCACCCGCGATGCATGCCGAAGCTCATCGCATCGTTCATCACGTCATATTTGCGCGCGACGCTGGTGAAGACCTCGCCCACGCGGCGGGTCTTCTCTTCAGGGGACACGTTTTCGTAGCCAAAGCTGACGGTGCTGTCGGTTGGTTCGCTCATGGGAATGCGCCCTAGAAGGAATTGCCCCTCGCGCCTAGAGTGTTAGAGCGCTGGCAATGCCCGAATTACCTGAAGTTGAAACAACGGTCCGCGGCCTTGCCCGGTTCCTCGGCGGGGAGCGGATTGAGCGCGTCGTGCTGAACCGACCCGATCTGCGCCGCCCCTTCCCGCCCGAACTGGTGCAGGTGATGACCGGCGCGACGGTCACCGGCCTCTCGCGGCGCGCCAAGTACGGGCTCATCAATATCGACCGGGGATCGAGCCTCATCTTCCATCTCGGCATGAGCGGACGCTGGCGGATCGACCCGGCCTCGCCAGACAAGCACGATCACATGGTGATCGAAACCGCCGACCACATCTTCGCCCTGTGCGACCCGAGGCGGTTCGGCTCGGTGGACCTTGTCGAGACGCATGCGCTCGACACTTGGCCGCAATTCGCCGCGCTCGGTCCCGAACCGCTTGGCCCGGACTTCACTCCCGCATCGCTGAAAGCCGCGCTCAAGGGCAAAACGCAGTCGATCAAGCTGTGCCTGCTCGACCAGCGGATCGTCGCAGGGCTTGGCAATATATATGTGTGCGAGGCGCTGTGGCGGGCCGGGATCCACCCGCGCAAGGCCGGAGGCAAGGTCACTCGCCCTCAACTCGAGCGGTTGGTGCCAGCGATCCGCGACGTTCTGGAAGCCTCGATCCGCGATGGCGGTTCGTCTTTGCGCGACTATGCTGCGCCCGATGGGGAGCTCGGCTATTTTGCCACGCGCTTCGATGTATATGGCCGGACCGGCGAGCCTTGCAGGCGTGAAGATGGCGGCCTTGTCCGTCGCGTCGCGCAGGGCGGGCGCAGCACATGGTTTTGCGCGAAGTGCCAGAAGTGAGGGATTTCTTGACGATTCGGCACATGCCCCCTATGTGCGCGCCTTTCCGGCGGTGAATCGCCGATTTTCGAACACGATTAGATTATCAGGTCGCAAGCATGCGGCCAGCACCAGACGCGAGACAAAGAAGACCTATGGCCAATTCGCCGCAAGCCCGTAAGCGCATCCGTCGCAACAACGCCCGTGCCGAAATCAACGGCGCGCGCGTCAGCCGCATTCGCGGCTTCGTCAAAAAAGTGGAAGCCGCTTGTGAAGCCGGCGACAAGGAAGCCGCCGCAGCTGCGCTCAAGGAAGCTCAGCCGGAAATGGCACGCGGTGTCGCTCGCGGCGTGATGCACAAGAACACGGTCGCGCGGAAGATGTCGCGCCTGTCGAAGCGAGTCGCCGCACTTTAAGATTGCGCGACTCGATTCGCGGAGAGCTTGCTGCTTGCGCGAACGATTCGACACAGTGAACCGGGTTTCACTAACGTAAAGTTACCCACCCCATTGTGGATAAGGGCCGCGCCATTTGCCGCGGCCCTTGTCGTATGCGGAGGACTCGGCGAGAGAGCCCAACGCTAAGCCTAGGTTTTCCCACGATTCGCGGCTTGTCAGCCAGTTAACTTCGGTGAAAGTCCAATAAATTCAAATACATCAACGCAAGTCTGCGGGTTTGCGGCGAGTCAACGAAAATATTTCGGATTTATTGCAATTCCTCGCTTGCGCTCTGACGCGAAGCCTTCATTATTGGCTCATCAACCGGGTCGGGACAGCCCGGGAACCAACAGTCTAGTCATTGGGGATCACCTGCAAATTCGATTTGCGGGTTGAGACAGACTTTGCCTGTCGGAAACTAACGACCGCAGCCGCTTCGGGAGGGGATTTCCGGAGACGGGCAAGTATTGGGGAAGCAACGGTGCACAAGATTGACAAGGCGCGATCAACGCGTCGCCACGCGGACGAGGACCTGATGGAAGACGCAGAAGCCGTAAATCTCGCCGCGGACTGGGCCGACATCAGCCAGGGCCTGAGAAAAGATCTCGGACATCAGTTGCACAGCCAGTGGATCAAGCCGATCCAGGTTGGCGGCATCAACAAGGAATCGGGCACGCTCGACCTGTTTCTGCCTACCGAGTTCTCTGCCAACTGGGTCAAGGATCGCTTTCACGACCGCTTGCAGCTCGCATGGAAGATCGTGCGCGGCGACGTGCGCAATGTGAACATCCAGGTTCACCCCGGCCGTCGCCAATTGCCCGAACTGCGGATCGATGACGGTCGCCGCCCTGCCAATGACGGTGCTAGCGCGATCGCGGTCGCCGCAGGCACGATCGGCGATGCTGGCTTCACCTCGAGCGTGGGTCTCGACCCCTCGCTCACCTTTGCTGCCTTCGTTACTGGCGAGGCCAATGTGCTCGCCAAGAACGCCGCCGAACGCATGGCCGCGACCGAGCAGCCGCAATTCTCGCCGCTCTACCTCAAGGCCGCTACCGGACAGGGCAAAACGCACCTGCTCCACGCTATCGGCCACGGTTTTCTGCATGCCCATCCGCGTGCGCGCATCTTTTACTGCAGCGCCGAGCGGTTCATGGTCGAGTTCGTGCAGGCGCTCAAAGCCAACCAGATGATCGAGTTCAAAGCCCGCCTGCGCTCGTTCGACCTGCTGCTGGTGGACGACATCCAGTTCATCATCGGCAAGGCTTCGGCACAGGAAGAGCTGCTCTACACGATCGACGCGCTGCTTGCCGAGGGCAAGCGGTTGGTTTTCGCCGCCGACAGGGCGCCGCAGGCGCTCGACGGGGTTGAACCGCGCCTCCTCTCGCGCCTTTCGATGGGTCTCGTCGCCGACATCCAGGCGGCCGATATCGAGCTGCGCAAGAAGATCCTTGAATCGAAGCTGTCGCGCTTTGCACCGCTGTCGGTGCCCGAGGACGTGATCGATTTCCTCGCCCGCACCATCACGCGCAATGTCCGCGAGCTGGTCGGCGGTCTAAACAAGCTGATCGCCTATGCTCAGCTGACGGGTCAGGAAGTCTCGCTGCAACTCGCCGAGGAGCAGCTGACCGATATCCTTTCGGCCAATCGCCGCCGGATCACGATCGACGAGATTCAGCGCACGGTCTGCCAGTTCTACCGCATCGACCGCAGCGAGATGTCATCCAAGCGCCGCGCGCGCGCCGTGGTCCGCCCGCGTCAGGTGGCGATGTATCTCTCCAAGGTGCTCACCCCGCGCAGCTATCCCGAGATCGGGCGCAAGTTCGGCGGGCGCGATCACTCGACGGTTATCCACGCCGTGCGCCTGATCGAAGATCTGCGCCAGCGCGATGCCGACATGGATGGCGATGTCAGGAGTTTGTTGAGGCAGCTGGAAAGCTGATCTCAATTCCACTGGCGGTGCACCGGCTATCAAGCCCAAGTGCACCGCCAGACCAGCCTTCACCAACAGGATATGCACCGGCCTGCCCACAGGCCTGTCGACAGGCTGTGCACAGGCTGTAAACAGCTTGTCCCATGAGCTTGTCCCCAGCCCGCCTGGACCGCTTTGCGCGTCACATCGTGCTGCCCGAGATCGGCGGCGCAGGGCAGGTGGCGCTTGCTGGCAAGCACGTTGCGGTGATCGGTCTGGGCGGAATCGGCTCGCCTGCGCTGCAATATCTAGCCGGCGTGGGGATCGGGCGCTTCACGCTTGTCGACGATGACACAGTCGATGTCTCAAACCTCCAGCGCCAGACGATCTTCACTGCCCGAGATGTCGGCCACGGCAAGGCGACCAGCGCGCGCCGCTGGCTCGCCAATTTCGACGACGCGCTCGACGTCACCATCTCCGATACGCGCATCACCCCCGCCAATGTCGGCGACACAATTGCAGGCGTCGACCTCGTGCTCGACGGGACCGACAATTTCGCCACCCGCCTTGCCGTTTCCGATGCCTGTGTAGCCGAGCGCGTGCCGCTGCTCTCAGCCGCCGTCGGGCGTTTTCAAGGGCAAGTTGGAGCCTTTGCCGGACACCTTCCCGGCCTGCCCTGCTACCGCTGTTTCGTGGGCGATGCCTTCGATGCCGAAGACTGCGATACCTGCGCCGAAGACGGCATGCTGGGTGCGATGGCGGGCTGGGCCGGAAGCTTTGCCGCAATGCAGGCGGTGCGCGTTTTGCTCCAAGGGGTCAGCCGTTTCGGGGAACCGATGTGGGGCCGTATCCATATCCTAGACGGGATGAAGCCGGGAATGCGCACGCTCGCGATCGGCAAGGATCCGGCCTGCAAAGGATGCAATTGACCATGAGCGACGACAAAAACTCCAACGAACTCGCCGAAGACCGCACCGATCTGGCCGAGGATCGCACCGACTGGGCCGAGGATCGCACGATCATGGCCAACGAGCGGACCTTTGCCGGATGGATGCGCACCGGCCTTGCCAATGTCGGCATCGGGCTTGGCTTCAATGCGCTGTTCGGAAAGCTCGAGCCTGTCTGGGCGCCCAAGGCCATTGCGACGATTTTCATCCTGATCGGCATCTTCATCTTCTGGGCCGCACAGAGGAATGGCTGCGAAGTGCAGGCGCGTATGGATTCGCATAAAGCGTCACCGGTGAAGACCGTCAACCTCCGGCTGATCGCTGGGGCGATGGCGCTTGCGAGTGCGTTGCTTGCCATCGGCATGTGGACGATCGAGCTGCCTGACTGATCAGGCGGAGAGCACCTCGTCCACCCACTGCGGCACCAGTGTACCCGCCGGACCGTGGCGCGATTCGGCGAAGAAGTGGCTGCCCTCGCTCGGTTCGAGATTGAGCTCCAGAGTGCGCGCTCCTGCCGCGCCGGCCTCCTGAACGAAGCCCGCCGCAGGATAGACTGCGCCACTGGTGCCGATGCTCACAAACAGGTCGCAAGATGAAAGCGCGCGATAGATGCGCTCCATCTGATACGGCATTTCACCGAACCACACGACGTCGGGACGCAGCATCGGCGCCTGGCAGACCGGGCATGGCGGGCGGTCCGACATGGGCGCTTCCCATTTCGAGCGCATTCCGCAGACGTTACACAGCGCGCTCTTGAGCTCGCCGTGCATGTGCAGCACTCGGCTCGCCCCGCCGCGTTCGTGCAGGTCGTCGACGTTCTGGGTGACGAGCAGCAGTTCGCCCGAGAACTCACGCTCCAGCCGCCCGAGCGCCTCGTGCGCGGCATTGGGTTGCACTCCGGCAAGTGCCTCGCGCCGCATGTCGTAGAAGCCGAGCACCAGATCGGGATCGCGCGCGAAGCCCTCGGGCGTTGCGACATCCTCGACCCGGTGCTGTTCCCACAAGCCTCCGGCATCGCGGAAGGTGTCGATCCCGCTTTCTGCGGATATCCCTGCGCCTGTTAGGATGACGATGTGTTCGACCTGTGCCATGGTCGCGCACTCAAACACGCCGGGGGCACGAGAATCAATGAGCAGCTTTGCAGTCATCGGGCACAAGGGCCGCATGGGGCAGGCGATTGAGATGGCGATGGAAGAGGTCGGGCATACGCTCGGCGCGGGGCTCGATCTGGGCGACACGCCGGGGCCACACCTTGCCGGATGCGATGCGGTGATCGACTTCTCCGCTCCGCAAGCACTCGAAGCCAATCTCGGCGCGGCGCGCGTGGCGGGGCTGCCGATCCTGGTCGGCACGACCGGGTTGGAAGACGAGCACCACGCGATGATCGATCAGGCAGCCGAGGCCATTCCCGTGCTTCAGACCGGCAATACCTCGCTGGGCGTCACGCTGATGGCGCATCTCGTGCGCGAGGCCGCATCGCGGCTTGGGAACGACTGGGATATCGAGGTGCTCGAAATGCACCACCGGCACAAGGTCGACGCGCCTTCGGGCACCGCGATGCTGCTCGGAGAAGCCGCGGCAAAGGCACGCGATGTTGATCTGGGGCAGGCAATGGATAGCGGCAGGCACGGCCATACCGGCCCTCGCAATGAAGGCGATATCGGCTTTGCCACCTTGCGCGGAGGCACCGTTGCAGGCGAGCATTCGGTGATCTTTGCAGGCGCCGAAGAGCGCCTCACCATCGCCCATTCGGCTGAGAACCGCATGATCTTCGCACGCGGAGCAGTGCGCGGGGCGCATTGGCTCCTGGGCCGGTCGCCCGGCAGATACCGAATGGAAGACGTGCTGGGGCTTTGATCCGGCACGCACACTTGGGAGGGGAATAGTCATGAACTTCAATCCGGCGGCGGCAACGCAAGCCTATATGAACACCCTATCGGCCGAGGAGCTTGAGCTCGCACGTGCCTACACCACCGGCAATCACTGGCTGATCTTGACAGGGCTAATCGTCAGCGCGCTGGTCACGTGGCTGGTGATCAAGAGCGGCGTGCTCGACTGGGCGTTCTCCAAGATCAGCGACAAGTGGCAGAATATGCGCGTCTTCGTAGTTGCCCTCGTATTCGGGATCGTCAGCAACCTGATCGCGCTGCCCTATAGCATCTACACCGACTGGTATCGCGAGAGCGCCTTCGAGCGCACGAGCCAGCCCTTGGGCGATTTCCTTGCGCAAGGCGCGCTCGGGATGCTGATTTCGAGCATATTGCTCTCGGTCCTTTTCATCGGGGTCTATGCGCTGATCCGAAAGACCGGGAAGCTGTGGTGGCTGTGGTCGGGCGGCCTTGTCGCGGCCTTCACCGCGCTGGCCCTCGCCTTCCTGCCGCCACTGATCGAGCCGATGTTCAACGATTTCGAGCCCATCCCTGAAGGCGAGGTTCGCGACGCGGTGCTTGCAATGGGAGCGGAGGCCGACATCCCTGCCGATCGCATCTTCATGTATGACGGCTCGCGCCAGTCCAACAACTTCACCGCCAACGTCTCCGGCATCGGCGGCTCGGCGCGGATCGCGATCTCCGATGTTGCGATGGGCGAAGCCTCGCTCGACGAGGTGAAGGCGGTGACGGGTCATGAGATCGGCCACTACGTGCTGGGCCATGTGTGGCGCTCAATCCTCGTGATGAGCGTGATGGCGGTGCTGGTCTTCTTCCTCACCGACAAGACCTATGGCTGGCTGGCACGCAAGTTCGGCAGTTCAGCAGAGCTTTCCGATGTGCGCGGCATCCCGGTTCTGATCTTTGCGATGGGGCTGTTCTTCACGCTCGGCCAACCCGTGCTCAACACCATGACCCGGATCGGCGAGCGCGAGGCGGATGCCTATTCGCTTCAAACAGTTAACCTGCCCGATGCGCTGTCCGAAGCGCTCGTGAAGACGGCGGAGTATCGCTATCCGCTTGCAGGCGATCTGGAGGAGACGATCTTCTACACCCACCCCACGGTCGAGAACCGCGTGCGCGCGGCGATGGAGTGGAAGGCCGAGAATATGGGTTCGAGCGAGGACGAGTGACAAAAGACCAGATTTTCGAGTTCTTCCGCCGCCTCGCCGAAGACAATCCCGAACCCGAAACCGAGCTGGAATATGGCAATGCCTACCAGCTCGTGGTCGCGGTCGCGCTGTCGGCGCAGGCGACCGATGTGGGGGTGAACAAGGCGACACGCGCGCTGTTTGCGAAGGTGGAGACACCGCAGCAAATGCTCGACCTGGGGCTTGAGGGGCTGATTGAACACATCAAGACGATCGGGCTGTTCAACTCCAAGGCGAAGAACGTGATCGCCTTGTCGCAGCTGCTGATCAACGATTATGGCGGCGAAGTGCCCGACACGCGAGAGGATCTTGTGCGGCTACCCGGCGTGGGGCGCAAGACAGCGAATGTGGTGCTCAATTGCTGGTTCCGCCAAGAGACCTTCGCGGTCGACACCCACATCCTGCGCGTCGGCAACCGCACCGGACTCGCCAAGGGCAAGACGCCCGAACAGGTCGAAGCGAAGCTCGAAAAGCGGGTGCCCCAGCCCTTCCGCCTCCACGCGCATCACTGGCTGATCCTGCACGGCCGCTATGTCTGCAAGGCGCGCACGCCCGAGTGCTGGCGGTGCAGCCAAGTCGATTTGTGCAGCTTCAGGAAGAAGGTGCTGGAAAAGCCCAAGGGGCGATGATGGGACGCTGGAAGAGGCCGAAAGAAACAGGGCTGATTGACCCAAAGGAGGCAGAACAAGCTCTCTCCATTCTGCGCAGTCGCGATCACCAACCGACTTTGGTTCGACTGCAGGATGGGTCGGAAGAGGTCGTCTATAATGTGGCTTCAGGCCGCGACCTCGGCAACCCGTACGATCATGTGACGACGAACATCTCGCCCTTTCGGGACGATGCTGAATTCTCCTTCTGGTTCACCCACCAACTGATAGAGATCGTCGACCCCGAGACGGGCCGCACGCTTTGGCAAACTCTTGCGAGCTAGGTCGATCAACAAGCCGAAGGGGCGCTAGTCAACGCGTTGCCGGATAATACCAGACGCGCCGCACCAGACCGTCGACGATCTCATAGACCGCGAGCGCGGATTGCGAGCGCGCATTGCCTTCCCCATCGGTCCAGTGCGCCACCTCGCGCACGGCCACAAAGCGGCCATCGCCTACGCTGCCTTCGACCGTGCTGTAAGTTGCCGATGGCGAGGCGAGATAGCTTTCCATCTGCGCTGCGAGATCGGCTTTGCCACTGGCAAAGGCCTCGACCTCGGAACCCTGCACGGCGAGCCACTCTACGTCCTCGTGCATAAGCGCGAGCATCGCGTCGAGGTCGCGAGCGTTGTAGGCTTCGACGTAGGCGACAGCGACCTGCAATTCGCTTGGGCTTACCTCCTCGGCCGCTGCGGGCGCTGCCGGAAGCAACAGGGCAGCGGCGAAGATCGAGATGCCTTGCCAACGCATCCTAGACATCGTCCGCGCTGATCATTTCGGCCCGGTCGATCTCGCCGGTCATGCTTGCCACCGTCGTCGCCACCGCCGCGTCGCCGCTGACATTGGTGGTGGTGCGCATCATGTCCATGATCCTGTCGACACCGGCGACGAGCGCGATCGTTTCCAGCGGCACGCCGACCGCGCCGAAGACCAGCACCATCATGATCAGCCCCGCGCCCGGAATGCCCGCTGCGCCGATCGCGCCGAGCGTGCCGAGGATCGAGATCGTGATGTATTCGGCGACACCCAGCTCGACGCCGAACACCTGCGCGCCGAACAGCGTCGCAAGGCCGAGATACATCGCGGTCCCGTTCATGTTGATCGTCGCGCCCAGCGACACGACGAAACTCGCCACCGAGTTCGACACGCCGAGGTTGCGCCGCGTGCAGCGCAGAGTCACCGGCAGCGTCGCGTTCGAGCTTGCGGTCGAATAGCTCACCGCAATCGCGTCCACGATGCCGCGGAAGAAGTCGATGATCGGCAGCCGCGCAAGAAACTTGATCATTCCGCCATAGATCAGCGCGATGATCAGCAGGCAGCCCAGATAGTTGAGCGCAACCAGCTGGCCGAGTGCCGCCAGCGCGTCGAGCCCGAGCGTGCCGGCAACCCACGCCATCAGCGCGAAAACGCCGAACGGGGTGAGCTCCATCACCACCATCGTCACCTTCTGCATGACGACGCTACCGCTTTCGAAGATCTTGAGCACCGGCTCGCCGTCTTCCTTCGCCATCAGAATGCCGACACCAATCAGCAGCGAGAACACGATAAGCGGCAGGACGTTGACGTCAGCCATGACCTGAACCGGGCTCGACGGAACCATTTCGAGCACCATCTGCTGGATTGTGACGCCGTCCTGCTGCCGCTCCTGCGCGCGTTCGAGCGCGGCGGCGTCGAGTTGCATGCCGCTCGCATCAAGCCCTGCACCCGGTTGCAGGAAGGTGCCAAGGCCAAGGCCCAGCCACACAGCCAGCTGCCCTGTCACCACGAACAGCAACAGCGCTCGCCAACCGACGCTGCCGAGCTTGCGCAAGTCTCCGATCGAGGCGACGCCTGCGACGAGGCTGAAGAAGATCAGCGGGACGACCAGCATCTTGATGAAGGCGATGAAGATGTCGCCCACGATCTTGATGCTTTCAGCGCCCGGCCCCCAGAGATAGCCGACAATGATGCCCAGAATCAGCGCGGCGATCACGCGCTGCCACAGTGGAATCGCAAACCAGGTCTTCATGCCAACTTCCCGTCCCTTGTCGTCTTATTCGTCCAGCGCCCCACTCGGCAAAGACAATGCCCCGAGCGCCGCACGTGCGTAAATGCGTTTGAGCACGTCGAGGTCGGCTATCGCAACCGCCTCGTCGCGTTTGTGCATGGTTGCGTTGCAAAGCCCGAACTCGATCACAGGGCACACAGCGCGCAGGAAGCGCGCATCCGAAGTGCCGCCCGTAGTCGATTGCTCAGGTCTGACACCGGTTTCGGCTTCGATCGCCTCGGCCAGCATGTTCGAAAACGCGCCCGGTTCGGTCAGGAACGGTTCGCCGCTGATGATCGGCAGCGCCCTTCCGCCATGCTTCTCGGCGATCGCGACGACGCGTTCGGACAGGCTCTTACCGGTGTGCACGTCGTTGAAGCGGATCGAGATGCGCGCCTTCGCCTCTGCCGGGATGACATTGTGCGCCCGGTTGCCGACTTCCATGTCGGTGATCTCGAGGTTCGATGGCTGGAACCAGTCGGTCCCGGTATCGAGCGTGAGCGCGTCCAGCTCGGCGAGCATGGCGACGAGCTTGGGGATCGGGTTGTCGGCGAGATGCGGGTAGGCAACGTGGCCCTGCGTGCCCTCGACCGTCAGCCAGATATTGACCGATCCGCGCCTACCGATCTTCATCATGTCGCCCAGCCGGTTGACGCTGGTGGGCTCGCCGACGAGGCACAGGTCGGGCTCGAGGCCTTGGTCGCGCATGTAGTCGATCAGCGCGCGAGTGCCGTGCAGCGCTGGCCCTTCCTCGTCGCCGGTGATGATGAAGCTGATCGTGCCCGCTTCTTGCGGCACATCGGCCACGGCTGCGATCATGCAAGCAATCGCGCTCTTCATGTCGACCGCGCCGCGCCCATAGAGCAGATCGCCTTGCTCGGTCGGCTCGAAGGGGTCGAAGGCCCATCCCTCACCCGGCGGCACCACGTCGAGGTGGCCGGCAAAGGCGAAGTGCTTCGAGCCTTCAGGACCGCGCCGGATCGCAAACAGGTTCTCGACCGGCGCTTCGTCCGAGCCTTCTTCCCCGTCGCCGCGCGTGAAGCGGTGGATATCGAACCCGAGCGGTTCCAGCATCGCAGCGCAAGCGTCGAACACCGAGCCGGTTGCCGGCGTGACGCTTTCCTCGGCGATGAGGCGCTTGGCGTAGTCGAGCGCGTTGCTCAACCCACCGGCTCCGTCAACGGACCGGGTGCAAACGCGCTTTCGAGCAAGTCGGCAATGCGGATGCCGGCTTGCTGAACCCGGCGCTTGGCAATGGGCACGCCGCGTACGATGTCCTCTTGCGTCAGCGCGGTTTCGCCGGGGAGGTCTTGCCCGCACACGTCTTCGGTGTCGAAGGCGGTTGGGTAGACGAACTCGCGAGCGATGGTCCAACTCTCGCGGCCCCATTCGGCGGGATCGCCGCCACCGAGGTCCGCGCGCTCGGCTGCACTGTAGCGCCGCACGACCGGATCGGTGGGATCGCTGATCGCACGCTCGGCGAGCGGGCCGTCCCAGATCCAGTGCAGATTCAGCCCCGGCACAATGCCGTAATCCGCCTCGCGGTCATTGCCTCCCCGATCGCCCTTGTCGCCCGAATGGAGCGGCATGTGCACATCGCCTGCGAAGTGCACCATGAAAGCGAGCGCCTCCAAACGGATGTGGGCGGGCAGGCTCTCATCGGCGAGGATGCGATGGTTGCGCTCAATCTGCGCAGTGACGCAATTGCCACCCGAGCAGTTCGCGCGCGCGTTGTAGGCCTCGCAGATCGGCGCGGTGCGATAGTGCCATGCGGCGGTGTAGCCCCAGCGCCAGAAGGTGCGGCGCACGCAATCAGGCCATACGCTCGCATCCTCGATCGTGGCGAGCGGGCATTCGGGCGTTCCGACCAGTTCCTCGGAGCGCATCAACCGCTCGATCTTGGCGCGGGTCGCGGGCGAGACGTTTGCCTCGGCGATCTCGGCGGTCTTGCGGTGCACGTAGAAGCCCCAGGCCGATGCGGGCGCGGGAGCAAGCAGCGCCATAGCGCAAAGGAGAGCGAGGAGCCTGCTCATCCTACGGCGTCATACTGCTCGATCACCCATTCCTCGTCTTCCGAGGCGGTGATCCACTGTTCCATCCACTGATGCTCCCAGATCGCCTGCATGTAGCTTTGCGCGAAGCCGGGAACGCCGATCCCGTAGGTCATGAAGCGCGAGACGACGGGGGCGTAGTAGATGTCCGCCGCGCCGAACGTGCCGAACAGGAACGGTCCCGCGCTGCCATGGCGCGCGCGTGCCTCTGCCCACAGCTGAAGGATGCGAACGACTTCGGCGCGCGTCTGCTCGGAGACGTTCTTGAGCTCGATCCGGCGGCGCACGTTCATCGGCATTTCGGACCGGAGGCTCGCATAGGAGGAGTGCATCTCGGCGACCATCGCGCGGGCCATTCCGCGCGCGGCTTCTTCCTTGGGCCAGAAGCGGTCGCGACCGACCTTGTCGGCGAGGTATTCCATGATCGCCATGCTATCCCAGATCACGTTGTCGCCGTCCCACAGGATCGGGACCTTGCCGCTGGAGGGCTGAAACTCTTCGGTGTCCTTGCGCTCGTTCCACGACTCCCCGAACATCGGTACGGTGATTTCTTCGAACGAAAGGCCCGATTGTTTGGCAGCGAGCCAGCCGCGCAGCGACCAGCTTGAGTAGTTCTTGTTGCCGATGATCAGCTTCATGCGTTGCCCGCTCCACCTTGCGTCCGCCACTCGCCCTATCCGTTCATCCTCGCGCTGTCGAGGCTGAATGGTGGAACACATGGAACACGGTCCAAGCCGATGTTTTTCCTGGGCCTCGAGCTCGGCGATATAGGCACCGACTTTGGCTTTGGCTTGCTCTGGCGTCATCATGGGAAGGAGCCAAGCAAATTGCGTGTGAGTAGGAAAATCTGGCGTGCGAAGGGGTCTGTGCGCTAGGTCTCACTCATGAGCCTGCCGCCGTTCCACCTCGCCTTTCCCGTCGACGACCTTGCCGCCGCGCGCGCCTTTTACGGCAATCTCATCGGCTGCAGCGAGGGGCGGTCATCGGACGAATGGATCGACTTCAATTTTCACGGCCACCAGATCGTCGCGCACCTCGCACCCGCGCGCACCGGCGACGCGGCGAGCAACCACGTCGACGGCCACGGCGTACCGGTCCCGCATTTCGGGCTGGTCCTGTCGATGGATGACTGGAAGGCGCTCGCCGACAAGCTCAGGGCCGCCGGGACCGAGTTCATCATAGAACCCACCGTGCGCTTCCGCGACCGTCCGGGCGAGCAGGCGACGATGTTCCTGCGCGACCCGGCGGGCAATGCGCTCGAATTCAAGGCCATGGCCGACCCCGAGGCGCTCTTCGCAAGCTGAACCTGGCGTGCTCAGTCGAGCGTGAAGCCGATCCGCAGATGCACCTGAAAGTGCGCGACTTCGCCGCCCTCGATATGGCCGCGCGTTTCGACGACTTCGAACCAGCCGAGATTGTGCACTGTCTCGCTCGCCTTCTTCACGGCACCGCGAATGGCGTCGTCGACCGATTTGGTCGAACTACCGACGATCTCGATGATCTTGTAATTGTGGTCGGACATGGGGCTCGCTCCTTGGGATTGCAGTGTGATGTATGAACGCACGAACCGCCCATTCGGCACCATCGCGCCGTGCTAACGCCCCTCTCCCACCAGAACGAATGGAGCCCAGACCGCAGGATGCGCGGCGTCGAGCGCGGGGTCATTGCGGATCTCGCGGATCGCCGTTTGCAGCGCTTCGGCGCGCGGCATGCCGCTTTCGGAACGGCGCAAGGTCTCGGTCGTAAGGCGCGGCGCGATATCGTCGAAAACCGGCCAGTGGCTCACCAACAGGCTCTCCGCGCCCGCATAGAAGAACGCTTGCGCGAGGCCCGACAGTCCCGTTTCGCCGGGCTTTCCCGACGGCGAGGCGGTGTTGCACGCCGACAGGATCACCCACCGCGCCGATGCGAGATCGAGCGCGACGACTTCGGAAGCCGCCAGATAGCCATCGTTACCGGGCTCGGCGCTAGCAGGCGGGGTGAAGACGAGGCCCGGTTCAGCAAGGCTGCCCGCTTCCTCGCTGGTGAAACCGTGAGTGGCGAGATGGAGGATGCTTGTGCGCGACAGATCGGCAGAGCGGATTGCGGGCTCGGTCATATCGGCCGAAAGCCACAGGCGTGCGTCATTTTGCCCAAGCGCATCGCGCACTTCCACAAGCTCGGTGCGGGTGCCGGGGAGCGAGGATAGCTGGCGCAGCGCATCCGGGTTCATCAGCGGGTTGCCACTGCCCGAACGGATCTTGCTGACGAGGTTCGCCGCATCCCGCGCCTCAAGCGTGGCCGAGCGCACGCCCCTCAACCGCGCTTCGCCCGCGAGCACCGGAGCACCGAAACCGGCATAAGTCGCGCCGTCGCTCTCGCCCGAACCGGCAAAGCGGCGAATGAAAACCAACGACTGAACCGAGGGTAGTTGCACGAGAGCGTAGCGGTCGGCGAGCCATGGCGTATCGCGCAAGATCTGCGGATCGTCGGGATCGGCATTCTCCGGCGGAGCCTCGGTCACGAGCGTGCCAAGCGGGATGCGCGAGAGCGCGCCGTCGGCGACCACGTAGACGCGGCGCTTGCCTGCCATGGTCTGCTCGACCGGGGCGATGAGGTCGCGGTAGAGACGATGGGCGAGATCGAGGTCGAAAACAGGTAGGAACCCGTCTCCCGCTTTGATCTCGAGACCCTCGCGCAGGTCTTCGACCGCTAGGTTGATCGCCTGCTCGCCCTTGTCCGAGCGCGCCCAATCGACCGCGGTGTCGGTGATGACCATTGCGTGCGTGCCTTCGATTGTCGGGACCAGCATCAGGACCGCTTCATCGGGATCGAGGACGCTTCGCAGTTCGGCGATATCGTTCGCTTGTTGCCGCTGGATCGCGAAATATTCGGGCGCTTCGTTGGCCAGTTGGCGGTCGATCTCACTCACCCGCGCTTCGATTGAAGCCAGCCCTTCGCGCAAGGCGGCTCGTTGTTCTTCCCCGGCGGAGCCCTGCCCCATGGTATCGACCAGTGCGCCCTCCAGCACGCTCCATTCGCTCGCGAGCAAGCGACGCTCACGCACGAGCGGGCCGAATCCCCGGTCGGCGGCAAAGCGGCTCGCCGCAGCATCGATCACTGCGCGCGAGGTCGCACCCGCGCTCGCCAATTGCAGCGCGCTGAACGCTTCTGCGGCCACGCTCGGCTCGGTCTGTATCTGCGTTCCGAAATTCTCCCACAGCAGATCGGCAAAAAACCGCTCGCTGTCCTGACGGTTGGGCAATTCACGGCCCAGTTGCGCGCTCGATCTGAGCTCGCTCGATGCGAGAACATTGCTCCGGTCGCGGATCGCGGCGATGTATTCGCGGCCAAGCGGCAAGGCGTCACCGATGCGTCCGCCAAATTGCAACACGAGCGCGAGCGAGCGCATGCTCACCAGCGTGTCGGCGTGATCGTCGCCGAGAATGTCACGGCGCGTTTCAAGCACGAACCGATAGCCCGCTTCTGCCTCGTCGAACCGTCTCAAATTATAGAGCAGATAGGCGTACTGGTTTTGGGTCGAAAGCGTCTGGGGATGCCGATCGCCGAGCTTCTCACGGCTCATTTCGAGCGCAGCTGTGGCAAGCTGCGCTGCTCTTTCTGTTTCACCCTGCTCTTGAAGCACGGCCGCGTAATTCGACGTGACGGTGAGAGTGTAGGGGTGGTCCGCGCCGAGTATCTCGATACTCGCAATCCGCAATTCCTCCAGCAGCTCACCCGCTCGGACCGGTTGGCCAAGGTCACGCAGCATGTTCGCATAGTTGCTAAGCGCCGCGAGCGTGGTCGGGTGCCGATCACCAAGCTGGGCGCGCAATATCGGCAGCGTCCGTACCATCTGCGCTTCGGCCTCTATCAACCGGCCGGCACGCTGCAGCGAGTAGATGTAATTGTGCAGACGGATGAGCGTGTCGGGGTGATTCTCACCCAAGGTTGCACGGCTCGCGGTGAGCGCCTGTTCATAGATCGGAGCGGCTTCCAACGCGTCGCCGAGACGGTCGAGCACTACGGCATAATTGGCCAGAGCAACGAGCGTGTCGGGATGGTTGTCGCCGGAATTGGTGCGGGTCAGGCGCAGGACATCAGCCATCAGCGGCTTTGCCTCTTCGAGCCTCCCGCCCTCGGCTATGGCGGCTGCGTAGTCGGCCAGCGAAGCGAGTGTTGCGGGGTGCTGCTCGCCCAGCACTTCGCGGCGCAGGCGCAGGGCTTCGGCGAGCATCGGTTCCGCCTCATCGAAACGCCCCAACCGCTGGAGCGCGACCGCGTAATTCGCAAGGCTGAGAAGGGTTTCGGGGTCGCGCTCGCCCAAGTTCTGCCGCCGTGCCTCGAGGACGCGCAAATAGAACGGCAGAGCTTCTTCGGTGCGACCGCGCGCGTCGATCACGAAGGCGAGGTTGTTGAGAGCGGTGTGCATGTCGGGATGGTCGGCCCCCAACACCTCTGCGCGTAAATCGGCGACTTCACGGTATAGCGCCTCGGCCTCTTCCAGCCGGCCGAGGTCTTCGAGAACATAAGCCTGGCTGAACATGGCTTGCAGCGTAGCGGGGGCGCTCGGACCGAGACGCTCGCGTCGCAAGGCGACCGCTTCCTCGATCAGTGAGAGGGCTGCTTCGTCACGGCGCGCCGACAGTTCGAGCGCCTGCGCTTCAAGCGCACCGGCGCGGTCGGTTTCATTTGCGGGTTGCTGCTGTAACTCGAGTTGATGCGCGTCTGCATACGGGTCCGATCCTGCGGACCAGTTGGCGAGCGCGAGCAACGCGCCAGAGATTGCCAAATGTATGTGCATGCCGCCCTTCCCCGACCTTGCGTGCAGCAAGGATAGACGAAGCTTAGGGGCAAATACCAGCCGGTCGGGAGCGCCAGGCAGCGGCGATTACTTCTGCTCGAACCACTCCGCGCCCAGCGCATCGGCGACCACGGCTGCGCGCAGGGCTTCGATGCCCATGCCTTTTTCCGCGCTGGTAAGGTGGAGTTCGGGATAGGCTGCGGGGTGCTTTCGCGCTTCTTCGGCGACCTTCGCCGCGGTGCGTTCGAGGTCGCTCGCCTTGATCTTGTCGGTCTTGGTGAGGACGATGCGATAGCCCACCGCTGCCTCGTCGAGCATCTTCATCATCTCGCGGTCGACGTCTTTCAGCCCATGGCGGCTGTCGACCAGGACGAGATTGCGCGCGAGTACCGGGCGGCCGCGCAGATATGACTTCACTAGGTTCTTCCAGCGCTCGACCACCTTCACCGGCGCCTTGGCAAAGCCGTAGCCCGGCATGTCGACCAGCCGGAATTGGAGCGGCTCGCCCACTTCAAAGAAGTTGAGCTCCTGCGTGCGCCCCGGCGTGACCGACGCGCGCGCAATCGACTTGCGGCCCGTGAGCGCATTCAAAAGGCTCGACTTGCCGACATTCGAACGCCCGCAAAACGCGATCTCGGGCACGACCGGATCGGGCAGGAACTTCAATTGCGGCGCGGACAGCAGGAAGTCGACGCGCCCGGAGAACAGGCGCGACGCCATTCGCTCGCGTTGCGCCTGTGCGCGTTCTTCTTCGGGTGTCACGTCTTGCTCTTGGCCGCGTCCTCGCGCGCCTTTGCCTTGGCTTTCTCAGCCTTCTCCTTTTCCGCCGCCGCTTTCAGCTGCGGGTGCTTGGAATAGAGATAGCTCTGCTGCGCGAGCGTGAGGATGTTCGAGGTAACCCAGTAGATCAGCAAGCCGGCTGCAAACGGTGCCATCACGAACATCAGGATCCACGGCATCAGGTTGAAGATCTGCTGCTGCATCGGGTCCATCGCGCTCGGGTTGAGCTTGAAGGTGAGCCACATCGTCACGCCCAAGAGGACCGCGAGGATGCCGATGCCGAGGAAGCCGGTCGGCTCGAACGGCAGGAGGCCGAACAGGTTGAGCAGTTTCGCCGGATCGGGCGCGGAAAGGTCGCCGATATAGAGGAAGGGCTCGTGCCGCATCTCGATCGCGAGGTAGAGCACCTTGTAGAGCGCGAAGAAAATCGGGATCTGGATGAGGAGCGGAAGACAGCCCGCGAGCGGATTGACCTTTTCCTCCTTGTACAGCTCCATGATCTTTTGCTGCTGGGTCTGCTTGTCGTCCTTGTAGCGCTCCTGAATCGCCTTCATCTTCGGCTGGACCGCCTTCATCGCCGCCATCGATGAGAACTGCTTTTGCGCGATGGGGAAGAGCAGACCGCGGATGATCACGGTGAGCAGGATGATTGCGACGCCGAAATTGCCGACGAGATCGTTGAGCCAGCGCAGCAGCGACAGAAGCGGTTTTTCAAACCACTCGAACCAGCCCCAGCTGATCGCCTTGCCGAAATAGGTAATCCCGGTGTCCTCGTAGGCGTCGAGCACGACGCTTTCCTTGGCGCCAGCGAACAGCTGCGTCGATTGCGACAGCGCGCCGCCAGCGGGGACGATCTGGGTTTCATAAGTGACGCCGGCATTGAACAGCTCGTCGCCAAGCGAGCGCCAACCTGCGCGGTCGGTCTCGCCTTCGCCTGGGATCAGAGCAGACGCCCAGTGATCGTCGGTAAAGCCGAGCCAAGAAACCTCGCCCGGCTGATAATCAGTCCCGATTTCGGCGAGATCTTCGTAGTAGTTGTCGTCGTATAGCGTGCCATCGAACACGCCGGTCGGGCCTGCATGGGCAATGAACTGACCGGGAGATGCGGTGGTGCTGGTTCGCTTGATGAGCGCGAACGGCTGAACGATCGCCGGGTTCTCGGTCGTGTTCTCGACCTGCTGTTCGACTGCGATCATGTAGTTATCGTCGATCGAGAAGCGCAGGCGCATGGTGAGCCCGGCCTCGGTCGTGTGTGTCAGCACCACCGGGGTCTCGGACGTCAGGCGCTCGCTATCGGTCTCCCAGATCGCATTGGGCGAGATCGGCTCGTTGTCGACGACAAAGCCGAACCGGGCAAAGTGCTGGCCATCGGTGCGCTCTGGCGCGAACAGCCGGACGGGGCCCGAATCCTCGTCCAGGCTTGCACGGTAATCCTTGAGCACAATATCATCGACCCGCGCGCCGACGAGGTTGATCGAACCGGCAACGCGCGGCGCATCGATCACCACGCGGCGCGGATCGGCGAGCGCCTGTCCGAGATCGACCGGGCCTGCGGGCGTTTCTTCGACACCCGGAATCGCAGTCGGCACGGTGCCATCGACATCCGAGGCTACCACGCTGGTTCCCGGCGCACCATCGGCGCTGGGAGTTGCGACCTCTTCGGTCGGCGCGGTGATCGAAGCCTCGGGGTAGAAATACTGCATGGCGAATTGCCACCCGAGCAGCAGAACGCCCGAAAGCAGAACAGCGAGCAGGAGATTGCGCGAGTTGTCCAAGAGAATGCCCTAGAAGTTTGTCGTCGTGAAGTGTGTTAGATAGGTATGACAGTGCCCGTTTCCAGTCCCTATGGAACCGGATCGTGGCCGTGCCCTCCCCATGGATGGCAGCGCCCTATACGCTTTATCGCGAGCCATCCACCCTTGAGAGCGCCATATTTGGATAAGGCTTCGATCGCGTACTGGCTGCACGAAGGCGAATAGCGGCAAGTCGGCGGCAAAATGCGCGAGGGGCCAATCTGCCAGAAGCGCGCGATGAGGATGAAGATGTGCTTCAAGATTCTTGGTCTTGCGAAGGCGCATCCGCGCCTTCGTCCTCGCTAGACGCGCATCGAAGATGCGCCCGCTGCGGGCGCGCGGTCGTGCTTGCGGTCTCCCTCCGGGAGCCCGTTCTGCTTCCGCGCCGGGGCCGGCGTCCGCGTGCGGGATCGCCTTTGCCTTCCGCCGCTCGGGTGAGCGCCTTGCCCAGTTCCTCGGCCATAAGCGCAAAGTCGCGCTCCACCCCACCGGCGCGGCCGATGAGGACGTGGTCGTGATTCTCAAGCCCTTGGCTAGGCAAAGCCTCACGCAGAAGCTCGCGAAAGCGGCGCTTCATGCGATTGCGTGTGACGGCATTGCCGATCTTCTTGGTGACGGTGATTCCATAGCGCACGCCCTCCCCGCCATTGGGCCGGGTCAGCAACACAAAGCCGGGCCGCGCATTGCGCAGCCCCTTGTTCGCAGCCAGAAAATCGGCGCGCTTGGTGAGGACCGTGGTCATCAATGCTTCACTAACGCAAACAGGCTCCCGAAGGGAGCCTGCAAGGGCGCCAAGAGCTTGGGACGCCCGCCCGCAGCGTGCGCGGCTTGCCGCGCGTCTAGCGAGTACGAAGGCGCGGATGCGCCTTCGCAAATATTACGCGCAGAGGTTCTTGCGGCCGCGTGCACGACGAGCGCGCAGGACCTTGCGACCACCGGGGGTCTTCTTGCGTGCAAAGAAACCGTGCCGACGGGCACGCACGAGATTGCTGGGCTGGAAAGTCCGCTTCATTGTATCCTCGAATTCAAAATTTTGGCGTTGCGCCTTCGGCCCCTATTGAGACTTCGGCTGCGACGACCATTCGGCCGCCCCAAAGGAACGCCCAGATCAGGCGCGCGCACCTATGGGAAAGCTAGACGCGAGTCAAGCCGCTTGGCGCGAGTTGGGCAAGCGTAACCTGGCTCAGATCGCTGTAGTCGATAAGCGGCAGAACGATCTCCGCTTCGGCGAGACGATAGGCAGGGCGATAGGCAGGGGCAGGCTTGCGCTCATCGCGCAGCCACGGGCGCATGTCATCCGCACGAAGCCACAGCGCGCTCGAGTGCGGCACGGAATTGGTCATCGTGTAAAAATCCCACGCCTGAGCCTCGGTCATGCCCATCTCGACATAGAAGTCGATGTAGAGGCGATGCGCCTCGTGATCAGGCGGGAAGTCGTCAGCCTCGCGGCCATGATTGTCGAGCCAGGAATGGACCGCGAACAGCGCGCCTTCCTCCATTGTGCGAACCGCACCGGCGAGGAAGATCTCGACCGCGCCCGAGCGGACCGAGCCGCCATTGGGCACATGCGTTGCAATGCCTTCGGCGCGGATGCGGCGGGCGACCGCGAGATTGGCGATGTCGTTGCTGGTGCCCGGCGCTTCGACCATGTCGAGCACTGCGATCTCGGGGAAGTCCCGCAGCATCGCGTCGAATTGCGCAGGCGAATAGGTGTCGGTCGAGCCGACCATCTGCGCGCGGGTGGGGCTCGTCACCACGAACGGACCATATTGCGCAAGCACCGCCTGCATCCCGCGCGGCGCGATCGGTTCGGCAAAACGGGTCGCGCCATGCTCGATCACAGCCGGAGCAGCCACCTCGCCCGCAACCCGGACCCATTGGCCTGTAGCCGGATCCCATTCCTCGACCCAGCTCTCAGTCGCAACCGTCCGCGCACTAGCGATACCGTTTGCCGAATAGTCCTGCGCCAACGCAGGCGCGCCGACGACAACGAGCTGGAGAAGGGCGAAGAGGGCAACGATCTGTTTCATGCCCACCAAATTACGGCGGGACAGGTTCAGGATTTGCCAAGGTTTATCCTTGCAATTTCCTTGCGTAGTCGAACCTAAGTACTCGACAAGTTACTATTAACTCTGCAAAAACTCCTCCCTCGGGAACGTGCCGTTTCCGAACCTAGGGAGATTACTGGCTTGGTCGCGCTAGTAAGGACAGTTGCCTATTTGGGGCTTGAGGCGAGGCATGTCGAAGTGCAGTGCCAGGTCGCATCCGGGCTGCCGAGATTTTCGATTGTGGGTCTGCCCGACAAAGCCGTGAGCGAAAGCCGCGAGCGGGTGCAGGCGGCGCTGTCCGCAATGGGCCTCGCGATGCCGCCCAAACGGATCACCATCAACTTGGCGCCCGCCGATCTGCCCAAAGATGGGTCGCATTACGACCTGCCGATCGCGCTCGCGCTGCTGGCGGCGATGGGCGTGACCGATGCCGAGCAACTAGGCGACTGGATTGCGGTGGGCGAATTGTCGCTGGATGGCCGCGTGGTCGCTTCGCCCGGCGTCCTTATCGCGGCGCTCCATGCAAGCGAGGCGGAATGCGGGCTGATCTGCCCTGCCGATCAGGGCTCCGAGGCCAAGTGGGCGAGCGGTGTGCCGGTTCTCGCCCCGCGCGATCTGACCGCTTTGCTCGGCCATCTGAAGGGCAGCCAGGTCCTGCCCGATCCTGTGCGCGGAGACGTGGCCGACGCGCCGCCTGCTGCCGATCTCAAACAGGTGAAGGGACAGGAAACCGCCAAGCGCGCACTCGAAATCGCGGCGGCTGGCGGACACAATCTGCTGATGGTCGGGCCGCCGGGATCGGGGAAGAGCCTGCTTGCAAGCTGCCTTCCCGGTATCCTTCCCGAGCTCACCCCGTCCGAAGCGCTCGAAGTGTCGATGGTGCAGTCGGTCGCGGGCACACTCGAGGCTGGCCGGATCAGCCGCGCTCGCCCGTTCCGCGCGCCGCACCATTCGGCGAGCATGGCGGCGCTGACCGGTGGCGGGCTGAAAGTGCGCCCCGGCGAGGTGAGCCTCGCGCATCTCGGCGTGTTGTTTCTCGACGAACTGCCCGAATTCCAGCGGCCGGTGCTCGATTCGCTGCGCCAGCCGCTTGAGACCGGACAGGTCGACGTTGCGCGCGCCAATGCGCATGTGACCTTCCCCGCGCAGGTCCAGCTGGTCGCGGCGATGAACCCGTGCCGCTGCGGCTATGCTGGTGATCCGGTCAGCCAGTGCAATCGCTATCCGCGCTGCGTGGGCGACTATCAGAACCGCCTGTCCGGGCCGCTGCTCGACCGCATCGATTTGCATGTCGAGGTTGGCGCGGTGAGCGCGATGGACCTTGGCCTGCCTCCAGCAACCGAAGGCAGCGACCAAGTTGCCCGCCGCGTCGCCGCAGCACGCGCGCATTCGACCGAAAGAGGCGTGCGCTCCAATGCGGAGCTGGAAGGCGAGAGCCTGGAAACGCATGCCTCGCCCGACGAGGAAGGCCGCGCTTTGCTGATGCGGGCAGCGGAAAAACTACGCCTGTCAGCGCGCGGCTATACCCGCATGTTGAGGGTCGCGCGCACAATCGCCGATCTCGCCGGCTCCGACACAATCGGCCGCGTGCATATTGCAGAGGCGCTCAGCTACAGGCAAACGATCGGGCGATAATGCCCTCCTTCGAACCATCCTGGCTGATCTATCTCGGCGCGGCGCTGCTGCTGATCGCCTATGGCATTCGCGACGAGCTGCGCCTGCGCGTGATGATCGTCATCTCCACGCTCATCTACATTGCCTATTACTATGTCGTTGGCGGCGGCCCCTTGTGGGAAGCGATCATCACCTCGGTCCTGATGGTCGGCATGAACCTCTGGGTGCTCGCGCAGATCGTGCTTGAACGCACCACCTTTCGCATGAGCGAGGATGAAAAGCGCCTGTTCGACGCTTTCGATACGCTTTCACCCGGCCAGTTCCGACGCGTTGCCAAGCTCGCCCGGTGGCGCACTGCAAGCGAAGAGGACGGCACCTCGCTGACTCGCGAGGATGAGCCGTCATCTGTGCTCGTCTATGTCTTCGACGGGATCGTCTCGGTCGAAAAGAACGGACGCCAGTTCCGTCTGCCCGAAGGCAACTTCCTCGGCGAGGTCGCCTATGTTCTCAACCGCAAGATCACCACCACCTCGGTCGCGCCCGAAGGCGTGCGCTATGTCGAGTGGGATGCGGAAAGACTGCGCGGATTGAGCGTCAAATACCCCGCGCTCGGCAACGCCCTCAACGCGCTGCTGACCCGCGACCTCGCGAAGAAGCTGAAGGAAAGCTACCGCCCCGACGACGCGATGCCGGCGACCGAGGAATCGATCGAACTGCTGGAGAACGCTTAGGCGCTGACTTGTCGCATGCGCTCCGTCGGTCCACACTCGGAAACTCGAGCTGTCGATGAGGGGGGTGCATGACGGGGTTCGATGCTGAATGGCTGGTGCATATCGCAACCGCGATGCTGCTGCTCGCCTATTTCATCCGCGAGGAGCTCTGGCTGCGGCTGATGATCATCGCGGCGACGATGACCTTCAACTTCTACTACTGGCTGGTTCCCGATCCGCCCTTGTGGGATTCGGTCATCGGCGGCTTCCTGATGATCGCGGTCAACCTGTTCGTGCTCGCCCAAGTCATGCTCGACCGCACGACCTTTCGCCTGAGCGCGGAGGAGAAGAAGCTGTTTGAAGGCTTCGAGACGCTTTCGCCCGGTCAGTTCCGCCGCGTTCTCAGAATCGCAAATTGGCGAGAGGGCGACAGCACCTTGCTCACCCGTCAACGCGAAGCGACCGGCTCGCTCTACTACTTGGTCGAAGGAGCGGTCGAGGTCGAAAAGGGCGAGCACCGGTTTCGCCTGCCGCCGGGCAATTTCGTCGGAGAGGTTGCCTTCGTCCTCGGCGGCGGCGCGACTGCGACCACCATTGCGCCATCAGACACGCGCTACGTCGAATGGGACGTGGAGGAATTGCGCGCGCTGGGGGAGAAGTACCCGGCGCTCGGCAATGCCTTGAACGCGCTTTTGACCCGCGACCTCGCGAACAAGCTCACCGAAAGCTACCGCCCCGAAGGCGCGCTGCCTGCCTAGCCCGCTTCGAACTCGCGGATCACTTCCAGAAACGCCCCGCCCCAGCTTTCTAGCTTTTTCTCGCCCACGCCCTGAAGCTCGCCCATCACTGCCAGAGTGCCGGGCCGCTCGCTCGCCATGGCGCGCAATACGCTGTCATGGAAGATGATGTAGGCGGGCACCCCGTTCTCCTTGGCGAGCGCAGCGCGACGATTGCGCAGGGCATCGAACAAGGGATCACCGACAGGGTTGGGAACGCCGTGACCGCGCGAGCCGCGGCGTTTCTTCTTGGGCGGTTCGGTAATCGCGACGGCGCGCTCGCCTTTCAGCACGGCGCGCGCATCGGGACCTAGCGCGAGGCCGCCATGCTCGGTCGTGGTCAGCATCTCGTATGCCATCAGGCTGCGCATGACCGGGCGCAGCAGCGGGGCTTCGTCGTCCTTGAGAATGCCGAACACCGAAAGCGCATCGTGCCCGCGCTGGCGCACGCGATCATCCTCGCGCCCGAGCAGCACTTTCTCGACATGCCCGATCCCGAAGCTCTGCCCGGTGCGATAGACGGCGGAGAGCAGTTTCTGCGCGGTCTCGGTCACATCGAGGACGTTGGGCGGAGATTCGCAATTGTCGCAATTGCCACATGTCTCGGGCGGGTCTTCGCCGAAATGCCTGAGCAGGATCGCGCGGCGGCACCCGGCGCTTTCGACCAGAGCAGCGAGCGCGTTCAACCGCGCGCGCTCGGCGGGCAGGCGGGCCTCATCCACATCGCCGAGCCATTGCCGCGCCTTGGCGAAGTCGGTCGCGTTCCAGAACATCTGCGCTTGCGCCGGATCGCCGTCGCGGCCCGCACGGCCTGTCTCCTGATAGTAAGCCTCGATCGATTTCGGCAGGCCGGCATGGACGACGAAGCGCACATCGGGCTTGTCGATCCCCATGCCGAACGCGATGGTCGCGACCATCACCATGTCCTCCGACGCGACGAAGGCCGCCTGTGTCGCCGCACGCTCCTCGGGCGCCAACCCCGCGTGATAGGCCCCGACTGGGCGCCCGGTTGCGCGCAGTTTCTCGGCCAAGTCTTCGGTCGCGCGGCGACTGGTCGCATAGACGATCCCCGCCCCCGGCGTCCGGCCGACGAAATCGGCGAGCTGCCTTGCCGCATTCTGGCGCGGGCTTATCGCATAGCGGATATTTGGCCGGTCGAAGCCTGCGCGGATCAGGCCCTCTTGCGGGATGCCGAGCTGTTTGAGGATATCCTCGCGTGTGACCTCGTCCGCGGTCGCGGTGAGCGCAAGCCGCGGGACATGCTCGAACCGCTCGAGCATCGGCTTGAGGCCGCGATAATCGGGGCGGAAATCATGCCCCCACTCCGAAACGCAATGCGCTTCGTCGATGGCGAACAGCGACAGTTCGCAACATTCGAGCAGCGACTGGAATGCGGGCGTCGTCGCACGCTCGGGAGCGACATAGAGCAGGTCGAGCTCGCCATTGCGGAATGCTGCAGCAGTCTCGGCCTTGTCCGCATCTGCGCTGGTCATCGAGGCAGCACGGATGCCGACCGCCTGCGCGGCCCTGATCTGGTCGTGCATCAGCGCGATGAGCGGCGAGATGACGATCGCAGTGCCAGACCGGGCGAGCGCGGGCAGCTGGTAGCACAGTGACTTGCCGGCCCCGGTCGGCATCAGTGCCAGCGTGTGCTCCCCGCCAAGAATGCGCGTGACGACCTCCTCCTGCCGACCGCGAAAGCCGGAGAAGCCGAACGTCGTTCGGAGGTGATCGTGAATTGTCGAAAGGTCGGTCAAGGACGGGCCGGGAATCGTGAAGGCGTGAAGGTTCAGTCCTCGCTAGAGCCGCCGGCCGCCTCCCACCAGTCGGCATAGCTCGAATTCCGCACCATTTTTCGGTTCTCGTCCGGCGCGCCGTCATTCCACCAGACCGGCCCGCGCTCCCCCAGCGCGAGTTTTGCCTCGTGGACCTGCGCGCGAGCGGCCTTTTCAACCTCGGCATCGCCTGCACGTTTGGCGACGCCGACAGCGCGGCGGGCGTCCATCAAAGCGTGGACATGATCGGCGCGCTCGTCATCAGGAAGGTTTGGATTGGCTGCACGCCAAAGACGGCCGCGGACGATTATGTAGCGGCCATCTGGAGTACGGGGTGGTTGAGGCTTGTCAGCCAGCGGCGCGCTTTGCGGCGGCGATATCGACCACATCGCCGCGCGACGTGCCCGCGCCTTCGCTTGCGGTCGAGCCATCGGCGCGCTTGCCGAGGTCTTCGCGGCGGACCAGCCACAAGTCCTGGTGCGTCAGCACGCGCCCATCATGCGCGAGGATCGAGACCGGTCCGATCGGCAGGCGGTCGCGTTCGTCGACCAGCACGGGGTCTTCGGTGACTTGCTCGCCGCCATGCTTTTGCCCCCACTGGCGCAGCGAAAGCATCGCGGGCAGTAGGTCGAAACCCTTGTCGGTCAGGCGATATTCGATCTTGCGGCGATCATCGGCGCACGGTTCACGCTTGAGGATGCCATGCTCGACCAGCTTGGCCAGTCGGTTCGAAAGGATGTTGCGCGCGATTCCCAGCTCGCTGAGGAATTCCTCGAAGTGCTTGAGCCCGTTGAAGCTCGCTCGCAGAATCATAAACGACCAACGTTCGCCCATGACTTCAAGCGCTTGCGGCAGTCCGCATTCGATAAGCTCGCGCAGTGGTTCTCTGATATCGCCCATTTCAGTCCTTTCCGTGCAACCTATCTAGCGCGGGTCGGCCATTTCACCAAATCACTTGTGCTCTCGCGCAGCGGCCCTGTTGAAAAGGCGCGCAAAAATTAATTTCAGTTTTTAGTTGCAACCTGCAACTTAGTGGCATAGGTAGTGATTAGCAACTGGTTTCGATTCGAAACTGTGTTGACATTCTTAAGTCCCCGCTTTCGACACGAAAGGAATGCAAAGATGACCCTCTCCCTCCCCCGCGCAGGCCGTTTCACCGTCTTCGCTCTCGCCCTTGCCTATACCGGCCTGACCTTCGGCGTTGCCACCAGCTCGGCTCCGCTCGCAGCGCAGAACGCCAGCGGCCCGTACTACACCGCGACCCTCGCCCAGCCGGCCGAGGAAAACCGCACCGTCGCAGGCGGCGTTGCATGGCGCTGCGAAGGCACGACCTGTGTTGCCAATCGCGGCAATTCGCGTCCGTCGCGTATCTGCCGCGGCCTCCAGCGCGACATGGGCGAAATCACCGCCTTCAAGGTCGAAGGTGAAGAACTCGCCGAAGACCGCCTCGCACGTTGCAACGGCAACTAAACAAGATCCCCCCGGACGGGCCGCTCTCTCTTCACGCGGCCCCTCCATACTCCGCCCGCCACTCCACACGGGCATTCCTGACCCCCGACGCAGCCATCCCCAATCGGCTGTGACGGGGGTTTTTCTATGGGTTCAGGAATCCTTCGCGCACGAGCGCGGACTCGAGTCCCTCGGCATCGGTGAACTGGTGCACGGCCCAGCCCCGCTCGCGTGCGGCGGCGATATTGTCGGGGTTGTCGTCAGTGAAGAACAGCTCGGCGCCCGAGCGCGCGCTGCGCTCCTCGACGATTTCGTAGATGCGCTGGTCCGGCTTTGCGACCTTCTCGGTGCCGGAGACAATCACGTCTTCGAACAGGTCGAAGATCGGCTGGCTGGCGCGGAAGACCTGCCAGAATTCGTGTCCGAAATTGGTGAGCCCGTAGAGCGGCACGCCTGCCGCATGCAGCCTCCGGGCGAGTTCCATCGAGCCTTCGATCGGGCCCGGCACGGTTTCGGGAAAGCGCGCTGCGTAGGCGCGGATCAGGTGAGCATGCTCGGGATACTCCGCGCAGCGTTCGCGCACCATCTCTGCCAGTGGGCGTCCGCGATCGCTCTGGAAGTGCCATTCCTCGGTCAAAACGTTGGCGAGGAACCAGTCGAGCTCCTGCGGGTCGTCGATCAGCTTTTCAAACAGAGCGCGCAATTGCCACTGGACCAGCACCCGCCCGACATCGAACACGACCGCTCTTTTCACTTCACCCACTCCACAAACAGAGGCGGCCCGCGCTCCGGTCTGGAGGCGGGCCGCTGCTCTTGTTCGGTCACCCAGCGGCGACCGGCCACAACATCACTTAACGCGCCAATTATCCTTGGCGGGCTTTGAAGCGACGGTTGGTCTTGTTGATGACATAGGTGCGACCGCGACGGCGGATCACACGGCAGTCGCGGTGACGGTTTTTCAGCGACTTGAGGCTGTTACGGATCTTCATGTGACTATTCCCGAGAATAAAACAGGCACCGCAGATGGTCTGCGATGCCGCAAATTTCAAGGCGCGCTCCTAGGCAGGCGCGGTTGATTCGTCAACCGTGCTTGCGAATTGAGCCAAGTTTGCGCTCCCATGCGAGCGCGTGGGTGATGATCGTGTCGAGATCAGCGTGCTTGGGCTCCCACGGCAGAACCTCGCGAATCCGCGCCGGGTTCGAGATAAGCTGCCCCGGATCGCCAGCACGCCTCGGCTCGATGGTCCGCGCGATACTCCCCTCGGTCACACGGTCGACCGCATCGAGCACTTCGAGCACCGAGAAGCCGCGCCCATAGCCGCAGTTCATCGTCAGCGAACGATTCGGCTGCTCCATAAGCGCTTCGAGCGTCAGCACATGCGCGGCGGCCAGATCGCTCACGTGGATATAGTCGCGCACACCGGTTCCATCGCTTGTGTCATAATCGTCACCAAAGACGCTAACGCCCTCACGCATCCCGAGCGCGGCCTCAACCGCGACCTTGATCAGATGCGTCGCGCCTGCGGTCGATTGCCCTGTGCGCGCCAGCGGGTCCGCGCCTGCAACGTTGAAATAGCGCAGCACACCATAGTTCAGATCGTGTGCCGCTGCGGTGTCGGCGAGCATCTGCTCGGTCATCAGCTTCGACCAGCCATACGGATTGATCGGAGCGGGAGCGGTGTCCTCGGTCACAGCGTCGACGGCCGGCGTTCCATACACAGCGGCGGTCGAGGAAAAGATGAAATGCGGCACCCCCGCAATACACGCTGCCTCGATCAGGGCGCGGCTCTTTGCGGTGTTGTTGTGGTAGTATTTGAGCGGATCGGCGACGCTTTCGGGCACCACGATCGAGCCTGCAAAGTGCATGATCGCGCCCGAGCCTGCTCCCATGCCGTTCTCGGCAAAGATGCGCGCCACCAGCTCGCCATCGGCGATATCGCCCTGATAGAATGCAACGTCTTCGGGCAAGGCGAAGCGAAACCCAGTCGAGAGATTGTCGATCACCGCGATGGGCCATCCCGCATCGCGCAAGGCAAGCACTGCATGGCTTCCGATATAGCCCGCCCCACCGGTAACGAGGACGCAAGGTTTAGCTGCTTCAGACATCACGGAAGAGGCGCTTAGCAGCAAACATTTGCAAAAGCGTGTAAGAAGTTGTGAGACTATGCGTGGTGGGGAAGATGGAACCGGGCCCCGGTTTCACGCGCTTTGTGATTGACCTTTTGAGGAAAAGCCCATGAGAACTCTCCGCCAGACCGCCGTGCTCGCACTCGCCGCCGCATCACTCTCGGCTTGCGCAACGAGCTATACCGGCCCGGTCGAAGTCACCCGCTTTGTCGCCGAACAGCCGCAAGCGCTGGGCCAGGGCGCGATCACGCTCGAACTGCCGGGCGAAGAGGAATTGTCGAACCGCAGTGCGCGCGAGGCATTTGCCAGCGCGGTCGCTGCGGAGTTGCGCTCGCTTGGCTACGACGTCGTCATGGAAGGTGGACCGGGCGTGCAGATCGCCTCGATCCGCACCTCGCGAGGCGAGATCAGAGGCGCGAGCCGATCACGCGGTCCGGTCAGCGTCGGCGTCGGCGGAAGCACGGGCGGCTATTACGGCGGCGGCGGAGGCGTCGGGCTCGGCATTAATCTGGGCGGAGGCCAGCGCGGGCCCAATGTCGTGACCGAGCTTTCGGTCCGCATTTCGGGTGCTGATGGCGAAAGCCTGTGGGAAGGCCGCGCCGAACAGCCGGTTTCGGTCAAATCACCCTATGCCGATGTGGACGCAAGCGCGCGGGTTTTGGCTGCGGCCTTGTTTCGAGACTTCCCCGGTGGCAATGGCGAGACTGTGACCATCGATGTCGATGACCTCTCTGACTGAATAATCCTTCAAGGAACTCAATGACCATACATGCGATCGACGCCGCCTTCGACAGCGGCAACATTGAAGTGCTGTCGATTGACGGGGCAAATGCGCGTCTCGCCATCCCCAAGGATCACATGGCAGAATTTGCCCAGTGGTTTCACTTCCGCGTCACCGGTGAGGTCGGCGAGGAAGTCACGCTCAAGATCACCGGATTGAGCGACAGCGCCTATCCCGGCGGCTGGCCCGGCTACGATGCCTGCGTCTCCGAAGATCGCGAATACTGGGCACGCGCGGCAAGCTCGTTCGACAAGGACGACGACGGCGGCACGCTAACGATCCGTTACACGCCTGCCAGCCAGATCAGCTGGTTCGCCTATTTCGCGCCCTATTCGATGGAACGCCACCACGACCTCGTCTCCGAGGCTGCGGCGACCGAAGGCGTGGACTTGATCCGCCTGACCGAGACGCTCGATGGCCAGCCGCTCGACATGCTCCAGATGGGCGAGGGCGATCTGAGCGTCTGGCTCTATGCCCGCCAGCATCCGGGCGAGACGCAGGCCGAGTGGTGGATGGAAGGCGCGCTCGAATGCCTGACCGATCCGACCGACCCGGTTGCGCGGGGCCTGCGCAAGCACTGCCGCCTGCACGTCGTCCCGAACTGCAATCCCGATGGCTCCAAGCGCGGGCATCTGCGCACCAATGCGGTGGGCACCAATCTCAACCGCGAATGGTCCGAACCTAGCGCCGAAAAGTCGCCCGAGGTTCTCGCAATCCGCAACAAGATGGACGAGACCGGCGTCGACTACGCCATGGACGTCCACGGCGATGAGGCGATCCCGGCGGTGTTCCTCGCCGGCTATGAAGGCATCCCTTCGTGGACCGACGAGCACGGCGAGCGCTTTTACCGCTACCAGCGCATCCTTGACCGCCGCACGCCCGATTTCCAGACCAAACTCGGCTATCCCACCCCGCCTGCGGGCAAGGCCAATCTCGGCATTTCAACCAATCTCGTCGCCGAGCGCTATGGCGCGACCGCGATGACGCTGGAAATGCCGTACAAGGATCTCGCCGACTTCCCCGAGCCCGAACAGGGCTGGTCGCCCGAGCGCTGCAAGCTGCTCGCGCGCGACTGCCTTGCCGCCCTGCTGGAGTGGATCGAGACCGACGAGGGCTAAGCCTCCGTTCGAAGCCGCAAATATTGCCGACACCGCGCCCTCGACCTGTGATAGGCTCGACGAGTCAGGAGAGGAGTCGGGCAATGACACAGTCGAACAATCGGATCGGGCGCAGGGCTTTCGTTGCAGGCGCGGGAGCGGCGCTGGCGATGGGAGCCATGCCCTCACCCGTGCTTGCGCAGGGGCTTGGCCTTGGCCGCATTCTTGGCCGGGCGAGCGACAATGCGCTCGACAAGCTGGCTCAACCCGGCGCCTTCTACAACGACGAATCCATCCGCATCGGGCTCCCGATTGTCGGCGGCCTGGGTCAACGTAGCGGCGGGCTACTCGGTTCGCTGATGAGCGCGGGCAACCGCTTCGGCGTGCTCGGACCGATCACGCGCGAGATCAACGATGCGGCAGGCGTCGCGGCGGGCGAGGCCAAGCCTATCTTCCGCGATGCGATCGACGGCCTGTCCTTCTCCGATGCGCCGGGCATCATCCGCGAAAAGGATGGCGGCACTCAATATCTGCGCCGCTCCTCTAACAACCGCCTCCACGAAGCGCTCGAACCGCTGTTCGACAGCGCGCTCGAACGCGCCGGTGTCTACCGCACGTTTGACGGGCTGGCTGAGGAGCACTCGTTCATCCGCGACGTGGGACTCAGCCGAGAGCGGATCAACCGCTCGGTCACGGATCAGGGGCTCGACGGGATCTTCGCCTATATCGGCGCGGAGGAGCGTGATTTCCGCGACAACCCGCTCGGCGGGCTCGGAAACCTGCTCGGCAACTAGTCCAGATGCGCTGGGCCGAAGGCGTGCGGGAGCAGTTCTGAGAGCCTCACTGTCCGCGTTTCCTCGGTCCCGACGCACAGGATTTCAGGGTCGGTCCCGCCCAATGCGGCAAGCTCGTTCAAAATCTGTCGGCAACGTCCGCACGGGGTGATCGGTGCACCGTCGCCCTTATCCCCAGGGCCGACCACCGCGACCTTGACCAGACCGCCCCGGCGGCCCTCGTTCATCGCCTTGGAGACCGCGTTGGTCTCTGCGCACAAAGCGAGGCCGTAGCTTGCATTCTCGACATTCGAGCCGGTGACGACCCCGCCATCTGCAAACAGGAGCGCAGCGCCGACCTGATAGTCCGAATAAGGCGCATAGGCGTGGGTCGCGGCCTCATGCGCTGCAGCGATCAGCTTCTCGTCGTCCATGCTCATCTTTGCACCACCACCCATTCGATCGGATCCGCGCTCGCCTCGGTGACGAGCTGGCTGTTCGCGCTCCATAGCAGCCATGGCCGTCCCGCATAGTCCGGCCGCGCACGATCGCGCATCAGCCACAGGTCGCGCGCGGTCGTGCGAGCGGTGTTGTGGCGCGCTTCGAAATCGTCCGAAAGCTTGAGGATCACCGGCTTTCCTGCGTGCATCTCGATCTGGTTGACGAGCGTGAGCAGCTCGCTCTCCACAGCGGCGTCGCTCACCGCCGGTTCGCAGCCGATCGCGGTGTGCGTGAGCGCGATGGCCGGGGGCAGGAGATCGGCATTGCGCGGCACCATGCGGGTGAAACGCGCAGACTGGCTATCGGCGCGCAGGCACGGATCGAACGGCTGGACGATCCCGACCTTCAGACCCGAGGCCTGCGCCTCCCTGAACCGCGCGGCGAAGCCCGGATCGGGAACCCCGCTCGCAGGAGCGAGGCTGAGATAGACAAAATCCGCTCCGATAGCGCCGAGCGTCTCAAAGCGCGTGCCCGAAGCCCCGCTCGCGATCACCGCACCCTGTTCGGGGTAGAGCGCCTCCTCGGGTTTCCAGCTGCGCATGTCCCACCAGAGCCACGCCGCGAACACGCCACCGACCAGCACGGCCAGCGCCACCAGCCTGAAAAGCCAGCGTCCCTTCCCGGCCCGCTTCGTCCTGCTCCGCCCCACGTCGCTCTCAACCCTTGATGTGCAGCACGCAGATGAGCGTGAACAACCGGCGCGCGGTGGCAAAATCGGTTTCGACCTTGCCTTCGAGGCGTTCGACCAGAAGCTCGGCCGCGTTGTTGTGAATACCGCGCCGGGCCATGTCGATCGTCTCGATCTCGCCCGGCGTCGCCTTGCGGATCGCCTGGTAGTAACTGTCGCAGATCGCGAAGTATTCGCGGATCGGTCGGCGGAACCGGGCAAGGCCGATCAGAAGCGTTTCCAGCGGAGCCTCGGCCTCGTCGGCAATGTCCATCGCCAGCCGCCCGTCACGCACCGCGAGCTTCAGGCGATACGGCCCCTTCGCCCCTCGCTCGGCGCTGCGCACCGGCTTGAAGCTGTTTTCCTCGATCAGGTCGTAGATCGCCACGCGGCGTTCCTGCTCGACATCGGCATTGCGCCACAGGATCGTCTCCTCGTCGAGCTCGATATGCGCAATGCGGTGCGTGCTGGATTCGGACGGGAGCGGCATCGTGCCAACCGCCTTCGCAGATCGAGGGGGGCGACTTCAAGCGGCGAGTCGCGCTGTCCCCGCTATCCACACCCCCCTGAGACCATTTTACCGCACGAAGAGCTTGCGCGATTGCCCTCTCGCATCCCACTAGGGGGCATGGCCTCCGAACCGATCCGATCCGTGAACGACGACGACTCGACCGAGCGCAAGCTTCCCTCGAACCTCGAAGCGGAGGCGGCGTTTCTTGGCGCGGTGTTGCTCGACAACCGGATTCTCGAGGAATTGCAGGTGCCAATCCAGCCCTCGCACTTCTTCGAACCGCTGCACGAGCGCATCTTCGACCGCGTGAAAGCGCTGATCGACCGCAATGCGACGGCGTCGCCGGTCACTTTGCGCCCGCATTTCGAAGCGGACGAGGCGATGAAGGAGCTGGGCGGGCCGAAATATCTCGCGCAGCTGACCGCCAACAGCTCCGGCCTGCTGGCCCCGCGCGAACTGGCGCAACAGATCTACGACCTTGCGCTGTTGCGCGAATTGGTGAGCGTCGGTCGCGGGCTGGTCGAAGGCGCGCTCGACACTTCGGAAGAGACCGACCCGATGGACCGGATCAGCCAGGCCGAGGCTGACCTGTTCCGGGTGGCCGAAGGCGCTGCGACCGGCAACGAGGCTTCGTCTTTCCGCGATGCCGCAGTCACCGCGATCAAGATGGTTGAAGCGGCGATGAATTCGGGCGGCGGTCTGTCAGGCAAGACCACCGGGCTCGAAACAATCGACCAGAAAACCGCCGGTCTGCACGATTCCGACCTCATCATCCTCGCCGGGCGCCCTGGCATGGGAAAGACCTCGCTCGCGACCAATATCGCCTTCAATTGCGCCGAGGAGCACCTCAACTGGCAGCGCGACGGGGGCGAGCACAATTACGGCGCGCCGACCGCATTTTTCAGCCTTGAGATGAGCGCCGACCAGCTCGCGACGCGTATTCTTGCAGAGCAGTCGGAAGTGTCTTCAGAAGCCCTGCGCTCGGGTACGCTCACCCGCGACGATTTCCAGAAGCTCTCCTTCGCCAGCCAGCGCCTGGCCGAACTTCCGCTCTATATCGACGACACGCCCGCGCTCACCATCGGCGGCCTGCGCACGCGTGCGCGGCGCTTGAAGCGGCGGCACGATATCGGGCTGATCGTCGTCGACTATCTCCAGCTTTTGCAAGGCTCGGGACGCGCCAACGACAATCGCGTCAACGAAATCTCCGAGATCAGCCGCGGCCTCAAGACGCTCGCCAAGGAGCTGTCGGTGCCCGTAATCGCGCTGTCGCAGCTCAGCCGTGCGGTTGAACAACGCGACGACAAGAAGCCGATGCTCTCCGACCTGCGCGAATCCGGCTCGATTGAGCAGGATGCCGACATGGTTTGGTTCATCTACCGCGCCGATTACTACAAAGAAGCCGTGCGCCCCGACATGCCCAACCCCGACGGTTCCTCCTCTCCCGAAGTGCAGGAGAAATACGCTCAATGGGAGGCGGAGTATCTCGAGGTGAAGAACAAGGCGACGCTGATCGTTGCCAAGCAACGCCACGGTTCGACCGGCAATGTCCCGCTCCACTTCCAGAGTGAGATCACCAAGTTCACCTCGCCCAATATCCGCGACTATTCGAGCTGGGGCGAAGGCGATTGACCTAGGCCGTCGCGGCCCGCGCAAGGCGATAGTCGGCGATGCTCAGCCAGTGATAGAGCCGCCACCGCATCCGGTGCCAGAAATTGGAATGCTTGCGATACCACTCGTCATCAGCGGTGACGGTCGCCTCCTGCAGATGGTCCATGAATTTGCGCAAGCGCTCGGCCAGCGCCTTGTCCTTCACGCGCACCATCAGCTCGATATTGATTCGGATCGATCGGCGGTCGAGATTGGCGCTGCCGAAATAGCTGATGTCGTCGACAACGAGCAGCTTCATGTGCAGCTTGCACGGCTGGAATTCGAAGATGCGCGCACCGGCGCGCATGAGCCTGCGGTAGAATAGCCGCGCGACGAAGATCGTGCCCTCAATGTCCGATTTACCCGCGGTGATCATCCGAGCCTTGCCGCGCTTGGCGACCTTGGCAAAAGCGCGTCGAAAGCTGCGCGGCGGGCCGAAATAGGCGGTCACCGTGTCGAGCTGCTTGGCCCGCGCGAGGTCGGCTTTGAACTGGTAAGCCCAGTGCGCTCGGCGGATGAACGGGCCGCCCATCAGCAATTGCACGTCGCCCTCACCCGGATCCCATTCGCGGATCATATCGCGGATCCGGCGGAACTGTGATCCGTCGCTGCTCGCCCAGTCATGGATCAGCTCGAACCACTCGGTGAACTTCTTCGCGATATCGCCTTCGATCAGCACGCCGAGGTCGCACCAGCCATTGTCTTCGGGCGGGTTGTAATAGTGGTCTGATACGTTCGAGCCGCCGGTCATCACGCGTGCATTGTCGGCGATTGCGAACTTCTGGTGGTTGCGCACGAGATAGCGCACGTTCCAATCGGCCGAGAATACTGCGAACTTGCCGCCCGCATCGGTCAAGGGATCGAAAAACTCAATCGGTGCATCGCTGCCGAAATCGTCGATGACGAGGCGCACCGCAACCCCGCGTTTCGCCGCCTCGACCAGCGCATCGCGCACCTTGTGTCCGCTGCGATCGTCCTGAAACATGTAGTAGAACACATCGAGCATGCGTTCGGCCTTCTCGATATGCTCGATCAGCGCATCGAGACGGTCCTGTCCCGAAGGGTAGAAGGTAAAGCTGTGCCCGCAGGCATCGACGGCGAAGCTGTCGCTGTCGCAGTATTCCTTGTCTTCGGGGCATGTGGTGTCGGGTGGTGTCTCGTCGGCCATCGACGCATCAACGCACGAAGGCGCGCAAGGGTGCCCGTTCGGCAAGAAATCTTGACTTTCAGCGCTCGCACCCTTAGCTGCGCTGTCCTTTCCAACACCGATTATTTTGCAAGGAAGCCCACCTAGATGGCACGCGTTACCGTTGAAGATTGCGTCGACAAGGTTCCCAACCGCTTCGACCTCGTCCTGCTCGCCGCTCAGCGCGCGCGCGAGATTTCGGGTGGCAGCGAGCTGACCATCGACCGCGATCGCGACAAGAATCCGGTGGTCGCTCTGCGCGAAATCGCCGAGCAGACGATCAAGCCCAAGGAACTGCACGAATCGCTCGTGACCGGCCTGCAGAAGATCCTCCCCGATGACGAGGACGATGCAGATGAGATCGGTTCGCTGAGCCAGTCGGCCGAGGCCCTGCGCATCACCGCCAGCGCCCCGACCCGTTCGACCTCGATCGGCGCCGATTACGAAGGCTGATCGCAGCCGACATTCAGGGAGCGCCCGCTCCCTCACGAAAAGGCCGCCTGACCGGGCGGCCTTTTTCGTATGCGCTTTGCAAGCAGGGCGGGGTGACGGTAAAAAGCGGCTCGAACGGATAAGGGGTTTGGGCCGTGAGCGAGATTGGCGAAGGCATCGGAGGTGTGGTCGAAGGCGCGCTGTTCGGGCGCGCGGTCGAAAGCAAGGATGGCGACACCAAGGTGCCCGCTGCCGAAAAGGGCGCGCGCGAATGCCCCAATTGCGGCGCGATTGCCTCCACTCCGTTCTGCCCCGCCTGCGGGCAGAAACGCGACGTGCACCGCACGCTCACAGCGATCCTGCACGACCTGATCCACGGCGTGCTGCATCTCGACGGCAAGTTCTGGCGCACGCTGCCGCTGCTGGTTTTCAAGCCGGGCAAGCTCACCCGCCGCTATATCGACGGCGAACGCGCCAAGTTCGTCAGCCCGATGGCGATGTTCCTGTTCAGCGTCTTCGCGATGTTCGCGGTCTTCCAGATGATCGGTATGTCGGTGCCGACTACCCTGCCCGATGCCAATCCAGAACAGCTCGAAACCATGCTCGACCAGCAGACCGAGCAGGTCGCGAGCGATCTTGCCGAAGTCGAGGAGGAGCTGGCGACCGAGCAATTGGACGACGCGACGCGCGCGCGGCTCGAGCAGCGCCGCACCGAATTGTCCGACATTGCCAAGGGGCTCAACCAGGCGGGCGATCTGCCGATCTTCGCGTCGGAAGAGGAACCGGCGAGCGCGGAAGGCGGCATCCCGATTGCGACCCAGGAAAATGACGGCTTTGATGCCAACATCACGGGGATCGATGAATTCGACGCCGGCATCCTGCAAAAGTGGCGCGAGAACCCGGGGCTGATGCTCTACAAATTGCAGGCCAACGCCTACAAGTTCAGCTGGCTGCTGATCCCGCTGTCGATCCCGTTCGTGTGGCTGATGTTCGTGTGGAAGCGGCGGTTCCGTTCATACGACCATGCGATCTTCGTGACGTACTCGCTCAGTTTCATGTCGCTGTTGTTCATCACCCTGTCGGTCGCAGGGACGATTGGCCTGCCTGTCTGGGCGATCGTGACGGTCATCACGCTGGTCCCGCCGATCCACATCTACAAGCAGTTGCGCGGCACTTATAAGCTCTCGCGCTTCTCCGCGCTGTGGCGGCTCATCGCGCTGCTCTTTTTCATCAATATCGTGCTGATCCTGTTCCTGCAGGCGCTCTTCCTGCTCGGCGCATTCTAGAGCTTCTGCCGCTCATACGAGAAGGGCGCCCCGGTTCTCCCGGAGCGCCCTTGATGTTTCGCCTGGACCGCGATCAAGCCCCCTGAGGAGCCTCGTCGCCGTCGGAAGACCCGCTCCCGCCAAAGCGCTTTCCGGCCTTGGGAATGGCCGAGCCGTGCGCGGGCGAGACGGGGATCGGGCCAGTGGGATTGTCAGGGCGGTCGATCTTGCCGTCCTTCATCAGCTGGTCGATCTCATCGCCGGTCAGCGTCTCGTATTCGAGCAGCGCCTGCGCGAGCAGGTGGAGCTTGTCCTCCTGTTCGGTCAGGATTTCGGTCGCACGCTTGAGACCGCCTTCAACCAGGTCCTTGATCTCGCTATCGATCAGCTTGTTGGTTTCAGCCCCGCCCATCGTTCGCGCGGACTGGCCCATGCCGAGATATCCTTCCTGCTGCTGTTCGTATTGCAGCGGACCAAGCTTGTCGGACATGCCCCACTTGGTGACCATGTTCTTGGCGAGGTCGGTCGCATACTGGATGTCACCCGAAGCGCCTGACGAGACCTTGTCGTGCCCGAAGATGATTTCTTCAGCCACGCGTCCGCCCATGGCGACGGCGAGGTTCGCGTGCATCTTGTCGCGGTGGTAGGAATAGCTGTCACGCTCGGGCAGGCGCATCACCATGCCGAGAGCGCGACCGCGCGGGATGATGGTCGCCTTGTGGATCGGGTCGGATGCCGGCTCATTGAGCGAGACCAATGCGTGACCGGCTTCGTGATAGGCGGTCATCTTCTTCTCGTCCTCGGTCATCACCATGGAGCGACGTTCGGCGCCCATCATGACCTTGTCCTTGGCGTCCTCGAACTCCTGCATCGCGACGAGACGCTTGTTGCGACGCGCCGCCAGCAGCGCAGCCTCGTTCACGAGGTTTGCAAGGTCCGCGCCCGAGAAACCGGGCGTGCCGCGAGCGATCGTGCGCGGATTTACGTCGGGTGCGAGCGGCACCTTTTTCATGTGCACGCCGAGGATCTTCTCGCGCCCGTCGATGTCGGGGATCGGCACCACGACCTGACGGTCGAAACGGCCCGGACGCAGAAGCGCGGGGTCGAGCACGTCGGGACGGTTGGTAGCGGCGATGATGATGATGCCTTCGTTCGCTTCAAAGCCGTCCATCTCAACGAGGAGCTGGTTCAGCGTCTGCTCGCGCTCATCGTTCGAATTGCCGAGCCCGTGGCCACGCGAACGGCCGACTGCGTCGATCTCGTCGATGAAGACGATGCACGGCGCGTTCTTCTTGGCCTGCTCGAACATGTCGCGCACGCGGCTTGCACCGACGCCGACGAACATCTCGACGAAGTCCGAACCCGAAATGGTGAAGAACGGCACGCCAGCTTCGCCTGCAATCGCGCGGGCGAGCAGCGTCTTACCGGTACCGGGCGAACCGACCAGCAGCGCGCCCTTGGGGATTTGTCCACCGAGCTTGGAGAATCGTTGCGGGTCTTTCAGGAACTCGACGATTTCTTCGAGCTCCTCGCGCGCTTCGTCGATGCCTGCGACGTCTTCGAACGTCACCCGGCCCTGTCGTTCGGTGAGCATCTTGGCCTTGGATTTGCCAAAGCCCATCGCGCCGCCTCCGCCGCCTTTCTGCACCTGACGCAGCGCGAAGAAGGCAATGCCGAGGATAAGGATGAAGGGCAGCGACTGGATCAGAACGTAAAGCCAGATGCCCTGCGTATCGGCAGGCTTGGCCGAAATCTCAACGCCGTTTTCGGCGAGAACCTGAGTAAGCTGGGTGTCGCCCGGCACGGGGATGGTCGTGAAGGGCTCGTTGCCTTCCGACATGACGCCCGTGATCGAATCCTCGCTCACCTCGACGCTCTTGACCTCGCCTGCCTCGACGCGGTCGCGGAACTCGGAGTAGCTGATGGTTTCGCCTGCAGGCTGATTGCCGCCGTTGAACATCGAGACGACCAGCAGCAGGGCGAGGAAAATGCCGCCCCAGATCATCAATTGCCGCACCCACGGGTTCTGCCCCTCGGGGGGCTGCTCGTTGGGATCGTTGGGGCCGTTCTGCTCACTCATGCGCGTAGGTTCCTTATCTGGCCTCATTATGTAGGATCGAGCGGGTGAAAGACAAGCTAAGAGGCGGGCTTGTGCAAGCCTCCAGAATGCCTCGCGTAACTCTTTGATCCTTCAAGGTCGGCGCTTGGTCGAACTACGGCGCCAGTCGGCCCGAGGTTTCAGCTGGGCGCGTAAGCTGCGAGGAAAACCTCGACCGCGCCTTCGATCCGGCGGCGCGTATCGGCTTCGTCGGGCTCCGCGCCAAAGCGGCGCTCAAGATCGCCGATCCCCTTGCACATCGACACGAATTGCTCGGCGGCGAGCTCGGGGTCGGCAATCCGAAGCTCGCCTTGCGCGCAGGCATGGGCGAGCCATGTGGTGAACGCGTCCTTCATCCGCCACGGCCCCGCTTTCAGGAAGGCATGCCCGAGTGTCGGGTCATGCGCGGTTTCAGCGGCGATGCGGCGGTCGAACTGGACCATTTCGGGCCGCGACATGAACGCGACCATCGCCGCGCCAAGAGTACCCAACCGCTCTCCGATTGATCCATCGCCAAGCGTATCGATCGAGAAATGCCCGCGCATCTTCTCGCACTCGCGCTCGACGGACGCTGCAAACAGCCCGCGCTTATCGGTGAAGTGGTTGTAGATCGTGACCTTGGAAACGCCTGCATCGGCCGCGACCTGCTCGATCGAGGTCGCTGCGAAGCCACGGTCGAAGAAAGCTTCAGACGCCGCGACGAGGATAGCCTCGCGCTTGGCCGCGTCGGAGGGCCGCCCGGCTTTTTTCTTCTCGATGTCGCTCAATGCGGTTGACAAACTGAACGGTCCCGTTCACTTAGTTGATTGCTAAACGTTAGCGTTCAATAATACCTATTACCGCCCTTTCGCAAGTCCCCCTCCGGCAAAAGGCTTTGAAACAATGCTCTGGATCGCGATCAGAATGCTGACCGGTGACGCGCAGAAGTTTTACGGCCTGCTGTTCGGAATCGGGTTCTCCACCCTCCTCATCACCCAGCAATTGACGATTTTCGTCAACCTGATCGAACGCGGTGCGAGCGGCGTCTTCAACGCTCCCGAGGCCGAGGTGTGGGTGATGGACCCAGTTAGCCGCACCACCGACGTCAGCTATGCCATGCCGTCAACCGCGCTAGACGAAGTGCGTTCGGTCCAAGGCGTTGAGTGGGCCGTCCCGCATTTGCGCTCGGCCGCATCGGTACGCACCAAGGATGGCGATCTTGAACAGGTCGCGATTATCGGGGTCGACGATGCGACGCTGATCGGCCTGCCTGCCAACATGGTCCAAGGTGACAAGCGCCTGCTGCGCCAGCCCGACACGGTTTTCATCAGCGATGGCGGCGCGATCAACATGTTCGGCGCTGGCTACGACGTGATTGGCGAGCGGCTCGAGCTGAACGACCAGCGCGCTCTTATTGTCGGCATCACCGACACGATCCCGGCATTCACCAGCACTGCCGAACTCTACACGACTTACAGCCGTGCGCTCAATTTCGTGCCGGGCGCGCGCAACCGGCTCTCCTTCGTGCTGGTCGGGGTGAGCGATGGTGAGAGCCCGGCCGCGGTCGCCGACCGGATCGAAGATCGCACCGGGCTGAAGGCCGAAACACGCGAACAACTCGCGCAGGCCGGGGTCGATTTCATCGTCGAGAATACCGGCATCCCGACCAATTTCGGGATCACCGTGATCCTCGGCTTCGTGGTTGGCGTGGCGATCGTGGGACTGACTTTCAGCCTCTTCATCCGCGACAATATCAAGCAGTTCGGCGCACTAAAGGCGATCGGCGTGACCAATGCCAAGATCGTGCGCATGGTCGCGGTGCAAGCCGGAATGGTGGGCGCAGTTGGCTATGCCCTCGGCGTCATCGGGACCGCAGTGTTCATCTGGGCGTTTTCGGGCAATCCCTTCTTCAAGGGCTTCTACATCGCCTGGCAGATCCCGCTGATCAGTCTCGGCGCGGTTATCCTGATCCTCGCAATCACCGGCTGGCTGGCGCTGCGCAGCGTGCTCTCAACCGAACCTGCATCGGTGTTCAGGTAATGAGCGAACCCGTCAACATCGCCGCCAAAGTAGAAGGCGAGAACGCGATCAGCGCGCGCCAGATCGCCCGCGATTTCCAGACCGGTCAGACGAGCATCCGCGTCCTCCACGGAATTGACGCCGATATACGCTCGGGCGAAATGACCTTCGTTGTCGGCGAGAGCGGATCGGGCAAGACCACGCTCATCTCGATCATGTGCGGCATCCTCTGGCCGACAGAGGGCGACGTCAAAGTTTTCGGCACCGACATCTACAGCCTGTCCGACAGCGAGCTCGTCAATTTCCGGCTCCAGAATATCGGCTTCATTTTCCAGCAGTACAATCTCATCCCCTCAATCGACGCTGCCGCCAACGCCGCGGTGCCGCTGATCGCGCAAGGCATGGATGTCGAGCCGGCGCGTGAAAAGGCGAAGGAACTGCTCGAAAGGCTCAACATCGCCGATCAGGCCGACAAGCTGCCCAACCAGTTGTCGGGCGGCCAGCAGCAGCGCGTGGCCATCGCCCGCGCGCTGGTGCACGAACCGCGGCTGGTCGTGTGCGACGAGCCGACTGCCGCGCTCGATGCAAGCTCGGGCCGCCGCGTGATGGACCTGCTGCGCGAAGTCGCCGTTGCTCCTGACCGCGCCTGCATCATCGTCACCCATGACAACCGCATCTTCGACCTCGCCGACCGTATCCTCGTGCTCGAGGACGGACGCATCACCCATGACGGCACTGAAATGCCCGCAGATCACTAGGCTTGAGACAGATTATGGCACTCCTTCCTTCCAACCTCAGCTTCTCGCGACATGTCCTGCCCGTGATCGCGGTGCTGGGACTGATCGGCGCGGCTTTCTACATCGTGACCTCGCTGCCGGGCCGCGAACTCGAAGAGCCCAATCAGGAGCCTCCAAAGGCGACGGGAGAGCTGGCGACCAGCGCGCGCGTGGCGGGTTCGGGCATTGTCGAGCCGTCGAGCGAGATCATCGATATCGGCTCGGCGCTCTCGGGCCTGGTAACCGACGTGCGCGTCACGCCGGGCGACCGGGTGGACAAAGGCCAGCCGCTCTTCCTCGTCGACGACCGCGCAGTGCGCGCACAATTGCGCGAGGCCGAAGCCGCGATCCGCGAAGCGCGCGCTGCCATCGGCGAATCGACCACCGCGCGCGACACCGCTCGCCAACAACTCGCTTTGTTCGAAAGCCTCTCCGATCCCGCCGCCGTCAGCCGAGCCGAGGTCATTCGTGCCGAAGGCGAAGCGAATGCGGCAAGCAGTCGTTTGCAACTTGCGCGGGCAAGGCTCAACCAGGCGCAGGCGCGCGCAGCGTCCGCTCGCACCGAGCTGGGCCGCCTGACCGTGCGCGCCCCGATTGCGGGTGAGATCCTTGCCGTCAACATCCGCCCCGGCGAATTCGTCGCGACGCAGGGCGGCAGCTCGCAGCCTTTCATCCAGATGGGCGAGACCAATCCGCTGCATATCCGCGTCGACGTTGACGAAAACGAGGCGGTGCGGGTCGAGCTTGGCGCGCCCGCGCTCGTTTCCCCGCGCGGGGCAGCCGAAATTCAGGTCGAAGCCCAATTCGTGCGCGCCGAACCACAGGTCGTGCCCAAGCGTTCGCTCACCAACAGCGCCGCCGAACGCGTCGATGTTCGTGTGCTCCAGCTCATCTACGCGCTGCCACAGACGACCGAGGCCGATGCATTCCGCGTGGGCCAGCAGATCGACGCCTTCATCCCAGCCGTCGATGCGGCAGGAGAATAGGGCGATGCGCGCAGCCCTTCCCCTCGCTCTTGCGGCATCGCTCGCAGCCTGCGCCGGCGGGCCTGCGCCCGAAATCGCGACGCCTCCGCCCGACCTGCCGGAGAGCTACTTCTACCAACCGAACGTCGCGACCGCGGCGAGGGTCGATAGCCTGCTGCCGATCGACGATGCCGCCTTCCTCGACCTCGCCGGCGCGGCTCTTTCCGATGGCCCCAGCCTTGCCGAAGCGCTCGCGCGGGTCGATGCCGCGCGCGCAGGTGCGCGGCGGGCGGGGGCCGAGCGCGCGCCCAATATCGGTGTCGGAGCGGACGTAACCGCGACCCGCACGAACCCTTCCCAGTTCGGAACCAACAATCCGTTCGCGGCTCTGATCGACACCGAGCAGGTTTCCTACGCCGCCAACCTCTCGGCCAGTTGGGACGCCGACCTGTTTGGCCGCCTGCGCGCGGCCGAACGCGCCGCTCTGGCGCGGGTGGATGCCGCGAATGCGAGCGCTGCAGCGGTGCGGATCGCGCTGCTCGGCGAGATCGCGGCGAGCGTCACCGACTGGCGCACGATCGATGCGCGGATCACGGCAATCGAGAGCGATGTCGCCGCCGCCTCGCAACTCGCCGGACTTGCGCGCGTGCGCGAAGAAGCCGGGATCGCACCGGGCTTCGACCGGGTCCGTGCCGAAGCGCAGGCAAGCGCTTCACGTTCGCGGCTTGCGGCCCTGCAAAGCGAACGCGCTCGCATCATCGGGCGGCTGGTCACGCTGACCGGGCAGAATGCGCGTGCCGTGAGCGCTGCGCTCGATCAGGGCGGTCCGGCGCAGCGCCCTCACCCGCTTCCTTCAAGCCTCCCGTCAGAGCTGCTCGCCAACCGACCCGATGTCATCGCCGCCGCTGCCGAACTTGCCGCGACCGATGCAGAACTTGCAGCGGCCGCCCGCGCGCGCTTTCCGCGTCTTACGCTTTCGGGTGTGCTTGGTCTGCTCGCGTTCAATCCCGGCGACCTGTTCGACGAGGATTCGATTATCGGATCGCTGGGTGCTGGCATCGCCGCGCCGCTGCTCGATTTCGGACGGATCGAAGCAGAGATCGACGGGGCTGCTGCAAACAAGCGCGTTGCCTTCCAGTCCTATCGCGGCGCGGTCTATCGCGCTCTGGGCGAGACCGAGGCAGCCTTTGGCCTGATCGCCGCCGCCGACAATGAAGCGGCGCTTGCGATTGAGGAGAACGACCAGCTCGAACGCGCGGCGAGCTTAGCCAATGATCGCTATCGTGCAGGGCTGGCGAGCTTCCTCGAAGTGCTCGAAGCGCGCCGCGCCGCCGATGCGAGCGGGGATCGCGCAGCCGCAGCACGAGGTCGCGCCGAACGCGCGCGCATCCTCTTGTGGCAGGCATTGGGCGGCGGCGAATACGGGGTGACGGACTAGCCAATCACGCGCTCGAACAGCCAGAAACTGCCGATGATGCCGATGCCGTATGTCGCAATACGCAGCAGCGGCGTCTCGGCCTTCGGTGCTGTCCGTGTGAGCAAAGCGAGCGCTGCCACCAGCACCGCGATGACGAGCAATTGCCCCGCCTCGACCCCGAGATTGAACGCCAGCAGCGCGGTTGCGATCTCGCCTTGGGGGAGGCCAATATCGGCAAGCGCTCCCGCAAACCCGAAGCCGTGAAAAAGGCCAAAGCCGAACGCGACCACCCATGGAAACCGCCGCGTCCAGGTCATGCGGGTGGGATCGCGCAGCACCAGCGCGACCTCTACCGCAAGGAACACGATCGAAAGCGCGATGAGCGCCTCGACCGGGCGGCTCGGCAATCCGGCATAGCCAAGTGTCGTCGCGACCAGCGTGATCGAATGGGCGACAGTGAAAGCGGTCGCGGCCTTGATGACGGGCCATGGCGCGCGCAAGAGGAATACGAGCGCAATCACGAACAGCAAGTGGTCCCAGCCGAACAGGATATGCTCGGCTCCGATGATGAAATAGTCGACCAGAACGTCGCTCCAACGCGGCTCCACGGCAATCGTTGCGGTGGGCGCATCGGCGGTAAGGCGGAAGGTCTGGACCGGGCGGTCGAGCGGCACGAAACGCGCAATCGCATCGGCGCTGCCTACCAGTTCGGTAAGCCCGAAGGTCGATCCTTCCAGTGCGCCTTCGCAGCGCAATTGTGCGCGCCCTAGCAAGGCCAAGGCTGCCGCCCGCTGGACCGGCTCGCCTTCCATCGCGCAGCCTTCCGGTACCACCGGCTGCGCGAGCGGGGCTGCGTTCTGCGCACGGGTTGCGGCGACGGGGAGCTTCCATTCGAGCACCCAAACGCCCGCCTCGCGTTCGGTCATCTCGATCACGGAAGGGCGCAATTCGTCGGCTGCGGCGGACGCGAGGAAGGAGGGGGCGATGAGCGCCAAAAACAGCGCCGCCATCGCGCGAAGCAGCGTTCTCACCGGTCGATCTCAACCCGATAGGCATCGCGCAGGATGGCAAAGGCGCGGGCCTTGCGATCTTCGATCTGGGCGCTGCGCCAATCGTTCTCGACTCGCTCGCGCACATCCTCGAACGCTGCGGGAGCGGGCTGGCGGTCGGTCAGGCGCACGAGGTGCCAGCCGAAGCCCGATGCGATCGGTCCCTGCCATTCTTCGCCCGGTTCTAGCTGGGAAAGACCACGCGCGAATTGCTCGCCAAAGACGGTGGTGACTTCGCGCATGGTTTCGCCGTCGACCTTAGCCGGAAGGCTGATTGCGCCACCGCGCACCTCGCCCCCGAGCACGGCTTCGGCGGAAGCGCGGCTCGCAAAGAACGCTTGCTCGAAGCTGACCAGCGGCGCACCGACATAGTTGTCGGCGTTCTCGTCGTAGAAAGCGCGCAAAACCGACTCGGAAGGCTCGGCGGTTTCGGCGGCGGCGGTGGCGCTCATGTCCATCTTGGCGACCATGCGCTGCCGCACCACAGCATCGCCCTGATCCAGCCCCAGCCGCAATGCCTCGCGGTAGAGCACTTCCTCGCGGACATAGCGCTCGATCGCGTTGTCGAGCTCGGCATCGGTCGGAGCGCGGCCCATGACACGCTCAAAGCCGAGCGCAATCTGCGCCTGCTCCTCCTCGCCCACCGAAATGACGCGCGAAGCCGGATCGAGCTCGGTGCCGCCCCATGTCAGCACGACATAGACGACCGCGCCGAGCGCGATGAAATGGACCAGAGGCTCGCGAGCCCAAGCAGGTAGCGTCACGGCGCAGTTGCTCTCGCAGGCTTGAGCCAGATCGGCGAGGTATAGGCGCGCTCCTGCGCGACCGCATCGGCCATCGCATCTTCGGACAGTTGGTATCCGAAGCGCACCGCATCGAAGAGCGGCCAGCGCGGGGTCGGGATTTCAAGCACGCGGACATAGTAGAAGGCGCTCTGGCCTTCCGCATAATCCGGGTCGGTCCAGGTCGTGCGCAGCTCAGCCGCGCCGATGTCGTTGGTGTAGGTCGCATCCTCGCGGTTGACCGTGTCGCCAACAGGGGTGAGGCCGCTGCCCGTCCGCCGACGGGTGGCGGCATCGCTCCAAACCACGTCATAGACGCGCTCCTGCACTTCGCCATTGGCATCGAGCCAGCCCTTCACCACCTGCGCCCGGTCGAGATTGGCGCCGTCGGGGTCTTTCAAAGCGCTGATGAGGAAGGTCGGCGCGCTGCCGCCATCGGTCAGCTCACCGCCCATCGGCACGCCGCGGGTATACCCTGCACGCACCCAATCACCGTCCCAGTCCGCAGCTGTGAAATCGAACCCGCCGAAGATCCGCACCGTCATGCGCGGACCAGTGGTCGCGTAGACCTCGCGCCGGGCAAAGGCGTCGAAGATTTCCGCGCGTGTGTTCCCGCGTGCCCAGGCCGCCGCATAGCCGCCGGCCAGATAATGCCAGCCGAACCGCCCGACACGCGTGCCGAGGTTCTGCGGCGCCATCGCGCGGTCTTCGTTGTTGAACTCGAGCCCGGTGTGCTTGCCCCAGAAATTGTCCTCGTCCCCGGTGGCGAGTGAGGTGTGGCTGTCGGTCGACCCGATCATGCCGAACGCATAGGGGTTCACGCCAAGCTGCGCTTCGAGACTGAGCCCGCGCAACAGCGCCGAGCGGGCATAGGAGCCTGCATACATGTCGGGCGTCGTGTCGATCGTCAGCGGGAGATTGCCGAGTTCCCAGCCCTTCACGCCGAAGCCCGCCATCTCGTCATTGGGCGAGAGGAAGGGGTGGGTTTCGCTGTCGCCCTTGATCTGGGTGACTTCGACCACCGGCTCCATCCGCGCGCGCATCGCCGCATATTCGGCGGTCATTTCCGAACCATCGGTCGCGGTCATCTCGAACATCAAACCGTTCGACAGGTTCGAATTGTGAGGGATCGCGAGCGCGCGTCCGCCGGTAGTCTGCTCGTAGCTGTCGAGATGCGCCCACAGATCGTCGACCGCGGTGTTGAGGCCTGGGAACGGCACCATCTGGCTCGTCCGGTCGGCGCCGTCGCGGAACATCACCACGCGGTGCAGATTGTTGCCGTCGGGCATGGCGGTCCACTCATAGCCAGCGAGCGCGGTGAAAGTGCCCGGCTCGTTGTAGCGGTCGAGCATCTGCAAATGCGCGTTCCAGATTTCCTCGGTCGCTTCGGCAGCGGCTTCGGGGTCGGCCATCGCTTCGGGCACTTCGCCATTGGCAGCCGCCGTGATCAGTTCGCCGATTGCGCGCTGCGACTGCTCGGGGCTCTCGTGCATCATGTCGTACCAGCGCAGCACGGTCTCATCGCCGATGACCCAGTTCACATACCAGCGCGGCGCGTCGTAGAGGCGGCGGGTGGCGCCCAGCGCATCCGAGTGGTCGGAGATGACGAGGAAGTCCAAGGGCCGGGCCAGCTGCGCCTCGGCCCCGGTGGTGGCGGTCACGCTTTCACCGCGTGCAAAGCGCAGCGCCGCTTCCGGGCCGAGGCGGACTCCAAAGCCGAATGCGTCGACCGAATTGTCGGTGTGGAGGTGGGTGTCGCCCCAATATGGCCGGTCGGGAAACTCGGCGAGTTCGATCGCTCCTTCGCCCGTGCCTTGCTGCGATGGATCGACCGCGACTTCGCTTTCGCACCCGGCCAGCGCGATGGCGAGCACGCTCGCTGTGGCGGCAGTTTTCCATGAATTGCGCATGTAAGCTTCCCCTCTCACTCCCGAAGGTCAGTCTTTTCATGCAACCCAAGCCGGGTCAAGCGCGGCGCCTGTGCGGTGTTAGATCGGGATGAGGCTGCTCGACGCGTCGGAGGAAAGATACCAGTAGAGCCCGCCGACTGCGGCCGCGCCGGCGACGATCCACGCGGCCAGCATCGCAAGGCCATCGCGCACCATGATCGCAAGGCAGATAACCGCGATCGCGATCATCGGCCCCATGCTCGCCCAAGGCAGGACTTCGAGCGGTGGGACCATCAGCGCGAGCACGCAGATGAGGCCCGCCGCGATCCTGATCGCAGGCCCCTTGGCCAGACCCTCGAGCCTTTCCTTGGCGACCCCGTCTATCGCCTCTGCCGGACCTTCGAGCTTTTCGGTCGCCTTTTCCATCTTGTCATTGGAAACCGAGCGCTCGGCGATCCATTGCGGCACCCAGATATGGTCGCGCCCCATGAGCATCTGCACTGCGATGAGGAGGACACACAAGGCAAGGAAACTCGGCACGCCGGGGATCATCCCAACGGGCGTTGCTTCAAGCAGCGCGAGCACCATCATTACGGGAGCAAAACTGCGCGTGCCGAACTTTTCGAGCACATCGGCAAAGGTGACCTGAGACTCGCTTTCGGCAAGCTCTTCAAGCCCCTCGACCACATCGCTGACCGAGTGAGGTTCCTTGGTTTTTCCCTTCGCCATCGCGCTAACAACGCGCGAGGGCTTCAGAATATCCGAGTTCAGGTGTCACTGCGTTTCAGGAGCGCCGAGCGTTCGCAGCGGCACACCACTTCGTCGCGCTGGTTGAGCAGCTCGTGCGTGAAAGTCACGATCCCTGCCTCGGGGCGCGATTTGGAGGCGCGCAGCTCCTTGATCTCGCTCCGCGCACGCAAGGTGTCGCCAATGAACACAGGATTGGGCGTCACCACATTGTTGAAGCCGAGATTGGCGACCAGCGTGCCCAGCGTCGTATCGCCGACCGACAGGCCGACCAGCAGCGAGAACGTGAAGGTCGAATTGACCAGGATCTGCCCGAAGCCGCTTTCCTTTGCCGCTTCCACGTCGAGGTGGAGCGGCTGCGGATTGTGCGTCATGGTCGAGAACAAGAGGTTGTCGGTCTCGGTCACGGTGCGGCGGATTTCGTGGGTGATCGTCTCGCCCACCTCCCATTCGTCGAAGAATTTGCCTGCCATTATTGCTTGCTCCAACCGGCGACGATTTCGGCCCCGTTATCCGCGCTCGACCGCACCGCTCCCGGTGTCCGGTCGAACCGGGGCGCGGGGGCGGGATGCCAGTCGCCGTCATGCTCCACGTAGGCGGACCGCGCTTTCATGTGCGGGTGATCGCGCGCTTCGTCGAGCGGAACGACCGGGCCGTAACAGACATCGGTGCCTTCGAGCAGTTCGTTCCATTCGGCCTGGGTCTTGGTCTTGAACAATGCGGCAAGTTTGTCGTGGTAGTCGTCCCAATTGCCGGGGTTCATCTGGCCTTCTGCCAATTCAGCCGGAGCGCCGGTACGAGCAAGCAACTCGGCGTAGAACTGAGGCTCGATCGATCCCAGCGAGATCTCCTTGCCATCGGCACATTCATAGCAATGGTAGAAATGTGCCGCTCCGCCGAGCAGGCCCTTGCCGCGCTCAGTGGTGCGCACTGCGCCGTTCTGCTGACCGAAAAAGAAGCTCATCAGGCTGGTCACGCCGTCGACGATGGCCGCGTCGACCACCTGACCCTTGCCCGACTTCCCGCGTTCATAAAGCGCAGCCATGATCCCGAAGGCACAATACATCGACCCGCCGCCGAAATCGCCGACGAGGTTTTGCGGCGGGATCGGCACTTCACCCGCTTTGCCGATCGCGTCGAGCGCGCCGGTGATCGCAATGTAATTGATGTCGTGCCCTGCCGCTTTTGCGAGCGGACCGTCCTGCCCCCAGCCGGTCATGCGCGCATAGACGAGGCGCGGATTGGCCTTCATCAGCTCGTCCGGTCCAAGACCCAACCGTTCCATCACGCCGGGGCGCAAGCCTTCGATCAGCACGTCCGCCTTTGCCGCCGCCTCGCGGCAGAACGCCTTGCCCTCGTCCGATTTGAGATCGACCGTCACGCGGTGGCGTGCACGTTCGACAATAGGGTTCATAACCCCGCCGCCGGGCCGGTCGATCCGTACGACTTCGGCTCCCAGATCGGCGAGCAGCATCGCGACATGCGGCCCCGGTCCGATCCCTGCAAATTCCACGACTTTGAGGCCTTCAAGCGGCCCGGTTTGGTTGCTCATCATGCTCTCTCCAGCTTTGCCGCTTCCTTGGCTGGCGAGGCGGCGATACGCAAGGCCCTCTTGGGCGAGAAGGGTGCTCCATGCGCGGTTGACTTGATGAGCGCGCGCAGAATAGTGGGCCCTTCCTGGCACGCCCACGCGCGCCATTCGCGTTCACGAGAGGTCCGACGTGCCCACACCCCGCCGCAAGGTTCTCGCCGTTGCATCGACGGGTGGGCATTGGGAGCAGCTGATGCTGCTGCGCGAGACGCTCGACCAATATGACACGCGCTATGCGACGACCGATGAGGCTGCGGCACGCCAGCGTGGCATCAACGATGCGATCGCGCTGCCCGATTGCAACAAGGACCGGCCGTTTGCCGCGATCTGGTGTGCATTTAAGGCTGTCTATGTGGTGTCTAAGGCGCGCCCCGACGTGGTGATTTCCACCGGCGCAGCGCCCGGATTCATGTGCATTCTGGCAGGGCGGCTGACAGGGGCGAAAACGCTCTGGATCGACAGCGTCGCCAATGGCGAACAGCTCTCGATGTGCGGTCGGCTCTCGGTCAAATTCGCGCATGAATGTCTGACCCAGTGGGAGCATCTCAAGGGCGAGAACCGCCCCCGCTACGAAGGCGCAGTTCTGTGATCCTTGTAACGGTCGGCATGCAGCTCGGCTTCGACCGGCTGATTGAGGCGATGGACGCAATCGCACCGACGCTGGGGCAAGAGGTCATCGCGCAGACCGGCCAGGGCGAATACCGCCCTAAACACATGGAAATGCACGCGAAAATCGCCCCGCAAGAGTTCGAGGCGTTGGTCGAGCGTTGCTCGCTGATCGTCAGCCACGCCGGCATCGGCTCGGTCCTGACAGCGCAGCGCTATGGCAAGCCGATCGTCCTTTTCCCGCGCCGCCACGCGCTCGGTGAGCACCGCAACGATCACCAAGTCGCCACGGTCCGCCATCTCGAGGGGCGATCCGGGGTGATCGTGGCAATGGATGAAAGCGGCCTAGCCGGTGCCATTCATGAGGGGCTGAAAGCGGGAGCATCCGAGGCGCAACGCTCCCCAACCGCAACGCGCCTGCACGACGCGGTTTCGCGCTTTATCGAGACGGGGAAGCTCTAACCGTCGGAGTTCGTGGCGGTTTCTGCGGCAAGGGCTTGCCTCCAGCTCCCTCGTAAAATCGCCTTAAGCCTAACGGGATGTTTACCAGTCCTGGCCCATGGTCCGCGCGCATCGAACACGCGAGGATCGACACGCCAATGAATGCCCCTTTCGACGCTGCGACCGCCTTCGGGCCGGATGCCGCGGTTCATCCCGCTCCCGACCATCAGGTCGCGGTCATCGGTCTTGGCTATATCGGCCTCCCGACCGCCGCCGTGCTCGCGAGCTATGGCTGGAATGTGTGCGGCGTCGATGTCAGCAAGCGCGTCGTCGAAACGGTCAATGCGGGTCGGGTCCACATTGAGGAGCGCGACCTCGACCGACTCGTAAAGGAAGCGCGCAGCTCAGAGCGTCTGGTCGCCTCGACCAAGATCCCCTCGGCGCACTTCTACATGATCGCAGTTCCGACCCCGCTCGGCCCCGACAACTCGCCCGATATCGGCTTTGTCGAAGCAGCGGCGCGTTCGATTGCGCCCAGCATCCTGCCCGGTGCCTGCATCATCGTCGAAAGCACATCGCCAGTCGGGACGACTGAGCGCGTAGCCGAGATCATCGGCGAGCTGCGCCCCGACCTCACCATGCCGGAATTCGGGTCCGAAGAAGGCGGGGACATTGCGCTCGCCTATTGCCCCGAGCGGGTCCTGCCCGGCCGCATCGTCGAGGAACTGGTCAACAATGACCGCGTCATCGGCGGCGTCACCCCGGTCTGCGCCGAGCGCGCCGTGCGGCTCTATTCGAGCTTCGTGAAAGGCGATTGCCTGACGACCAATGCGCGGGTCGCCGAAATGGTGAAGCTGGTCGAGAACAGCTTTCGCGATGTGAACATCGCGTTTGCCAATGAACTCAGCATGATTGCCGATACGATCGACATCGACGTGTGGGACGTAATCCGCCTCGCCAATCGCCATCCACGCGTGCAGATCCTCCAGCCCGGTCCCGGCGTCGGTGGGCATTGCATCGCAGTCGATCCATGGTTCCTCGCCGCCGCCGCTCCCGAAGTTGCAAAGCTCGTTCGCACCGCGCGCGAGGTCAATGACGGCAAGGCTCACCACACCGAAAATCGCATCCGGGCGCTTCTTGCAGCCGCTCCCGAAGGCAAGGTCGCCTTGCTCGGCCTCGCGTTCAAGCCCGACATCGACGATTTCCGCGAAAGCCCCGCGCTCGAAATCGCCGAAAATCTCGCCGCCGATCTTGGCGATCGCATCATCGTGGTCGAGCCCTTCACCGAGGCTCTGCCGCAGACGCTCGCGGATAGTGGCGCTACGCTCGCCACGCTTGACGCTGCGCTCGAAGATGCGGAAGTTGTCGTCGTGCTAGTCGATCACACCGCCTTCAAGCATCTCGTCCCCGCTGACCTTGCGGGCAAGCTGGTGTTCGACACCCGTGGAATGCTCAAGAAATGACGCAAGAAAGCGGGAAACCGCGCATTCTTGTCACCTTCGGCACGCGGCCAGAGGCGATCAAGATGTTCCCCGTTATCGCAGCCTTGCGCGATAACGGGCGCTTCGATGTGCGGGTCGCGGTCACCGCGCAGCACCGCGAAATGCTCGACCAAGTGCTCGATATTGCCGGGATCGAGCCCGATATCGACCTTGACCTGATGCAACCGGGCCAAAGCCTCGATGCGCTCAGCGCGCGGATCGTCACCCGGTTCGGCGAAGCGCTCGATGCGGACAAGCCCGACCGCGTGCTCGTCCACGGCGACACGCTGACCACGATGATGGCAACACTAGCCTGCTATTTCCGGCGCATCCCGGTGGGGCATGTCGAGGCCGGATTGCGCAGCGGAGATATCTATTCGCCTTGGCCGGAGGAAGTGAACCGCAAGGTGACAGGCGCGGTCGCGGACATGCACTTTGCCCCGACACAAGGTGCCGCCGAGGCGCTGCTGGCGGAGAATGTTTCCGAACTGGCTATCCATGTGACTGGCAACACCGTGATCGACGCATTGCTAGCAGCCCGGGCCAAGGTCGAAGCCGACCCAAGCATTGCCCCCGATATCGCACCCTTGCGTGATCGGTTTGCCGGCAAGAGGATCATCGCGGTTACCGCTCACCGGCGCGAAAATTTCGGAGCGGGGATGGAGCGCATTGCGACCTCGCTCGGACGGCTCGCTGTGCGCGAGGATGTGGCGATCATCTACCCGATGCACCCCAACCCCAATGTCGTCAAAGTGATGCAACCCGCGCTGGGCGATCTCGCCAATGTCGCGCTGATCGAACCGCTCGACTATCTCAATTTCGTGGCGCTGATGGATGCAAGCGACATCGTGCTCACCGATTCAGGCGGCATCCAGGAGGAAGCTCCGAGCCTCGGTAAACCCGTCCTCGTGATGCGCGACACGACCGAGCGCCCCGAAGGCGTCGCGGCAGGGACTGCATTGCTGGTCGGGACCGATGCGGAAAGGATTGTCGGCGAAGCCGCACGCTTGCTCGACGAAGATGCGGCTTATGCCGCCATGGCGCGAGCGCACAATCCCTATGGCGATGGAACCGCCGCACAGAAGATCGCCGCGGCGATCGCAGCGAAGCACGGCTGAAGTGGTTTTATCGGCGCGGCTGGCGCAGGATCCGCACGTAGTAGATTGCTGCGGCTAGCACCGTCAGCGAGAGGCCGAGATCTCCAACCCAGTTCAGCTTGAGCGGCCCGAACAGGAGCTGGTCTAGCGCGTGGAGCGAGATGATCCGCATCGCGACGAGCATTAGCATCGCCACTGTGCTGCCGAGAGCGATTAGCGCTGCCAGATTGCGTCGGCCTTTGACCTTGCGGCTTGCCCAGTAGCAGGCGAACAACCCGCCAGCCGAAGTCGCCGCAAGAGCGCCTGCAATTAGATAGCCCTGCCACACGCGGCGCCCTGCAATCGCACCTTCAGCACGCAGCCATTCGCGCAATTCGGTGCGAAGGATTTCTTCAAGGCTGTAGACTCGCGACGCGGCCAACGCGACGAACACCAGCGCGACAACCAGCCAGACCCGCGAATGCCATGGCTGCTGTCGCTGCTTGCGGGCGGTCAAAAGTGCGGTCAAGACAGCTGCAACCACCACCACATAGAACCCGGCGGCAGCAAGGCTGAGCATGGATGGCGGCTCGGTCATTGTTTTGTTGTCCCTCGGTTTTCCGCCCTGCGCGGGTCGTAAATGGCTCGAAGGCAGCAAATTCATGCTCGACCCAGCCCTGTGCTCTTCGATAAGCCGCAATCCGCAACGCGCAAGTTTGCATTTGAACGCGCGACAGTTTCGCCTCCTCTGTCCCTTCAAGCCGGAAAGCCGCGCCGACCCAATTCTTGGTTTCAAACATGCAATTTAGCTTGGCGGTCTCACATCGAGACGGTGGCTTTAAGGGCCGATGCTGCTGTCAGGATGGCGGTTGCACTTCGGGGAACCCCTGTTTAAAGAGAAACCCTTATTGACGGGAACCAAAAGGCCAGAATTCCTATGATCAACAATCGTTTTGGCATGTTGGCGGCTGCCAGCGCCATCGCCCTTGCAGGGTGCGCATCGACACCGGAACCGGTTATCGGCGCGGCAGTAAGCCAACCACGCTCTGATCTTGGCCAGGCGAATTATTCGCAATCGCGCGCCACCACTTACGCGCTGCGCCCGTCGGACCGGATTTCGGTCAACGTCTTCCGCGAGCCTGATCTTTCGATCGAGGATGTACGCCTTGGCGTTGATGGCTCGGTTTCGCTTCCTATGCTGGGATCGGTCCCCGCTGCAGGCATGTCGGCCGCACAGTTCGAACAGGATGTGGCTCGCCGCCTTCTGGCTGCCGGCCTGCGCTCGCCGATGGTGAGCGTCAACATTTCCGAATACGCATCGCACCTCGTAACGGTCGAAGGGGCCGTTGGTGATCCGGGTGTCTACGCTTTCGCGCCAGGTTCGCGCCTGTCGTCAGCGATCGCCATGGCTGATGGCCCGACCAACGTTGCCAAGCGTCAGCAGGTTGCCGTCTTCCGCGAAACGCCGCAGGGCGTGATGATCGCGAAGTTTGACTACCAGCAGGTCAGCCAGGGCACGATGCTCGACCCGATTCTGCAGCCCGGTGATCGCGTGATCATGGGCACTGATGGTCTTTCGGTGTTCTACCAGAACCTCCTGCAGGCCCTGCCCGCATTCGGCGTGTTCGGGCTCGCTGCACTCGACAACAACAGTAATTAAGCACCGCTGATCCCATGAACGACCGGTCTATCATCGAACCGTCCGAACCGGACGGTCGTGGCACTTGGCTTGAAGCCTACATGCCCGAAAATCAGCTTGCCCACCCTGCTCAGCAGGCGCCGCAGCTTATCAACTTCGCGACCGTTCGGGGGATCATCTATCGCCAGCGGTGGCTGTTTGCCGGCTCGATCCTCGCGGCTCTGACGATCGGTCTGATCATCACCTTGCTGCAGACGCCGATGTACGAAGCGCGCTCCAAGGTGAGCGTTGAGCCTTACGGGTCGTTCATTCTCGAAGGTCAGGATGTCGATCAGGGCATCGCCAGCAACCAGGTGGACGACTACCTTGCGACGCAGGTCGAACTGATCCGCAGCCGTAGCCTTGCGAATGTCGTTGTCGCCGATCGCCGGTTGGGAGAGCGCAAGGATTTCCTCGGCGCCGACATCGACGAAAGCCGCTCGCCTGGCATGAGCGATGAGGAATGGCTTGAAGCCAAGAACACGATGGCCGCCTCGCGCCTTGTTGCGGGGGTCACCGCAGAAGTGCCGAGCATGAGTTGGGTGATCCCGATCGGGTTCCGGTCCGACAATCCCGCGCTCGCGGCCGAGTTGGCCAATGCCTATGCCGACGCGTTTATCTCCACCGACACGCGTGAATCGCTCGAAGGCAACGAATACGCGATCGAATATCTGGACGAGCAGATCGCAATTGTTCGCGAGAAACTCGAAGAAGCAGAGCGCAACACCAACGCCTATGCGCGCGGGAGTGGCATCATCGTCCAGCCGACGATCAACCCGGACGGCTCCAGCAGCAACTCGACGATCACCAACTCCAACCTTTCGAACATCAGCCAGCGCTTCGCCGATGCGCGGGCAGCTCGCATCGAAGCCGAACAGAAATGGCGCGCGATCCAGAACATTCCGGCCGCGCAGCTTACCGAAGTGCAGCAGAGCCCGGTTCTTCAAGGTCTGGTCAGCGATCGCACCCGCGCGCTCGCGGAGCTCGCCAATCTGCGCCAGCGCTACAATGACGAATTCCCGCAGATTCAAAACCTGGTCGCGCAGATCGAGATCCTCGATCAGCAGATCGAACGCACCAGCGCCGATATCAAGGCGACCGTGCGCAATGCGTACGTCGTAGCCCGCAATCAGGAAGTCGCGCTGCAGAGCGAACTTTCGTCGCTGTCGAGCGATTCGCTCGCCGAGCAGGACGATATGGTTCAGCTCAGCGTGCTGGAGCGTGAGGCCGAGGCTTTGCGCGAGCAGCTGCGGTCGCTCCTCAATCGCTATAACCAGGTAAGCAGCGCAGCGAACGTCAACAGCGGCACGATGACCAAGATCGAAAGTGCTCTGGTCCCCGGATCGCCCTACGCTCCGAGCCTTGGACAAAATCTTGGCCTTGCCCTCGTGCTTGGCCTCGGTGTGGCCGCGGGCCTCGCCGTCCTGCGCGAGATGTTCGACGACCGCATCCGGTCGCTGGACGAGGTCGAGGAGAAGATCGGACTTCCGCTGATCGGACACACGCCGCACGTCAATGCGAGAGACATCGACGCGGAAGCCTCAAACAACTTCACCTCGCTGATGGAGGCCTATGCCTCGATCAAGGCGGCGATCGACTTCTCCTTGCCGCGCAGCCGAAACGTCCTTCAGCTGACCAGCACGCATGAATCCGAAGGTAAATCGACCTCGGCTGTCGTGCTTGCCGAGCTGTTCGCACGCTCGGGTCGCAAGACCCTGCTGATCGACTCCGATCTTCGCCGTCCTTCGGTCGCGCACCTGCTTGAGCTGGAGCGTCCGGAGATCGGCCTCGTCGAAGTCGTGCTTGGCCATGCGAAGCTCGAAGACGCGGTCGTCAAGGGCGTGCATGACAATCTCGACGTGTTGCCGGTTGGCGGCATTCCGCCCAACCCGACGGAGATCCTCGGCGCGGACGAGTTCAAGGAATTCATCGACAAGCAGCGTCAGGAATACTCGCTGATCCTGTTCGATTCCTGCCCGGTTCTCGGTCTTGCCGACGCGCCGTTGCTGGGTCGGATGGTCGACGGCACGATCTTCGTGCTCGAAGCGAACAAGGTGCCGTTCTCGCAGGCTCGCGCCGCGGTGAAGCGCCTGCGCAGCTCGGGCGTCGACGTGCTCGGCCTGATCCTCACCAAATACCGCGCTCTCGAAGCGGGTCAGTCGTATGGCTACCAGTACAGCTATTATGAATACGGCGCAGAGCGCTAGGATTGGAATCACGACCGGGTTGCGAACGTACGCTGCCGCAGCCCGGCCGCTGGTCCGGGCTCTGGCGCCGCAGCTGTCATGTGATCGGTGATTGGTCCCTGCGATGGGATATAAAGGCAACCGCCCATTCATCCTTCACCTGAGCGGTGATTTTCCGGATCCTGTAAGCTCCGATAAAACACCGGTCATCGAGACGCTGCTCAAGCTCACGGCGAGCGAGTTCGACCATCATGTGGTCTCGATCAATCGAAGCGAACTGAAGCCGCTTGCAGCGCTTGCCCTGGTGCTCGGTGGGAAGACGAGAACAGCAATCGCGATTGACGATCGAGCATTCGAGTACGGGACTGCTCTTTCCTATTCAGCCCCCGGACGCGGTCTCTTTCACAAGACGTATCTCGAGGCGCTGGGGAACTGGCTTGGCGACTACATAGCAATGCTCCCACGCCGACCGCAGCTTCTCGTTGGTCATAAGCTGACGATCGAGGGGATCGCGATTGCGCAGGCGGCGGCTCGATCAGGTATTCCCTATGCAATCAGCATTCAGGGAAACACCGACACCAAGATCCTGAACTATCGTCCGGACCTGTCAGAGCACTTCGCCTCGATCTTTCATGGCGCGGCGGGAGTGTTTCCCTTCACGCCCTGGGCGTTGAAGGGTGTCGAAGCGGAACTCGGCAAGCGCAATGGCAATGTTTGGCTGCTGCCCTGCCCTACATCGCTGGATGTCTGTATCCCGCCGAAAACAGACGGTGAGCGCTTCATTAGCGTTTTTCACCTGCGGAATCACAAGGTGAAGAACCTCGATCGGCTCGTCTCCGCGTTCCGAGGGCTCGACAGCCACAAGGAACGCTTCAGCCTCGACGTCATCGGTGGCGGAACGCGCGCGGAGGTAGAAGAGTGCGAGAAGATTGTGGGGCAAGCTCACGACGTGAACCTCATAGGCGCCCGCAGTCAGGACGAGCTGCGCCCAATCATGCACGGCGCGATTGCCATGGTGATGCCATCGCGCCGCGAATCCTTCGGGCTTGCCTTTATCGAGGCCCTGCAATCGGGTTGTCCGATAATCTACCCGCGCGGGGCGGCCATAGACGGCTTCTTCGACGGTGCCCCCTTCGCAATTGGCGTCGACGCATCAAGTGTCTCGGAAATTCGCCAAGCAATCGAGACCGCAGAGGCCAATGAAGTCGAACTTAAGGCTGCTCTGAAAGAATGGCAGGACGCCAAGGGCTATGAGCAGTTCACGCGCCCCGTGATCGCCAAGACTTTCACCAATGGCCTGAATGTCATGCTTGGCCGCGAAACCTCGCCCGCTAACTAGTATCCGGCCATCCAGTCGCGCCTCTCGGTCCACAAAAGGTCCCAGCGGCTGCTCGCGTCGTTATCGCCCCGCATCATGCGAGTTGCGAGGCTGGCGATGCGATGATTGGCTACCCAGATCCAGAGCAACCCGATCCCGATCGGTTTCGTGATCGGGCCCCAATGGTCGTGGATCAGAGTTGCCTTGGCTCTCATCAAGTTGACGACCTTGCTGGAGAGCTTGGGCGTCGATGCGCCGACCAGATGCATGATCTGCGCATCGGGCGTGATCATCGGCTGGTAGCCCAGCCTCGCCGCGCGCATGCACAGGTCGCTTTCTTCGCCGTACATCCAATACTTCGTGTCGAAGCCGCCGAGTTCGCGCCACAAACGGGTAGGCACCATGAGGAAGCAGCCGACAACGATATCGACTTCCCGCACGGTATCCCGCTTCCAACTGCCGATTCCTTCGGGATTGAAAACGGTCGTTTCCGGGAACATCCGGCGTAGCCCCGTCGCATTGCACAGCAGGCTCCAGATCGTCATCCGGTTCCAGCAGGATGCAGGATTGAGCGAGCCATCGGGAAAGACCGTGCGCCCGCCAACGATCCCTGCTTTGGGATTTGCCTTCGCGAAATCGAAGAGGTTCTTGATTGCATCCTTGTGCGTTTCGGTGTCGGGATTGAGCAGCAACAGCCACTCGGTGTCGACCATTTCCGCGGCGCGATTGTTAGCCGCGGCAAAACCGATATTCTCCGTGCTCCGCACGAGTTCGACCTGCGGAAACTGCTCGGCGATTGCGTCAGCGGAACCGTCCTCCGACGCGTTGTCCCACACCAGCACCCGCATCGATACGTCGCCAGCGTTCTGAAAAAGCGTCTCAAGAGCTTTGAGCGTCAGGTCGCGCGTGTTGAAGCTGACCACAACGACGGAAAGCTCCGCAACATCCAGCGATGTTTCATTCATTGCGCGATCAAGCTCCGCGACCAAACCCTGATCCTCGCTTGCCGAATATCGGGGCTTTCGTAAACCCCGACCTCGTGCCGGGCGGCATCGCCATTTTGCATTTTCCTACTCAAGATCGACTCGCTATCGCCTTGTTCCCTTTATGTACCGCGATGGAGTGTTTCAATGTCGAATGACAAGTTTGCCAATAGCTCGGACAGTCTTATTTCTTCCGCACGCAACTGCTTTGCGATCACGCCTTCTGACTCCCTTCCGCTCTCCAGCGTGACGAAGGCGCTCTATGTGGGCTCTGCAGGAGATATCGTGTTGCGAAGCATCGACGGAGAAGATGACGTCACATTCACGAACGTGCCTGCAGGTTTGGTCCTCGACGTCCGAGCGCAATTCGTGCGCTCGACCGGCACTTCGGCCGCGGCAATCGTAGGCCTCGCCTGATGCCCGGCCTTTATCACGGCTTCGGGTTTTCGCGGAGGCAACAGTTCATCTTCGACCCGCCCGACCTCGGGGTGCAATACGGCCAGCAACGCGGCCACTACGCCGGCGAAGATGGCACGATGTTCGTCGATGGCGTTGGCGGCGATGATGCCAATGACGGACTCACCATCGGCACTGCCAAGAAGACGCTCGGGGCCGCCGTTTCCGCTGCGTCGGCAATCGGCGGCGATCAGGTCGTCCAGTTGGTCGGCAACGGAGTGAAATACCGCGAGGGTCTGGATTTCATCTACAGCAATCCCGCGCTCACCAGCCTAGCCATCAAGGGCTACGGCACGGATCGACCGATCATCTCAGGTGCCGAGGTGCTCGAAGGCTGGAGTGCGTGCGATGCTTCGGATAGCGCGGTGGTTGGCAGCAATTGGCCCAATGTCTACCGCGTCACGGTCAATGCGGCCGACGTGCCCTCGCCGCGCTACTGGCAAACGATTGTCGCCGAGGCAGGAGAAGCACTGGAAATCTGCGGCCTGCGCGAGCCCGGCCGCACAGTCCCCGATTTCTTCATCGACAATATCGACCAGTGTTTCGACGCTGCCGATCCTGAAGAGACCACCAATCTCGCGTTCGGCCTCAGGTCGGGTGTCTGGTATGATACGATCAGCCATCCCGAACAGCTCGGCAGCTATTCCGACAGCCAGCTCGAACAGACTTGCGCGGTGGTGCATGCCTTCCCCAACGTTACCGGCTTCATGGAAGTCGAGAGCGTTTCGAGCGGGGTGCTCCAGCTCAAGACAGCCAATCTGCGCCCTGCCGGAGGCGGCACGAACGGCGGCTATGCCTTGCTCAACCTGCTGCCGAACATCGCCCGAGGGCAATGGGGATACCGCGCAAACGGCGACGGCACGGTCACGTTCTACTGCTGGCCCAATGACCCATCCAATCTGGCTGAGGGAATTGAGATTGCAGTTCGCACTGAGGGAATGCGCATCTATCGCTCGATCAGCAACGCGGTCTTCCACCTCGAAGGCGTCGATTTCGAGATGTTTGCCGGCGGAGGGGCTCGCAATCAGGCATTCGGTTTCGATGGTCTCACCAGTGGGCTGACTGGAAATACCGGCTCAGTCAAACAATGCCGCTTCGCGCTCTTTTCCGGCGGATCAGGAATGCAGGCCAAGTTTGCTGGTCAAGGAATTACGGTCGAACATTGCACCTTCGAGAATGGTGTTGGCTTCGGCATGTCCACCGTGCCGTCCGTTGGAGCGAACATCTACCTGTTCGACTATCGGATCCGAAATTGCCTTGCCCAAGACCTGTCTCAGACGGGATTCCGAATGTTTGGCATTCGCGATGCAGTGCTCTCCGATATCCGCAGCTACCGGACCTCGGGGGGCGGCCACGCCAATTCCATCAACTTCTACCAAGGATGTGACCGGGTCGTTTGCGTCAATGTCGGAATGGGTTTTGGGTCGGACGACCGGATATATCTCGGTTACGCTACCAACCAGACTTCCTCACGCCTGTACTTCCTCCACTGTATCTTCACCGCAGGTGACGATAGCCGCGGCTACGTTGATCAGACCGTGCCCGGCGAAGCGCTGCCTGTTCCGGGCGGTGGCGGGCATTTGCTGAATTGCTGGGTGCCTCACCGTGCCGACATCGCTCTTACCGTCAACAATGGCGGCATCACGGTCGGTCGAGACGTGATGGATTGGAGCATCTTCAATTGCGTTTCCCCAGCGATCGTCAACACTGGCGGCTCGCTGACCCGAAAAGGAAACGTGTTGACGGGCTCGGACACCACGGCCGACCTGAGCGAAACCCTCGTCGATGTGAGCGATCTTCACGCCGATATCGCCAACCGCGACTATGCACCCACGGAAAATTCGATCCTGAACTCCAATCAGGGCGTCAGTGTCGAGGCCACCATTTTAACGCTGGAAGGATGGTTCCCTGCTGAAGATTTTCGCAGGGATGCACTCGGCCGGCCATGGAATCCCGCAAGTCCGGGAACTGGGCCATTCGGCAAGAGCTGGGACATCTAGACCTGCGTCGATGGCGAACCTTCCAGTCCTATGATGGTGACTTGGGATTGCGGGGCGGGATTGCAGCCTAGTTGCGATCCTGCCCCTCGATCGCAGGTGCCGAGGGCGCTTTGGCGGGGCGCGCCCGCCACGCTCTCACCTGCATCGGTTGGCTCGCGTCGCTCAACAGACTAACGACGATTGCGATCAGCGACATGAAAATCAGATTGGATGCACCGAAAAATGCCACGGTCTGCCCAGCAATGAGCATAATCCCGAGCGCCAAATTCGCGCCAATAACGAGCCGGCGATCATATGCTGGGAGGCGGGAAGACAACATTCCCAAGCGCGCCATCGCGTAGATCGATGCGACGATAATTAGGATCGGCACGATAATCCCATGGCGCATCGCAAGCAGCAGAAAATGCGCGTCAACACTTTCGCCCATCCACCACAGACGGTCCCACTGCTCGTAGCCGATGCCGAACCATGGGTTCTGCCTGACGCTTTCCGTTCCGTGCTCCCAGATTGCCAGCCGATAGGATGCTGTGTGGGGTACTAGGGTGTATCGGGCCAAAACCGATACGAGGCCGTTCTGAGAAGCCAGATGGATGGCAAAAGCGGCCAAGCCGATGAAGAAGATCATGATCCACCAGCTTACGGTCGGGATGATCCGTCGCTTGATGAAATCGAGAGAGATGCCGATGCCAAAAAGCAGCATCCCCATAAGCGCTGCCGAACTGAGGGAGAAAACCCCTGCGAAGCCGGCCCCCAGTCCCACGAGCCTTGGCCATGATCGGATTGCGCTGAAATAGAACAGCGGCAGGAACACGCCCAGCATCAGGCCGCCAAGGATGGGATGCGAAAAGGGCCCGTAAGCACGTAGGAGCCCAAGCCTTACCTCCGGACGAAAGTGGATCTGCCCGCTCGCATCGCCGCCACTATACGCTGAAAGCCCACCGAAGATGGAGCCGAATGTCGGTCGATAGAACAGCGAGCCCAGGAGGCTCTCAAGCGCCATGATCAGCCCAGCGAAACCCACCGCAGGCAGAACGAGAAGCAGGAACAGGCGGAAATCCTGGAAGCTGCGCACCGAGGTTCTGGCGAGCAGATAGCTGCCATAGATGTCGAAGACCACGCCTGCCCCGCGCACGATGCCCTGTGCCACGCCGTAAATCGACATGAAGGAGACCAGGATCCAGAGCCCTGCCATCGTGATCAAGAGGTCGGTGAACGAAAGGCGTTGTGCGCCTTGCTCGAGCAGCCTGAGTATCACGATTACCATGCTGGCGATAACGACCAGTCGGTAGGCCGGTAACCACAAGCCGGAAATCGTGATCGAAAACTCGGGCGGAAAAATGAAGACTGCATAGAAGAGCGCGAGCAGTGGCGCGACACGCATGAACCGGGTGCGATTGAGCACCGGCAATCTTCGTATCACCCTGACGGGTTTTCTGCCCGCTCTTGGATCTGCCAAGGTGGCCAATGCAACTCTCCGACCATGAAACTGGTTTTTCGCGCAAAATCCGGCGACACGTTGCAATACGTGTGCCTGCATTTGTGCGCAACCCGAATAAGCTGGCTAGTGTCCCGACTTGCTCTCGGGGTTGGTAGCCGTGCCTGACAGACCGACTGCACGCGCAAGTATGGGGAACTTTGCAACTAATGGAATTTGGGCCAGCCTATTCGCGATGGTCGGTGGCATCCAGAACAGCGTGATCAGTATCGAGATCGTGCAGAACACCAACGGTCCAACGAGGAGCTGCGTTAGACTATCGAAAGTCCCCGCCACGATGATCGCGCCGAGAATGAGAACGAATTGAGGCAAGATCGCTCGCGCAAGCGCTCCGAAACGGGCGCCCGAGCGCCACATGAGCGACGTGCAATCGATCAGGCATCGAAGTGCGAATGCGATCGCAAAGCCGACAAGGGCGAACTGAAGTCCGAAGAAGTAGAGCAAGAGGGCATAGACCGGGAGCTCTGCCACATGCAGCATTGCGGTAAAGCGCGGGTTCCCGGATGCCTGGATATAGGCGTAGGGCACATTGGCTGTCGCGTTGATCCAGAACGCGGCGAAAAGCACATGCCCCACTGCAATCGACCGCTGGTCGAGGTTCTCGCCGAGCCACAGATGCAGGAAAGGGGATGTGAGGAAGATTAGCCCGAGAACCACCGGAGCAAATATCTGGGCTACGAAGATCGTATAATCCTCACAGCGCTGCTTCGATGAAGCGGGGTCTTCCGATGCGAAACGAGGGAAAAGGGCATGCACGAGCGAGATCGGAAGCAATTGCGTGCGCGCCGCCAGTTGATATGGGATGGAATAGGCCGCGACAGCAACAGCGCCAGATATGGCTCCAATAACGAACCTGTCCCCCACTAGCATCAACGGTCCGACCAGAGCGGATACCATGACCCAGATGCCGAAGCGGGTCAGATGCCCCATCTGTGACTTCGTGATCCTGAGGCGGCCTGATCGGTAAAATGCGCCCCAGACACCTGCAGCGAGAATTACCAGCCCCAAAGCTCTACCGATCACCGAACAGATGATGAGCGCGCCGACATCAGGCCCCACCAGCAATGCGTAGGCAAGCGGAAGGAGCTGGCCGCCGCTCTGCCCGATGAGGTTGCCCAAGGACGAAAGCCCGAATCTCTCCAGCCCCATGAGCGCACCCGCAGCGACTCCGCTGGTTGCTATGACAGGGATCGCCAATGCAAGCGCCCAAATCGCGCCCATGATCTCGGATCTTAGTGCTTCATCGATGTCAAACGGTCCTGAAAAGAACCATGAGGCGGCCAAATAGGTGAGGATGGCGGCAACGATGCTGAACAGAAAGCTGCTGGCGAAAGCTGACGTAACTGCCTCTGCACGAAAATCGCTTGAAAGCTCCTTCGCAGACGAGACCCGTTGCGTGATTGCGCGACCGATCCCGAAATCTGCCTGTCCGAAATAGCCGAGCAGGATCCATGCCACGATAAGAACGCCGTATCGCTCCATCCCGATCGTGGAAACGAACAAGGGAACGCTCACGAGCGCGATCAATGTCGGTAGAACGGCCGCGCCAAGGCTGTAGAAGCTGTTTTTAACGAGGCGCATTCAAATTCCCGAAGAGGCTCCATGAACTCTGCGTTCGCCGTGCTCTATCCGCCATGCCCGGTCCATGAAAGGGCAAAGCCCGTTGATACCTGTGGGGACATCACCGTGGATTTTCGGGTTACCCTTGGCGCCGGGCCTCATTAGCCTCTTGCCAATGAGTCCTGAAGCGGTCACCCCATCGCCAATCAGCACATCGATCGGGCAGGCCGACATCGGCGGCCAACAGACGGGAAATGCCTCACTCAATGCAAAGCGGTTCAATCTTGTCGAATTCTGCATTGCAGGGCGAGGAACTTGAGGAAGTCGATCGCTGTCTGTTCTGCGGACAGGACGAGATCGTGCCCGAACTAGAAGGCGTTCGCGACCACTTCTTCAAATGCGACGGTGGTGAGTTTTCGCTTCACAGGTGCGAGAATTGCCGAAGTCTCGTTTTATCGCCCCGGCCATTCGGGCAGCGCCTGAAAGACGCATATTCGAGCTATTATACCCACTCGACCCCTGCCGACGTGAAACCGTCAACATTCAAGGGCAGGCTAAAGGACGCCTATATCCGAGACCGGTTCGGGTCGGCGGCCAGCCTCATTCAGAAGGCGGGAAGTGCGTTATATGCATTGCTCGCTCCGGACACCGACCAGACAGATGCCTATCTGCGTTTCACTCCGGCTGCGCCCGCCCGCATTCTCGATTTCGGCTGCGGGAACGGAGAATACCTTTTGCGCATGAAGGGCTTCGGCCACGATGTGACCGGGGTCGATTTCGACGATCAGGCGCTCGATCAATTGCGGCCGAGCGGTATCGCGGCTTACTCAGCAGATGACATCGACGAGGTCGACTGGGAGCAGTCCTTCGATCACGTCACTCTCTCGCATGTCATCGAACATGTTCCCGCTCCCAGCGATCTGCTGAAAAGGCTGTACAGCTGGACTAGACCAGGAGGTACGCTCTTTCTGGAAGTACCGAATGCGCTCGCGACAGGGCTGTCGGTGTTCGGGACCTATTGGCGCGGGCTTGAGGCGCCACGCCACTTTTCCCTCCCCAGCCCCGATGGATTGACACGATCGCTTGAAGAAGCCGGCTATTCCATCGAGAAGAGAATTGTCCGGCAGGGCGTGAGAGAGTGGGTATGGAACGACTCGCTCGCTGCGCTGCCTAAAGCTAAGCAAGAAGCTGCACGCGAAAAGATACAGTCCGCACCCGCCCAAGACCACTTTAACGCCGAATTCCTGACTTTCCTTTGCCGTCGCTGAGCCAAAACCTTCGCCGAAGAGCGCGTCAGTCAGCCCCCGGTTGGCTGAAGTCCGTAGTGCAAAGTCTGCGCGCATCAGTCGCGCCGGTTCCGATCGACGAGGCCGTGCTTGCCAAGCACGAATTCTCGCCTGACCCGGCTCAGGGCGCCAGAATGACATTCGTCATTCCCAATCTGAGCGCGAGCGAAGCGTTCGGCGGGGTAACGACCGGGATCGACATATTCTTGTCGCTCGCAGGAAAGATCGGCGAGACGCAAGAAACCCGCTTGCGCCTTCTGCTGACCGATCAGGATTTCGCGACAAGCACCGATATCTTCACCGACCGCGCCCTCGCAGCAGGCTTCGACAGTGAGCATATCGAAGTCCAGCGCCTTCAAACCGATGCAGACCAGATTTTGGTTCGTCCCAACGAGATATTTGTCACCTACAACTGGTGGACGACACTCAACATCGAACCGATGCTCGAAGCGCAAGCGCAGCATTTCGGAATGCCGCGAAAGCCACTGATCTATCTCATCCAGGAATACGAGCCGGTCATCTTCCCGTTCTCTTCAGGGCATATGCTCGCGCGCGAAGCATACGATACGCCTCGCAGGCTTTGGGGAGTGTTCAACAGCTCGAACCTCAAGTCCTATTTCAATCGCCAGGACCATTCGGTCGAACGTGAATGGGTGTTCGAGCCCGTCGTGAACGATCGCTTGAGGCCGTTTCTCGCTCAGGTCGGTCAATCGCAGCGCAAGAGCCAGATCCTCGTCTATGGCCGCCCGACCGTAAACCGGAACTGCTTTCCGGCTCTCATCAGGGGGCTGAAAGAGTGGGTGGAGCGATATCCCGAGTTCTCCGATTGGGACATCATCTCTGCCGGAACACCGCACGATCCGGTCAGCCTCGGCAATGGCCGCGTCCTTCGATCTTTGGGCAAGTTGTCGCTCGATGAATATGCGCAGACGCTGCTGGAGACGTCTGTCGGAGTGAGCCTGATGGCATCACCTCATCCAAGCTACCCACCCTTGGAGATGGCGCATTTCGGCGTTCGCGTTGTAACCAATGGGTACACTTGCAAAGACTGGGAAGGATATCATCCCAACCTGTCCAGCGCGCCCTCAATCGCTGCAGCCCCGCTTGCCGCGGCTATTGCCGATGCGTGCCGTGCGGCTGGCGAAGCGCCATCCGGGTATCAGGATCCGGATTTTGTCCGGTCGCAGAAGTATCCGTTCATGGAAGACCTCGCACGTGCTGTGCTCGACGAGATTGCAGCACCTTGATGACCTACGGGTTCGTCCTGTCCAGAAACTCCGCCCGGTTGGAAAAGGTGGATTACCGGTTTGGCGAATGGTGCCTAGAGGTTTCTGACTATCTCCGGGTCACGCGGCTCACTGGCAGTGACGGTGCCCCGATCGGCGTGATCCTGGGCTGGACAATCGACCCGTCAGGCCCCGATTTCCTTCAAGACGAGATCAAAATCGACTCGAATGGCAAGTCACTCGACGCCATTCATGCTGAGCGCATCGAGCCGTTGATCGGAACCTATCTCGCAATCCTCGACCGTGAAGGCGAGACGCGCATCTACATGGACGGGCTGGGATCGCTCAGTCTCGTCTACGACCCGGCCAACCAGATCGCCGGATCAACAGCAGCCTGCATCCTGAGCGAGGCCGAATACTCTGACAGGTTCGATGCCGCCCTCTACCGATCGATGGAGATCGATGCCGAAGGCTGGTTTCCGGTAGGTCTGACCGCGCATCGCGGCGTCGAACGATTGACTGCCAACCACTACCTCGACTGCCGCGATTGGTCGCAGAAACGCCACACTGCGTATGAGCGTGCGATGTCTCTGCCCGGGACCGCTCAGGATCACTTGGAGGTGCTGGCCGACCAGGCCCTGAAAGCGGTTATTGCACTGGTGCGTGCGGGCGAAAAGGTCACGGTCGGGCTGACCGGTGGAGGAGACAGCCGGTTGCTCCTCGCGGCGCTCAAACCGGTCAAGGATGACGTCGAATTCTACACTGTCACTCCTCCTAATGAAGTGTCCGACAGGTTCGATCTCATCCGGGCCGAGGAGCTTGCCGCCCGGTTCGGATTAGAACACGACGTGCTCCCTTTTGTCCGCGCGAGCGATGACGAGGCGGCAGAGTGGGATCGTCGCGTGAGCAGGTGCGTGATAACCGCAAACCGGAGACAACATCCGAGCGTTGAGCCACTCTGCGACCATATCTGCATCGGCGGCCTCGGTGGCGAAGTCGGTCGGTGTTTCCTCTGGCCGGACTTGTCGAAGGTTCCCCAGATTACTCCGACAACGCTAGTCGACATGCTCAAGCTGCCTCGCGTTGGGGAAGTCGTCCGGCGGGTAGAAAAATGGATGGCCGACCTGCCCGAGATGCCAGTCACCCACCTGCTTGACCTTGCCTATATCGAGTTGCGGATGAGCTCTTGGAGCAGCGTTCAGTCCTATGCCAATCCCAAGTCGGTGATCATTCACCCGCTGGGTACCTTTACCTCGATTGAGGCGATGATGAGCATGCCTGCCGAGTACCGGCAGAACGACGGGATGATAGAAGGGCTGATCGCGGAATATTGGCCAGAATTGCTCGAACTGCCGATAAACCGGTACGGCGATTGGCGCGATTTGGGGAAACCGCTCGCCAAGATTGCCAATCCCACCAAGGTCTATCGAAAACTGCGCCAGATGTTGCGCGCACGCTGATCCCGAGCCGCAGGCCGGTTGGTCTAGCTTCCCATGCGATTGGGCAAATCGGCCGCCGCTTCGTCGCTTTCGCGAATTCTCCGCTCCGTCTCGTCGGCATCAAGAAAACGGCCATACGTGCCGACTTCGATACCCTCCCTGATGACCGTCGCTGGATTGCCCGCGACAATAGTGCGTGGTGGCACGTCCTTGGTCACAACGCTTCCCGCACCAATAACGCAATTGTCGCCGATCGTGATGCCGGGGAGGATCAGGCTTTCTCCCCCGATGAAGCAATTCTGACCAATCTTCGTGTGGGTGTAGAGCCCGCGGGTCCGGTCATGGGTCAGTATGCGCGCGCCGAAAGCCACGTAGGTGTAAGCGCCGATATGCACGCCTTTGGGGAAGGTGAAATCCGGCTTGGCCGATAGCGACATCTCCACCGTCGGATGGATATCCATTCCCATCACGGAGACGAGGAACCGGCGTCGACCACCCGTCAGCAGCTTTCGCAAGGACGACAGCCTCGTCAAACTGAAACTCATTAACCTGTCATCCCCGGATCAGCCTTGTCGCAGCGCCAGAATGCATGATTAAGTCGGGCCATCAAAGCAAGAATTGTTCACATCTCGCATTATGGGGAGTTCGAGTGCTACGAATGTTGGCCATGAAGTACGTTGCTCTCGCGATGATAGTGGCAGGCATCGCCGTGAGCTATGTCATGTGGGACGAGATCCCGGCATGGAGGTTGGGCGGTTCGAATAGTTTGCCGCTCGAAGGTGTTGCGACCAGTCCTGCACCGAACATGTGCCCCGAGGGTGGCGAGACCATCGAATTACGCGGCGACAGCCTCGTCGCAGGAGGACGCATGGGATCGGTGCGCGGCATGGATTCCCTCCCGTACGGAGTGGTGCTGGAACGCGAACTCGGACGCGATGTCGAGGTTCTCCTGCGCGGTCGGGGCGGCTCGACAGCGGCTCAGGGCGAAGAAGCCTGGCGCGATGAAGACAGGCATGGCGATATCGTGCTTCTCGCATATGGCACGAACGACGCCGCTCCACGAGGGTGGTTGCGCAGCAAGGTGCCGGTCCCCATCGAAGAATTTGAAGCGGCCCTCGGATCGCAGGTCAGGCAAGCGCTCGCTCGGGGCAGTCGGGTCGGCCTGATGGCACCGCCCCCAGGTGGCTCCGTCGCAATCAACCGCAGACTTCAGGTCTACAGGGAAGCGGTTGCGAGAGTGGCGCAAGAAACCGGCGTACCCGCTTTTGATCCAGCTGATGCGCTTGCCGAATGCAGAGAAACCGGGCCGCTGCTTAGCTACGATGCACTACATCTCAACCCACGAGGCCACCATTGCATCGGCATCTGGCTGGCCAAGGAGTTGTGTCCTGAAAATTTGTCCTAGGGCCGTATCAGGCTGCGGCCGGTGATCCTTGCAGGCGATTGATGATCGCATCACTTAACGGCCTGACCTTCGACAGCGCTACGCTTTCGACGAGGTTCCAGGAGACCACCGCGCACAGCAGCGTGAGCGGCGCGGCAAGCGCCATATTGGCAAGCGGGCCAGCATCGGGAACGAGGTGGGCGAACATCTGCTGCACCGGGAACGCGAAAATATAGACCCCGTAAGAATAGTCGCCGAGCCTGTTGTAAGCGAGCAGCTGGCCTTTCGGAATGAAGCCGAACCAGGCAATGCTGTAGATCAATGCGATCAGCACCATCGCGGACAGGAATGGCGTGTATGCAGCTGGCCAGCACAGCAGCCATAGCGCCGCCGCGATCCGCAAATCCAGCACAAATTTGTCGCGCCAGACATAGGCCATCATGCCCAGAGCGAAGGGAAATCCCAGTTGCAGAAGCAAATAGAGCCGGCGCGTCAAACCTCCATCTGGATCCCAACCAAATGACGACAGGTATGCGATGGTCAGGACCGCAAAGACCAGAGTGAAAAGGATCCTGCGTTTCAACAGTCCGACAAGGCCAATCACGACGACGCCGAGATAACAGATGACCTCATAGAAAAGGGTCCACAAACTGCCATTGATCGGATCGCCATAGGCGTTGTCGTCGAACACGCCGGGCAGCGGGTACTGCAAAAAGGCCAGCGATAGATTGCGGGGAATATAGGCCAAGGTTTCAGCCGAGCGAAGATACGACGCGAGGTCCAGCGTCGTGAAAAAGGCCCCCACGATGACCGTGATCACCAGAACCACAAGCAACGCAGGGAACAGCCTCAAGACACGGGCAACCGCGAAGGTTATGAGGCTCTTCTTCCTATCGAAGCTGCGTGAGATCAGCAGCCCTGAAAGAGCGAAGAAGATAGCAACGGCAATGCCGCCCAGAGTCATTCCGGTCAGATGTTCCATCGGCTCTGGCGTCCCGGCACCAAGCGCGATCGGGAAAGCGTGAGAAACGAGGACCGCTGCCGCAGCGACAATTCTGACTAAATTTAGGTTGTTGTCCCGACCGGACAGCTGATCAGCAAGACGTTGCGGGGCAAGCAGCCTCGGCATCAATCTTCATCTGCTGCGGCCAGCGGCCGCCACCAGTCCTCGCGGTCGAGATACCACCTTAGCGTCTCGCGCAGCCCCTCCTCGAATGAGCGCGAGGCAGAGTAATCCAATTCGGCGCGCGCCTTGGTTTCATCGATCGCATAGCGCCGGTCGTGCCCCGCACGATCGGTCACGAAGGTCTTGAGCGTTTCGCTCTTCTCGCCCCGCGCAGCAGGAGCATCGGGGTAACGCTCGGCGAGGCCGTCTACCTCTTCGAAAGCGAGGTCGACCTCGCGGCAGATCGCGTCGATCACTTCCATGTTGGGAAGCTCGGCCCCGCCGCCGATATTGTAGGTCTCACCCGGCTTTCCGTTAGTAAGGCACGCCTCGATCCCGCGGCAGTGGTCTTCCACGTGCAGCCAGTCGCGCACGTTCATTCCATCGCCGTAGATCGGCAGCGGTTTGCCCGATAGCGCGTTGAGCAGGAACAGCGGAATGAGCTTCTCAGGGTATTGGTAGGGACCGTAATTGTTCGAACAATTGCTGGTCGTCACGTTCAGCCCATAGGTGTGGTGATAGGCTCGAACGAGGTGGTCGGACGATGCCTTTGAGGCCGAATAGGGCGAGTTGGGGGCGTAGGGCGTGGTCTCGCTGAAAGCCGGATCGTCAGGACCGAGCGAACCGTACACTTCGTCGGTCGAGATATGGTGGAAGCGATGCTCTTGGCCGTCGCCTTCGAGCCACACGGCGCGCGCGGCCTTGAGCAGCGCGTTGGTGCCAAGAATATTGGTGTCGATGAACGCGTCGGGGCCGGTGATCGAGCGATCGACATGGCTTTCGGCGGCGAAGTGAACGATCGTCGCGATGCCGTGATCGCGCAGCAGCTTTTCGACGAGCTCCTGATCCCGGATGTCGCCCACGACGAGTTCGGCGTAGTCGGCGCCTTCGAGCGTCGAACGATTGCCCGCATAGGTCAGCGCGTCGAGCACGATCACTCGGTCATCGGGATGGCGTGCATTCCAGAAATGCACGAAATTGCCGCCAATGAAGCCGGCACCACCGGTGACTAGGATGTTAGCCAAGGGATTGTTCCTCTTTGAGCATGGCGCGCAGATTGGTTCGCCAATGTACTGCCGTGTCACCCAGCAAAGCGCGAGTGTCACTGCAATCCAGCAATGAAAAGGCCGGACGCGCGGCCGGTGTCGGATAGTCTGCGGTCGTTATCGGGCGGATCGTTGGGATGGCATCCAGCAATCCGAGCGCCTGTGCTTCTTCGGCGATCGAAAAAGCGAAATCGTACCAGCTGGCAACGCCTGCATCGCTGTGATGGAATGTGCCGACAGCATCCGCTTCGACCAGCCCCCAAATCGTGTGTGCCAGCCCCTTCGCCCAAGTAGGAGAGCCGATCTGGTCGGCCACCACGCCGAGTTCGTCGCGCTCCTTCATCAGCCTGATCATGGTGCGTACGAAATTCGCTCCGCCCGCCGCATAGACCCAGGCTGTGCGCACCAGGATATCCGAGCCGCGCAAATGAGCCTCGCCCTCGGCCTTGGTGCGACCATAGACGCTGATCGGGCGGACGGCGTCATCTGGCCGATAGGCGCGAGCCGAGGTTCCATCGAAGACGAAATCGGTCGAAACGTGGACCAACTTACCGCCGATCTGGTCGAGCGCTGCCACCATTGTAGCCACCGCGCCCGCATTGATGGCGCGGGCGAGGTTTTCTTCGCTCTCGGCCTTATCGACCTCAGTATAAGCGGCTGCGTTAATGATGAGATCGGGCGCTTCCTCTTCAATCCGCGCCGTCAGTGCCGCAGCGTCGGTGAGATCGACGTGCTGGACGTCGATCGCGCTGATCTGAGCATAATCTGGCGCGGTCTGTTGAAGCGCCGTGCCAAGCTGCCCGCCCGAGCCTGTGATCAGGACCTTCATCAGAACGCGGGCACGTCAGCCAGCGACAGGCCTCGCGCATCCTTTTCAGAGATGATGGGGTCGATGCCGACGTCCGGCCAATCAATGCCAACCTCGGGGTCATCCCAAGCCAGCGTGTGCTCCGACTGCGGGGCATAGGGCGCGGTGCATTTGTAGAGGAAGTCGGTTTCATCGCTCACTGTCAGGAAACCGTGCGCAAACCCTTCCGGCACCCAGAACATACGTCTGTTGTCTGCGCTGAGCTCGACCCCTACCCACTTGCCGAAATGCTCCGATTTATGGCGGAGATCGACTGCGACATCGAAAACCGACCCGCGCGTTACGCGCACGAGTTTCCCCTGCGGGCCAGGGTTCTGGAAGTGCAGGCCGCGCAGTACGCCCTTCTGAGAGCGGCTGTGATTGTCCTGTACGAAGGAAAGGTCGAGCCCCGCCTCGGCGAAGGCGCCCTCGTTCCAGGTTTCCATGAAGAAGCCGCGCTCGTCACCGAACACGCGCGGCTCGATGATGACCGGACCTGGAATGTCGGTTTCGACAAGCTTCACGAAATCACCGGGTTCTCTAGCAATTGCAGGAGATATTCGCCGTAGCCCGATTTGCGCAGCGGCTCGGCAATCCGGGCCAGTTCACTATCATCAATGAAGCCCTGCCGCCACGCGATCTCCTCGGGGCAGGCGATCTTGAGACCCTGGCGTTCCTCAGTGATGCGGACGTAGCTTGCTGCGTCGAGCAAGGAGGAATGCGTGCCTGTGTCGAGCCAGGCAAAGCCGCGACCCATGATCTCCACCGCCATCGAGCCTTCGTCGAGATAGAGCCGGTTGAGGTCGGTGATCTCAAGCTCGCCGCGCGCGGACGGCTTCAGGTCACGGGCACGATCGACGACCGTATCGTCGTAGAAATAGAGCCCTGTCACGGCGTAATTCGATTTAGGCTGGGCCGGCTTTTCCTCGATCGAAACGGCCTTTCCTTCGCCGTCAAATTCGACAACCCCGAATGCCTGCGGATCGTTCACGCGGTAGGCAAAGACGGAAGCGCCGGTATCGCGTGCATGGGCGCTTTTCAGGATGTCGGGGAGGCCGTGGCCGTAGAAGATATTGTCGCCGAGAATAAGCGCGCTCGGAGCGCCGGATACGAAATCGGCCCCGATGTGGAATGCCTGCGCAAGCCCTTCGGGATTGGGTTGAACGGCATAGCTCAGGTTCACCCCGAAATCCGATCCATCACCTAGAACGCGCTGGAATTGCTCGGAATCTTCAGGAGTGGTTATGATAAGAATGTCGCGAATACCCGCCAACATCAGCGTGCTCAGCGGATAGTAGATCATCGGTTTGTCGAAGATCGGCATGAGCTGTTTCGAAACGCCACGCGTCAGTGGGTAAAGCCGCGTACCCGATCCTCCGGCGAGAATTATGCCCTTGCGTGGCTGCGACACTGAACTTCCGCCTCCGGATCCCTGAAAAAGCGCGCTTCGCATTGCAGCATAACCCTCGGGGGTCAACTCGAAAAGGACGCCTCGAGCCTGCCTGCGCGATTGTCTGGCCAAAGGGTTCCGAATGGCCCATTATGAGACGATCAGCCCGTGCAAACTGCGGGATTTGAGAGGCTCGCTGCATTGTCACGACGCGCAAGATCGGCCACGGCGAGGGAAATGACCGAAACCGCTAGAATCGACGCGTTTCTTGCCGCATCTCTTCGCGCCCTGCGCAATGGCGAAGCTGGCGTGTGGACGCTCGATCACGTGGATGACTGGAAGTCCGTCTGGTCGAGGATCGAGTTTCATGGACTCCCTATCATCCTCCACTCGCAAGCCGAGCGGCTTCTTCAGTGGCCTACCAGCTTGCTTGAAAGGGTTGCGGAGGAGGCAAGGCTCGTCGTCCTGTGGGAGACGACCCACGCGCACGCGGTCACTGCTATCCTTGCCGACCTCACCGATGCCGGGGTTGAAAGCGTTGTCATGAAGGGTACCGCGCTCGCCTATGGCTTTCACGACGATCCGGCCAGTCGGCGGCGCGGAGACACAGATCTCCTCATCGCACCCGCCGATCTCGACAAGACCCGCGCGGCGTTCGAAGCGGCTGGCTGGTACCGCAAGCGCGATCCCCATGGGCTCTATTACCAAGAGGGTTGGCTTCACCGTTCGGCGGGCTTTTTCGAGCACGCCGTGGATTTGCACTGGTGCCCCACCGACCGACCTGTCCTGCAGAAACTGCTGCCAGCTGGGGGGTTCTTCGACAGAAAAGTGGCGTTGCCCAAGTTGGCAGGGTCTGCGTACCGGCCCGATAATGCGACCATGGTGCTTCACGCAGTCATCAATCAGAAATGGCACGCGCAGCATGGCTATGACGCAGAAGACGGCAGGGTGGTAGGACAACGACGCCTCATCTGGTCGATCGACTTTGACCTATTGATACGCGCCTTCAAGCCGGAGGATTGGGAGCAATTGACCACGCGCGCGCTCGATTGTGGAGCTGGTCCGCTTGTTGCCGAGGCCTTGCTTGGTGCGCAGGAGGACCTCAGGACACAACTCCCGCAAGATCGTGTCCAGCAATTGCGCGACGCGCCGCTGAGTGAAGACCTTACGCGCTATTTCTCCGACGCCGATACTCTGAGCCAGTTCATGCTCGACATGCGCACATCCTCAGGTGTCGGGCAGAAAGCGAAACTGCTCTGGACACGGGCCTTCCCACCGCGTGCGCATCTACTCAACAAATATCCTGCCGCTTCCAGCTGGCCGACACCTATTCTTCAGGGGCGGTTGCTGATCGAGACGGTAGGACGGATGCTCAAAAAGGCAGGCGCACGATGAGTGTAGGTTTCTGGCTCGAATGGGCGCGGCGTTTCCGATGGCCGCTCGCCATGATCAGCGCGCTCACTTTGCTGAGTTCGGTCGCAATCCTCGCCGTTCCCTGGCTTGCCGCGCAATTGCTCGGCGGAGTGGTTTCCACCGGCGAGGTAAGTGCAGACCTGACCTCGACGTTGATCCTGCTCGTCGTGACGCTGGTGGCGCTCACGGTGCTGAACATTGCATCCGCGATCCTTTCCGAGCGCGCCTCAACCCATATCCTGACCGAACTGCGCAAGCGCATCTATAATCATGTGCAGGTGATGCAGTTGAGCTTTCACGACGAGCAGCGCGCAGGCGACGTGCTCGCGCTCACGTCCTACGAAGTCGGAAATTTGAGCGATTTTCTTGCAAGCACTCTTGCCAATGCGCCAGCGCTCGTCCTGACTGCCGTCGGGGCGGTGGCGATCCTGTTCTGGATTGACCCGGTGATGGCGATGGTCGTGCCCATCCTCGTACCCGTATTCTACATCATGGCGAAGCTCGCCGGGCGACGCTTGCGCAATCTCTCAGGCAAGGTCCGCGCGGCGGATGTCGAGCTGATCGCGATCGCCGAGCGCGATCTCGAGATGCTTCCCGCGATCAAGGCATTTGCGACCGAAGATCACCATAGGAGCGGATTTGCAAAGGCGGCTGAACGGTCGCGAATGCTGGCGGTCCAGAAGGCCCAGTTGGGATCGGTCATCGGCCCCGTGATGACGTTGTGCGCTGCGCTGGCCGCGATTGCCGTTCTCGTGATCGGAAGCGAGCAATTGTCGAGCGCAGATAATCCGCCAAGCGATATGTTCGCCTTTCTCCTCTATGCTGCCCTGCTCACGCGTCCGATTGGCCAACTCGCAACGATGTACTCGATGTACCAGATGGCCCGAGGCACGCTCGCGCGGCTCGAGACGGTGCTGGCGCTCGAACCGGAGAAGGGTCACGAGGAAGGGAAGGTCCTCGACCGCGCTGAAGGAGCGATCGGGTTTGAGGGGCTCGAGTTCGCCTATCCGGGGCGCTCACCGGTGTTTACCGGGCTCGACTTGGCCATCGCTCCGGGTGAGATCGTCGCGCTTACCGGTGAGAACGGGGTAGGCAAGTCCACGCTGGTGCGCCTGCTGCTGCGCTTCTACGAGCCGCAAGCGGGTCGGATCACCCTCGACGGCGAGGATATCGAGAACTTTCAGGTCCAGTCGCTGCGGCGCCAGTTCGGCTACGTCCCGCAGCGCGCCCTGCTGTTCAACGGTTCGGTCGCCGAGAATATCGCTTTCGGTCAACCGGCAGGCGAAGTCGATGCTGCGGTCCGCAATGCAGCGCAGCTCGCGCAGGCTGCTGATTTCATCGGGAAACTGCCCGATGGTTTCGACACCGTGATCGGCGACCATGGCGTGCGCCTGTCCGGTGGTCAGCGTCAGCGGATTGCACTGGCCCGTGCGCTGTTCCGTAATCCGCCCATCATGATCCTCGACGAAGCAACGAGCATGTACGACCTCGAAAGCGAGGCCGCCTTTGTCGAGCATTGCGTCGAGACGTTGAGAGGCCGGACCGTGATCCTTATCACCCACCGACCAGCGAGCCTTGCCTTGGCGAGCCGCGTCCTGAAGCTCGGCCCCGAAGGCGTTCAGGATATCACCGGAGCGCAGGCCTAGTCGGCGCTGGGAACTATCAGACCCTGATCCTTCAATTGCGCGGCGAGCGCCAGCAGATCGGCCTCGATCCGCTCACGCTCGGCGTCAAAAGCCGCTTCGATCACATCACCCAGTTCGGCGAGGGTTTGTGGGCGTTCTTGGAAAGACTCCCACACCTTCATGCCGACCGGGTCGAGCCCGAAATACTGACCGCTATTGAGATCGAGCAGCACCATCTCGCCCCCGACTTCGCGGGCGACGACATCATCTGATGCGGTGAAACGGTCGGTCAGCTGCATTTCGGTCTCGTGATCCCTTCAATCGCTCTTGAGACAGCGCTCGGCAAAGGAAGCCAGCACCGCGGCACGCACCTGCGGCAACTCCGCATAGTCGCGGGTAAAGTCAAGCGCGAAGCAATCCACGTCCTGAACCAGATCGGCCATCCGTGTGAAATGGCCCTTGAGCCGCGCCTTGTCCTCGACATCGAGAAGAAAGGCGTGCGGCATCAGCGCGCTAAGCGCCTCCTGTAGCGCGAGCTTCCGAATCTGGAGAGGGGCGCGGTGATCGGTGCCGAGAATGTAGATCTGGCGAAGCGGCACCTCCTCGCGCGCGAATGGCAAGACATCCCCGGCTTCGACATCCTGCTTCGTGTTCTTGTCGGCAATCGGCGTGTCCTCGCCCAGCAGAAAGCGAGCACTGTCGGCAAAGAGCCGCAGTTTTGATCGCTTGGGCTGAAGCCAGTAGCTCTCATCGCGCTTGACGAGATCGATGACGTCCTCGGTGATGAACGGATTTCCTTCAGCCGCGAACGAGCCGGCAAGCGTGGTCTTTCCGCCCCGTGACAGGCCGAGAAAGGCAATCGCCCCATCTTCTCCATCGACGCTTACCGCGCTTCCATGCAGGAACAGCCCGCCCGTGTGATTGCCGAGCAGCGGCTGAATCGCGTTGTGATAGAGATTTACGATCTGTTCGGGCTTCGCGCCCGGAACCGGCCAACCGACAATCCGGTGGTCGCCCTCCTGATCGTCGGGCGTCACCTCGAAATCGGCCTGGCCGAGGAAGCGCAGCAAATAGCCGTCCTGGCTGCGATGGAACTCGGCCATGCTCGCCCCGATCGGCGAGACCCAGCGATCATAGGGCTCGCTATCCAAGGCGATCTGCTCGCGCGGAGGCTCTGGTTTCCATTCCATGATGCGAGAACCCTTAGCGGGGCATCGCCATATGCGGAACTGCTTGGCTGAGGTTTCGCTCAATCACGAGCATTCGAGAATCGCGACGGCCTTCAAAGCGATTCGCGTTAGCTCGACCAACCCCACCAATACGTGAAACCCGCATACGACAAAGGGCGCTCGGGTGGAGCGCCCTTAAATCGTTTATCCGACAGCTGCGCAATCCGCAGCCAGCCTGAGAAAATCAGAAGCGGACGTTGGTTTCCGCACCGTCGCGGAAGTTGGTTGCGCTACCGCCCGTAAGGTTACGGACCGAACCGAAAACGGTCAGGCGCGGAGCTTCGTATTTTGCTTTAACAGTCGACTTCTTCATTTCTATTTCCTGTCCTGTTGCACCCCAGTGGCAGGGTAAATTTCGTTTACGCAATTTCCCTGATAGAGAAATGCTGCGGTCGCGTAAAGACCCCAAATTTCCCAAGCCCATAAATCACCTTCAGGGGTAGCATAGTCGACATTAAGGATGCGTTTCATCCCCTCCAAATCGCACAATCCCGCGAGGCGTTCGGGCGCATGGGCGCGGGCATATTCGGCGAACTGCTGATCGATCTTGATGTTAGTGAAGTTAGCCTTGGTTCGCCGCTCAAGCACCTTTTGCGGAAGGATATTCTTCATCGATTCGCGGTGAATCGCTTTCGTTAGCGTTCCCTTACGCTTGATCTCGGCAGGCGTGGAGAGAGAAGTCGATGAAAGCACGGCTCAACATCGGATGGCGCGACTGCAGTCCGGCCTTCGCACGCTGGCGACGCATGAGACCATAGACCTTGTCGTGGAAGGGGCTCATCACGAGATTGTGCTTGGCAAGATGCACGCCGTTTTCAGGCAGCAGCGTGACATAGTCCTCTTCGGCCTGAGCCAGAATGTCCCGCATTTCCTCGGCCAGCCAAGAGAACGCCCCGCTGCGACGTTGCTGACGCAAGCGCTCCTGAATACGGCTGCGAATCGCACCTGGCGTGAGCTCGGCTACCGTTTGCCGGCCTGCCTGTTTGAACGCCTTGACCCAGCCCATCGACTCTGCGTCTCGGGCGAGCGCCTTTCCGAAAGCACCGAAATCACGCTCGGCGATGTATTCGCGATAATATTGCGTGTTACCCTGCAACCATTCGTCGCCGCCGCTGCCATTGATCATCACCCGCGATCCGTCGGCAACCGCCCGGCGATCCATGCCGAGCATCATCGCCCCGTTCGACCCCATCGAGATATCGCGATGCCACCGCGCATCCTCGATGTACCAGTCGATATTGGGATCGAATAAAGGCACTTCCGTCAGCGGGCGGCCGACATGTTCGGCAACCGCGCGCGCATAGGGCAGTTCGTAGGCATTGCTGCCTTGTTCCGCGGCGAGCGAGTAGCCGGCGAAACCGGGCGCCTGCAATTCTCCGCGCTTCTCAAGAATATCGGCGATGCAGAAGATCGAAGAGCTATCCAGCCCCCCACTGACCGCGATCCCCACCGGCCTGTCGGCGCGAGACGCCCGGCGGACGCAATCGAAAAGCACTTCCTTATAGTGCTCGACATATTCGCGCTCGCTTGAATAGCGGATCGAGATCTTGGTGTCGGGCACCCAATATCTGGACGAACGCATCTGTTCGCCGTCGAAGGAATAGGTGTGCGCGCGAATGAATTTCTTGACCCCGCTCCACACCGTATCCTCTCGCAGATAATACCGGTTGGCGAGCATCTGGGCGAGAAAGCGTTTGTTCGGCTCAAGTGGGGTTGAGCTCAGCGCGTAGATCGTTCGCAGGTCGCTTGCGATGATCAGGCGGCCCGGTTCTTCCTTATAGTAGAGCGGCACGAACCCCATGTGATCGCGCGTGATGAACAGTCGGTTTGCGCGCAGGTCGGCGATGATCAGCGAATACTCACCGCGCAGCTTTTCAGCGACTCCCTCGCCCCATGTCTCATACCCGGCGAGCGCGATCTCGACATCCGAACGGTTGCGCAGCTTTGCTCCGCGCGCTTCAAGCTCGGAGGCGATCTCGGCGTGGTTGAGAAGATATCCGTCGAAAACCGCAGCCAGCTTTCCATCGGCGCTCGCGCATGGTTGGGCCTGGTCATGCGATTCGACAGTCGTGTGCGTAGTCGCCGCCGCCAGCGCGAGCTTGCCCGAGCGCCAGCGGCCAAGGTCGTCATGCGGGATCGCGCCAAGACTGTCCGACAACGCCTCGAGCATATCCGCTCGCACGCCGTTCGTGTCGAATATGGCTCCGATAGATGACATGGATCCCCACCAAGTTTCGTTCGTGACCGGCCCTCGGTGAAGGCGACCTGCGCTTGGCAGCTCAGCTGTCCTGTGCCAAGAAGCCTGTGGTCTCATAGACATACGATTATGGACGCGCAATCACCTCACACCCCTGCAAATGGAAGCAGGCCGACGCTCACTGACGTCGCTTGGCTCGCGCCTCATGCGATACGCGGCTTCTTCGAATTGGTGCGTGCGCGAATCGCTTTTGCACGGCTCGAGGCAAAGGGCATTCCAACGCGCAATCGCATTGCGCGCGAAGCGGCACGGCCCGATTCGCGCGTCTCCGAGGCCAGCATTGCGCGGATTGCGTATGTCCTGCCGCGGCTGTCGGATCGGCTGCCGTGGCGCAGCGATTGCCTGGTGCAAGCCATTGCGGGCCAGAATTGGCTAATGCGTTTGGGCGCGGCCAGCGAAATCCAGATCGGAGTCGAAAATCCCAAGGAAGGAGAGTTCGGCGCCCACGCATGGCTATTGCATGATGGTCAGGTGGTAACCGGGGGCGATATCGACCGTTACAGCCTGCTACTTTCCGATTCGCGCCTCGCTAAAAAAACGGCTTCAGAAACTTCGGAGGGGGATCGGCGTTAACCTCGCGTAATAGTGGAATTAATCGCTTTCCCACCCCGGTGAGGGTTCATTTACCAATTTTTCGTAACCCACTGTTGTCAAACTTGCTGCGCTGCACTAGTAGGGTGCGTAAGAGTTCTAAAGAGGTGCAATACAATGATGAAAACGATGTCTCGCCTTATGGTGACCGCCGCTGCGGCCAGCATGGTCGTTGCGCCGATCGCTGCTCAGGCTAACACGCGCGCTGGCGACAGCACGCCGACTTACACCAGCCAGAGCGCACAGCCTGGTCTTGAGCGTTCTGCCGAAGGCGAGGAAATGCGCGGCGGCGGCTCGATCCTGCTTCTGCTTCTCGCTGCTGCTGCTGCAGCCGCAGGCATCGCGATTGCTGCTGGCAACGACGACGACGATCGTTCGCCCGGCACCTAACACTGGATATTATCAGACCGGCAAAAGTCGGCTCGATAAAAGATCAAGCGCTTGGGGAAACCCGGGCGCTTTTTCTTTGCGCGCTCGATTTTCTTTGTCATTGGTGCGGTTGGTCCGCTGAGCGGCAATGGAGAGGGTTTGGCGGCAGCGCCGACATGAGGGGTCAATGAGAACAGACAATCTCAAGGCGCATAGCGTGGTGTGGGCTCTGGCCCTGCTTGTGGTGTTCGCGGTCGGCTTCGGCGGAGGCGGCTCCAAGTACGGGCTTGCCAATCTCACGGTGCAAGTCGCCGCGCTGATCGGGCTCGCATTTCATCGCGAGGAGTTCTTCCGCTTCTGGAAGACCGCGCCAAGAGCGCTCAGCGCCCTCGTCGCCCTGTCGATTGCCATCCCCGTGCTGCAGCTCATCCCCCTGCCTCCCGGCATATGGACGCAGCTTCCCGGCAGAGACATCGTTCTCCAGTCCTTCGAGCTGCTCGGCCAGAGTGGCGAGACCGACCATTGGACCAGCCTCAGCGTGGACCCGGTGCGGACCACCGTGGCGCTGACCGCGATCATCACCCCGCTCGCCATGCTGACGATCGGCTGGAGCGCGCCGCGCGACAAGCTGGTCACCATCGGTTGGATTATCGTGGGACTGGGCCTTGCAAACCTGCTCATAGGCATTCCGCAAGTGTTGAGCAACAGCGAGACCGGCGTGCTGTATCCCGAGAACCCGATGCCGGGCGTGCTGTTCGGCACGTTTGCCAATCGCAATTCGACCGGGTTGTTCCTTGTCGGCGCTCTCGCGCTCGCAGCGCTGCTGCCGGCTCCGGCCCGCGCGATCAACTATGCCCCTTTGCTGCGAGGCTCGATCTGTGCCCTACTTCTCCTGGCAATCGTGCTTACCCGTTCGCGCACCGCACTAGTGCTGGCCATGATCCCGTTTGGTGTGGCTGGCCTGCGCATTGTGCTTTCGCATCTCAAGGGCAATGCGTTCTCCGGCACGAAGCGCAGCCTGTTTGCGCTCGCCCCTGTGCTGCTGGTCGTTACCCTGCTCGGCGCTGTACTGATCGCTTCGCCTGGGCGGGTCGGCATGGTGATGGACCGGTTCGAGAACAGCAGCGGCGACGCGCGCGTGTACATCTGGGAAGATGCCTCGTACGCGTCGAGCCGCTACTGGCCGGTCGGCGCGGGCATGGGCACTTTCGACGAGGTCTTCCAGATCGACGAATCGCTCGAGAACATGTCGATGCGCCGCGCTGGCCGCGCACATAACGACTATCTCGAAGTTGCTATCGAGGCGGGGCTGCCTGGTCTGGCGCTGATCGTGGGTTGGCTGGCTCTGTTGGCGTGGCTGAGCTGGAAGGCGCGACGCTCGCCCGACCGATGGCTGGCATGGAGCGGCGCGTCTATCCTTCTCGTCATCGCCCTCCAATCGATCACCGATTATCCCTTGCGCAATCACACCATGCTGGCGCTCGGAAGCTTTGCCCTGCTGATGCTTGCCCGCTTTGGAGGCGCCGAACGAGAGCGTGAGACGGGAGAGGTCGCATGATCGGTCGTATCCTCTGGATCGCGGTGCTCGTCGGCGTCGGCGTGGTGACCGCGCTGGTGCAGTATGACCGGCAAGCGGAGAAATCGCGCGCGATCGCGAGCAGTGTCCCCGAAGTTGTCCGTTCGGTCGCTCAGCGCCCGGTCGCGGCATTTGCGCTCGACGGCGACAATCCCGAATTTGCACTCGCCGAGGCTGAGCGGCTCGTGCGCCGGCGTCCCATGCCGGCATTGCACCTCAGGATCCTTGCACAGGCTCAATTTGCAGCAGGCCGACAGGACGCAAGCGGTCAGACGATCCAGTACGCCGCCCGCCGCGGCTGGCGCGAGCCATTGGCACAGGAAGCTGTACTTAGACTCGCAATCGAAGCAGGCGATATGCCCGAAGCTGCCCGACGCTACGCTGCCCTCGCCCTGCGACGCGATACCGAGGACGCGTTACTCGAAGAGCTGGGCCCAGCGATTTTTTCCGAACCAAGCGGCGAAGGCCTACGCACACTGTCCGAAATCGTTGGGGGAGGCAAATGGTGGCACGGCCAGTTCCTGCGCCGCGCCTCGCGGGTCATGCCACCGGCATCAGTGGAAGAGATCGTGCGCTCAACTACCGCAGCCGGCACGCGCTACGATTGCGAGCTGCTCGAACAACTTTCCCGCGCACTTATTCAACGAGACGAGACTGTCGGCATGTCGTTCAACGTGATGGTTGAAGAGAATTGCCCCTGATCAGAGCTAGCGACGGGCAGATACATGCCATAGCAGTGGGCCTTACATTCGTTGCCCACGCTCAACCGAGTTGCATGCCAGCTCGCTCCATAAGATTCGCCGGGACCATGCCCAACATAGATGCGATTACTCTCGCATAAATTGAGAAGAATGGTGCCAGAAGAGGCATCACATTCGAACTTCTTTTCCGTTTAATTTCTGATGTTTAGATATTTCGGTCAAGCTGAAAAGCCCGCAAAAGGCCCGCAAAATCCCTCTAATGTATTGGTTCG